>ERZ777305.4-NODE-4-length-431087-cov-9.525868_pt1 | contig 431087 bp, 365 predicted proteins | sample MGYA00374965_ERZ777305 | MGnify/ENA primary metagenome ERZ777305 (study PRJEB29328, sample SAMD00013331) | mouse gut metagenome | study: EMG produced TPA metagenomics assembly of the Metagenome analysis of fecal microbiota from mouse which was promoted...
TTACCGTTTCGTTCATCGGTTACGAGGACCAAACGGTAAACATCGCAGGAAAGACGCAACTCGCCATCGTCATGAAGGAGAATGCGGAGAGCATCGACGACGTGGTGGTGATGGGTTACGGCTCGGGCCGCAAGGTCGGCACGGTTATCGGTTCGGTGGAGTCGGTCAAGGCCGAGAAGTTCGAGAATCGTCCGAGCAACAACGTCATGGATGCCATGCAGGGCCAAGTGGCGGGTTTGCAGATCATATCGGGCAACGGCGAGCCCGACGCCACTTCGACCATCCGTCTGCACGGCGTGGGATCGATGAACGCGGGCAACGAGCCGTTGATCCTGCTGGACGGCGCGCCCATCACCACGGGTACGCTGCTGGCGATGAACCAGAACGACATCGCCTCGATCAACGTGTTGAAGGACGCTTCTGCGACTTCGATTTACGGTTCGCGCGCCGCGAACGGCGTGATATACGTAACCACCAAAAAGGGTAATTTCAACGAGGACGTTACGGTTACGCTGCGCACGCAGTACTCCATGTCGTCGGCGACGAAGCCTCGCGTGACGGCCATGAACACCGAGCAGTTGATCGACTACACCTCGCGCGTCTACACCATCCTGAACGAGATGGATCCCAACGACCCCGACCAGTTGAAGTTCGTGCGCGACTATTACGTTAAAGCCAACCGCATCGACGAGAGCATCGACACCAAGTGGTTCGACGTCATCATGCGCGACAATGCGCCTCTCTACCAAGTCGACCTCGGCGTGTCGGGCGGCACCCGCAAGTCGTCGTACTACTTTTCGGCCAACTATGCCGACCAGCAGGGTATCCTCCCCTCGTCAGACATGACGCGTTACACGTTCCGCGGCAGCGTGGAGACCCGCATCAAGGATTGGATCAAGTCGGGCATAAGCATGGGCGTGGGCTTCCACAAGTCGAACAACGCCTTCACGCTGGGCTCGTCGGATACGAACTGGTTCACCAATCCCGTGAACGCCATTACGTTCGTGCCCTCGTTCCAGAATCCTTACGACGAGGAGGGCAATCCTCTGCAAATCCTCAACCATGCAGGCGGTTATGCCAGCCCGTTGGTGTTGGGCGATCTTTTCGCGTCGACCAAGGAGCGTTTGCAGCTCAACGGAGCGATGTTCCTCGAACTGACCCCCGCGAAAGGACTTACCATCCGCACCAATTTGGCGGCGAATGCGTTCGATTACAAATCGAGCAGTCTCAACTCGCCCGACTATTATTACAATGATGGTGAAGGTGCGGTGAGCAACGGTTTCCAACGCAATTACGATTGGACGTGGACGAACACGGCCGAGTACAAGACCTCTTTCGCCGATATGCACCACATCTCGGTTCTGCTCGGTCACGAAACCATCTACGGCACCACCGAATTCACCTCGTTCCGTGTGAAAGGCCTGACCGATTCGCGTTTCCCGTATCCGAGCATGGGAACCGAGACTTCGGGAGTTCCGGAATACACTTTCGGCGAATATGCTTACAATTCGATATTCGGCCGCGTGGAATACGACTATGCGGAGAAGTATTTCGTCGACTTCTCGGTGCGTAACGACGCTTCGTCGCGTTTTGCCCCGAGCAATCGAAACGCCGCTTTCTGGTCGGCGGGCGCCATGTGGAACCTTAAGAAAGAGGTTTTCCTCGCCGACAGCGAAGCGGTGGACCAACTCTCGGCAAAGATATCTTATGGTACGCAGGGTAACTCGGGCATCGGCGATTACCGCCATTACGCCGCCATGGGTCCTGCGCTGTATAACGGCAAAAGCGGATGGAACTTGTCTCAAATCGGCTCGCCCGACCTCGGATGGGAGACCCAAAAGACCCTTACCGTCGGCGTCGAGGTCGGTTTCCTGAACAAGCTCCGCCTCAATATCGAGTGGTATCGCCGTCAGACGGCCGACATGCTCACCGAGGTTCCCATCCCGGGCACGACGGGATTTACTTCCGAATGGATTAACGTAGGCGGTATGCGCAACTCGGGTATCGACCTGTCGTTCAACTACGATATCTACCGTGACCGCAACTGGTTCGTTAATTTCCACGCCAATTTCAACTACAACAAGAACCGGATCACCGAGATGTGGGACGGTCTCACCGAATATGCGCTCGACGAGGCGTCGATCATGTCGATCGGCGATCCCTACTATAACCACTATATGCAACATTGGGTAGGGGTCGATACCGAGACCGGCGTAGGCATGTGGGCCACGGCCGACGGAGGCGTGACGCCCGATCCCAACGAGGCGGCGTTCTTCAATACGGGCAAATCGTGGCAGGCTCCCTATTCGGGCGGTTTCGGCGTGAACGTGATGTGGAAAGGTTTGTCGTTGGTGGCCGACTTCTCGTGGGTGCACGGCAACTACCTCTACAACAACTCGCTCTACTTTACGGAGAATCCTTTGTTCGTGAACTGGAACCGCAACCAGACCACTGGCGCGCTCGATTATTGGCGTCAGCCCGGCGACGATGCCAAATATGCGTCGCTGGAGTCGTCGATAGCTTACGGAGGACGCAATTTCAACGGCGACGATCTGTTGGAGAGCGGTTCGTTCCTGCGTCTGAAGAATATTCAGTTGGCATACTCGATGCCCGCCAAGTGGTTCGCCAAGACCAAATTCATCGAGGGCATACGTGTCTATGTCGGCGCGCGCAACCTCTGGACCGTGACGGGTTATACGGGTCTCGACCCCGAGATCGACAGCTCATTCTCGCTGGACAACTATCCCGCTTCGCGCCAGTGGACTTTCGGCGCCGAGTTCAAATTCTAATGTTCAACCAAACACAAAAGAGATAATATGAAAAATATCATAAAATTCGTTTGCGTCGGAGCTCTGGCCCTCGGCAGCGTGTCGTGCGATCTCGATATCCCGCCCAAGACCATGCTGCCTAACGACGATGTGACCACGTTGGCTTACGCGTCGTCGGTTCGCGGAGGCGTGTATCGCATCTTCCGCAGCATATTCATGGGCGAATACGTCTATTATCCCGATTATTATTCGGATCTGTTCAACGAACTCTCGTCGTCGAGCAATCGCGGCGGCATGATGTACCGTTGGAACATCTACTCGTCGGATAACGACGTGGCGACCAACTGGAATCGCCACTATGCCATTCTGGCCAATGTCAATTTCCTGCTCGACAAGATAGAGGCCATGTACGACGGTTTGGCTGCCGAGGAGCAGGCGGTGCTCGATGTTTACATCGGCGAAATGCACCTGCTTCGCGCCATGACGCTGCGTTCGGCCGCGCTGCGCTACTGCAAGGATTACGAGCCTGCGACGGCCGCGACCGATTTCGGCGTGCCCGTGGTCACGACTTACGACGTTACGGAGCGTCCTTCGCGCGGTTCGCTGGCCGATACCTACAAGCGCATTACGGAGGATATCGCCGTAGCCGAGCGTCTGGTTACGACGGACGGTTACGCCGATGCGGCCTATGTCACGGCCGACGCCGTGACGGCTTTCAAGGCGCAGGTGTATCTCGACATGCACATGTACGCCGAGGCTTCGGCCGCCGCGTCTTCGCTCTACGCCTCTTATCCTTTGGTGAATAATGCCGAGGAATTGGAGAACATGTGGCGCAAGGACCGTTCGACCGAGACCATATTCCAACCCGCCATGACCAAGAACGATCTGTTCGGACGCTACACCGACTACCATGCGGGACAGTGGGATGATGTGCTCGGAGACTATCGTTGCGACGTGGCCTACATCCCCGAGCAGTGGGTGTGCGACCTTTACGACGAGGAGAACGATTGGCGTTACGGTCCCTATGTCGACGTCCAGCATATCAACAATATGGCCGACGAAAAGGTGGTGGGCGTGGTGTTGACCAAACTGCGCGGAAATACCGAGTTTCAGACGTCGACGAATCTCAACTGGTATAACATGCCCAAGGTGCTCCGCATCGCCGACATGTATCTGATCGACGCCGAGGCCAAGTACCGTTCCGGCGGCGACGCTGCCGCTCCGCTGAACGCTTTGCGTGCAGCGCGCGGACTGGCTGCGACCGAAGCGACGGGCGACGCGCTGTTCAAGGAGATTCAGAACGAGCGCACGCGCGAGATGATCGCCGAGGGCGGCCGTATTCCCGACCTGAAACGTTGGCACATAGGTTTCTCGCGCGACAAACAGACCGCTCGCGGCCTTCTCTTCGGTCAGACGGGACACGACATGAAGGTTGCGGCCGACGCCGACCGATTGGTATGGCCCATTCCCCGCGCCGATATCCTCAGCAACCCCAATCTCAAGGGCCAGCAGAACCCGGGCTGGGGCGAGTAAGGTTTACTGCCGTACGATTAAGCGGTCCCCGCATTAGGCGGGGACCGCTTTTCGTTCGATCGGGGTGGCGGCCCGAAGCTATTTTATCATATCCGTTATCCTCTCGGGGAACAGAGGCATGGCGCCTTTTTGCGTGCATACGTAGGCCGAAGTCTCCACCGCCACGGCATGGGCCCGAGCTATGGAGCATCCCGCCAGAAGCGCGGCGCAGAACCCCGCTGTGAACGAGTCGCCCGCTCCGACCGTGTCGGCCACCTCGACTTTAGGCGTGGAGAGAATCGACACCTCGTCGCCGTAATATACGCGGCTGCCTGCGGCTCCGCACGTGAGTATCACGGCGCGCAGCGAGTAGTCATCCTTCAGGCGGCGGCATACGGATTCGGGGTCGGGGGCGAATCCGAATAGGGCGGCGACCGTCAGGGTCTCCTCGTCGTTGATTTTCAGTATGTCGCATTTGCGGAGCGACGACTCGATAATCTCCTTGTCGTAATATCGCTGCCGCAGATTGATGTCGAATATCCTGAGCGAGTCGGCGGGCATGAGTCCTATGAATCGGTCGATGCTTTCGCGCGATGCGGGACTGCGCTGCGCGAGCGAACCGAAGCAGATGCATGCCGTGTGGCGGGCGATCTCCGTCGCTTGGTCGGTAAAGGGGATGTGGTCCCACGCGACATTCTCGGTTATGACGTATTGCGGAATGCCCGCGGCGTCGAGAGTGACGTTCACGGTTCCCGTTGGACGGTCGAGTTCGGGGAGGAGGTATTTCATGCCTCGGCTTTGCAGCGTGTCGCGCAGTTCGCGACCGTTGTCGTCATCGCCGACAGCGCTCACGGCTATGGCGTCGTATCCGAATTGCGACATGTGGAACGCGAAGTTGGCTGGTGCGCCTCCTATCTTCTTGCCCTCGGGCAACACGTCCCATAACGCTTCGCCGATTCCGACGATGTGTGATTTTTTCATGGTTGGGTTTGGTTTAGGTTCAGGCGGCAGGTTCCCGCCGCTCTCGCAAAGATAGTGTTTTTTTGCGATCGGGTGAACGAAAACTCTCCGATAATCGAGACATTGCGGTTCGATTGTCGGAGAGTTTTATTGCGCGGGCCGCGGCACCGCCCTGCGGGGGCCAGTCGCTAATCGGCCTTCGTGCGGGTTTCGCCGTCTGCGATCCCGAACGCTTATGCCTCGGTCGTTACGGGGTTCGGCGTTTTGTCGGTGTTTTTGTCGTTCCCGCTCTCGGCATTGCCTTTTGCCGAGCGTCTCTTCGCGGCAGGAGCGTTTTGCGAGCGATCTTTGCGGGCGGTTTTCGCTATCGTCAGTCGTCGTCCGTCGCCTATCGGCTCGGCGGCGACGCGTTTGTTTGCGATCAACTCGTCGATTATGGCGTCGGTCTGGTCGCGGTCGAGTCCGAAGGCCGTCTCGATCTCGACGGGGTATACGGTCGAGTAACGTTTGATGAAATCGGCCACGTTGGCTTGCGACGGACCCGCCTTGCGCGGCTTGATCTTTCCGTCCGAAAGGCGGCGTATGATGGTGTGGAAGGTGGCGAGGTTCTGGTAGCCGCCGAGTATGATGCTGGTCTGCTCGCTCTTAATCAGATACGACGGGAATCCCGTTATGCCGTTGCGTCGGCATTTGGTGCGGTCCTGCATGAAATCGGCCTGCGCGTTGCCGTGGGTGTATTCGTCGATGAAGTCGGCCACGTCGAGGCCCGCTTCGCCGGCCAGCTCTATCAATACGTCGATCCGTGCCGTGGGGCGCGCTTCGGCGAACGTGGCTTCGCGTATGCGTCGCAGGAATCGCTTCGCCGCGACGGGATCCTGACGTTTGGCAGCCTCGTAAGCGATGTTCTGCGGAAAGCTCGACGGCTGCTCGCGGCTGAAGAGGGTAATCCGATCGGCGGTCACGGGCATGCCGTGACGGGCCGAGGCCGCGATCCAGTTGCGGTGCATGCGTTCGTTGGCGCTCGCTATCGCATCCTCGTCCGAGTCTCGGTCTTCGAACAGAGTGGCGATATCCTCCACGAGTCCTCCCATTATGTATTCGGTGTCGACCTTGTCGCCGTACAGATAATCTATGGCCCGCATCACGGGTTCGTTGCCCCAGCACCATATACATACGGGGTCGGTGAATTGGTAAACGGTGATTTTGTTCATCTTGTCAGTACTTTGTTTATCGGGTCGAGGAGCAAAAAACAAGCCAACGACACGGGGCGCGCGGCTGTCGGCGCGGGGATACGCGCGGTAAAATAGGCCGCCGATTTTCGCCGTTTACATAAAAAGTTGTAATTTTAACCCCGAGAAAAACAATATCTGTATGATCTGTAACGAACGCGATATACGCAATCGCACGGTGCGGGCCTTGGCCGAAGCCGTGATGACGGCCGCACGTACGGCCCCCAAAGCCAAAGGACGCGATCTGGTCGAGGCGGCTTTGATTACCGAGGATGATTTGGAACGCTTGGCCGAAGCCATGCGGGAGTTGAGCGCCGAGTCGGGAATGAAATTCTTGCTGCGCGATGCCAATAACGTGCTTCAGGCCGAAGCCGTATTGGTCATAGGTATCCGCGAGGCGGGATCGGAGTGCGGTTTGAACTGCTCCTACTGCGGTTCTCCGTCGTGCGAGGCGAAACCCGCGAACGTTCCGTGCCTCATGAACGGCGTCGACGTGGGCATCGCCATCGGATCGGCGTGCGCGCAGGCGGCCGATCTGCGGCTCGACTCGAGAGTGATGTTCTCGGCGGGCTGGGGCGCGAAACGGATGAATGTTTTGGACGGCGCCGATCTGGTGTTCGGCATTCCGCTCGGCGCGGCGTCGAAAAACCCCTTCTTCGACCGCAAGTCGCCCGAGAAGAAGGCGGACAAACCTGCCGCGGAGGCGTTGAAATAGGAAAACACAAACGAAATATTATGGATAGCAAAAAATCGGTGGTCTCGTCTTTCGACGTGGATCATCTTACGTTGAAGGCGGGTCTCTACCTGCGTTCGGTCTACACGATCAACGACAAACTGGCGGTGCATTCGTGGGATATGCGTTTCCGCGCTCCGATGGACCATGCGCCGCTCGGATCGGGCGAGGTGCATACGATCGAGCATCTCATGGCCTATTATCTTCGACTCGATCCCGTGGTAGGCGGCAGCATCGTGTCGTTCTGCCCGATGGGGTGCAAGACGGGATTCTACCTTTCGACCATGAACGACGTCACGGCCGAGATGATCCGCGAGGCGTTGGCCCGCGTCTACAAACAGGTGTTCCCGCTTCGGTCGAAAGACGACATCGTGGGATTGAACGAAGTGCAGTGCGGCAACCCGGGACTTTACGCCGTCGCATCCACCAACGACGCTATGGCTCAATATATGCGTAGTCTCTATACGCGCGCCGAGGCCGAGGCGGCAGGCATAGGTTCAATTTATAATTGCGCTTGGTGATGAACTATTTGGTTTTGGCTCCCACGAGCCGCGAATATCGTAATATGAACGCCTCTTTGCAGGGGCGCGAGCTGCGCCACTCCTACACCGTGGTGCGCTGCGGCGTGGGCAAAGCGCTGGCGGCCGCCAACACGGCGTTGTCGATAGCCCGCGCGGGCGGCGAGTTCGACCGCGTGGCGGTGGTAGGGTATGCGGCGTCTACTCTCGGTCGCGGCCGCGGCGAGGTGGTCGCTCCGCGCGTGGCGCGCTATCACGATTGCCGCATTCCGCAGGATTTCGTTCCCGAGCTTACCGAGCCTTATCCCTTGATGGGGCACGACGACGCGGTGGTGTGGACGGGCGATTCGTTCGTCGACGCCGCTATGATCGGGGAGGTCAAGGAGCGTTTCGGCATGACGTCGGGATTGTTCGACATGGAGTCGACGGCGGTGTGTCAGGCGGCGGAATTGTTCGGCGATCTGCCCGTGGTGGTGGTGAAGATGGTGTCGGACGTGCCCGAGGAGGGCGATAACGAGTGTTCGTACGACGAATTCGTCGATTCGCACTCCGACTTCGGCGCGATAATCGATTATTTGGAGAATCTGAAGTAGGGCGGCGGTTTGTATTGCGACGTGGCATACGGTCTTCTGGTACCCTTCTTGGGTACTTCGCTCGGCGCGGCGATGGTGTTTTTGCTGCGCCGCGAGATCGCGCCGTGGTTGCAGAAACTGCTGTTGGGATTCGCTTCGGGAGTGATGATCGCGGCCTCGGTATGGTCGCTTCTGCTGCCGTCGATAGACATGACCGTCGAGAGCGGCGGCGTAGGGTGGGTGCCTGCCACAGTGGGCTTTCTGGCGGGAATCTTCTCGTTGCTGCTGTTCGACAGCGTGGTGCCGCACATCCATATCGATTCGTCGGTGCCCGAAGGGGTAAGGACGGGTTTCGGACGCTCCACCATGTTGGTGCTGGCCGTCACGCTGCACAACATTCCCGAAGGAATGGCCGTCGGCGTGGTGCTGGCGGGCGCTCTGGCGGAGAATACGGGCATATCGATGGCGGGCGCGATGACCTTGTCGCTCGGCATCGCTATTCAGAATTTTCCCGAGGGAGCTATCGTGTCGATGCCTCTGCGGGACAGCGTGCACAGTCGTCGCAAGGCGTTCGCTTTCGGCGTCGCGTCGGGCGCCGTGGAGCCGTTGGCGGGAATACTCACCATCATGCTGATCGATCTGCTGGCTCCCGTGTTGCCCTATCTGCTGGCTTTCGCCGCGGGAGCGATGATATATGTCGTTGTGGAGGAGCTTATCCCCGAATCGCAGAACGGCCGCCACTCCAATATCGGAACGATAGGCGTCGCTTTGGGATTCGCGTTGATGATGCTTCTCGACGTGGCGTTGGGGTAGTTATATATATAGATATTTCGACATCGCTCGCGATGTCGGCAGTTCGCCGCCGCCCCACGCGGCGGACTGCTGCTCGTCTTCGACGCGCGCACTCCTGCCGCCGACGGCGAACAGCGGGTGCGACACAGAGCGATCCGTTATTCCATTCGCGCTTCTTCTGCAAGGAGCGCTTTTTTTATCTCCGCGCCTCCGTGGTAATTGCCCGTGCCTCCCGCGGCCGGCACGACTCTGTGACACGGCACGATATGGCATATCGGGTTGCCGCCCACGGCCGTGCCGACGGCGCGAACGGCTCGCGGATGTCCCGCGAGTTCGGCCAGTCGGGCGTAAGTGACGGTTTGGCCGTAAGGTATCTCGAGCAGGGCGCGCCATACGTCGTGGCGAAAGGGTGTGCCGGCCAGAAGTATCGCGGCGGGCGGTTCGTCGAATACGCTGCGACGGTCGTCGACCTCGCGCAGCGTCGCGTCGGGAAAGAGCGTCGCCAACTCCCGCATGACCCGTTCGCGTCCCCGATATGTCGTGAATGCCGCGAAGCACAACTCTCCGTCGGCGTTCCATGCGGTGAGCATCTCGCCGAAACGGGTCGGCAGTAGTTGATAATCGATGCGGCTGACGCCGTTTCTGTCGGTCGTGAATCGTACTTTCATGGCGCATTGGGTTTAGTTCGATACGAAGATAGTCCGTTTCGGCCGAAATGCGGACTTTTCGCGCGGGATTTTTTTAATTTTGCATCGGTTTGCGTTCGGCAAAGCCGGAATGCGGCTCTTTGAGCCGCGCGGGCCGCAGCCTCCGCCCGCGGAGGCCCGCTGTCGCGTCCTCCGCAGTCTGCTGCCCGAGCGTGAAAAACTTATATCGTAATCTATGGAGATCTTGGATATCGTCGACGAGACGGGCGAGCCGACGGGCCGCACCGTGGAGCGCACGGAGGCGCATTCTTCGGGAGCGTTGCATCGCACTTCGCACGTGTGGGTGGCGCGCCGCCGCGCGGGGCGCGTCGAGTTGTTGCTGCAACTCCGCAGCCGCGGCAAGGAGTCGTTCCCGTCGTGTTACGACGTGTCGAGCGCGGGGCATATCCCTGCGGGCGACGGTTTCGTCGAATCGGCTCTGCGCGAACTGCGCGAGGAGCTGGGGATCGTCGCCGCTTCGGAGGAGCTGGTGCCGTGCGGCTTGCGACGCATCCGCCGTCGCGCGGTCTTTGCGGGCGTCCCTTTCGTCGACAATCAAGTAAGCCGCGTATATCTGTTGTGGCGCGACGTCGATGCGTCGGCGATACGGTTCCAACTCTCGGAACTCGACGGCATATGTTGGACTGATTTGGCGGAGTGCCGTGCCATGGCTGCCTGCGGCGTGCCCTCGAACTGTATCGATACCGATGAGCTGGATATGCTCGCTGCGGCTATTGCATCAACCAGCGAGTGATGCTTTCGCTGTAAGTCTTCGATATCGGGATGTCGGGCACGCCCGCTATGTCGAGTTCGATCACTATCCCCGCCGGATCGCGGCGCATGACCTTCACATGGTCGAGGTTGACCGAGTAGGAGCGGTGGCACCGTCGGATATTCGAATCGGCGAGGTCGCCCACGATGTTTTTCATCGTGTTGCGTATCATCGCTTTCTTTATCTTGTCGCGGTTGAGATACCACACGCACACATAGTTGTCGGCCGACTCGATCAGAACGATACTCTTTTCGGCTATCGATAGTTGCAGTTCGCCCTTGTCGTTGCAGAGTTGCACGTGTCCGTTGCCCGACGCGGCCGCGTCGTTCTCGAGCTGTTCGGTGATCTGCCGAAGCTGGCGGTCCTTCTCGCGCCACGAGATATAAATGATGTATATCGCATAAGGGATCGACAGCACCAGCACGGTGTTGATGACCGTGTTTTTCCACAGCAGCATGTAGTCTTCGGGCTCGCCGTTCGATAGCACGGCATATAGGGTGTAGATCGACGTCATTACCAGCGTCTCGACTGCGATCCACAACACGTATACCCAATACAATATTCGGTGTCGGCGGCTGTATGCCGTCATCAACATGCGGCTGAATACCAGCACCAGAATACCGACCGTCACCATCGCCGTCGATATGAGGAAATAGGCGGCGTTGCTGCCGCGGAAACGGATGTAGGGTATCCACTCGAATGAATTGAACGGCTTGTAGGCGTTGATAAATATCAACGAAAATACGGCCACGAAGATTATGAATGTCGTCTGGCTCGATCTCTTATAGAGGAATGAGGGAAGAGGTTGCCCCAATAATCTGAACATGGCGTGTTAATTTATGGTTTTCCTCCATCGGACAGAGCGCGAATGTCACTCCTCCTCGGCAGGCTCGTCGTCGGATATGTTCTCCTGCGCGAGCGCGTCTTGCGCCTGTCGCACGAGCGCTGTCAGGTGTTCCGCTTCGCGGCACGAAACATAGGTCCGCGAGTCGTATATGTCGATTATCTCCACGAAGTTGCGCCACTCCGAAGCGTATATCGTGACGGTCTCGAACTCCTTGAAATCGAAATATTTCCCGTAATACCCGAAAAATCCCGCCGCTCCGAATACGGGGAACATGCGGCTCATCTCGCGTTTGCCCACGGGACGTATCGTGGCAATTTCGCGAATGTCGATCTCGGTGATGTCCGACAAGCACTGTATCTCCAGCTTGTCGTCCAGCAGCACTATGCGCCGCGGCACCGAGAGCGCCATGAGCGCTATGACCGCCAGCACGAACGACGAGAACCATGCCGAGAAGTATCCGCCGCTGTAGAGCACGAATAGCAGCACCGCCCCGACGACCAATATCGTCAGCGTCAGCGCGCTGTATACCATCGTGCGGCGGTCGATGCGGTATTTGAAACTATGAATCATTCTCTGTGGCCGCTATTATCGCCTCGGCGAACACGAGGTCCGTCGGCGTGGTTATCTTTATGTTTTCGCGTTCGCCATCGCACAGCGTCACGCTGTATCCCGACGCCTCGACCACCGACGCGTCGTCGGTGAAGAGCGGCGAAAAGGGCTGTTCGTACGCCTTGCGCAACGCCTCGGCGCGGAACACCTGCGGCGTCTGTATCAAACGTAATTTCTGCCGGTCTATTATGCGCGATCCGTCGCCGTCCGTCACGCGGCACGAGTCCGCGGGGGCGACGGCGGGAATTACGGCGTCGCATCTCTCCGCTTCGAGCATGAGTCGTATGACCAGCTGTTTCGAGAGCAGAGGTCGCACGGCGTCGTGCACCGCTATGTAACGCACCTCGCCGTCGAGGGCCGCGAGTCCGTTGCGCACGGAGTGGAACCGTTCGCTGCCTCCCGCTGCCGTCTTGTGCGGCGCCACGTCGAAGCGGGCCGCGAGGTTGCGCCACAGCTCCATGTGGGCTTCGGGCAGAACCACCACTATCTGCGCCGCGGGCAGAGCCTCGCGCATGAGGTTTATCGTGCGCGCCAACACGGGCATGTTGCCGAGCATCATGAATTGCTTGGGCATCGCGCCGCCCATTCTGCGGCCTGCACCGCCCGCCACTATTATTACTCCTGTCTCTGCCATATCAGTTTCTTTCCGAATCCGAGCGTGTTGTCGGTCAGTTTCATCGTCTCCGCCTCCATGCGCCACAAGTTCAGGTCGGCCAAAGCCGCATACGGGAACTTTTTGAGATAAAGGCTCTTGTCTCTTTCGGCCGCAGGCGCGGTGCGACCCGTTATCTGCAATCCCTGTACCTTTCCCACCACGCGGGTCTCCAAAACGATCGACGCCGCGGTCAGAGCGTTGCGCGCCAGCATTCGCGCATGGCGCGTGTCGGGACCCGACGTGAATACGAACGCCTTGTCGTCTTTGTCGTATGCGTAAAACAGATTGCAGCAGTAGGGCGCCCCCTCCTCGGTCGCTGTGGCGAGCGTGAGCACGTTATGCTTGCCGATGAACTTCTCTATCCTGCCGTCGAGCTCCATAATCGTGTCGTTATTTCTTGTCGGCAGCATTCGCCGCCTCGGCGTGTGCGAGCGAATCGGCTGCGGGCGAGGGGATGCTGTCGAGTTGCGTTACGATCATTTCGGGCGTCGCCGTGCCGTTCAGCTCGGCCACTATGCGGTCGCGCACGGTCTCGAACTTGGCCATGTTCTCCTTGGCGATGGGTTCGGCGGGCTCCTGCGGCACCTTCAGCGGGTCGATAGGCGTACCGTTTTTCCATATTCGGTAGTCGAGGTGGGGACCCGTCGAAGCGCCCGTGCTGCCGACATAACCGATCAACTGCCCCTGCGATACCCGCGATCCGTTGGCGATCCCCTTGGCATAACCGCTCAAGTGGAGGTAACCCGTCACCAGATTGCCCGCATGTTTGATCTTCAGCGTGTTGCCGCCGCCTCCGCCCCAGCCCTTGAAGATCACCACGCCGTCGGCCACGGCGTGTACGGGGGTGCCTTTTGGCGCGGCGTAATCCACTCCGTGGTGCGGGCGGTAGACGCGATAGATGGGGTGCAGACGGGCGTTCGAGAAGCGCGAACTGATGCGCGTGAACTTGAGCGGCGCCTTGAGCAGCTGCTTGCGCAGCGACGCTCCTCCGTACTCCCAATATTGAATTTTGTCGTTCTGCTTGAACGGGATGGCGTAAATCTCCTTGTCGGCATGGGTGAACTTCGCGCCCCATATACGGCCGATGCCCACCAGAGTGGAGTCGATCAACTTCTCGTCGTAGACCACGGTGAACGAGTCGCCCTTCTGAAGTCCGAAGAAGTCTATGGTCCATTGGTAGATATCCTCCATCTCTGCGGCCAGCGCATTGGGCAGGCTGTCGCGCATGATCGCGCCCCAGAGCGACGACTCTATGGTCGACGAGCTGCGGCGTCGGCGTACGGTGACATCCTTTTGTCCCGTCGTGACGGTCACCGAGTCGTTCGCGAATCCGAATACCACGTAATCGGTGACGTCTTTTTCGTAAACCAACCAGTCGAGACGTCCCGCCGCGAGCGAGTCGGTCGAGAGGAATGCCGTGAACGGGCGTCCCGCCCTTATCTTGCGCAGAGGGAATACCTCGGCGGCGGCTTTGTCGAGTTTGTCGACCGTCACGGCCGATACTCCGTAACGGTTGAGTATTTTGCCGAGCGTCTCGCCGTTGCCTACTTTGCCCTGTTCGGTACGGTAATTGTCGGCCACGATGCCGTAAACGAGCGTATGCTGCTCCTCCTCGGCCGTTTCCGCCTCCGACGTCGGCGAATTTTCGGCGTTTCGGCATGCGACGAGCGAGAGCAGCAGCGATATTACGATTATTTTTGCGTGTGCGGTCATAATTTGTTCAGTGTTACGTTACGAAATTCCGCGGTGGAGAAACCGCGAAAGTTTCGCACAAAATTAGTAAAAATTCACGTATCGCAGGGATATAAAAGGTCGGATGATTGTAAAAAACGTAAAAAAATCGTTCTTGCGTTGGTTAATCGCAAATAATTGGTTACCTTTGAAAAATTGTAAATACGGATTGGCTTCCGATCGGTTATGAGGTTTCTGCTGAAATTGTTGTCGTACCCATACAGGTTGATTATAAGCATCCGTCACTGGATGTTCGATTGCGGGCTGCTCAAGAGCGAGAAGTTCGCCGTACCCGTCATATGCGTGGGCAACATATCGGTCGGCGGAACGGGCAAGACTCCCACCGCCGAGATGATAATGCGCTACATGATGCCCCGCTACAACGTGGCTCTGCTGTCGCGCGGTTACGGCCGTCGCACGAAGGGTTATATGGAGGTCGAGTGCAATTCGTCGTACCGCGACGTGGGTGACGAGCCCTTGCAGATAAAGCTCAAGTTCCCCGATGCGTTGGTGGTGGTGTGCGAGAAGCGCGCCGAGGCCATACGCCGCATCGAGCGCGAGCACCCCGAAGTGAATCTGATAATCATGGACGACGGATTCCAGCACCGTTATGTCGAGGCGCGTATAAACGTGGTGGTCATGGACTACACGCGCCCTTTCTACAAGGACGATTTCCTGCCGTGCGGCACGCTGCGCGACAGAGTCGATTCGTTGTACCGCGCCCACTATTTTATCGTCACCAAGTGTTCCGAGGCCATGTCGCCGCTCGAACAGCGTCTGTGGCGCAAGGAGTTGCAGAAGGTGGCATATCAGAAGGTATATTTCACCCGCATGGTTCCCACCGAAGCGATGCCCGTCACGGCATCGGCGACGGAGCGGCTTCGCGCGGGCGACGAGGTGATCGCAATGTCGGGCATAGGCAACCCCAAGGTATTCGTCGCGGGGGTTCGGGAGCGTTACAAAGTGGTCGACGCGCTCAATTTCGCCGATCATCACGTATACTCGGTGGCCGACATAAAACGCATGGTAGAGTTGCTCGAAAAGTATCCCTCGGCCCGACTCCTTACCACCGAAAAGGATGCGGTGAAGTTGCGCCGCAGCCGTCGCGTGCCCGACAGCGTGCGCGAGAGACTCTTTTTCCAGCCCGTGAAGGTGGAGTTCATGGAGGGATCGGACGACGATTTCTTGGGTACGCTCAAGAGCGATATCGAGGGCAGGGTGCATGTGGGCGACACTCCCACGACGTTTTAATTGAGACTTACAAATAAACGTTATATCATGATAAACAAAGTTATATTGGTGGGCAACGTGGGTATCGACCCCGAGGTGCGCACTACCGAGTCGGGCGTAAAGGTGGCCCGCGTGCGTCTGGCGACCACCGAGCGTCTGTACGACCGTCAGTCGAACGAGACCCGAGAACTCACCGAGTGGCATACCATCACTTTGTGGCGCGGTTTGGCCGACGTAGTCGACCGTTTCGTGCGCAAGGGCTCGCAACTCTATATCGAAGGTCGTCTGCGTACTCGCGAGTGGGTCGACAAGGACAACATCAAACGTTACACGACCGAGATTTTGGCCGACGACATGAAACTGCTCGGCCGCCGCGGCGACAATGCGCAGGGCGGCGCGCAACAGCAGCCGAGTTCGGCGGGGCATCCTTATTCGGGCGACCGACAGCCGTACGGCGGAGGCGCTTCGACGCAGCCGCAACAGCCGCAGGGCAGCGCAGCTTCGGGCTCTATACCCGCGGTGAACGACGATCCCGACGATTTGCCGTTCTGACGCGTCATCGGGGAGGGAGATTAGTGTTTCCCGCTCGCTATGTAAAAACGGCTGTCGCTTTCGCGGCAGCCGTTTCCGTTCTATTGTTTTCGAGTAGCGGTTATTCGTCCTCCGAACGTTTCACGCACTCGATCCCGACCCGTCTCAACAGTTCGAGACCCTCCTCGGAGCGATAGTCGTTCATGAACACCACGCGGCGTATGCCCGCCTGAATAATCAATTTCGAACACTCGATGCAGGGCGCGTCGGTTATGTAGAGCGTCGAGCCGTCGCAGTTGTTCGCGCTCTTAGCCACTTTGGTTATAGCGTTCGCCTCGGCATGCAGCACGTATGATTTCGTTTTGCCAGCCTCGTCTTCGCATACGTTCTCGAATCCCGACGGGGTGCCGTTATAGCCGTCGGAGATTATCATCTTGTCTTTCACTATGAGCGCCCCGACCTTGCGACGCACGCAGTAGGAGTTCTCGGCCCATATATGCGCCATGCGCAAATAACGCATGTCGAGTTGTCGTTGTTTCTCTTCTTCGTATCCCATGATGAAAAGTTTTATGCTTAATTTCGATATCGCATAGCGATATCGGCAGTTCGCCGCCGCCCCCACGCGGCGGACTGCTGCTCGCTGTTCGCTCGATTGCGTCCTCCGCCGTCGGCGAACAGCGTTTAGGTTTACCGTAAATACATTTAACGATTGCCCCGAAGACAATCGTTAAACGTATAGATTACATCATTTTGCCGTGGCAATGCTTGTACTTCTTGCCGCTGCCGCACGGGCACGGATCGTTGCGCCCGACCCTCTTTTCCACCTTGATCGGGGCTGGCTTGCTCTTCTCGCCCTGTCCAGCCGCCGCGGCCGCCGCCGTGCGCGATGCCTGCAACTTGTTTACATCCACCTTGGCCTGCCGGTGTCGCTCCTGCTGCACCGACTCGGGGTTGTTCTCGCGAACGGGGATATAAGCCTTGTCGAGTGTGGCGAGCGTTTCGCGGTTCACCTTTTCGAGCATGCGCGAGAAGAGGTTGTACGATTCGAGCTTGTAGATCAGGAGCGGGTCTTTCTGCTCGTACGTCGCATTCTGCACGCTCTGGCGCAACTCGTCCATCTCGCGCAGATGCTCGCGCCATGCGTCGTCGATGGTGGTGAACATGACTATCTTGGCGAATACCTTATATATCTCGGCTCCGTCGCTCTCCTTGCATCGCTGCAACTCCACGGGGACGTGGAATCCCAAATGGCCGTCGGTGATGGGGAAATGTATCACGCGGTCCATGTGGTCCTTGTTGTCCTCGTATATGGTCTGCATGGTGTTGCGCACCGTGTCGGCCACAGCCTTGGCGCGTCGCTCGAAGAGCGTGCGCAGATCCTCGACGATCATTTCCACGATCTCGCGCGGCTTCGACGACGAGTATTTCGCCTCGTCGAACGAGGGCTTGAGCGCCACTTCGCGGATGAGTTCGAACGAGAACGATTCGTAATCCATGCCTTCGTGAGACTCCATGAACGACTCGGCATAGTCGTACATGATGTTGTTCAGGTCGATCTCTATTCGCTCGCCATAGAGTGCGTGGCGGCGGCGGGTGTAGATCACCTCGCGCTGCGAGTTCATCACGTCGTCGTACTCCAGCAGACGCTTACGTATTCCGAAGTTGTTCTCTTCCACCTTCTTCTGCGCGCGCTCGATGGCCTTGGTCATCATCTTCGACTGAATGACCTCGCCCTCCTCTATGCCCATGCGGTCCATCAGGGCGGCTATGCGGCTCGATCCGAACAGACGCATCAGGTCGTCTTCGAGCGATACGAAGAACTGCGACGATCCCGGGTCGCCCTGACGTCCCGAACGACCGCGCAACTGACGGTCGACGCGGCGGCTCTCGTGACGCTCGGTGCCGATGATGGCCAAACCGCCCGCCTGCTTCGCCTCGGGCGTCAGCTTGATGTCGGTGCCTCGTCCCGCCATGTTGGTGGCTATGGTCACCTGACCCGAGCGTCCCGCTTCGGCCACGATCTGCGCCTCCAACTGGTGCTGCTTGGCGTTGAGCACGTTGTGCTTTATGCCGCGGAGTTTGAGCATGCGGCTCAGCAACTCCGAGATCTCCACCGACGTTGTGCCGACCAGCACGGGGCGCTGTGCCTCGACCAGACGCACGACCTCCTCTATGACGGCGTTGTATTTCTCTCGCTTGGTCTTGTAGATCAGGTCCTCGCGGTCGTTACGCACCACGGGGCGGTTGGTGGGGATCACCACCACGTCGAGTTTGTAAATGTTCCAGAACTCCGAAGCCTCCGTTTCGGCCGTACCAGTCATACCCGCCAACTTGTGGTACATGCGGAAATAGTTCTGGAGCGTGATGGTCGCGAAGGTCTGCGTGGCGGCCTCCACCTTCACGCGCTCCTTGGCCTCGATGGCCTGATGCAGACCGTCCGAATAGCGGCGGCCGTCGAGAATACGGCCCGTCTGCTCGTCGACGATCTTCACCTTGTTGTCCATCACCACGTACTCCACATCCTTCTCGAACATCGAGTACGCCTTCAGGAGCTGGTTCACCGTATGCACGCGCTCCGACTTGATCGAGTAGTCGTTTATTACCTCGTCCTTGCGCTGCGCCTTCTCCTCGGCCGTGAGTTCGCACTTTTCGAGCTCGGCTATCTCGTTGCCTATGTCGGGCAGCACGAAGAAACCGTCCTCGTCGAAGTACTTCGAGAGGGCGTCGTGGCCCTTGTCGGTCAGCTCCACCGAATTGAGTTTCTCATCGATTACGAAGAAGAGGTCGTCGACGATCTCGGGCATGCGGCGGTTGTTGTCCTGCATGTAGATGTTCTCGGTCTTCTGGAACTGCGTCTTTATACCCGGCTCCGAGAGGAACTTGATGAGCGGCTTGTATTTGGGCAGACCCTTGTGCGCGCGGTAGAGCAGCACGCCGCCTTCGTCGAGTTTGTTTTCGGCGAAGAGGCGTCGCGACTCGGCCACGAGCGAGGTCACCAGATTCTTCTGGAGGCTGTAGAGGTTCTCGATCGAGGGACGATATGTCTCGAACAGCTGGTCGTCGCCCTTGGGCACGGGACCCGATATGATGAGCGGGGTGCGGGCGTCGTCGATCAACACCGAGTCCACCTCGTCGACGATGGCATAGTGGTGCTTGCGCTGCACGAGATCCTTGGGCGACGAAGCCATGTTGTCGCGCAGGTAGTCGAAGCCGTATTCGTTGTTGGTTCCGAACGTGATGTCGGCCATGTAGGCCTTGCGTCGCGCTTCGGAATTGGGCTGGTGCTTGTCGATGCAGTCTACCGACAATCCGTGGAACTCGTACATTGGGCCCATCCACTCCGAGTCGCGTCGGGCCAGATAGTCGTTCACCGTAACGACGTGCACACCCTTGCGGGCCAGCGCGTTGAGGAATACGGGCAGGGTAGCCACGAGCGTCTTTCCCTCTCCCGTCGCCATCTCGGCGATCTTGCCCTTGTGAAGCACAACGCCGCCGAACAGCTGCACGTCGTAATGCACCATGTCCCATTTGATGTCGTTTCCGCCTGCGGTCCAATGCGTCGAGTAGACGGCCTTGTCGCCGTCGATGGTCACGAAATCCTTTTGAGCGGCGAGGTTGCGGTCGAACGCCGTCGCCGTCACCTCCACCGTGTCGTTCTCGGCGAAGCGGCGCGCCGTGTCCTTCATGATGGCGAAGGCCTCGGGCAATATCTCGTCCAGCTTCTGCTCGATCTTCTCGTCGATGCGCTTGGTGGTGGCGTCTATGTCCTTCGAAATCTTCTCCTTGTCGGCGAGCGAGGTGTCGGCCAGTTCGAGGCGGGCCTTCTGCTCGACGATGTGCGCCTCGTCGTCGGCGATGAAGTCGGCGATGCGCTTCATCAGCTCGGCGCTGCGGGCGCGCAGCTCGTCGTTCGACAAACTCTGTATGGTAGGGTATACCTCCTTGATTTTCCGAACGTAAGGTTCTATCTGCTTGCGATCCTTTTCGGTTTTCGAACCGAAGAGGAGTTTGATTACGTTGCTGACTATATCCATAATGTTTTACACTTAATTTCTGAAAGTAATTTTATACTTTAAGCCTAATAATTCCATTTGGATCGAAATAGCGGACCCGACCGTCATCATTCGCGGCCTTTAGCCGCGTTTACAAATCTGACCCTCCCCTAAATCCCCTCCTCGGAGGGGACTTAGGTCGCTGCGCTCCAAACGAACAATACGTTAAGGTATTCGCTTAAATCTTACAAAAGTAAAAATTTCTTTTCAAACGGCAAAACATGTGCTTGATTTTAATGTTCATGCGACTTTTTTCGGTCCCGTCGCGAAATATTGCCGCGCAGCGCGCTTTTCGGGCCTGAACACGGAGCGGTTATGCGCAAAATGCGACTTTTCGCGCGATTCGCGCAGTCGCATCATCATCGCCGGCTATAACCGCGCGCTCCGTCTCGGTTGTCTGCCACCTACGGCTGCATTTCACAACTGCTCCGCGGGCACTCGGGCGGCCATACGCCGTCCGACGGGGCAGTCGTCGCAACTGTTTTGCCGACAATATTCGTTGCGGAGCTGGATCAACGCCTGACTGTCGAAAGCCGTTTTGGCCAGTTTGCCGTGGCGATTCCAACTGCGTACGATGCTGTTGTCTTCTGCCGATATGTTCTCCAACAGCGACATGGCTCTGGATCTGAGAGTCTCGTTGTTGATGTAGGATCCGTATGCGAACTGCATCTGCACCACCAGATTTATCCCGAGCAGATCGGTCTTCATCTGTCCTATGCGTTTTGCGATTTTGTCCGAGTCGTTTGCGGGCGTGTATCGGCTATACCAGTATTTCGAGGTCTCGACGCCGAACAGAGCGTTCACGTCCTTGGCGGTGCGGCACTCGAGTATGCGATCCATTACGTTTCTCACCGAGGCGAGGAACATGGCGGCCTGCGACAGTCTCAGAATCGGATGGTTGTTGGGGTGTATCTTTCCGAGCGACCATTGCGAAGCGTTCATCGGCGCGATGCCGTATTTGTTTTTCAGATACTGGAAGTTGCTCTTCATCTTGAGGATGTATTCGTCGTGCGGATACATATCCAGCAACCCCGAGGCTCCTATGAGCATCGTTTCGACGTTGTGCGGCACGAGCTTTTCGCGCAGTATGGCGGCATAAGGCACCGTGCGAGCCAACGTGGTGAAAGCATCCTTGTTGCGCTCGTCGCCCAAGGTGCGCAGAAACATCAGGTAGAAAGTCTGCGGCCAGTCGGAACGGCACTCCGCATAGAAACGGTTCACGTCGCGATTCTTGCGGCTGAGCCGTTCGTATCCCAACGCGTTGTATATCTCGGTGCGATGCAGCGGATCGAGCGCCGCCAGATAACGGCCGCACTCGAAACGCGAGGCCTCCTCGCGCAATTCGTCCGGTATGCTTCTCCTACCCCAAGTCATGGGCTTAACGGGTTAGTGTATCTTTGGTCGTTACAGCATGTTCAGCTCCAGCAGAGCCTCGTCCGACATCATGCTTCTGTCCCACGGCGGCTCGAAAGTGAGTATTATGTTCACCGACTTCACTCCGTCTATCTTCTTCACCTGCGTGTTTATGTCTTCGACGAGCATGTCGGCCATCGGGCAGTTGGGCGCCGTGAGCGTCATCCGTATGTTGGCCACGCCCTCGGGATCGAAATCTATTTCGTATATCAGTCCCAAGTCGTATACGTTGACGGGTATTTCGGGATCGTAGATGTTCTTCAGCGTGAGAACGATCTCGTGCTCCACTTTCAAAATCTCTTCAGGTGTCATCTCCGTTGTTCAAATAACTTGCCTCGGTTCGTTTCGGGCCTCTATCGCGCGCTTGCGCCGAAAGCGACGGCATACATCTTCATCTGCTTTATCATGGCGAGCAAACCGTTGCTGCGTGTGGGCGAAAGGTTCTCGCTCAGACCTATGGCGTCGATGAAGTAGAGTTCCGTGTCGATTATCTCCTGCGGCGTGCGTCCGTTGAGCACCCGTATCAGCAGGGCTATTATGCCTTTGGTTATGATGGCGTCGCTGTCGGCCGAGAAGAACACCTTGCCCTCCTCGACACGGGCGTCGACCCATACCCTCGACTGGCAGCCCTTTATCACATATTCGTCGGTGCGGTGCTGCGGGTCGATTGCGGGCAGCGTGTCGCTCAGTTCGATCAAGTATTCGTATTTGTCGAGCCACTCGTCGAATACGGCGAACTCTTCGATTATCCGTTCCTGAATCTCGTCTTTCATTCTCTTCGACTCTTAAAAAATGTTCAATACCTCGCCTTCCGATGCCGAGGGAGGAGTTATCCCCAACAATCGCGCCTCGGTGACCGCGACCGACGTCATGTCGGCCTTGCCGGCGATTTTGGCGGGCGCGATGCCTCCGCCGAATATTACGAGAGGCACATGCGTGTCGTAACGGTACATCGACCCCGATGCCGAACGCACGCCCTCTCTCTCCTCGATCCATTCGGGCATGAGGTTTATTATCACGTCGCCCGAGCGGCGGGGATAGAATCCGTTCTGCATCTTGCGGGCGTATCCGCTGCCGAAGTAGCTGTTGCGCATGGCTTCGGCCGATATGGCGTGCGACACGCCGCGGAGCTGCATCAGGAAAGTCGCCACGTCGTGCTGCATGTCGGCTATCGACAGCCCCTTTTCGTATATGAGGTCGTGGTTGAGATATATCGCGCGGCCGACGCACCCCAGAACCCATTCGCCGTTGCCGTGCTGCGCGCCGATGAAAGCGTTGGTGATGACTTCGGCCTGACGCACGTTGAAACGTTCGCGTTCGCCCTCGGGCGTGTTGTACGACGGGCTGGCGCCGTGGTCGGACGTAAGCACCACGACTATCTGCTGCGGGTCGGTTACCTGCGCCATGAGGAACGACAGGAAATCCTCCAGATCGCGGTCGAGACGGTAGAGCATATCTTCGTACTCCACCGATTCGGGGCCGAAACGTCCGCTTATCGCCCGCGGCGAGTCGAGCACTATGTTCAGCACGTCGGCCGCGTCGTCGGCGCCCATTGCGTTCTGGGTCACTATCTGTTTGGCGAAGGCGAGCATGGCGCTGTTTCCCGCGGGGGTGTATCGCATCTGTTCGTAATCGTCGCTTATGCGCATGGCCTCCTCGGGGCGGTCGATGAAATCTATGCGTTTGCCGCTTTTGCTCTGCAAGCCCTCGATGTAGGATACCTGCGAGTTGCGGTAGTCGTCGTACGGCAGCAGCAGCGTCCAGCGTTTCTGCATGTAGTCGTGGTTGACCTGCCGACGGTTATAGTCGGCCACCCATGCGGGCAGCTCCTTGGCGTAATACGACGATGTGGTCCAAGCCGACTGCAACGTCTCCATCCAATACACCTCGCCCGTGCGGCCCGCCATGACTATGGCCGAGAGCGGATCGACGGCTATGGTGGCTATGCGGCTGCGGGCGTCGTTCAACGCCGCGGCGTCGCCTATGGTCTGCGCCGTGAGGTTGCGGGGCGAATATCCGCTCGACCCGCCGCTGTAATTCACGCTCTGCTCCTTGGCGTCGTCGATGAGCGACACCGACTTGTTGCCCACATAGTCGAACCATCGGTCGGCCACCACGCCGTGCGTCGAAGGCATCGCTCCCGTCGAGATGGTTGCGAGCGACACGGGGGTAGTGGTCTGCATATAGTCGTACGAGGCGTCGGTGAATACCGCGCCGCCCTCGGTGAGGCGTCGGAATCCTCCGTTCGAGAAGTTAGCGGCGTAACGGTCGAGATCGTCGGCGCGCATCGAGCTTACGACGATGTTCACCACAAGACGCGGCCGAGCCGCGTATGCGAATACGGAACACGTTAAAGCTGCGATAGTTATTGCTGTTCGGAACGGATGATGTTTCATTTTATGCGGTATTACGGACGTAAAATTACTAATTAATTTCCAAAAACGAGTTGAAATACTCTTTTTCGTCGTCGAACTGCATCTGCGGCTGCTCGCGTCGCAGTTCGTCGATGCGCCGCAGCATGGCGCGGCAGAAGTTGCGGTGCGCCTCGCCGCGGGGATCGAAGGGGCGGTGCTCCGCCGCTTCGGCGATGCGTTCGGCCCGTTCGGCCGCCCGCCGCGCCGACTCCGCGAGGGCGGTCGCGCCGAAACGCTCCCAAATGTAATCGACAGCCGTCTGCGACGGATGCGCCATGTCGTCGGCATAGAAACGGTAGTCGCGCAACTCGTCGTTCATGATCTCGAACGAGGGAAAGTAATCGGCGTCGGGGAATCGGCTCGCAAGCTCTCCGACGGCCACGCGCAGCACGGCTTTGCTCAGGGAGTTGCGCTCCGCCCCGTCGCCGAGGTGGCGCACGGGGCTTACGGTGAAGATAACGTGCTTGTCCGCGAGCGGTCCCTCGAGCAGCTTCGCGTAACGGTCCGCGATCCTGTCCGCCGCGAGCAGTTCGCGGGCGAATAGCGATTGCGGTTGTTTGTGGCAGTTGGCGACTACATCGCCGTTCTCGCGCAGGCGGTAGATCCATGCTGTGCCGAACGTTATTATTACCGTGTCCGCTCGGCGCAGGGCGTCGGCTCCCCGTCGCGCGGCCTCGCGCATTGCGGCGAGCGCGCGTTCGGGATCGGCGTCGGCGAATGCCGAGTGGAAATCGTATCCGAAATATCGCTCTCCGTCATGGCGCAGCTCCTCGCGCGCGGGCGATTCGGCCGCCGCGAAGCGTTCGACGGCGCGCGCTATCGACTCGGGATTGAAGAGTATGCCCGTGGGCGATGCCTCGACGCGGAATTTGGCGCGTTGCATGCGGCGCGCGATGTTGTCGGCGAAGCAGGAGCCGAGCGAAAGGATGCGCGACGAGTGGTCGATCTTGCGGTCGAAAGGCTTTATGTCGATTACTGTTCGGAATTGCATGGCCATGATTTTTCGTGTTCCGTCGTGCAGTAGGGATAGGCGTTACACCTCGCTGAGCTCCAACCACCGCATCTCTTTCTCCTCGATGATCCGTATGAGCTCGCCTATGCGGCCCGACGCTTCGGTCAGCTCCTCGTGCGAGAGCGCTCCCGACGAGAGACGCGATTCGAGTTCGCTCTTTTCCGACTCCAGTTGCGGCAATTCGGCCTCCAGAGCCTCTAATTCGCGAGCCTCCTTGTAGGAGAGCTTGCGGCGCGCGGGCGCGGTAGTATGCCGTTGCGGGGCGTTGTTCTTGGGGGCGCTTTTGGCCGCGGCCTTCGCCGCGCGCGACTCTTCGGCCTCCGACTCCTTCATATATTCGCGGTACTCGCTGTAACGGCCCACGAAATCCTTCACCTCGCCGCCCTCGCGTATGACGAACAGATGGTCGACCGTCTTGTCGAGGAAAAAGCGGTCGTGCGACACTATGAGCAGACAGCCTTTGAACGCTTGCAGATACTCCTCCAATACGTTAAGCGTCAGAATGTCCAGATCGTTCGTCGGCTCGTCGAGGATCAGGAAGTTGGGGTTGCGCATGAGCACCGTCAGCAGATAGAGCCTGCGCTGCTCGCCGCCGCTAAGGATCTCCACCCGTTTCGAGTGCGTCTCGGGCGGAAAGAGGAATCGGTTCAGCATCGTGACGGCCGACACCGTATGCCCGTCGGCGGTCTCTACCGTCTCGGCTATGTCGTGCACCACGTCGAATACCGTCTGACCCGCCTTGAAATCGATTCCGCGCTGGCGGTAGTAGCCTATGCGAAGCGTCTCTCCGCGCTCCACCGCGCCCGAGTCGGGCAGCAGATCGCCCGTCATGAGATTCAGGAACGTGCTCTTTCCCGCGCCGTTCTTGCCCACTATGCCCACGCGTTCGTAACGCGAGAATTTGTACGAGAAGCGGTCGAGCATGCGCCGTTCGCCGAATCGGAGCGACACATCTTCGCAGTCGATTATCTTGCCTCCCAGACGCGACGTCGCCACGTCGATGGCTACGTTCTTGCGCTCGAGCGACACCGACGCCCGATCCCGCAGGTCGTAAAAGGCGTTTATGCGGTAGCGCGCCTTGCCCGTGCGCGCCTGCGGGGTGCTTCGCATCCACTCCAGCTCGCGGCGCAGCAGATTGCGCGACTTGTCTATGTCGGCCTGCATGTTGAGGTAACGCTCCTCGCGCTTTTCCAGAAACGTTGCGTAATTTCCGCGGTAGACGAACAGTTCGCCGCGGTCGAGCTCGAAGATTGTGTTGCACACGCGGTCGAGGAAGTAACGGTCGTGCGTGACCATGAGCAGCGTGCAGCGCGACTTGCCGAGATAATCCTCCAGAAACTCTATGACCTCGATGTCGAGGTGGTTGGTCGGCTCGTCCATGATGAGGAAATCGGCCTCACGCAACAGCATCGAGGCCAACGCCACACGTTTGGCCTCGCCGCCCGAGAGGCTGCCCATGCGCTGGTCGAGGCGCGTGAGCTTCAACGACGAGAGCACCTGCTTTATCTTCTGCTCGGCGTTCCACGCGTCGGCGGCATCCATCGCCGCCATCGCCCGCTCGATCCGTCGTTGATCCTCCGACGCTATCGCCCGCTCGTAATCGCGTATGGTGTCGTACGTGGCTCCGAGTCCCGAATATACCTCGTCGAAAACCGTGTTGTCGGGGTTGAACGCCGTGTTCTGGTCGAGGAAAGCCACCTTTATGTCCTTCATGAACTTCACCTCGCCGCCGCGGTCGGACGAATCCGTCCCCGCCAGAATCTTCAACAGCGAACTCTTTCCCGTTCCGTTGGGGGCGATTAGGGCTATCTTGTCCCCTTCGTTGATATTGAAGCCTATGTTGCGGAAAAGGGTCTTGTCGCCGTACGATTTGCTGATGTTCTCTACCTGAAGGAATCCTGCCATGTCGGTCGCGTGTTAGGGGTTATTCGCCTCGTCGTTCTATGCGTCGGGGCGTAAAATTCTTTCTCGCCGCCTTGCGCGCCGCTTTTCGGCATAGCGCCGCGACGCGGTCGTCGACGCGCACATCGCCTTTCTCGATTCGCAGCGTGTCGTTTCGCATCGATTTGCTGGCGAACGGCCTTATCAGAGTCTCGTACCACACGCAGGCCAGAGCGTAGCGGCCCGCTCCGTAATCCATGTGGTAGCCGTCGCGCGTCAGATCCTTGGGCGGGTTATTGATCTCCGACATTCGCAGCGACTCTATCGCCGTTCCCGAGGGAATGATCGTCGAGAACGCCGAAGTATGCCGCGCGAGTTCGCGCACGGCCGAGCATATCGCGTCGTACATCCGACGTCGGTCGCGCCCGTAGTCGGCGAACTGCCCGTGCGTGCTGTCGGTCGAGTAGGACCATGTCATGTGCCATGCCAGCTTCGCTCGGGGCTGCGCGGCCCGAATGATGCCCGTCAGGGCGTCGAGGTAGGGCTGGTAACTCTCGTAACGGCCCGAGTAGCCCGATGCCTGCTGTAAGGTGATTATGTCCCATTCGCCGAGCGACAACGCGTCGCGGAGCGAAACCCTCTCCTTAGATTTGACCCATCTGTTCTCGCCCGCGGCGGAACGATAGAACTCGTAACGCGACTCTCCCCCGACGTGGAACCGCAGATGCTGTTTGAGCGAGCATCCTCCCACGTACAAGCGCGCCAACTCTACGTCGTCGATTCCCATGCTCTCCAGCAGCGCGGGCAGATATTCCATCGCGTCGTCCGAGAAGCTGTTGCCCACGGCGAGTATTCGGAGCGTCTTTCTGGCCTCGGCTCGGGGAGCTGCGAGGAGCGATATCGACAGTATGGCGATCATGGCCGCGACGATGCGGCGCAGGGTTGTTTTCATGCGTTAGTAGTATTTGTCGTACATCGATTGGCTCTTGTCGTATTTCAGATCTTGCAGCGAGGCCGCCTTCACGCCTATGTGGAAACTCCAGCTCTTGTAATATCCGAACGGGATCCACGAGAAGGACATCTGCCAGCAGTGCAGGTCGCGCGTGATGCTTATCGACGAGGTAGTCAGCTTGTTTTTGGATATGTCGTAACCGCCCGAGAACGTGGCGGCCATCTTTGGCGAGAATGTTATGCTGCCGTTGAATCCCACCGTTTGCGTCACGTTGCGTTTGACGCCCGTGGTGCCGTTGTTGACGTAACTTATCGAGTAGTTCACGGCATAGTTCAGTCCCACGTTCCACGGCAGCGAGAAGTCGTAATAGGCTTGCGACATGTATTGCCGCCTCAGCACGGGGTCCATCGTGCCGTACGGGTCGTAGAACGGATTGGCGTACTCGGGCGGCACGGTGTTTATGTCGTTTATCGCGGGGGCCGACGAGGCGCGCGACTTGAACGAGTAGCCGAAGCTCCATCCCGTGCTTACGATTCGTCCCAAGTTTCCGCGTCGCCACGTGAGGCGGTCGTAACGTTTGCCCTCGGGCGACACCTCGTAAGGATCGAGCGTGGCGCGCAGGTTCAGACCCAGCTTGCCCGTGAGTTTGGTGCGCAGCGAGAGCGATATGGTCGACAGCTTCATCGAGTCGGCGAGGAAGTTGTACGATCCGTTTATGTTGAAGTCGTCGATGAGCGATATCTTCTTCACGCCCGAAGTGTCGCGCTTGCTCAGCACCTTTATTTCGAGGCTCTGCGAGAGCGAGAACGACATCGCCATGCTGCGCCCTGAGGTCGGTACGCCGTAAGCGTTGTTCTCGAAGGGCGAATATATGGTGGTGCGACCCGTCGAATCGCTCTGCACTGTTTGGTAGTAACCGTACTTCTGTTTGCTGAAATCGGGCGCGTACGAGAAACTTATCGACGGCGATATGGTATGCCTTATCGCCTGCAACTTGAATTTCTTGTACTTATCCTTCACCTGCCACATTCCGTAAATGTTGGTCGAGAACGACAGCGCGGTGGTGTAGTTGTAGAGGCGGTAGAATCCGTACTCGGGATCGAGCGTCTCCACCTTGTTGGTCTCGGGGTTCCACCGCCGATCGGTCTTCTTGAAGTACCAGCGTTCGGTGTAGTTGACCGACGGGGTGATGTTGAGGTAGTTGAATACGTTGAACGACGCCTGCACGGGGATGCTGTGCTGCACGCCGTTGCGCATGTTGTCGAGCGTCTCGCGCGAGAAGATGTTCTTCTCCGAAGCGTTCACCGAGTTGGTTATCTTGCCCGAGTAGCTCATCGAGATCTTTTCGTACCAGCGATCCTTGCCCAGTTTCACCGAGCGTTTGAAGGGGAAGAACTTCGATACGTTGAACGATATGTTGGGCAGCGTGACCGATATCGCCTCCGTCTGCGAGTTCTGCGACACGGCCATGTTCATCGAGAGCGAGAAGGGCGTGCCCGCCCAGTTCTTCGAGTACGATATCGACGAGTTGGTCTGCGTCGAGAGCATGTCGTTGAGGTTGGTCGCCGAATATTTGCTGTAACCGCTCGACGACAGGTTCACCGAGGCCGAGAAGGTCGATCCCGGGTTTGCCTTGGTATCCTGAGCGTGGGTCCATTGCAGCTTGTAGGTGTTCTGCTTCACGAAGTCGGGGTCGCCTTTGTCGCCCGAACGGACGCTGGTGAAGTCGAAATCCAAGTTGCCCGAATATTTGTATCGCTTGATGTATCGCGAAGTGGCGTTCACCTCCCACGACCCGAGGGTGTAGATTCCGCCCGTCAGGGTGAGGTCCATGTGCTCGCCGAGGGTGAAGTAGTAACCGAGTCCGCGCATGAAGAATCCTCGGCGCGCCTCCTCGCCGTACGAGGGCATCAGGATTCCCGACTTCGGTCCCGAGCTGAGCGGGAAAAACGCCTCGGGCAGGCCGAGGAACGGTATGTCGACATCCTCTATGACCAGATGGCCCGGGCCCATGATGGCCTTTTTGCCCGGAATGACCTTTATCTTCGACGCGCTGTAATAGAAATGCGGATGGTCCGTCTGGTCGCAGGTGGTGTACATGCCGCCCGCGATGTTGATGGTGTTGTCCTGCATCTTCTTCACGTTCTGGCCCACGAGCCATCCGTCGCCCTGCTGGGTGGCTATGTTCTTGATCTTGGCGCGCTGGCTCTCGATGTTGTAGGTGATGGTGTCCATGTTGAGCGTGGTGGCGTCCTGCGTGAACTCGGGGCGGGTTACGACGGGCTCTCCGTCCACCGTGTCGGCCTTGCCGTGCGCGTATACGTTCTTGCTGTCGAGGTCGATGTTCATGAAGTCGGCCTTCAGCGTCATGTCGTCGTACGACACCTCGCCTTTCTCGTACAAATAGACCATCTTGCTGCGCAGGTCGTAATAGAGAGAGTCGGTGGCGCGTCCCGTGATGATGTTGTCGAGGCCCTGCTTGCGTCGGCGGGTGGTGTCGCGCCGCGACTCGGCGAGGGTGTCCGCGTCGCTTTCCGCGGGTATCGAATCTGACGCGGCGACGAGCGTCGAATCGGGTCTCGCGCTCCGCGCACGGTCGTTGCGGGCATTGCGGCGCGCGGCTCGGCGGTCGTTGCGCGCGGCGGTGTCCTGCGGCGAGGCGACGATCGCCGCGACTGCGTTCGGTAGGGCGCGCGCCGACAGCGTCAGGCCGAAAACGATCTGCGCGAGCAGGGCCGCGACGGTTGCCGAAAGTAGATATTTAGCTCTGAATTTACTCAAAATCACAATAATTTTTCGTACCTTTGCCGACGAGTCGGCAAAACCGATCGGGCGTTCCCGCACGAGGATTCCGATCCCGATTTTTAACCGACAAATATAACGTTTTTTTGTGTATTACCGATAATTGCCGACTGTTTTTATATGAAACGTACAGTTCACTGTTTGCTGCTTGTTTTGACCGCTGTTTTCGTATTCGCGGGTAACTCGTTCGCACGCGATAATAACGAATCGGGCGTGAGGGTTATTGTCATCGACGCGGGTCACGGCGGCAAGGCGTTCCCGGGCGCGGTGTACGGCGGCGTGAAGGAGAAGGACATTAATCTGGGCGTCGCGCTGAAGCTGGGCGCGCTGCTCGAAAAGGAGCTGCCTCACGTGAAGATCGTCTACACCCGCAAGAGCGACACCGCTCTGGGCAAGACTCTGAACGACGATCTTACGGCCCGCGCCAATACGGCCAACAAGGCGGGCGGCGATTTTTTCATCTCGATACACGCCAACGCGGCCCCGGGCAAACCGTCGGTTCAGGGCGCCGAGACCATCATAATGGGCGAGAGCGAGAAGGAGACCCGTTATAACGAGAGCGCGCTGTACAACAATAACAAGGACGAATTGATCGATATGTCGGACGAGAATACGGCGGCTATGGTGCGCGCCTATATCCAGAATCTGCAATTCACCTACGGCGAGTACAGCGAGATGATGGCCCGCATCATGCAGTCGCATTACGCCAAGGGCGGCCGCAACGCCCGTCGGGTCAACCGGCAGTTGCTCAAGGTGCTTTACGCCACCGACATGCCGAGCGTGCTCACCGAGCTGGGTTTCATGACCAATTCCAAGGAGCTGGCATTCATGAATTCCGAGAAGGGCCAAGCGCATTACGCGCGCATATTGTGCGACGCGGTGAAGGAGTACGTGGGTTATATCGACAAGTTGTCGGGCGCGGCGTCGACCGCGGCGGATCCCGAACCCGCCGCCGAATCGTCCGTAACCGAGACGGCCGAGGAGTCTGCGCAGGTCGCCGAACCTGCTGCGAAACGCGCGGCGCGACCCGCCGAATCGCAGGGTGCCGAGCGCGCCGCCAAGACGACGGCCAAGCAGGGATATACCATCCAGTTGCTGGCTTCCGACAAGATCGTCAAGACGACCGACAGCCAGTTCAAGAGCTACCGCGGCAAGGTGCGGCGTTTGTCGGGCGGCGGGGCGTTGAAATACAAATATTGTTATGGCGACTATTCGTCGCCCGCCGAGGCCCGCCGAAGTCTGTCGGAGGTGAGGCGCAGCTTCAAGGATGCTTTCGTGGTGCGTTACGAGGGCGATCGGATAGCGAAATAACAGCCGTCCCGAACGGTTTCGGGTCGGTATTTGAGGTGGTGATGTCTTCGGGCATTGCCTTAAGGGTATTAAAATTAAACGATATGAAACGTGAAGTGAAAATTGGGTTGTTCGCGGTGGCCGTATTGCTTGCGGCGTGGGCTGCGGCGAAGTTCCTGAAGGGCGCCGAGATCTTCGGCAACACCAACCGATATTACGCCTATTACGAGCAGGTGGGCGGCATCCAGACCGCCTCGCACGTCCTGATTTACGGCGTGAAGGTCGGGTCGGTCACGCGTGTGGAGCTCGACGAGGACATGTCGAAAGGCGTTCGTTTGGAACTCTCGGTCGACAAGCGTTACCGCATCCCCGCCGATTCGAAGGCGAAGATATTCAACAACGGCGTGATGGGCGGCAAGGCCATCGAGATCGTCATGGGCGCTTCGTCCGATATCATTCCCGACGACGGCACCATAGCCTCCGAGACGGGAACCGATATCTTCGACATGGCGGGCGCCGAGCTGGAATTCTTCAAGAATAAGATTACGGCGGTCGCCGACGGACTCACCGCCGCGCTCGACGGCATAAATATTCTGCTTACGGAGAATACTGCCAACATAAACAGCATCGTGGCAAATGTCGACGGTCTGACGGGCAACGTGAACGACATGCTGTCGAAAGAGAAGGAGCACATGGAGGTGGCCCTCTCGTCGCTGAGCCGTTTTTCGAAGAGTCTGGGCGACAATGCCGAGAAGATCGACACCATAATGAACAACATGAGCCGTTTCTCGTCCGAACTCGCCGAGGCCGATCTCGTGGGTTCCATCGAGGATGCGGTCGACAATCTCAATTCGGTGCTGGCTCTGGCGAACGACGGTTCGGGCAGCGTGGGACGTCTGCTCAAGGACCCGGGGCTTTACGACAATCTCACCTCGGCCACCGAGAATCTGTCGACGTTGCTGGCCGATCTGAAAGAGAATCCCAAACGTTACGTCCATTTCTCGGTCTTCGGTAACGACCCTTCGCGCAAGGCCCGCAAGGCTGCCGAGAAGGAGGCGAAAAAGGAGGCCAAACGCAATGCCAAATCCGCCGCCGCGGCCGAATAGCTTATGTTCGGTCGTGAGGTTAATCAGAGAACGACAATTATGATATATCCCGCTAATTTCGAGCAGAAGATCGGTTTCGATCGGCTTCGCGAACAGATAGTCGGCATGTGCGGCATGCAGGCCGCGAGGCGGATTATCGAGGCGGAGGGCTTCTCCTCTTCGCGCGAGGAGATCGAGCGGCGTCAGGATACGGCCGACGAGATGCGCGTGTTGATGATGCTCGATTCCGACGCTCCACGCGACGAGTTCCCCGATACGGACGGTATCGTGGAGAAGATCGGCGTCGAGGGCGCTTTCCTCGATGCGGTCGAAGTGGCCGTGCTGCGCAGCGCGCTGACGGCGGTGGGCAATATGGTGGGTTTCCTGCTGGGCCGCCCCGAGGGGCGTTATCCGCGGCTTCGCGAGCGCAGCGAACGGGTGTGCGTGTTCCCCGACGTCATACGTCGCATCAACCAGCTCATCGACGACGAGGGGCAGGTGCGCGACGGCGCCTCGCCCGAACTGCTGGCCGTGCGCCGCGCCATCCGCGACCACGAGGGGCAGGTGGCCAAAAGGTTGCAGCAGGTGCTGAACAATGCCAAGCGCGCGGGCATAGTGGATGCCGAGGCGATGATCTCCATGCGCGACGGTCGTGCCGTGATCCCCGTGTCGGCGGGCAACAAGCGCAAGCTGAACGGATTCATCCACGACGAGTCGGCCACGGGCAAGACCTTCTATATAGAACCCGTCGAGGTGGTGGAGCTTAACAACGCGCTTCGCGAACTGGAGTACGCCGAGCGTCGCGAGATCGTGCGCCTGCTCACCGAGTTCACCGATTCGCTGCGTCCCGACGCCGAGCCGATAGCCGCCGCGGGCGAATACCTCGCCGAGATGGATGCCGTGCGGGCCAAGGCGCGCTGGGCTTTGGAGAACGGAGCGGGCAAACCCATCGTTTCGACCGACGACCGTCTGGTCCTGCGCCATGCGTTTCATCCGCTGCTGGCCCAGACGCTGCGCCGCGAAAAGAAAGATCTGGTGCCGCTCGATATGCAGCTCGACAAGGAGAGGCGCATACTGGTCATCTCGGGTCCCAATGCGGGCGGCAAGTCGGTGTGTCTGAAGACGACGGGCATCGTGCAGTATATGTTTCAGTGCGGATTCCCCGTCACGGCCGGTGAGAACAGCGAGCTGCCTGTGTTCGAAAGCATCTGCATCGACATCGGCGACGAGCAGTCGATGGATAACGACCTGTCGACCTATTCGTCGCATCTTCTGAACATGAAGCACATGTTGCAGGCCGCTTCGCGGCGCACGCTGGCGCTCATCGACGAGTTCGGTTCGGGCACCGAGCCCGTGATCGGCGGCGCGATAGCCGAATCGATCCTCGAACGTCTGTTGGAGAGGGGTTGTTACGGCGTCATTACGACCCACTATTCGAATATAAAGTATTACGCCACGGGCGCCGATGGCATCGCCAACGGCGCCATGATGTTCGACGTGCAGAACATCCGTCCGTTGTTCAAACTGGAGCAGGGCAAGCCCGGCAGCTCGTTCGCGATAGAAATCGCGCGCAAGATCGGCCTGCCCGAGGATATAATCCGCTCGGTGAGCGACAAGGCGGGCAGCGACCATATAAATCTCGAACGTCAGCTCCGCGAGATCGCCCGCGACCGTCACTATTGGTCGCAGAAGCGCGACCGCATCCGCCAGACCGACCGCAAGGTCGAAGAGCTGGAGACGAGTTACGCCGAGCAGCTCGCTCGTATCAAGAGCGAGCGTCAGGAGATACTGCGCAAGGCCAAGGAGGAGGCGCAGAGGCTGGTGGCCGACGCCAACCGCCAAATCGAGAATACGATCCGCACCATCCGCGAGGCTCAGGCCGAGAAGGAGTTGACGCGTCTGGCGCGTCGCGAGCTGGACGAGTTCCGCGACGCGGTGGAGCAGGTCGACAAGGGCTCGTCGCACGACAGCGCGCGCGTGGAGCGCGAGATGGAGCGTTTGTCGCGCCGCATGGCCCGCCGCGAGGAGCGTCGCGAACGCTCGGGCGAGAGCGCGGCGAAACCTCGGCAGGAGGCCGAGCCGCCGAAACAGGCCGAGGTGACGGTAGGGGCCAAGGTGCGCATCGAGGGTCAGGAGGTGGTCGGCGAGGTGCGGAGCCTCAAGGGCCGCAAGGCTCAGGTGGCTTTCGGACAGATACTCACCACGGTCGACCGCGACAAGTTGCGCGTTATATCTAACGCCGAATACAAGAAATCGACCCGTCCCGTCGCTCCGCGCACGGTGGTGTCGGTCGACATCTCGGCGCGCAAGCTCAATTTCCGCGACAGCGTCGACGTGCGCGGCATGCGTGCCGCCGAGGCTTTGGAGGTGGTGCAGGATCTGGTCGACGACGCGCTTATGGTAGGCGTGAGCGGCGTCACGATCCTCCACGGCAAGGGCACGGGAGCTCTGAAGGAGGAGATTCGCCGTTACCTGCGTGGCGTGCCCGAGGTCGCTTCGGCGCGCGACGAACATGCCGATCGCGGCGGCGCGGGAATTACGGTGGTGACATTCGCCAACGATTGATCGCTATGGCGGATAGTTGTTTGAAGAGACTTTAATTAAGATGAGATACACACTTTCGGAAATAGCTCGAATATGCGGCGGCGAGTTGCTGGGCGAGGACGTGACGGTCGACGATGTGGTGACCGACTCGCGCAGCCGCGCTTTCGCCGAGGGAGCGATGTTCGTGGCCATGCGCGGCGCGAACCACGATTCGCACGACAACACGGACGAGATGTACCGCCGCGGCGTGCGCGGCTTCATGGTCGAGCGCGCCGACGGGCGGGAGATTCCGCGCGGCGCGGGATATGTGGTTGTCGACAACTCGCTGGAGGCGTTGCAACGTCTGGCGGCGGCGCATCGCGCGGCGTTCGGCGGCACGGTGGTCGGCATTACGGGATCGAACGGCAAGACGGTCGTAAAGGAGTGGGCGGCCTCTTCGCTGCCCCCCGCGGCGAGGTTCTTCGCCTCGCCCGCCAGCTACAATTCGCAGTTGGGCGTGGCGTTGTCGCTGCTTATGATCGAGGGCGACGAGGAGGTGGCCCTTATCGAGGCGGGTATCTCCGAGTGCGGCGAGATGGAGCGTCTGGAGCGCATGATACGTCCCGACGTGGTGCTTTTCACCTCCATAGGCGACGCCCACCAAGGCAACTTTTCGAGCCTCGGGGAGAAGATCGCCGAGAAGATGATACTTGCGCGCGGCGCGCGTACCTTTATATATCACGGCTCTTACGGCGAGATCGCCGATGCGCTGCCCGCGCTGCTGCCTCCGTCGTGCCGCGTCGAGAATGCTGCCGAGGCCGACGTGTCGGAGCTGCCGACGTGCAACGAGGCGCTTCGCATCGATGCGGCGGAGGTCAAGACGCTCTGCCGCGTGCTGGGTTATCCCGAACCTCGTCTGAAGCCTGCCGATACGGCTATGCGTCTGGAGGTTAAGGAGGGCGTCGACGGCTCGACCATAATCGACGACTCCTACAATTCCGATATCAATTCGCTGGCCATCGCGCTCGACACCCTGCGCAGCGTGGCCGTGGGCCGAAAGGCCACCGCCGTCGTCTCGGACATTTTGCAGAGCGGCATGAGCGACGAACAACTCTATACTCGCGCCGCGCAGCTCGCAGCGGGCGCGGGGGTCGATCTGTTGATCGGCGTCGGCGAGCGGATCCGCGCCCACGGCGACAAGTTCCGCTGCGCGACCCGCTTTTACGATACCACCGACGACCTCCTGCGCGGTTTGAAACCCGAGGACACCGCGGGGCGCGCCGTTTTGCTCAAGGGCAACCGTCGGTCGCACTTCGAACGCGTGTGCCACGCCTTGGAGCGTCGCAGCCATACCACGGTTTTGGAGGTGAACTTGAACGACATGACGCATAACGTCGGTTATTTCCGCCGATTCCTGCCCATGAACCATCGATTGGTGGCTATGGTCAAGGCCCGCTCCTATGGCGCGGGCGACGCCGAGGTGGCGCAGCTCATGCAACGCTTGGGTGTCGACTATCTGGCCGTGGCGTTCGCCGACGAAGGCGTAATCCTGCGCGAGAAGGGTATAACGATGCCCATAGTGGTGCTTAACGCCGATGCGGGGAGCTTCGACAAGATGGTGGCCCACTCGCTCGAACCCGAGATTTACAGTTTCCGTTCGCTGGCCGATTTCATGCGCAGCGTGGAACGTTACGGCGGACACAACTATCCGATACACGTCAAACTCGATACGGGCATGCACCGTTTGGGCTTCGTCGACGGCGAGATCGCGCGGCTGGCGGAGTCGCTCCGCGAGACGCGCACGGTGCGTGCCGCTACCGTCTTCGCCCATCTGTCGTGCGTCGACGATCCGTCGCAGGACGATTTCACGCGCGGACAGATCGCGCAGTTCGACAGTATGAGCTCCGCGCTGGCCGCCGCGCTGCCTTACGGCGTATTGCGCCACACGGCTAACTCTGCCGCCATAGAACGCTTTCCCGAAGCGGCGTTCGACATGTGCCGTTTGGGGCTGGGGCTTTACGGTTACGGCTATCGCCATAACGACGAGCTTCGTCCCGTGTCGACTCTCAAGACCCGTATCGTGCAGTTGCGCGAGCGTCGGGCGGGCGAGGCGATCGGTTACGGCCGCTCGCAGCGTCTCGACCGCGACAGCGTGATAGCCACGGTGCCGATAGGCTATGCCGACGGTCTGGATCGCCACCTCGGCGGCGGACGGTGGTCGATGTTAGTGGCGGGGCGTCCCGCTCCGATCGTGGGCCGCGTCTGCATGGACAGCTGCATGATCGACGTGACGGATGTGGCGGGCGTGAAGGAGGGCGACGAAGCCGTGGTCTTTTCTCCCGCGGCGGGCAATACGCCCGAGGATATGGCCGAGGCGCTGGGGACCATCCCGTACGAGATAATGACCTCGGTGTCGGCGCGCGTGAAACGTATTTATGTCAAGGAGTGATGGCGGAAAAAGGAGTGCTCTATATGATTCCGTGTCCGATCAGCGATCGGACCGATGTTTACGACGTCGTGCCCGAAGCGAACCGCAAGGTGCTCGACTCGCTCGATTATTTCATCGTGGAGAACGTGCGTTCGGCGCGTCGTTTCCTCTCGAAAGCGGGCATATCGCGACGCATCGACGATCTGGAGTTCGTCGAGCTGAACGAACATACCTCGGCGGGCGAAGCGGTCGAGGCGATGGTGCGACCCATCGCTGAGGGACGCTCGGCGGGAGTGATCTCCGAAGCGGGTGTTCCCGGGGTCGCCGACCCGGGCGCGTTGGCGGCCGAGGCGTGCCACAGGCTCGGCATCCGCGTGGTGCCTTTGGTGGGACCTTCGTCGATCCTCATGGCGTTGATGGCCTCGGGGCTCAACGGCCAGTCGTTCGCCTTTTGCGGTTACCTGCCCGTCAAGCCGCCCGAGCGGGCCAAGGCGTTGCGCGCGCTGGAACGCCGAGCGCACGCCGAGAGGCAGTCGCAGATATTCATCGAGGCTCCCTACCGCAACGTGAAGTTGCTGGAGCAGATATTGTCGGTGTGCGGCGTCGAAACCCGCCTTACGGTGGCGTGCGACATCACCTCGCCCGACGAGTATATCGCCACGCGCTCGGTGGGGGCATGGCGACGCGGGGCGATGCCCGATATCGGCAAGCGTCCGACCATATTTATCATCGGTTAGGCTTGGGCATATTATTTGCGCCTCCAGAGTGGGAAAATAGGATAATACATAATTATATGGCAAGACAGAAATTTGAGGATCAGAATGTTATGGATCGCGGCGCGTTTGCCGAGGGCGACGGTTATCCCTCGTGCGACGGTCAGCCGTGTGTCAATATGGCAGACGACGAAGAGCAGGCTACTGCCACTATGGCAGAGGGCGAGGATCCTGCCAAGAGCGCCGCGGGCGAAGCCGATGCCGAGGGCATCGAGTCGGAGACGGAATGCGAGCGCGAGACCGACTCTCGGAGCGAAACGGATGCCGAGTCGGGCGTTGCCGAGTGGCGCGACAAGTATCTGCGTCTTCAGGCCGAGTTCGACAACTATCGCAAGCGCACGCTGCGCGAGAAGATGGATCTGGTCGCCAGCGGCGGCGCCGACGTGTTGAAATGTATGCTCTCGGTGCTCGACGACGTGCATCGCGCCGTTGCGGCGTCGGAGAAGAGCGACGACATAGCCTCGCTGCGCGAGGGCGAGCGTCTGGTGGCGCAGAAATTCGAGGATGCCTTGCGCCAAAAGGGCGTGAGCGAGATCGAAGCGTGCGGCAAGGAGTTCGATCCCGATTTCCACGAGGCCGTGGCGCGTTTCGCCGCGGGCGAGGACAAAAAGGGTTTGGTAATAGATGTGGTCCAGCGCGGTTACATGTTGGGCGAAAAGGTGTTGCGTTATGCCAAAGTTGTGGTGGGCGAGTAGCTGCGCCGCGAGAATATTATAGGAAAGGATTAAGGCAATGGCAGAAAAAAGGGATTATTATGAGGTGTTGGGCGTCGAGCGCAACGCCAATGCCGACGAGATAAAGAAGGCCTATCGCAAGGCCGCCATTAAGTACCACCCCGACAAGAATCCGGGCGACAAGGAGGCCGAAGATAAGTTCAAGGAGGCCGCCGAGGCTTACGACGTGCTGTCGAATCCCGACAAGCGGGCGCGTTACGACCAGTTCGGCCACGCGGGCATGAGCGGCGCGGCTGGCGGCGGCGGTTACGGCGGCTTCGGCGGCGGAGGATTCTCGATGGAGGATATCTTCTCGCAGTTCGGCGACATATTCGGCGGTCATTTCGGCGGATTCTCGTCGTCGCGCGGCGGCGGCATGCGCGTCAACCGCGGAACGGACATCAGGGTGAAGGTGAAACTCACTCTGGCCGAGATCGCAAACGGCACCACCAAGAAGCTGAAGATCAACAAGACGATAGCCTGCGACAAGTGCGGCGGCACGGGAGCCAAGGACGCTTCGTCGTACTCGACCTGCGCCACCTGCAACGGCTCGGGATACGTCACCCGCGTGGAGAGCACCTTTTTCGGGCGCATGCAGACCCAGAACGTCTGCCCCACGTGCGGCGGCACGGGCAAGGTCATAACGGCCAAGTGCGACAAGTGCGGCGGCGAGGGCGTCGTTCGCGGCGACGAGGTGGTCGAGATCCGTATCCCCGCGGGAGTGGGCGAGGGCATGGCCGTCACCGTCTCGGGCAAGGGCAATGCCGCCCGTCACGGAGGCATCAACGGCGATCTGCTGGTGATGATCGAGGAGGAGCGCAACCCCGAATTGGTGCGCGACGGCAACGATTTGATCCACAATCTCAACCTGCCGCTCACCACATGTATTTTGGGAGGCGACGTGGAGGTTCCGACCATCGACGGCCGCGCCAAGATAAAGATCGCTGCGGGCACGCATGCGGGCAAGGTGCTGCGTCTGCGCGGCAAGGGTCTGCCCGACGTGAACGGCTACGGCCGCGGCGATATTCTGATCGTGGTGGATATCACCATACCCGATTCGCTCACCTCCGAGGAGCGCAAGCTGGTGGAGCAGCTCGCCGAGCAGCCCCACTTCAAGACCGCGGTCGGGGTGGACAAGCAGAATATTTTCGAGAGAATGAAGAATTTTTTCAGATAGAGCAACCTCGGGATCATAACGGTCCATAAAAGCGCGGGCCGTTGTAAGATCATTTATAAGCGCCTTTAAAACAGCAATATTATGTCTTTTTTCTCACCTTACAAGCGTCGCGCCAACAGCTTCAACTATCGGCCGCGTTATTACGATCCCGACCGCGAGGAGCGCGAGCAGCGTCGCGCCGAGCTGCGCGGCGAACGATCGGACGATACCGAGGAGTATACCCCGGGCAAATACATACGCACGCAGCGAGCCGCCCGCGCCGAGCGTCGCGCGAAGGATGAGGGCGGCAGCCGCATGAGGATGTGGATGCTCGGCGTGGGCGTGGTGTTGCTGGCGCTGTTCCTCTACATACTCTACCCGCGCATCGTGGCTCTGTTCGAGATGGCGGGCGACGATCATTCCGCTCCGCGCGCCGAAGAGTACGAGGAGTTCGACCCCTATGCGCCCATCACCATCGTCCCCGACGATTACGAGGAGGGCGACGAATTGATTTACGAAGATTAACCGACCGTCCCGACCCGAAACCGAATGGAGAACAAGATAAAACTTCTGCCCGAGATCGTCGCCAACCAGATCGCCGCGGGCGAGGTGGTCAACAACCCCTCGTCGGTGGTGAAGGAGATGATGGAGAACGCCATCGACGCGGGGGCGAGCAGCGTCACCGTCAATTTCCGCAATGCGGGGATGGAGCTTTTGCAGATCGTCGACGACGGCTGCGGCATGTCGCCCATGGATGCCCGCATGGCTTTCGACCGCCATGCCACGAGCAAGATCACCTCGCTCGACGACGTGTACAGTCTCCATACGTTCGGTTTCCGCGGCGAGGCTTTGGCCTCCATCGCCGCCGTGTCGCAGGTGGAGCTGCGCACCCGTCAGAAGGACGACGACGTAGGTACGGTGACGACGGTCAACGGCGGCGAGTTCGTCGCGCAGACGCCCGTCATGTGTCCCGTCGGGTCGCAGTTCTTGGTGCGCAATCTGTTCTATACGGCTCCCGCGCGCCGCAAGTTCAACGCCGACCGAACGCGCATGGTGTCGGATATCAAGAAGGAGTTCCGCCGCGTTGCGTTGTGCAATCCGCAGGTGCGGTGCGAATTGATGTCTAACGACATGCCGATAATAACCCTGCCCGCGGGCACGCTCCTCGAACGCATCATCGACGTGGTGGGCCGCCATATAAAGACCAATCTGCTGGAGGTGTCGGTCGAGACCTCCATCGTCAAGGTCCGCGGATACGTCGGCCGTCCGTCGGCCGCCAAGCAGAAGAATGCGGAGCAATACATGTTCATCAACGGACGCTATTTCCGTTCGGTGCAGTTTTTCCGCTCGATAATGAAGGCGTACTACAAGCTCATACCCGAGAATTGCAGCCCTTCGTATTTCCTCTACCTCACGGTGGACCCCGAGCGAGTGGACGTGAACGTTCATCCGCAGAAGACCGAGGTGCGTTTCGCCGACAACGACGAGGTGAGCCAGATACTCAACGCCGCCGTGCGGAGCACGCTGGCCAAGAGCGGCGCGGTGTCGATGATGGATTTCGACAACAGCGCGTCGATCGATATTCCCGCCATGACCGCCCGCGGCGGGGTGGTTTACACGGAACCCAAGGCTTCGTCGAACGCCGATTACAATCCGTTCCGCGAGGATTACGCCGATGCGTCGGCTCCTGTGGCCGATGTCGACTTCACGGGCTTCGACGCTCCGTACGACGGCTCCTCGGAGTCGGCCCCGATACGCGATATTCCTTCGGCGGACATCCCGTCGGCCGAAAGGCCCGTAACGGTCCGCGGCGGATCGAGAGATATTTACGGCGGCGGGCGACTTTCGTCGGAGGGCGGCGATTCGGGCGGCCGCAAGTTGCGCGACATAGTGTGGTCGGAGATGCCGCTCGACTCGGAGTTCGCCATCGACGCCGCGCCCCGAGTTCCGGCCGAGGATGCGGGGTACCGCGAGATAGCTTCCGTCGGCATGACGGGCGCGGATGATCTCCCGAGCATCGAGAGCGCGGCCGTATCCGTCGCGGAGGATGCCGTCGCGGAGGAAAGCCGTTTGGAGTTCATACCTTCGGCAGCGGTGCAGCAGAGGCTGGCGACGGACGAAAAGATAACCTTTTCGGACGTGTTGTCGCTCGGCAACGGATACGCAGTGGCGGTGTGCGACGGGCGCAGCATGATAGCGGATATGCGTCGTGTGCGCGAACGCGTGTTGTTCGACGGCTACATGTCGATGATCGGCCACGGCTCTTCGTCGACGCAGCGACTGCTTTTCCCCGAGAGGCTGGTTTTGTCGGAGGACGATTACGCGCTTCTGGAGGAGAATGCCGTGGAGTTCGCCGCGCTGGGTTTCGACATGGAGTTCCGCGGCGACGGCGCGGTGGAGTTGTGCGGCGTGCCGTCGAGCGTGGCGGGCGAGCAGGCCGATCGCCTGCTTTACGAGCTGCTACGCGAAACGGAGTCGGACGGCGACGCGGGCGAGCGCATGCGCGAGAATCTGGCCCGCGCGATGGCCGTCAAGGGGGCGCGCTCGGCTGCCAAGGGGCTTCGCAACGACGAGGCTGCCGATCTGCTGCGTCAACTGGCCGATTGCGAGAACTTCAGTTTCTCGCCGTCGGGCAAACCCATAATGGCCGAATTGACGGCCGAAGAGTTGAAAAATAAACTTAACTGAATAAGACCATGAACATGAACGGATACGGATTCAATACGCCGCCGGTAGTGAAAAACCTTGTCATCGCCAATTGCGTGATGTTGCTGGCCACCACCTTATTGCCGTTTCGCGATGAATTGATCGGGCGTCTGGCCCTCTTCAACCCCGCCAGTCCGCTGTTCCACACCTATCAGGTGTTCACCTATATGTTTCTGCACGGAGGCGTCGGCCATCTGTTCTTCAACATGTTCGCTTTGTGGATGTTCGGCCGCACGCTGGAATATCGGTTGGGCTCGCGTCGGTTTTTCGCCTATTACATGATATGCGGCATCGGCGCGGCGTTGTTGCAGATGGGAGTGGGGTATCTCGAATACTCCCATGCGGCGAACGCCATAGGCCTTTCGGCGGCTTTCGAGTTGTTGCGCGTGCCGACCGTCGGAGCTTCGGGCGCGGTGTTCGGTCTGCTGCTCGCTTTCGGCGTGCTCTATCCCAACCAGATCATCATGTTGATATTCCCTCCCGTGGCCATGAAAGCCAAGTGGTTCGTGTTGATCTACGGCCTCTTGGAGCTCTTTTTCGGCTTGTCGGGCTACCAGTCGGGCGTGGCGCACTTCGCCCATTTGGGCGGCATGCTGTGGGGGTGGGCGTTGCTGCTTTGGTGGAGACGTTCGGGTAAGATATATTTCTAACGGCGCAGGACTATGGCGGAGTATTATCGTAACGATTACGGCTCGTCGGAGCGACGCCGACATCGGCGGTCGGCGCTCGGTACCGTCGTCGACGGAGTTATGGCGGTGGTTACGCTCGCCGTCGCGGCCGTCTTCGTGCTGACGCTGCTGGTTCCCGTCGTCGATCCCCACGAGTCGGGCGAGCTCTCGACCGTCGGGTTGGTGGCGCCGTTCGTCTATGCGGGGCAATTGTTGCTCACGCTCTATTGGATCATCCGCTGGCGTTGGGCGGCGATGGCGCCCATGATCGTTCTGTCGGTCATAGGGTTGTTCCATCTGTCGCTGTTCTATAAGGTGGAGATACGCCGCAGTTACGGCGAGCAGACTTACGAACGCACGGCTTTGAAGGTGCTTACGTATAACGTGAGGAGCTTTATCGACGACGACGGCGCGCGTTGTCTCGATTCGGTGGTGAGTTTGGTCAAGGCGTTGAATCCCGACATAGTATGCTTTCAGGAGATGGGCTTCGCCGATTTGGCCGATTCGCTGCTGCGTCCGCTCAATCATCTGCCGCGTTCGCTGTCGCGGGCAGCTCTCAGTCCCGCCGTTTACAGCCGCTATCCCATCGTCCGCGCGCATCGCGTCGACACGATGAAGAATTTCGTATGGGCCGACCTCAAGATCGGCGACGATACCGTCCGAGTCTTCAACAACCATCTGCATACCACGGCTATACGTCGCGACGACAACACCTATATCGAGAATCGCGAGTTCCTCGGCGACGAGGATATGGGCAAGTTGCGCAGCATGGTGACGCGCCTGAACGAGAACAACAAGCAGCGCGCCGCGCAGGCCGACAGCGTGGCCCGCATGATCGCCGAGTCGCCCTATCCCGTCATCGTGTGCGGCGATTTCAACGACACCCCCGTGTCGTATACCTATCGTACCGTGAGCCGCGGTCTGAAGGATGCCTTTCGCGAGGCGGGACGCGGTTATTCGCATACTTACCGAGGTTTTTTCGACATGTTGCGCATCGATTACGTGCTCTGTTCCGACGAGTTCGAACCTCTGTCGTACGAAGTGATCGATTCGTGGGGGTTGGCCGACATTAAACGCGGCAAGGATACCGTCACTGTGCGCAAGTTCGGCAACGGCATGGAGCCGCCGACGAATGCGGCGGGCGCGGAGATCGATAACGGCGTGCGTTACTCCGACCACTATCCCGTTTTCGTGCGCCTGCGCTACAACGGACGCAACGATTGATCGGGTGGGGAGGAGTTCGTTTTCGCGGCGATCTCGAAAGCGTTATAGTTCGATAATTAACCAAACTTTGAATATATGATTTTAGATTCATTGAAGAACAAGGAGCGGTATGCGTCGCTGCATCCGCGTTTCAAGACCGTATTCGATTTCATCGACACGCACGACATCGCCGCAATGGAGTGCGGCCGCCACGATATCGACGGCGACGACGTTTTCGTAAACGTTCAGGAGCTGGATCTTCGCGACCGTTCGCAGGCGCGTCTCGAACTTCACCGCAAATACATCGACATACAGTTGCTGCTGCGCGGTCCCGAGGAGGTGTTCGGCTGGAGCGAGAAGAAAGATTGCCTCACGGCCGATGGCGCGTTCGACGAGGCGAAAGATATACAACTCTTCACCGATTGTCCTCAGTGCTTCTACACCGTCGGCGAGGGGCAGTTCTCGATTCTGTTTCCCGAGGACGGCCATGCCCCGATGCTCGGCGAGGGACATGTGAAGAAGTGCATCTTCAAGGTGAAGATTTGACAGCGGGGGCGCAGCCTGCGGGGAACGCGAACGAGTGAACAACGAGTTGCGGGCCTCCGCGGGGGGAGGCTGCGGCCCGCACGGTTCTTCGAACCGCAATGAAATCAGCCCTGACCGAAAATACGGTCGGGGCCGTTTTATTTCCACTCTTCGCAGACCATCCGCGCCACGTTCGCCACGACTGCGGCGTTCTCGGCATCGCTCATCGGTGAGTCGCACACGAACACGGCGATGCAACATACGCGTCCGTCGGGCAGCGATATTATGCCGACGTCGTTGTCGGCGATCTTTATTCCCTCGGCGGTGCGGTCCGACGATCCCGTCTTGTGCGCCGGAACGGCGTTCTCGGGTATCCCCGCGCGAAGTTTGTCGCGACCGGTGGATGTCTCGGTCATGTATCGCATCAACGTGTCGCGGTAGGGCTGCGACAGTAACCGCCCCTCGCGGAAAAGCGATAGCAACTCGACCATCGCGCGCGGCGACGACGTGTTGTCGCGCTGCCGCTCCGTCGCCGTGTGCATCGTCTGCTCCGTGGCGGTTATGCGCATGGGCGCGACGCCTGTTCGGACGACGTAACGCGCCACGCTGTCGATGCCGCCCGCATAGTTGATAAGTATGTCGCAGGCGTTGTTGTCGCTCTGCGAGACGCAGTAGGCGAGCAGTCGGCCGAGCGTCGTGGTCAAATCACTCTGTCCGTACCTCTCGCGCATGGGACTGTATGTGTCGGGTAGCAGCTGTCGCGCGCTTACGGTCGCGGGGCGCGACGGCTCCGCGCCGTCGCGTTCCATCTTTGCCATTACGGCCAGCGCCACGGGGAACTTGAACGTGCTGAGCATCGGAAACTCCTCGTCGGCATTGTAACCCGCCTCCGTGCCGTCGTCCGTGCGGACGAATACTCCCGCTCGGACGGGCAGGGTGTCGAGATACTCCGCCAGTCGCTTTTCGAGCGTACGGTTCGTCGAGGTGCAGGCGCCAAACAATACGGCGGTCGCGAGGACCGCCGCTATCGATAGGTTTTTCATAGGTGTCGTGAATGTTTTCGTACCGCTGTCTGCAGCCTTCGTTATTCTTGTTTCACATACTTGTCGAACCACCCGAAGAACTCGCGGTTCCAGACCATCGAGTTCTGGGGCTTGAACACTTGGTGCGCCTCGTTCTCGAACTCCACCAGTCGGGCGGGTATGCCGCGCACGCGCGCCGCCGTGAACGCTTCGAGCGACTGGGTGTAGGGTATGCGGAAATCGAATTCGCCCGTGATTATCATTATCGGGGTATCCCACTTGTCGACGAACTTGTGCGGCGAGTTGGCGTACGAGCGTTGCGCCGTGGCGTTCGATTTGTCCCAATAGGGGCCGCCGTAATCGTGGTTTATGAAGAACAGCTCCTCGGTCTGGCCGTACATCGACTCGAAATCGAAGATTCCGCAGTGCGAGATGAATGCCTTGAAACGCTTCTCGTGATGCCCCGCGAGGAAATATACCGAGTATCCGCCGTACGACGCGCCCGCGCATCCCAATCGGTCGGCGTCGCACCACGGCTCGCGCGCCACGTCGTCTATGGCCGACAGATAATCCCTGATGTTCTGACCCGAGTAGTCTCCCGAGATCTGCTCGCGCCACTCGCTGCCGAACGAAGGGCATCCGCGACGGTTGGGAGCGACGACGATGTAACCCTGCGCCGCCATCAGCTGGAAATTCCAACGGTAGCTCCAGCCCTGCGATACGACGCTCTGCGGTCCGCCCTCGCAGAAGAGTATGGCGGGGTATTTCTTGGCGGGATCGAAATCGGGCGGCAGGATTACCCACGTGAGCATCTCCTTGCCGTCGGTGGTGGCCACCATGCGCTTTTGCACCTCGCCCATCTTCACGTTGTCGTATACGTTCTTGTTCACCTCGGTGAGCTGCGTCAGTTTGCCGTCGGCGAGGTCGACGTCGTACAACTCCTTGTCGCGGCTTATGGTCATGAGCGTGGCCAGACAGCGGTCTCCCGCGAGACTTATCGAGGCTATGTCGTGGTCTCCCGACGTTATGGTCCGCACCTCCACCGTGCCGCACGTGGCGTCGGCGGCGGGAACCTCCACCGAGCATATCTGCTGCGTGCCCTCTATGGGCGATATGAAGCAGATGGTGCTATCGTCGCGCCATACGACGTTCTGCGCGCTGTGGTCGAACGCGTAGGTGAGGTCGCGCACGCGTCCGTCGCGCATGTCGTACACCATCAGGCGATCCTTGTCCGACTCATACCCGGGCGTGGCCATCGAGCAGAAGGCTATGCGCTCTCCGTCGGGCGACCATACGGGATAACGGTCGTAACCCGGGGCCTCGGCCATATCTTCGGCCTCGCGTCCCTCGGCGACGGGCTTGTTGATGTTCACGGTCGTGCCGTCGGCCGTGTCGTAAACATATATGTCCGAATCGGTCGATATGGCGTACTCCGTGCCCGTGAGCTTCTTGCAGGTGTAGGCGAGCTTTGTGCCGTCGGGACTCCACGCTATCTCGGCCGTGTCGAAATAGGGGGCGAGCGGAGCGTCCCACGCCGCGTCGGCGCCTATTATGTCCGTGTCGTTCTTCAACCCGTCGGCCGCGAGGTCGGCCACGAAGATATGGCTGTAATCGCCCTCGTCCCAGTAATCCCAGTGGCGCGCCATCAGGTCGTCGTATATGCGGGCTTTCGACTTGTCCATGTCCTTATGGATATCGGCCGAACGGCGGTCGGCGGCGTGCACCTTCTTCACATAGAAGATTCGCTCGCCCGTCGGCGACACGCCGTAACCCTCTACTCCTCCCTCTATGTCGGTCACGCGTCGCGCGTCGCCGCCGTCCGCCGCCATGCTCCACACCTGCGCCGAACCGCTTCGGTTCGAGACGAAGTATATCCGTTCGGCGTCGGCGCTCCATCGGGGCGACGAATTGTTCGACGTGTTGTCGGTGAGGGCCTTCTCCTCGCCCGTCGATATGTCGCGCAGGTAGATTACTGTCAGACCCTTGTTCTCGGCCATGTTGTACCGCGTGACGGTGTAGAGCGCCTTCGCGCCGTCGGGCGAGAGCAGGGCTTCGCCCACGCGTCCCATTTTCCACATCACCGAGGGGGTGAGACGCGCCTCGGCGATCTCGTCGGCGGTCAGCGCGTTGTCTATGTCGAGCGGTCGGGGCGCTTCTTCGCAGCCGCCCGACACCAATGCCGTAAGCATCATAAACAAAAATGATTTTTTCATAATTTTATCGATTTCTTCAATTATATGCTATTTTTGTAACGAAAATCCCATGTACATGAACGACGCTCGACACAAAATCGTATATTTCGCCGATAAATCGCTCCATATCGTTCCCGAGGACGAGTATCGTGCCACCGACTTCGCCGATGAACGCACCTGCGTGTGGAGCGACGCCGACGTCGAGCTTTCGCCCGCGAATATAGTAAAATTTTTCGAGAGATACGATCGCGCGGTATTCATAGCTCCCCGATCGCCCCGAGGCGTCGACGAGGCGTTCGAGGAGTTTGCGTCGCGCTTCAAGCGCGTTCCCGCCGCGGGCGGCATCGTCGCCGATAGCGACGGCGAGGTGGTGATGATACGCCGCAACGACCGCTGGGACCTGCCCAAAGGGCATATCGAGGCGGGCGAGAGTCCCGAAGCCTGCGCCGTGCGCGAGGTAGGCGAGGAGACGGGCGCCGACGGTGCGAAAATTGCAGCGTTTCTGTGCAATACGATTCATGCTTACGACGTTTACGGAGTGTGGGAACTCAAAACGACGTACTGGTATCTGCTTGCGACCGACTGCCGCTCGGAGCTGACGCCTCAGCGCAGCGAGGGCATCGAACGCGCCGAGTGGTGCGACGCGCGGACGACGGAGCGCAACCTGCGAAACGCCTATCCGACGATCCGCAAGGTGTTCGCCGAATATGAAAAGATAAAGGAAAAGATATGGTAAAAATACTCTGGGTCGACGACGAAATCGAGTTGCTGAAGCCTCACGTGCTGTTTCTCAAGGCTAAAGGTTACGAGGTCGACACATGCAACAACGGTTACGACGCCATCGATATGGTGCGCTCGACCGCTTACGACCTCATTATTCTCGACGAGATGATGCCCGGCATGACGGGACTCGAGACGCTGCCTCTCATCAAGGAGGTGCGGCCCACCACGCCCGTCATCATGGTGACCAAGAGCGAGGAGGAGAATATCATGGACAAGGCCATCGGGTCGAAGATCGCCGATTACATCATCAAGCCCGTCAATCCCAACCAAGTCCTGCTGTCGATCAAGAAGAACGTGCATTCGCAGCAGCTTGTCACCGAGCAGACCACGGCCGACTACCGCGCCGAGTTCGGGCGCATAGCCTCCATGTGCCAGATGGCCTCGTCGTTCTCGGCGTGGAGCACGCTCTACCGCAAGATAACGGGGTGGGAGATCGATTTGGCCGACTCGGCCGACCAAAGCATCAAGGAGGTGCTGGTGTACCAGAAGAGCGAGGCGAATCAGGAGTTCAGCAAGTTCGTGCGCCGCAACTATTACAACTGGATCAACAAGCGCGCTTCGGAGGATGAGATTCCCGTCATGTCGCATACGCTGATGCGCAAGAAGATACTCCCCGAGGTCGATGCCAACGAGAAGACCACGCTGCTTTTGATCGACAATTTCCGTTACGACCAGTGGCGCGCCATAAGCTCCCTGCTGCGGGGGCATTACGACGTGGACGTGGACGACTTCTACTGCGCCATCCTGCCCACGGCCACCCAGTATGCGCGCAATGCCGTCTTCGCGGGCCTCATGCCTCTGGCCATCGACAAGATGATGCCCGACAAGTGGCTGAACGACAACGAGGAGGGGGGCAAGAACCAGTACGAGGAGGAGTTCCTGCGCCGTCAGCTGGCTTCGTGCGGCAAGAGTTACAAGTGGACCTTCGACAAGCTGGTGCGTCCCGAGGCGGGGCGCAAGCTCATCGAGAACATAAGCCGCATTTACGACGCCGACTTTTCGGTGATCGTATACAACTTTCTCGACATACTGTCGCATGCGCGCACCGAGACCGACATCATTCGCGAACTGACCGAGGACGAGGCGTCGTTCCGCTCGCTCACGCGTTCGTGGTTCGAGCACTCCGATCTGTTCATACTGCTCAAACTGCTCGCGGAGCGCGGACACACGGTAATCATCACCTCCGACCACGGCACCATCCGCGTCGACAACCCCGTGAAGGTGACGGGCGACCGCGAGACTTCGCCCAATCTGCGTTACAAGACGGGCCGCAACCTGCAATACAACTCGCGCGAGGTGTACGAGGTGACGCGTCCCGAGGATATCCAGTTGCCGCGAATAAACCTCTCGTCGAGCTACATTTTCGCTTACAACACCGATTTTCTGGTCTATAACAACGACGCCAACAAATTCATACGCTATTACCGCAATACGTTCCAGCACGGCGGCATCTCGATGGAGGAGATGATAGTGCCTTATATAGTCTTGAAGCCCAAGAGATAAAATGTCTGTACGCGAAGATTCGGCTGTTTCCGCAAAGTCGCTGCGGTTCGCCGACGGCGGCAGGACGGCGGATAATCACTGCAAATTGAGCTTTCGCGTATTAGAGCAACCAAAATAAACGAAAAATGAAGACTTTGGAGATAAATTCGCTTTCCGATCTGGATGAAGTCGCCGACGAGATCCTCTCGTCGCTCGGCGAGCGCAGCGTGGTGCTGTTCCGCGGCGAGATGGGAGCGGGAAAAACGACGCTCATAAGCCGCATCGCGGCGCGCATGGGGGTCGAGGATTCGGTTACGAGCCCGACTTTCGCTCTCGTAAACCAATACGAAGGGCGCGGCGCGCGTCGCATCTACCACTTCGATTTCTATCGCATCGACCGTATCGAGGAGGTTTACGATCTCGGTTACGAGGAGTATTTCTATTCGGGCGACCTCTGTCTGGTGGAGTGGCCCGAGAAGATCGAGGCGCTCGTGCCCGACGACGCCATGACCGTGCGCATTACGGCGGGCGACGGCGAGCGACGCGCGTTCGAGATAGATTGAGTATAATGGCGGATTTATCGACATCGCACTGCGATGTCGGCAGTTCGCCGCCACCCCGCGCGGCGGACTGCGGTCCGCGACCGCAAATATGTAAAAACGTAAATAGCAGGCTCCTAATTTGCAGGAGTCTGTTATTTGACTTATTTTTGCGGGCCGCGGCGGCGATGCCGTCGTGCGACGGAGACGAAATTCGTAATTTATTATATTTCTATGAAGGCAATAAAGAGTTTAGTGCTTGCGCTGGCCGTGCTTGCGGCCGTCGTTCCCGCTCGCGCTCAAAGCGATCACGTGAGCTGGAGCACCGAAGTCAATACGCTCGACGAGGGCGTTTATCAAATCGTTTTCACCGCCACTCTCGATGCGGGCTGGCATATTTACGACCTCGGACCTTACGAGGTCGGTGGTCCGATGGCCACCACGTTCGAGTTCGCCGCGGGCGAGGGGTATGAACTCGACGGCGGGGTATATGCCCTGACCGACCCCGTGCGCGAGTTCAACGACATTTACGAGATGGAGATCGGCTACTACGACGGCAAGGCCGAGTTCGCGCAGAACGTGAAGGTGCCCTCAGGCGCCAAGATAGACGTTACGGCCGACTGGATGGTTTGCAGCGATCAAAACTGCGTGACGGGCGACCGCGAATTCACCGTGAAGATCGGCGACGCCTCGGCTGCCGCTGCCGAGCGGTCCGCGCAGAGCGTGCAGGCCGACGACAAAGCCGCGGCGGGCGTCTCGCTGTGGGGATTCATCTTGAGCGCCGTGGGCTGGGCCCTTATCGCGCTGCTCACTCCGTGCGTGTTTCCCATGATCCCCATGACCGTCTCGTTCTTCCTGAAGGGTTCGGGCAGCGTGGCTCGGGGCCGCTTCCGCGCTTTGATGTACGGCCTTTTCATCGTGGTGCTCTATACGGTGCCCATCGGCGTGATAATATTCCTTACGTGGCTCATCGGCGGCGACGCCGTTACGGCAGACATCTTCAACTGGCTGGCCACGCACTGGTTGCCCAATCTGATATTCTTCGCAGTATTCATGGTCTTCGCGGCGTCGTTCTTCGGAGCCTTCGAGATCGTGCTGCCCAGCAAGCTGGTCAACGACAGCGACGCCAAATCCGACAAGGGCGGTCTGGCGGGCATATTCTTCATGGCGCTCACGCTGGTGCTCGTGTCGTTCTCGTGCACGGGGCCGATCGTCGGATCGGTGCTCATTCAGTCCACCTCGGGCGAGTTCTGGACGCCGATCATAACCATGTTGGCGTTCTCGGTGGTCTTCGCGCTGCCCTTTACGCTCTTCGCGCTGTTCCCCACGTGGCTCAAATCGCTGCCCAAGAGCGGCGGCTGGCTCAATTCGGTGAAGGTGGTGCTCGGATTCGTCGAGCTGGCTCTCGGACTTAAGTTCCTCAGCGTCGCCGACCAGACCTACCACTGGGGCATTCTCGACCGCGAGGTATATCTGGCCTTGTGGATCGCCATTTTCTCGCTGCTGGGACTCTATCTGCTGGGCAAACTGAAGTTCAAGCACGACAGCGACATGCCCTATTTGTCGGTTACGCGTTTGATTTTCGCCGTTATCGTCTTCTCGTTCGTTGTATATATGATCCCGGGCATGTGGGGCGCTCCCTTGAAGGCTTTGTCGGGATACATGCCTCCCATGCAGAGTCAGGATTTCGTAATGACGGCGGGCGCCGCTCCCTCTGCCGCCGCGCAAACGTCGCGGCCCGCGGCGGGCGTCAAGTACGGCGACGTGCTGAAGCTGCCTCACGGACTCGACGGATTCTTCGATCTGGCCGAGGCCGAAGCGTATGCCGCCGAGGTAGGCAAACCTCTGTTCGTCGACTTCACGGGCCACGGCTGCGTGAACTGCCGCGAAATGGAGTCGCGCGTGTGGGCCGACGAACGCGTGCTCGACCTGCTGCGCAACGACTATGTCATAGTCGCTCTGTATGCCGACGACAAGTTGAAGGTTCCCGAGGCCGATTGGGTGACCACCGACACCGGCAAGGTGCTCAAGACGCTGGGCAAGATCAACTCCTACTATGCGCTCAAGACATACGGCGTGAATGCCCAGCCCTATTACGTTTTGCAGGGCAGCAACGGCGAGCCGTTGGTGGAGCCTCGCGGTTACGACCTCGACGTGGACGGATTCGTGAAGTTCCTGCAAAGCGGCGTGGACGCTTATAACGCAAAGAGATAGAGGCGGTATCGTTCTGCTTCGTGCCGCGTCGCGCCCTAAGGCGCGACGCGGCTTTTTTCGGTCGGCCGCCGCGCCCCGAATCTCGTTTTGCAGATGGCGATCGTAAAATTTTTCATATCTTTGACTGCGTTTTAGATACTTCGCCTTGGCAAAATTGCAAATAAATTTGCTTTTGCGCTCGGCTTATACGTATCTTTGGCTTCGCCTTAGATACTTCGTCTCGGCAAAATTGCAAATAAATTTGCTTTTGCGCTCGGCTTATGCGTATCTTTGGCTTCGCCTTAGATACTTCGCCTTGGCAAAATTGCAAATAAATTTGCTTTTGCGCTCGGCTTATGCGTATCTTTGCAGTCTCTTACCCGCTGCGGCGGGGTAAATCGATGATTTGTTACAGCTATGGGAATGGAAAAATACGAATCTAAACAGCAACAGATATTGAAGCCCGCGGCTTTTGTGTTTCCTTTGATAAGCCGTTTCGACATGCTTACGCCCGCCTTGCGCGACAGGGTCGAGGAGTGGCAGGCCGACGAGGATACGTGCTCTTTCAAAGTGAAAGGATTCACCGTTCGTCTGCGCATCGCCGAACGCGTCGAAAACAAGCATGTGAAGATTACGGGCGACGACGGCAACGGGGTGCCCGTCGATTTCGCTTTCTGGATCCAGCTGCATGAGGCGGGCGTCGGCGACACCCGCATCCGCATGGTTCTGCACGCCGAATTGAACATGATGATGCGAATGATGATCGGCGGTAAAATTCAGGGCGGACTCGACAAGGCCGTCGAGGGTTTGGCGGTGGCTTTCAACGGAATGCCGTGATGTGATAGCGATTTTTGCAAGGTTTTTGTTCCGAAAGGTTTGAAGTGGTTCGTTTGCGAAAAAAAAGATATTTTTAATTTGTTAATCGTTAAAAATGTAGTACATTTGCAAACCCAAAGTAACCAAATGTTAAATTACAAAATATCTAATTGCTATGACTAAGGCTGATATTGTTAATGAGATCGCCAAGAGTACCGGCGCCGAGAAAGTTTTGGTGCAGACGATTGTGGAGGCATTCATGGAGAACGTCAGAAATTCTTTGATCGCCAACAACAATGTTTACCTTCGCGGATTCGGAAGCTTCATCATCAAGAAGCGCGCCACCAAGGTAGCTCGTAATATCTCTAAGAATACCACGATCACCATCCCCGAGCATAACATCCCCGCGTTCAAGCCCGCCAAGAGCTTCGTGGCCAAAGTGAAGTAATTTTAAGTTTCGTTAAATTAAAATATCAAAACTATGCCAAACGGAAAGAAACACAAGCGCCATAAGATGGCCACGCACAAGCGTAAGAAGCGTCTGCGTAAGAATCGCCATAAGAAGAAGTAATCTTATCGGGCGATAGAATTGCGTCAGCAAGTAGGTAAGAATAAAGCTAAAGGGTTTTCAACTGACGCCCTTTAGCTTTGCCTATTTTTAATCGGATTCGTATATTTCGGTCTCGCGTTTCGGCTGTCGAATCGCGGCCGTTCCGCCGACGGGCTTCGCGCAGCGTCGGCCGTGGCGATGCGGGACCGCGATATATGTATTGAAACACTTATCCACGGATCTATTAATGAATCGAGAGTTAGTAATAAACGTCACCCCGACGGAGATATCGATCGCGCTGTGCGAGGACAAGGTTCTGGTGGAGCTCAACAAGGAGCAGTGCCAGACGGGTTTCGCCGTGGGAGATATCTATCTGGGCCGCGTGCGCAAGATCATGCCGGGCCTGAATGCGGCTTTCGTGAACATCGGACACGAGAAGGATGCCTTCATCCACTATCTCGATCTGGGCAACCAGTTCTCCTCGTTGCAGAAGGTGGTCGACAGTCGTCAACCCGGCAAGCGCGGCATCAAGGTGGAGACCATGAAGCTGGAACCCAACATCGAGAAGTCGGGCAAGCTGGCCTCCTATCTTCAGGTGGGGCAGACTGTGATGGTGCAGATAGCCAAGGAGGCCATCTCGACCAAGGGCCCTCGTCTGACGGCCGACATTTCGCTCGCGGGCCGCAACGTCGTGTTGGTTCCCTTCACGTCCAAGATCTTCATTTCGCAGAAGATACGTTCAAACGAAACCAAAAAACGCCTGCGTCAGATCGCGGCGAACGTTTTGCCGAAGAATTTCGGCGTCATCATACGCACTGCGGCCGCCGAGGCCCACGATGCCGACATCGAGCACGATATCCGTTCGCTCCTTGAGCGGTGGAACAAAGCCGTCGGCAACATTCGCAAGAATCAGGCTCCCGCTCTGTTGATGAGCGAGATGAGCCGCGCGAATACCATAATCCGCGACTCTCTGAACTCGACCTTTTCTCAAATCACGGTCGACGACGAGGCGATGTATCGCGAGATTAAAAACTACATAAAAGTCATCGACCCCCAGTTGGAGAAGATCGTGAAGCTGTACCGAGGCTCGGTGCCCGTCTTCGACAACTTCGACATATCGAAACAGATCAAGTCGCTGTTCGCCAAATACGTCTCGCTCAAACGAGGCGCCTATCTGATCATCGAACACACCGAAGCGATGAACGTCATCGACGTCAACTCGGGCAACCGCACCAAGGCCGAGGAGAACCAAGAGCAGACGGCTATGGACGTCAACTTGGCCGCCGCGAAGGAGATCGCCCGCCAGTTGCGTCTGCGCGATTTGGGCGGTATCGTCATCATCGACTTCATCGACCTGCACAAGGCGCAGAACCGTCAGGCGTTGTATGCCGAAATGACCAAGCTCATGGCCACCGACAAGGCCAAGCATACGATCCTGCCGCTCACGAAGTTCGGTCTGATGCAGATCACGCGCCAGCGAGTGCGTCCCGTCGCCGTGCAGGACGTGACCGACGTGTGCCCCACCTGCAACGGCACGGGGCGGATCGAGCCGACGATACTTCTCGACCGCAAGATCGAGAACCAGATACAGTTCCTCACCGAGGACCGCGGTGTGAAGTACATCCGCCTGCGCGTGAGTCCCTATGTGGCCTCGTACCTTTGCCACGGCGTGCTGTCGCAGCGTCGCCGCTGGATGGCCAAGTACAAGGTGTGGATCAACGTGGTGTCGGACCAGAGTCTGGGAATGGTCGACCTGAAGTATCTCGACCGCAACGGCGCGTCGTTGATCTGACAACATGTTTTGTTGTCGAGAGTGAGTTTTTACGGAATAATCCGATTGCAATGGCAATGCCCCTTGGGCATTGCTATCCTCGGCGGCTCGCGCTTCGCGCGACCCCCGCAGCCGCCGAGGATAAATTATACCGTTACTTATCCCTATCTCTTTGATTTTGGAGAGTATAGACAATATTTTACTCAAGGTCGAGTCGTCGGAGCCCTTCCGCCGCCTGACCGAAGAATACGATAAGAGGAGCGTCACCGTCCATCTCGAAGATTTGGTCGGCGGGGCTCTTTCGCTCTATTCGGCGGCTCTCATACGCCGCAAGGGGGGCATCCACCTCTTCGTGGCCGAGGACCGCGACGCGGCGGCCTACCTGCTCAACGACTTTTACGCTCTTTTGGACGAGGAGCGCGTGCACTTTTTCCCCACCTCCTACAAAAAATCGATCCTTTACGGCAAGGAGGATTCGCAGGGCGTGGTGCAACGCACCAACGCGATGAACGCCGTTCGCCACATGGACGACGGTTATCTGGTCGTGTGCACCTATCCCGATGCTCTGGCCGAGCGCGTGGCCGACGCCCGCACCATCGGCGAGCGGGGCATCCGTCTGAGCGTGGGCGATAGGGTGCGTATCGACGATCTGGAGCAGAGCCTCGTCGAGCGCGGCTTCGAGCAGGTCGACTTCGTTTACGAGCCCGGGCAATATTCGTTGCGCGGCGGCATCGTCGATATCTTCTCCTACTCCGAGAGCCGTCCTTTCCGCTTCGACTTCTTCGGCGACGAGATCGACTCCATCCGCCGATTCAATATTTCGAGCCAGCTGTCGCACGACAAGACGGAGAGCGTGGAGATCATCCCCAATCTCAACGCCTGCGCGGAGGAGAAGGTGTCGGCGGCGCGATTCTTCGGCGATGCCGTCTATTGGTTCTTCGACGCCGACTATGCGCTGCGCCGCGTGAACGACCTGCGCCGTCGCGTGCTGGGCGAGATGGAGGAGCCTTCGCAGATCGATACGTTGCTCACCAGCCGCAACGGATTATTGGGCGACATGGAGTGGTGTCGCGTCTATCTGCTGCGCGATAACCTTCGCGAGCGCGCGGCCGATGCCGAGGTGAAGTTTTCCACCTCGCCGCAACCCAAGTTCAACAAGAAATTCGAGGTGCTGGCCGACGACATGTCCGATTCGGCGCTCAAGGGGTACAAGACCTATATCCTTTCGGAGAGCAAGGCGCAGATTGAGCGTCTGGACAACATATTCCGCCAGATGGGCCGCCGCGGGATCGAATTCGATTCGGTGCCGGCGACCCTCCACGAAGGCTTCGTCGACCATGCGACGAAGATGTGCCTCTATACCGACCACCAGATCTTCGACCGCTATCGCCGCTATCGCATCAACGGCGAGATCAAGCGCGACGAGCAGATGACCGTCGCGGAGCTGAACGCGTTGAAGATGGGCGATTACGTGGTGCATATCGATCACGGCGTGGGCCGCTTCGGCGGTCTGGTCAAGATCAACGAGAACGGCAAGGTGCACGAGGCCATCAAGCTGGTCTACAAGGATAACGACGTTCTGTTCGTGAACGTCCACTCGCTCCACCGCATCTCGCGCTACAAGAGCGGCGAGGGCGAGCCGCCCAAGATCTACAAACTCGGCAACGGCGCATGGCAGAAGCTCAAGAACGCCACCAAAAAGGCCGTCAAGGATATCTCGCGCGAACTTATAGCCCTCTATGCCAAGCGCAAGGCGAGCAAGGGTTTCGCCTTTTCGGCCGACAGCTATCTGCAACAGGAGATGGAGGCGTCGTTCCGCTGGGAGGAGACTCCCGACCAGCAGAGCGCCATCGCGGCCGTCAAGAAGGATATGGAGTCGGAGCAGCCCATGGACCGTCTGGTGTGCGGCGATGTGGGCTTCGGCAAGACCGAGGTGGCCATCCGCGCGGCGTTCAAGGCCGCCGTCGACGGCAAGCAGGTGGCGGTGCTCGTGCCCACGACCATCCTCGCCTTGCAGCACTACCGCTCGTTCATGGAGCGATTGCGCGATTTTCCCGTCAGGGTGGAGTATCTCAACCGCTCGAAATCGACCAAGCAGACCCGCGAGATATGCGAGGAGCTGGCGGCGGGCAAGATCGACATACTCATAGGTACCCACAAGATGCTGGGCAAGCAGATCGTGTTCCGCGATCTGGGACTTCTGATTATCGACGAGGAGCAGAAATTCGGCGTAGCCGCCAAGGAGAAGCTGACGCAGCTCAGCGTGAGCGTCGACACCCTGACCCTCACGGCCACTCCCATCCCGCGCACGCTGCAATTCTCGCTCATGGGCTCGCGCGATCTTTCGGTCATATCCACTCCGCCGCCCAACCGCCAGACCATCGTCACCGAGTCGCACACCTTCTCGGAAGATATCGTTCGCGACGCCATCGAGGAGGAGCTGTCGCGCGGCGGTCAGGTGTATTTCGTCAACAACCGCGTGGAGGATCTCATGACCTTGCAGGGGCTTATAACGCGTCTGTGTCCCAAGGCTCGCGTGGCGGTGGGCCACGGCAAGATGCCTGCCGAGCAGCTGGAACGGCTCATCATGGATTTTATTTACGGCGAGTTCGACGTGCTGCTGTCGACCACCATCGTCGAGAACGGAATCGACGTGCCGAACGCCAATACCATAATAATAAACAACGCTCACTATTACGGTTTGAGCGATCTGCACCAGCTCCGCGGACGCGTGGGCCGCAGCAACCGCAAGGCCTATTGCTATCTGATTACTCCGCCCGACGAGCTGTTGTCGAGCGATGCGCGGCGACGTTTGCGGGCCATCGAGGAGTTCTCCGATCTGGGCTCGGGCTTCAACATCGCGATGCAGGACCTCGATATCCGCGGCGCGGGCAATCTGCTCGGCGCCGAGCAGAGCGGTTTCATCGCCGACATCGGTTACGAGACATACGAGAAGATCATGCGTCAGGCCGTCGCCGAGCTTCGCGCCGAGGGTCTCGACGTGGCGGGCCTCACCGAGAAGGAGGCCGAGGCGGTGAAGAACGACAACTACATCGACGATTCGATCATCGAGATCGACATGCTCGCCGAGCTGCCCGACAGCTATGTGCGCCAGCCCGCCGAGAAGCTGCGCCTATATCGCGAACTCGATGCCATCAAGCGCGAGGATGATTTGCAGGGCTTCGAAAGTCGCCTCGTCGACCGCTTCGGCGCGTTGCCCGAGGCGGCGCGCGAACTGCTTGACGTGGTGCGTCTGCGTTGGGAGGCCGTGCGTCTGGGCATGGAGCGCGTGAAGGTGAAGAACGGGCTTATGATAGTCCACTTCGTGGGCGAGGAGAACTCGCCGTTCTACAAGAGCGACGCTTTCATGTCGCTGTTGCGTTCGGTCACCGCGCAGCCCGACCGATTTGTGCTCAAGCAGCACAATAATCGGCTGGCCATGACCGTTAGGAGAGTAAGTAATGTGGCAGAGGCGGTCGCCGTGCTCAGAAGTTTGTGATCCGAGGCAATGAACCTTATAGTAGATATAGGTAATTCGCGCGTCAAGGCCGCCGTTGCGGATGGCGACGACGTGCTCGTCGCGCGCGCGTTTCCCTCGCTCGCGGAGGCCGACCTCGCGGGTTTGCTCGACGAGTATCCCGCCGTCGGACGTTGCATCGTCTCCTCCACGGGCGTCGATGCCGACGCTGTGATAGGGCGTCTGCGCGAACGGGGCCTGCATGTTCTGGAGATGTCGCCGTCGACTCCCGTGCCCATAGGCAACGCCTATCTCACTCCCGAGACCCTCGGAGCCGACAGACTGGCCGCCGCCGTGGGGGCCGTCGAGCTTACGGGCGGCGGAGATTGCGTCATAGTCGATTTCGGCACCGCCATCACGATCGATCTGGTGACCGACGGAGTGTTTCGCGGGGGCTGTATATCGCCCGGGCTGCGCATGCGTTTCCGCGCTCTGCGCGACTACACTTCGCGACTGCCCGAGTGCTCGCCGACGGATATCGACACCGAGATCGGCCGCTCCACGCGCGAGGCGATAGAGCAGGGCGTGATGCAGGGCGTGAGGTACGAAATAGAGGGCCATATATCCCGCCTGACGGAAAAAAATAGGGGTTTATCCGTAATTTTTACGGGCGGCGACGCAAAATACTTTGTTAAGAGAATTAAAAATACGATATTTGCAAACCGCGAGTTGGTGATTTGCGGATTGAACAGAATTTTAGAGTACAATGCAAAAATTGAATAAGCGGATAATCGGGGCGGCGGTGGCCGTTGCGACCGCGCTGCCTATGGGAGCCGCGGCGCAAACGTTGACGAGCAGTATAAACACCTACTCGCCCTATTCTATGTACGGATTGGGCGAATTGGCCACGCAGGGCAATACGGCCATGCGCTCGATGGGAGGCGTTGGCGTCGCCATGCAGTCGACCATTTCCGTCAACCTGCTCAACCCCGCGGCTTACGCCAACACTCCGCAGAAGAGCTTTCTGTTCGATTTCGCCGTCGACGCGGGCCATTTCCGCAATGCGCAGACCAAGTACGGCGCCACGACGTCGGAGGTGAAAACGGCCTATAACTCGGTCAATTTCCACGAGATAGCTTTCCAGTTCCCCATCATGAAGGGATTGGGATTCGGATTCAGCCTCTCGCCTTACAGCAATGTGGGCTACAACATGTATAACGACGATATGTCGTCCGACGCGACGGGTAACGTGGGCCGCGTGCGCTACCAGTATTACGGTGAGGGCGACGTCACGGAGGTGAAGGCCGGCGTGGGCTGGCGTCCGTTCAAGCATCTGTCGGTGGGCGTGGCCATGCTCTATTACTGGGGCGATATAAAGCGTAATTACAACGCCGTTCCGATGGACGTCATCACGGGCAGCGGCGAATATTCTTCTACCACGGGTATCGATACTTACGACGTGTCGAAGATCAAGGCGCAGTTCGGCTTGCAGTGGATCGCCATTATGAATTCCAAGCGTGCGCTTACGTTCGGCGCCACGTACGATATCGGCGGCGCGTTGAAGCCCGGCATGGTGAAGTATGTCTATGTCGACAATATGCTGACGTCGGTCGTGCGCGACGAGGTGGACAAGGCGTTGCCTTTGCGTCTCCCGCGTCAGGTGGCTGCGGGTGTGTTCTACCAAACCCAGCGCATCCGCGCGGGGTTCGATTGGGTCTACCAGAATTGGGGCGACGAGAACGCGAATTATCTCGAAAGCGGCAGCAAGGGCGTGAAGGTGGCGTATAACAACACCCACACCGTAAAGGCCGGCTTCGAGATCACTCCGCGACCCATCGACGTGCGCAACTACTTGAACCGTATGTCGTACCGCCTCGGATTCCGCTATGGCGACTATTACCAGACCTTCGCCGGCAGCAAGATCGCCCAGTATGCTGTGACCGCGGGCATCGGATTCCCCGTGAAGCTGTTCGGCCGCTCGTCGATAGACGTCGGATTCGAATTCGGCATGCGCGACCCGAAGATGAAGACCGTCACGATCGACAACAAGCGGGTGGGGCTGGTGAAGCAGAACTATTACAAGCTGTCGCTCGGACTCAGCATGTTCGGCGAGGACCGCTGGTTCACCCGATACAAGTTCGAGTAACGGCGGCACGGATTTGGAACGAAATACACATACGCAATTGCTATAAAAACTAATAAACCTTAGATTACATGAAAAAGTTGAAATTTGTTTTGGTTACTGCTTTCGCTGCCGTGGGGTTGTCGGCGTTCGCGCAGGACATCAATTATGACGACCCGAAGTTCGCCATGTGGGGAGAGACCGGCGCCGAGCGTAAGGAAAACATGCTTAACAGCCAGTTCCTTAAGGAAGCCGTGGATAATCGCAATTACGACCTCGCCGCCGATTATCTGAAGAAGCTGCTCGACAAGTGCCCCAAAGGATCGCTGAACATCTATACCAACGGTATCAAATTATACAAGAACAAGATCAACCGTGCCGAGACCGAGGAGGAGAAGGCCGTGATGATCGACTCGTTGATGCTGCTTTACGACATTCGTCTGGCCAACTATGCCGATCACTCGAAATACGGCAAGGATTACATTCTCGACCGCAAGGCCAAGGAGTATCTGAACTACAAGCCCGAGGATCGCGAGGGTATCCGCAAAGTGTTCCTCGAGGCTATCGCCGCCACCGAGGAGAAGAGCGGCAAGCCCGATTTGGAGCTGGTTACCATCTACTTCGCCAACTTGTGCGAGGATTATAAGAACGACGTTGCCGACGCCACGCAGGTGATCGCCGAGTACGATCGTCTCAGCCCCGCGTTCGAGGGCGCGGCGGACGACGCCGACGCAGCCTCTTACAAGGAGCAGTTCGAAGGCGCGTTCGGTTCGAGCGGCGCTGCGAGCTGCGAGAATCTGGAGTCTCTGTTCAGCAAGAAGCTGGCCGACGCTCCCGACGACGAGGCTCTGCTCTATCAGGCCGTGACCCTCATGTCGCGCGCCAATTGCGACAGCGATTTCTTCTTCACCATCGCCGAGAAGTATTACGAGATCAAGCCCTCGTCGGAGATCGCTCTGTTCCTCGCTCAGGGCTTCCAGAACCGTTCGGAGTTCGACAAGGCCATGAAGTACCTCGAGGAGGCTCTCTCTGTCGAGACCGATCCCGCAGAGAAGGAGAAGCTCTATGTTCGCATGGGTATGATCGGTTTGAACACCAAGAATTACGCTGCCGCCATGGAGGCTGCCAAGGAGGTGAAGAATCTCAACCCCGAGAACGGTTTTGCCTACTTCATCCAGAGTCAGTGCTATGCCGCTTCGGCCAACTGCTCGGAGATCAAGTGTCAGGCTTGCTATTGGGCCGCTTACGACTCGATGAGCCAAGCCGTATCGCTGCTGGCTTCGGAGCCCGAGATCCTGAAGGTTGCCGAGACGATGATGAACAGCTATCGTCAGGCATTCCCCACCAAGGAGGAGTGCTTCTTCGCCGAACTTTCCAACGGTGCGCGTTACACCATCACCCACGGCTTCGCCAACGGTGTCACGACGACGGTACGTTACCGATAAGGATTTGATTACGGGTTCGGTGCGTCGATTGTCGGAGCGCAGCGACCTAAGTCCCCTCCCGAGGAGGGGATTTAGGGGAGGGTCAGACTTGTAAATGCGGCTGAAGGCCGCAGGCTACGACCGTCAGATCCGATGGCAGCGACCCGATTACGTTATAGACTTATGGATATATTTTCGTTTAGTCGATATCTGGCAATAGCACTCCCTTTTGCGGGGAGTGCTATCTTGCTATTCTCGTGCGAGGCGGATCGCGCCGCGGCCGAGGATACGGGGACCGAGAACCTGATGACCGAATACAGCGAAAACCTCTCGATCGTGATGTCGGAGAACGGCCGCAAATCCTACCATTTCGAGACCCCGCTGCTGGAGGGTTACGGTCAGGTGCGCGATCCCTATCGCGAGTTTCGCAAGGGCATAAAGATCACCATGTTCGAAAAGGATTCCACGGCTGCCGAATCGGCTGTGCTGACCTCCAACTATGCCATCAATTACGGTAACCGACGTCTGTGGGAGGCCAAGGGCGACGTGGTGGTCACCAAGTCCGACGGCAAGAAACTCTTCACTTCGCAGCTGTTCTGGAATCAAGCCACGGGACGCATCTATTCCAACGTCGATTCGAAGATCGTGGACGGCGACGAGGTGTATAACTGCGAGGGTTTCGAAACCGACGAATCGATGAACGACCTCACCTACCGCAAATTGGACGGAGTGACCTATTTCACCTCCTCGGAGGAGGCCGAAGCGTACGCCTCGGGCAGCTCCGACAAGGAGCCGGTTTCCGCGACCTCCGATTCCGACGCGGCCGCGTCGGCCGCTCCCGCCGAAGATGCCGACTGACCTTCGGTCGGCTAACGTATTTATTTAACTCTTATAAGGTTTGTATATGGATTCCGCCGCATTTATCAACTCTGTGATATTGATATGCGTAATGCTTATGTTGTCGGCATTTTTCTCGGGCATGGAGATCGCTTTTTTGAGTAAAAACCGCCTGCGCGAGGAGATCGACCGTAAGCAAAGTCCCATGTTCGATTTCATCGCCCGTCTGTTCGAACGCCATCCGGGACAATACATAACCACTATCTTGGTGGGCAACAACATCTGTCTGGTGGTCTACTCTCTTTGCATGTCGTTGCTTCTGCGCCTGCTGGCGTCGGCGGCGGGGTGGGAGAGCATGGCCGCTCACGGTTCGGTGCTGCTCGAAACGGTGGTTTCCACCGTGGTGATACTCTTCTGCGGCGAGTTCATGCCCAAGTCCATCGTCAAGAAGAACCCCAACTTCTATTATGAGTTTTTCTCGCCCGTCATATACTTCTTCTATCTGCTGCTCTATCCCGTCGCCATCCTCACCACATGGCTCTCCTATGCGATTCTTCGCCTGTTCGGTCGCCGCAGCGACGGCCGCAGCATCGCCTATACGTTCAACCGCGAGGATCTGGTGAATCTGGTCGACGGCGACGACGTGGAGTTGCAGCATGACGACGAGGAGGAGATCAAACTCTTTCAGAACGCTCTGGATTTCGCCGACCTGCGCGTCCGCGACTGCATGGTCTCGCGCGTCGATGTCGAGGCGGTGGATGTCGACACCACCATCGAGGAGCTTACCCAACGCTTCGTGGAGTCCAATTTCTCGCGTATCTTCGTTTGGCGCGAGAGCATCGACAATATCGTCGGATACGTCAACTCCAAGAGCCTCTTCAACAAACCCGCTTCGGTCGAGCAGGTGTTGATGAAGGTCGACTGCGTCGCCGAGACGCTGCCTTTGCAAACGCTGTTGCAGAACTTCATCAAGCGTAAGTCGAGCGTCGCGGTGGTTATCGACGAGTTCGGCGGCACGGCGGGCATAATATCGATGGAGGATGTTCTGGAGCAGATTTTCGGCGATATCGAGGACGAGCACGATGTGCAGAAGACGGTCGAAAAGCAGGTCGGCGATAACGAATACGTCTTTTCGTGCCGACTGGAGGTGGAGTATCTCAACGAGCGTTACGACCTCGGAATCGAGGAGAGCGACGAGTACGACACCCTCGCGGGATACATCATCCGCAACTGCGGGGGCATCCCCTCGTCGGGCGAGACTCTCTCCACCGACCGCCTCGAGATAAAGATCCTGCGCACCACCCGCACGCGCGTGGAGCTTGCCCGAGTCAAGACGAGGTAACAAAAATATATTCAATAATATGTAGCTAATCGGATTTATTTTACTATCTTTGGTCGCCAAAACCGAACGTAGCGGCATTTTGCCGCCTCGGTGTACGATTCGAACGAAGAATATATAAACAACATAACAATTATGGCGAGTCTAAACACATTAAGAACCAAATTCGGCGTCGCGCTTTCCGTTGTCATAGCGCTGGCGCTTTTGGCATTTATCTTCTCTCTGCGAACGGAGATGGGTTTCTCGGATAACGATCCCAAGGTGGGCGTTATCAACGGCGACAAGATCAGTTATTCGGAGTATATCAACGAATACGAGACCGTTAAGGCCAATAACGGCGGCTCGGAGGCATCGGACGAGCAGGCCGACGCTTTGGCCAACGCCACTTGGCAGGCATTGGTGGCCAAGCACCTGCTTATCCCGGGATTCGAGGATATGGGTATTGCGGTCTCTGACGCCGAGCGCATGGCCATGATCAGCGGCGAGCACCCATCGCAGGTCTTCTACAACGCTTTCGCCGATCCCCAGACGGGCGGTTACGACGTTGCGATGATTACCTCTTATCTCTCGCAGATGAGCGCCAATCCCCAGTATCAGGCTTTTTGGTCGTATCTGAATTCGCAGGCCGCGCTCGACCGCATGATGTCGAAATTCATGGGTGTCGTCAAGGCGGGCGTTTACGCCAACTCTTTGGAGGTGGAGCAGGGTGTGGCCGCCGCCAACGAGAGCCGCTCGGGCCGTTTGGTAGCTCTCAAGTACAATACGATCGCCGATTCGACCGTAACGGTGTCGAATGCCGAGATCAAGAAGTATTACGACGAGCATAAGAACTCTTACAGAAAGTTGCCGCACCGCGCGATCTCTTACGTGCTGTTCGAGGTGGAACCTACCGACGACGACATGCTGGCGTTGGAGAAGGAGGTGCGCGCCGCGGGCGAGGAGTTCGCCGCAGCCGAGGATGTCCGCGCGTTCGTGCGTAAGAATATCAAGGGCGCCATCGCCGATCACTATTCGTCGGCCGCTCAGCTCGGCGCCGACGAGGCTGTTTTGCTCGACGGCGAGCAGTACGGTCCCGTGTTGAAGGCCAACGAGTGGGTTATGTCGCGCGCCATCGCGACCAAAACGGCTCCCGATTCTATCGGCTTGAGCCACATCGTGCTTCCCGTGCAGCAGGCCGCTTTGGCCGACAGCCTGTTCACCGCGCTCAAGGCGGGCGGCGATTTCGCTGCCGCCGCGTCGCAATACTCGGCTTATCCCGCCACGGCGCAGAACGGCGGAGAACTGGGCGTGATGCCTTTCTCGTCGCTCGCGACCGAGATCGCCGATCAACTGGCCGATGCCAAGAAGGGCGACATCATTAAGGTCGATATGGGCGATGCCGTTCAGATCATGAAGATCACCCGCGCCGACGCTCCCAAGAAGCACGTTTTGGTAGGTACGATCACCTATCCCGTCGAGGCTTCGTCGGCGACGCGCCGCAATATCCACAATACCGCGAGCGTATTCTCTGTCGACGGCAAGGGTTCGATCGATAATTTCAACGCTGCCGCCAATGCCGCTGCCGTTACGCCGCGCGTGGCTCGTATCTCGCAGGGCGAGCGTGAGCTGGCCGGCTTGGAGAACTCGCGCGAGATGGTTCGTTGGGCTTACGGCGCCAAGGAGGGCGAGATTTCGGAGATCTTCAATTTGGGCAACGACGGTTACGCCGTGGCCATGCTTACCGATATCGACGATTCGAAATATACTCCGATGGAGGATGTCAGCTTCTCTATCGCCCAGAATTTGGGTCGCGACAAGAAGTTCGAGATTCTGAAGGAGAAGCTCGCAGGCTCGTCTATCGACGAGATCGCCAAGAGCGCGGGCGCGGAGGTTGTCGATTTCTCGGAGCTTCGTTTGTCGGACTTCACCGTGGGCGACCTCGGTCTCGAACCTCGCGTGGTGGGCGCAATCGCCACTACCGAGCAGACGGGTCAGGTTTCGGCTCCCGTGAAGGGCTATTCGTCGGCCGTGGTGTTCGTGGTGGACGATATCGCCAAGAGCGACGCGCAGACTGCCGAGGCCGAGAAGGTTCGTCTTCAGGCTACGCAGGAGAATATGTCGCTCCAGTCGGCTGTCATGGCTTTGCAGCGCATGTCGGAGATCGAGGATCTGCGAGGCAAGTATTTCTAAATCAGGAAACATACAGTTAAGGTTCACGCCTGCCGAGATTATCGGCAGGCGTGAATCGTTTTCGGTGCGTTTCGGTTTCGGGAACGGTTGTTCGGTTCGGGCCGCAGCTTGCGGTTCGCCGCCGACGGAGGATTGCACGAACGTAAAGCGAGTTGTGCAGTCCGCGGCGCGGGTGGCGGCGAACTGCGCGATTCGGAGAATCGCATTTGTCGATAATTCTCATGTGCATTCCGCTCGCGGGGTATTCGCTCGCGTCATTGCCGAACTTCGTCCGTTGTTGCGCTGCGCAGAGGCCCTGCCTGAAAATACAGAGAGACGTAACCCGCAGGTTGCGCCTCCCCTCTGTTCATTAATGCTTGTAGTTTAGGTTTTTCTTATTTGCGAAATATCCGGCTCTATATCCGACATCGCGACGCGATGTCGGATATAGAGCCGCCGCCCCTGCGGCGGACTGCTGCTCGTTCGAGGCTCGCGCAGTCCCGCCGCCGACGGCGAATCGCGATTGTCCGCCGAAAGTATATTTTCGCAATGGATCGTTTAATCGCTTGTTGCGACCACCCCCCCCCGTTATTCGAAACGGAAAATATAGGGGCAATATGTGTAAACGCCTTTTCGGCCGATCATATCCTCCATGCGCTTGTACTCGGCATAGAGCTGTCCCAACTCCGAGCGGGCGGTGATCTTCTCGCGTACCGATACGTTGAGCGACTGCAATATCGCCATGAAGCCCTTCGCCTCCTCTTTTATCTCCACTATCTGGTATCCGTCGCCCAGATCGGCCTTGTCCACAGCCACTGCCAGCGCAGCCGTAAGACCGCCGCAAGTGTCGACCAAACCGATCTTCTGCGCCTCGGATCCTATCCACACGCGGCCCTCGGCTATTTCGAGCACTTTCTCTATCGGCAGATTGCGACCCTCGGCCACGAGCGAGGTGAAGCGGTCGTAAACGCGATCCACGCCGCGCATCACGGTGTTGTATTCCTTTTCATTCAGCGGATCCAAGCCGAGTCCCATGACGCCGTTGCCCATGTCGGAGTATTTGTTGGTCACCACGCCGTCGAACGTGATTCCGATCTTATCCTTGAGCGCCTTGCCCACCGCGGGCAGCATTCCGTAAACTCCTATCGAACCCGTCAGCGTCAAGCGGTCGGCCACTATGGCGTCCGCGGGGGCCGAGATGTAGTATCCGCCGCTGGCCGCATACTGTCCCATCGATATTATAACGGGCTTCTTTTCGCGCAACAGCTCCATTTCGCGCCATATTATATCCGATGCCAGCGCGCTGCCGCCGGGTGAGTTCACGCGAACGACCACGGCCTTCACGTCGTCGTCCTCGGCCACCTTTTTCAGCGTTTTCGAGAAGGTGTAGCCGTAAATATTGTCGTCGGTGCCGTTGCCGTCCAACACGGTGCCGTTGGCGTAAACCACTGCCACCTTGGGCGCCGCCACTTTGCTGACGTCGGTGGTGAGGCCCGAAGCATAATCTTTGAGCGATATGAACTCGGGATCCTCCAGATCGTAATCGTTCTCGAACACATCCTCCACCTCGTCGGCATAGAGCGTGGCGTCGACGAATTTATGCTCTACCGCCTCCTGCGGCAGCGTCACCGCCAAGTCGTCGGCGATGCGATTCAGCTCGTCGACGCTTATCCCGCGCGCCTCCGACACTGCCTCGGTTATCACGCTCCACATGTTGTCGGCTATGGCCTGCATCTGCATGCGATTGGCCTCCGACATCTGCGTGAGGAACATGGGCTCCACCGCGCTCTTGAATTTGCATGCCGTGGGGCGCAAAATGTCGACCTCGATGCCTAATTTGTCGATCAAGCCCTTGTAGAACATGGTGGTGAGCGTTATGCCCGACCAATCGAAACCGCCCTCGGGCTGAATGTAGATCTTGTCCGCCGCCGAGCAGAGGTAATATGTCCACTGGCTGTATACTTCGTTGTAGGCCACGACGAATTTGCCGCTCTGCTTGAAGTCGACTATCGCGGCGCGCAGCTCCTCCAATATGTTGGGAGTGGTCGTGCCGCCTCCGTCGAGACGAATGTAAATGCCCTCGATGCGGTCGTCGTCGCGCGCCGCTTCTATGGCGCGCAGCGCGTCGTAAAGCGTAAGGCTGCCGCCCGAACTCATCGTCGCGAGGTTGAATCCCGAGAGCGGATCCTTCGAGGGGGCATCCACCAGATGCTCGGCCATATCGATGCGCAGCACCGCGCGCTCGGGCACCGCCACGCCGTCCGACTCCATCATCGAGGCTATGCCCGAGAAGAGTCCCAGCCAAAATACCATAGTAATTACGCTGCCCGCCACCACGGCCAGCAGGGATGCGAGAAATACTTTCCCGAAAGTGAGTCTCTTCTCTTTTCTCTTCTTCTTCGCTGTCACGGGTTTGGCTCCGTTTTGTCCGACCTCGTCGGTTTTGATCTGTTCTTCCATATAATCGATTTTTTTTGGTTCTTCGTTTTCGCAAATATACTTAATAAATAATGTATAGGCGTGCCGCGCCCGCGGCAAACAAGGGGCCGTTCACAGTTATAGTCGCAAAAAAGGACTGCAAATTACACTCGACCGAAAATATTTCGAATAATCGAGCCGTCTGCGGTCTCCCCACCCGTTCCCATAAAAAAGACTGCCCGACCCGCGTCGGACAGCCCCTCTCGAAAAACCTAAACTATAAACTCGTTATCTTATGAATAATAACTCTCTGTACTTGGGCAGCGGCCACAACTGGTCGTCGATCACCTCCTCCAGCTTGTCGATGTGGTAGCGTATCTCGTCGAAGTAAGCGGCAACCTTGTCGTGATACATCACGGCCTTCTCGCGCTGGTCCTCGATCTTGTTGGCCACCTTGCGCGCCTCCACCATGTCGAGCACCAACTGCTGCATGGTCGCCGAATGCTTCTGAATCCTCTTTATGAGATCGATATCCGAGTCGGTATTTATCCCCAATGCCTTCATCTTGTAGGCTTTGTCCAACAGAACCGATTCGTATTTCGACGCGATGGGTATGATGTGGTTCATCGTTATGTCGCCCAACACGCGCGCCTCGATCTGAATCTTCTTGGTGTAGGTCTCCCATTTCACCTCGGTTCGCGCCTGAAGCTCCACTTTGTTGAATACGCCCATGTCGCCGAACATCTTCTCGCTCGCGGGGTCGAGGTAACGGTCGAAGATCAACGGCGCCGAAGTCTCGCAATCCAACCCGCGCTTGGCAGCCTCCGCTTTCCACTCGTCCGAGTAACCGTTGCCGTCGAAATGCACGGGGCGGCACTCCTTGATAAGTTGCTTCAGCAACTCGTATATGGCCCGCTCCTTCTTTGTGCCCTTCTCGACCTTGGCGTCGACCTTGGCCTTGAACTCGGTGAGCTGCTCGGCCATCGCCGCGCACAACGTAATCATCGCCTCGGCGCAGTTGTCCGACGAACCCACGGCGCGGAACTCGAAACGGTTGCCCGTGAAGGCGAACGGCGAGGTGCGGTTGCGGTCGGTGTTGTCCAGCAGGATCGACGGGATCTGCGATACGCCGCTCATCTTCAGCACGCTCTTGGCGTCGAAACGTATCGCGTCGTCGCTCTTGCTCTTTTCCAGTTTCTCCAGTACCGACGATATCTGCGTGCCGAGGAAAGTCGATATGATGGCGGGGGGCGCCTCGTTGGCTCCGAGACGGTGGGCGTTGGTCGCGCTCATGATCGAGGCTTTCAACAATCCGTTATGCTTGTACACGGCTGCCATGGCGTTCACGAGGAAGGTTATGAATTGCAGATTCTCCGCCGCCGTTTTGCCCGGGCCGAAGAGGTTCACTCCCGTGTCGGTGCCCAGCGACCAGTTGTTGTGCTTGCCTGATCCGTTGATTCCCTTGAAAGGCTTCTCGTGCAGCAGTACGCGGAAGTTGTGGCGGCGCGCGATCTTATCCATAATGGTCATCAACAACTGGTTGTGGTCGTTGGCCAGATTGGCCTCCTCGTATACGGGAGCCAGCTCGAACTGGTTGGGAGCCACCTCGTTGTGACGGGTCTTGAGCGGAATGCCGAGTTTGAGGCTCTCGTACTCCAAGTCTTTCATGAAATTGATTACGCGCGAGGGGATGGCGCCGAAGTAGTGATCCTCCAACTGCTGGTTCTTGGCCGACTCGTGACCCATTAGCGTGCGGCCCGTGAGCACGAGGTCGGGACGCGCGGCCCACAGGCTCTCGTCGACGAGGAAGTACTCCTGCTCCCAACCCAAATATGTGTATACGCGGTTGACATTCTTGTCGAAGTAGCGGCACACCTCCGTGGCGGCTTTGTCCACGGCCGAGATTGCGCGCAGCAGAGGCACCTTGTAGTCCAACGCCTCGCCCGTGTACGATATGAATACCGTCGGGATGCAAAGCGTGGTGTCGACGATGAAAGCGGGCGACGTGGGGTCCCACGCCGAGTAACCGCGGGCTTCGAACGTGTTACGGATGCCTCCGTTGGGGAACGACGAGGCGTCGGGCTCCTGCTGCGCCAGCACCTTGCCCGAGAACGACTCTATCACGGCGCCTTTGCCGTCGGGATCCGAGAACGAATCGTGCTTCTCGGCGGTGCCGCCCGTGAGCGGTTGAAACCAGTGGGTGTAGTGGTCGGCGCCGTTGTCCAGCGCCCATTGGCGCATGCCTGCGGCCACGCTGTCGGCCAACTCGGGCGATAGGGGAGTGCCGTTCTCCATCGTGCCTAACAGAGCCTCGTAAGTGGGCTTGTCCAGATATTTGCGCATCACGCTGCGTCCGAACACCTTTTCGCCGAAATACTCCGACGGGCGCGCGCTCGGAGCCTCCACCTTCACGGCCCTGTGGTTCAAGGCCGCTTCGACCATCTTAAATCTTAATAACATAACCTTGCAATTTGGTTTGGATCTTTATGTTCCGTTCGTTTTGCGAGAAATGAATTTTTCGGTTTTCTTCATTTTTGTCTCACGATGCAAATATACAGTTTTTGCGGAAAAACAACAATTTTGTGACGCATTTTTGCGATTTTGCCCTCGATTTTCGGTGATGTGCTCCGTAAATTCGATGCTATTTCCTGAAATATGACGTTTTTTTACCCAGAAACCGAGAATCGTGACGATTATTCGCTGCGGGTATTATTGAGGCTGTTTGGGATAGTTTTAGCCTAAATACGAAAAGCAGACTTTCTCGTCGCGCGTGGCGTCCGAATGCGCCGCGCGTTTCGGAGTGACCGATTATTGTTATTTTCGTAACAATCGGTGTCCGACGATATGAAAAAAATATTATCTTTGCATGTTTGATATTCGCAACCGCAGACACGAACGAACACAACATACATTAAACTAATTCTAAAACTAATTATGGCTAATACCGAAAAAGAAAAGTTGTTCGCCGAATTTCCGCCGGTCACGACCGAGCAGTGGGAAGCGGCCATAACGACAGACCTTAAAGGTGCAGACTACGAGCGCAAACTCGTATGGAGAACCGCCGAAGGATTCAACGTGCGTCCCTACTACCGCGCGGAGAATCTCGAAGGCATCGAATTTCTCGCTTCGCAGGCCGGCGAGTTTCCCTATGTGAGAGGGACGCACAACCGCAACGACTGGCGCATACACCAGACCGTTACGGTCGCCGATCCCGCCGAGGCCAATGCCGAGGCGCTGAAACTCCTCAACGCGGGAGTCGATTCGATCGGATTCCACATCGCCTCGAAGGAGTTCACGGCCGAGCAGCTCGACATTCTGCTCGCCGAGATCTGCATACCCGCCGTCGAGATCACCTTCTCGGGCCACAAGATGCACGCCGTGGCGGCTCTGGTGCTCGACAAGATCGAGAAAGAGGGCATCGCCAAGGACGACGCGCATATCAACTTCTGCATCGACCCCATCGTGAAGAACCTCTCGACCAAGGGCCACTTCTGCTGCAAGGATCCGCAGGGCGAGCACTGCTTCGATACGCTGGCCGCTCTGGTTCGCCGCACGGCCGACTATAAAGGCGTGCGCGTGGTGAACGTCACGGGCAGCACCTTCAGCAATGCGGGCTCGACCATTGTCGAGGAGCTGGCATTCACCCTCGCCGCGGCTCACGACTATCTCGTGAAGCTCACCGAGGCGGGCCTTTCTGTCGACGAGGCTGCGCGCAAGATACGTTTCTCCTTCGCCGTGACGTCGAGCTACTTCATGGAGATCGCCAAGTTCCGCGCGGCGCGTCTGCTGTGGGCCAACATTGTGAAGGGGTACGGTCCCGAGTGCGAGTGTTCGTGCAAGATGTTCGCGCACGCCGTCACCTCGACTTGGAACCAGACGGTTTACGACCCCTATGTAAATATGCTCCGCGGCACCACCGAGGCCATGTCGGCTTCGCTGGCGGGCGTGCACTCGTTGGAGGTCACTCCGTTCGACTACTCGTTCGGCGAACCCGACGAGTTTTCGAAGCGCATAGCGCGCAATGTCGAACTGCTGCTCAAACACGAGTCGCACTTCGATCAGGTGGTGGATCCCGCGGGCGGTTCGTACTACATAGAGACCCTCACACGCAACATCGCTGAGCAGGCGTGGAAACTTTTCCTCGAAACCGAGGATAAGGGCGGATACATCGCGGCGTTCGAGTCGGGCTTCGTCGTCGAGCGCGTGAAGGCTTCGGCCGCCGCCAAGGACAAGAACATCGCGACCCGCCGTCAGATTTTGCTGGGCGCCAACCAGTATCCCAACTTCACCGAGGTGGCCGACGCAGCCGTTACGGCCGACGTGGTTACCCGCGCCGAGGCCGATGGCAACGTGCTGAAGCCCTATCGCGGCGCGATGGCGTTCGAGGCTATGCGTCTGCACGTCGATCGCAGCGGCAAGGAGCCGAAGGCGTTCATGCTCACGTGCGGCAGCCTCGCCATGGCTCGCGCACGCGCGCAGTTCTCGTGCAACTTCTTCGCCTGCGCGGGAATCCGCGTTCAGGACAATACGTTCTTCAAATCGGTGGAGGAGGGCGTGGCCGCCGCGCTGGAGGCCAAGGCCGATATCGTGGTGGTATGCTCGTCGGACGACGATTACGCAGAGTTGGCTCCCAAGGTCAAGGAGCTGCTGGGCGGCAAGGCCATCTTGGTCGTGGCGGGAGCTCCCGCGTGCGCGCCCGAGCTGGAGGCACAGGGCATCTCCAATTTCATCAATGTGAAGAGCAACGTACTCGAAACCCTTAAGTTCTACCTCAAGGAGTTGGGTATCTAAAAAGCAAAGTCATGAGAGCAAAATTCGAAAAATTATCATACGAAGGCGGCAGCGCCAAGTGCGCCGCCCAAGCCGAGGCGCAGCCTTGGATGACAGCCGAGCAGATACCCGTCAAAACGGACTACACGGCCAAAGACCTCGAAAATCTGGAGCATCTGAACTATGCCGCTGGTATCGCTCCGTTCCTGCGCGGTCCCTACTCGACCATGTACGTGATGCGTCCGTGGACCATCCGCCAGTATGCGGGATTCTCTACCGCCGAGGAGTCTAACGCGTTCTATCGCCGCAACCTCGCCGCAGGTCAGAAGGGTCTGTCGGTGGCGTTCGACCTCGCGACGCACCGCGGTTACGACGCCGACCATCCGCGCGTGGTGGGCGACGTCGGCAAGGCGGGCGTTTCGATCTGTTCGGTGGAGGACATGAAGGTGTTGTTCAACGGCATTCCGCTCGACAAGATGTCGGTGTCGATGACCATGAACGGCGCCGTGCTGCCCGTGCTGGCGTTCTACATCGTGACGGGTCTGGAGCAGGGTTGCACGCTCGATCAGTTGGCGGGTACCATCCAGAACGACATTCTGAAGGAGTTCATGGTACGCAACACCTATATATATCCGCCCAAGTTCTCGATGAAGATCATCGCCGACATATTCGAGTACACCTCGAAGAACATGCCCAAGTTCAACTCGATCTCTATTTCGGGTTACCACATGCAGGAGGCGGGCGCAACGGCCGACATCGAGTTGGCTTATACGCTGGCCGACGGTCTGGAGTATCTGCGCGCGGGTATAAACGCCGGCATGTCGGTGGATGCTTTCGCTCCGCGTCTGTCGTTCTTCTGGGCTATCGGCATGAACCACTTCATGGAGATCGCCAAGATGCGCGCTGCGCGTATGTTGTGGGCCAAGATCGTGAAACAGTTCGATCCCAAGAATCCCAAGTCGCTCGCTCTGCGTACGCACAGCCAGACTTCGGGATGGTCGCTCACCGAGCAGGATCCGTTCAACAACGTCGCCCGCACCGCCATCGAGGCTATGGGCGCCGCTTTGGGCCACACCCAGTCGCTGCACACCAACGCTTTGGACGAGGCTATCGCGCTGCCGACCGACTTCTCGGCCCGTATCGCGCGTAACACGCAGATCTATATTCAGGAGGAGACCAACGTATGCCGCAACGTCGATCCGTGGGCAGGCTCTTACTATGTGGAGGCCCTGACCAACGAGATAGCTCACAAGGCTTGGGAGCATATCGAGGAGGTGGAGAAGCTCGGCGGTATGGCCAAGGCCATCGAGACGGGTATTCCCAAGATGCGTATCGAGGAGGCTGCGGCCCGCACGCAGGCCCGCATCGACTCGGGCGAGCAGAAGATCATCGGTCTGAACGAGTACCGTCTGGAGAAAGAGGCTCCGATCGACATTCTGGCCGTGGACAACACCGCGGTGCGCGAGAGTCAGGTGAAGCGTTTGCAGGAGCTGCGCGCGAACCGCGATCAGGCCGCCGTCGACAAGGCGTTGGCAGCGATCACCGAGTGCGTCAAGAGCGGCGAGGGCAACCTGCTGGAGCTGGCCGTGGAGGCTGCGAAGGTGCGCGCCACGCTCGGCGAGATCTCGGACGCTTGCGAGGTGGTTGTAGGCCGTTACAAGGCTGTTATTCGTTCAATTTCGGGTGTTTACAGTTCAGGTATGAAACAGGATGCAGATTTCGCGAAGGCTAAGGCTCTTTGCGCCGAATTCGCCGAGAAAGAGGGCCGCCAGCCCCGTATAATGATCGCCAAGTTAGGTCAGGACGGACACGACCGCGGCGCCAAAGTGGTGGCGACGGGTTATGCCGACGTCGGTTTCGATGTCGACATGGGTCCCTTGTTCCAGACTCCCGCCGAGGCTGCCAAGCAGGCCGTGGAGAACGACGTGCATGTAGTGGGCGTATCGTCGCTCGCTGCGGGTCACCTCACGCTCGTGCCGCAGATCATCGAGGAGCTGAAGAAGCTCGGCCGCGAGGATATCATCGTCATAGTGGGCGGTGTGATCCCTGCGCAGGATTACGATGAGTTGTATCGCGACGGCGCCGCCGCCATCTTCGGCCCGGGCACTCCGATCGCGAAAGCCTCTATAAAGATACTCGAGATGCTGCTCGCCGAGTAGCGTTCCGTCGGCGAGGGGGCTTTGCGCCGTGAGGCTCGCCGCGAGATCATAAACGCGCGCTCCGCTTGGTTTCAGGCGGTGCGCGTTTTTTTATGCGCGGACGGTGCGGAATCGTCCGAGTCGCGGAGGTTGGATCGACTGTTCGCTGACGGCGCGGGCGTAAGCCCGTTTTATTCCGTCATGCCACCAACGGAGTGAGGATTGGCATCTCTAACGGGCGTTTTGGCGGTAGGGATTCCAATCAATTTTCCAAAAGGAAAATTGTGGAATGACGAGATACACTCGGGCAGCAGCCTGCGGCCCGCGCGGTTCTTCGAACCGCAATTATATAAACAACCGCTGCGGGATTCGAAAATCCCGCAGCGGTTCTTGCTATCGTTTGGCATATAATTCCATTCGTCTTTCGCAAAGCCTCCTCACGATCTCGCCTAACCTCTTCACGAGATCGAGATGCCGTGCCAGCTCGTCGGTCTCGACGAAGAAATCGGGGTCGTATTGCGCGTATGTGGCAAAATTGTTTAGGCAATGTAGCGTTTGTTTCGGATAGTATTCGTCCGACTCGAACAGCAAAGGCAACTCGCCGGATAGGGTGCGCAAACGGTGGTGCAAATACCGTACATCGCAACTGTCTGCTTCGAATCCGTGGTAGACATAAAACAGCGTTCTATAATAATAAACTGCCGCTTGTGCCATTGCGAATGCCGATTCGCGAACATGGTTCTTATCAAGATTACATTCCGCATATCCTGCGAGCTTGTCGGCCAACGGCATGAAGATTCCCGAATACTTCATCGCGAGCGATACCGCATAACCGAAATCGAATTTGTCGCGCGGTCGAGCAACCTTTCGACTGCGGGAATGCAATACAATCCCCTCTTTTCGTGCGAAATAGAAGAACGGAACGTTTCTCGTTTCTATATCGTGTCTCGTATGTATATACAAATTAATATACGGCGCTCCGTGACCGATGTAGGGTAACTTCATTTTCAAGTATCGTTTTGCGTCGTACCAACTGTAATGCGCGGGGCCGTCGGTTACCGCCAATAAGTCGTAAGCGAGAATATCGCTATGCGGCGTTCTGTTTGCGAGTTTTCCGAACAGCAGGATATATTCGGGATCAAGCAATTCGGTGAGCGTTTCGGCGATGCGGGCGGCTTTCAAAGGATCGTACGATTGTTCAAGTTTTTCGATAGCGGTTGTCGCTAAAATATTTTGTGTAGGCTGTTCCTGCGCGTGTTTTTGATTCGTTTCCATTGTAATTTTTGTTTCGGTTTGGATAATAAAGTGTCTGTCCTTATCGCGCGCGAGGCGTAACAAAGAGAATAAAGATGTTGATTAACAAACATTTGTCAATCGGGCGGATGAGAATGGGAACGAATAGGATCATTGCACGGCGGGAACCGCCTGCGGTCGGCCTTTCGGCTTGTCTGCGTCGTAACGCGGACGATGGATTGTGTTCGCATGTGAATAAAAAAGTGCGCAGCTGCGAACACAATCCATATCTCTTGCGAGTTCAAAATCGGTGCTTTTCGCGGGATTACTCCCCAAAGGCTCTGCGCACAATTGTTACATGGTTCCGATTTTGAAAACCACTCTCAGAGATATAGTTATGAATTATGTTCGCAAGAACAAAGATATGACATTTTTCTGAAATGCGAAAATATTTTTATGAAGATATACACGTCATGCCGCCGAACGCAGTGAGGATTGGCATCTCTAACGAAAAAAGGCCGGTGCCTCTCGACGCCGACCCTTGTGTTATCGCACTCCGCTCTTTAGAAGCGGAAAATGGCTCCTATCATGATGGCGACGGGATTCGAACGGTCGTCGTCGAACATCGGCTGCCATTTCAGACCTGCCGAGAATTCGCATACGTTGGCTACATTGAAGTCGACGCCGCCGCCCAGATTGAGACCGACAGCCCATGCGCCCATGTCGTTGGCCGTGATACCCGCAGCGGGGTAGAGGCGAACAACGCCCATGTCGAATACGTAGTGCGCGTCGCAGCTCAGATCCACCGTACAACCTTTGTGCAGCAGGGCGGTGATCGACGGCTCTATGCGCCAGTTGCTGTTGTTGAAACGGTAGCGTCCCACGGCTCCCAAGCCGAGCACCGTATCGCCGGTATTGGTGTAAATGCCCAAACGAGGACCGAGTGCCCAACTTCCGGCATCCTGTGCCGAAGCCGTCACGGCGAACATCGCCGCAAAGGCCAAAAACAATAGCTTTTTCATCTTTCCGTTTTTTTTAGAAAATAGTTATTTTTCCGTGCGCGCCGATTGCGCCGCGCATTTTTCCATATACAAAGATAGTGAATCGAAGTTCAAATAGAAATAAATTCAACGAATGTGAACATTTTTACAACAAGTCGTCGTATTTCGGTCGCTCCGTCGGTTCTGTTTTCGGGTCGTGGCACGCAGATAAAAACCCCTCGGCGGCCGAAGTCGTCGAGGGGCAGGTACATGCTTTTTCAAGCGTCTATTTCTTGGCGGGAGCTACTTCGGCCGCGACCTTGATCTTCTTGAACGCTTTGAGCAGAGTCGCGTCGCTCGTTTTGGCGGCGTCGTAAGTCACCGTCACGGTTTTGGTCGGAACGTCTACCTTCACCTCCTTCACGCCCTTCTCGAAGGGGATGGAGTTGTTGATTTTCTTGGCGCAGTGCTCGCAGTCGATGTCGGTGACGAATACCGTGGTCTTCAGCGACGCTGCGTTTTTCTTTTGTGCCGAGGCGTTCGATATGCCGAAGCCGAGAACCGCCAGCAGGCAGAACATGATGATCTTTTTCATTTTGCTTATTCGATTAAACGGTTAATAAATGTTATTTTTCGGAGTGGAGCGACCGAAGTCCCCTCCAAAGGAGGGGATTCAGGGGAGGGTAGAATCTGAATAACGGCGAAAGCCGTCATGCAGGCCGTCTGCGGCGCATCGATCTCCGATATGGTTGATTCCCATATAAGCGCTTAATATATGTTCATTCTGAGTCCTATGTAGAACTTGCGTCCCATCAGGGGACCCCATACGCTCGACGAGTTGAATGCGGGCGAGAAGGGGTTGTCGGGGTTGAGGATGGGATCGTGCTGCATGTAGTTGCCAATGTTCTCGCAGCCGATGTAGATCTCGGTGTTGCGGATCTTGTGGCTTACCTGAGCGTAAAACATCGGATATGCGGGCGAGAGCTCCTTGCGGGCGAGGTCGCCGTCCAGCGACGGGCGACGCATGGGACCGTTGAGCTGCGCCGTCACGTCGAATACCCAGCGACGGTAGGGCGTGGCGTATTGCAGGTTGAGCAGCGTTTTGTAACGGCTGGTGAGCGGACGCTCCACCTCCACCTTCTCGGCGCCGCGCAGGAGCGTCACCAGACTGTTGGTGTAGCGGAACGTGGCGAAGATGTCGAATCCGCGCAGCGGCGTCCACTGGAAATCGACCTGATAGGTGTCGGTGAACGAGCGGTCGTCGTCGTTGTAGATGAGTATGTCGCTGCCCGCCAGCTCCTGATCGGCCAGCACGGTATTGAAGAGCTGCGTGCGGAAATAGTCGAAGCTCAGCGTGGCATCCTCGTAACCGCCCAACTTTATGTATTGCGTGAGGCTGCCGCCCACGGTGAGGGCCATTTCGATGTCGTCGTGCAGACCTGCGGCCGAGATGTCGCGACCCGTGGCGAGCATCCATATATTGTCGGTTATGATGCTTGCGCGGCGATAGCCCAATCCCGCCGAGGCGCGCAGCACGGTCGAGGGGGTTATGTTCCACTTGAGGTGCGAACGCGGCGTGATGGCGAAACGCTCGTCGGGCTTGTAGTATACGGCGCCGTCGGTCGAGGTTCCGTCGGGCGCCGCGGCGCGGTTCTTCGCGCCCATCCAGTCGCCGCGCAGACCGAGCACGAGCGAGAATTTATCTTTCAGGGCGTAAGTGTATTCGGCATACACTCCCGGCTCGACGTAACGCATGTCGTTGTCCGTAAGGCTCGACCACATCGAAGACGCCTCGCCCTTTTGCGATACCGTGCGGTTGAGCATCTTTTCGCGGCTGCCCGTCACCTGCGCCGAGGCTCCGAAGACCATCGACGAACGGGGCGAGAAGTAGTGGGCGTACATGAGGTTGAACCACCATGCGTTGTCGTGGGCGTCGTAATCGTTCAGGCCGAAGTATGCGTCCTCTTTGAAATAGTTGTAGTCGGCGACGAAGGCCACGTTCGAACGCAGCTCGTCCTCGGCCTCCTCGTCATACACCGAGGCTCCGACGGGCATTCCGACCTTGAAATAGGCGTTTGCGCCGCGGTTCGCTATGCGCGAGCCGTAAATCGACTGCTCCTCCAGCATTTGGTCATAGAGCGACTTGCGGTAGTCCATCTGGCCGCCCAAGCGGTTTTCCCGCACGTATTTCCATCCCCAGCGCACCTGCGCGCCGTTCTCGGCTTGCCACAGCCATTTGTTGGCTATGTTTATCTGGTCGCTCTCGGGCAGGTCGCGGAATCCGTCGTGGTTCTCGTCGTACGATTTGGTATCCATCGAGCCGTGGGCCATAATCACCGTCGAGAGGCGTTTGTCGGCCGTGAGGGGGAATGCCGTCGAGAGGTTTATTTCTGGGCGCAACTCGCTGTCGAAATAGAGGTTGAGGAACAGCCGCTCGTCGTCGGTGGGCTTGCGGTGCTCCATGTTGATCTGTCCCGTGATGGCCTCGTGGCCCGCCGTCACCGACGACACGCCCTTCGACACCTGAATCGAGTTGAGCCACATGCCCGGGGTGTAGTTGAGGGCATAGGGCGCGCTGAGTCCGCGCATCACGGGGCGGTTTTCGTCGAGGATCTGGGTGTAGGTGCCCGTGAGTCCGAGCATCTTGATCTGACGCGCGCCCGAAATGGCGTCGCTGTATCCTACGGTCACCGACGCCGAGTTCTCGAAACTCTCGGCCAAGTTGCAGCAGGCCATCTTGCAGAGGCCCGCGAACGATATGGTCTCGCCCTTCAGGATTCCGTCGCGCTTGACATAGTTGCCGAGCTGGCTCTCCACGACCACGGTTTCGAGCTCGGTGTCGCTCTTGAGCGTGAAATCGACCTTCGTGACACCCGCAGCTACCTGCACAGTGTCGTTTTGGTAACCTATGTATGTGGCCACTAACTTGTCGTAGCCCTTGACGCGGTGTATGGTGAATTCTCCGTCGGCGACGCAGGCCGTGCCTACCGATGTGTCGAGCCAGTATACCGAGGCTCCTATGAGCGCTTCTCCGTCGGCCGAGCGTACGGTGCCGCTGACGTTCTGCGCCGCGGCGTCGAATATGGTGAACGGCGCGAGACCGAACAGTAAAGTCTTGATTATTTTCATTTTGAATATGTTGCAGATATAATTAAACGACGTAAACGATGCTGCCTTTATTATAAAAGGTATGCCGATCCTTTGCGTTAAGGATAATTATATCGCGGCGGGAGGGGCGCGCAGGGACAGCCATCGCGCGAGTATGTCGCTTATGAGCGGTATGCGATGCTCGTCGTAAGAGTGATGCGACGTCGCGGGCGGCGTGATGCCGAGATCCGACGACAGCGCGACGGCCGCCATCGGTTGAATCGCGTGGCGCGCGGCATCGTCGTCGTCCGACGTGCGCGGCTGGATATAGGGGTCGACCGAGGTCGAGTGGTCGTGATTGCAATTGCACGCGTCGGTGAACGCGAATCCGTCGATGGGGCATGCGCAACCCGCGTGGCCTGAGTCCGCGCAGTGGGTGCAATGCGCATGGTGCACGGCGGCATGATGGGGGCATCGGCACATGAGCGCGGCAAAAGCGACATTCACCGTCATCGCGAGATAGACGGCGAGCATCGTAAACGCAGCGAATATTCGGAATGCCTTTTTCATCATTTGCTCTCCACCAAATCGCATTCGATCATGCGGTTTACCCATGCGCGGGCGTCGCGTTCGGCCGTTAGGGCCTCTACCGAATAGTTGTCGAGCAAGATACGTGTCGCGTCCTCGGCTTCGAATTCGCGGTCCGCGAGAGCGTTCCACAACAGCAATGCGCTGTCGTTGAACGTTATGATGTTCGTCAGGTCGACCGCTCCGCGGCCTCTTGCCACCACGACGTTCTCGCCCGCCATTTCGCGCACTTTGTATCCCTGCTTGATTCTCATCGGGGTCGAATGCTTTATTCGACGCAAATATAGCGAAAAATCTGCGGATTGACTTCGTTTTTTGTTAATTTTGTCGCAATATGAACGAATTTGCAGGCCGAAAACATACCGATTTGACCGAGGTGCTTCGAAAGCACTGGGGCTATACGCAGTTTCGCGCGGGGCAGGAGGCGATAATACGCTCCGTGCTCGACGGACGCGATACGCTGGCCCTGATGCCCACGGGAGGCGGCAAGTCGCTCACCTATCAAGTGCCCACGCTGGCCCGCGAGGGGTTGTGCATAGTGGTCACGCCTCTCATCGCGCTCATGAAGGATCAGGTCGACCGCTTGCGGCGGCAGGGCGTTTCGGCCGTTGCCGTGCATTCGGGACTCTCATACCGTCAGACGGATATTGCGTTGGATAACTGCGCCTTCGGCGACGTGAAGTTCCTCTATGTCGCCCCCGAGCGTCTGGCTTCGGAGGCGTTTCGCCTGCGCGTGCAGCGCATGAACGTCTCGTTGCTGGCGGTGGACGAGGCGCACTGCATATCGCAGTGGGGCTACGATTTCCGCCCGTCGTATCTCCGGATCGCCGAGATACGGCGACTCATTCCCGACGCCCCCGTGCTGGCCCTTACCGCCTCGGCCACGACACTGGTGGCGGAGGATATAATGGAGCGTTTGGGATTTGCCGAGCCGAACATCCTGCGCAGCAGTTTCGCGCGCCCGAATCTCTCGTACGCCGTGCGGCATACGGATGACAAGAGCGAACAGTTGCTGCGCGTGGTCGAAGGTGTCGAAGGGTCGGGGATAATCTACATGCGAACGCGCGAGGGATGCGAGCAGATGGCCGAGTCGCTGCGCGGGCAAGGGCACTCCGTGTCGTATTATCACGCGGGACTGCCTCACGCCGAGCGCGCCATGCGGCAGGAGGAGTGGACCTCGGGCAAGGTGCGCATTATGGTGGCCACGAACGCTTTCGGCATGGGTATCGACAAGGCCGACGTGCGTTTCGTGGTGCACTATTCGATGTGCGACTCTCTGGAGAGTTACTATCAGGAGGCGGGCCGCGCGGGTCGCGACGGACGCCGCAGCTATGCCGTTCTGCTGGCGGCCTCGGACGACGATTCGAAGATCGTGAAGCGGTTCGACGCCGAGTTCCCGCCGTTGGAGGATATAAAGTCGATATACGAAAAGGCGTGCGATTACGTGCAGGTGGCCGTCGGCGACGGACTCTACGCGTCGTTCGTCTTCAACATCCACGATTTCTGCTCGCGCGAACATCTCTATATCGGCAAGGTGAAGGCGGCGATGGATCTGCTCGCGCAGAACGGATACATGACCCTCACCGACGAGATGGAGAATCCCGCGCGGATAATCTTTTGCGTCAGCCGCGACGATCTCTACAAGATCCGCGTCGACCGCAATGATCTCGACCATATAATCCGCACCGTTCTGCGCCTCTACAACGGCGTGTTCACCGAGTTCCGCGCCATCGACGAGCGCGAGATCGCCGCGGCGAGCGGCTATACGGTCGAGCGGGTGAAGGAGCTGCTGAAACGCATGTGGCAGATGCGCATCATCCGCTACATCCCGTCGAACTCCTCGCCCATGCTCTTTTTCGACGAGGAGCGCCTGCCGACCAAGGATCTCTACATTTCGCCCGACACCTATCTGCACCGCAAGCGGTTGATGCGCGAGCGGTTCGAAAACATGCTCGCCTACACCGCCAACGAGACCGAGTGCCGCAGCGCGGTGCTTCAACGCTACTTCGGCGACGCCGAGGCCGAGGATTGCGGCGTGTGCGACATCTGTCTGGCCAAGCGGCGTCGCGCCAAGAGCGTCGCGCGCGATTTGGCGGAGTCGGCGGCCGAGATCATACGCGCCGAGCCGATTACGGCGCGCGAGTTGTGCCGCCGCCTGAAGGCCGATCCGAGCGCGGTGGCCGAATCGGTCGACAGAATGAGGGCCGAGGGTAAAATTTCCGTCGAGCCGAGCGGTAAACTAATTTTTATTGGTTAACTTTGCACTCCCAAATATTCAGCATGGCTTTCGAACGCACCATATCCAACGAAGATACAGCGGCACTGCCCTCGGCACGTTTCGAGGGGCGGATAGTGGTGGTGGAGAACGATCGGCAGGTCGCCGCAGCATGCCGCGATCTGGCGTCGCAGAGCATCATCGGGTTCGACACCGAGACGCGGCCGTCGTTCACGGCGGGAGTGGTGAACAAGGTGGCGTTGTTGCAGCTCTCCACGCACGAGCGTTGTTATCTGATACGTTTGTGCCGCACCCGACTGCATAATTCGATACTCAAGATATTGAGCAATCCCCGCATCGTCAAGATCGGCGCCGACGTGGCGGGCGATCTGCGGGCGTTGCACGCCCTGCGCCACTTCAAGGAGCGCGGCTTCGCCGATTTGCAGCAGATGGCGGGGGAGTGGGGCATCGAGGAGAAGAGCCTGCGCAAGATGTCGGCCATAGTGCTCGGACAGCGGGTGTCGAAAGCGCAGCGGCTGAGCAACTGGGAGGCCAACGTGCTCACGCCGCAGCAAAAGATGTACGCCGCGACGGACGCTTGGGTGTGCATAAGCATTTACGAAAAATTACTCGCCACGCCCACTGAGGCGCGCGGCGGGACAAAGATATGACGGAATGAATACGGAAACGGCGCGAATATATCTTCGGCGGGGAAAGGAGGAGTCGCTCTTGCGTCGCCACCCGTGGATCTTCTCGGGCGCCATCGAGCGCGTGGAGTGCGGCGACGAGGGGATAGCCGAGGGCGATGTGGTCGACGTGTATACCAAATCGGGCGATTTCATTGCCCGCGGACATTACCAGATAGGCTCTATCGCGGTGCGCGTGCTGTCGTTCGAACGCGAGGAGATCGACGGGGCTTGGTGGCGCGACCGCTTGGCCGTGGCTTACGACGTGCGGCGCACGCTGTCGCTGACGGATAATCCGTCGACCGACTGCTACCGTCTGGTGCACGGCGAGGGCGACTCGCTGCCCGGGCTGGTGGTCGACATATACGGTTCGACGGCCGTGGTGCAGTGTCATTCGGTCGGCATGTACCGTTCGCGCGGGAATATAGCCGACGCGCTTCTCGATATTTACGGCGAGCGTCTCTCGGCCGTGTACGACAAGAGTTCGCAGACGGTGCCTTATAAGGCGGGGCTGAACGCCGTGGACGGATATCTGCGGGGCCATTCCGACCGCAAGTCGCATGTGGTGAGCGAAAACGGCCACAAATTCGCCGTCAACTGGGAGGAGGGGCAAAAGACTGGCTTTTTCCTCGACCAGCGCGATAACCGCGAGTTGGTGAAGCGTTATTCGGCGGGGCGCACGGTGCTCAACACGTTCTGCTACACGGGCGGTTTCTCGGTCTATGCCGCGGCGGGCGGAGCCGTCGAGGTATGCTCGGTGGACTCTTCGGAGCGCGCCGTGCAGCTCGCCGACGAGAACATGCGCCTCAACTTCGGCGACGACGTGCGCCACGATGCCGTCGCGGCCGATGCCGTGGAGTATCTGAAACACATAGGCGACAAGTACGATTTGATAATTCTCGACCCGCCCGCCTTCGCCAAGCATCACAAAGTGCTGGGGAATGCCATGCAGGGTTACAAACGGATAAACGCCCGCGCGTTGTCGCAGATCAAGAGCGGAGGAATTCTCTTTACTTTCTCGTGCTCGCAGGCCGTGACCAAGGAGCTGTTCCGCACCACCGTATTCTCTGCGGCCGCCATCGCGGGACGCAAGGTGCGCATTCTGCACCAGTTGACCCAGCCCGCCGACCATCCCATCAATATCTACCACCCCGAAGGCGAGTATCTCAAAGGACTCGTTCTGTATGTGGAGTAGGGGCGAATTTTCATATCTTAGGCGGCCGTCGAGGGCGAAGCGCGAGTTGCCGAGGCTGAACATATGTAATATAATTGCGGCTCTTTAGAGCCGCGCGAGCCGTAGCCTCTGCCCCGCGGAGGCTCGCTATCGCTCTCTCCGCAGGCTACGACTCGCGACCCGCAATTCCGAAACAGACAATTCCCCAAGTAAATATAATAAATGATCCGTTTACCCGCTCCCGTAATTCGTAATCTCGAATCTCTGTTTCTCTTTTCGGTCTTGTTCGCGTCTTGCTCGTCGTCTGACCGCGATGCCGCTATATTCCGTCGCGAAGCCGACGAGTTTCTGGCCGCCATGCCCGCGGGGTTGCAGGATGCGCAGGCCGACGCGGTGTTGCGCGCATGCGAAGGCGACACCGAGTCGTTGCGGGCGGTGAGAGCTTCCCGCAACACCGAATCCCCGTTGCCGAAGGGCGTCGAGGCGGAGTATATAACGCCGACGTTGAGGCTTTACGTTCCGACTGCCGCCGCGCGGCGGCCGCTGCCGTTGCTGGTCTATCTGCACGGCGGGGGCTGGACGTTCGGCAGCATACGAAGCTGCGCGCGTTTCTGCGGCGCGCTGGCTGCGACGGGCGAAGCTATGGTTCTGGCGGTGGATTACCGATTGGCTCCCGAACACCCTTATCCTCTGGGACTGGACGACTGCATGGAGGCTTTGGCGGCGGCTCGCCGCATTGCGGGCGAACGCGGCGGCGATCCCGCGCTCGTATCGATCGGCGGCGACAGCTCGGGCGGCAATCTCGCGATAGCCGCGGCGTTGCGCAATGCGGCCGAGGGCGGCGCGCCTATAAGATCTCTTTTGCTGTTCTATCCCGTCGTGACGGCACGCGCGGATAATTCGCCGTCGTGGGAGGCGTATGCTTCGGGGTTCGCGTTGGACGGCAGATTGATGGAGGCGTTCGATAGGGCGTACGCCTCGGGTCGCGAGGACGATCCCATGATATCCGTATCGCTCGCCTCCGACGAGGCTCTGGCCGCGTTGCCGCGCACGCTGCTCGTTGCCGCCGAGCGGGATATATTGTGCAGTCAGGGCGAGGAGTTCGTCGATCGGCTGGTCGCTCTCGGGGTGGATGCCCGTCGCGAGCTCTTGCGCGGGAGCGTGCATCTGTTCGTTACCAAAGAGGGGCAGGAACACGCTTTCCGCCGCGCCGTGTCGCTGGCCGCCGATCTGCTTGCCGAGTAGATTATTTCCCCGTATTCGAATCTCTTAATCTGCGGCGCAGCAGAATGTCGCACACCGACAGCATGACGAATCCCGCCGCCATGAACAGCCATATCTGATTCTGTTCCTCGAATGCCGCGCTTATGTCGGGGATACGCAATTCGGGCAGGCTCGGCATCTCGGGCGACATTTGCTCGCGCGGCGTCGATTCCATATATTGCATCCACGCGTATATGCAGCCCGCGATAAGGGCGGCGAAGCATGCCACGCCTCCTGACAGATATGCCAGAGTCTCCAAAGTCTCGCGCCGCCGCTCGCGTTCGCGTACGCGCTTCATAAGCCTCGGGGTGAATCCCGACGGCAATTCGTATTGCGCGGTTTGCCGCATCGCGCGGCGTATGGCGTCACTCTTTTCCATCGATCAGTTCATTTACGAGCAGATACAACTTTTTTCTTATTCTGTGCAGGCGCACCTTCACGTTTCCCTCCGTCAGCTCCATTACGGCGGCACACTCGCTTATCGTGCGGTCGTCGTAATAGAACAACGTCACCAAAGCGCGCTCCTCGGGCTCCAACAGCTCTACGGCGCGGCCCAACGCCTCCAACTTGCTTTCGCGGTCGACAATATCTTCCAGCCTCTCGGCTTCGTCGTCGGGCAGAGCGGCGAGGCGTCGTTCGTCGATAGGGCAGGCGGGCCTCCGCTTGCGCCTCACGTGCGACAGGGCCGTGTTGCAGGCTATGCGGTAGAGCCATGTGGCGAACGCGCTGCGGCCGTCGAAACGGCCGAGAGAGTCGAACGCCTTCAGGAACGTGTCCTGCGTCAGCTCCTCGGCATCTTCGGCCGAGCCTGCTATGCGCGCCGTCAGCGAGTACACCGAACGCGAATAACGGTCGGCAAGCGCGGCGAACGACTCCGTGTCGCCTGCGACTATTCGCTTTATGAGTTCGGTCTCTTTGGTTTGCATGGCTGTAATTTTAGACGCCGCATGCGCCGAAAGGTTACAACGCGGCGCGTTCGTTTTTTTCTGTAACCTTTTTTCGGTATCCGCGTCTAAAATATCGAAAGCGCCGCCGAGCGGGACTCGGCCGCTTCGCAAAGATCGCAAACTAAATTAATAATAAAACAAAAAAAAAATTACGATTATGAATTTCATCTCTATTCCCGTCACATTCGGCATCGTCGCATTTTTCATTTACAAGTTCTTCGAGCTTCTTATCTGCCGCAAGGAGCGTTTGGCCATCGTCGACAAGATCGACGGCAATTCGATGGTCGAATACCTGAAACAGGTTCGGTTGGGCTTCAATTTCGGCGGTCTGACGACATCGGGTTCGCCGCGTCTCTCTTATCCCGCCTCGTGGTCGCTGCGCATAGGAGGCCTTATATTCGGTATGGGGGCGGGTCTTCTTCTGGGTGCTGTTTTGGATCGTTGCCTCCATTTTAACGCTCAATATTGGAGCAATGCGCGTGAGGTGATTTTCGGCGGCAGCATGCTGTGCCTCGGCGGCTTGGGCCTGCTCGTGGCGTTCGTGGTGGAATATATGTTGTACCGAAAGGCTTGCAAGGAGAACAAGTAATTCGCAGTGTCGGAAAGTCGAACGCCTGCCGTCCGAAAACAATCGGACGGCAGGCGTTGTCTAATAAATCGATATCGCTTTGCGATATCGGCAGTTCGCCGCCGCCCCACGCGGCGGACTGCTGCTCGCCCGAGGCTCGCGCACTCCTGCCGCCGGCGGCGAACAGCATTTTACTCCATCGGAAACACCCTCACATCGGTTACGTCCCGCAACTCCCGTTTCAACCGTTCGATGTCGGTCTTCTCGTCCACCTCGCCGTAATGGTAGGGGTAGAATATTCGGGGACGCAAAGTTTTTACGGCCTCCGCTGCTTGATCGACGGTCATGGTGTAGGGTTGGTTTACGGGCAGGAAAGCCACGTCGATATCGCGCAACGCCGCCATCTCGGGCGTCGGTTCGGTATCGCCCGCGATGTATATTCGCAACCCTCCTCCGAGGGTTATGACGTATCCGCAATCCTCGCGGGCGGCGGGATGGAAATCGGTGTGTCCCTCGGTGGTGTTGTACGCCGCCACGGCCTCGATTCTGACGCCTGCGAACGGCTCCGCGACAGTCGAGGGCGTCATTGCGACGCACTCGCCTTCGAGCGCCTCGGCCGAGGTCTTGTCGCATATTATCAAGCTGTTGCGAGTGGTTATGTCGTCTATGGCCGCGCGGTCCAGATGGTCGTAATGCGAATGGGTGACCAGCACCAGATCGGCCTTGGGCAGGCGCGCGTATTCGGCGTATTGGTGCACGGGATCCGTATAGATGTATCTCTCGCCGAATCGGATGCTCAGCGAGGCGTGTTTGAAGAATGTGAAAGTCACCTCGGTGCCGTCGGGCGCGACGATCGTGTCGGTGGGGTAGGCAGGAGCGTTTCCGCCTCCGAAAATAGAGAATAGCGACATGGGCGAAAAATTTTTATTTCGGTTCAAAATGCCTGCGCGGTCGTTCGCCGCGCAATATATCGCAAATGTAGGAAATATTATCGACTCGTGCAATATCGGCCGCGGCTCGCGCCCCGTATCCACGCGTCCGAAAAATCCGAAAATATTTCTTCGATTTTTGGCGGTCGACGCAAAAAAGAGTAAATTTGCAAGATGATTCGCCTTAACCGAAAATTCGTATTATGCTTTCGATTCTTTACTATATTTTCACCGTAATCCACACCACCGTGTGGTGCGTCGTATCGGTGCTGGTGCTCGCCGTGACCTATCCTTTCGACAAGAGCCGCCGTTGGGTGCACGAGTTGTCGCGTTACATGACGTGGGTATTCTTCGGCATGCCTCCGTGTCTGAAACGTACGATCGACGGTCTGGAGAACATCGACCGCCGCAAGCCCTATGTGATGGTGCTCAACCACACCTCGGGCGTCGATATAATCGCGGCCTACAAAGTGCCGCTCAATTTCCGCTGGGTGTCGAAACGCGAAGTGTTCCGTCTGCCGTTCTTCGGCCCGATGCTGCTGGTGCACGGCGATATACCCATCGAGCGCGGAAGCGCCGCGGCCGCAATGGCGAAGGTTATCCGCGACGGCAAACTTTGGCTTTCGCGCGGCGCGAGCGTGGCGATTTTCCCCGAGGGAACGCGTTCGAAGGACGGCGAGATACACCGTTTCAAGATGGGCGCTTTCAACCTCGCCAAGGAGGCCGACGTCGATATCCTGCCCGTGGTTATGACGGGCACGGGCGCCACGTTCAAGGGATGGCGTATGAACTGGAGCAATCGCATCGCCATCCGCGTCCTGCCGCCCGTGTCGGCCGAGCGCGTCGCGGCGTCGGATGTGAAGGCGCTGGCCGAGGAGGTTCGCGTAAACATGATCGAGGCGTTGGCCGCGTTGCGCGCCGAGGTCGCCGAGGAGGAGAGGTCGCGCGGGCGGCGTAACGCATAGAAATCGTGAATATGAGTGACGTAAAAAATAATAAAAATCAGGCGGCATACGACGACGATGCCATCAAAACCCTCTCGCCGCGCGAGCACCTGCGCTTGCGCCCGGGTATGTATATCGGCAAGTTGGGCGACGGCTCGCAGTCGGACGACGGAATCTACGTGCTTATCAAAGAGACGGTCGACAACTCCATCGACGAGTTCATCATGGGCGCGGGCGACCGCATCGAGATCACCATCGAGGACAACGTGGTGACGGTGCGCGATTACGGCCGCGGCATTCCCCTCAAGTCGCTTTCGGCGGCGGTGAGCCAGATGAACACGGGAGGCAAGTATTCGGGCGAGGCGTTCAAGAAGACGGTGGGTCTGAACGGCGTGGGCGTCAAGGCGGTGAACATGCTTTCGAGCGAGTTCACGGCGCGTTCGGTGCGCGAGGGCGAGGCGCATACGGTCTCGTTCGCCAAGGGTTTGGAGCTCTCGGATCGGTGGGAGAGCGGCGTGGACGAACGCAACGGTACTATGATCCGTTTCCGTGTCGACGAGGAGATCTTCGGCCGATACGAGTACAACATGGATTACGTCGAGCAGTTGGTACGCAACTACACCTACCTCAACCTCGGCCTCAAGATCATTCTCAACGGCCGCGAGTTCGTCTCGAAAAACGGACTGCTCGATCTGGTGAACGACAATCTGTCGGAGGAGCCGCTGTATCCTCCCATCTATATTTCGGGCGACGACATCGACGTGGTGATTACCCACGGCACGGGTTACGGCGAGAGCTATTATTCGTTCGTCAACGGCCAGTACACGCCTCAGGGCGGCACTCATCAGGCGGCGTTCCGCGCTTCGGTAGCCAAGGTGGTGAAGGAGTTCTACAAGAAGGATTACGACCCCTCGGACGTGCGCACGTCGATCATCGCGGCCGTTTCGGTCAGGATGAACGACCCCGTGTTCGAGTCGCAGACCAAGATACGTCTGGGATCGAAGGAGGTGGCCGCGGGCGTGTCGATGCAGCAGTTCGTGGGCGATTTTCTCGCGGTGAACCTCGACAACTATCTGCACAAGCACCCCGAGACGGCGCAGGTGTTGCAGAAGAAGATCGTCGAGAACGAGAAGGAGCGCAAGGCCATTTCGGGCATCCAGAAAAAGGCGCGCGAGACGGCCAAAAAGGTCGCTATCAACAACCGCAAGCTGCGCGACTGCAAGATACACTTCACCGACAAGAACGAGCAGGCCGAGCAGACGATGATCTTCATCACCGAGGGACTCTCGGCGATGGGGCCCATCACCATGAGCCGCAACGCCATGACGCAGGCGGTCTTCTGCCTGCGCGGAAAGCCGCTCAACTCTTACGGACTCACTAAAAAGGTGGTTTACGAGAACGAGGAGTTCAACCTGTTGCAATCGGCTCTCAACATCGAGGAGAGCATGGACAACTTGCGCTACAACAAGGTCATCATCGCTACCGATGCCGATGTGGACGGCATGCACATCCGTCTGCTCATGACCAGCTTTTTCGTGCAGTTCTTCCCCGAGCTGATCCGCAGCGGCCACCTCTATATCCTCCAGACTCCGCTGTTCCGCGTGCGCAACAAGAAGGAGAATTTTTACTGCTACTCCGAGGAGGAGCGTCAGCGCGCCGTGAAGCGGTGCGGAGCCTCGGCCGAGATAACCCGATTCAAAGGTCTGGGCGAGATCTCGCCCGACGAGTTCAAGGATCTCATAGGCGAGAACATGCGTCTCGACAGGGTGCGTCTCACGAAGGACGACCCCATCTCCGACCTGCTGGAGTTCTACATGGGCAAGAACACCTTCGAGCGTCAGGGTTTCATCATCGACAACCTGCGTATCGAGGAGGATTTGGTCGAGGAGGATATCGCATAACGTAAAACGAAAAAATTACCCCCAATGTCAGAGGATAAGGATATGAAAGAGGATATCGGCGCCGACGAACTGCCGATCGACGAGCGAGTCACGGCGGGCATGCGGAGCAAGTTCGAACGCGTCTACGGCGAGGAGGGCAATCTGCACAAACTCACGGGCATGTACAAGAACTGGTTCTTGGACTATGCCTCGTATGTGATTCTGGAGCGTGCCGTGCCCCATGTCGAGGATGGTTTGAAGCCCGTGCAGCGTCGTATTCTCCACGCCATGAAGTGCTGCGACGACGGCCGTTACAACAAGGTGGCCAACATCGTGGGTCAGGCCATGCAGTACCACCCCCACGGCGACGCCTCGATCAAGGACGCGCTGGTGCAGTTGGGGCAGAAGGATCTGCTGATCGATTGTCAGGGCAACTGGGGCAACATTCTCACGGGCGACGATGCCGCCGCGGGACGTTACATCGAGGCGCGTTTGTCTAAATTCGCGCTCGACGTGGTTTTCAACAAGAAGACCACCGAGTGGATGCGCTCTTACGACGGCCGCAACGAGGAGCCTGTGACGCTGCCCATAAAATTCCCGCTGCTGCTGGCGCAGGGAACCGACGGCATCGCGGTGGGTCTGGCGTCGAAGATCCTGCCCCACAACTTCAACGAGTTGATAAACGCCTGCATAGCCCATCTGCGAGGCGAGGATTTCATGCTGCTGCCCGATTTCACGACGGGAGGATTGATGGACGCGAGCCGTTACAACGACGGTCTGCGCGGCGGCGTGGTTAAGGTGCGCGCGCGCATCTCCAAGATCGATAAACGCACCCTCTCGATAACCGAGATTCCCTACTCGACCACTTCGGAGTCGGTCAAGGAGTCGATCATAAAGGCCAACGAAAAGGGCAAGATCAAGATCAAACGCGTCGATGACCTCACGGCCGACAAGGTGGAGATCGTGATCCACGTGGCGAACGACGAGTCGAGCGACAAGACCATCGACGCTCTGTACGCATTCACCAATTGCGAGGTGTCGATCTCGCCCAACTCGTGCGTCATCTGTGACGAGAAGCCCCATTTCTTGGGCGTGAAGGAGATCCTTCGCCGCTCGGCCGACCATACGCGCTCATTGCTCGGCCGCGAGCTGGAGATACGTCTGCACGAACTCAACGAGGCGTGGCACGCCGCGTCGCTTGAGCGTATCTTCATCGAAAACAAGCTCTACCAGCTCATCGAGGGCTGTCGTACGCACGACGAGGCGTACGCCGCCGTTGACAAGGGGCTGGAGCCGTTCAAGAAGCTGCTTCGCCGCGAGGTGACGCAGGAGGACGTGCAGCGTCTCACGGAGTTGAAGTTCATCCGCATATCGCGTTACGACTCCGACAAGGCCGATAACGAGATCCGAAAGATCGAGGAGGATATAAAGTCGACGCAGTACGATCTGGACCACCTCACCGATTACGCGGTGGCCTACTACGAGCGTATCCGCGACAAGTACGGCAAGGGTCGCGACCGACGCACCGAGATCCGCGAGTTCGACGCCATCGAGGCGACGAAGGTGGCCGTCACCAACGCCAAACTCTATGTCGACCGCGCCGAGGGTTTCTTCGGCATAGGCAAGGGCATGAAGGACGCCGAGTTCGTGTGCGATTGCAGCGATATCGACGACGTGATAGTGATCCTGAAGGATGGCCGCTACATCATAACCAAGGTGAGCGACAAGGCCTTCTTCGACAAGAACATATATTATATAGGAGTGTTCAAGCGCAACGACGAGCGCACGATCTACAACGTGCTCTACCGCGACGGCCGCGGCGGGGCCATAATGATGAAGCGTTGCGCCATAAAGAGCATTACGCGCGACAAGGAGTACGACCTGACGAAGGGCACCCCCAAGAGCGAGATCCTCTACATGTCGGTCAACCCCAACGGCGAGGCCGAGGTGCTGAAGATCTATTTCCGCCCGCGCCCGCGCCTGAAGAAGGTGATCGTCGACCTCGATTTCTCGACCGTCGGCATCAAGGGCCGCCAGAGTCAGGGCAACCTCTTCTCGCGTTACGGCATTCACAAGATCGTGCTCAAGGAGCGCGGAGCCTCGACGCTCGGGGGCCAGAATATCTGGTACGACGAGGATGTGCGCCGCCTGAACACCGACGCGCGCGGCGTGCTTCTCGGCGAGTTCAAGGGCGACGACAAGATCGTGGTGTGGACCTCGAAATACCAATACTACATCACGGGCTTCAACGTGAGCCAGCACTTCCCCGACGATACGGTGCGTGTGGAGCGTTATGTGGCGGGGCGCGTGTACAGCCTCTGCTACTTCGACCGCGAGCAGGGATACTATTACATGAAGCGTTTCCAGCTCGAAGCGAGCGAGCGCCTGCAACCTTTCCTCGACGACGACTCGACGATGGAGCTCGTGGCCGTCACCTGTTGCGACGGCGCGAAGCTGGTGGTGTCGTACAAGGGGGCTCACGCCTCGCGTCCCGACGACGAGGTGGATGTGGACACGTTCGTGGGCATCAAGAGCCACCGAGCCAAGGGCAAGCGCATAACCACTTACGACGTGGCCTCGCTTACCTTCGTCGAGCCCGAGCCGACGCCCGAACCCGAAGAGCCCGAGACGCCGGAGGTCGACGCCGCCGAGGATATCGACGACGCTGCGGTCGGCGCGGGATACGACGATCCCGACGGCGGCGACGGGTCGGAGACCGAGCAGCTTAATTTGTTTTGACACGCAACCACGCGGCTATGAAGATATTTCTTATCGGATATATGGGGTGCGGCAAAACCTCGCTGGGACGCAAGTTGGCCCATGCGACGGGGCTGCGTTTCGTCGACATGGATGCTGCGATCGAGGAGCGCGAGGGTGCGTCGGTAGCCGATATTTTCCGTTACGAGGGCGAGGAGTATTTCCGTTCGCGGGAGCGGCGGCTGATCGACGAGCTGGCCGCGTCGGAGGAGGATATGATCGTCTCCACGGGCGGCGGGGCCCCCGTGTGGCGCGATAATATGGAGCGCATGAACGAGGCGGGCGTAACGGTGTATCTGCGTCGCACGCCCGAGCAGATAGCCTCGCGCCTGAGTCCCCACGGGCGGCGCAAGCGTCCCAAGTTGCGCGACCTCGACGACGAGGAGCTGATAGCTTTCATGACGGCCAACATGGCCGAGCGTGAACCTTTTTATTCGCGCGCGAGGCTTTGCGTCGACTGCGCTAAGCGCAGCGACGCCGAACTGATAGAAACGGTACTTTCCACGATCCGCGGCGATGAATGATTCACCCATAGGCGTTTACGATTCGGGATTCGGCGGATTGTCGGTGTGGCGCGAGATACATCGCGCTCTGCCCGAGGAGTCGTTGATATATTTGGGCGACGGCAAGAACTGCCCTTACGGCTCGCTTGCGGAGGATCGCATCCGCGAATTGGCCGTGAATGCCGTGCGGGTGTTGATCGACAGAGGGTGTAAGTTGATCGTGGTGGCCTGCAACACGGCGACCTCGGCGGCGATAAGCCATCTGCGCGCGACGTTTCCCGAGGTGCCTTTCGTGGGGCTCGAACCCGCCGTGAAACCCGCTTGCGAGCGTACGCGGACGGGGGTGGTGGGGGTCGTCGCCACCGAACGGAGCCTCACGGGCGCGAAGTTCCTCTCCACGCTGGCGCGTTACGGCGGCGGCGTGCGGGTGGTGAAGGCCGTGGGGCGCGGCTTCGTCGAGGCGGTGGAGTCCGACGCCGAGAACGCTCCCGAGACGGAGGCCGCGGTTCGCGCCGTGGTCGATCCCGTAATCGCCGAAGGGGCCGACATAATAGTGCTGGGGTGTACGCACTATCCGTTCCTGCGCGATACGATAAAGCGCGTGGTCGGCGACCGAGGCGTGGAGATCATCGATTCGGGCGAGGCGGTGGAGAAGCGGGTGGAGAGTCTGCTCGCGGAGTACGACATGCACGCTTCGGGCGAGGCGACGCCCGTGTTCGAGTTCCTCACCTTCGCCGACGACGCCTACCGCGAGCGGCTGCGCCGCAAGGCTTTCGGCATCTGACGGCCGCGGAGTTATAATTATATGATTAACGGGGCGCATGCCCTCTTTAGGTTTTTTATGGCACAACGAGTTAAAAAAACATCCGTCAAGAACCGCCCCGAGGCGGCGCCTGCGGCATCCAACGACAATATGTTGTGGATACTGGGATTCGTGTTGCTGGTGTTCGGCGTCTTCGCCGTATGTTCGGTGGTATCCCACTTTTTCCACTGGTCGTCCGATCTGTCGGCTCTGCGCAACGATGCCGCGCTGTCGGGCGTCGAGGTGCCTTTCGAGAATATTTGCAGCCGCTCGGGAGCCTCGGTGGCCTATCTGGTCGTCGACCGCTCGTTCGGCGTGTTCGGCATAATTCTGCCCATCGTCATAACCGTTGTCGGGTGGCGCATCTTCCGCAGGAAGCATCTGCATCTTAACCATTTCGCCCTGAGCGCGGCGTTGCTGCTGGTGATGGGTGCGCTCACGATGGGATTCATCGGCTCGCAGTTCTCGGTGAACCACGATATCGGCGGACTCTTCGGACATGCGTGCGCAGCCGATCTGGTCCTCTTCATCGGGGTGTTCGGCACCGTTCTGGTCCTGCTTGCGGGGTGGATCCTCACGGGCGTATTCATAAATCGCAACTTCATACGCACCGTCAATAACGCGAGCGACAAGATGGTAAGCCAAAGCGAACGGCTGGTGTCGGTGGTTCGCGACCGCGTGATAAAGAGCCGTCGCGACGAGAATTCCGAGCAGACGGAGGAGGATGAGAGCTATGAGAGCGACGAAATCGACGATGCGGAGGAGACTCCGTTCGCGGAGGAGCGTCGCGAACCCGAGTCGGAGCGACGTCCGTCGTCGCCCGCTCCTGCCGCGACTCCCGCGCAGTCTTACGCGGCCGCGGCTTCTGCGGAGTCGGGCGAACGCGTCATGACCATCAACGAACGCGCCGCCATGATGATCAACACCGCAGGTGCGAGCGTGGCAGAGGAGCCGAGGAGAGCCGAGGAGCCGATCGCTTCGGATGCCTCAGCACCCGATGATACGGTATTGCCCGAACCCGACGACGACGGATTCATCGTCATCCCTCACGGCGGGGCCGTTCCGAACGATATCGACGTGAATGCCTTGCTGTCCGACGACGAGGTGCGCGAGCCGCAGGAGACCGAATTCGACGAGGAGGGTTTCGCCGTCATCCCGCGCAATGTTCCGCCCGCCGCGGTGAACGCTATGCCCGACATCGCCTCGGCCGCCGTCGAGCCTGCTTACGAGCCTGCGCCCGCGGAGGATAGCGACGAGGAGCGGACGGAGGATGGCGGTATTGTGGTTACGGTTCACGAGCGCGAGGTGAGCAGGGTAGACGAGAGCGATATCGCCGTCGACGATCTGTACGATCCTCTGCGCGATCTGGAGAGTTACCGCAAACCTTACGCTTCGCTGTTGGAGGACTACAAGTCGCCGCACAAGGTAAGCGACGCCGAGATTTACGACAACAAGTGCCGTATCGAGGAGACATTGAAGTATTTCGGCATCCCCATAGTCGACATTCACGCCACGGTGGGTCCCACGGTCACTCTGTACGAGATCGTGCAGGCGCAGGGCGTGAAGATAGCCAAGATTCAGGGACTCGAAAAGGATATAGCCCAAAGCCTCAAAGCGTTGGGTATACGAATCATAGCTCCCATCTCGGGTCGCGGAACCATCGGTATCGAGGTGCCCAATCGCGACAAGCAGGTGGTTTCGATGTACTCGGCCATCTGTTCGGAGGAGTTCCAGAACTCCAAGGCCGAGCTGCCCGTGGTGATCGGGCGCACGATTCAGAACGAAAACTTCACGTTCGATCTGGCGAAGATGCCCCACCTTTTGGTGGCGGGCGCGACGGGACAGGGTAAGTCGGTGGGCCTTAACGCCATCATCACCTCGTTGCTCTACCGCAAGCACCCCGCGCAGTTGAAGTTCGTCATGATCGACCCCAAGATGGTGGAGTTCTCGGTCTACAACAAGCTCGAACGCCATTTTCTGGCCAAGATGGAGTCGGAGGACGAGGCTATCGTGACCGATCCGAAGAAGGCCGTTTACGTTCTCAATTCGCTCGTCGAGGAGATGGGCCGCCGTTTGGAGTTGTGCAAGATGGCTACGGCGCGCAACATCGTCGAGTATAACGAGAAGTTCGTGGGACGTCGTCTCAACCCGCAGAAGGGTCACCGCTACCTGCCCTACATAGTGGTCATCGTCGACGAGTTCGCCGACCTTATCATGACCGCCAAGGAGGTCGAGGTGCCCGTGATGCGTCTGGCGCAGAAGGCGCGCGCCGTGGGCATCCATCTTATCATAGCTACGCAGCGTCCCGACGTGAAGATCATCACGGGTGGTATCAAGGCCAACTTCCCCGCGCGAATCGCTTTCCGCGTGATGCAGATGATCGACTCGCGCACCATAATCGACCAGCCCGGCGCCAACCAGCTCATCGGACGCGGCGACATGCTCTTCTCGAAAGATGGCGAGTTGACGCGTATACAGTGCGGTCTGGTCGAGACCCGCGAGGTGGAGCGTCTGGTGGACTTCATCGCCAAGCAGCAGGGTTATACCGAGGCCTATCCGTTGCCCGATTACGTTCCCGACGCGGGCGAGGGCGGCGGTTCGTCGGGCGTCTCGGACGGCGAGAGCGGCGCCCCCGTCAAGTACGACGTGCTGTTCGGTGAGATAGCGCGCGCGGCCGTTACCAACGGCATGATCTCCACCTCGTCGATCCAGCGCAATTACGAAGTGGGCTTCAACCGCGCGGGCCGCATCATGTTGCAGTTGGAGCGCGCGGGTATCGTGGGGCCGCAGGTAGGAGCCAAACCCCGCGAAATAAAGTTTTACGATCTGCCCTCTTTGGAGGCCAAGTTGCAGGATCTGGGAGTGTTCTGACGCTCGCTCGACGGAGTGGGGCGGCGTCGTCCCGAGGACGCGGAGCGCGAGCCGCCTGAGACATAAAATTAACAGCGTGTTTATGAAACGTTCGATTATTACTTTGTTCGCTTTGCTGGCAGCGATCGGCAGCTGTCGCGCCGCCGACGATGCGCAGGCCATCCTGCGCCGCACGGCCGATTATGTGAAGAGGTTGGGCGATTACGGCGTGTCGTTCGTGCTCACGTCGGGCGATTACGCGTCGTCGGGCCGCTATGCGGTGTCGGGCGACGTATATTATATAGCGGTGGACAACGCCGAGGTCTATTCCGACGGCAAGACGCGTTACGAGGTGAACCATGCGCGCAAGGAGGTTAGCGTCGACGACATGGATACCGCGAGCCGCAACATACTCGACAATCCCACCCGCTGCTTCGATTTCGTCGGCACCGACTATCGGTCGGAGGTGGCGTCGCGCGACGGCGACGAAGTGACGCTGCATCTGCGTGCCGTCGATCCCGAGATCGAGGGCGATATATACCTTACCGTGTCCGAGTCGACGGGCCGTCCTTCGTCGGTGGCCTATTCGCTTTACGACGACCGCGTTACGGTGCGCATTACCGACATTTACGGCTCGGCGGAGGCCGTCCGGCGTTTCGACCGCTCGACCTGCCGCGATTACGAGATGATCGATTTCAGATAAGCGATACGGGCTGTTCGCCGACAGCGGAGGATGCAAGCGAGCGAAAAGCGAGTTGCAGTCCGCCGCGCGGGGTGGCGGCGAACTGCCGATATCGTAACACGATATCGAGATTTCCTACCCCGCAAGCTGATACTCTCCTCCGAAACCCCGTTTTCTCCCGACACCTTGTCGGGATAATTTTTTTATGCGCTCAAATCGCCCGAAAACGGCCGAAAACGGGACGTATGAGGTCCGAATGTTTCGGATCGATGCGAAAATCGGGGCCAAAATTGGTTATTTGCAAAATAAATATTACTTTTGTTTACTTAAAAATGCGCTTTTGCGCATTAAACGGTAAATAGATTAAACATGTTGACTGAAGAAGAAAAGAATGCCGGATTGGAGGGAAAGATAATCCCTATCAATATAGAAGAGCAGATGAAGTCGGCCTATATCGACTATTCGATGTCGGTTATCGTGTCTCGTGCGTTGCCCGATGTGCGCGACGGTCTGAAGCCCGTGCACCGACGCATACTTTACGATATGAGCGCCGAACTCAACCTTTATTCCGATAAACCCACCCGTAAGTCGGCCCGTATCGTGGGCGACGTGCTCGGTAAGTTCCACCCCCACGGCGACAGCTCGGTTTACGAGGCCATGGTGCGTATGGCGCAGGATTGGGCCATGCGTTATCCGTTGGTGGAGGGTCAGGGTAACTTCGGCTCCATGGACGGCGACTCTGCCGCCGCCATGCGTTATACCGAGGCACGCATGCAGAAGATCACCGACGAGGTCATGGCCGATATCGACAAGGAGACCATTGACTGGACGACCAACTTCGACGACACGATAAAGGAGCCCACGGTGCTGCCTACCAAGATTCCGTTGCTTCTGGTGAACGGCGCGAGCGGTATCGCCGTGGGTATGGCCACCAACATGGCGCCGCACAATCTGGGCGAGGTGGTCGACGCTTGCTGCGCCTATATCGACAACCCCGATTGCGAGTGCGAAGAGCTGCTGCAATACGTCAAGGGTCCCGATTTTCCGACGGGCGCGTTGATCTATGGTTACGAGGGTGTCAAAGAGGCTCTGCTCACGGGGCGCGGCCGCGTGTTGATGCGCGCCCGCACCGAGATCGAGACCACGGCGAGCGGCCGCGAGTGTATCATCGTAAGCGAGATTCCCTACATGGTCAACAAGGCCGAGATGATTAAGAAGATCGGCGAGCTGGTCAACGAGAAGAAGATCGAGGGCATCTCGTACATCAACGACGAGAGCGACCGCAACGGCTTGCGTATCACCATATTCCTCAAGCACGACGCCTCGGCGAACGTGGTTCTCAACACGCTGTTCAAGAACACTCAGTTGCAGACGTCTTTCGCCGTGAACAACATCGCGCTGGTGAACGGCCGTCCGATGCTGCTCAACCTCAAAGACCTTATAAAACACTTCGTCGAGCATCGCCACGACGTGATCGTGCGTCGCACGCGCTTCGATCTGAAGAAGGCGCAGGATCGCATGCACATCGTGCAGGGTCTGCTCATCGCGCAGGATAATATCGACGAGGTGGTGCACATCATACGTTCGTCGAAGAATATCGACGAGGCCAAGTCGACCCTTATGGAGCGTTTCGGACTGAGCGACATTCAGGCCGCCGCGATAGTGGATATGCGTCTGCGCGCGTTGACGGGTCTGGAGCGCGACAAGCTGGAGGCTGAGCGCAACGAGCTGGAGCGTCAGATCGCCTACTTCAACGACGTGCTGGGCAGCGTGGATATGCAGATGCAGATCGTCAAGGACGAGCTTACGGAGATGAAGCGGACGTACGGCGACGAGCGCCGCACCGAGATAATATACTCTTCGGAGGAGTTTAATCCCGAAGATTTCTATGCCGACGACGACATGGTGATAACCATCTCGCACTTGGGATATATCAAGCGCACCCCTCTGGCCGAGTACCGCACGCAGAACCGCGGCGGCGTGGGCGTGAAGGGCAGCGCGACGCGCGACGAGGATTTCATCGAACACATATATGTGGCCTCGATGCACAACACGATGATGTTCTTCACCGAAAAGGGGCGCTGCTACTGGCTCAAAGTCTACCAGATTCCCGAGGGTACGCGTGCTTCGAAGGGTCGCGCCATACAGAACATCATCCAGATCGAGCCCGACGACAAAGTGCGCGCATATATCAACACCAAGAATCTGAACGACGCCGAATATATCGACAATAACTACATAGTGATGTGCACCCGCGAGGGTGTCATCAAGAAGACGAAGCTCGAAGCCTATTCGCGTCCGCGTCAGAACGGCGTGAACGCCATCGTCATCCGCGAGGGCGACCGTTTGATCGAGGCCAAGATCACCAGCGGCAATGCCGAGATCATGATCGCGGCGCGCGGCGGCAAGGCCATCCGCTTCAACGAGAGCACGGTGCGCGCCATCGGCCGCGTCGGCGCGGGCGTGCGCGGTATCGCGCTCGACGAGGGCGACGAGGTGGTAGGCATGATCTGCATCGAGCCCGATGCCAAGAAGGATGTGCTGGTGCTTTCGGAAAACGGTTACGGCAAGCGTACCGATCTGGACGAGTACCGTATCACCAACCGCGGCGGCAAGGGCGTGAAGACGATCAACATCACCGAGAAGACGGGCGAACTGATCTCTATCCAGTCGGTAACGGACGACAACGACCTGATGATAATCAACCGCTCGGGCGTGACGATCCGCACCGAGGTGTCGCAGATCCGTTTGGCGGGCCGCGCGACGCAGGGCGTGCGCATAATCAACCTGCGCGATGGCGACGCCATCGCGTCGGTTATGGCCGTTCCCGCGAGCGAGGAGGAAGAGACCGTCGCGAACGAAGAGGGCACAGTGGTTGCAGATAACGCCGAAACGGCCGTCGTGGAGAGCGCCGACAACGCCGAGAACAAAGAGTAAGGACAATAAACATATTAAAGAACACGTTTTTCATTAAAAGATTAATTATGAAAAAATTGATTTTCGCGGTGATGGCCGTAACGTTTATGGCGGCACCAATGGCAAATGCGCAGAAGGTCAACAAGGACGCGATTTTGTCGAAACTGGCGAAATGCGATGCCGATGTGGCCGACGCGAAGAAGGGGGCGAAAGCCGCCACGTGGATCAATCGCGGCAAGGCCTACTACGAGGCTGCGGCCGCACCCACGAAAGATATCTTTCAGGATATGGAGATGAGCATGGCCACGCTCAACTTGGGCAAGCCCGAGGCTACTAACGAGGGCGTGACGCTCAACGGCAAGGTCTGCACCGAAATGGTCTATCCGTGGTTGAAGATTTATGTCGCCGACGGCAAGATCTTCGCATGGATTCCGACGCAGCAGATCAAGGACGAGGATCTGGCTGCCGTGGCCGTGGCTTCATACAACAAGGCTTTCGAGCTGGACAAGAAGAGCGGCGACAAGGTCTTGGATGGTTTGAAGCAGGTCGAGAACTACTACTCGCAGAGCGGTAACGTCAATATGAGCGCGGGCCGTTACGGCGAGGCGGCATACGACTTCGCGTCGGCTTACGGCGTGCAGGAGAGCCCCGCTTTCACGGGCGAGAAGAACTCCTCGTACCTCTATTATGCGGGTTACCTCTATGTGGTCGACGGCGCCGAGCACAAGGATTCGTTCGCCAAGGGCGCCGATGCCCTGAACAAGGCTCTGGAGAGCGGTTATACCGACGCCGAGGGTAATATCTACTACTATCTCTACCACGCATATTACGGACAGACCGACTCGCCTGTTCGCGCAGCCAACATGCAGCGCGCCAAGAATATGTTGATGGAGGGTTTGGCCAAGTTCCCCAAGAACGACCGTATCATCGAGGGTCTTATCAACGTATACACCGTCGAGAGCTCGGTGGGCGATCCTTCGGAGTTGATCGAGATGGTCGACGGCGCTTTGCAGCGCGATCCCAAGAGCAAGGATCTGTGGTTCGGCCGCGGCCGTATCTTCTTCAGCCTTAAGAATTACGAGGAGAGCATCGCCTCGTTCAAGAAGGTCGTGGAGATCGATCCCAACGACGCTCAGGCCATGTTCTACATCGGTTACTTCTACATCGCTCGCGCCGACGGCATGAACGAGGAGATGAACAAGCGCGACTACAAGAGCAATACCGCTTGGAAAGAGGACCAGCAGAAGGTGACCGAGGCCTACAAGGAGGGCGTTCCCTATCTGGAGAAGGCTTACGAGTTGAATCCCAACGACAAACGTACCGTCGAGTCGCTGAAGGCTCTTACGTTCCGTCTTCGCGACGAGGAGGGTATGCAGGCCAAGTACGAGAAGTACAACAAGATATTCGAGGAGCTTAATGCCAAAGGCCAATAGTCGTCGTTCGACGAACCGTAACGAATGGGCTGCCCGCGGAGTCGGGCAGCTCTTTTTTTGTGCGTATGGCGTAACGCATTTTGGAGCCTTGCCTTAATTTTATTTAATTCATGTTTAATAAAATTAAAGTAGAGTTGCATTTTATTTAGTTTTGTATTAATTTTGTGAAAATCTCGAAACAATATGGAAAAGAAGCTGCCTAAAATTTGTCCGTCGTGCGGCGGGACGTTACGGGTGCATGCCATGCGTTGCGCGGCGTGCGATACGAGCATCGAGGGGGATTATCGTCTGCCCGCGTTGATGCGTCTGTCGGACGAGGACCGAGAGTTCGTGCGCGATTTCGTGCTTTGCCGCGGGTCGCTCAAGGAGATGGCGTCGCGCATGGGGTTGAGCTACCCGACGGTGCGCAATCGTCTGGACGAGGTTATAGCCGCATTGAACAAGTCGAATGTTTGACGTAAAGTATGGTTTGTCGGTAACTCAAAATATTGAAGCTATGATGAATAAAATTCTTAATCCGTTCCGTTTCCTGCCGTTGCGCCAAGCGTTGTGCTGGGGCATAGCGGCATTGATCCTCGTTTCGGTGCTTTTCTGGCAGGCGGGGATGCGCCTTACGTCGCTTACGCAGATGAATTTCGCGGGCGATCATCTGTTGCAGGCGACCGCGCGCCAGCTGACGGCGTGGGCCGTCTTTGCAGTCGTGCTCTATCTGGCGGGGCTGGCGGCTTCGTCGTCGAAGATCCGTTTTTGGGATGTCGCGGCGTTCAATCTCTTCGCCCGAATACCTTTCGACGTGTCGATGATTATATTTTTGATACCCAAAGTCCGCAGCGTCATGGGATTGCTGGCCGACGGCAGCGTGAATACGGCCCTGAAATATCCGATAACGGTCTCGGCGATAGGGTTGGTGTCGATGCTCTTCTTTTTGTGGTATATCTTCTGGAGCTACAAGGCTTTCGCCGAGTCGACCAATCTGAAGAACGGCAAGGGCGTCGGCATATTCATCGTTTGCTTCATAGTGGCTTACGTCGCGTCGATCCATCTGTTGAGATTGATTTAGCGGGCGGCCCCCGAACAATATAAAAACCGCTGCGGGATTTTCGGGTCCCGCAGCGGTTGTTTTATCGTTTGGCATATAATTCCATTCGCCTATTGCATAATCGCTTAGCTATCTCTCCTAACCGCTTCACGAGGACGAAGTGCCGCGCCAATTCTTCGGTCTCGACGAAGAAATCGGGATCGTGCGGTGCATATGTCGCAAAATTGTTTAGGCAATGTAGTGTTTGTTTCGGATAGTATTCGTCCGACTCGAACAGCAAAGGCAACTCGCCAGACAAAGTGCGCAAACGGTGGTGCAAATACCGCACATCGCAACTGTCCGCTTCGAATCCGTGGTAGACATAAAACAGAGTCCTATAATAATACACAGCCGCCTGCGACATGGCGAATGCCGATTCGCGGATATGGTCCTTATCAAGATTACATCCCGCATACCCAGCGAGTTTATCGGCCAACGGCATAAAGATGTTCGCATACTTCATCGCGAGCGATGCCGCATAACCGAAATCGAACTTGTCGCGCGGTCGGGCAACCTTTCGACTGCGGGAATGCAATACAATCCCCTCTTTTCGTGCGAAATATAAGAACGGAACGTTTCTCGTTTCTATATCGTGTCTCGTATGTATATACAAATTAATATACGGCGCGCCATGTCCGATGTAGGGGAGTTTCATCTTCAAATATCGTTTTGCGTCGTACCAACTGTAATGCGCGGGGCTGTCGGTTACCGCCAATAAGTCGTATGCGAGAATATCGCTGTGGGGCGTTCCGTCGGCGAGTTTCCCGAACAACAGGATATATTCGGGGTCCAGCAATTCTGCGAGTGTTTCGGCGATTCGAGCGGCTTTCAAAGGGTCGTACGATTGCTGTTTCGGTTCTTCGATAGCGGTTGTCGCTAAAATATTTTGTGCAGGCTGCTCCTGCATGTGTTTTTGATTCGTTCCCATTGTAATTTTTGTTTCGGATTAGATAATAAAGTGGCTGTCCTTATCGCGCGCGAGGCGCAACAAAGAGAATAAAGATGTTGATTGATAAATATTTGCCAATCGGGCGGATGTGAATGGAAATGAATAGGATCATTGCACGGCGGGAACCGCCTGCGGTCGGCCTTGCGGCTTGTCTGCGTAGTAACGCGGACTAAAGGAGTTGTTTGCATAAATAAAAAATATGCGCAGCTGCAAACAACTCCTTTACCTTTTTACGGGTTCGTTAGTGTGCCATTCGCGGGTCGCTAAACCCCAACGGCTCTGCGCATACTTGTTAGTATGATTTCACCAACGAAACCAATTAGTAATAAAGGTAATATAAGAAATTGTTTGCAAGAACAAAGGTAGTACTTTTTCTTGAAAAGCAAAAATAATTTCCGAATATAAACGTCATGCCACCGAGCGCAGTGAAGATTGGCATCTCAAACGAGAAATTCGACGCAAGAGATTCCATTCATTTTACAACTCTTCCGAGCTGCAAAATGTGGAATGACGAAATGTATTCGGGCGGTAGCCTGAGACCCGAATAAATTCACTTACAACGATCCGTATATCTCCACCAACCGCCGCGCCGCGCTCTCGGGCGACCACTCGGCGGCGCGTCGACGCATGGCCTCGCCCAACCGCGCGGCGCACATCTCGTCGTTCAGCAACATCGTCATCGCGTCGGCGATCTCGTCGGACAAAAAGGGATCGACATACAACACGGCATCGCCGACGGCATCGCGGAAACTCTCCCTGTCGCTCGCGATCATGGGCACGCCCTCCGTAACGGCGTCGATCACCGTCTGCGCCGAACGCTCCGTCTGCGGGAGAAAGAGCATCGCCGTCGCCATCGAGCGCAACGCCGCCAAATCGCGTTCGTCGCATTCATATATAATATTCACCCGTCCCGCGGCGTCCGATTTGTCGGCATACTCCAACAGTCGGTCGGAGTACTCCGTGCGGCGGCCGCATACGACCAGCCCTACGTCCGAGCCGCATCGCCCGTCCCTCGCCATCGCGGCGAGAGCCTCCACCGCCTCGCCGTAACTTCCCGACGCCACGACGGCGCCAGACATCAAAAAGAATCGTTCGGGCAACTCGTAACGCTCCCGCAGACGCTCTTCATCGGCCTCGCCGAACGCGTCGGCGCCGGTTTGAGAGGCGTACGGCATCATCACGACTATCTTTCCGTCCTCCACGCCGAAGGCCGCGAGCGCGCGTCGCGCACGGTCGTCGGGCGTTATGACCCGATGCGCCACCCGACAACTGAAATAGCATCGGCACCGCTTGGCGAGGCGGTCCCACATCCCGAAGGCATCGGGATGCAGCAGGAAACTCACGTCGTCCACGCTCACCACCAGCCGTTGGGGCGAATAGGCCATACGCCACGGGATCTCGCCCGTAAGCGCATGATATATATCCACTTCGTTGCGCTTCAGATGCGCGGGCATACGCAGGTTGCGCCATACGCGCGGCAGCGACGCGAATACGGGATGCGCCGCCACATGCCGCCACGTCGGCCTCTCGCGCGTTTCGGTGTCGTTGTTCGGCGCGCCGAACGCCGCCAGCACGACAACCTCGTCTATCTCTTCGCAATCCCCGAGAGCGCCCAACATCCGCCGCACATCGAGCGAAGCCCCGCTATCCGAAGCGGCATGTTCCGAAAGATCGTAACCAATTCTCATATTTCGACTTTATGTATATTAAACTTTTGCTTCTTTGCGCGAAAGTTGTTAATTTCGCTCCCGACAAACGCACTTACCATCCCCCGAAATGAAGAGACTAATCCTCACGTTGGTCATAATGCTCTCGGCCGTCGTCGCGGCCTCGGCCCAAAACGTCGTTATAGGCGAGAAACTGCCCGAGACCCGTTTCCGCAAGTGGCTCATGGATCTGCAACCCGAAGCGGCCGACTACACCTGCATGATCTTCTACCACTCGGAGAGCCCCCTTTGCCGCCAATGCCTCCGACGCGTGAAGAATATGGTCAGCAAATACGGCACCAAACTCAACGTGATCATCGTCACCAAGGAGGATTACGACACGGCGGGCGTGACCCTCACCGAGCACCTCGGCGACCGCATGGCCGTGGCTTTCGACGACGGCGGACGCACGTTCCGCTATTTCGGGGTCAAGTTCATACCGTTTTGCGTCATCAGCGACCGCAAACGGCGCGCCGTTTGGTGCGGCAACGGCATAACGCTCACCGAAAAAATTACGGACCGAATAATAACCGGCGAATAGAACAGATATTATGTCATTTACGAAAATAGATCATTACGAGAAAGAGTATGCCGACGCGCATCACGACAGCGCGCTGAACGTCACCGAAGGCGTGGCCGAACAACCGATAGTCAACCCCCACTTCGTGCGCAAACGTCGACGCGCGCTCACCACCGATCAATATGTCGACGGTATTCTGCGCGGCGACATCACCATACTCTCGCAAGCCATAACGCTCATCGAGAGCAACAAGCCCGAGCATTACGCCCAAGCGCAGGAGATAATCGAACGCTGCCTGCCCCATGCGGGCCGTTCGATACGCATCGGCATTACGGGCGTCCCGGGCGCGGGCAAGTCGACCTTCATCGAGGCCATCGGCAACATGGTCGCTTCGCTTCGTCACCGTCTGGCCGTGCTGGCCATCGACCCCAGTTCCGAGCGCAGCGGCGGCTCGATCCTCGGCGACAAGACCCGCATGGAGAGCATAGCCAACAATCCCGACATCTTCATCCGCCCCTCGCCCTCGGCGGGTTCGCTGGGCGGCGTGGCGCGCAAGACGCGCGAGACGATCGTGCTGTGCGAAGCGGCGGGATTCGACGTCATATTCATCGAGACGGTCGGCGTGGGACAGTCGGAGACGGCCGTGCACTCGATGGTCGACATGTTCATGCTGTTGCAGATCTCTGGCGCGGGCGACGAGTTGCAGGGCATCAAGCGCGGCATAATGGAGATGGCCGACATGATGGTCATAACCAAAGCCGACGGCGAGAACATCCACAAGGCCGAGCTGGCCAAAACCCAGTTCCAAGGGGCGTTGCACCTCTTTCCCATGCCAGAATCGGGCTGGCGGCCCAAGGTCTATACCTGCTCGTCGGTAGACGGCGCGGGATTGGAGGAGGTGTGGAAAGGCGTGGAGGAGTTCCTCGACTACATCGAAAAGAACGGTTACTACGACACGAACCGCAACCGTCAGAATAAATATTGGATGTACGAGAGCATAAACGAGGCTCTCAAGAGCAGTTTCTACCGCAACCCCGCTGTGGCCGAACGCATAGCCGAGATCGAACGGCGCGTGCTCGAAGCCAAGCAAAGTTCGTTCATTGCCGCCAAAGAACTGCTCGACGTCTATTTCGGACGCGAGGGAAAGTAAAAGCCGTTTCGGTGGCATGGCGGAGAGAGTGCTGTTCGCCGACGACGGCAGGAGTACACGAGCCTTGGAGAGTTGCAGTCCGCCGCAGTGGGGGCGGCGGACTGCACGACTCTGACGAGTCGCATTTTTTCGTTCAAGATGCCAATCCTCGCCTCGCTCGGTGGCATGACGAAAGGAATCAATACCTCACATCGGCCACTATCGGACGGTGATCCGATTCCACGACGGCTTCGATCACCCGATGGTCGACCACCTCGCCCGCCGAACGCGCCCTCTTGTACCGACATATATAATCGATCTCGATGTCGGGATCGTTCGCGGGAAAGGTGAGATTGCCGCCCCTCTTTTCAAACACTTCGAATCCTTCGCGAAGCGCGCGCATTGCCTCCTCGTCGGATTCGGCATTAAAATCGCCCGCCAGAAATGCGGGTTTGTCCAACTTCGCGAACTCGTCGAGAATTATCTTCGCGTCGCTCACCCGATCCTCGGCGTTGAGCGACAGGTGCGTCGAACAATAATAATAATCGGGCAACTCCACGATCAGAAGCGACCGCGGTTCCGAACGGCACGGCAACGCCACTCTGCGGAACGACAACGGCTTCTCGCGCGTCAGCATGCCTATGCCGTACTTACCGCCGCGATAATCTATCGACGCGGCGTATACGGGATACATGCCCGTTCGCTCGGCCAGATTGCGCAACACATCCTGCTCGGGATATCGCGTCGTCATGCTGTCCAGCTCCTGAAGGGCCACAGCGTCGGGTGCGGCGTCGTTTATGACGCGCGCCACGCGGTCGTACGAGACCTCGCCGTCGAGTCCGAGGCAGTTGCGGACATTGTAACTCATAAGCCGCGCTTCGCGGGCGGGGCCGCCGCACGCCGCGAAAAATATCGCGACCGAAATCGCGAGAACCATCGTCATACGTTTCATAATGCTTGTCGTAAATTTTCGTAAAGTTACCGTTTCGCGGAGCAATTACCAAATAAACCGACGATTTTCGCCTTATCGTCACGCGACTGCGGTCCCGACGCGAAAAAAAATCGTTTTTGTTTGCATGTTCGGAAATTTATTTCATATCTTTGTAATATCAAAATGATATCATAACCTAACGACTTAAAACCACTACATCATGAAAAACGGAAATTACGAGTACACGGGATGGAAAGCCAACGGCTTCATGGCCTTGGCGTTGGTACTGGCAGGAATCGCGGCTTCGATATACGCGATCAAGATCGGCGTCGACAGCGACTCGACCGTCGTAGTCTTGGGCGCGGTGCTGCTGTTGGCGCTCTGCCTGATGAGCACCAAAGGCTTCATTCTCATGGAGCCCAACGAGGCGCGCGTGCTGACTTTCTTCGGCAAATATTGCGGATCGTTCTACAACACGGGATTCTGGTGGATCAATTTCCTCATGTCGACGAAGAAGATATCGCTTCGCGCCCGCAACCTGAACGCCGAGCCGATAAAGGTGAACGACAAGACGGGCAACCCGGTAATGATCGGCATGGTGCTGGTGTGGCGTCTCAAGCGCGACGAGATCTACCGCGCGGTATTCGACATCGACGTGGCCGCCAACGCGCAGGGTATGGTGTCGCAGAGCGCGCGCATGAACATGCTCGAGAGTTTCGTTTCGGTGCAGAGCGACGCCGCGCTGCGTCAGGTGGCGGGATACTATGCTTACGACAATAACGACACCACGGGCGACGAGGTTACGCTGCGCAGCAACAGCGACGAGATAAACGAGGTTCTCGAGACGCGTCTGGCCGAGCGTCTGGCCATCGCGGGCATCGAAGTCGTCGAGGCGCGCATCAACTATCTGGCATACGCTCCCGAGATCGCGGCCGTCATGCTGCGCCGCCAGCAGGCCGACGCCATCATATCGGCGCGCGAGAAGATTGTCGAGGGCGCCGTGTCGATGGTCAAGATGGCTCTCGACCGTTTGGCCGACGACGGCGTGGTCGAGCTCGACGAGGAGCGCAAAGCGGCCATGGTCACCAATCTGTTGGTCGTTCTCTGCGGCGACGAGGGGGCGCAGCCCGTGGTGAATGCGGGCACGTTGCATCATTAACGGTCGGCGATGGCAAAGACTAACGGAAACAAAAGTTTCGTGCTGCGTGTGGATGCCGCGACGATGGATGCCTTGGAGCGTTGGGCCGAAGACGAGTTCCGCAGCATAAACGGCCAACTGCAATGGATCATCGCCGACGCCCTGCGCCGCAGCGGACGCCTGAAGAGGGTCCGCGAGGCGGGAGACGAGGAGACGAAAGAGAATTGAAATGCGACTCTTGGGAGTCGCGCGGGCCGCAGCCTTGCCCCGCGGAGGCCCGCAACGGCATTCGCACTGTTGCGTTCTCCGCATGCTGCGACCCTTGTAAAACACTCGATATTATGAACACTATCGAAAAATGGCTCTTACGGTTGTTGGCGCTGATGTCGCTCTCGTCATTGGCCATACATAAAATTACGATTCACCGCGCCGAATCATTCGGCGCCCGCAGACTGGAAGCGTTCGACGACGCATTTGCGACCGTAGTCCTGATCCTCTCGGCAATATTCGCCGTATACAGAAGCGTATGTATCTGGCGACGCAGTCCCCGACTCTGGTGGCGGAAATGCAGGAGGTTCGCCTTTTGGTTCGGCATTTCGATCGGCATCATCCCGACGGTCGTGATAGGATTCGTAAAGGGCGACTGGACGGATATTCCCGATATATTGTGCGTCGCAGCCGCATCGCTGCTCGTTTCGGCCGCAGCCCACATCAGATTGCGGCGCATGAGTTGCAGACCGTAACATTAAACCTTGTGATCTTATGAAGAAAATAGTGGTATTCACGGGCGCGGGCGTCAGCGCCGACAGCGGACTGGCGACGTTCCGCGACGCCGACGGCCTTTGGGCGAATTATCGCATCGAAGACGTATGCACGCCCGAAGCGTTGGCGCGCAACCGCGCGCTGGTAGTGGAGTTCTACAACAAGCGGCGAAAAGAGCTGCTCTCGGCGCAACCCAATGCGGCGCACGCGGCCATAGCCGCTCTGGAGCGCACGTTCGATGTCGAGGTCGTCACGCAAAACGTCGACGACCTGCACGAACGCGCGGGATCGAGCCGCGTGACGCATCTGCACGGCGAGCTGACCAAGCTGCGCAGCGAACGCGATCCCGAACTCATCGTCCCCGCCGAGGGCTGGGAGCAGCCGCTCGACGCCCGTGCCTCGGACGGCTCGCTGCTCCGACCTCACATAGTCTTTTTCGGCGAAGCGGTTCCCGAGTTCGACCGCGCGACCCGCATAGCGGCTTCGGCCGACATAATGATCGTGGTCGGCACATCGCTCGCCGTCTATCCCGCCGCCTCGCTGGTGCGTTACGCGCGGGCGGGCGTTCCGATCTACATAGTCGACCCGGGGAATCCCGACACCGCCGCCATACGCAACCCTCTGACGCATATCAAGGCGCGGGCTGCGGTCGGCATGCCCGAACTCGCGGCGCGACTCGAAGCGGAGGCTGCGCGATGAATGCCGAACGTTTCCGTCTTCGGGCCGCCGAGTTGGCCGAATACTGCCGCGAGCACGGGTACAACACCCGTATCGCACTGCTGTGGGACCTGTCGAGGCACTCGGGACGCCGCCGCTTGGCGTTGTGGAACTTCGACGAAGACCGCGCGGAACATATCTTCGTGGCGAGTCACGGGAGCGGCAGCCGACGAGCGCACGTCCCGAGCGCATACGCGCGCTCGTCGAACGTCGACGGATCGCACCTCAGCTCCCAAGGGCGGGCTTTGATCGGCGAGCGTTACGAGGGGCGTTACGGCACGGCCTATCGGCTCGACGGCTTGGACGATACCGATTCGGCGTTGCGTGCTCGGTGCGTGGTGCTGCACGGATGGCGATATACTCCGTCGTTTGCCGTTTGGCCGCTGCCCGCGGTGGGCAGTTGGGGATGTCCCGCAGTTTCGCGACATGCGATGACGATACTCGATCGCAGGCTTCGCGATGAGAGCAAAGTGGTGTTATGGGCCTATTTTCGGCCGTAAGTTCCGTTCGACACAAAAAAACAGTCGAAATTCTTGCTGAAAAAGAAAAAACAATATATCTTTGCCCCTCGAAATCGGATGATTTCCCTGACCGATGTCGCGGCATGGTCAGGACGACGGGATGTAGCGCAGTCCGGTTAGCGCACCTGCTTTGGGAGCAGGGGGTCACAGGTTCGAATCCTGTTATCCCGACCGGAATCGGCCCGCTTCGCAGGCCGTCGTAAAACAGAGTCATCGGGATGTAGCGCAGTCCGGTTAGCGCACCAGCTTCGGGAGTTGGGGGTCACAGGTTCGAATCCTGTTATCCCGACAGATGACGAAAGGGTTGTCGAGAGATCGACGACCCTTTGTTTTTTATTGCTGTTGCGACTCGCAGAGTCGCGCGGGCCGCAGCCTCGCCCCGCGGAGGCCCGCAACGGCATTCGCATCGTTGCGTTCCCCGCAGGCTGCCGCCCGAACGGATGCGTCGTTTCTTATGTTTTTTTGTCGGCGACGTCGATTCCCGCCATTCCCGAGGGCGCGCCTTTCCTTATTGTATATAGTCGCGCGATAATCCTGAAATTATTTATAAACTTGCTCCGAATATTTCGTTATTTGGGATTTTACTCCTATCTTTGTAGTGTTTTGGGCTAAAGTCGAAAAATCGGAAATTTACATACGAAAACTAATAACTTAAACTCGAAATTATGAAAGTTTCACACATTGAACATCTCGGTATTGCGGTCAAGAGTCTTGACGAAGCGATTCCTTATTGGGAGAACGTATTGGGTCTGAAGTGTTACGCCGTCGAGGAGGTGGCCGACCAGAAGGTGAAGACCGCTTTCTTCAAGCTGGGCCAGACCAAGATCGAGCTTCTGGAGCCGACGTCGGAGGATTCGACGATCGCCAAATATATCGAGAATCGCGGCGTGGGCATCCACCACATGGCTCTGGCGTGCGAGAACATCGAGGAGCAGCTGGCCGACGCCGAGCAGAAGGGCATACGCCTGATCGACAAGACCCCGCGCAGCGGCGCCGAGGGCATGACGATCGCTTTCCTGCATCCTAAGTCGACGCAGGGCATCCTGACCGAGTTGTGCGAGGACAAAAACAAGTAAACAATCAAATAAACAGCAAGCACTTTTATGAGCGAAATTCAAAAACAACAGGTAGCCAAGCTGATCGAGAATCGTGAAACGGCACGTTTGGGCGGCGGCGAGAAGGCTATCGAGAAGCAGCACGCAAAGGGTAAATATACGGCACGCGAGCGCATCCACATGCTTTTGGACGAAGGCAGCTTCGAGGAGTTCGACATGTTCGTGACGCATCGTTGCTATGACTTCGGAATGGAGAAGAAGCACACTTACGGCGACGGCGTGGTGACGGGTTACGGAACCATCGGCGGACGACTGGTGTATGTCTTCGCGCAGGATTTCACCGTAACGGCGGGTTCGTTGTCGATCTCGATGGCGGAGAAGATCTGCAAGGTGATGGACATGGCGATGCGCAACGGCGCTCCCTGCATCGGTCTCAACGACTCGGGCGGCGCGCGCATTCAGGAGGGCGTGAACGCTCTGGCCGGTTACGCCAACATCTTCCAGCGCAACGTGATGGCTTCGGGCGTGATACCCCAGATCTCGGCCATCTTCGGTCCCTGCGCTGGCGGCGCGGTATACTCTCCCGCGCTTACCGACTTCGTAATCATGCGTCGCGACGCGTCGTACATGTTCCTCACGGGTCCCAAGGTCGTTAAGACCGTTACGGGCGAGGACGTTACGCAGGAGCAGCTGGGTGGCGCGTCGATGCACACCACCAAGAGCGGCGTGGCTCAGTTCGCCGTCGACACCGAGGAGGAGGGCATAGGCCTCATCCGCGACCTGTTGGCGTACATGCCTCAGAACAACGCCGATATGGCTCCGAGAATCCCGTGCGCCGACGATATCGCCCGCAAGGAGGATATCCTGAACGAGATCATTCCCGACAATCCGAACAAGCCTTACGACATGTACGAGGTTATCCGCGGCATAGTCGACAACGGCGAGTATCTGGAGAGCGCGGCTACGTACGCCAAGAACATCATCACTTGCTTCGCCCGTTTCAACGGTCAGAGCGTGGGTATAATCGCCAACCAGCCCAACTTCATGGCGGGCGTGCTCGATATCAACGCCAGCCGCAAGGCGGCGCGTTTCGTGCGTTTCTGCGACGCGTTCAACATTCCGATCGTGACGTTGGTCGACGTCCCGGGATTCCTGCCGGGTACTGGTCAGGAGTACGGCGGCGTAATCACCCACGGCGCGAAGTTGCTCTATGCGTACTGCGAGGCGACGGTGCCCAAGGTGACCGTAACGCTGCGCAAGGCTTACGGCGGCGCCTACATCGTGATGTCGTCGAAGCATATCCGCGGCGATATCAACTATGCTTGGCCTACGGCCGAGATCGCCGTCATGGGCGCAAGCGGAGCTGTCGAGGTGCTGCATGCCAAGGAGTTGGCTGCGTTCACCGACGCCGAGGAGAAGGCCAAGTTCGTCGAGAAGTGCGAGCAGGAGTACAAGGATAAGTTCTCGAACCCCTACAACGCAGCCCGTTACGGCTATATCGACGACGTGATCGAGCCTCGCAACACCCGTTTCCGCGTGATCCGCGCTTTGGAGTCGTTGCAGACCAAGCGTGTGGGCAATCCCGCGAAGAAACACGGCAATATTCCTTTGTAACGAAAACGATCGCAGCTTATGACAATGTTAGCTATCAACTGGGGCAACGCTTTGATTATTACCGTAGTGGGATTTTCGTTGGTGTTCGCGGTACTCGTACTGCTCATCGGCGTAATCAAGATCTTCGGTCTTGTCTTCGCGGAGAAACCCCAAAAGCAGAGCGTCGCAACGGTCGCTGCTGCCGCTCCCGTTCAGTCGGACGAGGAGGAGATGGCGGCAATCGCTTTCGCTTTGCACATGTTCTACGACATGCATGACGAGGAGAGCGACGTGCTTACCATCGTTCACGAAGACGCGGCATACTCGCCGTGGAATCAAAAAAGTGTAACTTTCTAATATATAGTAGTTAAAATGCAGAAACTTAAATTCAACATAAACGGAAAGCATTACGAGGCTACCGTGGCCGAGACGTCGCACAATGTAGCCGAGGTGGAGCTTAACGGTAAGAAGTACACCGTGGAGGTGGAGCGCGCCGAGAGCGTCGCCGTTCCTCACATCGCGGCTCCGAAGCCTGCGGCCGCGGCTCCCGTTGCCGCTCCCGCCGCTGCGCCCAAGGCTGCGGCAGGCGCCAATTCGGTGACCGCGCCCCTGCCGGGCAGCGTCACGGTGGTGAACGTCAAGGCCGGCGATGCGGTCAAGGCAGGTCAGACCTTGATTATCATCGAGGCCATGAAGATGGAGAACGAGGTTCTCGCTCCCGCCGACGGTACCGTTACCGCAGTTCACGTGTCGGGCGGTCAGGCCGTTCAGCAGGGCGACGCACTTTTGGATTTGGCATAAACTAAATGTTGCAACCGATGAAGAGAGTGATGAAATATATGTTGATGTTGCTTGCCGTCGCGACGGTAGGGTTGTCGGTTCAGGCGTGGGGCAACGGCTCGGCGCAGGGCGAGGCGACCGTGGCCGCGCAGAGCGTCGCGCAAGCGGCAGATGCCGACATCGATGTCGGCGATTCGCTTATGAATTTTGCCGAGAGCACGGGTTTCGTTGGCCTTGTTCAGGATTGGCGTTGCATCGTCATGCTGTTGATAGCCTGCGTGTTGCTCTATCTGGCTATTGTGAAGCAGTACGAGCCTCTGTTGCTGCTGCCCATAGCTTTCGGTATGGTGTTGACCAACTTGCCGGGTGCGGGTATGTTCCATTCGGAGCTTTTCGAGGGCGGACATGTGCACTGGACGGGATTCGATTCTTTGGCAGGATTGATCGACTACCTCTATTTGGGTGTTAAATTAGGTATCTATCCCTGCTTGATCTTCGTGGGCGTGGGCGCGATGACCGACTTCGGTCCTCTGATCGCCAACCCCAAGAGTCTGTTGCTGGGCGCTGCCGCGCAGGTCGGTATCTTCGCCACCTATCTGGGCGCCACGGCGTTGGGATTCCTGCCCAACGAGGCTGCTTCGACCGCCATCATCGGCGGCGCTGACGGCCCGACGGCAATTTATCTTACTTCGAAACTGGCTCCGCACTTGCTGGGTCCCATCGCCGTTGCGGCTTATTCGTACATGGCTTTGGTGCCCGTGATCCAGCCTCCCATCATGAAGGCTCTCACCACACAGAAGGAGCGTCAGATATCGATGAAGCAGTTGCGCAACGTGTCGAAGACGGAGAAGATCGTTTTCCCGATCGTGCTGACGATGATTATCGCGCTGTTGCTGCCTTCGGCTGCTCCTTTGATCGGCTGTCTCATGCTGGGTAACCTTATGAAGGAGTGCGGCGTCGTGGAGCGTTTGAGCAAGACCGTACAGAATGAGTTGATGAATATTGTGACCGTGTTCCTCGGAATTTCGGTGGGCGCGACGGCTACGGCCGAGGCGTTCCTCAATTGGCAGACCATAGGTATCTTGGTGCTGGGTATTCTGGCGTTCTGCTTGGGTTCTGCGGGCGGTGTCGTGCTGGCCAAGATCATCAACCTGTTCAGCAAGGAGAAGATCAACCCGTTGATCGGATCGGCCGGCGTGTCGGCGGTGCCGATGGCCGCGCGCGTCTCGCAGAAGGTGGGACAGGCTGCCAATCCTTCGAACTTCCTGCTGATGCACGCCATGGGTCCCAATGTGGCGGGCGTGATCGGTTCGGCGGTGGCCGCAGGTATTCTGCTGTCATTCCTCGGGTAGTTCCGTATATATTATAATTTAAGGTATCCGACGCTTGTTCGAGCGTCGGATATTTTTTTTGCAAAATTTTTCAATCATATATCTTCGAGTCGAAATGCGACTCGTAAGAGTCGCGCGGGCCGCAGCCTCTGCCCCGCGGAGGCCCGCTGCTTACTGACGTTCGCAAGCGGTCTCCGCAGGCTGCGACCCGAACATACTTCAGTAGTGCAAATGCTAACGTGATATCCGCTTCTCGGTTGTCCCGAGGCTGCCGAATTTGCTATAATTCGAATATTTTCGGCGGATAGATGATTATCTGAAAAATTATTACTATCTTTGCGCACCCGTAAATGCGGGATTAGGATTACAACAAACACAAGTTATTAACTAAACGTAAAAGATGGATTCAAGAAGTTACAAGAGTATCTCGCTGAACGCCGCCACGGTCCAAAAGGAATGGGTCGTGATCGATGCCACCAACGAGGTATTGGGCCGTCTCGCGTCGCAGGTCGCCAAGATTCTGCGAGGCAAGAACAAGCCGGGCTACACTCCTCACGTCGATTGCGGTGATTACGTTATCGTGATCAACGCCGACAAGGTGAAGCTCACAGGCAACAAAATGACCGACAAGGTCTATGTTCGTCACACCGGATACCCGGGCGGTCAGCGTTTCGCAACCCCCGCCGACTATCTGGCCAAAAAGCCCGAGTTCGTTATCGAGCACGCGGTGAAGGGTATGCTCCCCAAGACTCGTCTGGGCGAGGCTATCATGAAGAATTTGAAGGTTTACGCAGGCGCCGAGCATCCTCACGCCGCACAGAGCCCCAAGGAAATTAAGTTAAACGAGATTAAGTAAAGAGTATGGAAGTTGTAAACACCGTAGGTCGCCGTAAGGCTGCTGTGGCTCGCGTATACGTGAAGCCGGGTAAGGGCCAGATTACAATCAACCGTAAGGCTCTCGAAGTCTATTTCCCTTTGAACATCCTCCAGTACGAGGTTAAGCAGCCTTTGATGGTTACCGAGACTTTGGAGAATTACGACGTCGACATCAACCTCGACGGCGGCGGTATCAAGGGTCAGGCCGAGGCCGCTCGCATGGGAATCGCACGCGCGTTGTGTCAGATCGACGCCGAGTTCCGTTCGGTACTGAAGAAGAACGGTTTCCTCACCCGCGATTCGCGCGAAGTTGAGCGTAAGAAGCCCGGTCAGCCCGGAGCACGTCGCAAGTTCCAGTTCAGCAAGCGTTAATTCGCGGCAGACCGGATTTTCGGCAATGCACGACGCGAGTTGGAAATCGGCCGGACTACATTTATATCGTTTCGGTATTACCTGTCGGTTGCTCCGTCGCGGAAAACCTTTGGGATCGGTCGCCGACCGCTACCGCAAGGGTTGTTGAAAAGAGAAATTAAAATTAAAACAGAAAATTAAAATGTCACGTACAGATTTTAATACATTATTGGATGCCGGCGTTCACTTCGGTCACCTGAAGCGCAAGTGGAACCCCAAAATGGCCCCCTACATCTTCATGGAGAAGAACGGCATCCACATCATCGATCTTCACAAGACCGTTGTAAAGATAGATGAGGCTTCGGCAGCCCTGAAGCAGATCGCCAAGAGCGGTCGCCGCGTGCTGTTCGTCGCTACCAAGAAACAAGCCAAGGAGATAGTTGCCGAAAAGGTGGCACCCGTCGGAATGCCTTACGTTACGGAGCGTTGGGCCGGCGGTATGCTTACGAACTTCCCCACCATACGCAAGGCCGTCAAGAAGATGACCACCATCGACAAGATGTTGGGCGACGGCACTTTCGATAATTTCTCAAAGCGCGAGAAACTCCAGATCGCACGTCAGCGCGCCAAGCTGGAGAAGAACCTCGGTTCTATCGCCGATCTTACCCGCCTGCCCGCCGCATTGTTCGTTATCGACGTGCAGAAGGAGGCCAACGCCGTAAAGGAGGCCAAGCGATTGGGCATCCCCGTTTTTGCCATGGTAGATACTTGTTGTGATCCTACCGACATCGATTACGTAATACCGGCAAACGACGATGCTTCGAAATCGATAGCCGTCATTCTCGACGCCGTGTGCGCGGCTATCGCCGAGGGCACCGAGGAGCGCAAGCTCGAGAAGGAGAAGGAGGCTCAGGAGGCCGAGGACGCGGCGCCTTCGAAGAAGGAGGGCAAGCCCCGTATCAAGAAGGCCGTGAAGGCTGCCGTCGACGCCGAGGAGGCTGCTGTTGCCGAGGTGGTTGCGGCTGCCGAGCAGAGCGCCGAGGAGAAGGCCGAGTAGGGCTTTCCGTGAACGAGAAATTATTAACATTTTAACGCAAGACAATTATGGAAATCAAAGCAGCAGATGTAATGAAGCTCCGCAAAATGACGGGCGCAGGTATGATGGACTGCAAGAAGGCGCTTATGGAGGCCGAGGGCGACTATGAGCGTGCGAAGGACATCATCCGCGAGAAGGGCAAGCTCGTAGTGAGCAAGCGTGCCGATCGCAGCGCTACCGAGGGCGTGGTCGTTACCAAGATCGAGGGCGGAAAGGCATATCTTTTGTGCCTCGCCTGCGAGACCGACTTCGTGGCTCAGAACGAGGAGTTTGCAGGTTCTGCGAATGCTATTCTGGATATCGCCGTGAAGAACGACGCTGCCGATAAGGATACGCTTCTTGCCATCAAGAACGACGAGGGCCGCACCGTAGAGGAGATGGTTACCGAGAAGTCGGGTCAGACGGGCGAGAAGGTCGAGCTGGCTTACTATGGCCGCATCGAGGCTCCTTACTGCAACGCATACGTGCACTTCAACAAGAAGCTGGGTACCGTTCTCGGCTTCAACAAAGAGGTGCCTGCCGAGGTGGCTCACGCCGTTGCCATGCAGGCCACGGCTATGGCTCCCATCTCGATCGACGAGAACGACTGCCCCGCAGAGACCGTCGCTCACGAGAAGGCTATCGCGCTGGAGCAGATGAAGCAGGATCCCAAGAACGCCAACAAGCCCGAGGCTATTCTGGAGAAGATCGCCGAGGGTAAGATGCGCAAGTTCTTCGAGGAGAACACGCTGCTGAATCAGGCTGTCGTGGGCGAGAAGATCTCGATCCGCGAGTATATCCAGAAGGCCGACAAGGATGCTACGATCGTAGCTTACAAGCGTTTCGCGCTGGAGGCCTAATCGAATGGGAACGACGGTTTCGGCCGTCACGGAAAAGAGCTGTCCGAAGATGTTCGGGCGGCTCTTTTTGTGTGTGGTGGGAGTTTCGGGCAGCAGCCTGCGGAGAACGCAACGATGCGAATGCCGTTGCGTGCCTCCGCGGGGCAGAGGCTGCGGCCCGCGCAGTTCTGCGAGTCGCATTTTTTCGTTAGAGATGCCAATCCTCACCACGTTCCGGTGGTATGACGTGATACGTTACGCCCGAGCCGTCGGCGAACAGCAGGCTGCCCCCGCATACGTCCTCTTCCGCATCATCCTAAAATGTTTCCGACCGAGCGATATTTTACGACGAAATGTTTTGCGGACGGTAAATAAATCTGTAACTTGCATGCGATAAAACTACCTGACTTACAGAAAATACCTCATCGACAGTGTTCTTTCGGCCTAAAATATTGAGGGGGGGGGAATTTACGCCCGCCCGATAGACCGCCTCCTCGCAGGGGCCGCCGGCGTGTGCGCGTCGTCCGCGCGGAGCGTCGAACAAGGTCGAGAGGAGGGCGAATTTTCTTATTGCGAAACGGATTTCAAATCTGAATTATATTTTTTTATGAAGAGTTTTTTTGTTTTGGTCGCTGCGCTTGCGGGGTGTTTCGTCGCAACGGCCCAAGTGCGGATTACGGGCCGCACGGTGAATGCCGCCGACGGTAAACCCGCGGGATGGGTGACCGTATCGGCCGAGCGCGATTCGACCGCGCATGCGGTGGTGTATGCCGACGGCGACGGACGTTTCACTTTGTCGCTCAAGGAGGCGGGGACGTACGACGTGCATTTTTCGATGGTGGGGTACAAACCTCTCGTGAAGCGCGTCGAGGCCGCCAAGGATGCCGACATGGGCGATGTCGCTCTGGAGGAGGGCGAGATGATAGACGAGGTGCAGGTGGTGATTCAAAAGCCGTTGATTACCCACACGGCCGAGAAGATGACGTACGAGGTGGATAACGATCCGCAGGCGGCCACGTCGACGCTGGAGGAGATCATCCGCAAGGTGCCGCAACTGACGATCGACGCCGAGGGCAAGGTGCAGATGAACGGCGAGAGCAATTACAAGATATTGGTGAACGGTCATTCGTCGGGCGTGATAAGCCGCAACTTCTCGGATGTGATAAAGAGCATGCCCGCTTCGCAGATAAAGCGCATAGAGGTGATTACCAATCCTTCTATAAAATATGACGCCGAGGGCACGGGCGGCATTCTGAATATCATAACCTCGGGACGGCGCATCGACGGTTTCGACGGCTCGTTGAGCTTTCGCCAGAGTTTAGGCGCGATGCAGTCGAGCGGCGGCAGCGCGCGCTTGGCGTTGCAGACAGGTAAGTTCGCCTTCGATCTGAACGGTTACGGCGGATATTTTCACTCGCCGATGAACAGCAGCACCTCTTCGAGCGTGCGCGAGAATCTGGTGTCCGACGCCAACCGTTTTCAGAGCGATACGGGGCGCAGCAAGTTCGAAAACGCCTATTACGGCATTTCGCTGTCGGCGTCGTACCAGATGACCGACCGTGATTTGTTCACTTTGGAGGGTGGTGTGAACGGCAGTCCCCTCGTGGAGAGCAAATCGATCGGCGAGACTATCATAAGCGATGCCGATCATAATACGGTGCAGGAATATACGTCGGTGGGCACGTCGTCTTCGAATTATACGGGCGGCTCGGCGACGCTCGCTTACGAGCATCGTTTCGACGAGGAGGGCAACCATACGCTTTCGTTTTCGGACAATATCGACATATCGCCCGAAAAGTCGGATTCGCGGATGGTGTACACGGGCGATCTGGACTATGAGCAGATCGATACGGAGGATTTGCGATGGTTCGAGAACACCTTGCAGGCCGACTATTCGAAGCGTTTCGGCGAGCGTCATACGCTCGATCTGGGACTCAAGCACGTTCATCGCGGCTCGTCGGTGAAGAACGAGATGACGGTGGACGGCGCGGTCGCGGAGACGGGCGACATGGATTATTCGCAGGATGTGGCGGCCCTTTACGGCGGCTACAACTACAACGGCGCCAAGTGGTCGGTGAACGGCGGCGCGCGCTTGGAGGCCACGTGGAATGCGGCCGACGTGAAGTCGTCGCGCAAGGGGGAGTATTCGTTCGACAACTCGTTCTGGAATTTGGTTCCTTATTTGTCGGTAGGCTTCAACCCCTCGTTGGGCCACTCGCTGTCGCTGACCTACACCGAGCGTCTGGGTCGCCCGTCGATATGGCAGCTTTCGCCCTACGAGACGGTGACGCCCACGTCGGTGAGCTCGGGAAACGCTGATCTGAAGTCGGAGGTGAGCCATACGGTGACGCTGAAGTACGCCTTCATGCACAAGAAGTGGAACATGTCGTTGATGCCCACGGTGGCGATCTCGAATAACGGAATCACCTATTTCTCGGAGATGCGCAACGACGGCATACAGTATTCGACCGTAACGAACGACCTGCGCACGCGTCGCGCGGGAATGAGCGCCATGTTGATGTTCCGTCCTAACGAGAAGTTATCGATATCGATGGCAATGCGCGGCACGTGGATGAAATACAGTCTCGAATCGCAGGGTATCGATACCGAGGGCTGGGGATTCTCCGAGGATATGAATGTCGAGATCAAGTTGTGGAAAGGCGGCTCGCTGTCGATCCATGAGGCGGTGTTCCGTTCGGGTGTCTATCTCGGATCGCGAAATTCGCAGTGGAATGCCTATTACGGCTTTTACATGACGCAGCGGTTCCTGAAGGATCGATTGACTCTCACCGTGTCGGGCAGCAACCCGTTCCGCGGCGATATGGTTCACAAGTCGCGCGGCGAGACGCCCACTTATGTGTCGTACAGCGAGTTTCGCCGCAAGTCGGAGTCGTACGGCGTGGGATTGTCGTGGCGTTTCGGCAACAAGCGGGCCGACGTGAAGCGCGTGCGCAAGTCGATATCGAACGACGATTCGGTGTCGGGCGGCAACGGCGGCGCATCGGGCGCATCGGGCGGAGCGACCGCGGGCGCAGGCGGCGCGATGTGAAACGAGCGGGGCGGATAACTGATATCCGCCCCGCTTCGTGTCTATCGTGTAGCGCCTATGTAACTTTTTAGGGCCTCCACATACTCCTCGAACGCCGTAATACCGACATCGGTAATGGTGCAGGTCGTGCAGGGCATTCGGCCTTTGAATCCCTTGACGACCGAGATGTAGCCCGCCTTCTGCAACTTGTCGATCTGCACGCTCAGGTTGCCCGCCGTCGCGCCCGTCTGCTCGCGGAGGTAGACGAAATCGGCGTTTTCCACCGATATGAGGATCGACATGACGGCCAACCGAAGTTCCGAGTGCAGCAAGGGATTCAGCTCTCTGAACATGCTCGGTTGTTTTTGCGGTTGAGAATATGGCCCGGGATAATCATGATTACCGCTATGATGGCGGCGAATATGAGCACGTATGCGGCAAGAATGTTCGTATACTCGTCGTGAGTGGTAGAACTTGTCACGTGAAAGAATTTGTGCAACGGGATTATCGCCGATGCCGCGATTCCCGATATTCCGCATGCGGTCAACGATTTCTCGGCCATTACGATGCCGCTTATGACGCATCCTACGGAGAGCAGTAGCGTGACGGTGGGGTAGTGAGCGGTGGTGATGGATATAATGAATGCCGTTGTACCCAACGTGATCCATAAGGGAGTGAGTATGCGCTTGTGGCGGCTCGTCGCTCCCGCTGTTTTCCTGCGGAAGATTCTCATTCCCGATATGCCGAACAAAGGAATCGCCATCCATCCCAACTGCCACGTCGGGCCTAATTGATATTTTGTCGCCACGGCTTCGATGATGGCGACGACGACAGTGACATACCCCCAGATAAGGAACGGTATGCCGCTGTTGCGGGCCATACGCGAACGAGAGTCGCGGATCATGGCCGTAATCAGTTCCAGACTTTGAGTTTCAGTGAGTTGTTTTTCCATGGTTTTGATATTTACAGTGGTTTGTGTCGTCATTCGGTTTATAACGTAAACCGGTTGGCTGAATAAAAACCGCCTTGTATCGGTAGATAGGGCGGGATTCGGGATGGTTTACGGTACAAATATAAAGTAGTTTATTTTATAAACCAAATATCGCGCGGAGTTTTTGCGAAAAATTATTCGATGCGACTATCGATCGAATGATATGCCTTCGTTCGCCGTCTGCTCGCGGAGGAATAACGGGCGATTACGGTAAACTATGCGGCGATTTTGCTGCATATTAGGTGCGGATTTTGTATTTTTGTAATGATTTATCCGAGAATGTCTTTGTAAAGCAGTGGCAATGCTTGCATCGGTAGTCTCGTGTTTGGAGCGAAGCGACCGAAGTCCCCTCCGAGGAGGGGACTTCGGGGAGGGGCGGACTTGTGAACGCGGCCAAAGGCCGCGGATAGACGACCGCAAGAGTTAGTTTTGCAGAAATATGACGTCAAAACATTGAAATATATAATTGATTATGACAGTCAGAGATTTGGAACCCCGCGCGGTGTGGGAGCAGTTCGACGGCATTACGCGCGTGCCTCGTCCGTCGAAGAAAGAGGGGCGGATCATAGAGTATCTCGTGGAGTTCGCCCGTCGCAACGGGATAGAGTGCAAGCGCGACAGAATAGGCAACGTGGTCATGCGCCGACCCGCGGCGGCGGGTTATGAGGATCGCCCGACGGTTATCCTCCAGTCGCATATGGATATGGTGTGCGAGAAGAATTCGGATGTGGATTTCGATTTCGAGAACGACGCCATCCGCACCCGCGTCGACGATGGTTGGGTGCGTGCCGAGGGGACGACGCTCGGCGCCGACTGCGGCATAGGCATGGCGGCGGCATTGGCCATGATGATCGATTCCGAGACGAAATACGGAGCGTTGGAGGCTCTGTTCACCGTCGACGAGGAGACGGGCTTGACGGGCGCTTTCGGACTCGGCGAGGGTATGTTGACGGGCAAGTACCTTATCAACCTCGATTCGGAGGACGAGGGCGAGATATTCATAGGTTGCGCGGGCGGCATCGATACGGTCGCCGAGTTCCGCTACAAGCGTGAGGCGGCCCCCAAAGGATATGTGTTTTATCGTTTCGACGTGTCGGAACTTGTCGGGGGCCATTCGGGCGACGATATCGACAAGGGTCGCGCCAATTCCAACAAGATCGCGGCGCGTCTGCTCTATGAGGCGCAGGGCCGTTACGACGCCCGCCTGAGCTATATGGACGGCGGTAATCTGCGCAACGCCATCCCGCGCGAGGCGTACGCCGTGTTCGGCATTCCCGCGAAGATGCGGAGCGCGTTCGAGGAGCGTTATGCCGCTTTCGCCGAGGAGGTGAAGGAGGAATTCCGCTTGACCGATCCCGACATGCGGCTGTCGTTGAGCGAGATGCCCGAGGTCGGCGAAGTGATGGACGCGGAGTCGCAGCGGCGTCTTGTCGGGGCGGCTATGTGCGTCGCCAACGGCGTCGTGGCCATGTCGCAGGCCGTGAAGGGGCTGGTGGAGACATCTACCAATCTGGCGTCGGTGAAGTTCGTCGGCGAGGATCGCATCGTGGTCACCACGTCGCAACGCTCGTCGGTCGAGAGCGCGAAGCTCTATGCCATGCAGACGGTGGAGGCGGCGTTCGCTTTGGCGGGGGCCGAGGTGTCGCATTCGGACGGCTACCCGGGCTGGACTCCCGATCCCGATTCGCGGTTGTTGCGCCTTACCGAGGAGTGCTATCGCCGTCTGTTCGGCGCGGAGCCGAAGGTGCGTGCGGTGCATGCGGGTCTGGAGTGCGGATTGTTCCTCGAAAAGTACCCCGAGTTGGAGATGGTGTCGTTCGGTCCGACGATCCGAGGCGTGCACTCGCCCGACGAGAGGTTGGAGATCGCCACTGTCGACAAATTCTGGCGTCTGCTGCGCGAGGTGGTGAAGAGCATATGATGTTTGCGACATATTAGAAATACGGCTGCTCGATGGATTCGGGCGGCCGTTTTCGTAATGTGTCGTCAGCTGTCCGCCGACGGCGGAGGATGCGCGAGCCGCCGAGGATAGCAATGCCCTCGGGCATTGCATATTTCGCTAATTATCCGTATATTTGCGTTATATGCTCTCATCGGGAAAAATATACGGCAGGATTCTCGTCGCGACGATTTTGTCTGTTCTGTCGCATGCGGTCGCCTCGGCTCAAGAGACCGACGACTACATGCGTTATAAGATCGATGCCGACGAGGAGGCGCGCGTGGCGGTGGAGAGCGATACGCTGCTCTTTTATCGCGCCGTGCAGCAGAGCCGCGATCTGTTCGACGAGATCGCGGCCTATCGTTTTTCGAACATGGCATTCGCCCGCCGCGGAATGTCTTATACCGAGCGGACGGCTGCACTCGACGGGATCGAAGTGCGGCGGTCTGATCTGTCGATCCTGCGTCGTCTGGGGCTTTCAGAACACCGATATTCGGGCGTGGTGCGCGGCCGCGACGTTATGGGCGGCATGGCGGGTGCGGACGAGTTCACGACGACGGAGGGAGTGCCCCTGCCGAGCGTGAATATAGGTGTGTTCTTTTCGGGCCGAGGATATTTGGGCGGCGCGAGGGCGACGGTGAATGCCGTCATGCGTCGCGGATGGAGTATGTCGGCATACGTCGCGGGTCGCGGCGGCGACGATCTCTATGTCAAAGGCGTATATAACGACGGCGCGGACGGCGGTTTGCGTCTGACGAAAGAGTTCTCCTCGGGCGGAGTGTTCTCCGTGGTGGGCGCCGTGGCCGTTTCGGAACGCGGACTCAGGTCGGGTTCGGTGCGCGAGGCGTTCGAACTCACGGGCGACAGGATGTATAACCCCTCGTGGGGCCGTCAGAAGGGGCGCGTGCGCAATTCGCGGGTGAGGCGCGACGGAGAACCGTTCGTGATGGCGTCGTACTCGGCCGAAGCGTGGGGACACACGTCGTATACGGTGTCGGCGGGCGGCCGTTTCGGGCTGCGCCGATACTCGTCGCTCGGATGGTACGACGCCATGACTCCCGTGCCCGACAACTACCGTTATCTGCCGAGCTTCTTCGCCGACGGATCCTCGGCGGCAGTCGCGGGCGAGGAGTGGCGTCTCGGCAACGAGGATTATACGCAGATAAACTGGACGGAGCTTTATCGCGAGAATCGCCTGTCGGCGCGCGGAGCGGTCTATGCGCTCGACGATCGGGTGGAGCGTACGGCGCATGCCGAGGCGGCGGTGCGGTTTCGCACCGAGTTGGGTCAGGACCTTACGATAAGTTACGGCGTGCGCGGCTCGTGGGACGCTCCGCGCCGATACAGGCAGATGCGCGACATGATGGACGCGGCGTATATGGTCGATCTCGATTATTACCTCGTCGACGACGATACCTATTCCAACAAGTTGCAGAACGATCTGCGCCGTCCCGATCGCCGCATAGGCGACGGCGACAGATTCTCGTACGACTATTCGCTCGTCGACCGTCGTTTGTCGGCCGATGCGCGCTTCGAGTATCGCAGCGACCGTTGGTATGTCGATGTTGCGACGGAGATCGGTTCCGAGGCTATCTTTCGGCACGGTTATTACGAAAAGGAGCTGTTCGCGGGCGACGGCTCTTACGGCCGCTCCCCGACGGAGCGGTTCGCGCCTTACGCCGTGAAAGCGGGCGCGGGATATATCTTTTCGCCGAAACATTACCTGAGCGTGGCGGCTTATGCGGCCTCTAAGACTCCCGACGCCGAGGATCTGTTTCTCAACCCGCAGTACAACAACCGCATGGTCGACGACCGCGGGGCCGAAAAACGGTGGGGCGTCGAGGCGAATTACAGATACTCGTCGCCGACGGCCGATCTGGTCATGACGCTTTATGCCGCCTCGACGCGCGACGCAAGGCGGACTTTCCGCGCTTACGACGATCTCTCGGGCGAGTATTGCGACGTCGACGTGTCGCGTATCGGAACGCTTTCGTACGGCGCGGAACTCGCCTCCGAAGTGCGTCTCACGCAACGTCTGCGGGCCGATTTCGCCGTTTCGGCGGGGCGGTACATCTACTCCGAGAATCCTTTGGTGACGCATTATCGCGATACCGACAACGAGGTCGTAAGTTTGTCGTCGGAGAGCTATATGGGCGATTGCGCGGTGGGCGGCGCGCCGCAACTGTGCGGCACGGCGGCTATAACGTATCTGGATTACAAGGGGTGGGCCGCGACGTGCAGCGTGCAGGCCGTTGCGGCGCGATATGTCGATCCCTCGTTCGTGCGCCGCACCGAACGCGTGGCGAGGCAGGCCGCCATGTCGGAGGAGATGTACGGACGCTTTGTCGACCGGCAGCGGTTGGACGACGCCGTTACGGTCGACGCTTCGGTGTCGCGTTGGTTCCGCGCGGGACGGTCGCGGATCGTGGCGACGCTCTCGGTGCGTAATTTGTTGAGCGACTGGAATATCGTGCGGAGCGGTTACGAGTCGTCGCGCATACGCCGCCGCACTGTCGGGGCGCAGACTGTTTACACGCCGCATGAGGATATCGTGACATACGCCTATCCGCGCACTTACTATTGCGTGCTGTCGTGGAAATTCTGAGCAGGGAAATATGTTTCCGTCGCGCCGCGGGGAATGATTTGGCGGTTTGGCGGGAAAGAACTATCTTTGCCGCCGAAGATGAGCGGTGCGGCATACGCCGCGCGACGATCATCCCGCCCCATGTGAAACCCCGTTAGACGAGATATTTATGGCCGGTTCGAACTTTGTCGATTATGTGAAGATATTTGCCCGCTCGGGTCACGGCGGCGCAGGCTCGTGTCATTTCCGACGCGAGAAATTCGTTGCCTTCGGAGGCCCCGACGGCGGCGACGGCGGCAAGGGCGGCAGCATAGTGTTGCAGGGCGACCGCCAGTACTGGACTCTTATCCACCTCAAATATCAACGCCACCAGTTTGCCGAGGACGGCGAGGGCGGCCACGGAGCGCGTTCGACGGGCAAGGATGCCGCCGACATCGTAATCCCCGTGCCGTTGGGCACCGTGGCGCGCCGCGTGGTCGAGCACGAGGACGGTTCGACGACGATGGAGTATGTGGGCGAGGTGACCGAGGACGGCGAGCGTCTGGTGCTGCTCAAGGGCGGCCGCGGAGGTTTGGGCAACTGGCACTTCAAGAGCGCGACAAATCAGGCTCCGCGTTACGCCCAGCCCGGGGAGGAGGGCGACGAGGGCGCTTTCGTGCTGGAGCTCAAGGTGCTGGCCGACGTGGGGCTGGTGGGATTCCCCAATGCGGGCAAGAGCACTCTGCTATCGGTGGTGTCGGCCGCGAAGCCCAAGATCGCGAATTATGCCTTCACCACGCTGGAGCCCAATTTGGGTATCGTGGAGGTGCGCGACGGCAAATCGTTCGTGATGGCCGACATCCCCGGAATCATCGAGGGGGCGCACGAGGGGCGCGGACTCGGAACGCGTTTCCTGCGGCACATCGAGCGCAACTCGGTGCTGCTGTTCATGATTCCCGCCGACAGCGACGACCCTGCGCGCGATTACGATATTCTGCTCGGAGAGCTTACGCAATACAATCCCGAACTGCTCGATAAACAGCGTCTTTTGGCCGTCACGAAGTGCGATATGCTGGACGACGAGTTGATCGAACAGATGCGGCCCCATCTGCCCGAAGGCGTGCCGTCGGTATTCATCTCGTCGGTGTCGGGACTCAACATCGCCAAACTGAAGGATATGCTCTGGGGCGCGTTGCAGAATCAATAAGCAGGCGTAACGTCCGTTTTGTAGGCAGCGTCGCCGATGCGGGCGCAGACTGCGGAGGACGCGTGATGAGCGAACGACGTGGTCTCTGCGGTGCGAGGTTGCGGCTCGCGCGACTCTGAAGAGTCGTATCTGTATTCATTCTCCGAAATCTATTCCGTGATTTGCTATTCGCAACGAGTATTTGCCGTTGAAATACTCGACTATGGCGCGCAGTGTTCCGTATCCCTGCGGGACGGCCTCCGCGCGATAGGCGCAGTCGGCGATGGTGCGCACGGCGACGGATAGTCCCGAACGGTCGTATGCCACGCGCGAAGTGGTTAGATATTCGCCCGTCTCGGGATCGGTGTCGCACCACGCGAGCCCCGCTTGGTCGGCGAAGGTGACGTCGCGCAATTCGACTAAACGGCCGATTGATTCGGACGAAAGCTCCTCTATCGATATGCTTACGGGCTCGACTGCGGCGGGATGCGACTTGTCGATCAGGAAATAGCGACCGAAATCGGAAGCGGCTATACGGTCGACGGTGTAACTGCCCGTGGGGCGCGCGCCGAGAATGATCCGTCCTCCGTAATCGCCCAGCGCGAGCGACGAGCAGTGTACCGTCACTCGGGCCGATACGGGAAACAGAGCGGAGGTGGTGCGCGAATCGACCGCTATTTCGATGCCTCCGCTCTCGTCGCAGAGGACTATCGTTGCGGAGTACTCGCCGTAAAGGTCGTTGACAGCCACGTAACCCGCGATGGCGATGTCGTCGGCGATTACGGTCGACGCGGAGCGGGCGAGGGTCTTGAGGTAGGCGATCGATACCGATCCGTACGGCGTGTCGGGATACTCTCCCGCGGCGCGGTCGGCGCAACCCGCGAGCGTCGCTGATAGGAGTATGGCGGCGATCCGTATCGCGCGAATGCTAATCGTATGGTATGCAGTCATTTTCGTCGCGCATTTTAATCATGAAGCAATCCTCGCCGTCGGCCGTGCCGTATTGGAGTATTCCCGTCAAGGCGACCCTGCGGTCGGGTACGCGGCTGTCCGCATAGTCGGCATAGGCCGATGTATATACGGCGACGGTCGTGCCGCGATCGTCGGCGAAGAAATTGTATCCGCTCCACGTGCCGTCGGCGTTTACGTTCCAGCCGTCCGCATGGTCGGTCGTGGTCGGACGCAGCGGACCGATGGTGACGAGCTTGCCGCACAGCCGCGTGTCGAGTTCGGAGGTTGACAAAGGCGCGGGCGCCACCTCGCGACGGATGTCGTAACGACGCACGTGGCGGTCGAGAAGCGCTCGCGACGAGAAATAGGAGGTAGGGTAGCGGTCGTACTCCTCGGCGGCGATCCCCGCCTGCAACACTCCGTGGCTCTCGGCGACGGCGCATCCTTCGAGCCGTACGGTTACGTAACAGCCCGAGGGGTAGATGTTGTGCAGGTCGTACAGACCCGCCATTATCTCCATGCCGCCCGTCGGGTCTTCGATGGTGAAGGTGCGGTTGAAGTTCCCCGCGCGGTCGCTCGACGTGACGTAACCGCCCGCGACGAGCGGTTCGTCGATATTCAGAGGCCCTTTGTCGCACAGATCGTGCAGATCGGCTATGGATATGTTGGGAGCTTGCGGCGTGCCGCCGTCGTCGGTCGGAGCGTCGTAACCGCGGCATCCGACGAGCGTCGCGATAACGAGCAGCGTCGTGTGCAACAGCATGTTATGTAGGCGGGCGTTGCGCATGGGACGGAGGATGAAAGGATCGTTTTAACAAAGATAGCGTATTTACGCGAAAAATGATTAATTTTGCATTAAGATAAACGGAAGATGATGTCGCATAATATATTCGGACTCTTTTTGCAGGCCGAGAAGCTGGAGAATCTGATCGTGCCCGACAGCGTTCAGAAGGAGAAATTCGCCGAGACGGTCAAGCGTTTGGCCGCCTTGGATGTCAACGACATAGTGTCGGACATAGTGTCGTGGCTGATATGGACGGGCATCAAGATATGTATCGCGCTGGCGATATATTATGCGGGCCGATGGTTCATCAAGCGCATAGTGAATATGATAGACGCGATCATGACCCGCCGCAGGACGGAGCTGTCGCTGCATACTTTCCTTTTGACGCTTGTGCGGACGATAGGCTACATAATTCTGGTGGTGGCTGTCGTGTCGGTTCTCGGAATCAACCTCACCATCTTCGCCGCCGTGTTGGCCTCGGCGGGTCTGGCCATAGGTATGGCCTTGAGCAGCACGTTACAGAATTTCGCGGGCGGCGTGATGATACTCGTGCTGCGCCCCTACACCATAGGCGACTACATTTCGGCGCAGGGCGTGGCGGGAACGGTGACGGCCATACGTCTGTTCACCACCACGGTGCAGACCACCGACAAACAGACCATATACATCCCGAACAACATGATATCGACCTCGATAATCAACAACCACTCGACGTCGGTCACACGTCGTTGCAGCTGGAAAGTGTCGGTCTCTTACGGCGACGATTACGATGCCATACGGGCAGCTATGTCGGCTATAATCATGCGGTCGGACAAGGTGTTGAAGGAGCCTGCGTCCTATGTGCGCATCGACAGCATGGCCGACAGCGCCGTGGTGATCGAGGCGCGCGCGTGGGTGCTGAACAAGGATTATTGGGATGTGCTGGACAGCGTCACCGAGAGTTTCTACAAGGAGCTGCCTGCGGCGGGCGCGCGCTTTCCTTTTCCGCAGCTCGATGTGCATATCGACCGCGGAGTCTGAACGAAGAACGCTTTACAAACGGAAACATATTAACTCAAAATCATTTATCGGATTATGGAATTCAAGGATATTCTCGCCATTTCGGGTATGCCCGGGCTTTATAAGTATGTGGCGCAGTCGACGCGCGGCATTATCGTGGAGTCGCTCGGCGACGGCAAGCGCATGAATGCGTCGGCCACTTCGCGCGTGAGCGCGTTGTCGGAGATCTCGATGTTCACCGAGGGCGACGACATAGCTCTGGCCGAAGTCTTCACCAAGATGTACGCCCACACCCAAGGCAAGGAGGCGATCTCGCACAAGGAGTCGCCCGAGACGCTGAAAGCCTATTTCGCCGATGTGCTGCCCGATTACGATCGCGACCGCGTGCACGTGTCGGACATCAAGAAGGCTCTTTCGTGGTTCAATATTTTGGTCGGCGCGGGACTTACCGAGTTCCGTCTGCCCGACGAGGAGGCGACGGACGAGGCTGCGGAGTAAGTCTCCTGCCGCCTTTCGACGATAACGGCTGCCCGAGCGATTCGGGCAGCCGTTTTATTATTCGGCGGGGTGCGGGGGATTTTCGAGTTTCGCCTGCCGTGTATGACGTGTTATGAAATCGGTTTTGGCGTTCGTGTATCCGTCGCGATCGTGCTTGAAACGTTTCTGAAGCTCGATTTTCAGCGATCCGTATTCGTGCGCTATGTTCGGATGGGCATTCAGATAATCGCGAAACAGAATCTCGTCGTTGTCGCCCGCGCGACGCAGATGCAGATGGAAAACTCTATCGGCGAATCCCTCAGGGGTATACCCTTTGTTGAAGCTCATTCGAGAGCCGCTTGCCGACATAAGTCTGTAACCGACCGATTCTATGAGGGGTTTTATCTTGTCGAACGATACTCCGTCGGCGACCTCCAGCAGAATGTCGACTATCGGTTTGGCGCATATTCGTTCGACGGCGGTGCTGCCTATGTGGCTAATGCGTTTCGCGTTGCGCCCCAATGCGTTTTCTAACGTCGATATCTCCTCCGCGGCCCATTGTTTCCAATGATCCTCGTGGCGTGATAGGATTATCGGAAAGAGTTCCCACAACTCCCGCAATGTCATATCTTCGAGCCGTTTCCGTTGCATAGTGACGTGTGTTTAAAGAAACATGCGCCCGCTGCGAGGCCGGCGCATGATACTTTACGGTTATTTTCGTTTGTTCTTTATCGCGGGAGCGGTGTCGGTCGCCGTAGGATGCCCGTCGACGCCTATCCGAGGCCATCCGTCGTGCCATGTCACGCGGTCGAGGAACATCTTGCGCCCGCTCGATGCGTTGTCGCTCGCGGTGTAGCCGTGGTAGAATATCCAATCCTGATTCTTGTCGTCGGTAATGATCTGCGAATCGTGCCCGGGACCTTTTACCTTGTCGTCGCCCGAGATCAACACCTCGTGGTGGTTCTCGGTCATGGGACGGCCCTGCTTGTCGACGTACGGCCCGAACAGCGAGCGGCTGCGGCCCACGACGGTTTCATAGGTGCTGTTCATCCCCTCGCAGCATCTGCCGATCGACGCGAAGAGGTAATAGTAGCCGTCGCGCTTGTGTATGTAGGTGCCTTCGTATGCCGTGCCTGCGATCTTCACGATGTTCTTCGGGTCGTCCAATTCCAGACCGTCGTCGGTGAGCTCTGCGATGTATATGCCTCTGAAGCTGCCCCAAGCCAAATACTTGCGGCCGCCGTCCTGCACCACCACCGGGTCGATGGAGTTCTGTACGCCTATCTCTTTCGAGCGGAACAGCATCTTGGCGTCGGTGAAGGGACCCTCGGGAGAGTCGGATACGGCGCGTCCGATGCAACACTCCCATTCGCCGCCCCACGTCGACATGGAGAAGAAAAGCACGTATTTGCCTTCGATGCGGTTGATGTCGGGCGCCCATATTCCGCCCTTGGGCACGAAGCGAGGCACGCCGTCCTTGGGAAATGCGCCGCCGATGTACTCCCAGTTTACCATGTCGGCCGATTTGTAGATCGGCACGTTGCCGTCTCGCTGGGTCGAGTAGGCGTAGAACGTGCCGTCATCGGCGCGGATGACCGTGGGATCGGGAGCGTCGCGGTCGATTACGGGATTGGTGAACGTCTTCGCGCCCTTTTTGCCGCCGTTGCCCATGCAGGCTAACGATGACGCTATTGCGACGGCGATCGCCGTTATCAGATATATCTTTTTCATACGTTACATTCTTTGGGGCACGTCGATGCCCAAGAGTTTCATCGCTTTGTCGAGCACGCGCGCCACCTCGGCCGCCAGCGTCACGCGCATGGCGCGTTTACGCTCGTCCTCCTCGCGCAGGATCGAGTGGTCGTGGTAGTAGCCGTTGAATGTCTTCGCCAGATCGTAAGCGTAAGAGGCTATGATCGAGGGCGCGAAATTCTCTCCCGCCGCGGCCACCGCGTTGGGGAAATCGGCGAGCGACTTTATGAGTCCTATCTCCTCGGGCAGCAATTCGGCGCAGGCGTGCGGCGTGCGGTCGATACCCGCCTCGTCGGCCTTGCGCATGATCGAGCAGATACGGGCATGGGTGTACTGTATGAAGGGGCCCGTGTTGCCGTTGAAGTCGATCGATTCGCGCGGGTCGAACAACATGGTTTTCTTGGGGTCGACCTTCAGGATGAAGTACTTCAGTGCGCCGAGTCCCACCATGTTGCAGATCGCGGCGGCCTCCTCCTCGGTGCATCCGTCGAGCTTGCCCAACTCGTCGGACATTTCGCGGGCCGTCGATACCATGTCGGCGATCAGATCGTCGGCGTCGACCACCGTGCCTTCGCGCGACTTCATCTTGCCCTCGGGCAACTCCACCATGCCGTACGAGAGGTGGTAGATATTGTCGCTCCAGTCGTATCCCAACTTCTTGAGCACTAATTTCAGCACTTGGAAGTGGTAGTTCTGTTCGTTGCCCACCACGTAAATCATGTCGTCGAGTTTGTTATCCTCGAAGCGGCGCAGGGCGGTGCCGAGATCCTGCGTCATGTAAACCGACGTGCCGTCGCCGCGCAGCAGCAGCTTTTGGTCGAGTCCGTCGGCCGTGAGGTCGATCCACACCGAGTTGTCCTCCTTGCGGAAAAAGACTCCCTTGTCCAGCCCCTCCTGCACGAGGCTCTTGCCGAGCAGATAGGTCTGCGATTCATAGTAAACCTTGTCGAAATCGACGCCCAACGCCTTGTAGGTCACGTCGAAACCGTCGTAAACCCAGCCGTTCATGGTCTGCCACAGTCCGTACACCTCGGGATCCTTGGCCTCCCACTTGCGCAGCATCTCCTGCGCCTCGCGCATAACGGGGGCGTTTTTCTTGGCCTCCTCTTCGCTCATGCCGCTCTCGACGAGCTGTTTGATCTCGGCCTTGTAATGCTTGTCGAACTCGACGTAATATTTACCTACCAGATGGTCGCCCTTGAGGCCCGACGACGCGGGAGTCTCGCCGCCTCCGAAGAGTTTCCAAGCCAGCATCGATTTGCAGATGTGGATGCCGCGGTCGTTCACGAGGTTGACCTTTATCACGTTGTGGCCGTTGGCTTTGAGGATCTGCGCCACCGAGTAGCCCAAAAGGTTGTTGCGGATATGCCCCAAGTGCAGCGGTTTGTTGGTGTTGGGCGACGAGTACTCTATCATGATCGTGCGGCCCGTGGGAGCGGCCTCGCCGAAGCGCTCGTCGGCGGCCGACTCGGCGAATCTCTCGGCCCAGAACGATGGGGCGAGCGAGAGATTGAGGAATCCTTTGATGACGTTGAACGAAGCGACCGAGGGGTTGTTCGCCACGATGTGCTCGCCGATCTCGGTCGCGGTCGCCTCGGGCGATTTGCGGCTGAGTTTGAGCAGCGGGAACGTAACCAGCGTGTAGTCGCCGTCGAACTCTTTGCGGGTCTTCTGAATCTGCAACTGCGAGGCGTCGGCGCGGCCGTAAAGAGCCTCGACCGATTGCGATACGATTTGCGAGATGTAGTTTTCGATATTCATAATCAAGCGTTGAATTTTGTTCGGTTTCCGTAATCGTGCGCACACGGCGTACGAACTGCAAATATACGAATATTTTTTTGCTTGCAGGTAAAAACGGTCGGATTGTCGTCGAGTCGACTGCTGTTCGCCGACGGCGGCAGGACGCAATCGAGCGCAAAGCGAGTTGCAGTCCGCCGCGTGGGGCGGCGGCGAACTGCCGACATCGCACAGCGATGTCGATATACCGAAAATTATTCGTACTTTTGCCGCTCACGGAGAGTTAATCTGTATCAACGATGAAGATAGGCAGTATCGATTTGGGGGATAAGCCTCTTTTTTTGGCGCCGATGGAGGATGTGACCGATCCTTCGTTCCGCTACATGTGCAAGCGGTTCGGGGCCGACGTGGTCACCACCGAGTTCATATCGTCGGACGGCTTGATCCGCGATGCGTGGAAGTCGCGCGCCAAGCTCAACATCGACGAGGCGGAGCGGCCCGTGGGTATTCAGATATACGGACACCTCGTCGAGCCTATGGTGGAGGCGGCGCGCATAGCCGAGACTGCGCGGCCCGATTTTATCGATATAAATTTCGGCTGCCCCGTGAAGAAGATAGCGGGGCGCGGCGCGGGATCGGGCATGATGCGCGACGTGCCTCTGATGGTCGAGATGACGCGCCGCATAGTGGAGGCCGTGTCGCTGCCCGTGACCGTCAAGACGCGTCTGGGCTGGGACGAGGATTCGAAGAACATAGTCGATATAGCCCTGCGGTTGCAGGATACGGGCATTTCGGCCCTTACGATCCACGGCCGCACCCGCGCGCAGATGTATCGCGGCGAGGCGGATTGGACGCTTATCGGCGAGGTGAAACGCCATCCCAACATGCGGATTCCGATCATCGGCAACGGCGACGTCGATTCGGGCCCCAAGGCGGCTGAGATGTTCGACCGTTACGGCGTGGACGGCGTGATGATCGGACGGGCCACGTACGGTCGTCCGTGGATATTCCGCGAGGTGAAACATTATATGGCCACGGGAGAGATTATGCCGCAGCCCTCGGTCGAGGAGCGGGTTGCCATAGCCAAGGAGCATCTGGCCAAGTCGCTGGAGATAAAGGGCGAGAGGGTAGGCATACTCGAAATGCGCCGCCACTTGTCGAACTACTTCAAGGGATTGCCCGACTTCAAGTCCACGCGCCTCAAATTGGTTACGTCGAGCGATCCCGCCGAACTGTTCTCGGCGCTGGATTCCGTCGTCGAGCGTTGGAGCGATTTCGATATGAGCGCCGCGGTGCCGCCTTCGTTGTCGCATGAAGTATGATACAAAATAATAGGGTTCGAGAATTCTCGAACCCTATTATTTTTTTGCTCGGGCGCAGCCTGCGGAGATCGCAACAAGGCGAATGCCGTTTGCAGGCCTCCGCGGGGGGGGGAGGCTGCGGCCCGCACGACTCTGAAGAGTCGATTTTTTACCTCTGCGGAATATCCACCTCGGTTTCGCGTCCGTCGATGAGATAGTCGGTGAAGTAGTCGACCAGTCGCCAGTAGAAATACTCGTTCATGTCGCCGAATCCGTGACGCTGTTGCGGCAGGATGAGCATGTCGAAACGTTTGTTGGCGCGGATGAGCGCATCCACCACGCGGAGCGAGTTGCCCGGGTGGACGTTGTTGTCGATATCGCCGTGCACCAGCATCAGATGTCCCTTGAGTCGGCGCGCGATCTCGGGATTGCTGCTTATGTGATACACGAAGGTGGTGTCGCCCTTGTCGCTAACGCTCTCCTTGACGCCGTGGTGCGTCTCGCTCCACCAGCGGTTGTAGATGCGGTTGTCGTGGTTGCCCGCGCACGATACTGCCGCCTTGAAGAAGTCGGGGTATTGCAGGATGGCTGCCGTCGACATGAAACCGCCGCCCGAGTGGCCGTGGATACCCACGCGGTCGATGTCGATGAAGCTGTTGCGGGCCGCGAGCTGCTCGATGGCGGCTTTCTGGTCGGCCAAACCGTAATCGCGCAGATTGCCGTAACCGTAGTTGTGGTACCACTTCGAACGGTCGGGGTGGCCGCCGCGGTTGCCGACGGTGATTACGATGAATCCCGCCTGCGCCAGACGGTCGGTGCGCACGGTCATGCGCGTGAAAGGATAGGTTGTGGCCTCGACCTGCGGTCCCGGGTAGACGTAGTCGACGATGGGGTAGCGTTTGGTCGAGTCGAAATCGAACGGCTTGTACATTACGCCGTACAGATCGGTCACGCCGTCGGCGGCCTTGACGGTGAATGTCTCGGGGAACTTGTATCCGTTGGCGAGCAGTTGCGAGAAGTCGCTGGTTTCGAGCGTCATGAGCTTGTTGCCCAAGCAGTCGTACAGAGCCGTCTCGGGGATGGTGTCCACGCGCGAGTAGTTGTCGACGAAGTAGCGGCAGGCGTCGTCCACCTCCGAGTTGTGGAACGCGTCGCCGCCGTTGAGCAGCTTCACCGCTCCGCCGTCGAGGCTCACCGAGTAGAGGTGCTGGTAATAGGGGTTCTCGCCCGCCTCGCGGCCCATTCCCGTGAAGTATACGGCGCGGCGTTTCTCGTCTACCTTGAGTATCTGGTGCACGTGCCACGGACCCTCGGTGAGGCGGCGTTTGAGGTTGCCTTGGTCGTCATACAGATAGAGGTGCGCCCAGCCGTCGCGCTCGCTCCATTGGATGATCTCCTTGCCACCGTTCAGCGCCGCGAGCGGACGCACCTCTATATATGTGTTCATCCGCTCCTCGACTATGGGGCGCAGCGAGTCCTGACCTATGGTGTAGGAGCAGATGTCGATGCGGTGCAGGTCGCGGCTCGAGCGCGTCACGAAGAAACGCTCCTCGTCGCCGAGCCATACGTTGGGTTGGTCGTACATCTGACGCTGTTTCTGCTCGCGCGGTTTGTAGGCTATCGAGAGTGTCTGATCCTTGAAACGGCCCGTCGCGATCTCCTTGCGCGAGTTGTCGTTCATGTCGAACAGATAGAGATGATAGATCGGAGCCTCTTTCTCCCCGGGCATCTGGTATTTGTAGGTTTCGAGCGTCGGACGCGGGTTGGCCATGGAGTTTATAACCCACAATTCGCGTACGTTGCGGTCGTCGGTCAAGATCGTCGCGAAGTATCGCGAGTCGGGCGACCACACGCCGTAAACGCCTTTGCGCTTGCCGTTGCAAAGCGTGTCGGTGTTGAGCATGCTGTAAGGCTGGCCGTAACCGAAATCCTTCACGCCGTCGGCGGTGATCTGCGTCTCGACCACGGTGCTGTCCTTATCGTCTTTCTTGAGTTTCTCGTAATCCTCGCGCGACATGCGGTAGAGGTTCAGATCCTTGGCGTAAACCACCGTCTTGCCGTCGGGCGATACCGAGGCCCAATGGAGTTGTTTGGTCTCTTTCTCCTTGTCTTTCAGGTGGGTGAGTTCGCCCGTTCTCGAATCGTACGAGAAGTAGAATATCTCTTTGCCGCTCGCCTTCTTGGGCTTTTTGCCCGCCAGAGAATCCTCTGCGGTGAGTTTCTTGGGTTTGGCGTCCTGCGACGACACCACCTCGAAGGTGAAGGTGCGGCCGTCCTCGTCGACCTCCAGATTGCGGATCGGGAGTTGCGCGGCGATGTAGGGATCCTTCACGATCTCGGTGAGCTGCGCGGCGAGTTTGTCATGGTCGAACAGCGGCGTGCGCTTGCGCGCGTCGGGATCGACCACGTACCAGCGCGTGCCCTCGCTCGTTTTGTACGAATACCAGAACTTCTCGCCCGATTTGAACCAGTGCGGATCGACCGTGGTCGAAAAGAGCATGTTCTGGAGTTTGCCCGCGGTGAAGCGTTCGGCCAGCGCGTAACGGTTGCGCGTACGCGCATCCTCCTTGCCGCCGTCGGCCAATACGCTGACGGCAAGCGGCAGAAGGAGCAATAAGCATAGAATTTTTTTCATTAAGCGATTGTTATCATTGAATTGTAAAGATGTCTCGTGCGCATGGGTTCTCCTCGTACTCGGCGGATGCGGGGAGGCTATTTCGTGCGTGCGTTCTCCTTGAACACGTTGGCGAAGAACAGCATCTGGTACTGCACCGCGTTGCTCCAATACGTCCAGTTGTGCGCGCCCGGGCGTTGATGGAAGTCGTGCGGAATGCCTTTTTCGAGCAGTTTTTCATGCAGGGCGCGGTTGACTCCGAGGAAAAAATCGTCGGTGCCGCAGTCGAATATGATCTTCAGCGAATCGGGGCGCAGTATGTCGGTCATGTTGATAACCGTGTTGCGTTCCCAGTTTTCGGGATGTTCCTCGATCGTGCCCAACCGCTTCGATATTCCCCAGTTCATCGGGAAAGGACGTATGTCGACGCCGCCCGACATGCTGCCCGCCGCAGCGAACAGCTCTTGATGACGTATGGCGAGGTAGAGCGCGCCGTGGCCTCCCATCGAGAGACCCGCTATGGCGCGTCCCGAGCGGTCGGCGACGGTCTTGTAGAGTTTGTCGATGTAGGGTATGAGCTCCTGCGTCACGAACGTCTCGTAGCGGTATGTCGGATCGACGGGGCTGTCGAAATACCAGCTGTCGCCGCCGCCGTCGGGCGTGACGATTATCGCGCCGTATCGGTCGGCCATGGCTCCCGCGCCGCCTTTCGCGTCCCAAGCCTTGTAGTTGTCGCCGTATCCGTGCAGCAGATATACCGAGGGCAGGCGGTCGGCCGAAGCGTAACCGTCGGGCAGCAACACGATTACGGGGATGTCTTTATTCATGGCGTCGCTGTGTATCGCCAACTCGTGACGGGTAAAGGCCGATGCCGAGAGGCCTATGGCGACGGCAGCGATGAGGAGTAGTAGGCGTTTCATTTATCGTAAGGTGTTAGATGTCGTTGTCCCGCATGCGGACACTCGGCGCGAACGGGGTGTTTATTAGGACAAAGATAACAATAAAATTCGACTTTGCAGGTAATAAATAACAGAACTATCACGTCTTATACTTGCAATATATGCGGCTCATAAGAGCCGCGCGAGCCGTAATCTCGCTCCGCGGAGGCTCGCAACGGCATTCGCATCGTTGCGTTCTCCGCAGGCTACGACTCGCAACCCGCAAGCTCGAAGCATATATAAATAATGCTTTCTTGATTTACGGTTATCGATTCCCCTTGGTGTGTATTCGATTATCTTTTGAGCGACAATAGCTTAGACTCGACTTGATTGTAAAAAGCGGCTTGTACTAAAAGACTTAATGTTCTGTAATCGATATCGTTATAAATCTTTTTCACTCCATCATGCCAAAAAGCTCTCAATCCGTAACAACTGAACGCAGACCATCGATACTCCGAGCAGGCATAGAGTGCGTTATAACTTTCATGGTCCGCCTCATTCGCTTCTTCGGGGAGTTGCTCGCCCGAGATCCACACGTTCGGATTTGTGCCTAATGCGACCTGATAGTTTATGGTGTCTAAATCCCCTGTCAGTACAGCATAGCATAATCTGCATTCATTCAGATCATAACCTTTTTTCATCAACTCCTCTTCCGTCCCGTCGAGCAATGATTCCATATCCAATCCATATTTAAAATGTTGTCGTTCGACGGGGTAAGGGGCAAAATCGATAGGTATATCGACAGGAAAACCCTTTTGACGGAAATAATCTATTAATTGGTGACATTGCCGTCGCATCGGAATAATTACTTCTTCCAAATAATCTTTTCTCCAACCATCGTCGTCAGCATAAGTTAGATTACATAGTGAAATCAAATATAGTGGAAATGGGTGTTCGAACAATCCTACATCTTCGAGAATATTTTTGTCGAAATCGTCAGATTCCAATATTTCTATAGCTTCATCGGCCATATTTTGAAAAACATAGCAAACTATTTTTTTTGTATTTGAGAGTTTATTCATAATTGGGAATCGTTTGTGCGGTGTCTAATTATAATAATTAGCCATAGCAAATATAGCTAAAAAGAGTGGAAATGGTTGTGGCGGTAATGAATTAATCCGTATTTTTGCAGTCGAAACAGTTTAATCAAAATCGAAATAAAATGAAGGTGAAATTTATTCTCGCGGCGTTGGCTGCGGCGGTCGTCGCGAGTGCGTGCTGCGAATGCGGAAAAAAGACGGAACTTTTCAACGGAAAGGATCTGACGGGATGGGTATGCGTGCTCGACAGCGAGAGCGACGTTCCCGCCGACGAGGTGTTCGGCGTGGAGAACGGCAATATCCGCATCGAGGGCAATCCGTTCGGTTACATGCGCACCGAGAATCAATACGGCGATTACAAACTGCATGTCGAGTGGCGTTGGATAGGCGAGGGCACCAACAGCGGTATATTCCAGCGCGTGCAGGCCGGCGACAAGGTTTGGCCTAACGCCATCGAGTGCCAGCTCTGCGCGGGCAAGGCGGGCGACTTCGTCATGCTGGGCGGCGCGAAGATCGCCGAGGTGGAGTGCGCGGGCGAGTTCCCCGTGAAGGATCGCAACGGCGATTTCGAGAAGCCCGAAGGCGAGTGGAACGAGGCCGAGATAGTATGCGTCGGCAACCGCATTACGGTATACATCAACGGCAAGTTGCAGAACGAGTGCACCACCGAGAAGAGCGAGGGATTCATCGCGCTTCAGAGCGAGGGCGGTCCCGTGGAGTTCCGCAACGTGTATATTACCCCTGCCGAGTAACTTAGGCTCTTGCGACCCTCTTGGGGCCGAAGATGAATCCGCGTCACCGGCAGGTTGCGGCGCGAGGTCGAAATATGGTTGCGACCGTTCCCCTTTTCGGGGAGCGGCCGCATGCTTTTTATACGCGGTCGTTTGGTGCGATTGTTGCTTTTCGGAGGCAAACGAACCAAAAGATTTATTCGCGTGAAAAAGATTCATTCACTCTCTGCTTTGTTCCTCGTCTTTGCGGCTGCGGCCTATGCGAATACGGGGGAGTCGGCGTCGATTCAGAAAACCGACACCACCATGCTCTCCGAGAAGATCGAGGGCAATTATCTGGTTCGCCGTTACAAGGTGATCCGCGATAACGACGATGCGCAATACTCGCTCAAATACAGCGTGGCGGCGTCGAATCTCTCTGCGTTGACGGGCGGAAACGCCACGGAACTGGCCGATCTGGATCGCTTCATCGAGGGTTTGAAGCGCGACACGTCGCTTCACGTGCGTCGGATCGTGATTACGGGTTACGCTTCGCCCGACGGAAACCCCGAGAGCAACAAAGCGTTGGCGTTGAGCCGCGCGCAGAAATTCCGCGAGTTGCTCGATTCGCGATACGGCCTCTCGACCGCCTACAACGTATCGGTCGATTCGGATGCCGAGAGCTGGAGCGATTGCGAGGAGGCCGTGGCGAAGTCGTCGATAGCCGATCGCGCGCGTGTGGAGGAGATCCTCGCATCGTCGGCGTCGGATGCCACTAAGGAGTTGCAGCTCAAACGTATGCCGCAGGCGTGGAACGTGTTCCGCACGCAAATACTGCCGCCCATGCGCCGTGTGGAGGTGAATATCTATTACAATCAGGATATGGTGGTCGAGGTGCACACCTTCATCGAAAAGCCCAAGCCCGCTCCGCAACCCAAGCCCGCGCCTCGCCGCGAATGCTGCTGCGGTCAGGTCGTCGAGGACGATATCATCGGCATCATCGTCGACATGGGCGGTCACGACGACTATTGACGACGGCCGATCTTAAATTTGCATAAGTCGATTCGTTTCGCTATCTTTGCATCAAAGATAAATTCAATTAAAACGATCTGTTATGGCAAATTTGAGAAATCTTAAGAAGGAGATCGACTACCGTTTGGAGGAGTTCGTATTCGACTGCGAGATGGCGATATATTTCCAGCCCTCTAAGGAGGATGCCGCCGTGGAGTTGATGGAGAAAGCCGTTGCGTTGCGCAATGCGCTCTATGTCAAGGTTAACAACCCCACCGAGCCTCACAACCCGTCGCTCGTGCGCAAATATTACGCTGCGTTGCGCAAGGATATGGTGTCGTCTTTCGAGAGCATGTTCGCCGATCTGAGCGCCTTGAACGAGGAGAAGTAGGGTAGCGCGCTATTCCCAGAAACAACAAGGACTGTCCCGCAAAGGACAGTCCTTTTTATTCGTGGTCGCGGCAGCAGTCGCCCGAGTGGTGTTCCAGAACGGTGTGGGGGATATGTCCGTGCGATACTATCTGTATCGGACAGTCGTAATTGCGTAACTGCTCCTCGGTCAGTATGTTCGAGTCGTGTCGGTGGACATGGCGGTTGACGCATACGATGCTCTTCACCACGCTGGTTATGGTTCCCAGATCGTGCGAGATCATCACCACGGCCATCCGCTCGTTCAGTCGCTGCAACATGGCGTACAACTCGCGCTCGAAACGGTTGTCGACGAAGTTCGTCGGTTCGTCGAGTATGAGCAGTTTAGGCTCGGCGATTACCGCGCGGCAGAGCAATGCGCGTTGCAATTGGCCGCCCGAGACCTCGCCTATGGGGCGCGACGCTATTCCGTCGATCCCCGCCTCGGCTAAAAGGTCGCGAACCCGAGACTTGTCGCGCGAGGTGTAGAACCCGAAAAATCCCTTTTCCGATTGCAGCCCCGAGAGTACGAGCTCGCCGATGGAGATCGGGAAATGTCGGTCGAACTGCGACACCTGCGGCATGTAGCCGATCTTGTAGTGCGACCCTTTGCGCAGTTCGTCGGCTATTTCGACGCGCCCGCTGTGCGGCACCGCGCCGAGTATGGCCTTGACGAGCGAACTTTTTCCGCCGCCGTTGGGACCTATTATGCCGATGAAATCGTCGGAGTATATGTCGAGATCGACCCCTTCGAGCGCCACGCAACCGTCGTACGCAACTCCCGCATTGCGCAGCGAGACTATTTTCCTGCGTTCCGTGCCCATACGTCAGTTGCCTGTAATTACGCGAGTTATGTCGATTATATTCTGCGCCGCATCTTCCGCTAACGGATCTATCTCGCGGCATTCGACGCCCATGTCGCGGGCGATGATCTCTACCGCCGAGCGCGGATATTGCGACTGGTAGAGCAGGCAGGCGACGCCCTTGGCGCGCGCCTCGTCGATTATGCGGGCAATGTGTTTTGCCGACGGCTCCTTTCCGTCACTCTCCACGGCTATCTGTTCCAGCCCGTATGCGCGGGCGAAGTAGGTCAGGGCAGGGTGGTAGACGACGAATGCCCGCGATTCCGACTCGTCGCACATACGTTTGCACTCCGCGTCCAGACGCACGAGACGCTCGTCGAGCGCGCGATAGGCCTCGACGTATTTCGCCGAGTCGGGATATTGGCGCGATATGGCGTCGAAAGCGTTGCGGGCCATGATCCTCAGCTCGCGCGGAGAGGTCCATATATGGGGATCGATGCCGTGAAGATGCTCTTCTTCCGCATGCTCGTGCTCCTCCGCATCGTGAGCCGCCTCGGCATGCGAATGATCGTGCGAGCACGATCCCTCCATCAGATCGATCCCGCGACTGAGGTTTATGAGCCTCTCTTTGTGTTCTATGCGCGATAGCAGGGCGTTTTCGAAGTCGATCAACCCCGTCGAGAATATCATTCGCGCTTCGTTCAGGGCGATATATTGTTTGGGCGTCGGCTCGAATGTCTCGGGGCTCGCACCCGAGGGGACGAGCACGTCGACGCGGAAATCGTCGCCCGTGATGTTCTCCACTATATATTTAAGCGGCAGGATCGTCACCGCGATATCCGCCCGGGCGTCGTCTTTGCGCGTGTCGCCGCACGACTGCACGGTCAGCGCGAGAATAAGCGCAACTATTGTGGTTTCAATATGTTTCATCTCTTGTTTTCCCTTCGGCAGACGCATTGTCGCGCTCCGTTGCGCAAATATAATAATTTTCGGAATAGCACGGTCAAACATTTCCGCGTTTCTTCGGCGGTCTGCGGGGAGCGCCGCGGCCGCGGCTCGCGCGGTTTGGGCGCGCCGCGATTCTTTTGCGCCCCGATAGAGTGGGGCCGTAAAAAAATACGGCCCCGCAAGCGGAGGCCGTATCGGATGCAAAGCGCGGATACGATACTACAAAGTCGTGAGCTTGAAGTTCTTCCAAAGCACCTTGATATTGTTGCCGTCGTGGATCTGCAACATGATGCGACCCGTCTTCGAACCGATGAGCTCGTCGTTGATATCCACCATCAGCTCGCCGTTGAGCCAAGTCTTCACGTTGTCGCCCTCGACGCGGAGACGCAGCGTGTTCCACTCGCCCTCCTTGAGGATATCCTCCTTCTCGTCGGGGATCTGGATCAACCAGCCGCGGCCGTAAGACTCATAGATGCCGCCCGTGTCCTGACCCTTGGGAGCGACCTCGCACTGCCAGCCGTTCACGATATTGTTCTTGTAACCGCCCTCCACGAACGAGTGGAAGAAGAGGCCCGAGTTGCCGTTAGAAGCCTGTTTGAACTCTACCGTGAGGTCGAAATCCTTGTAGTATTCGCGCGTGCCGAGGTAACCGTACTTCAGGTCCTCGCCGTTCTCGGTCACCAGATTGCCTTCGTCGTCCACCGAAACACGCATGCTGCCGAACAACTCCCAGCCCGTGAGGTCTTTGCCGTTGAAGAGGCTGACCGTCTTGCCTGCCTTGCGGGGCAACTCCTTGATCTTGATGTTACGGAACGATGCGGGGTCTCCGTGGTCCTGAAGACAGATCACGCCCTCGTGAGCCAAACCGTACTCGGTAGCGTTACCCCATTTGCCGCTGGCTTTCTTGGCGAACCAGTCATCGGTCCACGCCTCGAACTCCAGAATCTTCTCGCCGTTGAGCCAATGCTCCACATGACCGTTGTCGAATACGATCTTCGAGGTGTTCCACTGACCCTGCGGATTGACGTGCATCTTGCTGTAGTCGGGCAGGTGCATGGCGTAATCCACGCCTAACTTCTGCCACTCCTCCAACTTGGCGGGGGCGTTCACCTCTTCCCAACCCTCGTTGTCGATGAGCTGGTATTCGGGGCCCGTAACGTACGGAACCTTGAATTTGGGGCTTTCGACCACGTGGTAGAGCATACCGCTGTTGCCGCCGTGGGTGAGTTTCCAATCCCACACCAGTTCGAAATTGTCGTACTTCTTGTCGGTTACGATATAGCCCGAAGCGTCGCCGCCTTCGCCCGAAGCCTGAATGCAGCCGTCGACTACGCCCCAGCCGCCCGTAAGCTCCTTGCCGTTGTAGTCGCGCCAGCCGTCGAGATTCTCGCCGTTGAAGAGAAGCTGCCAACCGTCGGCCTCCTCGGCAGCGGTCAACGTGTTGTGCTGCTTGCACGATGTCGCCATGCCTGCCGCGAGAGAGGCGATTGCGACGAATGAAAGAATTTTCTTCATAAATAATGTGTATTAAGAGGTTGAAGTTATTATGATATTTCGGATATGTGTCTTATCCTGAGCGAGTAATCGCCTCCCGACTCGCGGGCTTCCAATATGAGTCCCGCCAGATTGTCGCTCGCACGCGCGTCGGCGGCGCGACGGGGCAACAGTAGGGTATACCACACCTCCCACGTGCGGTGGCCGAACGTGGCCGTGGCCCGACGGCATTCGTAATCCATTATGCGGCGAGTTTCGCCCGTGTCTCTCCACTCTATGTCGTTGCCGAATACGAAGCATCGCGGCGTTGCGGACGAACAGTCGGCGTATGCGCCGTCGAAACTGCGGAGCGACATTTTACGGTCGCATACGGTTTCGAGCCTGAATCGGCCTTTGCCCGTTTGGCGATAAGTTGTGTCGATCTTCAGATGGACGAAATCGCTGTGTCCGCCGTACGTGCGTTCGTAAACGACCGACGTCGACATCGGACGGCGAGCGGATTCGGATTCCGACAGCGACGCGTAAGTTACGCCGTAACCGATGGTCAACGCGTGCGTTACAGCCGCAATGACTGCCGCTGCGACAACCGAAACGTATATATGTCGAGTGTTTATTTTCATTATGTTTTACAAATATAATTAAAATGCCGCACAATCGGTATCTACATTTCGAAAAATGACAAATCGGCGACTCGATTTGTTCGTTCAGGCGGTTTTGTTTCGTGGCGGGCGATTATTCGAGGATATGCCTAAATCCTTAAGCATTAAATTAATACCGCCCATTATTTAACATAATCGAAATATTACATCAAAAGGATATGTGGCGATTATAGGGGGATTGAGAGAAGTTTTTTAGGATATGGATATGACGATTCGACAAGGTTGTGCGGACCTCCGTAGAATGATTTTGGAATTTGAGTCACAAATGCCGATAATTATGTTAAATAATATGAGCGCTCGCGAAATGCGAGTCGCTGTCGCCTGAGATGGTTTATTCGGGCGACTCGAAACTTTCGAACGTGTGGTCGTCGAACAGAATGATGATGCGTCGAATTTTTTGTTGCGAACTTACAGCCGCGACGGATTGCATTACCGATGTCGGAACGCCGCTCTTGTTGGTGGCGACCGACGGTTCGAAATCATTTGTCGCGGCGCTATGCTTTACGTTCGGTTCGGTTCGCGGTTCGCTCGGCTCGGCAAAGAGATTAGCGGTCGGTTGAACGCTCGACGAGATGGCGTTCTCCGAGATTTGGCGGTACATCGGTTTTTGGTCGAGGAACAGCCAGTCGGGATTTATTTGCGGGAACCGCCTTAAGATTTTTTGAACGAGATCGAAACTCGGTTTGTTTCGACCCGCGAGAATGTGGGAGATTCCCGAGGGCTGAATGCCGAGCAACTCGGCGAGTTTGCTCGGAGTCAGATTCTCGTTTTTCATCAAAGAGAGCAATTTTTCACGCATGACCGTAATTTTTTACAAATATAAAACATTTTTCTTTTGTAAACAAGTGTTGAGTGAGAAATGTAAACGGGATTTACAGATTAATTGTGTTTACAAATGTAATTGGTATTTATAGTTAAATCGGACGAAACATGAGTATTATAGTATTGCTTTATGTTTTGCATGCTAAAGTATTGATATATTTACATTAATATCGGCAAATATGCTTCAAGATACGTGATAACCCCGATTCTGCGCCCTTGACACTGCTTATATTCAAGTCTGTAATTATATAAATATCGTAATACGCTGGTTTATTGTCGCACACACTCGCAAGTTAAGTGTTTTAATCTTTGATAATCGGGCTTCTGCGAGTGATTTATTTGCCGGTGTCTACCCTATTACGAATGTAATTATCAACACAGGTAAATCCCCTATTGTTGTTACGATTGTAATAATTAACAATGTTTTACATTTGTAAAGCATAGTCGTGTGGTTTACAAATGTATTATAATGAGTTTTTTTATAACGAAAATCGAGAATAATGGCTTGCTATGAGACATTTTTAGACGAAATTAATTCTCGCTGTTATATTATGTTAAAAATGAAATAAGAAGGGTAACCGTGCGTACGGCTACCCTATTGTATTTTAAGATGTTGTATAGTTGTAAACAGTTGTTTATTCCGCTAAGAGCGCTGCGGTTTTACGAAACTCTTCGGGTGAGAAACGCAGCTTTTCGCGCTTGAAATCGACGTCGTTTTCGCTGTTCATGGGGATCAAATGTATGTGCGCATGCGGAACTTCGAGCCCCAAAACCACCATCGCCACCTTTTTGCACTCTATTTTAGACTTGATTCTGTGCGCTACTTTTTTAGCGAATCGCGTGAGTCCCGCCAACGTTTCGTCGTCGAGATCGAAGATGTAGTCCACCTCTTTCTTGGGCACGACCAAGGTATGGCCCTCGGCCAGCGGATTAATGTCGAGAAACGCGTAATAGTTTTCGTCCTCGGCCACTTTGTAGCTCGGGATCTCCCCTGCTATGATCTTTGAGAAAACGGTTGCCATATTGATATTCGTGTTAGTTTGCTGTTCGGAACGTTGATATGTCGCCTCGGCGCGATGCCGCCGCCCGAAACGGCGCGGCGAATCTTTGTCGCGTCAATACTCTTCGAATTTCGGTTTGAGTATCTCCGAATATATTACTGCGCGCTCCAAGTCGAACTCGTCGATAATGCGGCCGTAATCGGCGTTTTGACGAGTCTTTTTCGGTTCCGCAGGTGCGTTCGGAAGCGGTTGCTGCTTGATATCGACTGTCGCTTTGGCGGTTTTTTTATGCGACTTGGGCTTTTGTATGGCCGCTCTTTCGGCCGATACGGATTGTCGCGCCATCGCTTGCGCGAGCGTTTGTTCCGTGTCGGTACCTCGGTTCGGCGCGGCCGTGCGGCGTTCGGAGCCCTTCGGGGCAGGCGGCGTCAAGGGGGGCTGCTCGCCGAATACGTCGCGCATGCGTCTCTCCCACTCTTGGCTCGGATCCGTTTCGCCGGCTTCGGCGGGTTTCGTCGGAGTCGAGGGACGGCGTTTTTTCTTACGGTCGTTTTGCATCGAGGACATTACCGCTCCCGCGATCAATATTATAATCCAAAAGTAATCCATGGTATCAGTTTATTACTCGTTTCACACTGTCCATCCCCTTTATGCGGCGCAGGCGTTCGAGAACGGCGTTAAGGCTGTTGGCGTCGCGCACGTAAAGGCTCAAGGTGCCTTCGAAAATGCCGTCGTGCGACTGTATGTTCACTTCGCGCATATTGATGCTGAAGTCGTTGGTCACCACATTGGCCAGATCGAGCAGCAATCCCATGCGGTCGATGCCCATGATCTCGATCGTGGAGAGCGGCGACAACGTTTTGTGCTGCGACCACTGTATCTCCTCCTTCATTATGCACTCGCCATGTTGCGAAGCGAGGCGGTTAAGCTCGTCGCACGAGGATTTGTGGACGATTATTTGGTGCGTTATCGGGTCTTTGAACCCCACCACGCTGTCGCCCGGGATGGGTTTGCAGCAGTCGGCGATCACGAAGTCGGGCGCTTCGCTACCCTCCTTTCGGTCCGATTTCTTCTCCTCCGTCGCGCCGTTGTCGTCCGTTTCCTCGTCTTTGTCCTTGATGAACAAGGTCCAGAATTTCAGTATCTTGCTTTTCGAATTGGTCTTGACGATCTTTTCCAGACTGTCGAGCGACACGATTCCCGCCCCTATCTTGGTGTACAGCTCCTCTTTGTTGCTGCTGTCATAAGCCTCCATCAACTTGCGTATAACGCGGTTGTTGGGCGTTATGTTGAGCTTTGCCAAACGTTCGTCGAGCATCTGCATACCCCGCTGGAGGTTGTGTTCGCGTTCGCGTTTGAGGTGGTTTTTGATGGCTTGCTTGGCCTTGGCCGTCATGACGTACTCCAGCCATTCGGCTTTGGGTCTGGCCGACTCCGAGGTTATGATCTCCACTTGATCGCCGCTGTTGAGCTGCGTGGAGATGGGCATTATCTTGTGGTTGATTTTGGCCCCTATCGCTTTGTTGCCGATCTTGGTGTGTACGTCGTAAGCCATGTCGAGCGCGGTGGCTCCGTACGGTAGGTGACGCGCTTCGCCCTTGGGCGTAAATACAGCTATTTCGGAGGTATAGAGCGATAACTTAAAGTTATCCAAGAAGTCGATGGCGTTCTCCGTCGGGCTGTCCAGCGCCATGCGGATCATCTTGAACCACTTGTCGAACTCGTCCTCGTCGTGCGAGATGGCCGAGTGCTTGTATTTCCAGTGGGCGGCGATGCCGCGTTCGGCAACCTCCTCCATCCGTCGGCTGCGGATCTGCACCTCCACCCATATTCCGTCGGGTCCCATCACCGTGGAGTGCAGGGCCTCGTAACCGTTGGCCTTGGGGATGCTTATCCAGTCGCGCAGACGGTCGGATTTGGGGGTGTAAATATCCGTTATCGAGGAGTATATCTGCCAGCACTGCGTCTTTTCCGACGGGAATTCGAGCGGTTCGAACACTATGCGGATGGCGAACAGGTCGTAAATCTCCGAAAACGGGATCTGTTTGCGCACCATCTTCGTCCAGATGGAATAGACGCTCTTTACGCGGCCCGATATCTCGTATTTGATGCCGTTGCGGTCGAGCGCCTCGATGATCGGCGCGTTGAATTTGCGTATGTACTCCTCGCGGGCGGCCGATGTTTCGTCGATCTGGCGGGTTATCTCGCGGTACTCCTTCGGGAATCGGTACTTCATGCAGAGGTCCTCCAGCTCGGTCTTGATCGCGTACAGGCCGAGTCGATAGGCAAGCGGCGCGAAGAGATAGATCGTTTCGCCCGTGATCTTTATCTGTTTGTTCTGCGGCATGGAGCCGAGGGTGCGCATGTTGTGCAGACGGTCGGCGATCTTGATGAGTATCACCCGCACGTCGTCCGACAGCGTAAGCAGCACCTTGCGGAAATATTCGGCCTGACGCGAGGTGTCGGCGTTGAACACGCCCGACATTTTGGTCAGTCCGTCGACCATCGTGGCGACCTTGCGGCCGAAAATGTGTTCGATATCCTCGACGGTGTAGTCGGTATCCTCCACCACGTCGTGCAGCAACGCCGCGACGACCGATTTTACGCCGAGGCCGATTTCGTCGACCACGATGCGTGCTACTGCGATGGGATGCAGGAGGTAAGGCTCGCCCGAGCGACGCCTGACCCCCTGATGAGCCTCCTTGGCCAAAAAAAAGGCCCGCCGAATGAAATTACGGTCTTCTTCGTTGCGGCATATCTTCCTGCACGATTCGACCAGTTCGTCCCATTTGCTTTGTATGAGTTGCTCGTCTTCCGCAGTATAATTCATACGATCGCTACTTTTGTGTTTTCATCGCTTCGCGAACCTTGGCCTCGATCTCGGCGCACAGTTCGGTATTGTTCTTAAGCAATTCTTTTACCGCATCGCGTCCTTGTCCGATTTTTTGTTCGCCGTACGAGAACCACGAACCCGCCTTGCGCACCACGCCGTAATCGACTCCCAGATCGACGATCTCGCCTATTTTCGAGATTCCCTCGCCGAACATGATGTCGAACTCGGCGCGCTTGAACGGGGGCGCCACCTTGTTTTTCACGACCTTCACTTTGGTGCGCGTTCCCAGCTGCTCCTCGCCGTCCTTGATGATCGAGGCGCGGCGGATGTCGATACGCACGCTGGCATAGAATTTCAGCGCGTTACCGCCCGTGGTGGTCTCGGGATTGCCGTACACCACGCCGATCTTGTCGCGCAACTGGTTGATGAATATGCAGACCGTCTTGGTCTTCGAGATGCTGGCGGTGAGCTTGCGCAGCGCCTGCGACATGAGGCGCGCCTGAAGGCCCATTTTCGAGTCGCCCATCTCGCCCTCGATCTCGGCCTTGGGTGTGAGCGCCGCCACCGAGTCGATCACGATGATGTCGATCGCGCTCGAACGGATGAGCGAATCGGCGATCTCCAGAGCCTGTTCGCCGTTGTCGGGCTGCGATATGAGCAGATTGTCGACGTCCACGCCCAACTTTTGCGCATAGAAGCTGTCGAAAGCGTGCTCGGCGTCGATGAAGGCCGCTATGCCGCCCGCCTTCTGCGCCTCGGCTATGGCGTGTATGGCCAACGTCGTCTTACCCGACGATTCGGGGCCGTATATCTCGATTACGCGCCCTTTGGGATAGCCGCCCACGCCGAGGGCTATGTCGAGCGTTATCGATCCCGTCGGTATCACGGGTATGTCGGTGACCGACTCGCTGCTCATGCGCATGATCGAGCCTTTGCCGAAGTCTTTCTCTATCTTGTCCATTACCGCGCTGAGCACTTTCAGCTTATCGGCGTTCGCCTGTGGTTTTTCGGTAGCCATGTCTTATTCGTTTTGTTTATCCAATTCGTTAATTATCTGCCGATAGTGGTCGGCGGTTTTTACCTTGTCGAAGATGTGGGTTATGCGCCCCTGCTCGTCGAGCAGAAATGTGGTGCGCGCCACGCCCATGTATTTGCGGCCGTACATCGATTTCTCGACCCATACCCCGAACGCTTCGCAGATGCTGCGGTCGGTGTCGGCCAGCAGCGTGAAGTTCAGTTCGTGCTTGTCGCAGAAGTTGCGGTGCGAACGTTCGCTGTCGGGACTCACCCCGACGATGCGGTAGCCTCTGCGGGCCAGCTCCTCCTTGCCGTCGCGCAGGCTCTTGGCCTCGAGCGTGCACCCCGACGTGTTGTCTTTCGGGTAAAAATAGAGCACCGTGCGACCGCCCTTCAGATCGGCGAGCGAAAGCGTCGCGCCGTCCTGCGTCAGCCCCGAAAAATAGGGAGCCGTATCTCCGACTTTCAATTTAGTCATGTCTTGCGTATATTACTCGTTATAATTATTCAAAGTTACGAAATTTTTTTCGTTTCCGCCGCATTTCGAGGCTATTTTTATGCTTCCGTCCGTCAAATGTCCCCGTTTCGTCGAGTGATGTCCGCGGTTCCCGCGCGGGGCGAGGTCAGTCCCACATCATGACGGTCTGCACCTGCTCGTTGAACTCCTCCTGCGTGGCGTTGAGACGGCGGTTGCAGGCGGGGCACCGAATGGGCGATTCGGTCTCGACGTAACTTTCGCAGCCGACGCAGCGCGGCAGCATGCCGAATGATTGGTCCTGACTGTAATCGAATTCCGCGTGGCAGTGCTTGCAGCGGATTTTGTAAGCTATTCCCATTTTCGTTGTAATTTTAGATGTTCTACATTCGTTTACGATGCAAAGTAACATATGCGTTGTGTCAATTTGTGACACACGTGCGAAAAGTCGGGAATTTTTTCGGATTTGTCTCGGCGCGCTTTCGCAAGTTGCGGTCCGCGCGGCTCCGACGAGGCGCGTTATTCTCTCGACGAGGGTCGGTAGCGGCGCAGATAATCGTCTATGTATAGGTCGAGTTCGGGTGTGTCGACGATCTCGATGTCGTCCAGCAGTCCCGCGACGAAACGCGCGACACCCGCGTAATCGGCCACCTCGGTGTCGAGAATCCAACATTGCTCGTCGGTCGCGGTGAGATGCTTTTCCGCCAGCGGATACTCCTCGATTAGCAGATTGCGGGCCATGAGTCCCAGACGCAGGCGTACGGGACGGCGTCGGTCGCCGTTCATGCGGAATATGTCGATGAAACCTTCGACATGTCGGTCGGCGTTGCGCCACTCGTCGTCGAGCAGTGCGACGGATCCTATTCGCGAGAGTTTGAAGAGTTTGCACGAGTCGCTTTCGGTGTCGTAACACCATGTCTGCACATAATTGGCGGTGAACGCGAACGGCTCCACGCGGCGGTCGCGCACGGCGCCTCCGTGAGCGGAGCGATAGTCGCGCAGGACGACCTGACGACGTTGTTCGATGGCCTCGATCAGGTGGCGGACGGTCGTGGCGTTGTCGCCGCGGACCACGATGTCGGCCAGAATCTTGTTGTCGTAAACGGAATAGAGCTTGCGCTTTAGGTTCTGTTTGAGCAGATTGGTGTCGTCGATGCTTTCGATGGCGCGTTTTAGTATGGCGGCCTCCTCTTCGGTGAAGTGCACGAGTTGCGAGATATCCTTGAAGTGCGGCGACTCCTTGTCGAGCCGAATGCGGTTGCCGCTCTTTTTGATTACGAACCCCGCCTCGCGGAAGGTGTCGATGTAGCGATAGACGGTGCGGCGCGACATGCCGAGACGTTCGGCCACGTCGTCCACCGTGTAGAGCGTGTTGGCCGTCAACATCTTCATAAGACGCAGCATGCGTTCTATCTTGGGTTGGTCCATCTCGACGAATGCGGCGCGGGAGGAGTGGCGCGGATTATTTCGACATAATCAACTTTTCCAGCTCCTCGATCTGCCCCTTGAATGTCTTGTCGGTCTCGATCATGTTCGTGACCGCCTTGCACGAGTGCAGCACCGTGGCGTGGTTGCGGCCTCCGATGGCCGCGCCGATGGCTGCCAGCGGCGATTTGGTGTGCTGCTTGGCCAGATACATGGCTATCTGGCGGGCCTGCGCCACCTCGCGCGTGCGTTTCGACGAATTGAAACTCTGCTCGTCGATGTTGAAGTAGCGGCAAACCTCCTCGGTTATGCGGGCGATCGATATCTCCTTTTGGTTGACGTGTACGTACACCTTGAGGATCTCCTTGGCCAGCGAAGTGGATATGCGGCGGCCGAGGAACTCGGCGTTGGCGATGAGCGACGACATGGCGCCTTCGATCTCGCGGATGTTGGCCGAGATGTTTTCGGCCAGATAGGTCACCACTTCGTCGGCGATGGCTATGTTTCTGCTTGCGGCCTTGGTGCGGATGATCTTCACCTTGGTATCGTAATCGGGGATATCCACCTTGGCCGACAGTCCCCATTTGAAACGCGTGAGAAGGCGTTGTTCGATATCCTTCAACTCCACGGGGGGCTTGTCCGACGTGAGGATCAACTGTTTGCCCGCGAGCTGGAGGTGGTTGAATATGTTGAAAAACGCGTTCTGGGTTCCCGCTTTTCCCGTAAGCTCCTGAATGTCGTCGATAATGAGCACGTCGATCATCTGGTAGAAACGTATGAAATCGGTGATCTCGCCGTTCTTGTATGCCGTTTGGAACTGTGCTTGGAACTTGTTGGTCGAGACGTACAGAACCTGCAACTCGGGATGGCGCTCGCGCACCTCGTGGCCTATGGCCTGCACGATGTGGGTCTTGCCCAAGCCCGAATCGCCGTATATATATAAGGGGTTGAACGGCGACGAACCCGGCGTGAGCGCGACGGTGCGGCCTGCCGAGCGGGCCAGACGGTTGCACTCGCCTTCGACGTGGTGGGCGAAGGTATAGTGGGGGTTGAGCTGCGGATCGATGGTGATCTTCTTGAGTCCCGGGATGACGAACGGATTTTTGATGTCCGAGGTGTCGGTGCGGGTATACGACTGCGTGACGGCCGTGGTGTCGGCATGTACGGGCACGCGCTCCTCGGCGTTGGGCACGGCATAGTAGAGCCGCGTCTGCTGACCGTACATCTGGTAGATTATCTGAGAGAAGAATTTCAGATAATTTTTCTCTATGTGAGCCACATAACTCTCATTGGGCACTTTGAGTCGAAGATTGGTGCCGTCGAATGCCAGAGGTATGATCGGCGCGAACCATTTCGAAAACTCCTCCTGCGAGGTGCGTTCCTTTATACGGTTGAGACACGTCTGCCATACTTCGCTGTATGTATGAGAGTTTGCCATTTTTATCGCTTTCTGTAATCCTTAATTATTTGCCGAAAAAACGTTATCTTAGGCGCGAATTTTGTCCCTGCCGCCCTTTTGCGGGGAGCGGCTGAGGTTAGTTCGGATGTCTCGGATTTGCTCTTTCGACACCACAAAGTTGTGAATAAATTTGTTAAAATAAATCGTGGCGGCACTTGTTTTTTAGGTTTTTTTATATATGGAAAAACAGCCCTTTTTCGGGGCCGAATTTTAACTCGTTGATATTGAATAATCGAAAAATAATTCGTACTTTTGCGTATCGGAAAATGAAATGCAAACAGTACTAAGCATAGTTAAAACTTATAGCAATATGGCAAACCAATTGGAACAGATCGTGATGTCGAAAGCGCAAAAATGGCTCGACGGCGATTATGACGAGGCTACCAAGAAGCAGGTCAAATACCTGATGGATAACGATATGAAGGAGCTTACGGAGAGCTTCTACAAGGATCTCGAATTCGGTACGGGAGGTCTGCGCGGCATTATGGGCGTGGGTACCAACCGAATGAACGTCTATACGGTAGGCGCGGCTACTCAGGGCCTTGCGAACTACCTTAAAAAGAACTTCGCGGGCGAGACGGTGCGTGTGGCCGTGGCGCACGACAGCCGTAACAATTCGCGCATGTTCGCCGAGCGCGTGGCCGACATATTCGCGTCGAACGGATTCGACGTATATCTGTTCGACGATCTGCGCCCCACTCCCGAGTTGAGTTTCGCCATACGCGAACTGAAATGCCATTCGGGCGTGGTCATCACCGCGTCGCACAATCCAAAGGAGTACAACGGTTACAAGGCGTATTGGACCGACGGCGCGCAGGTCACCTCGCCCCACGACGTGAACATAATCGCCGAGGTGGAGAAGATCACCGACAACTCGCAGGTGCTGACGGGAGCCGCCGGCGACAGGATAACGATTCTGGGCGAGGAGTTCGACAAGATATATCTCGACCGCATAAAGCGCGATGTGCAGCTCTCGCCCGAGAGCGTCGCCAAGTTCAGCGACATGAAGATCGTGTACACCCCGCTGCACGGCGCGGGAATGCGTCTGGTGCCCGCTTCGCTGCGTAATTTCGGCTTTACCGATATATTAATGGTGCCCGAGCAGGCGGTTATCGACGGCAATTTCCCCACGGTGGAGTCGCCCAATCCCGAGGAGCGCAAGACTATGTCGATGGCGATAGAGCTCGGCCGCAAGGAGGGCGCCGATCTGGTGCTGGCCACCGATCCCGACTCGGACCGCATAGGCGTCGCGCTGCGCAACGGCAAGGGCGAATACGTGTTGTTGAACGGCAACGAGACTTTGGCTCTACTGCTGAGTTATCAGCTTACGCGTTGGGCCGAGCGCGGAGAGTTGGACGGCGGGCAGTATGTGGTGAAGACCATCGTGACCTCGCAGATGGCCAATGCCGTGGCCGAGCATTTCGGCGTGCAGTGTTACGACTGTCTTACGGGATTCAAGTACATAGCCAAGATAATTCGCGAGAACGAGGGCAAGGCCAAGTATATCGGCGGCGGCGAGGAGAGCTTCGGTTATCTTGCGGGCGATTACGTGCGCGACAAGGATGCCGTGTCGGCCTGCGCCTTGGCTGCCGAAGCGGCCGCATGGGCAAAGGATACCATGGGGCTTACGCTTTACGAGTGGTTGCAGCAGTTGTATGTGAAATACGGATTTTTCCGCGAGGGTCTCGTGTCGGTGGTCCGCAAAGGCAAGGAGGGCGCCGAGGATATACAGCGCATGATGGTGGAGTTCCGCGCCGAACCTCCCAAGGCGTTGGCAGGATCGCAGGTGGTGAAGATCCGCGACTACAAGAGTTTGGAGGAGACCGATCTGCTGACGGGCGAAAAAACGCCCATCGAGCAGGATTCGAGCAACGTGCTGCAATGGATCACGGCCGACGGCAGCATCGTGTCGGTGCGTCCGTCGGGAACCGAGCCCAAGATCAAGTTCTATTTCGGCGTGAAGGAGCCGCTGGCTTCGGTGGCCGATTACGATAAGGTGCTGGAGCAGTTGAATGCCAAGATCGAGACGATCAAAAAGGATTTGAAGTTGAATTAGCGCCTCGGCGCGGGCCTCGGTTCGCGGTCGATATATGGTTGAACGGAGCTGTCTGCGGTTTTGCGGGCGGCTTCGTTTTTTTGTTTATGGTTTGTCTTCTGTGGTTGGGGGCGAAGATAGCAATGCCTTGAAGTGCTTTTGCTGTTAATATAATCATGTTAAAACAAAACACAACGGCAATCATTCGATTGCCGTTGTGTTTTTCGGTGAATCCGCCGGGGCTCGAACCCGGGACCCCAACATTAAAAGTGTTGTGCTCTACCGACTGAGCTACGGATTCATCGTGCTAAAATCGCGTAAGCCGAGGCTTGTCGTTTTTTAGTGGTGCAAATGTATGCAAAAAAATCGGTTCGACCAAAATAATTTCGCACAAACTCGGTTTTTGCCGTAAAAATGTGGGCGCGCCTTATACCGTTCCTACAAAAAACGCTCCCCGACGACGAACCGAGGAGCGTTGGATGCGAGCGAAAGGCCATCGTCGCGGCGGACGATGCGTGCCCTATCGGAATTTTTTGAAGTTCAGGTTCTTGTCGACCAGTATGCCGTCGACGGGGTTAAGATCGAACGTCAGTTTGCGTTTGGCCTTCAGCGTTATGACCATCAATTCGCCGTCGCCGTCGATGGTCTCCTTATCCCCTACGTTCACGAATGTCGGATAGAGCGCCTTGCTGCCGTTGGTATGCAGACGGTCGTATGTGAGATTCTCCATCTGCTTCATGCCCGACGGAGTCGCGCCGACGAACTCGTACGCCTGCTGGTCGTAAGGCAGCGCGAAGCTGATGGCGTTGACCGAAGCCATGCCCTTGCCGCTTACGGTGAGGCGGATCGTGTCGCCCGCGTTGTAGCTCTTGCGGTCGGCGGCGACGGTAATTTCGCCTGCGAGAGGCGCGGTCGAGGGATCGCGTTTCACGCCGCCGTCTATCTGCGTGGCCGCTACCGAGATGTCGTACGCGTCGATCAGATCGTTGCCGTTGATGTCTCCGCGGCTTATGTAGCCTTCGAAATCGGAGTCGCCCCGACGCAGACCCGTGTAGTTCATGTACGAGGTCAGGTCGTTGGAATCGATTTTACCGTCGTTGTTCACGTCGCCTTGCAAATAGCTCTCGGTGCCCGCCACTTTGAATACATAGAGCTCGCGGCCCGAGCCGTAATTGCCGACGGCTTTGCTTACGCTGAGTTTGATGTAGCGCGCCGAAGGTTGCGTCGCGAAGTCGAACACCTTGGTCTCGCCGCTGCGCTCCCACGTAAAGTCGCCCGCCTCGGTCCAGTCGCTCTTGTCCATGCTGTAGTAGACTTTGCCTTCGAGGATGGTGCCGTTGCCCGAATCGAGACGTGGCAGATAGTGGAACTTGTCGAGTCGGTTGACCGTTCGCAGGTCGATTACGAGGTTGAACGGTACGGCCGCCTCGTTGTACTTGGTGTGCCATATATCGCCCGACTCGGAGAAGTCGAAGAGTCGGTTCACGCCCGCGCCGCCTTGGTCGGGACGATCCGATTCGCCGCGCAGATCGTGCAGAGCGAACTCCAGAGGGTTGGTCTTGGTGCGTACGGCGGTCTCGGCCCACGGTGATACACCGTCGGCGTTGACTGCGCGCAGGCGGAATCTGTAGTCGGTCTCGGGTGTGAGGTCGATGAACTCCAACTCGGTGCCGCGGATGGTCGAATAGAGCATGTCGCCGAACTCGATCTCGTAATAGTCGGCGTTCTCCACCTCGTTCCATGCGGGAGTTACGGTATATGCCTCTACCCTCTCGTCGTCGATGGCGAACTGCGGCGCGGCAAGCTCGCCGTGCGTCGTGCGGAGACGGTTTTCGGGATCGAATACGAATCCGTCGACGATCACCGTCTGCTCGCAGGCCGTGATGTCGGCTTGGGCGAGTTTTACGTATATAACGGGGTTTTTTGCGATTACCTTCTTCGCGAAATCGCTGTCGGGGGTGGCGAAGCGGTTCATGTCGGGCGCGGCGTCGTAGAACCATACGTCGCTGCCCTGCTCGAACTCTTCGCGCGAGGCGGCCCGAGCGAGCTTCACGCGGCGGCCGTTCACCGACGCGGTTACGCGCTTGGGCTCGGCGGTGGCGTTTATGCGGAACTCGGTGGTCTTGTCGGTCTCGAATCCGTCGAAACCGCCCTCCGCGGGGTGTACGGTGATAACCGCGCGGCTTCCCCTGTTGTCGGTCGCCTTGCCGATGGTCGTCGACTCGATGAGCGTCGAGGCGAACTCGCCGCGGCGGTATGCCTCGGTTTCGCCGTCGTCGTCGTATTCGATGAACGACGAATATCCCGAGGGATAAAGTTCGTATATGCGTCGCGTTTTGTCGATCTGCGCCACGTTGTTGTTGGGATCGGTCATCGGGATGATCGCGCCGTTACGCACGAACAGAGGCAGTTTCCACAACGGGGCGTCGAACGAGTTGATTATGCGGTCGCCCGCGTATTTGTCGCCCGTGAAGTAGTCGATCCACTCGCCGTCGGGGAGATATATGCCGTCGCGTATGTCGTTGCCCTCCTCGTCGGCCGCCGTATCGCGATATACGGGAGCCGTGAGGAACCACGGTCCGTACATGTATTGATAGCGCGTGGCCGTCCCCAGCGTGTAGGGATTGGGCGCGACGAGCATCATGGCGCGGATCATCGGCATGCCGTCCACCGCTTCGCGAGCTATGGAGTATGTGTAGGGCATGAGCTCCGATTTGAGTTTCAGATACCAGCGGTTGATCGAGGTCGCGGGCTCGCCCAGCGCGTGGGGATATTTCTCGTTCGAACCCCAGCCGTCCATGTTGAGCTGCATCGGCGAGAAGGTCTTCCACTGGAAATCGCGCGTGTTGATTACGGGTTGCTTGCCGCCGAAGATGCCGTCCATGTCGGACGATATGTTGGGCTGGCCCGAGAGTCCCGAACCGATGTAGGTCGGGATGTGGAAACGGATGTATTCCCACTCTCCACCCGTCTGGTCGCCCGTCCAGATGCCTGCGTAACGCTGCGTGCCCGCCCAGCCGTCGAGCGATATGATGAAAGGACGCGCGTCGTCGCCGTAATAAGGCATGATCTGCGCCACGTCGGCTATGCCGTTCAGGCCGAACGAGTAACCCGCGCCGACCCACGCCACGTCGGTCTTCAGGACGCGCACGCCCGCGTCGCGGACCTCTTTTACGATATCGCGCTGCAACAGCGCGCTCACCTCGGGTTTGGGGTGCAGATCCGACTGCGTCCACAAGCCTATCTGCACGCCCTTCTCGCGGGCGTAATCGCCCAGCTCCTTCAGGTTGCGGATGTTGCCGTCGAGCGTCTCGGTCTGTCCGTATCCCGCGCCGTAGCCGTCGTTGGGCAGAAGCCAGCCCAAAGGCATGTCGTGGGCGGCGTAACGGTCGATGACCGCGCGCGCCGAGAATTGGTAGTTATCCTTCTCGCCGTTGAGCGACTCTTTCACGCCGCCGTTATCGCGCTGGCTCTCCTTGTAACGCTTGCCGTCCTCGAACGGTATGCCGTTTTCCGCCTCGACCCAATAGTCGCGGTTGTAGGCGTTGAGGTGACCCTCGTAAAAGCCGAATTTCGGGAGAAGAACGGGGTTGCCCGTCAGTTGGTAGTAGTCGTTTAGCAACGCCACGGCGTCGTCGTCGACCATGAAGAACAGGTCGAGGTAGTCGGTGTCGTGCGAGAGCAGGACTTCTCCGTCGTTGGCCGCGCCGAAGTCGTAACGACCCTTCCTGAATGTGTACCACATGACGCCGTAGCCCTCGGTCGACCAGTAGAACGGCGTGGGCGACGCTACCCCGCCGTCGGTCCAACTGTTTTGGTTCTCGATGGCTATCGATTTGCCTTTGTGCGAGAAGCGTCCGTTCTGCACGCCGCCGCCGTAGAAATACTCCTGCGGGTTCTCTTTCAGGGCGATCGATACGCTCTTTTCGCCTATTTCGATCGGCGCCGTCTGTTCGGCCACCGTCTTGCCCGATACCGCGTCGACGACGGTCATGAGTTGCGAGGCTTTGTCGAAGATGACCTTTATGCGGTCGGTGGCGACGGTTATTTTGCCGTCGGCGTCGCCGATGCGGATCTCGCCCGCCGCTTTGCGCGGATTGTCGACGAGGATGCGGGCTTCGGGTTTCGCCTCGGGATCGCGCATGATGCCGCCTTTGTCGTCGCGGAACATGCGGAAAATATTTTCGCCGTAAAAATCGAGCGTCATGCGGCGGCCGTCCGAGTAAAGCAGCTCGACGGTCGTCGGGTTGATCTTTTGCGCGGAGACGATTGCGGTCGGCGGCACCGTCTCGGCGCCGTTTTGCGCACGCAACGCGGCTTGCGGGGCAAGAATCGCGAGGAGCGACAAAAGCGTCGACACGATTGTCGATCGGATGGTTTCAAATAACGATTTTTTCATTGTCGGTTGGTTTATGTTTTAATCGGTAATTGTTTCGGCAAGTTGACTGCGTAAAATTAAGGAAAATTTCGGTTACGGCCAATGCGCGGCCACCGTTTTACGCAAAATAGATTATTATTTTGAAATTCAATACGAAATATGTATCTTTATTCACTGAAACATAAACTTAATTATTGGCAAAGATGAAAAGAGTTATTTTATTGATCGCAATATTGGCTGGCTTCGTTGCTTGCGAGGAGAAAAAAAAGCCGATGATCGGGCATATCGACGATATGATGTTTATTATAAAATATCCGGATAATCTTTCGGATATTACCGAACCGATTGTTCTCGAACCGTTGACTTCGGCAAATTTCGATGCGAACACCTCGATTGAACTCTATGTTTCTCGAAATGCGTTCGTCGCAAAGGACTATCCGAAGCAGGATGTTACATTGGCGGTCGACGAAAAGGAATCGACGGCCGTATACGGCGAGGATTTCGATTTGTCGGCGACCGAGTTCCGATTCCGCGGGGCCGATAACATTAATCTGCCTCTCAAAATGGATATAGGCGATGCGGCGGGCAAGAAAATAGTGTTGCGGCTCGTCTACGATGAATATCCGTCGTGTCCCGTGGAGGGCCGCAAAGCCGACCGCATAGAGATTTCGGTGAACGAATGACGGTAAATGTTTGAAAAAGCGATTCTTTTACGTAAATTTGGACAAATAATAGTCTTCTTATGGTAAAAGAATCGTTTTTTTATGTTTTGATCCTTGCGTCGCTTGCGGGGTGCGCGCCCCGCGAAGGCGCGGAGATACGCGCCAAAGGCGACGGCTTCGAATTGCGCGTCGACGGCAAGCCGACTTACATCAAGGGAATCGGCGGCACGAACCGTCCCGACATCGCCGCCGCGAACGGCGCGAATGCCTGCCGCACTTGGGGCGGCGATGCGAAGAGCATCCGCAAAACCTCGGCTCTGGCGGCCGAACACGGCATGTACGTGATGCAGGGAATATGGCTGCCGAAGGAGGCGGAGAAGTATTCCGACGATAAGTTCAAGGAGGAGATGCGCGCGTTTTGCCGCGCGACGGCCGAGGAGTTCAAAGACGATCCCAACATACTCGTGTGGGGAATCGGCAACGAAGTGGAGCTGAGCGGCACGAACAACGGCGCCGTGTGGGGTTTTATCGACGAATTGTCGAGAATCATCAAGTCGGTGGACGGCAGACACCTCACCTCGACCGTGATAGCTCACAACAAAAGCGCGCTCGATTCCATAGCGCGTTACGCTCCGTCGTTGGATGTGGTCGGGATCAACAGTTACGGCCCGATACTTCAGGTGAAGGATATGGTCGCCGCGTCGGATTACGACGGTCCCTACATGATTACCGAGTGGGGTCCCACGGGTTGGTGGGAGACCTCGTCGACGGAGTGGAAAGCGCCGATAGAACAGACGAGCGAGCAGAAGCGTCGGGTGTACGAGACGCGTTACAATGAAGCGATTCTCGGCGATCCGCGTTGCATCGGGTCGTTCGTGTTCCTGTGGGGACAGAAAGAGGAGCGCACGCCTACTTGGTTCAGCATGTTCGTGGAGAACGGTGTCGAGGGTTTGCCGTTGAGAGGCGAGAAGACTCCTATGGTCGAGGCTATGCAGCGTGTATGGACAGGGCGCGAACCCGATATGACGGCTCCGATCGTCACGGGCATCGCGATAGACGGTCGCAGACCCGAGGAGAGTCCCAAAGCGACGGCGGGCGTCGCGTTCAGGGTCGACGTCGAGGCTTCGGATCGCGAGGGCGACGAGTTGACTTACATATGGGAGATATTGCGCGAGGCGACCGTATTGGGATTCGGCGGCTCGTTCGAACCGCGTCCCGAACGTTACGGCGAGGTGATTACGACCGACTCTCCGACGGCGGAGCTGAAGATAGACGAGGCGGGAGAGTACCGCGTTTACGTATATGTGTCGGACGGCACGGGGTTCGTGTCCACCGTCAACTCGCCCGTGCTGGTGAGGTAGAACGAAAAAATACGGCATCCCGCGAGAGATGCCGTATTTTTTATTATTTCTTCAGCATATAGCGGATAACCGCATAGCCTCCGACGATCTGGAGCAGCATGCCCGCGATTCCGAGGCGGAAATCCTGAAGGGCGGCGAGAAGGCTCTCGGAAGTCAGCCATTCGAAGAGCGTGCCGACCGTTTGATAGAACAGAACCACGCCGCAGAGGAGCGCGAGGGATACCTTGCGGAAATGCGCCGCGGCATATCCCGCCGCCAAAGCCAAGAGCGTCGATTTGACGAGGATGGGTGTCAGCATGGCCGCCGCGGGCATGCCGAAAAGCAGATGGTTCGCCACGGGCGAAACGACGGCCGTGAGGAGTCCTGCCCTCCATCCGTATTTGTATGCTCCGACGAGCGTGAAGAAGTAGATCGGCAACCAGATCATTCCGCCTCGGGGAACAAGGTGGCACAGTTGCGGCAAGGCGATGTTGCCCAAGACGAACAACGCTGCGACGAGGTAGGTTTTGGCCTCGTTGTAACCGAGCGAGTAGAGTTTGATGCTTGTAGTTTGCATGATTCGATTATTTTATTGGTTTAAGTTATCGTAACGTTTTTCCACTTCGTTCCAATCGACTATGCGCCATAGGGCGTTCAAGTGGTCGGCCCGACGGTTGTTGTAGTCCAAATAGTAAGCGTGCTCCCACACGTCGAATCCGAGCAGCGGCGTGAGGTCGCGAGCGACGGGATTGCCGCCGTTAGGCTCCTTCACTATCGTCAGGTCGCCGTCCTTGTCGGCGGCGAGCCATACCCACCCCGAGCCGAAAAGCGACGCGCCCGCGTCGACGAAATCTTTCTTGAACCGATCGAACGAGCCCCACGCGCCGTCGATGGCCTTGCGGAGCGCGCCCTGCGGTTCTCCGCCTCCGTCGGGCGAGAACTGCGTGAAGTAGAGGTTGTGGTTGAGCGTCTGTCCCGCGTTGTTGAAAACGGCGCCGTCGGACGTGGCCACGATCTCCTCCAACGAGCGGTCGGCGAAGTCGGTTCCCTCTATCAGGCGGTTGAGGGTAGCGGCGTATGCCGACAGATGCTTGCCGTAATGCAGGCCGACGGTCTCGGCGCTGATGATCGGCTCCAGAGCATTTTCGGCGTAAGGCAACTTGACGGGTTCGAATCGTCCGTCGACGGGCATCGTCTGCGCTTCGGCCGCCGCGGCGAAAGCGAAGAGAGACATTATTGAAAGCATCGTTTTCATAATCCGAATGTTTTAAGAGTTTTCATTATGGAATCATGTTGCGACCCGCAAGAGCCGCGTGGGCCCGCAACCTCTCCCCGCGAATGTCGGCCGTATTCGCGTCGCTCATTTCGCGGTCGTCGCAGGCTGCTGCCCGAGTCGGTGATTCCTTTTTGTACTCATCTTTCAAAAATGTTGCCCGAGAGCGTCGCGCCGAGATATTATTTTCCGTCCGTCGCGGCTTCGCGGCCGCGGATGAAAGCGGTTATCGGCGGCAGACACTCTTCGGCCGTGCGGCAGTCGGCGCACAACTTCTCGACGGGACAGATATCGGTTCCCGTGCGGTTTATTATGTGCGGCGTCTCGCGGGCGTATTGCGGTTCGATGCCGACGGAGCGGAAAAGCTCCGCCGCGGCCGAACTTATGACATCGGCGTAAAGGTCGGCGATGCCGCCCAGAATCATCAGTGCCGCGGCGCCCTTGCCCACCACCTTGTCGGCGACGAAAGCTCCTCGCAACGACTCGGGCTCCTCGTGCAGCAGGCGGAACAGATCCTTCACGCCGCGTTCGCGGAATATGCGCGATTCCGAGCCGTTAAGGATCACGCACGAGCAATTCTCGGCATGCAGCAGATCGATGGCGCGCTGTGTGTCGGAGGGTGAAAATGCACTCTTCATTTTGCGGTGTTTGCGTTAGAGTCCGATTGCTCCGTCAGGCGGAGCGCAACGGCGTAATTCGCTTAAAATTCGCGTTCCTGCTTCAGATCCTCCACGTATTTGTCTATGCGACGCATCTCGCGGGGGATGTCGATTCTCTGCGGGCAATGCGGGTTGCACTGCTTGCAACCGACGCAGTGACTCGCCTGCCTCAACTTGGGCACCGAGCGGTCGTAACCCACGAGGAACGCGCGTCGCGCCTTGCGGTAGTTCTCGTCCTGCGACGATGAGGATACGTTGCCCTCGTTGACGCACTTGTTGTAGTGCAGCAGGATGGCGGGTATGTCGAGTCCGTACGGGCACGGCATGCAATATTTGCAGTCGTTGCACGGGATGGTCGGATATTGCAGCATCAGTTCGGCCGTATCGTAAAGGAATCGGTTGTCCTCCTCGGTGAGCGGCACCAGAGGCGAGTAGGTGCGTATGTTGTCCTGCAAATGCTCCATGTAAGTCATGCCGCTGAGGATCGTAAGCACGCGCGGCATCGATCCCGAGAATCGGAACGCCCACGATGCGACGCTGCTGTCGGGGTTCTGCTGCTTCAGGCGCGCCGCGATATGGTCGGGCACGTTCGAGAGGCGGCCTCCGAGCAGCGGTTCCATGATTATGATGGGAATCTCGCGTTTGTCGAGCTCCTGATAGAGATATTCGGCATCGACGTTGTTTCCTCGGGCGTTGCGCCAGTCGGAGTAGTTCATCTGTATCTGGCAGAAATCCCAGTGCACCGTGTCGTGCAGAGCCAGTATGTGATCGAATACGTGGGCGTCGCCGTGGAACGACCATCCGAGGTTGCGGATGCGGCCCGCCTTGCGCTCCTCGATCATGAAATCGAGCATGCCGTTATCGATGTAGCGGCGGTTGAAGTCCTCGATGCTGCCGCCGACCGAGTGCAGCAGGTAGTAGTCGAAATAGTCGGTCTTAAGCTCGCGAAGCGAACGCTCGTACATGGCGATGGAATTTTCGCGCGACCAGTTCGAGAAGTTCGACATCTTGGTGGCCAAGAAATAGGAGTCGCGCGGGTGGCGGCTCAGGGCTATTCCCGTGGCGGTCTCCGATTTGCCCTGAACGTATACGGGCGACGTGTCGAAGTAGTTCACGCCGTGGGCCAGAGCGTAATCGACCAGCTCGTTCACCGTCTCCTGATCGATTTCGTCGCGGCCGTCGGCGCCTTTGCGCGTCGGCCAGCGCATGCAGCCGTAGCCGAGTATCGACACTTTGTCGTCGGTGTTTTGGTTGATTCGGTAGGTCATTTTGTCGGTCGGGACCTCCCCTGCCGCCGAACCCGCCGCCGCGCCGTCGCTTTTGCAGCCCGCCAAGGCCGTGGTGGTGACTATCGTTCCCGCGCCGAGTCGTTTGAGGAACTCGCGGCGGTCGATGCCGTTGTCTTTTTTGATCTGCATATGGTGTTTGTTTTTATTTAATCTTAATGGTGTCGTCAAAATTCGCGGTTCTGCTTCAGATTCTCCACGAATCGGTCGATGCGTTGCATCTGAGCGGGTATGTCGATGTGTTGAGGACATTCGGGATTGCATTGTCCGCAACCGACGCAGCGGTCCGCCTGCCTCAACTTGGGCACCGAACGGTCGTATCCCACCAGAAACGCGCGCCGAGCCTTGCGGTAGTTCTCGTCCTGCGACGAGTAAGGGATATTGCTCTCGTTGACGCACTTGTTGTAGTGCAGCAGGATGGCGGGGATATCCAGTCCGTACGGGCACGGCATGCAGTACTTGCAGTCGTTGCACGGGATGGTCGGATATTGCAGCATGAGCCGCGCCGTCTCCTCCATGAACTCCTTTTCGTCGTCGGTCAGAGGCGTCAGAGGCGAATAGGTGCGTATGTTGTCCTGCAAGTGCTCCATGTAGGTCATGCCGCTCAATACCGTGAGCACACCCTCGGGCGAGCCCGCGAAACGGAACGCCCACGACGCCACGCTGCTCTCGGGAGCGCGCTGTTTCAGTCGCGCCGAGATGTAGTCGGGAACGTTCGAGAGACGCCCTCCGAGCAACGGCTCCATGATAACCGCGGGGATGCCGCGCTTACGGAGTTCGGCATAGAGGTATTCGGCGTTTGTGTTGCGCGGGTTGACCTCTTTGGCGTGGAGCCAGTCGAGGTAATTGAGCTGTATCTGCACGAAGTCCCACTTGAACTCGTCGTGGCGCGAAAGCATGTAGTCGAATACGCGTACGTCGCCGTGGTACGAGAAGCCGAGGTTGCGTATGCGGCCCGCCTCGCGCTCTTCGAGCAGGAAATCGAGCACTCCGTTGTCGAAAAATCGCTCCTTGAGAAGCGGCATGCCGCTTCCGCCGCCTATGGTGTGCAGCAGATAGTAATCTATGTAGTCGGTGCCCAGCGTTTTGAGCGAGTTGCGGTACATTCCCACCGATGCGACGAACTGTTCTTCGGGCGACCAGCCGCGGCCCGCATACCTCTGGTTCGACATCTTGGTCGCAAGAAAATAGCTCTCGCGCGGATGGCGGCCGAGCGCTATGCCTGTCGCCCGTTCGGAGAGTCCCTGCATGTAGGGCGGCGCGGTGTCGAAGTAGTTGACCCCGTGCGCCAGAGCGTAATCGACCAGATTGTTGACCTCCTCCTGATCAATTATCTCGCCGTGCGACGTCTTTTTCATCGGCCAGCGCATGCAGCCGTAACCGAGCAGCGACACGCGGTCGCCCGTCGTCGGGGTGACGCGGAAGGTCATTTTGTCGGCCGGCACTTCGCCCGATGCGCCGCCGTCCGCTACTCCCCCGCCCTTGCAGGCGGTAAGAGCGGCCGAGGCGGTCAGGGCGCCCGCGCCGAGGCGTCGGAGAAATTCCCGTCTGTCGATATCCTTGTTTCGAGGAGTCATACCTATCGCTGTTATATGGTTCGGTGGTTGAGGTGTCCCTCCACGTATATCGCGCTGAACGGACGCACGGGACAAAGATTCTCGCAGGCTCCGCAGCCGATGCAACGCTCGACGTTGATAGTGGGGATTTTGGGCGAATCCTTCTTGGCGGGATCCGACGCCACCATCGTTATGGCCTGCGTGGGACAGTGACGCGCGCAGTTGCCGCACTCGACGTCGTCGGTGAGGGGCACGCAGTTCTCTTTGATCCACACGGCGTGGCCTATCTGTATCGACGATTTGTCGGCGACGGTTATAGGTTTGATCGCTCCCGCGGGGCACACCTCCGAACACTTCACGCACTCGGGGCGGCAGTAGCCCGATTCGTATGACATGGTGGGCTGCATGAGTGTCATGAGTCCCGCCGAGGGTCGCAATACCTGATTGGGGCATACCGATACGCAGAGCTGGCAGCCCGTGCAGTGCTGCGCCATGTTGCGCGCGCTGAACGAACCCGCGGGTGTTATGGGAGCGTCGCGTTTCGGGGCCTTTTTTGCGAGGATGGTGGCCAAGCCGCCGTCCACCTTCATCTCCTGCGCCTTTGCGGCCGATGCGGCCAGAAGACCCAAGCCGGCGATGAAATTGCGGCGCGAAGCGTCGGCCTTCGCCGGTTGCTTGTCCTCGTTTTTGGCGGCTGCGCCCGTGCAATCGGCGCTCGTGCGGCGACGGTACTCTATGGCGCCTTTACGGCAGACGTCGATGCAATCCATACATGTCACGCAGCGGCTGTAATCGATGGCGTGGTTCTCTATGTCGATGCAAGAAGCCTTGCAGTTGCGGGCGCAAAGTTTGCAGTCGACGCACTTCGACCTGTCGATCACGGGTTTGAGAAGCGAGAAGCGCGAGAGCGTGCCCAGCACCGTGCCGACGGGACAGACGGTATTGCAATAGGTTCGTCCGTTGCGCCAAGCCAACACGGCCAGCACGACGAACGTAGCGGCAGCGATGGCGAAAGTCGAGACGCTCCTGATCCATATCTCGGTAGAATAGAACGCATAACTGTCTACCCTTTCGGCCAAGAATGCGAGGGCGTTGTTGCCCGCCTGCCAGATCGGCGCGAAGAGATTCTGCGCGATGCGGCCGTACGAGCTGTAAGGAGCCAGCAGGGCTACGAACGATCCGACGCCCGCCACCAGAGCGACGACGAACACGGCCAGCAAGCCGTAACGCAACCACGAGATCGCGGGCGAGTAGCTGAAGCGGTTTTTCTTGCGTCGTCCGCCGAACCACGACACTATATCCTGCATCACGCCGAGCGGGCATATTACCGAACAATATACGCGTCCGAAGACGAGCGTCAGGACGATGAGCAGCAGGACGATGCCAACGTGCATGGCCAGCAGGGCCGGCAGAAACTGGATTTTAGCCATCCACCCGAACCACGCGTGGAGCGTTCCCGTGAAGTCGAGGAACAACAGCGTGATGAGCGTGAAAAAGATTGCGGCGGCGATGATTCTGATCTTTCGCAACATAAATTTATAAGGTTTTGTTTGTTTTATGAGTTATCGTCGGGCGTTGTCGATCCGTTGTCGTCATGCGCGGATCGACCTCGTGTGCAAAAATACTAAAATAAAATGCTTTTGCGAATATATCGACTACCGTTTTTGTTACCATTTTTACGGTTCGGGAGGAAATGCTCGGTTCGCGGCGGCTGTTCGCCGACAGCGTGGCGCGGCGCCGAAACAGGGTCGGCTGCGAATAAAAAAATTACAGCCCGATATGTATCGGACTGTAACGCAATTCGGATTTGGCCGAATTATTTGGTGGCTTTTACGAAATCGCCTTGCTTGTCGAAGTCGATGAACGACTTGTCCGAAAGGCCCACCTTGTAACCGTCGTCGGTAGTCTGGAACATCACGATGTTCAGATCGGGATATTTAGCTGCGGCATAAGCCTTGATCTTTGCGGGGAGAGCCGTCGCGGGGATGCGGCCGCTCTTCATGATGATCTGCGAGCAGTCGCCGCTGCCGCCCTCGAACGAAACTTGGTTACCGCTGTTGAAGTAAACGGTATACTTGTCCCACGATGCCTCGCGATCCATTACGACCGACTTCACTTTCTCGTTGGCGAAGTTCTTCTGCACGAACTCCTGAGAATTCTTGGGCAGTTTGTCGAAATCAACCTCCTGAGGAGCAGCGCTTACCGCAATAGCCGCAGATGCGCAAACGAAAAACAATAAAAATTTTTTCATAATAACAAATTTTAGTTAAAAACCGTATGCGGCGTAAGTGCAAATTGTGTTCCGTTCGGACCGCGGAGTGCGAAATAAAAGTCTGCGTAATCGTTTAGGCGTTGAGGGTAAGGGGGATAGATCGCGGGGCGCAGCCTGCGGCGGAACGCAAACGAGTGAACAACGAGTTGCGGGCCTCCGCGTGGGGAGGCTGCGGCCCGCGCGACTCTGAGAGTCGCACTTATTTATTAAATAATGTTTCAGAAAAACCTCTCGTCGAAATTCACGAGGTAGAGCTTGTCGGTCGCGCGCGTCACGGCGGTATAGAGCCAGCGGAGCATATCCTTCGTCATGGGTTCGTCGCCGAACAGACAACGGTCGACGAATACGGCGCGCCACTGTCCGCCCTGCGCCTTGTGGCAGGTGACGGCGTATGCGAATTTGACCTGCACGGCGTTGAAATGCGGATTTTCGCGGATCTCCTTGTAGCGTTTGATGCGGCTTTTTATATCGGTATAATCCTTCTCCACCTCGTCGAACAGACGGCGGCTCTCCTCGCGGGTGAGCGACGGCGATTCGGAGGCGATGGTGTCGAGCAGGATTTTGCACTCGATCTCCGTGTCGTCGTAATCGGCGAACGAGAGCACGGCGTCGGCGAAGTGGAACCCGTAAAAATCCTCGAATCGGCGGATCTTCTTCAGACGGGCTATGTCGCCGTTGGCGATGAAGCTCATCGGGCAGTTCTCGATGCGTTCGGTGTAGTGGTAGTTGTTCTTCACCACCATCAGCATGTCGCCGCTCTCGATGGCCTCCTCGGCCGAGAGGATATATCGCCTCACTCCCTCGTTGAATCGGTTGGCGCGCTTGTTCGAGCGGGTCACGACGATGGTTTCGTCGCGTCCGTACGTGTCGTAACAATCCTGCAATTTCTCCAAGAACTCGCCTCCGTCGATGGCCTCTATGTCGGGGCGGCTCAGGTCGAAACGGGGTATCTCGCAGAGGTTGTTTTCCAGCATGCAACGCACCATCGTGGCGTTGAAAAGTATGCCCGATTCAACGCTTTGGCGTACCACGTCGTCCATCGACGTATATGTCACGTCGCCGTAATGCAGCAACGCCGACGGCTCCAGCGCAGGACTGTAATCGGCCCCCACGGGCGGCAGCTGGGCGTTGTCGCCTACCAGAATCAAGCGGCAATCGCGTCCCTTGCGCACGTATGTTATAAGGTCCTCCAGAAGCGATCCGCTGCCGAATATCTGGCCGTCGCCCGACGAATCGGAGAGCATCGACGCCTCGTCGACGATGAACACCGCGCCCTGCTCCTTGTTCATGTCGAGCGAGTATTTCGACTCGTAATCGGCGTTGGTGCGCTGGCGGTAGATGCGTTTGTGGATGGTGAAGGCCTGCTGCCCCGAATAGCGTGTCAGCACCTTCGCCGCGCGCCCCGTCGGAGCCAGCAGAACGCTCTTCACGCCCGTCTCGCGAAGCACGGCGACCAGTGCCGAAATGAGTGTCGTTTTGCCCGTTCCCGCATAGCCGTTGAGCACGAAAATACGCGAATAATCGCTTGAGGAAAGGTATTCGGATAACTTTTCTACAACTTTTTTCTGGCTAAGTGTTGCGCCAAAAGAGATTTTTGCGTAAATTTGGCCTGCGATATAAGTGTTAAGCATATTTGTGCCGTTGATTTTCGATACAAACTTAATAACAAATACTAAAAAATGAAAAAGGGAATACAACTTTTACTCGCACTGGTGATCATCGGTCTTATTTACGTGATCGCGGTGCAGATTCACACTCCTCTGAGCTTCGATAAGCAGATGAAGGTCAGGAATGCGGCCGTGATCGCCAAGTTGAAGGATATCCGTACCGCCGAGCGTGCATTTAAAGGTAAGTATCAGCATTTCACCGACAACTTCGATACGCTGATTAACTTCGTGCTTACCGATTCGATCGAGTTCGAGTTCAAACTCGTCGACGAGGACGACTCGGTAGGTATGGCCAAGTTGAAGAAATCGGGTAAGAAGAACGTCGAGAAGCGTTACGTGAACGCAATCGATACCATCTTCTCGCCGCGCAAACTCACCGCCGAGGATATCAAGAATTTGCGTTATATCCCTTACACCGACAATATGGAGTTCCTGCTGGAGGCCAACAATATCGTAACCGAGTCGAAAGTGGAGATTCCCGTCGTGGAGTGCCGCGCGCCCTACAAGGCATATCTCGATACGGTGGCTTTCCGTCAGCAGATCATCAACCTCATCGACGATCAGGTGAACAACTTCGGCAAGTACGCAGGTCTGAAGTTCGGATCGCTTGAAGGCGGTAACAACGAGGCCGGCAACTGGGAGTAATCCGTTTCGGTCATATGATATGAATGTCCGCTCGATTGCTTGGGCGGACATTTTTTCGTAAGTTCAAAATATACTGTTTATGAGGATCATAAGCGGCAGTTGCGGCGGGCGTACCATAGTGCCGCCCAAGAACCTGAGGGCGCGCCCCACTACCGATTTCGCCAAGGAGAATCTTTTCAACGTCCTCGGCAACATGTTGGATTTCGAAGGCGTCGAGGCGCTCGATCTCTTCGCGGGTACGGGCTCTATAAGTTACGAGTTCGCTTCGCGGGGCGCCGCGTCCGTCACGTCGGTGGAGATAAACGCCGTGCACTACAATTTCATTCGATCGACCGCGGCGGCTTTCGGGCTCGACAACATACATGCCGTTAAGGCGAACGTGTTTCTTTATCTGAAGAGTTGCGGCAAACGGTTCGACGTGATCTTTTCGGATGCGCCGTACGATCTCGAAGGCAGCGAACGGGTCGTGGACGAGGTGTTCGAGCGCGATTTGCTGAAAGAGGACGGCATATTCGTCTTCGAGCACTCGAAATCGAAGGACTTCGGTTCGCATCCCAATTTCAAGCAGTTGCGGAGTTACGGCAGCGTCCGATTCTCGATATTCGGGAAGTAAGACATACTATTTTTACGGATAAATATAATTTTTTGCTAAGAATAGTTGCAGATTCGGATTTTTGTCGTACCTTTGCAATCGCAATCAGCAAACGGTGCGTTAGTTCAGCTGGTTAGAATACGTGCCTGTCACGCACGGGGTCAGGGGTTCGAGTCCCCTACGCACCGCAAACAAGATTGGTAATCAGTCTTTTATAAGAGTAACACCCGAATTTACACTTGAAAATGTGGATTCGGGTGTTTTCTTTTTTATACATGATGGAGAGTATTACAAAAATCGCCCCTGCCGAGGATATCGGCAGGGGTGAAATGATTATGCTAAAAGCCTTGAGCTTAATACTCTAACTTGGCCAGACGCTTGTAGCTGTTGTAACGCCACTTGGCATTCTCCTCGGCAGCGGTGAACAGCTCCTCGGCCTCGGCGGGGAACGCTTTCTTGAGCGAAGTGTAACGCACCTCCTTCATCAGGAAGTCGCGGAACTTCGTCCAGTCGGGCTCTTTCGAGTCGAGCACGAACGGGTTCTTGCCCTCGGCCTCCAACTGCGGATTGTAGTGCCACAAGTGCCAGTAGCCGCATGCCACGGCATCCTTGCCGACGGTCTGCGTGCGGGTCATGCCTCCCTTGATACCGTGGTTGATACACGGAGCGTAAGCGATGACGAGCGACGGACCCGGGTAGGCCTCGGCCTCCTTGAGCACGTTGAACAACTGAGCTTGCGAAGCTCCGATCGACACCTGAGCCACATAAACGTAACCGTATGTCATGGCGATGGCGCCCAGATCCTTCTTGCGGATGCGCTTGCCGCTCGATGCGAACTTGGCCACAGCGCCTACGGGCGTGGCTTTCGACGACTGACCGCCCGTATTCGAGTAAACCTCGGTATCCACGACGAGGATATTTACGTCGGCGCCCGACGCCAGCACGTGGTCCACGCCGCCGAAGCCGATGTCGTAACCCCAGCCGTCGCCGCCGATGATCCACTGCGACTTCTTGACGAGCCAATCCTTCATCTCGAGGATCTTGTGACAGTAATCGCAGCCGCAGGCTTCCATCATGGGAACCAGACGCGCGGTAACCTCTGCCGACTTCGCCGACGAACCGCGGTTCTCGATCCACTCCTTCATCGCGCCCTTAAGCTCGTCCGAGCACTTTGCGCACTCGGCGATGGCCTGCTCCATATACTTCTGAATACGGTCGCGGAGCTTCTCCACGCCCACGTGCATACCCAAACCGAACTCGGCGTTGTCTTCGAAGAGCGAGTTGGCCCATGCGGGACCCTGACCCTTGGCGTTGGTGCAGTAGGGAGTCGAGGGGGCCGAACCCGAGTAGATTGAGGTACATCCCGTGGCGTTAGCCACCATCATCTTGTCGCCGAAGAGCTGCGAGATGGTCTTGATGTAGGGAGTCTCGCCGCAACCCGCGCAGGCGCCCGAGAACTCGAACAGAGGCTGTTCGAACTGCGAGTTCTTCACGGTCTTGGTCTTGTCGACCGCGTCGCTCTTGTAGCCGATCTTCTCGGTGATGTTCTTCCAATTCTCGGCCTGAGCCATCTGCGACTCCAACGGTTTCATCACCAAAGCCTTGTTCTTGGCGGGACATACGTCGACGCAGTTGCCGCAACCCGTACAGTCGAGCGGCGTCACCTGCACGCGGAACTTGTAGGCTTTTGTTTCGCCCAAGCCCTGCTCCCATTCTACTCCCGAAGCCGCGGCCTCCTCGTCGGTGGCGAGGAACGGACGGATGGCAGCGTGGGGGCAGACGTACGAGCACTGGTTGCACTGGATACAGTTTTCGATGATCCATTCGGGAACGTTTACGGCTATGCCGCGCTTCTCGTAAGCGGCCGTGCCGTTATCCCACGTACCGTCCTCGCGGCCGTTGAAAGCCGAAACGGGCAGGTCGTCGCCCTTGAGGGCGTTGATCGGATCGACTATGTTGCGCACGAACTCGGGACGCGACATGTCGACGTTGTGCGACGCGGCCTTGACCTCGATCGAAGCCCACTCGGCGGGAACCTCGATTTTCTCGACAGCGTTGCCGCCCGCATCGACGGCCGCATAGTTCATATTCACGATATCCTCGCCCTTCTTGCCGTAAGACTTCAGGATGGCGTGTTTCATCTCCTCGACGGCCTTTTCGAACGGGATCACGTTCGCTATCTTGAAGAACGCCGACTGCATGATGGTGTTGGTGCGCGAACCGAGGCCCAGTTCCGACGCGATCTTGGTGGCGTTGATGATATAGAAGTTGATGTCGTTCTTGGCCAGATAAGCCTTCATGTGGTCGGGCAGCGTCGCGCAGGTCGTGGCGGCGTCGTGCACCGAGTTGAGCAGGAACGAACCGCCTTTCTTCAGGCCCTTCAGAACGTCGTATTTGTCTACGTACGACGGAACGTGGCACGCCACGAAATCGGGAGTCGTCACCAGATAGGGCGAACGGATGGGCTTGTCGCCGAAGCGCAGGTGCGACGAGGTGTAACCGCCCGACTTCTTCGAGTCGTAAGAGAAATATGCCTGACAATACTTGTCGGTAGAACCGCCGATGATCTTGATCGAGTTCTTGTTGGCGCCCACCGTGCCGTCGGCTCCCAGACCGAAGAAGAGAGCCTCGAAAGTGCCCGCCTGAGCCAGCGAAACCTCCTCGCCGAGGGGCAGCGACAGATTGGTCACATCGTCGTTGATACCCACCGTGAAGTGATTCTTGGGGCTGTCGGCGAACAGATTGTCGATAACGGCCAGAATCTGCGCGGGAGTGGTATCCTTCGACGAGAGGCCGTAACGGCCGCCGATGACGAGGGGCCGGTTCTCCTTGCCGTAGAACATATCCTTTACGTCGAGGTAGAGAGGCTCGCCGTTAGTTCCCGGCTCCTTGGTGCGGTCGAGAACGCATACGCGCTTCACGCTCGCGGGAACGGCGTCGAAGAAGTACTTCTCCGAGAAGGGACGGTAGAGGTGGACGGTGATAAGACCCACCTTGCGGCCTTGCGTGGCCAGATAGTCGATGCACTCCTTGATGGTCTCGTTCACCGAACCCATGGCCACGATCACGTTCTCGGCGTCGGGCGCTCCGTAATAGGTGAAGGGCTTGTATGTGCGGCCCGTGATATCCGAGATCTTCGCCATAGCGTCGGCTACCATGTCGGGCACGGCGTCATAGAACTTGTTCGAGGCCTCGCGGGTCTGGAAATAGATGTCGGGGTTCTGGGCCGTGCCGCGCGTTACGGGGTGCTCGGGATTGAGCGCGCGTGCGCGGAACTCCTTCAGCGCGTCGCGGTCGAGCATCGAGGTGAGCGAAGCGTCGTCGATGACCTCGATCTTCTGAATCTCGTGCGAGGTGCGGAATCCGTCGAAGAAGTGCAGGAACGGAACGCGCGCCTTAAGCGCCACGATGTGCGCCACGCCTGCCAGATCCATTACCTCCTGCACCGACGAGGTGGCCAGCATGGCGAATCCCGTCTGACGGGTGGCCATGACGTCCTGATGGTCGCCGAATATCGAGAGCGACTGCGCGGCCAGCGCGCGGGCCGAGACGTGGAACACGCCCGGGAGCAGCTCGCCCGAGATCTTGTACATGTTGGGGATCATGAGCAGGAGACCCTGCGACGCGGTGAAGGTCGAGGTGAGCGCACCGCTCTGCAACGAACCGTGCACCGCTCCCGCGGCTCCCGCTTCCGATTGCATCTCGACAACCTTGACAGTCTCGCCGAACATGTTTTTCTGGCCTTGAGCGGCCCACTCGTCGACCAATTCGGCCATTGTCGACGAGGGCGTGATGGGGTAAATCGCAGCTACCTCCGAAAACTTGTAGGCTATGTGAGCCGCTGCGTAATTACCGTCGCACGTGATGAATTTCTTCTCTGACATACAAATAGTAATTTTGTGTATTTTATGAATTTTTCGTGTGAATTATCTCGTCTTATCCCCCACCCGTCCGTATTCGGGTGTCTTCGCAAAGTTATGAAATTCCGATCTTATTTCATAGATTTTTCAGTGTTAATATTTTAACAGGCGCACGGCTGACCGTATATGCGTCCTAATTTGCCGTAACGTCGTCGGGCGCGCGCCCGATCTCGGCACGCAATTCGATAAAAAGGACTATATTTGCACTCTCCGCGCCGTTGAAACGCGCGGCCTTATGCCATGATCGAATACCGACAGACACGACTCGCCAACGGACTTACCGTTATAGCCAACCGCGACGGAGCGTCGCGCATGGCGGCAGTGAACATACTGTACAAAGTGGGCGCGCGCAACGAGGATCCCCGTCGCACGGGCTTCGCCCATCTGTTCGAACACCTGATGTTTCGCGGCACCCGCGAGGTGCCCGATTTCGACACGCCCGTGCAGATGGCGTGCGGAGAGAACAACGCGTTTACCAACAACGATTATACCGACTTCTATATCACCTTGCCCGTCGCCAATATCGAGACCGCCCTTTGGCTCGAAAGCGACCGCATGACGGGGCTCGACCTCTCGGCCGAGGCGTGCGAGGTGGAGAAACGGGTGGTGATCGAGGAGTTTCGGCAACGTTATCTCAACCAGCCTTACGGCGACATGAACATGTTGCTGCGCGCGCTGGCATACGAGCGGCACCCCTACCGTTGGGCGACGATAGGCCTGACGCCCGACCATATCGAGGCTGCGACGCTGGACGAGGTGCGCGACTTTTACCGACGCTTCTACCACCCCTCGAACGCCATTCTGTCGGTTTCGGCCGATATCGATCCCGACGAGGTGTTCGCGCTGGCAGAGAAGTGGTTCGCGCCCATAGCCGATTCGGGATGTGCGACGACGCCCATTCCGCCCGAACCCGAGCAACGCGCCGCGCGGCGGCGGGTCGTGGAACGCGACGTCCCCGCTACGACAATTACGGTGGCCTACCACATGGGCGACCGTCTGTCGCGCGATTTCCACGCGGGCGACATGGCCTCCGACCTATTAGCGGGAGGAGATTCGGCGCGTCTTTACGAACATTTGATAAAAGGTGAAAAGCTCTTTTCGGGCGTGAACGCATATATAACGGGCGACGTCGACTGCGGTCTGTTCGTGTTCACGGGACAGCTTCTGCCCTCCACGACCGAGGAGCGGGCCGAGGAGGCTCTGCGGCGCGAGGCCGAGGAGCTTATGCGCGGCGCGATAAGCGATTACGAGATGGAGAAGGTTAAGAACAAGTTCGAAGCCAATACCCTGTTCGGCGAACTGAACGTGATGAACAAGGCGATGAACCTCGGATATTACGCCATGCTGGGCGATACGGCCCTCGTGAACCGCGAGGTGGATATCTACCGCTCGCTCACTGCCGACGACGTGGCCGATTTCTCGCGCCGCACGTTCCGCGCCGAAAACTCGTCGACTATTATTTACAGAGCGAAACGATGAAACGACCGACACTTACCATACCGACCGACATCGAGGTCCCCCGCGCCGTGCGGCACGCAGCCGCGAACGGCACCCCCGTTTACGTCGTGAACTGCCCCGAGTACGAGGTGGTTCGCGTGACGTTCGTGTTTCATGCGGGAACGGTGACGCAACGTCATCCGTTCACGGCCTCGGCGACGGCCAACATGCTCGCCGAGGGTACGGCGGCATTCTCGGCGCAGGAGATCGCCGAACGGCTCGACTATTACGGATCCTATTTCGACATAAACATCGACCGCGATTATGCCTATGTGACGTTCTGCGCGTTATCGAAGTTCTTCGACCATACCGCCGAGATCATCGAGGAGGTTGTGCTCCGCCCCGCGTTTCCCGAGGGCGAGGTCGCGACCTACCGCGCGAAACGGCGGCAGCAACTCGCCATCGAACGCCGCAAGGTGGAGACCATAGCGCGCGAAAACTTCGCGCGGGCCGTGTTCGGGGCCGAACATCCGTACGGCATATCGTACGACGAATCGGAGTACGATTCTCTCGACCATGATCGGTTGGCGGAGCACTATCGCCGCACCTATACCGCGCGTAACTGCATGGTGGTGTGCAGCGGGCGTATCGACGAGGCGACGTTGCGCCGCATAATCGATATCGCCGCGGCGTTGCCCTCGTCGGGTTCGGCGGTGGCGGAGCCGATCGCGCCGTTCCGCACCACGCACGACGTGCGGGTACGGCATGCGGGCGCGGTGCAGTCGTCCATACGCATGGGGCGATTGCTGTTCCCCCGCACGCACGAGGATTTTATCCCCATGCAGGTGTTGGCGACCATGTTAGGCGGATATTTCGGATCGAGATTGATGCAGAATTTGCGCGAGCGCAACGGATTCACTTACGGAGTGTATGCCGCGATGGTGAATTTTCAGCAGGCGGGATATCTCGCTATAGCCACGCAGGTGGGACGCGAGGTGACGCAGGAGGCGTTACGGCAGATAGCCGCCGAGATAGAGACCCTGCGAACGGTTCCCGTGCCCGACGAGGAGCTGGCGTTGGTGAAGAACATCATGGCGGGCGAGATGATGCGGATACTCGACGGGCCGTTCGGCATCGCCGACGTCACGACGGAGAATCTGTTGTGCGGGTTCGACAACTCGCATACGGGCCGCAGTCTGGAACGCATACGCCGCACCACGTCCGACGAGTTGCTGGCGTTGGCGCAGAAGTATCTGCGGGCCGAAGATATGGTGACGGTCGTGGCTGGGGATTGGGAATAACGAATGTAGTTCGGCGAACTGCACGGTTCTTCGAACCGCAATTATATAAAACAACCGCTGCGGGACCCGAAAATCCCGCAGCGGTTGTTTTATCGTTTGGCATATAATTCCATTCGCCTTTCGCAAAGCCTCCTCGCGACCTCTCCTAACCGCTTCACGAGATCGAGATGCCGCGCCAATTCGTCCGTCTCGACGAAGAAGTCGAAATCGTATTGCGCGTATGTCGCAAAATTGTTTAGGCAATGCAGCGTTTGTTTCGGATAGTATTCGTCCGCCTCGAACAGTAGCGGCAATTCGCCTGACAATGTACGCAGCCTATGGTGCAGATACCGCACGTCGCAACTGTCCGCCTCGAAACTGTGGTAAACATAAAACAGAGTTCTATAGTAATACACTGCCGCCTGCGCCATTGCGAACGCCGATTCGCGGATATGCTCCTTATCAAGATTACATTCCGCATACCCAGCGAGTTTGTCGGCCAACGGCATAAAGATCCCTGCATACCTTGCAGCGTCAGATACAGCATAGCCGAAATCGAATCCGTCGCGCGGTCGGGAAATCTTTCGACTGCGGGAATGCAATACGATTCCCTCCTTGCGTGCAAAATAAAAGAATGGGGTGTTGTTAGCGTCCAAATACTGCCGAGTATAGATGTAGAGATTAATGTATGGCGCGCCATGTCCGATGTAGGGCAGTTTCATCTTCAAATATCGTTTTGCGTCATACCAACTGTAGTGCGCGGGGCCGTCGGTAATTACCAATAGGTCGTAAGTGAGAATATCGCTATGCGGCGTTCCGTTTGCGAGTTTTCCGAACAGCAGGATATATTCGGGGTCCAATAACTCCCGCAGTGTTTCTGCAATTCGCGTGGCTTTCAAGGTATCGTAAGATTGTTGTTTAGGTTCCTCGACAGTCGATTTAATTAAAATATTTTGATTCGTTTCCATGTTTGATTTTTGCTTCGGATTAGATAATAAAGTGTCTGTCCTTATAACGCGCGAGGCGCAACAAAGAGAATAAAGAGTTTGATTAACAATTGGTTGCTAATCGGGCGGATGAGAATGGGAACGAATAGGATCATTGCACGGCGGGAACCGCCTGCGGTCGGCCTTGCGGCTTGTCTGCGTAGTAACGCGGACGATGTGTAGTGCTCGCATATAATAAAAAAATGCGCAGCTGCGAACACTACACATTCACCCTTTCAGGCTACCGCAAGGTGCCGTTCGCGGGCGATCAACCCCAACAGCTCTGCGCACATTTTTTAAGTCTGCCTTGGGTGCACACTTAAAAGGATTTAAAATTATGTAGTATTCGCAAGAACAAAGATATGACATTTTTCTGAAATGTGAAAATAATTTCCGAATATAAACGTCATGCCACCGAGCGTAGCGAGGATTGGCATCTCTAACGGGAGTTTTGTCGGTTGGGATTCCAATCATTTCGACGTTTTATAAAACGTCGAAATGTGGAATGACGGGGATGTTATTCGGGTTGCAGCCTGCGGAGACCGCGAACGAGTGTAAAACGAGTTGCGGGCCTCCGCTGGGGCGAGGCTGCGGCCCGCGCGACTCTGACGAGTCGCATTTTTATGAATGCACTCCTCGCCGACGGCGAACTGCTCGGTTCGCAGAACCGCATTATTTCCGTCGGATTATTTCTTGAAATTTTCGGCTACCCAGTTCGTCAGCTCCGTAAAATCGGCTACCGACAACTGTTCGGCGCGCATGGAGAAGAAACGGTGCTCCTTGCCGCCGAAATCGCCGAAAACCGACTTCAGCGAGTTGCGTATCATCTTGCGCCGCTGTCCGAACGACGCTTTCACCACGCGCACGAAAAGAGCCTCGTCGCAACCTAATCGCGTCGTGCCGTTGCGGCGCAGACGCACAACGGCGCTCTTGACTTTCGGGGGCGGATTGAAGACCTTCTCCCCCACCGTGAACAGATACTCTATGTCGTACCACGCCTGAAGCAGCACGCTCAAAATACCGTATTCGCGCGACCCGGGAGGCTCGGCCATTCGGACGGCCACTTCGCGCTGAATCATTCCCACGCATTCGGGCACGATGTCGCGGTTCTCGATGATCTTGAAAAAAATCTGCGAAGATATGTTATAAGGAAAGTTGCCTATCACGCGCACCTCGTCGCCGAAGCGTTCGCGCAGATCCATCGTGAGAAAATCGCCCTCGATCAAACGCGGCGCGAAGTCGGGATAGTGTTCATGCAGATACTCGACACTCTCGCCGTCGATCTCCGCGCCGTATGTCACGATGTCGTCGCGTTGCAGCAGAAAACGCGTCAACACGCCCATGCCACAACCCACCTCCAGCACGGCGGCGGGATTTTCGGCAGTGCCCCCGCCGAGCGAATCGCATATTTTGGATGCTATGTTCAGGTCGGTCAGGAAATGTTGTCCCAACGACTTTTTGGCCCTTACTTGGTTCATGTGTGTTTCTGTAAATATGACGCTACGGGTGCGCGTGGTCGCCGAGAATTTCATTTAGCGTTTTTCGCCGTCCGCACGATCCACTTGACCCATACATACGCCAAAAGCGGAGCGACAACGATCACTCCGCGATTATACGACCATGCGCCCGCGAAATCGAGGTAACACAACGACGTCAAGGCGCGCGTCATTCCGCAGCCCGGGCACTCGTGACCCGTGATATTGCGTATGAGGCATATCGGATGTTCCTCGGTGAATATCCACCCGCGGGGAACAAGGTATATGCACAACGGCGCCAGCGCGATCGCTACGGCGCGACGGTAGCGCCAAAACCACCGCACGGCTGTCGGATTATCGGTTGTTGGTGACGATCTTGCCCTCTCCGTCGCGATAATTGCCGCAAATAATCATGATGAAATCGATCAGCGCCCAAATACCGCAACCGCCCAGAGTTATCAACTGAATCACGCCGATGGTGGTCTTGCCCGTATAGAAGCTGTGGATACCGAGGCCGCCGAGGAAGAAGCACAACAGAAGCGTGGTAAGCCAATCTTTCTCGCTCGCATTGGGATTGACGGCTCTCATTTTCGAACCGCAATAGGGACAATTGGCTGCCGTATCCGACACCTGCTTGCCGCAATCTTTACAATAGATCAAAGCCATAGTGTTGAGTTTTATGTAATTATCGAACCGCTGCGTCGACTGCCGTCGGTGCGACCGGCTCAGGGTAGTTTTGTCGAATGCAAATATAAGCATAAATCCGTCACCGCATGCACGCGAGACGAATTAATTTCCCATCTCGCAGAGGAACTTTATTCGCACGAGGCGTATCTCCTCCTCGGTGTAGTCCGAGCCCAGCTCCTCCACCGCTGCGTCGAGCGAGTCGCTCTCGGCGTCCTCCTTGAAATAGAGGTAGATATCGTCGGCCTTATCGTCGTCCATATACTGCTCGATGTAGTACGATATGTCGAGCTTCGTGCCCGAGTTGACGATGCCTTCGATGTCGGTGAGCAACTCCTCGAAATCGAGGTTCTTGGCCCGCGCGATATCCTCGAAATCCATCTTGCGGTCTATGGATTGGATGATGAATATCTTGTTGCCCGATTTGTTGGCCACCGATTTTACGATCATGTCCTGCGGACGCACGATATCCTTCTCCTCCACGTAGGCCTTGATGAGGCGGATGAAGTCCTCGCCGAACTTCTTGGCCTTGCCCACGCCCACGCCCGAGATGTTCTGCATCTCCTCGAGCGTTATGGGATACTGTATGGCCATATCCTCCAGCGACGGATCTTGGAAAATGACGAACGGAGGCAGATCGTGCTTCTTCGCCACCTTTTTGCGCAGCTCCTTCAGCATGGCGAACAACTCCTCGTCGGCCGCGCCGCCCTTGCCCGCCTGTGCCGCCGAAGCCTCCTCTTCCCGCTCCTCCTCGTCGTAATTGTGGTCGAGGGTTATGGTGACGGGAGTCGGCGAGTCGATGTACTTCAAGCCCTTGTCGTTAACCGATATCAACCCGTAATTCTCGATGCTCTTGTCGATGAGTCCCATGATGAGCCCTTGGCGTATCACCGCGCCCCAGAACTTGCCGTCGTGCTCCTCGCCTTCGCCGAACCACTTGAGTTTGTTGTGCGAATAGCTCTTTATCTGAGCCGTAACCTTGCCCGTGAGCACCGCGACGAGGTGGTCGCTCTTGAATTTGTCGCCTATCGCCTCCAGAGTCTGCAAAGCCAGTTTCATCTCCTCCTGCGCCTGCACCTTGGGTTTGGGGTTGACGCAGTTGTCGCAACAACCGCAATTGTCGTCGTCGTACTCCTCGCCGAAGTAGTGCAGCAGCGTCTTGCGGCGGCAGATGGAGCTCTCGGCGTACGACACCGTCTCTAACAGTAGCAGTTTGCCAATCTCCTGCTCGGCGACGGGTTTGCCCTGCATGAATTTTTCGAGCTTCTGTATGTCCTTGTAGCTGTAAAAGGTGAGGCAGTGGCCCTCGCCGCCGTCGCGGCCCGCGCGGCCCGTCTCCTGATAGTATCCCTCCAGCGATTTGGGTATGTCGTAATGGATCACGTAACGCACGTCGGGTTTGTCGATGCCCATTCCGAAAGCTATGGTGGCCACTATGACGTCTACCCTCTCCATCAGAAAGTCGTCTTGGTTGTTGGCGCGCGTCTGCGCGTCCATGCCCGCATGATAAGGCAACGCCTTGATGCCGTTGGCGACGAGCAGCTCGGCCAGTTCCTCGACCTTCTTGCGGCTCAGGCAGTAGATGATGCCGCTCTTGCCCGACTTCTGTTTTATGAATCGTATTATATCGTGCTCGGCGTTATGTTTGGGGCGGATCTCGTAAAAGAGATTCGAGCGGTTGAACGACGATTTGAACACCGCGGCGTCCGACATTCCCAGATTCTTCTGTATGTCCATCTGCACCTTGGGGGTGGCCGTGGCGGTGAGGGCGATCAAGGGGGCCGCGCCTATGTCGTTTATGATGGGACGTATGCGTCGGTACTCGGGTCGGAAATCGTGGCCCCACTCCGATATGCAGTGCGCCTCGTCGATGGCATAGAACGATATCTTGATCTTGCGCAGAAACGCCACGTTGTCCTCCTTGGTGAGCGACTCGGGGGCGAAGTACAGCAGTTTGGTCTTGCCCTCCAGCACGTCGCTGCGCACTTGGTTGATGGCCGTTTTGTTGAGCGACGAATTGAGGAAATGAGCTATGCCCGATTCGGTGGAGAAGGTGCGCATGGCGTCCACCTGATTCTTCATCAGGGCGATGAGCGGCGATATGATGATGGCGACGCCGTCCATGATGAGCGCAGGCAACTGGTAGCAGAGAGATTTGCCGCCGCCCGTGGGCATGAGCACGAAAGTGTCGCGCCCCGCCAGCAGATTGCGGATCACCGCCTCTTGATTACCCTTGAATGAGGTGAATCCGAAGTACTCCTTCAGTTTGTCGTGCAAAAGAGTGTTTTCTTGCTCCATCATACCGTTGTTCTAAATGGCCCGCTTCGTCGCAAAACAGGAATTTTCATGTAAAGATAAAACATTTTTGCGAAAAAATGATAACTTTGTAAAAAATTTCAACGATTATGCGCCTGTTCACGAGCGAGCTTGTCAAAAAGTACAAATCGCGCACCGTGGTGAACCATGTGACCATCGATGTCAACCAAGGGGAGATCGTCGGTCTGCTGGGACCCAACGGTGCGGGAAAGACCACTACCTTTTATATGATAGTGGGACTCATCAAGCCCAACGAAGGCAAAATATTCCTTGAAAACGACGAGGGCCGGGTGGCCGAACTCACCGACGAACCCGTCTATCGCCGCGCGCAGATGGGCGTGGGATATCTGGCGCAGGAGGCTTCGGTGTTCCGCCGCCTGAGCGTGGAGGACAATATCCGCGCCGTGCTCGAAATGACCTCTTACAGCAAGGAGTACCAGCGCGAACGCGTGGAGTCGCTCATCGAGGAGTTCCGCCTGCAAAAGGTGCGCAAGAGCCTCGGCATACAGCTCTCGGGAGGCGAGCGACGCCGCACCGAGATCGCGCGTGCCGTGGCCATAAACCCCGCGTTCATCTTGCTCGACGAGCCCTTCGCTGGCGTGGATCCCATAGCGGTGGAGGATATACAGAGCATCGTGGCCACGCTCAAGAACAAGAACATCGGCGTAATCATCACCGACCACAACGTCGACGAGACGCTGGCCATCACCGACCGCACCTATCTGCTCTATGAGGGCAAGATCCTGAAAACGGGAACGGCCGAGGATCTGGCCAACGACGAGATGGTGCGCAAGGTCTATTTGGGCAAGAATTTCCAGTTGCGCCACAGTCCCGCGATGGATCGGCAGAAGCAGGCCGAGGCCGCGCAAAACGACCCGACTAAACTTTAACCTTCATATATGGATAAAACCGTCTCCTCGGGGAGCGTGAAAGGCACCATCGTTCCGCCGAGTTCCAAGAGTTACGCACAACGCGCCATAGCCCTCGCGCTGCTGGCCGAAGGACGCACGACGCTGCGAAACATAGAATTCTGCAAGGATACGCGCTCGGCATTGTCGTGCATCGAGGCTTTGGGCGCGCGGGTGACGCACCTCGACGACGCCACGATAGCCATCGACGGCGGTCTGCGCCCCGCGACCGATACGCTCCGCGTCGGCGAGTCGGGGTTGGCGACGCGTCTGTTCACTCCCATAGCGTCGCTCAATTCCACCCCTATCTGCATCGAGGGCGAGGGCACGCTGCTGCACCGCCCCATGATAATGATGATCGAGCCACTGCGGCAGTTGGGCGTGAAAGTGCGCGACGGCGGCGGTTATCTGCCTATCGAGGTGTGCGGCCCCATTCACGGCGGACGTATCGAGGTGGACGGCAGCGTGTCGTCGCAGTTCATTACGGGACTGCTGCTGGCGTTGCCTTTGGCCGAGGAGGATACCGATCTCTATGTGCGTTCGGCCGTTTCGACCCCCTATCTGGATATGACCATCGACACGGCGCGCCGCTTCGGCGTGGAGATCATGCACCACGAAGGCGACTACTCGCATTTCTACATCGAGGGCGGACAGCGATATGCGCCGACTGATCTGGCCATCGAGGGCGATTGGAGCGGCGCGGCGGCGATGTTAGTGGCGGGAGCCGTTGCGGGCGAGGTGACGATAAAGAACCTCTCTACCCTATCCAAGCAGGCCGATACCGCCATCTGCCACGCTTTGGAGCGCGCGGGCGCGGGCATAATAATCGAACGCGACTCGATAACGGTGTCGAAACGCAAGTTGCGCGCGTTCACGTTCGACGCCACGAACGCTCCCGATCTGTTCCCCGCGCTGGCTGCGCTGGCTGCTGCGGCCGAGGGCGAGAGCGTGTTGGTCGGCACCGAACGATTGCTGCACAAGGAGAGCGACCGCGCCGAGGCCATACGCCGCGAGTACGAGAAGGTGGGCATCGAGGTCGATCTGAGCGAGGACAACGTGATGAAGATACGCGGCGGCGAGATACGCCCCGCGACCGTATTCAGCCACAACGACCACCGCATGGCCATGTCGATGGCTGTGTCGGCGTTGCGCTGCGACGGGGAGATAAAGATAGAGAATGCCGAATGCGTGGAGAAGAGCTACCCCGCGTTTTTCGACGATCTGGAATCGGTAACGGTACGATGATATGAATACATGGGGCAACCGACTTAGGATATCGCTCTGGGGCGAGTCGCACGGAGCGCAGGTGGGTGTGGTGATAGACGGCGTTCCCGCGGGGGTACCTCTCGCGGAGAGCGATTTGGAAGAGGATCTGGCGCGGCGTCGCGCAGGTTCGGCGGGCACCACGCCGCGCAAGGAGAGCGACGCTCCGCACATAGTGTCGGGCGTGTACGAGGGACGTGCCACGGGGGCGCCGATCGCCGTGGAGTTCGTAAACGAGAATACCCGTTCGGGCGACTACCGCAACTTGACGGCGCACCCGCGCCCGTCGCATGCCGACATGGTGGCGCAGCGTAAGTTCGGCGGCTTCAACGACCCGCGCGGCGGCGGCCACTTCTCGGGCCGCATAACCCTCGCGCTCGTGACGGCGGGCGCGATAGCCAAGAAGATTCTGGGCGAGGAGATTCGGTTCGTCACCGAGATAAAGGAGATAGGCGGTTCGACCGACAAGGCGCGGTTCGACGAGATAATAGAACGCGCGCGTATGGCGCAGGATTCGGTAGGCGGCGTTGTCGAGTGCCGCGTAGAGGGTGTTCCGATGGGTTGGGGAGAGCCGTTTTTCGACTCGGTGGAGAGCCTCGCGGCCCATCTGCTCTTTTCGGTTCCCGCCGTCAAGGGCGTGGAGTTCGGCAGCGGATTCGAAGCGGCCCGAATGGCGGGATCGGAGCATAACGATCCCATACTCGACGCCGCGGGACGCACCGACGGCAACCATGCGGGCGGCATCGTGGGCGGCATCTCCAACGGCAATGCCATAGTGGTGCGCGCCGCGGTGAAGCCGACGGCCTCCATATCGCGCGGACAACAGACCTACAACTTTGAGACGGGACGCGTCGACGAGTTGGTTATCAAGGGGCGTCACGACGTCTGCATAGCTCTGCGCGCCGCTGTGGTGGTCGAGGCCGCTATGGCCGTCGCTTTGGCCGATCTCAAACTGCGGGCATAGCGATGAGGGCTTCGCGCGCGGAAATAATCGATTACATTCGTCGGCGTACGTCGGCTCTCTACTCTGCGGAGGAGTGCGGACGCATAGCCCGCATGACGGCGGCGGCGTTGAGCGGCGACGCCGAGGCGAAATTCCTGACCGATCCCCGAGAAGTGACGGATATCGAGGGCGTGGAGCGCGCCGCCGAGGAGCTTGCGGCGGGCAGGCCCGTGCAATACGTCATCGGCGAGACCGATTTCTGCGGACTCTCTTTCGTCGTGCGCGAAGGGGTGCTCATTCCGCGTCCCGAGACGGAAGAGCTCGTGATGCTGACCGAACGGCGCGCCGCGGCGTTCGATCGTCCGCGGATACTCGACGTGTGCACGGGCAGCGGCTGTATAGCCGTCGCGCTGGGGCATCGTATTCCGACGGCCGAAACGACGGCTCTCGACATATCGCGCGAGGCTCTGGAAATAGCCCGCGAGAACGGTCGGCGGCTCGGCGTCGAGGTGGAGTGGATCGAGGATGACGCTTTGGGCGGCATGGCGCGGCTCGCGGGGCGACGGTTCGACGTCATAGTGTCGAACCCGCCGTATATTCCGCGTTCGGAGATGGCGTCGATGCACCGCAACGTCACGGGGTACGAGCCCCACGAGGCTCTTTTCGTCGACGACTCCGATCCTTTGGCGTTCTATCGCGCCATAGCGCGCGCGGCGGTCGGAATGTTGTCCGACGGCGGTTCCTTGTTGTTCGAGGTACACGAGCTGTTGGCCGAACGAACGGCGGAGGCGGTACGCGCCGAGGGATTCGCCGACGTGCGGATCGAGGAGGATTGTTTCGGCAAACAACGAATGGTATGCGGCAGCAAAAACAGACTATAAGACGCGACAAGACCGCCGAGCAGGCTTTGGCCTCGCTCATGCGCCTCTGCGCCCGAGCCGAGCGGTCGTCGGGCGACGCGATGCGCCTTATGGGCACGTGGGGCGTTCCGACGCAAGAGCGCGGCGCGGTGCTGCAAAGACTTATAAAAGAGAGATTCATCGACGACAGGCGTTACGCCGAGGCGTTCGTGAGGGAGAAGATCAATCTCAGCGCGTGGGGCGAGTACAAGATCCGCATCGCGCTGCGCCGCAAAGGCATAGCCGACGCCATTGTCTCGGAAGCGTTGAACGCCGCACCGTCGGCGCGCGACACCTCGCGGTTGGCCGAACGTCTCGCGCGCAAGATGAAGAGCATAAAATACGACACCCCTTATCAACTCCGCACCAAACTCATACGACACGGCATCTCGCTCGGTTTCGCGACCGACGACGTGGTGGCGTGCGTCGAGGAGATAACCCGCAATATCGAAGAACCATGCGACGAAGCAGAATTTTTCCCGTTATAGCCGCCCTGTCGTTCGCGACGCAAGCTGCGGCGCAGAGGCTCGACCCCGAATATTACGAATATCCGCTGCGCGACGTGGCGGGTTACTACTCGGCCAATTTCGGCGAGATGCGCCCCAACCATTTCCACTCGGGCGTCGATCTGAAGACCGACGGCGTGGAGGGCAAGGCGGTCGTGGCGGCGGCCGACGGTTACGTGTCGCGCATTCTGCAATCGCCGTCGGGGTACGGCCTCGCGCTTTACATCGCCCATCCCAACGGCACTACCACCGTTTACGGCCATCTGTCGCGGTTCCGCAAGGATATCGCCGACTTCGTCTTCGCCGAGCGGCACCGCCTCCGAAGCAGTCGGGTCGACATAGTCTGCCCGCCCGACAAGTTTCGCGTGGCGCGCGGCGAGGAGATCGCCCGATCGGGTAATACGGGTTCGTCGATGGGGCCCCACCTCCATTACGAGATACGCGACACCGAGACGCAAAAGACGCATAACGTCATCGCGCAAGGCGTGTTGAAGCCCAAGGACGCCATCGCGCCCTACATGATGAAGGTGCACTACATCGAGGTCGACACCGTGCGCGGCATTCCCGTGAACGCCCGTCCCGCTACATACGCCGTGCGCAAGATCGACGGCAACACTTACGGTCTCGCGCGGCAGTCGCCCGTAAAGGTCGGCCGCAAGGGCTATTTCGTGGTCGAGGCGTCGGACCGCAAGGACGACTGCGCCAACACTTACGGGATATATCGCCTGAAGGCGCAGGTCGACGGCCGCACGTTTTTCGAATATCGCAACGACGGATTCACGTTCGATCTCTCGCGTTACTGCAATTCGGTGGCCTACTACCCCGTTCAGCGCAATTCGCGCAACGAGGCCATTCGTTTGGCCGCCATGCAGGGCGGCGTGGAGCGTTTCTATCCCACGCTCGTCGACCGCGGCGCGATCGCGGCCGACGCGGGTGTCAAGCGCAAGATAGATATCGCGGTCGAAGACGATTGCGGCAACGTGTCGACGCTCGGATTCGAGATCGAGGGCAAGCCCGACGCGGAGTGTTTCCGCGGCGAGATCGACGATGAGCGCAAGGCGGTATATTGCGATCGCGACTTCGCATTCAAGGTCGACGACGCGTTCAGCGTGGTGATACCAAAGGGCGCGCTTTACGAATCGGCGGCGTTGCGCATCGAACGGTCGGAGACGGCTCCCGTGGCCGACTCCACCGTGCGGATCCTCTCGCCCGCCTATCGCGTCGGGGACAAAGATATCCCGCTTCATAGGAGCTTCGCGCCCGTATTCAGCGTCGCCGTCGACGAGGCGTTGCGGCCTTACGTCGTGATGGCCGTTGTGGCCGACGACGGGCGGGTTTCGTACGCGGGCGGCAAATATCGTTACAATCGCCTTGCTGGCCGCGCGTCGTCGTTCGGAACCTACTGTCTCGCGGCCGATACCGTGCCGCCAGTCATAAAACCGCAGTTCGCCGACGGGCAGGATTGCCGCAACCGCGACCGCATAACGTTCCGAGTGTCCGACAACTTCTCGGGCATAGCGTCCTACACCGCCACTGTCGACGGCCGTTGGGTTGCGATCGACCTGTCGCGCGGCCGCGCATCGATAGATCTGCGCGCCGAGGGCGTCGCGGGAGGCGGGACGCATGCGATAGAGTTTACGCTGGTCGACAACTGCGGCAACCGAGCCGTATGGCGCGGCACGATCGTGCGATAGGCCGAAAAGGCTTGTAGGCGACGCGATAATTTCATAATTTTGTACCTTACAAAACCGAAACCTTATAATTTATGTTGAAAAAGAGTATTCTCGCACTGCTCGCCGCGACTTCGTTTTTCGCCGCGCGAGCGCAAAAGGAGGAGTTTTCTCCCGTCGATTACGTGAATCCGCTGGTCGGCACGCAGTCGTCGTTCGAACTCTCCACCGGTAACACCTACCCTGCCATCGCGCGTCCGTGGGGTATGAACTTCTGGACTCCCCAGACGGGAGAGATGGGCAACGGATGGCAATACGTGTACACCGATAACAAGATACGCGGATTCAAGCAGACGCACCAGCCCAGCCCGTGGATCAACGACTTCGGCCAGTTCTCGCTCATGCCCGTGGTCGGCGCGCCCAAGTTCGACCAGAACGAGCGCGCGAGCTGGTTCTCGCACAAGGGCGAGGAGGCCAAAGCATATTACTACAAAGTATATCTGGCCGAGCACGACGTGGTGGTGGAGCTGTCGCCCACCGACCGCGCGGCGTTGTTCCGCTTCACGTTCCCCGAGTCGAAAGATTCGTATGTGGTGGTCGACGCTTTCGACCGCGGCTCGCATATCGAGGTCGACGCCGCCAACAACCGCATTACGGGCTACACCACGCGCAACAGCGGCGGTGTGCCCCGCGATTTCAAGAACTATTTCGTCGTTGAGTTCGACAAGCCGTTCGAGTATGTGGCCACTTTCGCCGACGGCCAGTTGAAGGAGAACGCGACCGAGCAGACGGAGAATCATACGGGCGCCGTCATCGGCTTCGCGACCCGCAAGGGCGAGCAAGTGCATGCCCGCGTGGCGTCGTCGTTCATAAGCCCCGAGCAGGCTGCGGTGAATCTTCGCGAGCTGGGCGACGATTCGCTGGAGGTGTTGAAGGAGAAGGGCCGCAAGGCATGGAACGAGGTGCTGGGCCGCATCGAGGTGAGCGGCGGCGACCTCGATCAATACCGCACGTTCTACTCGTGTCTCTATCGCTCTACCCTGTTCCCGCACAAACTGTACGAGATCGCCGACAACGGCGAGGTGCTTCATTACAGCCCCCACAACGGCAAGGTGGAGAAGGGATATTTCTACACGGGCACGGGATTCTGGGATACGTTCCGCTGTCTGTTCCCGCTGCTGAACATGCTCTATCCGTCGGAGAACCTCAAGATGCAGGAGGGCCTTCTGAACGTCTATCGCGAGAGCGGATTCTTCCCCGAGTGGGCGAGCCCGGGCCATCGCGGCTGCATGATCGGCAACAACTCGGCTTCGGTGCTGGCCGACGCATGGATGAAGGGCGTGCGCGTGGAGGATCCGCAGACCTTGTTCGAGGGGCTGGTGCACGGCGCCAACAACGTGCATCCCCGCGTAAGCTCGACGGGCCGTCGCGGACATGAGTATTACAACACGCTGGGTTACGTGCCTTACGACGTCGATATCAACGAGAATGCCGCGCGCACGCTCGAATACGCATACAACGACTGGTGCATCTATCGCATGGCCAAGGAGCTGAATCGCCCCAAGGAGGAGATCGACCTCTATGCCTCGCGCGCGATGAACTATCGCAACGTGTTCGATCCCGAAACGCGCCTCATGCGCGGCCGCAACAAGAACGGCGAGTTCATGAAGCCCTTCTCGCCTCTGAAGTGGGGCGACGCGTTCACCGAGGGCAACAGCTGGCACTACACGTGGTCGGTGTTCCACGATCCGCAGGGGTTGATCGACCTCATGGGCGGCGAGGAGGAGTTCGTCGAGATGCTCGACTCGGTATTCATCGTGCCTCCCGTGTTCGACGACAGCTATTACGGCGGCACCATCCACGAGATACGCGAGATGACGGTGATGAACATGGGCAACTATGCTCACGGCAACCAGCCCATACAGCACATGATATACATGTACGATTACGCCCGTCAGCCGTGGAAGGCACAGCAGCGTCTGCGCGAGGTGATGGACCGCTTCTACTCGGCCACGCCCGACGGCTATTGCGGCGACGAGGATAACGGACAGACCTCGGCTTGGTATGTGTTCTCGGCTCTCGGGTTCTACCCCGTGTGCCCCGCCACCGATCAATACATAATGGGCGCTCCGTTGTTCAAGAAGGCGGTGATCCACCTCGAAAACGGCAAGACGTTCGAGATCTCGGCGCCCGAGAACAGCGCGGAGAACTTTTATATCGACGATATGAAGCTCAACGGCAAGCGTTACACGCGCAACTACATCACTCACGGCGATTTGATGCGCGGCGGCCGTATGGATCTGGATATGTCGGCCGAGCCGAATACCCGCCGCGGAATCGGCGACAAGGATCGTCCCTACTCATTCTCGCTCGATAAGAAGTAAGCCCTGAGAGGATTAACGAAAAAAAGTCATTCGCTTCGAAGCGGATGACTTTTTTCATTTGAGTGATTCCGGCGGGATTCGAACCCACGACCCACAGCTTGAGAGATTTGTAAATAAGGGTGAAGTGACAATATTTATCGGTCGCGAAATGCTGCGCGGCGAATTGGTAAAATAGATACGTGAATGTTGAAAGTTGAAAATGAAAGATTATCCAACATTTATTATTGACCGAAGCCGCCATAGAGCGGCTTCGCGTTTTTCGGACGACTTTGTTGTGTGCACAGACGAGGATGCGGGCTTCATTGCCCGCGTTTACAAATTACCCAAATCTCGCTGCGCTGAATTCGATAGCATTATTGATTCAGTCCCTCAATATGAACGTCCCTACAAATGCCTAACAACGGTAATTGGCGACATTGCTGTTGCTTTGAAAATTGTTCACATGTTTCGTGAACCCGTGTCTAATATACATCGACTGCCTCCACTTATGAAAAAAGCATTGCGCGCATACGTTTGTGGATAACGAAAACACCCCGATATTATCGGGGTGTCCGCCGCTTATGTAAGTTGTCAACAAACGATAGATGCCGCGGCGTTCAAATTGTTCGATATTTCTATTAACGCATCGTGCAATCGCTTTTTCTCATCGGCTGTAAAAGAGGCCGATTTACCGTTTACGATATTGCCGTTTAATCGCTGGTAAAACCACTGTGGCGTCCTTTGAAAATATTTATTTGCGATGTACGACACCGAGACGGCAGGCAAAATATTTTCTAACTTTTTTCTCAATACGCTATCTCGCAATGTTGCATTTGTGGCTCTTATACTTTCTAATGCTGCATCGGCAACGGCAGACGCATCCATATCGCAGTAATGACGCATTTCGTCACGAATCGCATCTCTTTCCGCTTCTGTTTTTGCGTCAATAAATCGCTTTCGCAGTTCTTCGATTTTCGCTTTCATATTTTTGCTTTTTGTGGCCCCCTTGCGGGGGCCTTGTTTTACATTTCTTTTAACATCTCGACAAGTATGTCGATTTCGTTAGCTACAAATTTTAGAGTGCTTTGTGCTCCCTCCCGCCCTTTCAACTCGTTATATAGTTCGAGGTAGAATAGCAATTGTTTTTCGGCGTCGATTCGTTCCTTTGTTTTTCGTTTCATATCATCTATCTTTTGTTGACACTACAAAGATAATAACAATTATGTTATTATGCAAATCTTTTGCCAACTTTTTTGCAATTATTTTTTGTCGTACAAAACGTAATCGAGCACTCGGCGGTTCGCCTCGTCGATTTTTCGCTCGTCAAATCGGATATATACATCGGTTACCGAGTTCCCGCCGTGTCCCAATGCGGCCGCGATAGTCTCTTTCGGGATATCCAACTCGGCGGCGATAGTGGCCCGCGAATGGCGTGCCCAATAGGTTGTAATGTGTGGAAATAACGGATCGTATTTCTTTTTGCCCCTCTTGCCCATAGTAACGGGGCCGATTTTCTGCAATGCCATGTTTATGTGCTTCGAAAAATCGTTTTTATTCGCATGTCTTTCGGCCACACACACCAGCCGTGCGCCGCCGCGATATTTATCAATAATTTCCGCAGCTTCTGGCTCTACTTTTATAGAATAGAGGCGATGTGTTTTTGCTCAATTAAACTCGATACGTCCTTTTCGAATCTCCGTTAGACTGTACAAATCTGCCGTGTTGATGCCGATAAGGCAAAAGATAAGGCGGAACATATCAACATATGGCTGGAGGTGGCTTTCTACATTGTACTGGAATATTATTCGCAGTTCTTCGGCCGATAGCGATCGTTTGGCGGTCTGCTGCGGGCGTATCGGGAATTTGTGGAACGGATAAAAGGTCGTTATTTCTTCGTCAATTGCGGAATTGAATGCCGCCCGACGTTTGGAGATATCCCGAATGAGTGCCCGCGTTGTTTTTAGTGTCCGCGAATTTCTCAAAATAAGGCATAAAAAGTTCTGCAATATCCTCCTTGCGGGGTTTGTCGGGGTCTAATTCCGATTCGATGATATGTTTTATTTCTGCGGTCGTCTTTCCAGCCCAACCGCCGCTATCCGACAATCGTAGGTTATCATATTCACGTCCGAATATTTCTTCGATATAGTGGCATTCAGCATCGTTTTATTCGGGTGGTTATGTTATTCCACGGGTTGGGTTGCAGCTTTATGCCCGTCCCGATATATGCCGTCTGTCCGCGTTTGTTAATCGAGATTTTCAAGTGTGCGGGCGCGCCGTCCTTGACGCGGCGGGCGTCGAAGTATAGATTTATTGTTGCCATCTTATTATGCGCAATTTTTGTGCAATTAATTTGTCACGAAAATACCCAAAATGTCACAAAATGTCCCAAAAATAAGGAGGAAAATTGCAAATAAACGATAGCAAACAAAAATCACCGATAGCGTAAATCGGTGATTAACAGCGGTTTATTTATTGGTGATTCCGCCGCGGTTCGAACGCGGGACCCACAGCTTAGAAGGCTGTTGCTCTATCCAACTGAGCTACGGAACCAACGCAACATGCGATTCGGCGCATTTGCGATGCAAAAGTAAGTCATTTATTTCTTTTATCCAAAACAAACGTTCGTTTTACGTCAGTCGTTTTCTCGCCTCGGCATAGTCCGAACGTGTTCGGCTCTGCTCTCGACTTGTCGAAAACGTTCGTTTTACCCCGATCCTCGGACGTATGCGGCGGTTCGTGCGCATGCGAGCGTAATGTCGCGGGGCGAAATGCAGTTCATTGCATGTGCGATAAAACGCAAATTTTATTCAATAAATAATTGTATAAGAGCGGATGCGGTTTTGTTTCAGTTATCATATTGCGGTTGGTAACTGTTGGTAATCTTGCTTATAGCGGCATTAGTCGTCGCTGCGCGGATCGGTCGAAAAATGTCGCTCGGTATGCCGATTTTCGTATTATTGTAGATTTTTAATGCTATATAGGCATTTTTATTCAATATTATTTTCAAATTAAAATTTTATTCTCTAATTTGATCTCGGCAAACGGAGGGATAGATATCGAGGGTGATGGAATATTGCCGTTTTGCGTTCCGAAAATCCTCTCGGTATATACAATTCTTTATTGCTAAACTGTTAACCTAAAACTTTACCGTTATGAATGACCGAGAGTACGTCGCTCCTGCGATAGAGGTAGTTGCGTTGGAGCCCGAAAAAGGATTCGCCATGAGTTCCGACACGCCCATTTCTCCTTGGGAGAATGAGAATTTTTAATGTTTAATCGATACCGAATCATGAAAAAAGAATCGATCTTCGCCGCCGCGACGATATTTTTGCTCTTTTTCGCGGCGTGCAACGATGCGGGCGACTCCTCTTCGGTTCCCGAGGTCCGCGGCATGACGCTATCGGCGCAGCACGAGGAGATTTCGCGCACCCATTTCGACGGGACGGCAACGACATGGAGCGACGGAGACGCCATTACGGTTTTCGTTGACCGCAACGTCTCCGTGCCCTATCGGTTCGAAGCGGTCGATCCCGCGAAAGGTACGTTCAGTAACGGCGACATATTTTTGGGCGACGACGAGCATACGTTCCATGCGATCTACCCTGCCGCCGCCGATGCGACGGTCTTGGATATAGGCGCGGCGACGCAGACGCAAAAAGGCGTGTTGACCGAACATATAGCCGCGGCGGATCCGCTCGTCGGCAAGGCTGTCGCACGACCGTCGGAGGTTGCCGTTACGATGAATCATACGGCGACCGTATTGAAACTCGATATCGTCGCGGCGGGCTTGCTCGACGCGGAGAGTATCGCTTCGGTGAAGATCGAGGCTCCCGACGGCGTTTTTCTGCACGGAAGACACACGCTCGATCTCGTTACGGGCGACGTGACCGCTATAACGGGCCGATGCGGCAACGCGACGGAGGTTGCTGTGGTCGGATCGGACGATTTCGCGACTGACGGAGAGTTTACGGTGTGGGCGGCGGTCGCGCCGTTCGAGATACCCGCGGGAGAGAAACTCGTTTTTACCGTCAAGGACGGGCGCGGCGGAATGTATCGGATAGAGAAGACGTTCCCCGACGGCAAGATATTCTCGGCGGGTAAGATCATGTCGACCGTTCTGGAGCTGTCGGAGTCTTCGCAACTCTCGGAGATAAATATCGATGTCGATTTCACCGACCCGAACGCTTATCCGTCGGATTTCCCCACCGCGACCGCTCCCGCGTCGTCAGGCACGTTCGTATTCTCGGGGCATGAGTTCGTATTTGCGAGCTCGTCGCCGTTCCATAATCGCGAAATGTCGGATAAGACGAGGGCTTTGTGCTTCGAGACGTTCGCGGACAAAGACACTGCGAAGATCCGCATACCCCGCGTCGAGGGTTATGCGCCCGCCGTGGTCGCGATCGGGGTGCACTCTACTATAATCAACAAGCAGAATGCGCAGATCGCGATAGAGACCTCCAAGGGAGAGATAACCGGGAGGGTCAACACTTTCCGAGCGAAGATCGGATTTACGTTGAGCGACACCGACGATAAAACGGATTATTACATCGGCATATACGGCAATAAGGCGCCGTGCAGACTGAGCTCTGTCGGCATAACTTACGCGCGGCTGCCGTAACCCTTCAGGCGTGCGGCCGCCCGTGCGATTTCGCCCCCGAGGAGCATGCCGCCGTCGGGGGCGAATCGTGTTTTCGCGTCGGTCGGTCCGAGGCGGGGAGGCGCGGTTTGGTCGGAATTTTGCATTTGCGACGACCAAACCTTCATACTATGAATTACGGTATTAGCATTCTTTTCCGCGCCATCCCGCTCTTGATGGCCGCATTCTGTTTCGCTTACGGAGCATACGTGCTCGCCGCGGGCGATACTCCCGACCGACTCACCGCAGGTCCCGTAATATTTTTTCTCGGCTCGATCTGCGTGGCGCTCTATTGTACCGCGGCGACGATAATCCGTCAGATTATCGGCACCTACACCACCGCCGCGAAATACATATTCCCGATTTTGGGATATGCTTTCGCGCTGTTCACTCTCATCTACGGCCTTACCATCATCGACGCGCAATATGCGCCGACATACGTGTCGGGACATGTCGTATGCGGACTCGCCCTCATTACGGCCTGCGTGGCGACGGCGGCCGCCTCGTCGACCAAATTCGGCCTCATACCCGTCAATTCGGCCGCTCCCGACCGCGCGTTCAACCCGTCGGGCTTCTCGCGCACCGTCGGCAGCATACTCATGGGCTTCGTGATCGTCGTATCGGCGGTGGCATGGATCTGGGCCATTATACTGCTCACCACGGGACATTCGCAGGCGCATATCGTGGCTGGCTGCGTAATGACGGGCATAGCATGCGTGTGTACGTCGCTCATAGCTTTGGTGGCGAGCATCGTGCGTCAGGTACAAGGAGTATACACCGACGGCGAAAAGGTTATATGGCCGTTGTGGGCGCTTGTTTTGGGTTTGGCGGCTTTCGTGCTCGGACTCGTCATGATATTCGTCCATTGGGGCGAACCCGTCGATTTCGTCGGATTCGTGCTCATCGGTTTGGCGCTCATCTGCTGGAGCATATCGAGCAAGGTGATATTGCTCGCCAAGATATGGCATGCCGATTTCGCGCTGGCTTCGCGCATTCCCATCATCCCCGTAATCACGGCTTTGATATGTCTGTTCATGTCGGCGTTCCTCTTCGAGGAGGCGTTGTTCAAGATCAAATTCTTCGTGCCCGCCCGCGTGCTCGCGGGATTCGGAGCCATCTGTTTCACGCTTTTCTCGATTGTGTCGATTCTCGAGAGCGGCGCCAAGAGGAGATGATACCCGTAAAAACGACGAACCCCGACAACGTAAAGGTTGTCGGGGTTCGTCGTTCATATATCTCTACTCCACTATTACGAAGCTCGAAGTGCGTCCGTCGGGATAGATGCCGTCTATGTTGGTTATCTTGTCGGTTATGCGCTCCATCTCGGCGAGCGACTTCACGGGGCGATCGTTGATGTGGGTAATTACGAATCCCTCGCGCACCCTTGCTCTTTCGAGCAGGCCGCCGCGTTTTACGTCGATTACCTGCACTCCGCCGCGGATCTCCAGCTTGTCGCACAGTTTCTTGCCTGCGTCGGCGAACTTGCCGCCCAATGCTGCCGTCACGTCCACGCTCTCGCGAGTCATGAGTTCGTTCTTGCCCACGCGGTTCTTGAGCGTTACCTCGATATCCTTGGTCGAGCCGTTGCGTTTCACCGTAACCGTGATCTTGTCGTTGGGACGGTGCTGCGCCATCTTCTCCATCATGGTCGAAGCGTCGTCGGTCTTCGCGCCGTCGATGGCCGTGATGATGTCGCCCTTGCGGATACCTGCCTCGGCTGCCGCGCTGTCGTTCACTACCGATGCCACATAGAGTCCGCCCGTCTGCTCGATGCCGAGCTCCTTGCCTTCGCTCTCGATGAAGCGGTCGTCGATGGCGCGGTACGATATGCCCAGCATCGCGCGCTGCACCACTCCGTACTCCTTAAGATCGACCACCACTTTGCGAACGATGCTCTCGGGCACTGCGAACGAATAACCCATGTAGGTTCCCGTCGACGATTTGATTACCGTGTTGATGCCCACCAGTTCGCCGCGGGTGTTTACCAACGCGCCGCCCGAGTTGCCCGGGTTCACCGCCGCGTCGGTCTGGATGAACGACTCCACGCGCATCTCGTTGGGGATTACGCCCAGTTGGCGCGCCTTGGCGCTGACGATTCCCGCCGTGATGGTCGACTGGAGGTCGAAAGGCGATCCGATGGCCAACACCCACTCGCCCAAGCGCAGATCGTCCGATTTGCCGAACGGAATCGTGGGCAGGTCGTCGGCCTCGACCTTGATGAGGGCCACGTCAGCGGTGGGATCGGTTCCCACTAACCTGGCGTCGAACGTGCGGCCGTCGTTGAGCTTGACCTTGAGTTTGGTCGACTCCTCCACCACGTGGTTGTTGGTGACGATGTAACCGTCGGCCGATATTATGACGCCCGAACCTCCCGCACGCTGCTCGCGGGTCTGAGGCTCGCCCGAGCCGCCGCCGTATGGCATTCCGAAAAACTCATAGAAGGGATCGTACGAGCCGTACGAACGGCCTCCGTACTGCACCTCGCGAATGGCCTCGATGTTTACCACGGCTTTCACCGCATTCTCGGCCGCATACGTCAGGTCGGGATATTGTTCGGCCTGATATGCCGTGAAATGGGTGCCTGCCTGTTGTTCGGGATCGCTCCATGACACATCGACGCCGCGATTGCGCGCAACCGTTTCGTGAGAGAGGTATTTATCCACGCCCCATGCGGTGACGCTGCCGGCCACTGCCGATACGAGGACCGATCCGAAGAATAATAATGCCGTCTTTTTCATAATAACACAAATTTTCACGTTTTGTTTATAACTCCAAATTAGGCAATTTCAACCATAGGCAATTTTTCTTTTTTTCAGTTTCGCATTTATAACGCGGCGGTCGGGACGTTTATTATATCAGAGTGTGAAAAATATCGTCGACAGACATAGCCGTGCGATGTCGGCAAGACTTTTTACCGCCCTTTTTTGCAATTGCGATTTTTTGTGTAATTTTGCACCGATTGAAATCAATGTGGAAGGATTTGGACTGCTTGCAACCACAATAAAAATGCTAAAAGGCGTATAATTAAGGTATTACGACAGTCGCATCTTCCATACGTTAAAAAATTTTAAGGTATGGCTTTTTTATTTACCTCCGAGTCGGTGTCGGAAGGACATCCCGACAAAGTGTCGGATCAGATCTCGGATGCTATTCTCGACGAATTTCTTCGTCGCGATTCCCAGTCGAAAGTCGCTTGCGAGACGCTTTGCACCACGGGTTTGGTCGTGGTTGCGGGCGAGGTGCGCTCCGACGCATACGTCGATATCCAGAGCGTGGCGCGCCGCGTGATAGATCGCATAGGCTACAATCGCAGCGAATATCAGTTCGACGCCGCGTCGTGCGGCATCTTGTCGGCTATTCACGAGCAGTCGTCGGACATAAACCAAGGCGTGGTGCGTGACGAGGCCGCCGAGCAGGGTGCGGGCGACCAAGGCATCATGTTCGGTTACGCCTGCAACGAAACCCTCGAATACATGCCTGCGACGCTCATCCTCTCGCACGTGATAATGAAGGAGTTGGCGGCGATACGCCGCGAAGGTGCCGTTATGCCCTACTTGCGTCCCGATTCGAAGAGTCAGGTTACGGTGGAGTACGACAGCGAGACGGGCAAGGCTCTGCGCGTGCATACCATCGTGGTGTCGACCCAGCACGACGAGTTCATCGCGGCCGACGACTCGCGCAGCGAGAAAGAGGCCGAGCGCATGATGCAGGAGCGTATCCGCGAGGATGTCCGCACCATCCTCATTCCGCGCGTGAAGGCTCGCTTGCAACGTGCGGGCGACTGCTTGGCCGAGCTTATCGGCGACGACTACATCCTGCACGTCAACCCCACGGGCAAGTTCGTCATAGGCGGCCCCCACGGCGATACGGGACTCACGGGCCGCAAGATCATCGTCGACTCTTACGGCGGACGCGGCGCGCACGGCGGCGGCGCTTTCTCGGGCAAGGACTCTTCGAAGGTCGACCGTTCGGCGGCTTACGCGGCGCGTCACATAGCGAAGAACATGGTGGCGGCGGGTGTCGCCGACCAGATGCTGGTGCAGCTCAGTTACGCTATCGGTATAGCCGAGCCGCTGTCGATATACGTCGACACCTACGGAACTTCCAAGATCGGTTTGTCGGACGGCGAGATCGCCGAGCGCATCGGCCGTCTGTTCGATTTGCGTCCCGCTTCTATCGTGGACCGTTTCGGATTGAAGAACCCAATATTCGAGGCTACGGCGTCGTACGGACATTTCGGCAACCGTCCTTATAAGAAGACGGTGAAGGTGTTCGAGAACGGCAGCGAGGTCGAGCGCGAGATCGAGTTTTTCGGTTGGGAGCGTCTCGACGCCGTGGATGATATCCGCCGCGAATTGGGATTGTAGCCGTCAGGTTCGCAGATCTTAAGACAGAACGCCCGACTTCGTGTCGGGCGTTTTTCGTTTGTGTATCGACATCGCGGAGCGATGTCGGCAGTTCGCCGCCGCCCTCACGCGGCGGACTGCAACTCGCCGAAGGCTCGTGCATTCCGTCGCCGGCAGCAAACTGCGTCGCGCGGGGCGTATTTACATTTAATAGCCTTATTTATAATAGTTTCATCTTTGTCTGTGTGGTGAAATAGCCCTCTTTTGTGATGGAATTATTGTATACGGTGACGGAAAAATCGCGACACATTTGTCGAGTTCGGGGTTAATGTCGTATTTTTGCACGAATTTTTAAGAATTTTTAGGATTGATGAGAAAAATGAAAATCGCGGTGCTTGTGAAGCAAGTGACCGATACGCGCGAAACGATCGAGGCCAAGGTGAACGCCGACGGCGTGATCGACAGAAATTCGCTTCCGGCGATTTGCAATCCCGATGATCTGAATGCCTTGGAGCAGGCGTTGCGCCTCAAGGATAGGTTGGACGAATGCGAGATAGTATTGATAAGCATGGGTCCGCAGCGTGCCGAGGAGGTGCTGCGCGAAGGTATATACCGCGGCGCCGACGAGGGCGTGTTGCTGTCGGACCGCCGCTTCGCGGGAGCCGATACGCTGGCCACCTCGTACGCTTTGGCTATGGCGTTGCGAAAGATAAACCCCGATTTGGTATTGGCGGGACGCCAGTCTATCGACGGCGATACGGCTCACGTGGGGCCCCAGACCGCTCAGGCGTTGGGATGGCCGCAGGTGACGTACGTGGAGGAGATCGTGAAGTGCGAAGACGGCAAGATCGAAGCGCGCCGCCGCACCGACGAAGGCGTGGAGCTCGTGAGCGTCGTTCTGCCTGCCGTGATGACTGTCGGCGGCAAAAGCGCCGCGCCTTGCAGACCGTGCAACGTGCGTCGCATTCTGAACTACCGCAAATGCGGAATCGCCTGCCTGACGGCCGACGATTTGGGCGGCGACGCGGCGCGTTACGGCTTGGGCGGTTCGCCCACGCAGGTGGTGGACAGCCGCACGATAACCGCGGATCACAAAGATACCTCTTGGGTGGGCGCCGACGACGAATCCTTGACGGATTTCGTCGCGCGATTGGTTGACAGCCACATTATTGAATAACGCTAAATGATGTAACGCATGAAGAATGTAATGATATATTGCCAGACCTCGAACCGCGCGATGTGCGAGGTGAGTCTGGAACTTCTGACCAAGGGTCGGCGACTGGCCGAGCAGCTCGGCGGCGAACTTTCGGCCGTGCTTGTCGGCGACAAGGTGTCGCATTTGGCGGCCGAGGCCTACCGTTACGGAGCGCAGCGGGTGTTTTGCGCCGAGGACGAGCGGTTGAAGGATTACCTTACCCTGCCCTATGTGAAGATCGTGAAGCATGCGATCGAGACGGAGCGTCCCGAGATATTTCTCGCGGGAGCCACGAGCGAGGGTCGCGACATGACGCCGCGTCTGGCGGCCGAGTTGGGTTGCGGACTCACGGCCGACTGCACCGCTCTGGAGTTGGGCGACTGTTCGTATAAGGATAACGAATATCGCGGCGTGTTGAAGTGTATCCGTCCGAGTTTCGTCGCGAATCAGCTCACGACCATAATATCTCCCTCGACCCGTCCGCAGATGGCCACCATCCGCGAGGGCGTGATGGCCAAGGAGCCGTTGGCCGCGGCTGTGTCGGGCGTGTGCGAGACCATCGACGTCGAGTCGTTGCTCGCTCCCGAGGATTTCGCCGTCGCCGTTATCGAGAAGCACGCCGAGGCGCAGGGAGTCGATCTGAAGGGCGCCAAGGTGATCGTCGCAGGCGGATACGGAATGGGCAGCGCCGAGAATTTCGAGTCGCTGTTCCGTTTGGCCGAACTGCTCGGCGGCGAGGTCGGAGCCACGCGCGCCGCGATAGATGCGGGTTACGTGGGCGGCTACGAGCGCATGATCGGTCAGACGGGCATAACCGTGCGTCCGAAGCTCTACATAGCGTGCGGAATCTCGGGTCAGGTGCAGCATACGGTGGGTATGGACCGTTCGGCCTGCATAATCTCGATTAATTGCGATGCCGACGCGCCGATTCACAAAATAGCTGATCATGCGATCGTGGGCGATGCCAAACAGACTGTGGACAAGCTCATAACGCTCATAAGCAACAACAGACGATAGAGAGTATCATGAAGAATTTTTATAAGGATAACGACAGACTCAAGCGTCAGCTTACGCACCCCGTGATGAAGCGTGTGGTGGCGCTCAAGGAGGATAACTATTCGCAGTGCAAGACTTACGCTTCGGCTCCCGAGAACTTCGCCGATGCCGTCGATTGTTACGACAAGGTGATGGAGGTCATGGGCGAGATATGCGCCACGACCATCGCCGAGAACGCTTTCGACGTCGACGCCGAGGGGCCTCGTTGTGAGAACGGCCGCGTAAGCTATGCTTCGGGCACGCAGCGCAACCACGAAATGCTTACGCGCGCGGGACTTTACGGCATATCGCTGCCGCGCCAGTACGACGGCCTGAACTTCCCGACCGTGCTTTTCACCATGGCGTCGGAGATGGTGGCTCGCGCCGATGCGGGATTCTGCAATATCTGGTCGTTGCAGGATTGCGTGGATATAATCCGCGAATACGGCGACGAGGAGATCAAGGCCGAGTTTCTCGGCCGCATAGCCGAGGGCGCGACCTGCTCGATGGACTTGACCGAGCCCGATGCGGGCAGCGACCTTCAGGCCGCGATGTTGAAGGCCACGTGGGACGAGGAGCGCGGCATGTGGCTGCTCAACGGCGTGAAACGATTCATTACCAACGGCGATGCCGACATAAAGTTGATTCTGGCGCGTTCGGAGAGCGGCACTACCGATGCCCGCGGTCTGTCGTGCTTCGTGTACGACAAGAGCTGGGGCGGCGTGACGGTTCGCCGCATAGAGCATAAGATGGGTATCAAGGGCTCGCCCACGTGCGAACTCGCCTTCAACGACGCTCCCGCCAAACTCGTCGGCAAGCGTTGCATGGGACTCATACGATGCGTGATGACGATGATGAACGGCGCGCGTCTCGACATAGGCGCCCAGTCGGTCGGCATAATGGAGGCCGCTTTGCGCGAGGCCGTGCGTTATGCCAACGAACGACGTCAGTTTGGGGTCAACATCGCTTCGTTCCCCGCCGTATACGAGATGTTGGGAGCCATGCGCGCCAAATTGGACGGTTCGCGCGCGTTGCTTTACGAGACGGCGCGTTACGTCGATATGGCGAAGATCCTCGCGGCGAAGGCGGAGCCGACGGACGACGAGCGCGCCGAGATGCGCCGCGCGGCCAAGTGCGCCGACATGCTTACCCCGCTTCTGAAGCTCATGGCGGGCGAGTATTCGAATCAAGTGGCGTACGATGCCGTGCAGGTTTACGGCGGCTCGGGTTATATCAAGGAGTTCGCCGTGGAGCGTCTCTATCGCGATGCGCGTGTCACCACGCTTTACGAGGGTACCTCGCAGATGCAGGTCGTGGCGGCGGCTCGATACGTGGCGAGCGGCGCTTTGCTCTGCCGAATACGCGAATACGAGGCCGACGCTTCGATACTCGACGTGCCTTTGCGGTCGAAGGTGCGGTTGAAGAAGATGACCGACGAGTTCGAGCGCGTGTGCGGCGAGGTGGCTGCGATGGAGGGCGACTACCCTACGTTCCATGCCCGTCGTTTGGTCGAGTCGGGTGCGCGCATAGTCATAGCATATCTGTTGTTGATGGATTCCAAGTCGGACGAGCGTGCCGAGTTGTCGGCGGCCACATATCTCAACATGGCCGAAGCGGAGAACTGCGAGGCTGCCGCCGCAATCGCCGCCGCGCACGATGCGGAGTACGTCGAGCGGATGAAGTCCGCGTTCAATTGGGATTGCTCAGCGCGTTGATTATCAAATCGATTTATATGAAAAACCGCCGGCAGGATTTTGTCGGCGGTTTTTTTACGACTCTTTAGAGTCGCGCGGGCCGCAGCCTCGCCCCGCGAAGGCCCGCAACACTCGCATTCGCTCGCATGCGTACTTCGCAGGCTGCCGCCCGATTTCTAATGCGTAACATTATCACTCCTGCCCTTGATTGGCTATGGGTTGTTCCGCCTCGTCTTCCGCGACCTCGTTGCCTTTGGCCAAGGCTGCCGAATTGTATTTGTCGATCTTCTCTATAAGGTTCTTGAAATAGCTTTTCGACACGGGGATAGGCTTGATGTCCTTGTTCGACAAAATTATGTAGCGGATCTTGCTGCGTTTCTTGATCTGGTTGATTTTCATTACGTTCACCATATACGAACGGTGACAACGCACCATGCTCGTGTCGGCCAGATTCTCCTCGATGGTCTTCGTGCGGCAACGCAGCATGTAGGATAGCAGTTTGCCGTGGTTCTCGTAAAAGATCTTCACATAATTGTCCTGCGACTCCATGTAGTAGAGCGTGTCGGAGTTTATGGTGAGCTTCAGTGTGCCGTTGTAGTCGTAAAGATTTATCAACGAGGGATATACTACCGTCGGCTCGTTCGAGAGCGACATCTCGTACTGCAACATCTGCAACTCCTCGGTCTTGGCCTTGTAGGCGGCGTACAACGTAAGGATCGTGTAAGGGATGGCCATTATGAGCAATACGCACCCTATGGCTTTGAGCAGAATGATCCATGCGGGTTGCACCGACGGCGATATGAATACCGAGGTGAAAAAGGTGTAGAACAGCGATATGACGATCATTTCGCCGAACAACCATAGTATGTATTTGGCGAACGTGAAGGTTACGCGATTCTGCACGCTGTACATTATCTGTTTGCTTATCAGCATTATGGCCAATGCCACGAAGTAGAACGCCGCCGTCATCCCCAGATGGGTGAGGTTGGTGATGCTGAACCACGCCGTGATGGAGAACGGCGTGTAGAGAGTCATGAACAAAAACGAAAATGTGAGGATGAAAATCACCGACCCCATCAGATATCGTTTGTCGAGCAGAAATTTCGGTATCTCCGAGTTTTTATCTGTTTTCGCCATGAATTTTTCGTTTTTACATCGTTGCAAAGATCGTAAAATAACTTCAAAATACATAACTTTTGCCACTCATAATGTCATTTTCGTCACAAAAAGGCGTTTTTGACCGCGGGTTTGAGGTAAATTTCACGGATTTGAATATTTTTGCACCCGACTTGGTTTGCGGCGAGGAATCGGCCGCGAATACGGGATTCGACAAAGGTAATATTTATTATAAATTGTAAATATAATGAAGATAATCGGAACGGGCAGGGCCAACCCTGCCGTAGTTGTGACCAATTCGATGCTCGAACAGTTTCTCGATACGAGCGACGAGTGGATCAGAGAGCGCACGGGTATGGCCGAGCGTCGCGTCATTTCATCGGAGAAGTTGGAAGATCTGGCGGCCGAGGCATCGCTCAAGGCTATCGAAGACGCCGGCCTGACGCCGGCCGACATCGACTATATAATTTGCTCTAACGTGGTGAACGAATATGCGACGCCGGGTCTGAGCTGCATCGTGCAGGGTATCATCGGCGCCACTTGCGCATGTATCGACGTGAACGCCGCCTGCTCGGGATTCATTTATGCTCTCGACATGGCCGACGACCGTCTCAAGAGCGGCAAGGCCAAGAACATCTTGGTGCTGGCCGCCGAGGAGCCGTCGCGTATGGTCGACTGGAAAGACCGCAGCGTATGCGTTCTGTTCGGCGACGGCGCGGGAGCCGTGGTAGTCACCGAGGGCGAGGGCATGATCGGATCGCGTCTTACGACCGTGAGCAAGACCGATTGCCTGCACTATTTCCGCACGTTGGAGCCTACTCCTTATATTACCAAAGAGGAGGAGGGAAAGCCCATGTACATGAACGGACGCGAGGTGTTCAAGACCGCCGTTCTCTCGTCGTCGCGCGATATCAAGACGTTGCTTGACGCGGCGGGTCTGAAACCCGAAGACATAAAGTATTACGTGCTGCATCAGGCCAACATGCGAATCATCGAGGCCATTTGCAATCATCTGGGGCTCGACATGTCGCATTTCCCGCACAATGTCGACCGTTACGGCAACACTTCGTCGGCAAGCGTGCCCATCCTGCTGGACGAACTCAACCGCGAGGGCAAGTTGCAGAAGGGCGACAAGTTGGTATTCAGCGCGTTCGGAGCGGGATTCACCACGGGCGCCTGCATAATCGAGTGGACAAAATAAAAATCGAAATTGATATGGAACATAGAGTAGTCATTACCGGTTTGGGCGTTATCTCGCCGGTAGGAAACACCGTTGCGGAGTTCTGGAATAATTTGACGGCCGGAAAGTGCGGCATAGACCTTATAAAGGGATTCGAGGATTACGATCTGCCCATAAAGGTTGCGGGTCAGGTGAAGAACTTCGATCCCGCGGCCAACGGCCTCGACTCGGCCAATGTGCGTCGCAGCGACGTGTATTGCCAGTACGCCATGGCTGCGGCCTATCAGGCGATGATGGACAGCGGTCTGGTCAGCGGCGAGAATGTAGACCCCGAGCGTCTGGGAACCTACATCGGTTCGGGCATCGGCGGTTTGCAGACCTTCGTCACCGAGACGGAGAAGCTGTTGAACGAGGGCGTGCATCGCATTTCGCCTCTGTTCATCCCCATGATGATAGCCAATATCGCGTCGGGTAACGTCGCCATCAAGTTCAACGCTCAGGGCGTGTGTCTGCCCGTCGTGACGGCTTGCGCCACGGGTACTCACTCGGCAGGCGAGGCTTACCGCGCCATCAAGTACGGCTATGCCGACGCCATCATCACCGGCGGCGCCGAGGCTTCGGTCCACCCGCTCGCCATAGGCGGTTTCGCAAACAGCAAGGCTCTGACCCGCACGGACGACCCCACGAAGGCTTCGATTCCGTTCAACATCAACCGCAGCGGCTTCGTTATGGGCGAAGGCGCGGGCGTGCTCATCTTCGAGTCGCTCGAGAACGCGCAGAAGCGCGGCGCCAAGATCTATGCCGAGGTTTGCGGTTACGGCAACAGTTGCGACGCTCATCACTACACCGCTCCGCGTCCCGACGGCATCCCCGCGTCGCGCGCCATGAAGCAGTCGCTGGACGAGGCCGGTTTCGATGCCGAGAGAGATACGCTTTACATTAATGCCCACGGCACCAGCACGCCTCTTAACGACAAGACCGAGACGGCCGTAATCAAGCTGGCTTTGGGCGAGGAGGTAGCCCGCAAGGCGATGATAAGCTCTACCAAGTCGATGACGGGCCACATGCTCGGCGCGACCGGCGCCGTGGAGTTGATCGCTTCGGCTTTGGCGTTGCAGAACGGCGTGGTACCCCCCACTATCGGCTTGACGGATCCCGATCCCGATTGCGATTTGGATTATGTTCCCAACGTCGCCCGCAAGGCCGATGTTACGGTTGCGATATCGAATACGCTCGGCTTCGGCGGCCACAACAGTTGCGTGGCGCTGCGTAAATGGTAAAACGATAAAAAAGTATAGATTTTCATGAAACTTTTGGAAGGTAAGGTGGCCCTCGTGACGGGTGCTGCCAGAGGTATAGGCAAGGCTATCGCGATGCGTTTCGCGGAGCAGGGCGCTAATGTGGCGTTCACCGATTTGGTAATCAACGAGGCTGCCGAGCAGACCGTGGCCGAACTGGAGGCTATGGGCGTCAAGGCCAAGGGATACGCTTCGAACGCAGCGTCGTTCGAGGAGTCGCACGAGGTGGTGAAGCAGATCGTGGAGGATTTCGGTCGCATCGACATTCTCGTGAACAACGCGGGCATCACCAAGGACGGCCTTATGATGCGTATGTCGGAGGCTCAGTGGGATGCCGTGATCGGCGTCAACCTGAAGTCGGCGTTCAACTTCATCCACGCTGTGGTTCCCGTTATGGCGCGTCAGCGCGGCGGTTCGATCATCAACATGTCGTCGGTGGTCGGAGTGTCGGGCAACGCGGGTCAGTGCAACTACTCGGCTTCGAAGGCAGGTATGATCGGTCTCGCGAAGTCGATCGCCAAGGAGATGGGTCCCCGCGGCATACGTGCAAACTGCATCGCCCCGGGATTCATCATCACCGATATGACCAACCAGCTCTCGCAGGAGGTGCGCGACGCTTGGGCGGCGCAGATTCCTCTGCGTCGCGGCGGTACGCCCGACGATGTGGCCAACGTGGCTCTGTTCCTCGCCAGCGACATGTCGAGCTATGTCAGCGGTCAGGTCATCCACTGCTGCGGCGCGATGAACTGCTAACAGTCGGCATGCCGATCTTATGGAGCCGTCCGAGTTTTCGGGCGGCTTTTTTGCGTCGGGGAGTTTACGGGTCGCAGCCTGCGGAGCGCGCGAATGAGCTGTGGCGAATGATAGCGGGCCTCCGCGGGGCGAGGCTGCGGCCCGCGCGGTTCTTCGAACCGCAGACGGTATATTTTCCGATCAAATATTGTTTATCTCGCAAAAAAATGCTATGTTAGCACTTTGAAAATACAACAAAATCAAAAACACGATATAGCAATGAGTCATAGAGATGTAATAATCGCATGCGATTTCAGCAGCGCGGCGGCGACGCTGGCGTTCCTCGACAAATTCACCGATCGCAAACCGTTCGTAAAGATCGGAATGGAGCTTTATTATGCCGAGGGTCCGTCGATCGTGCGCGAGATCAAGGCGCGCGGACACAAGATTTTCCTCGACCTCAAGTTGCACGACATTCCCAATACGGTGAAGAAGGCGATGGCTGTCTTGTCGCATTTGGATGTGGATATGTGCAATCTTCACGCTGCGGGCACCATCGATATGATGAAAGCCGCCTTGGAGGGACTCACGCGTCCCGACGGCACTCGCCCGCTGTTGATCGCCGTGACGCAGTTGACCTCGACGAGCGAGGAGCGCATGCGCCGCGAGTTGCTTATCGATGCAGGCATAAACGACACCATAGTGCACTATGCGCGCAACGCTCGCGAAGCGGGTCTTGACGGCGTGGTGTGCTCGCCACTCGAAGCGGGTATGGTGAAGGAGGCTTGCGGCAGCGGTTTCGTGACCGTCACCCCGGGCGTGCGTTTCGCCGACGGCGAGGTGGGCGATCAGGTTCGCGTCACCACTCCTGCCCGCGCCAAAGAGATAGGTACTGATTACATAGTCGTGGGACGTCCCATTACGCAGGCTGCCGATCCCGTGGCGGCGTATGAGCGTTGCATGGCCGAATTCGCGGAGTAGAGCCATGAAGAGCGTCAAGCTGTTTTACCTGAAAAACTGCCCGTTCTGCAAAAAGGCTCTGCGCTACATCGAGGAGCTCAAGGCCGAGCATGCGGAACTGGCTGCTGTCGATATCGAGATGATCGAGGAGTCGGAGCTGCCCGATGTGGCCGATAAGTTCGATTACTATTATGTCCCCACGTTTTACGTGGACGGCGTAAAGGAGCACGAGGGCGGAATCTACCCCGAGGAGGTGGAGCGAATCCTGCGCAAAGCATTGGAATAGCCGTATGAGCTGGCGTTTCTGCTACATACGGCGGTGCGAGGTTCGCGACGAAGGGTTGCTCTCCGATCTGGTCGCGTTGTGGGAGGCGTCGGTGCGCGCCACGCATCATTTTCTTGCCGAGAGCGACGTATGTCGTATCCGCCCTCAGGTGAGAGAGGCTTTGACGGGCGTGGCGGAACTTTTCGTAGCGTCGGATGCCGAGGGGCGTCCGCTCGCTTTCGCAGGCGTGGAGGGCGATTCGCTGGAGATGCTTTTCGTTCGTCCCGACAGCTTCGGCCGAGGCATCGGAGGAGAGCTTTTGGAGCGCGCGGTGACGGAATGCGGCGTCGTGCGATTGTGCGTGAACGAGGATAATCCCCGCGCGGCGGATTTTTATCGGCGACGCGGTTTCGCGACCGTAGGTCGTCGAGAGGTCGACGATATGGGAAACGAGTTCCCGCTGTTGATGATGGAGAAGAAAGATCACAGGAAAATAAAGGATATTATGGAGAAAAAAATTGCCAAAGACCTGCTCTCGATAGGAGCGGTTTTTCTGCGTCCCGAGCAGCCGTTCACGTGGGCGAGCGGAATCAAAAGCCCCATCTATTGCGATAACCGCCTGACCCTTACGGCTCCTCGTGTGCGCGACGCCGTGGAGAAGGGTTTGGCCGAGTACGTAAAGCGTTACTATCCCGAGTGCGAGGTGCTGATGGGCACTTCTACCGCGGGAATCGCACATGCCGCCATCACCGCTACCCTGCTCGATATGCCTATGGGTTACGTGCGCAGCGGAGCGAAGGATCACGGCCGCGCCAACCAGATCGAAGGCCGTTTGGAGAAGGGGCAGAAGGTCGTGGTGGTGGAGGATCTGATCTCTACCGCGGGCAGCTGCATCGAGGTGGTTAATGTTCTGCGCGAGGCGGGAGCCGAGGTGCTGGGCGTTGTCAGCATCTTCACGTACGGAATGAAAAAGGGACTCGACCGTATGGCCGAAGCCGAGGTGGAGAACCACTCTCTGTCGAATCTCGACGCGTTGGTGGAGGTAGCGGCCGAGGAGGGCTACATCAAGCGCGAGGATTGCGCCCGCATTATCGCGTTCCGCAACAATCCCTCGGACGAGAGTTGGATAAACAAATGATTTTTTTATCATGAGACATTTGATCGATACTACCGATATTTCGGTGGAAGAGGTCGATAAGATTATATCGACGGCTTTGGACATAATCGCCGATCGCAAGAAATACAGCGAAGTATGTCGCGGCAAGAAGCTGGCCACGCTTTTTTACGAGCCGAGCACCCGCACTCGTCTCAGTTTCACGTCGGCCATGATGGAGTTGGGCGGCAGCGTGTTGGGATTCTCCGACGCCGCGTCGTCGTCGGTGAGCAAGGGCGAGACCGTGGCCGACACGGTGCGCGTGATAGGCTGTTTCGCCGACATCATCGCCATGCGTCACAGCAAGGAGGGCGCGCCGCTGGTGGCTTCGCAATACTCCGAGGTGCCGATCATCAACGCGGGCGACGGCAGCCATGCCCACCCTACCCAGACGCTTACCGATCTGCTGACGATACGTCGCGAAAAGGGACGATTGAACAATCTTACCATAGGTTTCTGCGGCGATCTGAAATTCGGCCGCACCGTCCATTCGTTGATTAAGGCTCTGTCGCGTTACGAGGGGATCAACGTGGTGTTGATCGCTCCCGAGGAGCTGCGTTTGCCCTCGTACATACGTCGCGAGGTGTGCGACAAGAACCATGTTCCGACGCGTGAGGTGGCTACCATGGAGGAGGTTATGCCCGAGTTGGACATTCTTTACATGACCCGCGTGCAGAAGGAGCGTTTCTTGGATGAAGAGGAGTTCGAGCGTCTGAAGGACAGCTTCATACTTAATCCCGAACGTCTGCGCAACGCCAAGAAGGATATGATAATCCTGCATCCCCTGCCGCGCGTGAACGAGATTACGCGCGAGGTGGACAACGATCCGCGCGCAGCCTATTTCCGTCAGGTCGAGAACGGTAAGTTCGTTCGTATGGCGTTGATATACACCCTGCTGGAGTGGGCCAAGGAGCGTCCGACGTCGCAGACTCCCCGTATCGCCGACGATTTGGTTCGCGGCGAGATGCGTTGCGGCAACCGCCAGTGCATATCGAATTGCGAGGATGTGGATCGGCTGTTCCGCCCGACCGAGACGGGCGACTATCGTTGCGCATATTGTGAATCTAAAGTCAAACAGTAAGTTATGGTTAAAATAGGTACGCCGCTCAAATCGGTGGCGAAGAAGGCTTTGCTGTGCGGTGCGGGCGAACTGGGCAAGGAGGTGGCGATCGAATTGCAGCGTTACGGCGTGGAGGTCGTGGCGTTGGACAAGTATGCCGACGCGCCCGCCATGCAGGTCGCTCACAGATCGTATGTGCTGTCGATGCTCGACGGCAAGCGTCTGCGCGAGATTATCGAGAAGGAGAAGCCCGACTATATAATCCCCGAGGTGGAGGCCATAGCGACTCCCACTTTGGTGGAGCTGGAGAAAGAGGGTTATCATGTCGTCCCGACGGCCGAGGCTACCCTGCTCACGATGAACCGCAAGGGTATCCGCCGTCTGGCGGCCGAGGAGCTGGGCATTCCCACTTCACCCTACCGTTTCGCGGCGACGCGGGCGGAGTTCGACGAGGCGTTGCATGAGGTCGGCGTTCCGTGCGTGGTGAAGCCTATCATGAGTTCGTCGGGCCACGGCCAGAGTGTCGTGCGCTCGTTCGAAGATGCCGATGCGGCTTGGCAGTGCGCTCAGGAAGGCGGCCGCGCCGGCGGCGGCGAGGTCATCGTGGAGGGCTTCGTGAAGTTCGATTACGAGATAACCCTGCTCACGGTGCGTCATAGCGGCGGCACGTCGTTCCTCGAACCGATAGGCCATCATCAGGTCGACGGCGACTATCGCGAGTCGTGGCAGCCGCAGCCGATGAACGCCGCGGCGTTGGAGCAGGCGCGCGATATCGCGAAGCGGGTGACGGATGCGCTGGGCGGTTACGGCATATTCGGCGTGGAGTTGTTCGTGGCGGGCGACAAGGTGTTGTTCAGCGAGGTCTCTCCGCGTCCGCACGACACGGGAATGGTGACGATGATATCGCAGGACATGTCGGAATTCGCGCTTCACGCGCGCGCCATACTCGGCTTGCCGATTCCGTCGATACGTTTCTTCGGTCCGAGCGCGTCGAAAGCCGTGGTGGTCGAGGGCGACAGCGACAAGGTGGTGTTCGGCAATCTGGAGCAGGTAGTGGCCGAGCCCGATGTGCAGATCCGCATATTCGGCAAACCCGAGGTGACGGGCCATCGTCGTATGGGCGTGATACTTGCCCGCGGCGAGAGCGTGGAGGAGGCTAAAGTCAAGGCCGAGAGAGCCTATTCGAAGTTGGAGATCGAAGTGTTGCCTCGTTGATATGGCGGGAGGCGATGTGAAGTTCCGCCGAGCCGTTGCCGACGATGCTGCTGTGGTGGCGCATATAGTGGCGATGGCTTTCGGCGAGGATCTGACCCGACGTTTGTGCGGCGATGCTGGCGAGACGCTGTTCGAGGCGTTGGTGCGCAGAGACGATACGCAGTACAGTTATCGCAACGTATTGGTATGCGAGGCGGACGGAGAGGTCGTCGGGGCTGTTTGCGGTTACGACGGCGCGAAGTTGCAAGAGCTTCGGGTTCCCGTTTTGGAGACGATAAGGGAGCGATGCGGTTCCGTACCCGAAGTGGCCGACGAAACGTCGGCAGGCGAGTTTTATCTCGACACGTTGGGTGTGCTGCCTCGCGCTCAAGGTCGCGGACTGGGCGCCGAGTTGATTCGTCGCATGCGCGACAAGGCTTTCGCCGAGGGGCACGAACGCGTGACTCTGCTGGTCGACGAGGACAACGCGGCGGCGGAGCGGCTATACGAGCGATTGGGATTCAGCCGATGCGGCGAGGTCGATTTGCTCGGGCACAAGATGTTCCGTATGCAGTGTCGCAAATAAAAAAGGGCTGTCTGACAATCGCAGACAGCCTTTTTTGTAATTCTTTCGGAGGATCGAAAAGCCCCCCCCCATTATCCGTTAGTCTTTTCCATTTTGCGCAGGAAGCACTCCACGGTGTTCTCCATAAGGCAGCAGATGGTCATGGGACCTACACCGCCCGGGACGGGTGTTATGGCCGATGCCTTGGGCTCGACGGCTGCGAAGTCGACGTCGCCGCACAACTTCTTGGTCTCGGGATCGCGGTTGACACCCACGTCTATGACTACCGCTCCTTCCTTCACCATGTCGGCCGTAACGAATTTGGGACGGCCGATCGCCACTACCAATATATCGGCGCGACGCGTCACATCCGCCAGATTCTTCGTGCGGCTGTGCGCTATGGTCACCGTGGCGTTTTCGTTGAGCAGCAATTTCGATACGGGCAGTCCCACGATGTTGCTGCGGCCTATCACCACGACGTTCTTTCCCGCGATCTCCACGCCTGCGCTCTTCAGCAATTTAATGATGCCCTTGGGGGTACACGGCAAGGTGCACTCCTGCTTGAGCCAGAGACGCGCTACGTTCATGGGATGGAATCCGTCCACATCCTTCTCGGCGCTGATCGCCGATATGACCTTGTCCGAATCGATATGCTTCGGCAGCGGGAGCTGAACCAAGATGCCGTCCACCTCGGAGTCGGCGTTCAACTCGTCGATGATGCCGAGCAACTCGGCTTCGGTGATGGTGTCGGGCTTGCGGATGGTGGTGTTGCGGAGTCCCACTTCGGCCGAAGCCTTGGCCTTGCCCGTCACGTAAGATACGCTGCCCGCGTCCTCGCCCACGAGGATTACCACCAAGTGGGGCGTGCGACCGTACTTGGCGTCGAACGTGGCCACGTCGGCCGCCAATCGCTGCTTGAGCGACAGCGCCAATTCCTTGCCGTTTATTATAGTTGCCATTCTGTTGTCGTTTAGTCGGTTATCGATTATTTGAACGCTTTGTCGCCTATGTCGGTACGGTGGAACAGATTGTCGCATCCGATCTTCGCTACCTCCGCGGCGGCCTTTGTCTGAGCCTCGCGCAGCGTGGGAGCCTTGCATACCACTATCATCACGCGACCGCCCGAAGTGACGTACTTGCCGTCCTTCACTGCCGTGCCCATGTGGTATACCGAACCGTCGACGGTGTCGACACCCTCTATTACGAATCCCTTTTCATAGCTGTTCGGGTAGCCTTTCGACGCGAGGACTATGCCCAGCGTCGCGAAGTCGTGCCACTCGATCGACGGCGCGCGGCCGTCGGCCACGTCGCAGAACACGCTGCATATATCGCTCTTCATGCGCGGCAGAACAACCTCGGTCTCGGGATCGCCGAAACGGGCGTTGAACTCTATGACCTTGATTCCCTGCGGGGTCTTCATCAGTCCGCCGTACAGCACTCCGCAGAACGGCGCGCCCTCGGCGACCAAAGCGTCGGCCGTGCGGCGCATGATGGCGTTCATGGCATAGTCGAGATCGGCCTCGTCGATGAAAGGCAGTTCGGTGTATGCGCCCATGCCGCCCGTGTTGGGACCCTTGTCGCCGTCGTAAGCGCGTTTGTGGTCCTGCGCCGCGGGCATGGGATATACCTCATGACCGTTCACGAAGCACATGAGCGAAAATTCGGGTCCCTCCAGATACTCCTCGATCACTACCCTGCCTTGGCCGAACTTCGCGTCGAGCAACATATCTTTCAAGGCCTCGTCGGCCTGCTCCAGAGTCTCAGCTATTACCACGCCCTTGCCTGCGGCCAGTCCGTCGTATTTGAGCACCGCGGGGAGCGTGCCCGCTTTCACGTATGCCAATGCCTCGTCGTAATCGCCGAACGTGCGGAATGCCGCCGTCGGGATGTCGTACTTCTGCATCAACTCCTTGGCGAACTCCTTGCTGGTCTCGATCCGCGCCGCGCTCTTCGTGGGGCCGAATATGCGAAGCCCCTCGGCCTTGAAGCGGTCGGCTATGCCCGCCTCGAGAGCCACTTCGGGCCCTACCACCGTCAGACCTATAGCGTTTTCGCGCGCGAAAGCGCACAACTCATCTACCGCGGTCTCCTTTATCGCGATGCACTCGGCCGTCGCGGCGATACCCGCATTGCCCGGGGCGCAATATATCTTCTCCACCTGCGGCGAGCGGCTCAACGCCTCCACGATGGCGTGGCACCGTCCGCCCGATCCTACTACAAGAACTTTCATCGGCCGATCAGTGTTTGAAGTGGCGCATGCCGGTGAATAACATGGTGATACCGTTTTCGTCGGCCTTCTTGATCGAATCCTCGTCGCGAACGCTGCCGCCGGGCTGCACTATGGCCGTAACGCCGTATTGCGCGGCCAGCGTAACCGAGTCGTCGAAGGGGAAAAATCCGTCCGACGCCAGCACGAGACCTTCGGTGAATCCTGCCGCGTGCGCCTGCTTGAGGGCTATTTCGGCCGACCCCACGCGGTTCATCTGACCCGCGCCCACGCCTACCGTGTGTCCGTCCTTGACGACCGCTATGGCGTTGGATTTCACGTGCTTCACTATTCTCCAGCCGAAATTGAGATCGGACAGCTGCTCGGCTGTGGGTTTGGCTGCGGTGACGCACATTTCGGCTTTCACCTCGGCGGTCGTCTTGTCCAGATCCTGAACGAGCAAGCCGCCGTTCACGCTCACGTATTGCTTCGTCACGCTGTCGTCTTTGCTCATGTCTACCACCAGCAGACGCAGGTTTTTCTTCGTGCAGAGCACTTCGAGAGCCTCGTCCGAGAACGACGGCGCCATGATGATCTCCAAGAAGATGGGTTTCATCGCCTCGGCCACCTCGCGCGTGATCTCGCGGTTCACCGCCACGATGCCGCCGAAGATGCTCACCTTGTCGGCCTCGTAAGCCTTTGTCCACGCGTCCATCACGTCGGCGCCGATGGCGGCTCCGCAAGGATTCATGTGCTTAAGACCCACGCAGAACGGCTCGTCGAACTCGCGTACGATGCACAACGCCGCGTTGGCGTCCTGAATGTTGTTGTACGACAACTCCTTGCCGTTGAGCTGCTTGGCCGTCGCCAGCGAATAGGCTCCCGCGTCGGCCGCGCCGTAAAAGCGGGCCTGCTGGTGGGGATTCTCGCCGTAGCGCAGGCTCTGCACCGCGTCGAACTCCAAGAAGAGTTTTTCGTTCAGTCCCGCGGCCTTGCGCATGTAGGTGGCGATCATCGAATCGTACTCGGCCGTGTGGGTATATGCCTTTGCCGAGAGTTGCAGACGGGTTTCGACCGTGGTGTTTCCCGCGGCTTCGATCTCGCCGATGATACGGTCGTAATCGGCGGGGTCGCACACTACCGTCACGTCCTTATAGTTCTTCGCCGCGCTTCGCAACATCGACGGGCCGCCGATATCGATATTCTCTATGGCGTCCTCCATCGTAACGTCGGGTTTGGCGATCGTCTGGCGGAACGGATAGAGGTTCACGCACACCATGTCGATGAACTCGATGCCGTTCTCTTTCAGAGCCTGCAAGTGGCTCTCGTCGTCGCGGCGCGCCAACAGACCGCCGTGCACCTTGGGATGTAACGTCTTGACGCGGCCGTCGCAGATCTCGGGGAATCCCGTGACGTCGCTGATATTGATTACCTCCACGCCCTTGTCGCGCAAGAGTTTCATCGTGCCGCCCGTGGCTATGATCTCCCAACCCAACGCGCGGAGCCGCTGTGCGAACTCCACCACGCCGTTCTTGTCGCTGACGCTGATTAATGCTCTCATTATTTTAAATTTACGTTAATAATTTTTTAATCGTTTCAATATAAAGCGCGTGTTCGACAGCATGTATCGCGGCCGTAATCTCCGCGATGTCGTCGCCGTGGTAATCCACGGCGCGTTGCGCGATGATGCGCCCTCCGTCGAGCGATTCGTCGACATAGTGTATCGTTGCGCCGAATACCTTGACGCCGTATTCCAAAGCCTGCTCTATCGCCCTCGCGCCCTTGAATGCGGGCAGCAGCGAAGGATGCAGATTGACGATGCGGCCCGCGAAAGCGTCGAGCAGCGTTTTGCCCACGATGCGCATATATCCCGCGAGGCAGATCAACTCTATGCCCGCCTGCTCGCATCGCGCCGCTATCTCGCGTTCGTAATCCGCTTTGGACGCATAATCCGCAGGTGTGAAGACGAATGAGGATATCCCTAACCGCTCGGCCCGCGAACATACGCGCGCCGACGGCTTGTCGCATATCATAAGCGCCACCTCCGCGTCGATCTCGCCGCGGAGGCAGGCTTCGGTGATGGCTTCGAAATTCGATCCGTCGCCGCTCGCGAATACCGCTATTTTATGTCGCGCGGCCATCCGCCGCTACTTTATCGTTACGCCCTCGCCCTCGACGATCTTGCCGATGACCGAGGCGCGCTCGCCGTGCGACGCGAGTATCTCGATCGCTTTGTCGGCCTGCGAGGCGTCGAGCGCGATGACCATGCCGATACCCATGTTGAAGATGTTGAACATCTCGCGGTGAGCCACTTTGCCGTGCTTCTCCAAGAAGCGGAACACGGGCAGAATCTCCCACGAACCTTCGGTGATTTCGATGCCTTGTCCCGCAGAGAGTATGCGCGGAATGTTTTCGTCGAAACCGCCTCCCGTGATGTGGCTGATGCCGTGAACGTCGCAGTTGCGGATCACGTCGAGAACCTGCTTCACATATATCTTGGTCGGTGTGAGCAACACCTCGCCCAGAGGACGGTCGCCCAGATCGGCATGAGGCGCGTGCAGGTCGAATCCGTTGTCGCTTACGATCTTGCGCACGAGGCTGAAGCCGTTGGAGTGCACTCCGCTCGACGCCACGCCCACCAATACGTCGCCCACGCGCACCTTGGTGCCGTCGATGAGCTTGGCGCGCTCCACCACGCCGCAGGTGAATCCCGCGATGTCGTATTCGCCGTCGGTGTACATGCCCGGCATCTCGGCCGTCTCGCCGCCCACCAGAGCGCAACCCGCCTGACGGCAGCCCTCGGCCACGCCCGCCACGATGGCCTCGATCTTGGTCGGTTCGTTATGTCCGACAGCCACGTAATCGAGGAAAAGCAGCGGTTCGGCGCCCTGAGCCAGCACATCGTTCACGCACATGGCTACCGCGTCGATACCCACCGTGTCGTGCTTGTCCATCTCGAAAGCGAGCTTGAGCTTGGTTCCCACGCCGTCGGTGCCGCTCACCAGAACGGGCTCTTTGACGTTGAGCGACGCGAGGTCGAACATTCCGCCGAAAGCGCCGATATTGCCCATAACGCCCGGGCGCGAGGTAGATGCCACGTGCGATTTGATTCTGCGCACCACTTCGTATCCGGCTTCGAGGTTCACACCGGCATTTTCATAACTTTTAGCCATAATATTTTTTCTTTTCCAATTAAAATCGGTCGCGAGCGCGCGGTTCACCGCCGCCGCGTCCGCGGGTTCGTGCCCGCTCACTTAAAATTTTCCGTCCTTGTTCGCTTCGTCGAGCGATTGGTACAAGGCCGTCGGATAGTTGCCGTTGAAGCATGCCAGACAAAGGTCGGTACGCGACGCGGCGGATGCGAACAACGCCTTTTCGGAGATGAAAGCCAACGAGTCGGCTCCTATCGCGCGACGCGCCTCCTCCGTATTCCTGTGCGCGCACATCAGCTCGTCGTAAGTCGATATGTCCACTCCGTAAAAACACGGATGGGTGATCGGGGGACTCGCTATGCGCACGTGCACGGCCTCGGCTCCCGCTTCGCGCAGCATGTCCACGATGCGTTTCGAGGTGGTGCCGCGCACGATCGAGTCGTCGATGAGCGCTACCCTCTTGCCTTTCACGATGCTCTTCACGGCCGACAGCTTCATCTTCACCCCCTTTTCGCGCAACGCCTGCGAGGGCTGGATGAATGTGCGACCCACGTATTTGTTCTTTATGAGTCCCATTTCGTACGGCACTCCGCCCGCTTCGGCGTAACCCATCGCCGCGCTGAGGCTTGAATCGGGAACTCCGACCACGATGTCGGCGTCGGCGGGAGCCTCCTGCCACAGCAGGCGTCCCGACTCCTTGCGGAAAGCGTGCACGTTGCATCCTTCGATGTCGCTGTCGGGGCGTGCGAAATAGATGTACTCCATCGCGCACATCTTGCACCGCTTATATTGCGAGTAGTCGTTGGTGCGTATGCCGTTGCGGTCGATCGAGACGATCTCCCCCGGGGCGATATCGCGGACGAACTCCGCGCCCACGACATCGAACGCGCAGGTCTCGCTGCTCACGACCCAGCCGTCGTTCAGCCGCCCGAGCGACAAGGGGCGCAACCCGTATTTGTCGCGGCAGGCGTAGATGCGGTTGGGAGTCATTATGACGAAGGCGAAAGCACCCTCGATCATGTTCAACGCCTCCTTGATGGCGTCGATGCGCAGCGATTCCGCCGTGCTCTTCTTTATCAGATGAGCGAGAATCTCGCTGTCCGAAGTGGAATGAAACAGACTGCCTTTCTCTTCGAGGAAACGTCGGAGCTGGCGGGAGTTGACGATGTTGCCGTTATGCGCCAGCGCGAAGTCGCCAGTGTAGTGGTGGAAAACGAACGGTTGCACGTTGTTTATTCCCCCGCCGCCCGCCGTGGAGTATCGCACGTGGCCGATGGCCGTAGGGCCGGCGAGCGTTTCGAGTTTCTCTTTGGTGAAAACTTCGCTCACCAGTCCCAGCCCCTTTACATGGTGCAACTTTCCGTCGTCGAAGGTCGCTATTCCGCAGCCCTCCTGCCCGCGGTGTTGCAGGTTGTGCAACCCGTAATATGCGAGCGACGCGGCGTCGGGCACTCCGAAAACGCCGAACACTCCGCACTCCTCGTGCAGTTCGTCGAAAATCGCAGATCGATCCGTCATTCCATTATTATTTGTTGTCCTCCTGCTCCATTTTCGAGAGACGTGCATAGATCTCCTCGTATGCCTCGATCACGTGGCCGAGGTCGCGACGGAAACGATCCTTGTCGAGCTTCTCGTTGGTCTTGCTGTCCCACAGACGGCAGGTGTCGGGGCTGACCTCGTCGGCCAGAACGATCTTGCCGTCGGAGGTGCGTCCGAACTCGATCTTGAAGTCTACGAGCGTGATGCCCATCTTGGCGAAGAGTCCCTGCAATACCTCGTTAACCTTGGCGGTCATGGCGTATATCTGGTTCAGCTCTTCGTAAGTCACGGCGCCCAAAGCCACTGCGTGGTGGTCGTTGATGAGCGGATCGCCCAGCTCGTCGTCCTTGTAGCATATATCGTAGATGACGTTCGACGGCTTGGTACCCTCCTCGATGCCGAGACGCTTTGCCATCGAACCGGCGATGATGTTGCGCACGATAACCTCCAAGGGGATGATGGTGACGCGCTTGCAGAGTTGGTCGCGGTCGTTGAGAGTCTCGATGTAGTGGGTCTCGACGCCTGCCTTGTGCAGATACTTGAAGATGATGGTCGAGATCTTGTTGTTCAGCATGCCCTTGTTCGCGATGGTCGCTTTCTTGAGGTTGTTGAAAGCCGTCGCGGCATCCTTGTAGTGGATGACGATGAGTTCGGGATCGTCGGTGAGGAAGACCTGCTTGGCCTTGCCCTCGTAAAGCATTTCAAGCTGTTTCATTGTTCTTGATGTTTGGAATTATTCGTTTTCAGTCTTATTTCATATTGAAGTCCACCAATATCGGCAAGTGGTCCGACGGGTGGTGGAAACCCGTATTCTTGTCGCGTTCGGGAGCGCGGGTGTAGTCGTCCGTCACCACGCGCGCGTCGTCGATGCGTTTGTAGAGCTTCGGCGTGCAGTAAACGAAGTCGATGCGCGCCTTGCCGTACGTGGTCGAATGGAACTCTTCCGCGAAGCGGTCGCCGATGATATCGACGTAAGGCGTATTGCGCAGGATGTAGTCGTGTACGATGAGTCGCGAATCACCCTCGTCGTACTTGTAGAACCAATTGTCTTTCGGCGAGCGCGAATTGAAGTCGCCCATCATCATCCAATACTCCTTCACGGCCTTAGGTTCGGCGAGAATGGTATGGTTGCAGATGTACTCCATCTCCATGCGGCGGTACTTGTCGCCTCCGTGCTCGGCTTTACTCGCCTCGCGATCTGCGGCGCGGTAGGCGTATGCCTGCGGCCAAGTGTGCAGCGTTACGATGTTGACCCTCTTGCCGCCGACCTTTATCGCCGCGCGGCACGCTCCGTGCGTCACCACGCTGTCGGGCTCCTCGCCCACGATATCGAGGATCTTCTCTATCGGATACTTCGATGTTATGACCTGCGGATAGTTGTCGCGATGGCCGCTTTTGGTCCAATATTTATGACCGTATCGGGCTGCCAGCTCGCCCCAGTTCTCCGTCAGATAGCGATCGTCGGCCTTGCGGGCCTTCGAAGTGCCGTCCTCGTAAATGGTCTGGGCCTCGCACCACACGCACACGTCGGGATCGTACTTTTTGACCCACTCGACGAAGTTGTCGTAGTTGTTCGGTTGGTCCGACCACATTCCGTTCTGGATATTCCAGTAAAGGAGTCGCAGCGAGGCGTCGCGTTTGCTGCCGCCGCACACGACGGCAATCGCTGCGAGCGCGGCGACTACCGTCATGAGACGTCTTGTCTTGAATATATCGGTCTTGAGAATCATTTTTTCTTGAAATAATTTACGGCGTTGGCGAATATGTTCTGCACCTTGTTGCCGTCGATGTTCTTGAACAGATTTTCCTCGTAACGTTCCGTGTGGCCCATCTTTCCGAGTATTTGGCCGTTGCGGCTTATTATGCCCTCGATGGCGAAGCTCGAACCGTTGGGATTGTACGGCGCGCAGAGAGTGGCTTCGCCGTCGGGATCGATATACTGGAAGGCCACCTGACCGTTGCGGAACAGCTCCTCGGCCATCTCGTCGCTGACGACGAATTTGCCTTCGCCGTGGCTTACCGCGATCGAGTGCCGCTCGCCGAGTTCGAACGACGCGAGCCAAGGCGAGTTGGTCGTGGCCACGCGCGTGGTTACGATCTGCGATATGTGGCGGTTTATGTCGTTGCGGAACAAAGTGGGCGACTCTTTCACCACCCGGCCCAAGCGTCCGTAAGGCAGAAGTCCCGATTTCACGAGGGCTTGGAAGCCGTTGCAGATGCCGAGGATCAAACCTCCGCGGTCGAGCAGAGCGTGGATCGAATCGGTTATTTTCTTGTTGTTTAGTACGTTGGCGATGAACTTGCCGCTGCCGTCGGGCTCGTCGCCCGCCGAGAAGCCGCCGCTGAGCACGAATATGTGGCATTTGTCGATCATGCTCTTCATGCGATCTATCGAGGCGAATATATCCTCGGCCGTCAGGTCGCAGAACACGCTCGTGACGACCTTCGCTCCCGCGCGCTCGAACTGTTTCGCCGTGTCGTAATCGCAGTTGGTGCCCGAGAATACGGGTATGAAGACCGTAACCTCGTCGACGGGCTTGCCCGAATATTCGATGCTTCTCTTTTCGGGCATGCTCTTGCGGGTGGTTCCGCCCTCGATGCCGCGGTCGGGATATATCGCGCAGAACTTCTGCGAGTTGACCTTCTGCAATTCGTCTATCGCGAACTTCTCGCCGTTGATGGTCACCTCGGCCGAATCCGTCGTCGAACCTATGAGGCGCGCCGCGGGATGGTCGAGCGTGCCCGCGGCCTCCACCACGAACGATCCGTAATCGTAATCGAACAGTCGCTGCGCGTCGTACTCGACGGTCGCGCCCACGCGGTTGCCGAACGACATCTTGGCAATCGCCTCGGCCGCTCCGCCGAATCCTATCGCGTATGCCGCCACGATCTCGCCGCGCTCGATGGCCGAACTTACGAAGCCGAAGTTATCCTTCAGTTGCTCGGTGTCGGGCATGCGGTTGGCCATAGGCGTATGCTTTATTATATAAAGGTTGTGTCCCGCCGATTTGAATTCGGGGCTTATGACCGTGCGGGCGTCCACCGTGGTGATGCCGAACGCCATGAGCATGGGCGGTACGTTTATGTCTTGGAACGTGCCGCTCATCGAGTCCTTGCCGCCGATGGAGGGCAATCCCAGTTCGATCTGCATCTTCAACGCTCCGAGCAGAGCGGCGAGGGGTTTGCCCCACGACGATTCGTCGTGCATGCGCTCGAAATACTCTTGGTACGAATAACGCATGCGATCGTAACGCGCTCCCGCCGCAACGACTTTGCTCGCCGCCTCTATCACGGCATATGCCGCGCCGTGGTAGGGACTCCACGAGGTGATGAAGGGGTTGTAACCGAACGCCATGATGCTGGCCGTATCGGTGTGTGCCTTGCCGACGGGCAGTTTCTGAACCGAAACCTGCGTTTCGGTGTTCTGCGTGCGTCCGCCGAAGGGCATCAACACGGTCGACGCGCCTATCGTCGAGTCGAACATCTCGATCATGCCGCGCTGCGACACCACATTGTCGTCCCGAAGGTTCGCCTCGATCTTCTCGCGCAACGAGTCGCCCGCGATCTCGCGACGGAACGGATCGCGATCCTCCACCGCCGCCATTTTTATCTTGGTGTAGTGCTTGGCTCCCGCGCTGTCGATGAATTCGCGCGACAGGTCGACGATCTTTTCGCCGTTGTAGAACATCTTCAGGCGATTGGTATCCGTAACGTCGGCCACGTGCGTCACTTCGATGTTCTCCTCGTGGCAGTACTGTTCGAATACGTCCATATCCTTGCGCTCGACCACGACCGCCATGCGCTCCTGCGACTCGCTGATCGCCAGTTCGGTAGAGTTCAGGCCGCTGTACTTGGTCGGCACTCGGTCGAGGTATATGTCGAGGCCCGGGGCCAACTCGCCTATCGCGACGCTCACGCCGCCCGCTCCGAAGTCGTTCGACTTCTTGATGAGGCGCGTGACCTCGGCGCGGCGGAACAGACGTTCGAGCTTGCGCTCCTCGGGAGCGTTGCCCTTCTGAACCTCTGAGCTGCACTCCTCGATCGATTTCACGTTGTGCTCTTTCGACGAGCCGGTGGCTCCGCCGATGCCGTCGCGACCCGTACGGCCGCCCAAGAGCAGTATGGCGTCGCCCGCTGCGGGCGTTTCGCGGCGTACGTTCTCCGCTTTCACTGCTCCCACGACCGCGCCTACCTCCAATCGTTTGGCCACATAGTCGGGGTGGTAGATCTCACGCACATGGGTAGTCGCCAAACCTATCTGGTTGCCGTAACTCGAATAACCCGCGGCCGCCTTGGCGCTTATTATACGCTGCGGCAGCTTGCCCTTCATGGTCTCGGCCACGCTCTTGTATATGTCGCCCGCGCCCGTTACGCGCATGGCCTGATATACGTAGCTGCGGCCCGACAACGGGTCGCGAATGGCTCCGCCCAGACAGGTCGACGCACCGCCGAACGGCTCGATTTCGGTCGGATGGTTATGCGTTTCGTTCTTGAACTGAAGCAGCCACTTTTCGGTGCGGCCGTCGACGTCCACGTTGACGAATATGCTGCATGCGTTGTTCTCCTCGCTCTGCTCCAAATCGTCGAGCACGCCCGTCTTCTTGAGGTAACGCGCGCCCACGGTCGCCAGCTCCATGAGGCATAGGCTTTTGTTCTCGCGGCCCAGCTCCTTGCGGATGCGGTGCAGCGTGTCGAGCGACTCGCCCAGCTCGTCGCTGATGAACGATGGGTCTATGGTGATCTCCGTAATCTCGGTGGTGAACGTCGTGTGGCGGCAGTGGTCGCTCCAATAGGTGTCGAGGATGCGAAGCTCCGTCTCCGACGGATCGCGGCCCTCGGCCTTGTAGTAGTTCACCACTTCGCGCAGGTCGTCGGCGTTCATCGCCAGCCCGTATCGTTTGCAGTACCCTTCGAGTTCGTCATCCCCGAGCGCGGTGAGTCCCTCGAGCACGGGGACGGGTTTCACCTCGGCGTCCTCCATGTCGGTCAGCGTCGCGAGATCCTTGCGGCGCGATTCGACGGCGTTGATGTAGTAACGCTCCACGCGCGCCAGCTCCTCGTCAGTTATGGCCGAGTCGAATATGAGCAGTTTCGAACTCTTGATTCTCACCTCGGCCGTCGGCTCGATGAGTCGCACGCATGCCACGGCCGAACTCGCCCGCTGGTCGAATTGCCCGGGCAGATACTCCACGGCCAGATATTTTTTGCCGTCCAGATCGCACTCGTCGCTCACGCAGTCGGTCACGATCTCGCCGAATACGGCGTAACGGCTCTTTTCGAGCAGCTCTTCGGTGAATCCGAACAGATCGTAAACGTTCAGCAGCCGGAGCGATTGCAGATTAAGTCCGAGGTTGTTGTTCAGCTCCTTGCGAAGCGTATCGGCTTCCACCTGAAACCGAGGGTATTTCTCTACATAAATACGGTAGTTCTTCATAATTTTCAGCGGTTTGTCCCGTTACGTTTGTCGCCCTTGCGCGATTTATGTTTTTCGCGGCGCGCTTAAAGTTTCGCGTCGAGCACTTTTTCGGTCTGCTTGCGGCGGAACGCCTCCAAACGAGCTTCGAGATCCTTGTCGTGCAAGGCGAAGATCGAAGCGGCTATGAGAGCCGCGTTCTTGGCGCCGTTGATCGCCACGGTGGATACGGGTATGCCTCCCGGCATCTGCACGATGGAAAGCAGCGAGTCGAGTCCGTTGAGAGTCTGCGACTTGATGGGTACGCCTATGACGGGCACCGTGGTGAGAGCCGCCGTGACTCCGGCCACGTGGGCCGCGCCTCCCGCGCCTGCGATTATTACGCCTATGCCGCGCTCTTTGGCCGTCTTGGCGTATTCGAACATGAGCTCAGGCGTGCGGTGCGCGCTGATGACACGTTTCTCGTACTCTATGCCCAACTCTTCGAGCATCTCGACGGCAGCCGACATTATGTCCCAATCGCTGGTCGAACCCATGATAACTGCAACTTTCATATTGTCAATGTGTAATGTTAAAACATAACCGTTGCAGGATCGCTGCAACGGCTCTGTACGGTTATACTGTCATTATTTGCGCGAGCGAATGAAATCGCACGGGTCGTCCCGACGAGTCGACGTTCAGGATGCGACGCTTGTCGTGTCGCGCTGCTCGGATGCGGCGTTCGATTCCGCCCGCGCCGACCCATGAGTCGGACGTTCCTCCCGACGTCGCAAGGAGGGTGCGAGAGCCTTTTCGTGCGATATTTCGCCACATTCCTTTCATGAGTGCAAATGTACGCCAATTTATTTGAAAAAGGAAAGAAATGAGGCACAAAAATTATCAACAAATTTTCCACCGTTATGGGGCCTTTCGGACGGCGCGCGGAGGGTTTCAACGGCATTTTTCCGTGCGGCGGGCGGCATGGTGGCACGAAAAAAGAGATATCCCGCTTAGAATACCTCTTTTTCGTCGGAACGCGACCTCGGTTGTTTCTAACTTTTTCTTTATGGCCTTTTCGATGTCCGCTTGTCCCGATTCCGAACTGCAACCGTCTGACGGACGGTTCGCCTCTGCCTCACGGCGGTGACGGTTCGCGTATTATTCATAAAACAAACAAAATAAACTCTGTGATATATGCGAATCGTTTTTACAATGCAAATATCGGTGTTTTCGTCGATCCCCGCAATCGCATGTTCGAGGGATTATGCGGGGATTTTTCATTGTAATCGGGGATTGCCTTATATCGTAAAAAAATCGTATTTTTGTGGCAAAATATGAAACCGTATGTTTTTGTCGGATTTGAAAACCGGTGAATCAGCCGTCATAATAAAGGTGTCGGGCCACGGAGGTTTTCGCCGCCGAATACTCGAAATGGGGTTTGTCCGCGGACAGAAGGTCGTGGCGATACTCAACGCTCCCCTGCGCGATCCGATCAAATACTCCCTGATGGGATACGAAGTGTCGCTCCGCCGCAGCGAGGCGGCCATGGTGGAGGTGATGACCCCTGCCGAGGCGCGCGCGTGGATGTCGGACGGACGGCTTTCGGGGCAGGCGGCGCACAACGCGAGCGCGTTCGGGATCGAGGACGAGGCGTTGAGCGGCGTCATACATCGTAGGATGCGCGAGATCAACATAGCTTTGGTGGGAAATCCCAACAGCGGCAAAACGTCGTTGTTCAACGCCTTGTCGGGCAGCCGCGAGCATGTGGGCAATTACAGCGGCGTCACGGTGGATGCCAAGAGCGGGTCGCTGGAGTACAAGGGATACAAGATCAACATCACCGATCTGCCCGGCACGTACGCTCTGTCGGCCTACACCCCCGAGGAGCTGTATGTGCGCAGTCATTTGATCGAGAAGCTGCCCGACGTGGTGGTGAATGCCGTCGTGGCGTCGAATCTGGAGCGCAACCTCTACCTCACGACCGAACTCATCGACCTGAATCCCAAGATGGTGGTGGCTCTGAATATGTACGACGAGCTGGAGCGCAGCGGCGCGCGTCTCGATTACGAACGTTTGGGGCGCATGATCGGCGTGCCGATGGTGCCCGTCGTGGCCCGCGACCGCCGAGGGTTGGACGATCTGCTGGACGAGGTCATTCTGACTTTCGAGAACGAGAACCCCAAGGTTCGCCACATACATATCAACTATTCGTCGTCGGTCGAGTCGGAGATCACGGCGCTCTCGAAGATGATGAAGCGCGATATCGACGAATTGCCGAAGTGTTTCCCGCCGCGCTATTGGGCCATAAAGATGCTCGAAGGCGATGCGGACGTCATGGAGATGTTGTCGGGAGCGGATCATTTCGAGGAGTGGCGGGCGCAGAGCCTCAAGGGCGCCCAGCGCATAGAAGCGGCCTTGGGAGAGGATGTCGAGAGCGCCGTGACCAACGAGAAGTACGGATTCATCGAGGGGGCGTTGGCCGAAACCTATGCCCCGAGCGATCGGGAACCCAACCGAAAAACGTCGCTTATCGACCGCATCGTAACGAACAAATACGTCGGATTTCCGTTGTTCCTTGCCGTGATGTTCTTCATGTTCTGGAGCACCTTTACGCTCGGCGCCTATCCGCAGGAGTGGATCGAGGGCGGATTTTCGTGGTTGGGCGGCACGGTGGGCCGATTCATGACCGACGGCCCGTTGCGCGACCTTATAGTGGACGGAATCATCGGCGGCGTGGGAGCCGTGGCGGTGTTCCTGCCAAACATTTTGATACTTTATCTGTTCATATCGTTGATGGAGGATTCGGGGTACATGGCTCGCGCCGCGTTCATCATGGATAAGCTCATGCACTTGGCGGGGCTTCACGGCAAGTCGTTCATTCCTTTGGTCATGGGCTTCGGCTGCAACGTTCCCGCGATAATGGCGACCCGAACCATCGAGAGCCGCAGCAGCCGATTGATAACCATATTGATAAATCCGTTCATGTCGTGCAGCGCGCGACTGCCCGTCTTCATCCTGCTGGCGGGCACCTTCTTTCCGCAGCGCGCGGGCACGGTGCTGTTCTGCATATACATCTTCGGCGGCGTCGTAGCGGTGCTTACGGCGCGGGTGTTGCGCCGCTTCATGTTCGGCGCGGACGAGACGCCCTTCGTGATGGAGCTGCCGCCCTATCGCATTCCGACGCTGAACGCCACGCTTCGCCACATGTGGGAGCGCAGCGAACAGTATTTGAAGAAGATCGGAGGGTTGATCCTCGTTGCCGCCATAATAATATGGTTTTTGAGCTACTATCCGCGTCCCGAGGCCGCGGTGGCTCGTACGGTCGAAACGGAGAGCGTCGTGGCGGTTTCGCCCGTTCCCGAGAGCGAATTGGAGAGCTCGTATCTGGGCCGTATTGGCAAGACGTGCGAACCCGTCATGCGTCCTTTGGGGCTCGACTGGCGGGCGAGCGTGGCACTGTTGTCGGGCGCGGCGGCGAAGGAGATCGTGGTGTCGACGCTCGGCGTGCTCTACTCGGCCGAGGAGGGCGCTACGGCTGGCAACGACTCTCTGTCGACACGGTTGATCTCGTCGGGCAACTATACCCGCGCGTCGGCCTTGGCGATGATGATATTCATCCTGCTATATTTCCCGTGCATCGCCACGGTGATGGCCATAGCGCACGAGGCGGGAGGTTGGAAATATGCCTTGTTTTCGATAGTTTACAACACCTTGCTGGCTTGGAGCGCGGCTTTTGCGGCCTATCGCGCGGGAGTGTGGCTCGGAATGTAGAATGCGATACGGAAAATGAAAAGTCACGGAACCGATAGAGCGATCTTCGCGGAGGATATGAAGATCATAGAGTTGATAGATGCCGATTACGGCCTTCTGTCGATTCTTCTGCGCCTCGACATACAGTTGCCCTTCGGCGACATATCGATCGGCGAGATGTGCCGTCGTTACGACATGTCGAGCGCGTTGTTTCTCATGATATGCCGAATGTACGCCTGCCCCGATTACGAACCCGACGCGGCGTCGCTCACGGCGGCCGATCTGCCGCATCTGGTGAGGTATCTGCGCTCGTCGCACCGTTACTGGCTCGATACCGTAATCCCCCGCATCGGGCGCGGCGTGGACGATGTGTTGCAGTCGTGCGACCGCATGCAGGTCGAGGTGCTGCGTAAGTTCTACAACGACTATTGCGACGAGATCCGTCGGCATCTGCAATACGAGGAGACCGAGATGTTCCCTTACGTCGAGCGGTTGGCCCGCGGCGAAGTCGGGGCCGAGATACGCATGGCGGAGTATATGGAGAACCATACCGACATCTGCGACAAGATAGACGACATAAAGAGCATCATATTGAAGTATCTGCCCGAATCGTGCACCACGCGCCAACGTTGCGATCTGTTGTTCGATATCTTCTCGCTGCGCGACGACTTGGCCAAACACACGCTCGTCGAGTCGAAGATTCTGGCTCCCGTGGTGATGGTCGAAGAGAGGAGGCGCGGGTTATGAGGCGTTACAGAGTGGCGATCGTCGAGGAGTCGGCCGTGGTTGCCGAGGGGCTGCGCGCGTTGCTGGCGGGCGACGGGGAGTTCGAGGCGGTGTATGTCGCCGAGGATATCCGCACGCTCGCGGAGCGGTTCGCGCTCGTCGCGCCCGATGCGGTGGTCGTAAGCACGTCGCTGTCGTGCGGACTGCCGCGCAATATAAGGTCGGCGTACCCCGATCTCCGTTCGGCGGCCTTGGTGGCGTTGTCGGTCGCGGTGCGCGAGGAGGAGATCATGCGGCAGTTCGACAGCGTGGTGAACATATACGACAAGCCGTCGCAGATCTTGAAGAAGTTACGCGCTGCCGTCGAACAGTGCGAGGCCAATCCTTACGGCGACAGCCACGATTTGTCGGACCGCGAGCGCGACGTGCTGGTGCGCGTGGCGAAAGGGTTGTCGAACAAGGAGATCGCCGACGATCTGAATATCTCGATCCACACCGTCATGTCGCATCGGAAAAACATCGCCCACAAGACGGGCATAAAGTCGGTGGCGGGTCTGACGGTTTATGCTCTGCTGAACAATCTGCTCGACCGCAACGACGTGGAGTTGTAGTTTTCATCGCTCCGCCGGATGGTGCGGTCGAGTAAATTCGCGTCATTCCGCATTTTTCGTTTTCAAAACGGAAAATGATCGGAATCTCTTACGACGATCGTAGTCTTTGCGGTTCGCAGAACCGCGCGGGCCGCAGCCTCTGCCCCGCGGAGGCCCGCAACTCGTTCGACACTCGTTTGCGTTCTCCACAGGCTGCGGCCCGAGAGAGACTAATTTGAGTCGCGCGATGTGATGGCGAACAGCATGAAAATATTAAAATTTCGCCGCCGTTGCCGAAAATCCGAAATAATTCCCTATATTTGTCTGCGTGAAAGGTTCTTTCCGACCCTCGGTCGGCAAGGATTAAAAGGGAATCGGGTGTGAATCCCGAACAGTTCCCGCTGCTGTAAGCTCTTTAACCTCGCTCTCGGCGAGGCCGTGCGGCGCTCTTGCGGTCACTGATTTTCGAATCGGGAAGGCCGGCCGTCACGGGAGACGAGTCAGAAGACCTGCCTTTTGCTTTATTGGTGATTTTAACCTGCGGAGAACGGGGCTGGATCGACGGAAACCTTTTCCTTTTGTTGATACGGACATGCGACTGCGGCCGTGCGCCGCCGTATGCGAACCCCGCGACTTCGCGGATGCCGATTGCTCGGCGACGGGCATCGGCCGAGGATGCGGAGAGGAGGCGCTTTGGTCGCTTCGGCAAACGTTCGTGCCGACAAGGGAATTAGTTTTTGTATGTAGTAGTTGTGTATGCGCCTCTTTTCTCTCCTTTTTTAAGCCGGAGCGTGACGATATATCGAAAATATTTCATATATTTGCATCCGACTTAACTATCGCATGATGACGGAAAATCGATACGATACCTTTTTTTCGGCTCTCGACATGTTCGGCATGTCGATGTTTTCCATGCGAATGTGCCGTTAGGCACTTCTTTCCTTTCGGGCGGTTATGCGCCGCCGCGTGTCGGAGACACGAAATTCCTTACAGAAATAATTTTAATACCATACCATCATGTCTGAGAACAAATTGCGTTTTGAGACCAAGCAGATCCACGGCGGTTACCATCCCGACCGCACGGGATCGCGCGGCATAGCCATCTACCCCGCCGCAGCCTACCGCTTCGAGAGCTGCGACCACGCGGCCCGACTCTTCGAGCTGAGCGAAGGCGGCAACATCTATACCCGTTTGCAGAATCCCACCACCTCGTCCTACGAGGAGCGCGTGGCGGCTCTTTACGACGCCGTGGGCGCGCTGGGCGTGTCGTCGGGAATGTCGGCCATATTGATTACCGTTACGGCTCTCGCCGCCGAGGGCGACAACATAGTGGCTTCGCCGTTCCTTTATGGCGGCACCTACAACCAGTTCCGCATATCGTTGCGCAAGCTGGGCATCGACTGCCGCATAGCGGCGAGCGAGTCGCCCGAGGATTTCGAGTCCCTGATCGACGACCGCACCAAGATGCTCTATGCCGAGAGCATGGGCAACCCCACGTGCGACGTGCCCGATCTGGAGGCGTTGGGCGCGCTGGCGCGACGTCGCGACGTGCCTCTGGTTATCGACAACACCTTCGGCGCGGCGGGCTATCTGTGCAATCCGTTCGAATGGGGAGCCAATATCGTGGTCGATTCGGCGACGAAGTGGATCAACGGCCACGGCACGGCCATGGGCGGCATCATCGTCGACGGCGGCAATTACGACTGGGGCAACGGCAAGTTCCCGCAGATCGCTGGACCGTCGGAGGGCTACCACGGACTCGATCTGTACGAGGCCTTCGGCAAGGCGGCGTTCATCGTCAAGTGTCGCGTGGACGGTCTGCGCGACTTCGGTTGCTGCCCCTCGCCTTTCGACTCCTATTTGATGTTGATCGGTCTGGAGACGCTCTCTTTGAGGGTCAAGCATCAGGTGGAGTCGGCGTGGAAGCTGGCCGAGTATTGCCGCAACCATCCCAAGGTGGAGCGTGTGAGCTTCATCGGGTTCGAGTCGCACCCGAGTCACGCCAATGCGAAAAAGTATTATCGTTACGGCTCGTCGAGCGTCTTCACCATCGAGCTGAAGGGTTCGCTGGAGAGCACCGTGCGATTCGTCGAGTCGCTGAAGCTGGCGGCCAACATGACTATGATCGGCGACTCGATAACGGTCGTGACGCACCCCGCGTCGACGACGCACAAGCAGTTGAGCGCGTCGGATCTCAAGGCGGCGGGCATCACGCCCACCCTGCTGCGCATATCGCTCGGATTAGAGAACGCGGAGGATATAATCGAGGATTTCGAACAGGCATTCGCAAAGATCGGATAGATGGCGCAGTATTACACTTACGAGGGGCCTTTCGAGCTGGAGTGCGGCGCGACGCTGCCGTCGGTCACCATCGCTTACGACACCTACGGGCGGATGAACGCCGACCGCAGCAACGTCGTATGGGTGTGCCATGCGCTCACGGCCAACTCCGATGCGGCCGACTGGTGGCCCCACACGGTCGAGCGGGGTTGTTTTCTCGACCCCGACAGATACTTCACGGTATGCGCCAACTTTCTGGGTTCGCATTACGGCACCACGGGACCTTTGAGCGTGAATCCCGCGACGGGCGAGCCGTGGTACGGCGATTTCCCGAAGATAACCGTGCGCGACATGGTGAATTGCCATCGCCTGCTGGCCGCGCATCTGGGTGTCGAAAGTGTGAAGTTATTGATAGGCAGTTCGATAGGTGGATTCCAATGTTTGGAGTGGTGCGTCATGCAACCCGATTTCGCCGAGCGGGCCGCGTTCATCGCCACCACGCCTCGTACCAAACCGTGGGCGTCGGCTTTCAACGAGTCGCAGCGCATGGCCATCGAGAGCGATCCGACCTTCGGCGAGCGCAACGCCGAGGCGGGAGCCGCGGGCATGGCCGTCGCGCGGAGCATCGCTCTGTTGAGCTATCGCGGCGGCACGGCGTACGACAAGACGCAGGAGGATGCCGACCCCGACGAGGCTTCGTTCGACCGCCGTGTGCTGACCTACCAGCGTTATCAGGGCGAAAAGCTGAAACGCAGATTCAACGCCTACTCCTACTACCGTCTTTCGCAGGCCGTCGATTCCCACAATCTGGGGCGCGGACGCGGACGCGTGGAGGATGTTTTGGCGGGCATACGCGCCAAGTGTCTTGTGGTCGCCATTACGTCGGACATACTCTTTCCGCCGTCGGACCATACTGTTTTGGTCGACAACATCCCCGATGTCGAGTACCACGTTATCGACTCCGATTTCGGGCACGACGGCTTTCTGGTCGAGCACGAGAAGCTGAACGACATAATAACTGATTTTATGAAATAATAATATCGAAAAACATATCATGAACGGAAAAAAATTGAATATCGGCCTTTTCGGCTTCGGCACGGTCGGCAAGGGCCTTTACGAGGTGTTGAAGCGCGTGGGATCGAAAAATGTCGAGATCAAACGCATCTGCGTGCGCGATATGACCAAGCCGCGCGCCGTCGAGGCCGAGTTTACCGACAAGGCCGACGATATCTTCGGCGATCCCGACATAAACTTCATCGTGGAGTTGATCGACGATGCCGATGCGGCATACGCCATCGTCAAGCGTGCCTTGCAGGCGGGTCTGCCCGTGGTGTCGGGTAACAAGAAGATGTTGGCGTACCACATCGAGGAGTTGATCGAGCTTCAGGCGCGCCACAACGTGGCGTTGTTGTACGACGCGTCGGCGTGCGGATCGATCCCCGTCATACGCAATCTGGAGGAGTATTACGACAACGATCTGCTGATGTCGGTGAAGGGTATCCTGAACGGCTCGTCGAACTTCATCCTTTCGAAGATCTTCAACGAGCGGATGTCTTACGCCGACGCGTTGAAGCTGGCGCAGGATCTCGGGTTCGCCGAGAGCGATCCTTCGCTCGACATAGACGGTTGGGATTCGCTTTTCAAGTTGATAATCATCACAGTACACGCGTTCGGATTGTATGTCGCGCCCGAGAAGATATTCCGTTACGGCATTTCGAACATGAACGACGACGACATACGTTTCGCCAACGAAAAGGAGCGGCGTTTCAAGCTGGTGGCCCACGTTGAGAAGATCGAGGGCAACAAACTCATAATGTGGGTCGTGCCCCAGCTCATTTCGCGCAACAAGTATATCTACAGCGTCGAGGACGAGTTCAACGGCGTGGTAATCAAAGGGCTGTTCTACTACAAACAGTTCATGTTCGGCCGCGGCGCGGGCGGGCATCCCACGGGTTCGGCCGTGCTGAGCGATATAACGGCACGTCTCTACGACTACAAGTACGAGTACAAGAAGCGCAACGACTCGCAGTTGCCCGAGTATTCGACCGACTGTTCGTTCCGCGTATACTACCGCTATTCGAACTATGCCGATCTCGATCTGGTGAAGTTCGAGTCGGTGAGCGAGAACTACATTTCGGACCGATACAAATATGTGGTAGGCACGGTGTCGTTGCGCGAGTTGCACAAGATTCAGGATGAGCTGCACAAACGCGACGTGTTCATAGCGGCCTATCCCGACGATTAGGCGGAGCGGGGCGCAGCCTGCGGCGGAACGCAAACGAGTGAACAACGAGTTGCGGGCCTCCGCGGGGGGGAGGCTGCGGCCCGCGCGACTCTGAAGAGTCGCATAAATATTGCATCGGTAAATAACATGAAATTTTATTTTACGGGAATTATGATAGCAAGCATTATATCGTTGTCGGCGGCGACTGTCGGCGGGTCGTCGCGCAATGCGGGAGGTGAGGCCCCCGAGACGACTTTGCCGAAAGTATATTTCACCCGCGAGATATCGTCGGACGCCTTGATGGCCGTTTACGAGGCTTTGGGGCGCGAGGCGACGGGCAAGGTGGCCGTCAAGATCTCGACGGGCGAGCCGGGCAACAACAATTATCTCGCTCCCGCGTTGATCGAGGGATTGGTGCGTCGCGTCGGAGGCACTATCGTGGAGTGCAATACCGCCTATGGCGGCGGACGGGCCGAGACCGAGGCGCATCTGAAGGCTGCCGAGGAGCACGGGTTCACGGCCATCGCCGACGTGGAGATCATGGATGCCGACGGCGAGGTCGCGCTCCCGATCGAGGGCGGCAAGCACCTGAAGGAGGATTTCGTGGGCAAGGGTTACCTCGACTACGATTTCACCCTCGTGCTCTCGCATTTCAAGGGCCATCCCATGGGCGGTTTCGGCGGCGCGCTGAAGAATATCGCCATCGGTATAGCATCGTCGCAGGGCAAGGCGTGGATACATTCGGCGGGAAAGACCAAGAGCGTTGCCGAGGTGTGGAACGATCTGCCTCCGCAGGACGATTTTCTGGAGTCGATGGCCGAGGCCGCCAAAGCCATAACGGATCATTGCGGCGAACGGATACTCTACATAAGCGTCGCCAACAACCTCTCGGTCGACTGCGATTGCGTAGCCGCGCCCGAGGACCCGAAGATGGGCGACATCGGCATTCTCGCCTCGCTCGATCCCGTGGCTTTGGACAAGGCTTGCGTCGATATGGTCCGCGCGTCGGAGGATCACGGCAAGATACATCTTATCGAGCGCATCGACTCACGTCACGGCACCCATATCCTCGATTATGCCGAACAACTCGGCATGGGCAGCCGAAAATACGAACTGGTAGATTTGGACAAGTAACGGCGCATGCGCAAAATGCGAAAACGGGACCGCCTCCACTGAGCGCGGTCCCGTTTTATTGCCATCTCGCGACGTCAATTCTCGGGCCGTATATCGAATATTTCGCGACGGTCGAATTCGACCCAATATTTCAAAGCCAGCCCGCGCACATACTGCCAATAGGGCTCTGTCAGATCGCCGTAAAGCTCTATGCCGCGCTTCACGTCGTCGCGTATGCGACGCGCGTATTCGGGTTTGAGCGCGATGCGCACGCTCTTGTCCTTGAATCGGAACAACGCTTCGGGGCGGGGCGTCCCGCACTCCGCCACCGTGATGAGTCCGTGGCCTATGCTGGCGCCCGTGCCGACCTGCAATCCGTCGTTCATGCAGCTCACGGGCGGGCGGCTGCCCGCGTATGTGGTGACCTCTATGTCGTCCACGCCGATATTGAAGTACTCGCGCGCGCGGATTCCCATCTTGACCCCTATCGTGGCGTAAATTCCCAGATGGCCGTGCAGTTCGTTGGTCAGCACGGCGGCGCGCCACTCGCTCGGCCCGTGACGCTCTATCGCTTCGCCGATCATCGGAGCCACGTCGGCCGCATAGAGCGCGCCGTCTGTCGGGAATCCGTAAAACACCCTGCTCTCGCTGTCGGGTTTTCCGCGCAGTATCGCCGTTATACGCTCCTCGACGAGTTCCGCCGAGTCGTCGCGCAAGCGCGCTCGCACCATGTTGTCGCTTATCCGCTCTTCGGCGAACAGCTCGGGCGCAAATAGATATACCGCGGCCAGATCGTCCCACAGGACGAGGTGATTTTCGGCTACCGCGTCGGCAAGCGGAGCCGTCCGATGCGAATCGACTATTTTGCGCGCATACGGGGTCCGAACGTGCGATATCGAGTCGAGCAGCCGCGGCGTGACCCGCAAAGGACGGTCGGGATTGGAGGAGATCACGACCATCTCCACCCCGCTCCGCATCACCTTCTCGGCCGAGGCCTTGTCCGCTTCGTAATTCGGTCCCGCCGGCGGGCAGGCTTCGTCGTTGTACCATATTATGCGGTCTATGCGCTCGGCGATCGACGGCTGTGCGTCGAGGGCGTCGCCGATGTTGGTGAGGGCGCCGAGCGCGACGAGTACCGTCTTCTCCTCCTCGCTCTCTATCGTCTCGATCATCAGGTCGCGGGCCGAGGCCGACGGCGCGGCGACAGAAGCGGTGTCGCCCCACTCTATCCTCTCCGAACGGGCGCGCCATGCGGGCGCCGCCGCATCCGTTCCGCGTCCCGCGCCGACGGGAATTCCCTCGTGGCCGAATCCGTCGAGCAGAGCGGCTGCGCGGCGGGCAGAGAGGCGCGGCGGCAAGGCCCCCTCGGAGGTCGTTACGGCCAGCACCTCTATTTCGCGATTGCCGAGCAGCATGCAGAGCGTGCGGAGATCGTCGGCCGCGCAATCGGTGTCGACTATGATATGAAAACGGGCTTTGCCCGAATGCGCCTGCGCGGCGATCGGAAACAACGCCGATATCGCCGCAAAGATCATGACAGTGATTGATTTTCGCATTTGTTTGTCAGAAACTTATGTTTATGCCTCCCATTACGGTAGCTCTCGGCATGGGATAACCCGCGTTGATCTCGTAACGTTGCGCGAGCAGATTTTCGCCGCGCACCGACAGCGAGATATTTTCGGTCATGCGGAATGCCGCGTCGGCGTTCACCAGAACGAAGCTCTCCTCTGTCTCGGCGGGATCCACCTGCGTGTAGAGCCCCTCGACGTACTGCACGCTGCACGCCGCGCGCCATCTCCCGCGTGAGAAGTCGACGCTGCCGTACAGCTTGTGCTCGGGCGCCGCCACGACGGGATATTTCATGTGCAGCCAACTGTAATTGCACGCTATCGTCCATGCGGCGTTTATGCGGTACGACACCTCGCCCTCCGCGCCGCAGTTCCGCACCTTGCCCGTATTCACGTATTTCGGACGTCCGTCCACGGGCATGCGTATTATCATGTTCTCGCCGTCGATGTAAAACACGTTTATTCCGTATCTCAGTCGGTGGTCGAGCAGCCTTTGCGAGAACGACAGTTCGTAATTCATTATGCGTTCCGGTTTCAGGTCGGGATTTTGCGGCGGGAACATATACATTTCGCGGATCGTCGGAAAGCGGAATCCCTTGCTCGCCATCGCTTTGATCTGCGCGCTTTTCGAGATGTCGAGCGACACACCTCCCTGCGGTATCCATTGGGTGCCCGCGTGCGAGTGGCGGTCGACGCGCAATCCGACGTCGAGCGTGAGCCGCGACCCTATCGTCTGTCTGAAATCGGTGTAACCCGCCACCTCGTGCATGTTTTTGTCGGCCGTGACGGTCTCGGCGCCGTCGAAATATTTGTTCCACGCCTTGCCGCCGAAATATTGGTAGTCGACGCCTAACGTGAGCCGATTGCCGGCGAATAGCGTTGCGCTTTGGTACCACGACACGCCCATCATCTTGTCGCGCGAATTGAACCGATAGTCGAGCGGCTCCTCGCCTGCCGAATAGCCGTCGTCGATCTTGTGACGTCCCCAGTTGTAGAAGAATCCCAACGCGCCCGAGGTCGTGCCGTAGTCGTTGCGCAGCGTTACCGATGTCATTCCGCGCGTGATGCGCGAGTCGTTGTCGAACAACGGCGCGGATACCGAACCCGGGTTCGAAGCGTTGAAGTGCGTCAGGTTCACGTCGGCCCACGCGTTCCACCGCTCGTCGAAGTCCCACCCCAATTTGGCGTATCCGCCGTACTGTTCGAATCCCATATCTTTGCGGTGGCCGTCGCTGCGGTTGTACGACGCCGTGGCGACGCTCGAAAAGCGTCCCGACTTCACGCGGTTCGAAGCCTCGGTGTGCAAGGTGTTGAAAGAGCCGTAACCGACGTGCATATCGGTGTTCACGGCATCCTCCCGCATCTTGCGCGTCACGATATTGATGACGCCGCCCATCGCATTCGATCCGTATAGCACCGAGGCGGGGCCGCGCACCACCTCTACCCTTTCGGCCAGCATCGATTGATAGGCGTCGGCTATGGGATGCCCCATGAGACCCATGTATTGCGGATGGCCGTCGATGAGCACCAGCATGCCCGTCGTGGGCGTGCCCTGCGTGCCGTTGCCTATGCCGCGCATGGTCATGGCCCCCGACGATCCCGTCGAGACGCCGTACCCCATCATGCCTCGGCCCGTCACGAACAGTCCCGGGACCTGTTCCGTCAGCGTCGGCAGGAGCGAGGGGCGTTTGCCGTCGTCGATTTTCTTGCGGTCGATTACGGATACGGTCATCGGCAGATGCCTGATGTCGGTCTCGTTGCGGGTGCCCGTGATTACGACTTCGCGTATGGGATGGATTTTTTCGTCTGCGAGGGTGTCGGCTTTTTGTCCGTGCGCCGCGGGCAGCGATGCGAGGCCCACGGCTGTAAGAAAAATACGATACAGAGTGTTCTTCATGTCGGTTCGATGGTTTATCTTCTGTTGCAAGTAACTTAATTTTACGAACAGCGCAATTATTATGCCATTGCGTGCGGTATGGGTCGGGTGGCACAAAAAACACGGAGCAGTTTTCCGCTCCGTGTTTTTTGTGCTGTCGGCAGACCTATTCCGCATTCTCCGCCGACCGTGCGGCCGTCTTGCGGGAGGCGATTCGTTTTTTCCAATTGTCGCGTATCGTGTCGGCGAGATCGGTCTCCACGAGGAAATGTATGCCGATGCACGACAATCCCAGATATATCACGATGAGCCGTCCCAAAGCTCTTATTTCGGGCAGCACCTCGGCGAGCGACGCGCCCATCGTCTGTATCCGTACGAATCCCGGGGCGCCGTGCGTGCTGGGGAATATGCTCGCCAGTTGAACCATCCATCGCGGCATCGCCTCGGCAGGGTACGACGCGCCGCTGAGCAGGAACAACGGAATCGACGACCACAGCATAAGCATGAGCGACGTTTCGCGGCGGCGGAACAGCGTCGATACGGCGATTCCCATGAATATGCAGGCGAAGAGATACATGGCGAGGAATACGGCGATCGTCGCGGCGTTTCCGTTCATCGGATAGTGGAACAGTCGGTAGTGGACGTTCAGCAGATAGAACGACGACACGGCGTATATAGAGGCGTACACCAACGCTTTTCCCGTTACGATGGGCAGGGTCGACAACCGCTTGCTGCCCTTGGGTTTCAACTTGCCGTACAAACCCTGCTCGCGCCACGTGCCGCCTATCATGCCGATGCCTATGAGCAGCGTTTGCTGGATGATGAGCATGATGATCGGCGGCATGACGAAGGTGCCGTAACCCAAATAGGGGTTGAAGAGCGAGTGGCCTTGATATATTACGGGCTGCGTGATGGCCTTGGCCTGCGGGATATTCGCGCCGCGGGCTATGAGGCGTTGGAACTCCACCATCGCGCCCGTGGTGTTGATACCCGCCACCATCTCCTGAAACGCCTGACGGTACATGAGCATGTAGCTGGCGTCGAGGCATATGCTCACGGTCGCCATCTGTCCCCCGAGCAACATCTTCTCGTAATTGTCGGGGATGTATATTATGCCGTAAATGTCGCGTTCATAAAATTTGCGCTCCGCCTCGATCATGTCGTCGAGTTCGTATGCGATGACGGTGTTGGGACCCATGCCGATGGCCTCTATGAGTTTGCGGCTGGTGTCGGTCTTGTTCATGTCCACCACGCCTATCGGCACGTTGCGGAGCACCTGCGAACCATACGTCAGAGAGTAGATGGTGGCGTATATGAGCGGCGCGAACACCATGATGAGTATTACGCCCGCATCGCGGAATATGTGGGCGTACTCGTTGCGCATGACGATATTGAGCTGCCTCCAGTGCGATTTTACGGTATGTGTTATTTTACTCATGTGCTTTTTACATTTTTCCCCAGTAACTGCTGTCGAGCGCGATTCTTCGCAGGCGCGGCAACACCAGCAACGGGAGTATCTGGAACGCGGCCATGCAGCACAGGTCGGGTATCGAGTATGCCGCGGGCGCGCCGCGCAACGCTTGGTCCACTATCATGTCGGTGAAATAGGTGAACGGGAATATGTAGCTGAAGAGCTGTATTCCCTTGAACATGGCCATGACGGGAAACGTGAGTCCCGACAGCGAGAACGCCATGACCGAGTATCCGCCGCCCAGCGACATGGCCAGACGCATGTCGGCAGTGAGCCCTATGATAAATATCGATATTCCCATATAGCTGACGATGAAAACGACGCAGCCGACGAACAACATGGTGAAACTTCCGTTCAGAGGCACGTTTATCACGTCGAACAGCAGGAAAAACATCAACAGCGCCATCAAGGTCATCGACATGAACACGGGCAGCAGCTTTCCCGTCATCGCGCGGAACAGCGATCCCTCGGCCGTCTCGATCCATTCGCGGGCGGTGGAGTATCTCAACTCCGACCCGATGGCGAATACGGTGGCCAGCACCACGAATATCATTATCATCATCGGCATGAAGCTCGGCGAGAGGTAATATCCGTAATTGGTGTAGGGGTTGAACAACACGTGCTTGTCGAACCGTACGGGCATGGCCTGCGCCATAGCCTGCTTCTCGGTCAGTCCCTGCTTCATCAGGATTTGCAACTGTATTCCCGTGCCGAACGTGGTGACGGTCGTAAGCAGATCTTTCGATATGAGTCCGTTCGTGAGCACGTTGTCGCCCGAGATGTAACCCTCCACGTGCGCGGGGGTGTTGCTGAGGATGTTCTTCTCGAAGAACGAGGGGATCTGCACTATGGCGTGCACCTTGCCCTCGCGCATCAGACGCTCTCCCTCGTCTATGTCGGTTATCTCGTACCGCACTTCGGCTTCGGGCGCGGCGTCGATCATGTCGGTCAGCTTGCGCGAGAGCACGCTGTGGTCCTCGTCGAGCACGGCGATGGGCAGATTGTGAGGTATGCCCGATTCGAATATTGCGGTGAAGAAGAGGAACGACACGATCGGCAACACCGTGAGCAACATGAAATAGGGTTTGTAGGCCCATATCCGTTGCATCTCGCGTCGCATGACCGCATATATGTTGCGCAAAGATCGCATTGTCCTTAAGATTTATTCTCCCACTTTGTCCCAGTCCACCAATACGCTCATTCCCGGGCGTATGCGTCGCACCTCGTCCATGGGACGGGCCTTCACGGCGAAGGTGCGGATATCGAAGCTGCCCTGCGTTCTGGTGGCGTTCCATGTCGCGAAATCGGCCTGCACCGATATGTAGGTCACTTCCAGCTCGACGTCGCGGTCGAGGGCGGGCACGTAACCCGTCATGCGCGTGCCGACCTGTATGCGCGGCAACATGGTCTCCTTGATGTTGAACGTCACCCACACGTCCGACGTGTCGAGTATGGCGACGACGGGATAACCCGTGCCCACCAATTCGCCTTGCTCGGCGATGATGGTCGACACCTCGCCGTCGACGGGCGAATATACCATGGCGTCGCTGATGTACGACTCCACCTCGCTCACCGCGCCCTCGGCCTGAAGCACCTGAGCGGCCGAGGCTTTCTTCTCCTCCTTGCTTGCGCCGTCCAACGCGAGGTCGTACTGGGCTTTGGCGGCCATCTCGGTGGCCTCCATGGCGCGGTAGTTGGCCTCGGCCTCGTCGTATTTCTGCGCGGGAACCACACCCTGCTCATACAGGGCCTTCACGCGTTCGAAAGTCTTTTGGGCGAGCTGCTTGCCGGCCTGTGCCTTCTGCCACATGTTCAGCGCGGCCTCTTTCTGGGGCTTGCGCGCTCCGGCCAAAGCCTTCTCGTCCATCGCGGCGGCCGCGCTTTTCACCGCTTCGGCCTGACGCAGCTTGGCGTCCAATTCGGGCGTCGAGAGCACGTAAAGCAGTTCGCCTTTGGTCACCTGCTGTCCCTGCTCGACCTTCATCTCCTCGATGCGGCCCGCTATCTTCGACGATGCCTTGTAACTCGTGCACTCCACCGTGCCCTGAATTATCGTGGGCTCCGATTTTTTGAGGTAATACCCTACCGATGCTACTGCCGCGATTATCACAACCAAGGCGATAATGAGCCAAATAACATTGCTTTTTTTCATAATCGTATTATGTCTCTTTAGTTATTGTCGAATGTGATCTGTCGCGTGTCGATGCGGCGAGCGTATGAGGTGAATTCGTCGCTCACGCCCGCGGCCTCCAGCAGCCGGGCCAACGCCACGTCGTACGAGAAGGCCATCTGTATGCGTTCGGTGCGCACCTTGGCCAGATTGAGCTCCGCGTCGATGAGTTCCGAAGCCGAGCTCATGCCGTTGATGAATGCGACGTTCTTGGCGCGGAGATACTCCTCCGCGAAGTCGATCGACGACTCCACCGACTCGAATTGGTTGTAATAGTTCTCCAACTGGTTGTAGAGCTTCTCCACCAGAATCGATATGTCGCTGCGGGCTTTGGTCTCTAACTGTTCGACGCGTCTTACGGTCTGCTTGGCTGCCGAGTATTTGTATTCGCGGTTGAGTCCGTCGAAGATCTTGAAGCTCACGCCCACTCCCACGGCCCAGCGCGGCAGCATGTCGGTGACCTGATAGTTGTAGACCGAGCCGCCGCCCATCGCCACCACCTGCGGGAAGTAGTCCGAACGCTGGAGACGCACGCCCTCTTCGGCCAGCTGCCGTTTGAGCGTCACTTGATTCAGCAGCGGGTTGTGGTTCGCTGCCAGCGACTTGTAATACTCCACGTCTTCGATCTGCTGCACCACGAACATATTCGTCACGGGTACGTAATCGGCGTTGTCGGATGCGAGCGTGTTGTTCAGCGCATCCTTTATGGTCTCCAGTTGCAACTGCGCGTTTTTGAGTTCGCGTTCGGCCTCGGTCATCTTGAATTCGACGTACAGACGTTCGGCCTTGGCCAGCATGCCCTGCTTTTCGAGCGCTATGGCGTCGTTCAGGTGACGGCGTATGCCGTCGGCTACCTGAGTGCGTACCCTTACCACCTGCGTCGCCAGCGCCAAACCGTAATAACGCTCTACGAGTTCCGAGATGAGCGCGTTGCGAGTCTGTATTCCCGCCTGCCCCGCCGTCGACTCGTCGATCCGCGCCGCTCTGTTGGCCGCGTTGATCTTGCCGCCGAGGAATACGGGCACCGTGATCTCGCCTCCGACGAATCCGAAGCTGCGATCCTGCAACGTGTATTTCCAGTCGAGAGCTGTCATCGAGCCCAGCGCGCCCTGAAGGAATCCGGCCGTTTGCTGGTTTATGATTCCGTTCTGCACGCCGGCGGTTATCAGGTCGCCCGCGACGGTGCTCACGGGACCTTTCAGATGGTTGGCGTCGATGGCTATGTCGTCGCCCGTGTAGATGTAGCTGCCCACGGCGTTGATCTTGGGCATTCGCAATCCTATGGCCGCCTGACGCTGGCGTTTGGCGGCAAGCTCCTCGTATTGCGAGGCCTTTATGGCGGGGTTCTCGGTAGTGGCTATCGATACGGCCTCTTCGAGCGAGAGCATGCGCCGCTCGTCGGTTTGGGCCGACGCCGCGAGGGCCGCCAACGACAGACAAATCAAAATCGGATATTTTCTCATAGTCAGGTTGCTTGATTAACGCCGACAAATATACGCCCCTTTTTCGATTATGAGAAAACCGTTGTCCGAATCGGAGAAAAGATTGCCGTTTTACGACATTTTACCCGATACCCGAGTGCCGCGAATGTCTGTTTTTACGGCTGAACAGGACGTTTCAGAGTAATGAGCGTAATTTCGGGCCGCGCGCCGAGGCGCATGGGATAGAGCACGCAGCCTATGCCGTCGTTGATGTATAGCGCGCGTCCGTTCTCCTCGTAAAGACCGCTCCAACGGGGGTAGAGCAAGCGCGCGGGCGACACTCCCCGCTCGCCTGCGGGGAACTTCATCTGCATGGCGTGTACGTGACCTGACAGCGTGAGGTCGGCCGACCGTTTTTCGAGTATCGGAGTCCACAGTTGCGGAATGTGCGCGATGGTAATGTCGAACAGCGAATCGGGAACCGAGGCGTATATCTCGTCCAGCCCGACGGCGGGAATATGCGACGAGTGGCGTTCCTTGGCCAAAGCGCGCGGGAACGATATGCCCGTGACGGCTATCGAATCGGCGCCGCGGCGGATGTACTCGGTGCGGTCGTCGAGCACACGCCACCCTATCGCCTCCTCTTTTTCTATTAGGCGCGCGGTGTTCTCCTCGGGCGTGAGCGACAGCGAGTCGCGGATGTACACTCCCGTGTCGTGGTTTCCGATCACGGAGAATATGCCGTCGGGGGCCTCGAACAGCCCGAGCGCGCGGGCTATGGGTTCGTCGATCTCGGTGTAGCGAATGTTCACCAGATCGCCGCAGAATGCCACCATGTCGGGGCGGAGCGAGTTGCTTGTTTCGGCTATGCGGGCCAGCTCCTTCTGCGGCCGCAGCAGCGTGCCGATATGTATGTCCGACACCACCGCTATCCTGTACCCGTCGAACGAGGCGGGCAGACGGTCCGATTCCAAGGTCACGCGTTTCACCTCGTAATCGGTGCGCGTTACGGCCATGCCGTATACGAACGCGGCGATCATCGCCATGCTCGCGGCCGCTCCGATCATCCGCGCCGTTTTGCCGCGCGACAGCGCCGCGGATATGTTGAAAGGCAGCCGCGCCACGGCGGTAATCATATATAGGTAGAACATCCACGCCGAGAACTTCATCACGCCCGTGGTGTTGTCGCGCGAGAGCGTGAATACGGCCGCCATGCTCAGGAACGGCAACAGATCGGCCGCGAGCGCTCCGACGGCGACGGCCTTTCGGAATTTAGGGGTGCGGTCGCCGAAGAGCCGTTTGGCCGCCATGCAGTCCACGGCGATCATGGCGAGCGAGAACAGAGCTATGAACCAGATCATACGGTTGGGAATTTGCGATTCGCGGAGCGTATCAAAATTCGCTCCTTTGGCATATTAGTTGCTTGAATCTTGTTGCAAAGATAGGATATTTTAACATTGCAAACGTTAAAAATTAGTTACTTATTCAAACAAAATCAATTCGACTTATGAAAAAATCAAGACTCCTGATCGTTGTCATGTATCTGGTGTTGTGCGCATACGGCGCATCGGCTCAACGACGCGGCTGGCGCATCGAGCGGCATCGGCCGACGATATACATGATCGCCGTCGAACAGACCGATTCGGTAGCCCGATGCCCCATGCAGCAGGCGGTGGCCCGCAAGAACATGGCCGCCGCGGGCGCCCGTCAGGATTTCGAGCAGACGCTCCGCACGGGTTTCCAGCAGGCGCATAATCCGCAGTTCGTCTTCGCCACCAAGGACAACAAATTCGCGCTCGGTATCGGCGGCTATATCAACCTCCGCGCGAGCTATGATCTGAAGGGCGCGGTCGACAACATCGATTTCATCCCCTATGACATCCCCATGCAGGAGACATACGCCAACCGTCAGCGACTGATGATGGACGCCACCACGTCGCGTCTGTTCACCAAGGCGGTGATCAACTCCCGTTCGCTGGGCCGCGTGGTCGCTTACGTCGATATGGATTTCCGCGGCGGCGAGGAGTTCAGCTACACGCCGCGCCTGCGTTCGGCCTACGTGTCGTTGCTCGGCTTTACGGCGGGTCGCGACATCACCACCTTCTGCGACTTGCAGGCCGCGCCTCTCACGGTCGATTTTCAGGGTCCGAATGCCTATAATCTCCGTTTCGCCACCATGCTGCGTTACGAGGTCGATTTCCTGCAAGACTATTTCACCTTCGGCGTGGCAGCCGAGATGCCGACGGTGAGCGGAACGTACGATGATAATTTCCGTCCCATCTCGCAGCGCGTGCCCGACGTTCCCGTCTACCTTCAGGTCGCTTGGGGCGAGAATCGCCAAAGCCATTTCCGCGCATCGGGAGTGTTCCGCAACATGTATATGCACAACGCCGCCACCGGGAAGAACACCAGCCTCTTCGGCTGGGGCGTGCAGGCGAGCGGCCGTTTGGAGACCTGCCCCTTCTTCACCATCTTCTTCAACGGTGTCTACGGCGAGGGAATCGCTCCCTACATTCAGGATTTGGCGGGCAGCGGGCTCGACTTCACGCCCAATCCCGAGAACGCCATGCGCATACAGACCATGCCTATGTGGGCTTGGCAGGCTGCGGGTCAGCTCAGCTTCGTTCCGTCGAAGTTCTGGATCTCGGGCGGCTACTCTACCGCGCGTGTCGAGAAACACAACGGCTACTATGCCGAGACCGAGTACAAGCGCGGCAACTACATGTTCGGAAACATATTCTATCAGCCTACCCCCAACTGTCGTATCGCCGCGGAGTATCTCCACGGTTCGCGCAGGGACATGAACTCGCTCAAGAGCGAGGCCAACCGAGTGAGCTTGATGATTCAATATAACTTCTGACGACGGTCGGAAACGATTTGTGCGAAGGCTGTCCGACAACGGGTGTCGGGCGGCCTTTTTTGCGTAAGCGGTTTGCGGGCCGGCGTCGGTTCCCGATATTTTTCCTAACTTTGAACCCCGTGAAAACAATCCCGATCATAATCGCCATGCTGGCGGCGGCTTTCGCGCCGTTGTCGCTCGTGTCGTTCCCCGAGGCCGAAACGGTCGCCGCGGCGAAGAACGCGGCGCCTCGGGTCGGTCGGGCGCGTATCGTGGCGGCGGGCGATCTGATGCAGCACATGCCGCAGGTGTCGGCGGCGCGGCGTTCCGACGGACGATACGATTACCGCGAGTCGTTCCGCCACGTGGCCCGTTATTTCCGTGAGGCCGATCTTGCGATAGTAAATCTCGAAACCACCCTTTCCGACGAGGGCCCCTACTCGGGTTACCCGTGTTTCCGATCTCCGTCTGCGGTGGCCGACGCCATGCGCGACATGAATATCGATCTGGCCTTGATGGCCAACAATCACTGCTGCGATAGGGGCGCGCGGGGCATCGTGTCCACGGCCGACATTCTCGACAGCCGCGGTATCGCCCGCACGGGAGTATATCGCGACAGCCTCGATTACGCGTCGAACAATGTCGCCTATCTCGAACGCGGCGGCATCGCGTTCGCTGTGGTCAACTACACTTACGGCACCAACGGCATCCCCGTGCCGCGCGGCACGATAGTGAATCTGCTCGACACCGTAGCGATGGCCCGCGATCTGGCCTCGATCGACCGCCGCCGCGCCGATTGCGTGATTGCCGCCGTGCATTGGGGCAACGAGTACGAACGTCGTCCCAATGCCGAGCAACGCGCCGTGGCGGCGTTTCTGAAGCGGCACGGAGTCGACCTCATCATCGGCAGCCATCCGCATGTGGCGCAGCCGTTCGAGATGGAGTCGGACGGCGGCGTGACGCTCTATTCGCTCGGAAACTTCGTGTCGAACCAGCGCAAGCGTTATTGCGCCGGCGGATTGGTGGCGGTCATCGACGTGACCCTCGCGCCCGACGGCGAGTTGTCGTACAGCACGGATATCGTTCCCGTGTGGGTCATGTGTCCCGATTATGCGATTCTGCCTCCCGAGGTGGGCGACACGCTGCGCATGAGCGCCGATTCGCGGCGCGCTTACGAACGGTTTATGTCCGATACGCGCGAGCTGCTCGGGATTTGAACTCTCTCCGCCGTTGAAACGAAACGCCTCCGACCACGAAAGTCGGAGGCGTTTTCGTCGAGGCCGTTCGGCCGTTTAGTAATTCTCTTTCTTGGGCTCGAAATAGGCCTGCGGATGGGCGCACGCGGGGCACTTGAGCGGAGCCTCTTTGGCCTTGCATACGTAACCGCAGTTGCGGCACTGCCACCATATCTCGTTGTCGCGCACGAAGAAGTTGCCGTCGGTTATGCGGCTGAGCAGTTTCAGATAGCGGCTTTCGTGCTCGGCCTCGACCTTGGCGATCTGGCGGAAAGTGTTGGCTATCTCGGCGAAACCCTCCTGCTCGGCGGTCTCGGCGAATCCCGAATAGAGCACATCCCACTCTTCGTGTTCGCCCTGCGCCGCGGCCAGCAGGTTTTCGGGCGTCGAGCCGATGCGTCCCGCGGGGTATGCAGCCGTTATGGTCGCTTGGCCGCCCTCGAGGTATTTGAAGAAACGCTTCGCGTGCTCTTTCTCCTGCTCGGCCGTCTCGGTGAATACGGCCGCGATCTGCTCGTATCCCTCTTTTTTCGCCACGCTCGCGAAGTAGGTGTACCGGTTGCGCGCCTGACTTTCGCCGGCGAACGCCTTGAGCAAGTTCTGCTCGGTCAAAGTGCCTTTGATGCTTTCCATGATAATGTTTGTTATGTGTGAATGAATTCTGTTTTTCCGTTGTGCAAATTTAGATGAAAATTCAGTGCCGCAATAGCATTTTCGATCGTATTATTTTATACTTGGATAGGCTTTTTCTATAATCGGACCGAATCGACGGGCCGCGCGACTTTTCGTCGGATCGTCAGGCTTCGGCTCGCGGCGGGAATTAATCGGCAATAAATTTTGTACACCCGTCGGCTTGTGCTATCTTTGTGGGATAATTGGAATCAAATAAAAACTATAAATAATGGCAGACGAAAAAATCATCTTTTCCATGGTAGGCGTCTCGAAGACGTTCACCAACCAAAAGAGAGTTCTCAACAACATCTACCTCTCGTTCTTTTATGGTGCCAAGATCGGTATCATCGGTCTCAACGGATCGGGTAAGTCGACCTTGATGAAGATCATCGCGGGCATCGACAAAAACTATCAGGGCGAGGTGGTCTTCGCTCCCGGGTATTCGGTGGGTTATCTCGAGCAGGAGCCGCAGCTCGACGACTCCAAGACAGTGAAGCAGGTCGTGGAGGAGGGATGCGCCGCCACGGTGGCGCTGCTCAAGGAGTACGAGGATATCAACATGAAGTTGTGCGAACCCATGTCGGACGACGAGATGAACCGTCTCGTCGAGCGTCAGGGCGAGCTCTACGAGCAGATCGACCATGTGAACGGCTGGGAGCTGGACAGCGTGCTGGAGCGCGCGATGGACGCCTTGCGCTGCCCCGATCCCGACCAGAGCGTGAAGGTGCTGTCGGGCGGCGAGCGTCGCCGCGTGGCGTTGTGTCGTCTGCTGTTGCAGCAGCCCGACGTGCTGTTGCTCGACGAGCCTACCAACCACCTCGACGCCGAGAGCATCGATTGGCTCGAACAGCACTTGCAGCAATACAAAGGCACCGTCATAGCCGTCACGCACGACCGTTATTTCTTGGATAACGTGGCGGGATGGATCCTCGAACTCGACCGCGGCGAGGGCATCCCGTGGAAGGGCAACTACTCGGGTTGGCTCGACCAGAAGACCAAGCGTCTGGCTATGGAGGAGAAGCAGGAGAGCAAACGCCGCAAGACGCTGGAGCGCGAGTTGGAGTGGGTGCGCATGTCGCCCTCGGGCCGCCGCGCCAAGAGCAAGGCGCGTCTGTCGGCATACGACAAGATGCTGAACGAGGATGTGAAGCAGAAGGAGGAGAAGCTGGAGATATTCATCCCCAACGGTCCGCGTCTGGGCGACGTGGTGATCGAGGCGCACGACGTGAAGAAGGTCTTCGGCGACCGTATACTGTACGAGGGACTCAACTTCTCGCTGCCGCCTGCGGGCATCGTCGGCGTGATAGGCCCCAACGGTACGGGCAAGACCACCCTGTTCCGTATGATAATGGGATTGGAGCAGCCTACCGAGGGAACCTTCACCGTCGGCCAGACCGTGAAGCTGGCGTACGTGGACCAGCAGCACAAGTCGATCGATCCCGAAAAGAGCGTTTACGAGGTGATCTCGCAGAACAGCGACCTTATAACGTTGGGCAACCGTCAGATTCCGTCGCGCGCGTACGTGGCGCGCTTCAACTTCTCGGGAGCCGATCAGGAGAAGAAGTGCGGCATGCTTTCGGGCGGCGAGCGCAATCGCCTGCATCTGGCGCTCGCTCTGAAGGAGGAGGGCAACGTGCTGTTGCTCGACGAGCCTACCAACGACATCGACGTGAATACGTTGCGCGCTCTGGAGGAGGGTCTGGAGAACTTCGCGGGTTGCGCCGTGGTGATCTCGCACGACCGTTGGTTCCTCGACCGTATCGCCACGCATATCCTCTCGTTCGAGGGCGACTCGAAAGTGGTCTTCTACGAGGGCTCGTACAGCGAGTACGAGGAGTGGAAACGCGCGCAGGGCGAGGATACCGCGCCCAAGAGAGTGAAGTACAAGAAACTTATGGAGTAATTCGCAACCGATTTTCAATAAAATTGAATCGTCGTTTAATAATGTTAAAACGAGGTTTAATATTATTGAAGTCGGATTTAACAAAGTAAAAATATAATGGCACAGAAACCTTCAATACCCAAAGGTACCCGCGACTTCTCGCCCGCCGAGATGATGCGCCGCACCTATATTTTCGAAACGGTGAAGAGCGTGTTCCGCACATACGGATTCGCGCCTTTAGAGACCCCTGCGATGGAGAACCTCTCTACCCTGCTGGGCAAATACGGCGACGAGGGCGACAAACTGCTCTTCAAGATCCTCAATTCGGGCGACTACGCGGCGGGACTCGCCGACGCGGAGGTGCGTTCGGCGTCGCGGATATGCGAGAAGGGCCTGCGTTACGACCTGACCGTTCCTTTTGCCCGTTATGTGGTTCAGCATCAAGGTGAAATAACGTTCCCGTTCAAGCGTTACCAGATTCAGCCCGTATGGCGCGCCGACCGTCCGCAGAAGGGCCGCTATCGCGAGTTCTACCAGTGCGACGTGGATGTCATTGGGTCGCGGTCGCTGCTCAACGAAGTGGAGCTCATAGAGATCGTGGAGCGCATTTTCGGCAAGCTGGGAATCGGAGTGACGCTTAAGATGAACAACCGCAAGATACTGTACGGCATTGCGGAGACCATCGGCCACGCCGACAAGATGATGGATATCACGGTGGCCATCGACAAGCTGGAGAAGATCGGCATCGACAACGTGAAGGCCGAACTCGCCGAGCGCGGATTGGACGACGAGGCGATCGCCAAGCTGCAACCTATACTCGAATTGAGCGGCTCCAACGATGAGAAGCTGGCGAAGTTGCGCGAGGTTATCGGAGGCTCGGCGACGGGGCTGCGCGGCGTGGAGGAGATGGCCGAGATATTCGGTTACGCGAAGTCTTCGGGCATATCGCTGCCCGTCGAACTCGACCTTTCGCTGGCACGCGGTTTGAACTATTATACGGGCGCCATCTTCGAGGTCAAGGCTAACGATTTCGCCATCGGATCGATCTGCGGCGGAGGTCGTTACGACGATCTGACGGGAATATTCGGCATGCCCGACACCTCGGGCGTGGGCATATCGTTCGGCGCCGACCGCATTTACGACGTGATGGTGGGTCTCGATCTTTTCCCCGAGGAGGTCAATTTCTCGACCAAGGTGTTGTTCGTAAATCTCGGAGCCGAGGAGTGCATGGCTTCGCTCGGCATGATGCGCGCCTTGCGCGATCGAGGCGTGGCGACGGAGATCTATCCCGAGGCCGCCAAGATGAAGAAGCAGATGGAGTATGCCAATCGCCGCATGATCCCGTATGTGGTCATCGTGGGCAGCAACGAGCTGGAGACGCGCTCCGCGACGGTGAAGAACATGCGCACGGGCGAACAGCGCACCGTGTCGTTCGACGCCCTCTGCGACGAATTGGCGTAATCGCCGCGGCCCGCAGTGGGCACGGCCCGAAAACATAAAACAGAATCGTATTATGAAAAGGATATTGCGTTCGACGCTCGCGGCGGTCTTCGTCGCCATAGGCCTTTGCGCTTCGGCGCAGACGGACGACGCTGCGGAGCAGCTTCAGAAGCTGAACCGTTTCTACCGCTATCTGAACGGCATATATGTCGACGACGTGGAGATGAAACCTTTGGTGGAGAACGCCATTCGCGGCATGTTGTCGGAGCTGGACCCTCATTCGGTCTATCTCGACGCCGAGGAGATGCGCGCGCAGACCGAGGCTTTCGAGGGCGAGTTCAGCGGCATAGGCATCGAGTACAATATCCTCAACGATTCGATACTGGTCGTCAACACGGTGGTCAAGGGGCCTGCCGAGACTGTCGGATTGCGTCCCAACGACCGGATAGTGGAGATCGACGGCGAGAGTGCCGTGGGTATGAAACGCAGCGACGTGCCCCCGCGGCTGCGCGGACCGCGCGGATCGAAGGTGAAGATCGGCGTGGCGCGTCGGGGCGTCCCCGAGATATTGAATTTCGACATCACGCGCGACAATATTCCGCTCAATACGGTGGATGCGGCGTTCAAGGTCGACGACCGCACGGGTTATATAAAGGTGAACCGCTTCGGTCGCACCACCATGCGCGAGTTCCGCGAGGCGATGGCGAAGATGGGCGGTATGGAGTCGCTCATTCTGGATTTGAGCGGCAACAGCGGCGGATTGCTCGATCAGGCCGTGGAGATGGCGGGATATTTCCTGCCCGAGGGGGCTTTGGTGGTGTCGACCGAGGGGCGCGCAGTCTCTCCCGAGCGTTACGCGGCGTCGCAGGGCGGCGAATTCGACGGACGCGTGGCGGTGCTCATCAACGAGAACTCCGCTTCGGCGAGCGAGATCGTGGCGGGCGCGCTGCAGGACTGGGACCGCGCCGTGGTAATCGGTCGCGACAGCTTCGGCAAGGGGTTGGTGCAGCGTCAGGTTCCTCTGGGCGACGGGTCGGCCGTAAGGATAACCGTGGCGCGCTATCACACTCCGACGGGGCGCGTCATACAGCGTCCGTACGAGAAGGGGCGCAAGGATGAGTATTACGAGTCGTTCGTGAATCGTCTGCGCGGCGACGAGAAGGCGGATTCCGTCGAAACCGCGGCGGAACGCCCCGTATACGAGACCGTGCGTTCGCACCGCAAGGTGTACGGCGGCGGAGGCATAGAACCCGACATTAGGATCGAGGTCGATACCACCGACATATCGGACTACATGATGAAGGTGGTTGCGCAGGGCGTTTACGGCGATTTCATAATGACTTACATGGATCGTAACCGCGAGCGACTGGCAGCCGAGTATCCCGATTTCGGGAAGTTCGAGGCGGGATTCGCGTTCGGCGACGAGGATATGAAGCGTTTGACCGATATGGCCGACGCGAAAGGTGTCGAGTTCGACGAGGAGCAGTTCGCGCGGTCGAGGTCGCTTATGGAGAATCAACTGGCGGCTTTGGTCGCCCAAAGACTCTTCACATCGTCGGAATTTTACAGATACATCAACCCTCGTGAAAACGAGTACTTTATAAAGGCGTTGGAGGTCGTCGGCGACGACGGCGGTGCTTACGAATCGATTCTGAAGTTAGAATAATTTCGAAACATTTGAAAATCGGAAAATTTTTACATATTTTTGGAAATAATTTAACAACCGATTTTTCTATGGCCTCAGAATCTGAATTCGAACGACGCGAAATAAACGAAGGTTTCGGCGATTCGGTCTTCTCCAAGATGATAAAGGCGGGCCACCGCACCTACTTTCTGGATGTGAAGACCACGCGCGCAAACGATTATTTTCTGACTATAACCGAATTGCGAAAGAAAATAACCTCCCGCGGGGTCGAGAACGAACGCAACAAGGTTTTTTTGTACAAAGAGGACTTCGAGAAGTTCGCCGCCTGCTTCGCCGAGACGCTGGAGTTCGTGCGCGCGAGGTGCGAGGCCGAGGGTTGCGAATCGAAAGAGTAGCGAAAACTCATAATCGGTGGAGAGAGGAATGGAGAGAGTCATATTGGGTTTCAGCGGCGGTATCGACAGCGTTACTGCCGCTCGTTTTTTGTCGGAGCGGGGTTTGGGCGTCACAGCCCTGACGCTCGACACGACGGGCGACGTCGAACTCGTCGGGCGCGCCCGCGCCGCGGCGGCCGAGGTCGGAGCGGAACATGTCGTGAGGGATGTGCGGGACGTGTTTTCGACGCAGATCGTCGATTATTTCGTCCTCAGTTATGTCGCGGGGCGTACGCCGTCGCCATGCGTGCGATGCAACCCTTTGATAAAGTGGCGGTATCTTATCGAGGAGGCCGATCGCCGAGGCGCGCGGTTCGTGGCGACGGGGCATTATTTCAACATCGCGGAGCGCAACGGCCGTTTTTACGTGTCGCGCGCCGACGATAGGACCAAGGATCAGTCGTATTATTTGTGGGGATTGTCGCAAAGCGTGCTTTCGCGCGCTCTGACGCCTATGGGGCATGCGGTGAAGAGCGAGATAAAGGCGCGGTTCGAGGACAAACGCGAGAGCATGGGTCTCTGTTTCCTGCAAGGGCGCAGCTGCCGCGAGTTCATGGAGCGGCGCTACCCTGCCGCTTCGCGCGGCGGCGAGATCGTCGACAAGCAAGGGCGCGCGGTCGGGCGGCACGACGGCATAGCGTTCTACACGATCGGACAGAAACGGGGGCTGGACGGCGTGGTCGGGCGGCCCGTGGTGGCGATAGATGCCGAGCGTAACAGATTGGTGGTCGGCGACGATGCGGATTTGTATTACGAGACGTTGGAGATCGGCGAATGCAATTTCGTCGACGAGGAGGAGTTTCTCACGGCGGACGACATCGAGGTCGTGATTCGCGGCGTGGGGCGCAATCCCGAAGGGCGCATGCGTCGGGCGGAGAGGATCGCGGGCGGTTACCGCATACTGCTCGGCGGCGCGGCATGGGCGCCCGCGGCGGGACAGCCCGTCGTGTTTTATCGCGGCGACCGAGTGATCGGCGGCGGGATTACGACACGTTTTCGATAAGCCGAGCGCATAGCCGAACTTGAGCGGTATCATTAGGCCGCGAACTGCGCGCCTGTTGCGAGTCGCATGAATTTTCGAAGGCTTTTGCATTAGGGTGCATATCTTTTATGTATATTTGCAGACATTTATAATGAACGGAATCAAGATGAATTGGGTAAAACGTCTGTACGATTGGATGCTCTCGTGGGGGAATTCGCGCTGGGGAGCATTGGCTTTGTTTTGTTTCGCATTCGCGGAGTCGAGTTTTTTTCCGATACCGCCCGATGTTCTGCTCATAGCGTTGTGTCTCGGGGTCACGACGCGTTCGTTCCGTTATGCCGCGATATGTCTCGCGGGATCCATCACGGGTGCGATGGCGGGTTACGCTCTCGGCTTTTTTCTGTGGCAGAACACCGCCGGCGAATATACCGCGCTCGCGCAGTTCTTCTTCAATCACGTATTCTCGATGGAGAGTTTCCTGAAGGTGGGCGCGTTGTACGACCGATACAACTTCTGGATAGTATTCACCGCGGGATTCACTCCCCTGCCCTATAAACTCTTCACCATAACGGGCGGATTGTTCCATATCAATTTCGTCATGTTCCTGCTGGCGTCGGTGGTATCGCGCGGATTGCGGTTCTTCGTCATCGCTTGGCTTATATGGCGGTTCGGTGCTCCGATCAAGAGGTTCATAGACAAGTATTTCAACCTGCTGGCCATAGCGTTCACCGTGCTTTTGATCGGGTCGTTCGTGTTGGTCGCCAAATTGTTGTAGCGATGAGGCGGTACGGGTTGATAGGCCGCGTGTTGGGCCATTCGTTCTCGGCTAAGTATTTCACCGAAAAATTCGAGCGCGAAGGGTTGGACGGCGAGTGCTCGTACGGGCTTTTCGAGTTGCCCGACATAGTTTGCGTCGAAGATTTCATGGCCTCGACCCCGCATCTCGCGGGATTCAACGTGACGATCCCTTACAAACAGCAGATAATCCCCTATTTGGATTCGTTGAGCGACGAGGCGCGCAACATAGGCGCGGTCAATTGCGTGAAGATAATGCCCGACGGCGAACGCAGGGGATACAACACCGATGTGGACGGGATACGTCTGTCGCTCGACAAACTGCTGGGCGGCGAGACGGTCGACGCCGCACTGGTGCTCGGCACGGGCGGCGCGGCTCAGGCTGTGCAATACGTTCTGGCCGAGCGCGATATCCCCTTTACCATCGTGTCGCGCGACAGAGCCAAAGGCAATCTGTCGTACGACGATCTGTCGCGCGAGGTGATGGCGGAGCATCATCTGGTGGTCAACACGTCGCCCGTGGGGATGTATCCGCACGTCGAGGATGCGCCCGATATCCCTTACGACGGCCTTACCGATCGACACTATATGTTCGATTTGGTGTATAACCCGCCGCTCACGCGTTTTCTCGAACGCGGCGCACGGCGCGGAGCGCATACCATTTCGGGTTTGGACATGCTGTACGCGCAGGCCGAGGCGGCGTGGAGAGTGTGGAACGGGTGACCTACTCGCTCGCGTAAGCGTCGAGAATCTCTTCGGCCTTGGCGCGATCCTCGTTGCGGATGACCAATTGGGCGGGCGCGAACCCTATGGGGTAGACGGCGGCCATGATCTCGTTGCGTATCGTGGTATAGATTCCCGCCCCTTCGAGCAGCGATTTGTCCCATTCGGCCTCGTTGACAGAGTCGTATTCGCGGATGACGATCAAATTTTCCTCTTCCATAGTTTCATATATGTCGGTTTCGCGCCGTGGTGTTCGAGGGGAACGTGCGCGCGATGCCGCTGGTTAAAGTTAAGCATTATTTGTTGATAACTTGCAATGAGCAAACCAAAATATTAGATATTTTATCCATATATTTGTAAAAACGAAGCGGCGCGGCCGTTTCGTGCGATAACTTGCGCAGGATCAATATGAAAGGTTTTGTAAAAACAATCGTCTCACTGATAGCGGTCGCAGCGGCGGCGGGCGGCGCGCTCGCATTCCGTTCGGGCGGCGCGGCGGGCGCTGGTTTCGATCTCGGGAGGATGGCTTTGGCCGACAGCGTTATATTGCATGCCATTGCCGACGGGGAGTTTCCCGGGGCGGTGCTGTGCGTGGTGCGACGGGCCGAAGACGGCAGGTCGGCGGGCGACGTGCTCTACCTGAAGGCTTACGGCAACAGGCAGGTGTGTTCGGGCGCGGATCCCGTGAGCGGCGAGCCGATAGGCGACACCATACCCATGACGGAGGATGCCGTGTTCGATCTCGCGTCGTTGAGCAAGTGCGTGGGCACTACCCTTGCGTTCATGCGTCTGGTGGAGGACGGAAAGGTGCGTCTTACCGACGACGTGGCGCTTTACATACCCGATTTCAAGCCATGGAGCGACAAGAGCGGTGCGAAAAGGGACATTACGATAAAACATCTTCTGACGCATACCTCGGGTTTGCCCGCGGGAGTGCACGTACCGACGTTCGTGTCGCGATATGAGAAATACGGCGATCCTGCGGAGATGAACCTGCGCGACTCGCTCGTGGCGTATATTGCGCGCGATGCGGCGCGTCTGTCGCGCCCGAGCGACGAGGTGCGTTACAGCTGTCTGAACTTCATAGTGTTGCAGGCCATAATCGAACGGGTTGCGGGCGAGCGCATGGATCGTTTCGCAGAGCGCGAGATATTTCGTCCGTTGGGGCTCGCTGACACTTGGTACAACGCCGTCGACGACCCCGAGCGGCCGTATGCGCCCGACGCTCCCATAGCGCCCACGTCGCTGGTCGACGGAAAGGTGTTGCGCGGCGAGGTGCACGACCCCACTGCCCGCATAGTGAACAGAGGCGTTTCGGGCAATGCGGGTCTCTTTTCGACGGCCGAAGATTTGGCCGTCATAGCTTCGATGCTCATGAACGGCGGATCGGTGGATTTCCCCGAGGAGGGACGGCATGTCAGCGTGCTGTCGCGTCGGGCCGTGGAGACCTTTTTCCGCATCCCGTCGGGATACGAGCGTTTCGGCCGCACGCTGGGATGGGTCGGCGGCTCGTCGGTCGGGGGCGACCTCTTTACCGAGGGGCGCACCGTCGACCATACGGGATATACGGGCACGTCGATGATGATGGATCTCGAAGAGGGCGTGGCTGTGATTTTGCTTACTAACCGCGTGCATCCCTTCGACGAGGGGAGCGTCGCGCGAACGAGAGCCGTTATAGCGAACATCGTGGCGGCCTCGCTGAATCGATAACGATATAAATTGGGATATATGCAGGATTTCGTTCATCTTCACGTCCATTCGCAATACTCCATTCTGGACGGTCAGGCGAGTATTCAGAGGCTCGTCGACAAGGCAATCGCTGACGGAATGAAGGGCATTGCGGTTACCGACCACGGCAACATGTTCGGTATAAAGGAGTTTTGGAACTATGTGAAGAAGAAAAACGGCGCGCGTCGCGACAAGGTAAAGGCCGCCGAGGCCAAGATAGCCGCTTTGCAGGCTGCGATGGATGCCGTGGGCACGCCCACCGACGAGCAGACGGCGGAGATGACGGCTTTGAAAGCCGAGTACGACGCTCTGCCTAAGGAGGATTTCAAGGCGATAATAGGTTGCGAGGTCTATGTGGCCCGCCGCGGTTTGGCGATGAAGGAGGGCAAGCAGGACCAGAGCGGTTACCACCTGATTCTGCTGGCGAAGAATGCCAAGGGATATCATAACCTCATAAAGATCGTCTCGAAAGCGTGGACCGAGGGATTCTATATGCGTCCGCGTACCGACCACTTCGAGCTGGAGAAGTATCACGAGGGTATAATCTGCTGCTCGGCATGTTTGGGCGGCGAGGTCCCGAAACGAATCACCGAGGGCGATCTGGCCGCTGCCGAGGAGGCGATAGAGTGGCACAAGCGCGTATTCGGCGAGGATTACTATCTCGAGCTCCAGCTTCACAAAGCCACCGTCGAACGGGCGAACCACGAGGTGTACCCGTTGCAGACGGAGGTCAACAAGCACCTGAAGGAGTTATCGAGGAAATGCGGCGTAAAGTTGGTGTGTACCAACGATGTGCACTTCGTCGACGAGGCCAATGCCGAGGCGCACGACCGATTGATATGCCTCAGCACGGGCAAGGATCTGGACGACCCCAAACGAATGCTCTACTCGAAGCAGGAGTGGATGAAGACGCGCGCCGAGATGAACGCCATATTCGGCGACGTGCCCGAGGCGCTGGCCAACACGGTGGAGATATGCGACCGCGTGGAGTCCTACTCCATCGACCACGCCCCCATCATGCCCACGTTCGCCATTCCCGAGGATTTCGGCACCGAGGCGGAGTATCGCGAGCGTTACACCGAGCGCGATTTGTTCGACGAGTTCACGCGCGACGAGAACGGCAACGTGACGATGGGCGAAGACGAGGCGGCGAAGAAGATCGACAAGTTGGGCGGGTACGACAAGCTCTATCGTATAAAGTTGGAGGCCGACTATTTGGCCAAGCTGACGATGGACCGCGCCAAGGTGCGTTACGGCGATCCGCTGTCGCCCGAGGTGGCCGAGCGGTTGAAATTCGAGCTGCACATCATGAAGACGATGGGTTTCCCGGGATACTTCCTCATCGTGCAGGACTTCATTTGCGCGGCGCGCGAGCAACTCGACGTGTCGGTCGGCCCGGGACGTGGCTCGGCGGCGGGTTCGGCCGTGGCCTACTGTTTGGGTATCACGCAGATCGACCCCATCAAATACGACCTTCTGTTCGAGCGTTTCCTTAATCCCGACCGTATTTCGCTGCCCGATATCGATATCGACTTCGATGACGACGGCCGCGGCCGCGTGCTCAACTGGGTGACGCAGAAGTACGGCAAGGAGAAGGTGGCGCATATCATCACGTACGGCACGATGGCCACCAAGATGGCTCTGAAGGATGTGGCCCGCGTGCAGAAACTGCCGCTCAAGGAGTCGGACCGCTTGTGCAAGCTTGTGCCCGACCGCATTCCCGACAAGAAGATAAATCTCGCCAATGCGATAGATTACGTGCCCGAACTGAAGGCTGCCGAGGATTCGGAGGATCCCGTATTGAGCGACACCATAAAGTATGCCCGCATGTTGGAAGGCAACGTCCGCAACACGGGCGTGCACGCGTGCGGAACCATCATCTGCCGCGACGACATAACCGACTGGGTGCCCGTGAGCACGGCCGACGACAAGGAGACGGGCGAAAAGATGCTCGTCACGCAGTACGAGGGTTCGGTTATCGAGGATACGGGCCTCATAAAGATGGACTTTCTCGGTCTCAAGACCTTGTCGATCATAAAGGATGCCGTGGCCAACGTGAAGCATACCAAGGGCGAGACGGTGGATATCGACACCATCGACATAGACGATCCCGCGACGTACAAACTCTACAGCGAGGGCCGCACCATCGGAACGTTCCAGTTCGAGTCCCCGGGCATGCAGAAGTATTTGCGCGAGCTGAAGCCCACCACTTTCGAGGACCTGATAGCCATGAACGCCCTCTACCGCCCGGGCCCGATGGATTACATTCCCGACTTCATCGACCGTAAGCACGGCCGCAAACCGATCGTTTACGATATCGATTTGATGGAGAAGTATCTGAAAGATACCTACGGCATTACGGTGTATCAGGAGCAGGTCATGCTTCTCTCGCGCCTGCTGGCGGGATTCACCCGAGGCGAGTCGGACACGCTGCGTAAGGCGATGGGTAAGAAGCTCAAGGACAAGCTGGATCATCTGAAGCCCAAGTTCATCGAGGGAGGCCGCAAGAACGGCCACGATCCGCAGGTGCTGGAGAAGATATGGGCCGACTGGGAGAAGTTCGCCTCGTACGCCTTCAACAAGTCGCACGCCACGTGCTATTCGTGGGTGGCCTACCAGACGGCATATCTTAAAGCCAACTATCCTTCGGAGTACATGGCGGCGGTGCTCAGCCGAAACCTTACCGACATAAAGAACATCACGGCCTACATGACCGAATGCAAACACATGGATATAAATGTGTTGGGACCCGATGTGAACGAGTCGGAACAGAACTTCTCGTCGAACAAGGCGGGGGACATACGTTTCGGCATGGCGGCGATAAAGGGTGTCGGCGAGGCGGCCGTGAAGTCGATAATCGAGGAGCGCGAGGCGAACGGGCCGTTCAGGAACATTTACGATTTCGTCGAGCGCATCAATTTCAATGTGGTGAACCGCAAGTGTATGGAGAACATCGCCTACTCGGGGGGATTCGACTCGATAATCGATTTCCACCGCAGCAAGTTCTTCGCCGTCGATCCCCGCGGCAGCAGCCCGCTCACGTTCATCGAGCAGTTGATGCGTTACGGCCAGCGGGTGCAGGCCGAGAAGCTCAATTCGCAGCAGAGTCTGTTCGGCGGCGGTTCGGTGGTCGACATTCAGCCCCCTACCACGCCCGTGGCCGAGGATTGGAACCAGTTGCAGGTGCTCAACAAGGAGCGCGAAATGATCGGACTCTACTTGTCGGCGCATCCGTTGGACGACTATTCGGTCATAATCAACCACATGTGCAAAGCGCACATGTCGGATTTGTCGGATCTGGATCAATTCAACGGTCAGGAGATCGGCGTGGCGGGAGTGGTTACCAACGTGCAGGAGATGACCACCAAGACGGGGCGTCACTGGGGTAAATTCACGATGGAGGACTACAACGGGACGCACGAATTCGCACTGTTCGGCAAGGATTACGAGAATTTCCGCCCTTTCATGTATCCCAACTATTTCCTTTTCGTGAAGGGCAAGGTGCAGCCGCGTCCTTACGGCGACAATCCCGAGCTGGAATTCAAGGTGTTGTCGATGATGCAGCTCTCGGAGATGCGCGACACGATGATAAAGGAGATACACGTGAATATCCCCATCGAGGAGCTTACGGAGGCTTTTATCACGGATTTTGCAGAGAACATCCGACAGAACAAGGGCAACACCATACTTCGCGCCACGGTGTGCGATCGTAACGAAGGGGTGAACCTCAATATGTATTCGAAACGCTATAAAGTGGCCCTGACGCCGCAATTGGTGGAGTATTTGGATGGAAACGAACTGAAATACACATTATCATAAACACGTAAAACTTTTATAATTATGGCATTAGCAGTAACCAACGAGAATTACGAAGCGCTCATGGCTTCGGACAAGCCGGTAGTGATCGATTTTTGGGCCGAGTGGTGCGGTCCCTGCCGCATGATAGGTCCCATCATCGAGGAACTTGCGGAGGAGTACAAGGATAAGGTCGTAATCGGCAAATGCGACGTCGATTCTAACGACGACATCGTGGCGCAGTATCGCGTGCGCAACATCCCGACCGTGGTATTCATCAAGGGCGGAGCCGTCGTCGACAAGGTAGTGGGCGCGGCGAGCAAGGATGCTTTGAAAGCCAAGGTCGAGGCGCTGTTATAAGATGCCGCGATATGGAAAAACAAGGCTGTCCCGAAAAAGGACAGCCTTGTTTTGCATAGGGTACCACCCTATTTCTCGATAAGCGAAATGCTGCGCTGGATGAAATCCGACAGATTCTTGCCCTTGAGCATGCCGTTCGACAGCAGCGCGAGGTCGATGATCTGGCGCACCAGCTTGTTCCCGCCGCCTATCTCGCGCAGACGCTCGTTGCGCTCGTCGCGAAGCGTCACTATCTTCTTCGAGAGCTCCTCGCGCATCTGCTTCTCCTCGGGAGCGAGGTCGGCCTCCTTTTTGTCTTTCACCGTCTCCTCGAAACGGTTCTCCTCGGCTACGGCGGCGTCGATCTTCTTGGTTATGCTTTTGAGCTTGTCGCCGTACTCCTGCTCGACCTTGCCTAAAATGTCGATCACGATGGGATGGTTGCCGTTCACCGCGATGGTGAAGTTGTCGGGCATCTGGCCATAGAACTGGCTCATGCCTCCCCCGCTTACCTTGGCCATCTCCTTCATGCGGCGCATGAACTCGTTCTGCGTAATGACCACGGGAGCTTCGTCGGCCGACATGGGCTCGAACGATATGTTGTAGGTGATCTTCTCGTCTTTGGGCAACTGGCTCTCGAACACGGGACGCATGATCTCCTGCTGCGCGTCGGTGAGCGACATGGCTATGTGGTCCTCTTTCTGAATGAGTTTCTCGATCACGTCGCTGTCGACTCTTACGAAACGCACGTTCTGGTTCTTCGATTCGTACCAGTTGACGTAGTGGTTGTCGAGCGGGCCGTTCATCTCCAGAACGTCGTAACCCTTGGCTTTGGCCGCTTCGAGGAACGGATGCTTCTCTACGGGATCGTCCACATAGAGCAGGATGATATTGCCGTTCTTGTCGGTCTGGTTGTCCTTGACGACGTCGATATACTCTTTGGCCGTGAAGTACTTGTCGTCGGTGGACTTCAGCAGCATGAAATCCTGCGCCTTCTCGGCGAATTTCTCGTCGGTGAGGATGCCGTACTGAATGAAGACCTTCAGATCGTCCCACTTCTTCTCGTAATCGGGACGCATTGTGGTGAACAGCTCCTTCAGACGGTCGGCCACCTTGCGTGTTATGTAGCCCGAGATCTTTTTGACGTTGGAGTCGCTTTGCAGGTAGCTGCGCGACACGTTGAGCGGGATGTCGGGCGAATCGATCACACCGTGCAACAGCGTCAGATATTCGGGTACTATGCCGTCGACTTGGTCGGTGACGAAGACTTGGTTGCTGTAAAGCTGTATCTTGTTCTTCTGAATCTCGAAATTGTTGTGTATCTTGGGGAAATAGAGTATTCCCGTCAAGTTGAACGGATAGTCGATGTTCATGTGGATGTAGAACAGAGGATCGTCGCTTAACGGGTAGAGTTCGTGGTAAAACTCCTTGTACTGCTCCTCGGTGATATCGGTCGGCTTGCGGGTCCAGAGAGGTTGGGTGTCGTTGACGACGTTGTCCTTGTCCGTGTCGACGTATTTGCCGTCCTTCCACTCCTTCACCTTGCCGAACGCGATGGGAATCGGCAGGAAACGGCAATACTTCTTGAGAAGTTCATCCACTTTCGACTCCTCGCAATACTCCTTGCAGTCGTCCGATAGGTGCAGCACGATAGACGTGCCGCGGTCGCATTCGCCGTCGGTCTCCTCCATCGCATACTCGGGCGATCCGTCGCAGCTCCAGTGCACGCACTTGCTGCCGTCGCGGTAGGAGCGGGTGAAGATCTCGACCTTGTCGGCCACCATGAACGACGAGTAGAAGCCGAGGCCGAAGTGGCCGATGATGGCTTGGTCCTTATACTTGGCGAGGAATTCCTCCGCGCCCGAGAATGCGATCTGGTTTATGTAGCGGTCGATCTCCTCGGCGTTCATGCCGATGCCTCGGTCGGTGACGGTGAGGGTCTTCTTGTCGGTGTCGACGCTGACGCGTATGGTCAGGTCGCCCGCCTCGCCCTTGAACTCGTTCTTGGCGGCGAGAGTCTTCAACTTCTGCGTGGCGTCGACGGCGTTCGACACCAGCTCGCGAAGGAAAATCTCGTGATCCGAATACAAAAATTTCTTGATGACGGGGAATATGTTCTCCGTCGTAACACCTATTTTTCCGTTTTTCATCTCCATATATTTTTTTTGTATTTTTTCCGAAAAACGAATGTTCAAACTATGTGCCAGCAGCCGACGCGTGTCATTATGTCAGACGTCGGGGCGGATTTGGCAGAAACGGAGGTATATGTGGCAGTCTTCGGACGCGTCGCCGAGTTATCGGGAGCCGTTTTTCTCCGCAATGTATCGCTCCAGCGCCTCCACGAACCATTCGGGAGCGCGGCAGGGACGGCGGGTATCCTTGTGCATGAATCCCAAGGTGACGCTGCCCGTGTTTATCAGTCGTCCTTCGCCGTTGCGGACCTCGCTGCGGATGACGAGGCGCGCCGCGGGCATCTCGTCGAGAAATACGCTTACGGTCAGCACGTCGTCGTACAAGGCGGGCGCGAGATAGCGCGACGACACCTCGATGATGGGCGACATGACGCCCCGACGTTCGATCTCGGCGTACGTCAGCCCCATGTCGCGCAGCCACTCGGTACGAGCCATTTCGTACATGACGATGTAGTTCGAGTGGTGCATGATTCCCATCTGGTCGGTATCCTTGTACCGCACGCGGATCTTGTGGTCGAAAGTTATGATGGCCATGTTCAGAGTTCGATTATGATTTTGCCGCGCGGGCAGTCGGGACCTATTTTTAAACCCTCGTCGGCGACGGTGAGCGTCGTCGTGCGGCCGTCGACCACTGCGTCGTAAATGCCCGCGGGCGGCAGCAGTTTGTGAGGATCGATCTCCGCGATCGCGCCGTCGGCGGCAGCTTCGCACATTATTATATAAGGGTGCGACAGCAGTTTGCGCGCCTTCTCCATCATGCCGCCCGCGACGACTTGGCGTATAATGGTGGAGCTGACCTTGCTTTCGGCCACCTGCTGTTGCTCGACCATCTCGATCTCGATGCCCGAGGCGCGCGACTCCAAAAAGTTGTAGTCTCCCTCCTTGTTGTGGCCGAAACGGTGGTTATACCCTACCACCAAGCGGCGGATGCCTATTCCCGCTATGTCGTTCTCGATGAATTCGCGGGGCGAGGTGCGGCTGAACTCCACGGTGAACGGCAACACTATCACGTTGTCGATCCCCGACCTCTCCAGCAGCCACAACTTTTCGTCGAGCGTGCTGAGCAGGCGCAGGCCGTCGCCCGAGCCGAGCACGTAACGCGGATGCGGTTCGAAGGTGAGCACGATGCTCTCGCCATCGGACGCCGCAGCCGTCGACGCGACCCGATGCAGCAACTCCCGATGGCCGCTGTGCACACCGTCGAACGATCCCATCGTCGCCACGGCGTTTCGGAACGGCGGAAGATTATTTAACCCTTTGAATACTTTCATTTATAAGCGTTGCGGCAGGCGGCCGCAGTCCTAATTTTTGTCGTTGCTCTCGTCGGACTCCTTGACGAAGTAGGCCACCTTCTCCAAGATGGTGGTTATGTCGTAATTTTCGGCGACGATGCCCTGCGGAAAGTTGAGCGGCGCCGAGGTGAAATTCAGCACTCCCTTGATTCCGGCGTTTATGATCGGCACGACCAGCGACGGCGCGATGCGCGTGGGCGACGAGATCACCACGATGCTGATGTCCATCGACGAAACCACCTCCTCGAACCGATCCATGTGGTAGCACGGTATATCGTCGATCACCGAGCCGACCTTATGCGGGTCGACGTCGAACGCCGTGACGATCCGCAACTTCAACCCTTTGCCGTTGAAATATTTGGTAATGGCCTGACCGAGGTTGCCCATGCCGATGACGGCGACGTTCATCACGCTCTCGCTGTCGAGGATGCCGTTGATGAACTCGATGAGCACCTTTACGTCGTAACCCTTCTTGGTGTCGCTCGAAAAGCCGATCAACATCAGGTCGCGACGCACCTGCACGGCCGTTATGCCGTGCATTCCCGCCAGCACGTGAGAGAAGATGTGGGTAATCCCCTGCTTGTGGCACGCGAGCAACGTGCGGCGATATTCGCTCAGTCGCTCGATGGTCTTCTCGGGTATGTTGTTGCCGACGGTCGACATGCTATTCGAGAGTTATGGTGTAGTTGCGGTTGTAGTTCACGCGCACCCACTCCTGATTCATGTATTTGTCGCCCCGCTGCTTCTGCGCGAATTTGTATTCGGTCTGCAACGGACGGAACCGCGCGTCGAGCAGGTTGTATTCTATGTCGGAACGCATCCCCTCGCAGAAGATCATCGCCGTGTCGTAACCGCGGTAGGCATAGAGCGACGGCAGCATGTGGTACGATCGTATGTAGCGGCTGTCGAAATCGCGTACCGCCTCCGAATCGCGCTTGGCGTGGTAGGTCGAGATCATTACGACGTTGTTGTTGAAGAACGACGTGTGGTCGATATTGTTGAAGCGTCCCCAGCGCGAGGTGCCGAGCACCGTGTAGGGCGCGCTCTTGGCGCTGCGCTCCGTGATGGCCGTGTTGGCCGAGGCGAGCGTGCCGAGGATGCGGTCGACGTCGATTTCCGAGTTGGCCAGCACGACGAAGAGGCACGGAGTCTCGTTCTTCAGTATGTCGGTCATGTCGCCCACCGACGATGCGGCCGAGTTGCGCGGCGTGAGTATCGAACGCTGGTTGTTGAACGAATAGGTGTAGCTCGCATAGTTGCGTCCTTGCAGCAACGTCAGCACCTCCTGCTCGAACTCCTTGTCGTAAGACGAGGCGTATATCAGATAAATGTCGCGGCTGCCGTCGACGAGATCGGCTATCTTGTCGTATTTCTTCTCGGGGTCGGGCGACAACTGGTAGAGAACCGAACCGTTCACCGCCGAGATATTCGCGAGCGGCGAGACCACGGGCACCGAGTTGTCTCGGGCGAACTGCATCACGGGATTCAGTTCGTCCTCGTAAACGGGGCCCACGATGAGATCGGTGCCCGCGAAGGCTTGGTCGGACACTATCTGCTCTACCTTGAGGCGGTTGTGCTCGGTGTTGTAGACCGTAAGGTCGATATTGCCTTTGCCCTTCGCTTTCAGATCCTCCAGTCCCAGCAGGAAACCTTGGTAGAACTCCACATAGCTGGCGTTGGGTTTCGAATCGACGCTGAGCGGCAGCATGAGGGCCACATCGAGCGTCTGCCCCGTCGGCACGGCGCGGAATACGACGTTCTCGTCGCTCGGGAGCGGATTCGCCTCGAAGCCCTGCTCGGCGATATCGACGCCGCCTTGCTGCGCCGTCGCGTCGTCGGCATCGGGAATGCGGACCATTGCGCCCGCCTTGAGTCCCTCGGCCACGTCGTTCAGCTCGGTGAACTCGGCCTCGGTGATGCCGTATCGGCGCGAGAGCGAATAGATGGTCTCCCCGGGCTGCACCACATGATATTTATAACCGTTGTCGGCGGCCTTGTTGAGATTGTCGGCGTATTCGGCCATCTCGTCCTGAGCCTCCTCCTCCGACGAGGAGCCTATCTCGGCCTTGCGGATCCACAGCGCGTCGCCGATGGTCAGGCTTTGCGGATCGATCGAGGGGTTGTCCTCGCGAAGAGTCGCCACCGAGATGTTGTAGTCGCGCGCGATGGCGTAAAGGGTCTCGCCCGCCTTGATCTTGTGCGACAGAAACTCGCGTTTGCGCTTGCGTTCGGCGCGCGCGTCGGCTCTCACCTGCTCGGGAACGGGAATTTTGACCGTCTGGTCGATTCGCAGTCCGTCGGCGACATTGGGGTTGTGCTCCTTTATCACCTTCTCGTCCACCTTGTAAGCCTTGGCTATCGAGTAGAGGGTTTCGCCCGATTTGACGGTGTGGACATAATATTTCTTGCCGTTGATGAAGACGATCACGGCAGTCTTCTCTATCGCGGGCGTATACTCGGCCGCAATGGAGAACGACATGGTGAATATCGCTCCCGTCGCAATGATTCGTTGTAGCAGTTTCATAAAATTAACGTGAAGTTCGGCGACGGAACGCCGATGCCGTTCTGCGTAAACGGCATCAACATTTCCTGTCGCGGAATCGTATTTCGGTAATGACCTTTTTCGTGTAGAGCGGAAAATCGCCGTTCATCATCCACGAATAGTAGCTCGGCTCCTCTTGGAACACCTCGCTCACCACGCGGCCCTTGTGCTTGCCGAAGCTGAATATCTCCTGTCCCTTTTCGTTGTAGACTATGCGTCCCGCATAATCGGCCGTCTCGCCGCGCGCCGAGAACTCGGCCAGAGCCGCGATGTCGTTTTGCAGTTCGGGATAGCGGTCGAGCTGCGCTTTGAGGACCTCGTACGTGGCTTTGGTGTCGGCTTCGGCCGAGTGCGCGTCGGTAAGGTCCTTGTCGCAGTAGAACTTGTAGGCGGCCACAAGCGTGCGCTGCTCCATCTTGTGGAATATGTTCTGCACGTCGATGAACTTGCGTTTCTTGAAATCGACGTCGACGCCCGCGCGCAGGAACTCCTCGACCAGCATCGGCAGATCGAATCGGTTGGAGTTGAACCCTCCGAAATCGCAGCCTTCGATGAATTGGCAGAGCGACTTGGCGATTTGCGCGAAAGCGGGCGCATCCTTTACGTCGTCGTCGGTAATGCCGTGGATGGCCGTCGACGCCTCGGGGATGTGCATCTGCGGGTTGATGAGCCGCGTGCGTACCACTTCGCTGCCGTCGGGCATCACCTTCACCATCGATATTTCGACGATGCGGTCCTTGGCCGCATCAACGCCCGTCGTCTCCAGATCGAAGAAGACGATCGGGCGTTTGAGATTCAGATCCATCGCTCGACGTTTATGCGTTTATCATCATGGGCATCAGAAGCATGAGCGTATCGCTGCTCTGCTTGTCGTCGTACACGGGTTTGAACACGCCCGCGCGGGTCGAGTCGGCCAGCTCCACCACCACCGTGGGGGTGTCGATGTTGGAGAGTATCTCGACGAGGAACGTCGACTTGAAACCGATGGTGACGGGGTCGCCGTCGTAGCTGCACGAGATGGTCTCGTTGGCCGACACCGAGAAGTCGATGTCCTGAGCCGTGAGGTTCACCCGATTGTCGGCTATGTCCATGCGTATGAGGTTGGTCGTGGGGTTCGAACATACAGCCACGCGCTTGATGCCGTTCACGAACTCCACGCGGTCGATAAGCACCTTGTTGGGGTTGGCGGCGGGGATCACGGCGTTGTAGTTGGGATAGTTGCCCTCGATGAGACGGCACACCAACTTGAAGTTCTTAAGTTCGAACGTGACGTTCTTGGCGTCGAAGGTCACCGCCACGGCCTCCTCCTCTTTGAGGAGCAGCGTCTTCAGCAGGTTGGCGGGTTTCTTGGGCAGAATGAACGACGACGAGAAGTCGCCTGCGTTCTCGGCCGTATATTTCACGAGTTTGTGGGCGTCTGTGGCCACGAACGTGAGCGACTCGGGGCCGAAGTCGAAGTAGACGCCGTTCATTACGGGGCGCAACTCGTCGTCGGCGGTGGCGAATATGGTCTTGTTGATGCCGTTGACCAGCATGTCGACGTCCAGCGTGAGGTTTTTGCGCTCGTTGCCGAGGCTCTGCACGGCGGGATAGCTCACCGCGTTGGCGCCCGGGATCGAGAGGTGGCCGCTGGCCCACGTGATCGCGATCTCCCACGTGGTGTCGTTCACGTCGATCGCCAAGGGCATTTCGGGGAACTCCTTGAGCGAGTCGAGCATCAATTTGGCGGGGGCGGCGATCACGCCTTCGCGTTCGATGTTCTCTACCGATATGGATCCGACCAGAGTGGTCTCCAGATCCGAGGTGGTGACGGTCAACTGTCCGTCTTTGAGCTCCATGAGGAAATACTCCAGAATGGGAAGAGAACTTTTGTTGCTGATTACCTTGCCCGTGGTCGCCAGCAGCGACAACAGCGCAGAACTTGATACTGTAAATTTCATATTGATGTCGAAATAGTTATCGAAAATTAGTTCGTGTTCAACAGTCGTTTCCCGCCTCGGCATGGTTCGAACCCGTGCGAATCGACTCTCGGCTTGCAGGAAACGTCATTCAAAATCGTGCCGAAGCCAGTTTGTCGAGCGCCATGCCGATCATACGCTCCACGAACGGCTTGTAGTCGGTGCAGGCATCCTCGGCGATGCGTTGCGCGATGACGGTGCACATGGTGGTGGCTCGGTGCCCCATCAATGCGGCCAAACCCGCGAGAGCCGAGCCCTCCATCTCGAAGTTGGTTATGCGGCGGCCGTCGTAACGGAACGACTCTATCTTGGCGTTCAGCTCGGGATCGGCGGGACGCAGGCGCACGTAACGGCCCTGCGGGGCATAGAACCCGGGAGCGGCGATGGTGATGCCTTCGGTCACCGAACCCTCGAACAGCTTGCGCAGCTCGGGATCGGAATCGACGAAGTAGGGCTTCGGCAGCAGGTCGCTCCATCCCGTATGTCGCATGAAAGCGCGTTCGATATCCAAATCGCACACGTCGTCGCGCCCCTCGTAAAAGTTCAGAAGGCCGTCGAATCCCACCGAAGTCGCGGAGTAGACCACCTCGCCCACCGCTATGTCGGGCTGCAAAGCGCCCGAGGTGCCCAGACGCACGAGGTTCAGGCGGCGCTTGCGCTCCTTGACGGTGCGGGTGGCGAAATCGACGTTGGCCAGAGCGTCCAGCTCCGTCACGCAAATGTCGATATTTCCTATGCCTATTCCCGTCGACAATACGCTCATCCGTTTACCGCGATAGGAGCCCGTCACGGTATTGAATTCACGGTTCGAGGCGCGGCACTCCACGCTGTCGAACATGGCCGACACGGTGGCCACGCGGGCGGGATCGCCCACCAAGATTACGGTGTCGGCGATCTGCTCGGGACGCAGGTGCAGGTGGAATACCGAACCGTCGTCGTTGATTATCAATTCCGAAGATGGTATTATTCGGGTTTGCATACGATAAATTTTCTCGGTTTATCTTTTTTATGTGGCATAAAAGTAATATATTTACCTCGAATTACAAAAATAAATCAACCTTTTTTATTTTAAGTACAACTGCATAAAACCGTAATAAATGACACTGATTAAATCGATTTCCGGCATTCGCGGCACCATCGGCGGCACGCAGGGCGACAACCTTACGCCCATCGACATCGTGAAGTTCGCGACGGCCTACGTGCGCTTCATGAGCGAGAAGCACAACGGCAAAAGGCTTACCATAGTAGTCGGACGCGACGCGCGTATTTCGGGCCACATGGTGAACGACATAATAGAGGGCACGCTGACGGGTTGCGGCGCCGACGTGATAAACGTCGGATTGTGCACCACCCCGGGCACCGAGATGGCCGTGATAACGCATAAGGCCGACGGCGGAATCATCATAACCGCGTCGCACAACCCCAAGCAGTGGAACGCCCTGAAGCTGCTCAACGAGCGCGGAGAGTTCCTCAACGACGCCGAGGGCAAACGGGTGCTCGCGCTTGCCGAGGACGAGAACTTCGTATTTCCCGAGGTGGACGCGATAGGCCGCGTCGTATCGTGCGAAGATTTCAACGCCCGCCATATCGAGCAGGTGTTGGCGTTGCCGCTCGTCGATCGCGAGGCGGTATGCGCCCGCAAATTCAAGGTCGTGGTGGATGCCGTCAATTCGGTCGGCGGAGTGGTTATTCCGCAGCTTTTGCGCGAACTCGGTTGCGAGGTGGTGGAGCTGAATTGCGAGCCGAACGGGCAATTCGCCCACAATCCCGAGCCGCTGCCCGAGAACCTGACCCAAATATCGGAGGCTATCGTGCGCGAGAAGGCCGATTTGGGCGTCGTGGTCGATCCCGACGTCGACCGTTTGGCGCTGGTGTGCGAGAACGGCGACATGTTCGGCGAGGAGTACACATTGGTGGCTGTGGCCGATTACGTGCTGTCGCACACGGCGGGCAACACGGTGTCGAACCTCAGTTCGTCGAGGGCGTTGCGCGACGTTACGGAGGCGCACGGCGGAAAATACGAGGCGTCGGCTGTCGGCGAGGTGAACGTGGTGGCCAAGATGAAGGAGACGGGAGCCGTCATAGGCGGCGAGGGAAACGGCGGAGTCATCTACCCCGCCCTGCATTACGGCCGCGACGCGCTGGTGGGCGCGGCTCTTTTCCTCAGCTTCCTCGTGAAGAAGGGAATGACCATGACCGAATTGCGCCGCACCTATCCCGCATATTTCGCCTCGAAGAACAAGATAGAGCTTACGCCCGCCATCGACGTGGATAAAGTTCTGCTTGAGATGAAGGAGCGTTATGCTGGTGAGAAAGTGAACGATATCGACGGTGTGAAGATCGATTTTCCCGAGAACTGGGTGCATCTGCGCAAGTCGAATACCGAGCCTATTATCCGCATCTACACCGAAGCGGGGTCGCCCGAGGAGGCCGACGCGCTGGCGAAGAGGATCATAGGCGAGGTGAAAGAGATATGTAATTTATAATGCTGTTCGCCGACGGCGGCAGGAGTGCGACAGCAGTCCGCCGCGTGGGGCGGCGGCGAACTGCCGACATCGCAAGCGATGTCGAAATATAAGACTTAATAATTTACGATATGAAAAAAGCTCATGATTATATAGGTGTAAACCGCGATCGTTTTCTCGACGAATTGTTCGAACTGCTGCGAATACCGTCGATCAGCGCCCAATCGGAGCACAAGCCCGACATGAAGCGTTGCGCCGAGTGGCTGGCGGCCGCGCTCGTGAAGTCGGGCGCCGATCGTGCCGATGTCATGCCCACCGAGGGCAATCCCGTGGTGTACGCCGAAAAGATAGTCGACCCAGCGGCCAAAACGGTGCTGGTTTACGGTCATTACGACGTCATGCCCGTCGATCCGCGCGAAGAGTGGCGCACCGAGCCGTTCGAGCCGACGATCGCGGACGGCAGAATATGGGGGCGCGGCGCGGATGACGACAAAGGGCAGCTCTTTATGCACGCCAAGGCGTTCGAGGCGATGTGCGCGACCGATTCGCTGCCGTGCAACGTGAAATTCATGCTGGAGGGCGAGGAGGAGATAGGTTCGCCGAGCCTCTACAAGTTCTGCGCCGACAACAAAGAGCTGCTCGCGGCCGATATAATATTGGTGTCGGACACTTCGATGATATCGATGGATACCCCCTCGATCACGTGCGGGCTGCGCGGCCTGACGTATATGGAGGTGGAGGTGACGGGGCCGAACAAGGATCTGCATTCGGGACTCTTCGGAGGCGCGGTGGCCAATCCTGCGAATGTGCTCACGCGTTTGGTCGCGTCGCTGATCGACGACAAGGGGCGCGTTACGATCCCCGGGTTCTATGACGACGTGCGCGAGCTGACGCCCGCTGAGCGCGAGGCTTTCAACGAGGCGCCGTTCGATTTGGACGAATATAAGAAGTCGCTCGACGTGGGCGACGTCGAGGGCGAGGAGGGTTACACCACCATCGAGCGCACGGGCGTGCGTCCCTCGCTGGATGTGAACGGCATCTGGGGCGGATATATCGAAGAGGGAACCAAGACGGTAATCCCGTCGAAAGCCTCGGCCAAGATATCGATGCGACTGGTGCCGAATCAGGATTTCGAGAAGATCGCGGAGCTGTTCGAACGTCACTTCAGGGCCATAGCTACCGCGAGCGTAAAGGTCGACGTGCGGTTCCTGCACGGAGGCGCGCCCTACGTGGCTCCGACCGACATGCCCGCTTACAAGGCGGCCGAGAGGGCGATCGTCGATACGTTCGGCAAGAAGCCTTTGCCCTTCTATTCGGGCGGTTCGATTCCGATCATCAGCGGATTCGAGCGGATTCTGGGCATAAAGTCGCTCCTGATAGGCTTCGGTTTGGCCGAGGATGCGATACACTCGCCCAACGAAAGTTACGGCCTCGATCAATTCTTCAAGGGTGTGGAGACGATACCTTTGTTCTATAAATATTTCGCCGAGACGAAGTAAAGTCTTACGCGATAAGAGCGCGAGCGGTTGCCCTGCGGGCGGCCGCTTGTTTTTTGTTATGTTATCTTCGGCGGCTGGGGGGGGGCGCACCGAAGGTGCGAGCCGCCGAAGATAGTAATGCCCCTTGGGGCATTACATTATGAAATTTTCAGGAAAATTTCATTCGTAAGATATTTATTAATATTTTTGAGGAAATAATCGATACGACTTTCGTCATGGTAAAAGAGAATATCCTGCAAACGATAGGCGCCACGCCGATGGTGAGGATCAACAGATTGTGTCCCGATCCGCGCGTGAACATATATGCCAAGCTGGAGGGGTTCAACCCCACGGGCAGCATAAAGGACCGCATAGCCGTGCGGATGGTGGAGGCCGCCGAACGCAGCGGCGCATTGCGTGCGGGTAAGACCATCATAGAACCCACGTCGGGCAATACGGGTATCGGGCTCGCCATAGCGGGAATAGTCAAGGGTTATCCCGTGGAGATAGTGATGAGCGAGGCGGTGTCGGTCGAACGGCGCAAGATCCTGCGTTCGTACGGGGCGAAGGTGATACTTACCTCGGCCGCGGAGGGGACCGACGGCGCCATACGTCTGGCGCGCAAAATGGTCGCGGCCGATCCCGAAAAGTACTTCATGCCCGACCAGTTCGCCAACGCGGCCAACTATCTCGCGCATTACGAGAATACCGCCATCGAGATATGGCAGCAGACCGAGGGGCGTATCGACTGTCTGGTCTGCGCCGTCGGGACTTCGGGCACCTTGATGGGGCTGTCGCGTTTCCTGCGGGCGATGAAAAGCGACATAAAGGTGGTGTGCGCCCACCCTATTCGCGGCCACTATATTCAAGGACTGAAAAACATGGAGGAGGCTATCGTGCCGCAGATATACGACCCGTCGTTGATCGACACGCAGGAGATGATCGAGAGCGAGGAGGCCATCGAGATGGCGCGTCGCATAATCGCCGAGGAGGGAATATTCGCGGGGATGAGCAGCGGTGCGGCCATGATCGCCGCGATACGTGCAGCGCAACGCATGGAGAGCGGGAATATAGTCGTGGTGTTTCCCGATCGCGCGGAGAAGTATTTGAGCACCGATATGTTCGAACGATTCGCCGACTGACGGGAGGGGCGGCGGACTGCAAGAAAACAACCCCTGCCGATGCGATGTCAGCAGGGGTGTTTCGTAAAGTAAAGGGAACCGTTTACTCCGCCACTTTTATAAGTCGCTGCAATGCGACGGAGAGTTCCGAGTTCTCCATGATGCCTTTGATCGTTTCCGCTCCCGCGCCGTAGAGGTATACGGGGAGCATCACGCCCGTGTGGCTCGATGTTCCGAAGCTGTAATTTATGCCGCTCTCGGGCAACGTGAAGTCGGTCTTGTTGCTCGGGATGGCCAGACCCGAAGTCTCGTGGTCGGCGCAAACCACCACCAGAGTGTTGGGGTGAGCGTCGGCATAGTCCATCGCTACCTTGATGGCGGCATCGAAATCGCGCATCTCGGCCAGCATGCCTTCGAGGTCGTTGGCGTGCGAACGGTAGTCGATCTGCGATCCCTCGACCATCATTACGAATCCCTTCTTCTTGTCGGCCCTGACGTCGGCGGTGAGTATCTCCAGAGCCTTTTCGGTGGCGCGGGCGAGATAGTCGCCGCGGCCCTCCTTAAGGGTCGGCAGGTTCTCCTCGGCGAAGAGCCCGATCACCTTTCCCGAAGCGACGCCGTCCATCTCCTTTTGGTCGAAGAGCACCTCGTAACCCTCGGCCTTAAGCAGGTCGACATAGTTTTTGCCGCTCTCTTTGTATGCCTTTTCGAAGATTTTGCGACCGCCGCCGAACGCCACGTCGATTCCGCTCTCCATGAAGTCGAACGATATCTTGTTCGATTCGTTGCGGCTCTTCACGTGAGCGTAGAACGCTGCGGGAGTGGCGTGTTGCAAGTAGCATGTCGCGACCAGTCCCGTGGCGAATCCGCTCTTGGAAGCCTTGGCGATGATCGACTCGACGATCTCGCCGTCGGGTGTCATGCCCAAAGTGCCGTTGTCGGTCTTGAAGCCTGTCGCGAGGGCTGTGCCCGCGGCTGCCGAGTCGGTCACGCGGTTGTTCGTCGAGTAGGATTTTATGAGGGCGACGTTATGCGCTCTGTCGAACGACGTGGGGGCGTATTTGCCTTCGATCTGCAACATCGAAACGTGGCAAAGTCCCATTCCGTCGCCGATCATGTAGATGATGTTGTCGACCTTGGGCAATTTCTGCGTCTTCTTCGCCTCGGCGCCCTGAAACGCCGCGAACGAGAGCAGAACGAATAAAAATAGCTTTTTCATAAAGATTTGATGGTTTTAATGGTTCAAAGTTATGATCTTTTTTGTACTTTTACAATAAAATAAACGCTTATATACGAATTTGCCTTATCGGAATCGTATATGCCTGAACTAACTTAAGAATTTCGCATTATGGACGTTAAAATCGCAGAGGATTGGAAAGAGATATTGCAGGGGGAGTTCGACAAGCCCTATTTCGAGGAGTTGACGCGCTTCGTCAGATCGGAATATGCGGCGGGACAGATATTTCCCGCGGGACGCAACATATTCCGAGCATTCGACAAGTGCCCCTTCGAAACGTTGAAGGTAGTGGTCATAGGACAGGATCCCTATCACGGCGTGGGGCAGGCCAACGGGCTCTGCTTCTCGGTCAACGACGGGGTGCCCTTTCCGCCCTCGTTGCAGAACATATTTCAGGAGATTCGCGACGACGTTGGCACGCCCGTGCCGTCGAGCGGTAATCTCGACCGCTGGGCCGAGCAGGGAGTGCTGCTTCTGAACTCGGTGCTGACGGTGAGGGCCCATCAGGCGGCGTCGCACGCGGGCCGCGGCTGGGAGCAGTTCACCGACGCCGTGGTGAGGATCATCGCCGAACGCAAGCAGGAGTTGGTGTACATGTTATGGGGCAGCTATGCGCAACGCAAGGGGCAGATGGCCGATCCCTCGCGCAACCTTATTCTTAAAAGCGTTCATCCGTCGCCGCTGTCGGTATATCGCGGATTTTTCGGCTGCCGCCACTTTTCGCAGGCCAACGCCTATCTGGAGAGCGTCGGCAAAACGCCCATCGTATGGTAACGGATCGGAGTATGGATATACGTGAAATAAACAGCGAGGCCGACGTGCGTCGTCTGGTCAAGGTGGCTCGCGAAGTGTGGCGCGAGGCTAACGTGTCGTTCTGCACTGCGGAGCAGGTGGAGTACATGATCGAGAGGTTCCAGAGTTTCGAGGCCGTGTCGGGGCAGATGATGCAGGGATACCGCTATTTCGTCGTCGAGGAGGATGGCGAGATACTCGGATATTTCGGCGTGCAGCCGCAGGGCGAAAGGTTGTTCCTGAGCAAATTCTATATTCGCAAGGAGAATCGCGGACGGGGAATATTCTCGCTCGGCATCGGATACATGAAAGCGCTTTGCCGCGAGTCGGGGTTGACGGCGATATATCTGACGGTAAATCGCCATAACACGCATGCTTACGAGGTTTACCTCCACTCGGGCTTCAGCGTGATCGATGAGGAGGTGAACGACATAGGCTGCAGGTTCGTCATGGACGATTATATCATGCAGGCGGAGGTCGGATAGTCGCTGTTCGCCGACGGCGGAGGACGCGCGCGAGCGTAGAGCGAGTTGCAGTCCGCCGCGTGGGGCGGCGGCGAACTGTCGATATCGCAAAGGCGATATCGATATAAATATAAATTCCCGCCGAATGCGATTTTCGGCGGGAATGTTTTTTATTTCAACAACTCCCCTATCGTCGATTCGAGCGTATCGTCGTGCAGCGGCGAGCCGAGAGCTCCTTTAATGATGTTTCCCTCGCGGTCGACCAGAATATGGGTCGGATAGCTGCCGACTCCGAATTTGTCGACGAGTAATCCCATCTGTTCGTCGGGCAGATTGAAGTGGACGATGTTGGGGGCCGTAAGGCCCGTTTCGCGAATGACATTCAGCCAACTCTCCTCGGGCGATGAATCTTCGATTATTGCGTCGAATCCAGCGTTATAAAACAATATTATGGTGGGGGCCTATCGTCGCTGTTTGTGGGGCGAACTGCCGATAAAGAGACTCGGAACATCCGTCGACGGATGTTCCGAGTCTCTTTATCGGGGCGAGCGGTTGTCGCGCTATCCCAAATAAGATTTAAGCAACTTGCTGCGCGACGAGTGGCGCAGACGACGGATCGCCTTCTCCTTGATCTGGCGCACGCGCTCGCGCGTAAGGTCGAACTTCTCGCCGATCTCCTCGAGGGTCATCTCCGAGCAGCCGATGCCGAAGAAATACTTTATGATATCGCGCTCGCGCTCGGTGAGGGTCTCCAGCGCGCGGTCCACCTCGGTCGACAGCGACTCGTTGATGAGTCCGCGGTCGGCGTTGGGCGAATCGGTGTTGACCAGCACGTCGAGCAGGCTGTTGTCCTCGCCGTCGGCGAAAGGCGCGTCCACCGAGATGTGGCGACCCGCCACGCGCAGCGTGTCCGACACCTTCTCTTTGGGGAGCGACAGTTCGTTGGCCAGCTCCTCGGGCGAGGGGGTGCGTTCGTGCTCCTGCTCGAAGCGCGCGAAAGCCTTGTTTATCTTGTTCAGCGAGCCCACTTGGTTCAGAGGCAGACGTACGATACGCGACTGCTCGGCCAGAGCTTGCAGAATCGACTGGCGGATCCACCATACGGCGTACGAGATGAATTTGAAACCTCGCGTCTCGTCGAATTTCTCGGCGGCCTTGATGAGGCCGAGATTGCCTTCGTTGATGAGGTCGGGCAGGCTGAGTCCTTGGTTCTGGTATTGTTTGGCTACCGACACCACGAAACGAAGATTGGCTTTCGTCAATTTGTCCAACGCCTCCTGATCGCCTTTGCGTATGCGCTGGGCCAATTCCACCTCTTCTTCTACCGTAATCAGATCCTCCTTGCCTATCTCTTGCAGATATTTGTCAAGCGATGCGCTCTCACGGTTGGTAATCGATTTAGTAATCTTTAACTGACGCATATTGTATGTGTTTTATAATTTCTTCAAAAGTTCGAATAGTGTTTCTTTGCCGATTCGCCGCTCGTATGTGAACTCGACCGTGATTATTACGCAATGCGAGGACGTTTTGTTTCACTCCGAGGACATTTTTCGCAAATTCATATACATTAATGTTTCTAATGGCATCGTTGCAAAGTTCGAATCCGACGGCCGGCCCGCGGCCGCTATGCGACGATACATTGAGGTATATGCTCGCAAAATTCGACTCTATTCGAATCCCTCATATAACGTATCGCATGTGGGAAAAATTCTGCACCGACGGACTTTTTCTCGTATGTTACGAGTCTCCAGAGTCTTACGCATACAAATATCGCGCCTGAAAAGGGCCTGCCGACCGCCGCGCGCGGCAACGAAAAGGGGCTTCCCGCGATTTGTCGCTCGGAAGCCCCTTTCTTGTTGCCAATGCGTCCGTTTACGCTACCATGCGAAGAGCGGATACTGGGCCATCATGGCGTTCACGTCCTTGCGTACGGCCGCTATGTTCTCCTCGTTCTCGGGATCGCGCAATACGCGGTCGATCAACTCCACGATGCAATCCATCTTGTCCTCCTTCAGACCGCGGGTCGTGATGGCGGGGGTGCCGAAACGCAGACCCGAGGTGAGGAACGGCGAACGCGAGTCGAACGGCACCATATTCTTGTTGGCCGTTATGTCGGCCGCCACGAGGCAACGCTCGGCCAGCTTGCCCGTCAGCTCGGGGAACTTCGTGCGCAGGTCGATGAGCATGAGGTGGTTGTCGGTGCCGCCAGACACCACTTTGTAACCGCGCTTCGCGAACGCTTCGGCCATAGCCGCGGCGTTCTTGCGCACCTGCCGCTGGTACTCTTTATACTCGGGTTGCAACGCCTCTCCGAAGGCCACAGCCTTGGCTGCTATGACGTGCTCCAGCGGACCGCCCTGAATGCCCGGGAATACGGCCGAGTTGATGATCTGCGACATCATCTTAACCGCGCCCTTGGGCGTGGTGAGGCCCCACGGATTCTCAAAATCCTTGCCCATGAGGATGATGCCGCCGCGCGGACCGCGCAGGGTCTTGTGGGTGGTAGAGGTTACGATGTGGGCGTATTTCACGGGGTTGTCGAGCACGCCCGCGGCGATCAGACCCGCAGTGTGGGCCATGTCGACCATGAACAGCGCGCCGACCTTGTCCGCGATCTCGCGCATGCGCTTGTAGTCCCACTCGCGCGAGTAAGCCGAGGCGCCGCCCACGATGAGCTTGGGCTTGTGCTCGACGGCTTTGCGCTCCATGTCGTCGTAATCGATGGTGCCTGTCTCCTCGCAGAGGGTATACCCTATCGCGTTGAAATATTTACCCGACATGTTCACGGGCGAACCGTGCGAGAGGTGGCCTCCGTGCGAGAGGTCGAGTCCCATGAAGGTGTCGCCCGGTTGCAGCACCGCGAAGAATACGGCCATATTGGCTTGCGCGCCCGAATGGGGCTGTACGTTGGCGTACTCCGCGCCGTACAACTCGCACAGACGCTCGATGGCCAGACGCTCCACCTTGTCGACGACCTCGCAGCCGCCGTAATAACGCGCCGCGGGATAACCCTCGGCATATTTGTTGGTGAGAACCGATCCCATCGCCGCCATCACCTCGTCGCTGACGAAGTTCTCCGAGGCGATAAGCTCGATGCCGCGCATCTGACGCGCGCGCTCTTCGGCTATAAGGTCGAAAATCTGAGTATCATTTTTCATAGCATCACGATATTGAATTTAGTGCCACAAAGATAATGAAACGTTTTCGAATGTCTGTCAAAACGGGAGATAATTTGCGCAGGCAATCATACGGGGTTTCGTCGTAAGGCGAATTCGAATCCGCGGGCCGCCGTTCGGGAGAATCATTATTTATAATGTCGTTCGGCTGCGTGGAAACGGCTAACGTCGGCATATTCAGCAGTTATGCGTCGTCGAAAAACATCGGATAGCCGAAATTATTAAAAAAAATCTATATCAAAACGTGAAGTCATTAAATCATCAGGCGTTGCGGCATCCCGAAATAAACAGGTAATTTTGTTATCGTAAACCGTAAAACTTACACGATAATGGCTATACACCGTTTCGCGGCGGTCGATCTGGGGGCTACCAGCGGCCGCGTAATACTCGCCGCCATCGACGGGGACGAGATCGCGCTGGAGGAGATCTCGCGATTCCCCGATCCCATAATCGAAATGCAGGGGCACTTTTACTGGGATCTGCCCGCCATATATAAATCGGTAATCGAAGGACTGGGCGCGATAGCCGCGCGCGGGGTGGCGATAGAGTCTGTCGGAATAGATACGTGGGGCGTCGATTTCGCGATGTTCGGACGCGACGGCGCGCTGCTGCGCCTGCCCTACTGCTATCGCGATCCGCACACCGACGGCGCGCCCGAGAAGTTTTTCGAGCGCATGCCATGCAAGACGCTGTACGAAAAGACGGGCATACAGATCATGAACTTCAATTCGGTGTTCCAGTTCGACGCGTTGCGGCGCAACGGCTGCTCGGCGCTGGAGGCGGCCGACAAGATATTGTTCATTCCCGACGCGCTGGCTTACATGCTTACGGGCAACGCCGTTACGGAGTATACCATAGCGTCCACGGCGCAGATGATCGACCCGCGCACCAAACAGTGGGATCCCGATATTATGAACGAACTGGGACTCTCGCCCGAAAAATTCGGGCGCATGACGATGTCGGGCGACATGATAGGCACCTTGACCGCCGAGGCGCAGCGTCTGACGGGATTGGGCGCCGTGCCCGTCGTTGCCGTGGCGAGCCACGACACGGGATCGGCCGTGGCGGCCGTGCCTGCCGAGGACGACAATTTCGCATATCTCAGTTCGGGAACATGGTCGCTCATGGGCATAGAATCGAAAGAGCCCATAATAGACGAGCGCAGTTTCGCCATGAACTTCACCAACGAGGGCGGCGTAGAGGGCACCGTGCGCGTGTTAAAAAACATCTGCGGCATGTGGCTGTTGGAGCGTTGTCGCGCGGAGTGGCCCGAGACGAGCTATTCGGAGATCGCGACGGCTGCGGAGCGGTCGGAGCCGTTCCGCAGCGTGATAAATCCCGACGCGCCATGTTTCGCCAATCCCCCGTCGATGACCGAGGCCATCGCCGATTATTGCCGTCGCACGGGACAGCCCGTTCCCGAGAGCGTGGGGCAATACGCGCGCTGCATATTCGAGTCGCTCGCGTTGCGTTACCGTCAGGTGATCGATATGCTGAAAACCCTGTCGCCCCACCCTATCGAGAAGCTGTACGTCATAGGCGGCGGCGCGCGCAACGAGATGCTCAACCGCTTCACGGCCGACGCCACGGGCATTCCCGTCGAGACGGGCTCGTCGGAGTCTACCGCCTTGGGAAACGTGATGATGCAGGCGAAGCATGCGGGAGTGGCAGGCAGCGTGGCGGAGATGCGAGGCATGATACGCGCTTCGCTCGCCGACAGCCGACGTTACGAGCCGACCGACGGCGAGAGATGGCAGGCGGCGTACGAGATGTATTTGCGGAGAACGGGCGAGGCTTGAAAATAACCCGTTTCCGGCGGAGGACGAAGATAGATACGACATTAACAAACAATACTTGAACATTATGAAAAGAGAATTGATCGAAAAGGCGTACGAGATCGCCAAGGAGCGTTATGCCGCGGTAGGAGTCGACACCGAGTCGGCGATAGACGCGCTTCAGAAAATATCGCTGTCGCTGCATTGCTGGCAGGCCGACGACGTGCGCGGATTCGAGAATCCCGACGGCGACCTGACGGGAGGCATTCAGGCCACGGGCAACTACCCGGGCCGCGCCCGCACCATCGACGAGCTGCGCGACGACATCAAGATGGCCGCGTCGCTCATCCCGGGCAGCCACCGCCTGAACCTCCATGCCAGCTATGCCGATTTCCGCGCCACGGGTCCCGTCGACCGCGACGAGCTGACGCCCGAGCACTTCGAGAGCTGGATGCAGTGGGCCGCCGAGAACGGCATGAAGCTCGATTTCAACTCCACTTCGTTCTCGCATCCCAAAAGCGGCATGCTCACTTTGGCCAATCCCGACGAAGGCGTCCGCAAGTTCTGGATCGAGCACACCAAACGTTGCCGCGCGATTGCCGAGGAGATGGGCCGCCGTCAGGGCGATCCGTCGATTCTCAACATCTGGATACACGACGGTTCGAAGGACCAGACGGTCAACCGCCTGAAGTATCGCCAATTGCTGAAGGAGTCGCTCGACGAGATATTCGCCACCGAGTACGCCAACATGAAGGATTGCATCGAGGCCAAGCTGTTCGGCATCGGCGCCGAATACTACACGGTGGGATCGTACGACTTCTATCTGGGTTACGGAGCCAAGAACGGCAAGATCGTGACGCTCGACACGGGCCATTTCCACCTCACCGAGTCCATCGCCGACAAGATTTCGTCGCTGCTGCTGTTCACTCCCGAGATCATGCTGCACGTGAGTCGTCCCATCCGCTGGGACTCGGACCACGTGACGATCATGAACGACGACACGCTCGATCTGGCGAAGGAGATCGTACGGTGCGGCGCGCTCGACCGCGTGCATATCGGACTCGACTATTTCGACGCCTCGATCAACCGCATCGGCGCGTACGTCATCGGTTCGCGCGCCACGCAGAAGTGCCTGATGCAGGCGTTGCTGGAGCCGTTGGCGAAGCTGCGCGAATACGAGGCGGGCGAGCGTTTCTTCGAGCGTCTCGCGCTGCTGGAGGAGGCCAAGAATCTGCCGTGGAACGCCGTGTGGGATATGTTCTGCCTCCGAAACGACGTCCCCGTGGGCGAGGATTTCATCGCCGACATTCAGCGTTACGAAGCCGAAACGACTTCCAAAAGAGCCTGAGGGCCGAATCGTCCGTAAAACCGTTTATTGCAACGAATCATGGAGATCATCATCGCTCTTTTGATAATCGCGGCGGGTAGTTTCTGCCAAAGCAGCAGTTACGTGCCCATAAATAAAGTGAAGAGTTGGTCTTGGGAGAGCTATTGGCTCGCCCAAGGTCTCTTCGCTTGGATAGTGTTTCCCCTCGCGGGCGCATTGCTCGCCATGCCCGAGGGGTATTCGATCTCGAACCTGTTCGGAATGGAGGGCGCCCCGATGGCTGTCGTGTACGGCGCGTTGTGGGGCGTGGGAGGCCTTACGTTCGGCCTCTCGATGCGTTACTTGGGCGTCGCGCTCGGGCAGTCGATAGCCCTCGGAACATGTTCGGGTCTCGGAACTCTGCTCCCCGCGCTCTTCGCGGGCGAGGACCTTTTCCACGGAAAGGGACTTGTTCTGCTTGTCGGCGTGGCCATAACGCTGGCGGGCATAGCGGTCATAGGTTACGCGGGTTCGCTGCGTTCGCAGACCATGAGCGAAGAGGAGCGGCGCGCCGCCATAAAGGATTTCGCGCTGACCAAAGGTCTGGCCGTGGCTTTGCTGGCGGGTCTCATGAGCGCTTGTTTCAACCTCGGACTGGAGGCGGGCGCGGAGATATCGGCCGAGTTCGCGCGGTTAGGCGCAAACGACCTTTTCGTGACGCTGCCCGCGACGTTGCTCGTCACGCTGGGCGGCGCCGCCACCAACTTCGCATACTGTCTGTGGCAGAACGCCCGCAACAAGAGTTTCGGCGACTACGCCAAAGGCGACGTGTGGATCAACAATCTGCTTTTCTGCGCGTTGGCGGGTCTGCTGTGGTATTCGCAGTTCTTCGGGCTGGCCGTGGGCAAGAAGTTCCTCGCCTCGTCGCCCGCCATGCTGGCTTTCGCGTGGAGCATACTCATGTCGCTGAACGTCATATTCTCCAACGTGTGGGGCCTTATCCTCAAGGAGTGGCGCGGAGTGAGCCGAAAGACCGTAATAGTATTGGTGTGCGGTTTGACGATATTGATTTTTTCACTAATTTTCCCGAGTCTTTTTAATTGACGAAACATTATGACTTCAATACTTGACGGACGCCCCGCGCTGGCTCGCGAGGTAGAGAAGGTCGCCGAGGTGGCCGGTTATCTCTGGCAAAAGGGCTGGGCCGAACGCAACGGCGGAAACATTACCGTGAACGTCACGGAACACGTCGATGACGAGATACGACGCATGCCCGCCATCGGCGACCGAGTGGAGCTGGGGTGCGTGCTGCCTAATCTCGAAGGGTGTTACTTCTTCTGCAAGGGCACCAACAAACGCATGCGCGATTTGGCGCGTCGGCCGATGGAGAACGGATCGTTCATCCGAATCGTCGACGGCGGCGACGCGTACGAGATAATTGCCGACGCGCTCGTGAAACCCACTTCGGAGTTGCCGTCGCACCTTGCCATGCACAACTATTTATTGGGTAAGGGGCTCGATTACAAGGCGGCCCTGCATACCCACCCCATTGAGCTGGTCGCGATGTCGCATACGTCCAAATTTCTCGAAAAGGATGTCTTGACCGATCTGTTGTGGAGCATGATTCCCGAGACCAAGGCTTTCTGTCCGCGCGGACTCGGCATCGTGCCCTATCGTCTTCCCGGGTCGCAGGAGCTGGCCGACGCCACCATCGCTCAACTCGACGAGTACGACGTGGTGCTGTGGGAGAAGCACGGAGTGTGCGCCGTGGGGTGCGACATAATGGAGGCTTTCGATCAGGTGGATGTGCTCAGCAAGTCGGCGCAGATATACATAAATGCCAAGTGCATGGGGTACGAACCCGACGGAATGTCGAAAGAGCAGATGCGGGAGATGACCCTCGCGTTCGACCTGCCGAAGTAAAAAAGGAATTTACCATGGATACATTCGCCTGCCCGAAGATACGCTTTCAATATCTCATCTCCAACAGCGCCGACGAGAAGTTCGGCTGCACGGTGAGCACGGTGGGTTCGCAGATAATCGACCCCGACGACGACTATCCGTCGAAGGACCACCCTCCCGGGTATATGTTCGATCCCGCCCGCGGACGCATATTGCAGGAGTACCAGTTGCTCTATATCGTGCGCGGCAAGGGGGTGTTCTCGAACGACGACGGGAGTTACGAGATCAACAAAGGCACGATCATTCTGCTGCGCCCGGGAAAATGGCACACCTACAAGCCGTTGAAGGGCGCGGGCTGGAACGAGTATTTCATAGGGTTCAGCGGCGAGCTGGCCGCGCGGTCGATCGCGATGCTCTTTCCCGAGGATCGGCAGGTGTTCGATGCGGGGCTCAACCGCGAGTTGGTGGATCTTTACCAGCGCGCCGTCGAGGTAGCGGCCACGGACCGTCCCGCCGCGCAGCAGTTGTTGTGCGGAATCGTGATGCACATGTTGGGGATAGTGAACTTCACGGTGCGCAACGAGGCGTTGTCGAAAGACAGGCTCGACCTTATAATCGAGCAGGCGAAGATCATCATGCAGGAGAACGTGTTGCGCAATCTCGATCTCGACGCTCTGGCGGCGCAGTTGAATATCAGTTATTCGTGGTTCCGCAAGATCTTCCGCGATTACACGGGACATCCGCCCGCGAAGTATTTCATGCTGCTCAAGTTGCGCAGGGCGCAGCACATGCTGGCCAACACGCAGGAGTCGATCAAGGAGATAGCCTTCGCGCTCGGGTTCAAGTCGACGGAGCATTTCTATACCACGTTCAAACGGGTGACGGGCAGCACGCCCAACGCGTACCGACGATCGTCGATGCCCGACGCGGGTGAGAAATGAGAATCGGCTGACGCTTTCGAAGACGTCAGCCGATTTTTAGGGTTAAAAATAGTTCGATATCGCCGTGCGATATCGGCAGTTCGCCGCCGCCCCACGCGGCGGACTGCTGTTCGCCCGAGGCTCACGCACTCCTGCCGCCGTCGGCGAACAGAGAACGACGACCGTTTATCATGCGATTCGGAAACGACTTATTCGTCCGCTATCTTTTCCAGAATCCCTTCGCAACCGTCCTCCAGAAGATCGAGCACGAGTTCGAATCCTTCGCGACCTTCGTAATATGGGTCGGGGACATGGCTCCATTGCGGATGGCGGCCGCAGAACTCCGCGAACCGATACAATTTGTCGAGATAGCGGCGTTCGGGCGCGAGTCGCGACACGGATTCGTAATTCATGTCGTCCATGACCACTATCATGTCGAAATCGATGAAATCCTCCTCGGTTATCTGTCGTGCGCGGTGCGTCAGGTCGTATCCGCGTCGCGCCGCCGCCGAGCGCATGCGCGAATCGGGCAGTTGGCCTGCGTGGCCGCCGTATGTGCCGGCCGAATCGACGGCGATCTTATCCGACAACCCCTTGCGCCCGGCGGCGGCTTTCAAAACGCCCTCGGCCGCAGGCGAGCGGCAGATGTTTCCGAGGCACACGAACAATATCTTTCGTTTCATGACGCTGTTGTTTTACGGCGGCAAAAATACGGATAATATTTCGGGTCCGCAAGGGCGGCGGGGCGGGCGGATGCCGATTGGAATATTTTTTGATCCGTGTCGCGGATATGAAAAATTCGTCAGAAAAGCTCTCGACGGGTTGCAACAACTGCTCCGTCGCAATACTCTTTCTCCGCATGTTCATCGGAGGCGTGATGCTGATGCACATATTGGGCAATTTGCAGGATTACGACATTCTCGTCGGGACCTATCCCTCCATCCTCGGCATGAGCGGACCGACGTCGCTGGCGACGGCCACGATGGTGGAGGGCTTGCTGGCCGTGATGATAATCTTGGGGTTCGGCACCCGACCCGCGGCCGTGGCGATGGCCATCGTATGGACGGTGGCGTTGATACAATCCGCCGTGGAGGGCGGCATTACCACCGACGCCTCCAAACTGCACTTCGTATATCTCGGAATATATGTCGCTTTGGCCATTTCGGGCGGCGGCGACTACGCGTTCAACATACCGCGGATGTCCGATAAAATGTCCTGAAACGATAAATTATCGGTCTATATAGAGCCGAAATGTCTCGATACGGTAAATTTTTCATATTTTTACGCCGTTTTTCAACGCGATTCAATCGAAAAAACAACTGATATGAAAAAGTGCTTATTCCTGTTGCTGGCATGCGCGTGCGTCTGCGCGAAGGCCGATGCCCAGAACGTCGAGACGAAAGAGGTCGCCGTGCCTCACAAGGTGGAGAATCTGGAGCTTCTCGATCTCAACGGCGAACCGGCCACCCTGCCCATGTGGGGCGAAAAAAATCTGCTCATATTCTATGTCGACCCCGACAAGCATAAACAGAACGACCAATTCACCAAGGATCTGGAGGAGAATCACGCCGCTTCGGGCGACAATATCTTCGGATTCGGCATCATGAACCTGAAGGACGCCCCGATGGTTCCCAACGGCATGGCCCGTTCGATGGCTCGCAAGCGCACCGAGAAGAACGGCGCGACCGTGTTGGCCGATCAGGACCGCATCGTGAGCCGCAAGTGGGGCTTGGGCGACTGCAACAACAAGTTCGTGCTGCTCATCGTGAGCAAGGAGGGCGAGCTCGTCTTCATGAAGAAGGGCGAGCTGTCGGAGGCCGACAAGACCGAGTTTTACGAGGTCGTAAAGAAATACCGTTAATCCCCGACAGATGAGAGTCGCGTTTCTTGTCATGGTCGTAATTCTGCTTGCCGCGGGTATCGCTGCGGCGCAGGAGACGGCATCGGCGAGAGACACGGTTCGACGCGCCACGACGACGGGACTGGTCGATTACGAGGCCGTGAGGCGCAATCTGGAGCGCAGCTCGAAAAAGGGATTCTTCTGTCGCGCGGCCGATTTCATGCGCAAGCCTCTGTTCGGGCGTTCGCCCGACGCCAAGTTCCGAGCGCACGGCATGGCGGGCGTGGCCTATTCGCAGGAGACGAGCGTGATGCTGGTCGCCTCGTTGAGAGGTTACTACAATCTCTGCGACGGCGATTCGATCGACACCGAATCGCATGCGGCCTTTACGGGAAACGTCTCCGTGTCGGGATTCTATCGCTTGCGGTTCTCGGGAGACACGTTTCTCAATTGCGGCGACCATCGCCTCACCTACAACATTCAGGCGAGCACGCTGCCCGTAAAGTTCTGGGGACTCGGATACGACGCGGCCGACCGCAACCCGCGCACGCGATATACCCGCGACGACTGTTCGTTCGACGTGCGTTACATGCGCAGGATAGCGGGCGGATTTTCGGTCGGCGCGACATTCGACCTGCGGTACGCCGCCGCGCGTTCGGTGGACGAGTGGGGAGCGGCATACATAGCCGCCGCGGGACAAAGGCGCTCGGCCATATCGACGGGATTGGGCGTGGCGGCGGAGTGGGACACGCGCGACAGCCGCTACCGCACCGCGAAGGGGTTCTGTCTGTCGCTGCTCGCCGAAGCGCGGCCGCGAGGATTGGGCGATTGCGGCGCGACGCTGTGGCACATAACCGCCGTCGCCGATTACTATACACCTCTGTGGAGCGGTTCGGTGCTGGCGGTGGACCTTTACGGCGATCTGTGGTCGTCGGCGACGCCTTGGCTCTTTTGGCCGTCGCTCGGCGGCGCGAGCCGACTGAGAGGCTACTACACGGGCCGATATTCGGACCGTAAGATGATAACGGCGCAAGTCGAGCTGCGGCAGCGTATTCGCGGACCGTTCGGATTCTGCGTATGGGGAGGCGCGGGAAACGTATTCCCGTCGCATAAGCTCATCGACGCGTCGAAAACACTGCCCAATTGCGGCGCGGGTTTCAGGATGGAACTGGGACCGAAAGCCGCGCTGAGAATCGATTACGGATTCGGACGACACTCGAACGGACTCGTAATCAACGTAAATGAAGCATTCTGACAATGGACGAAAAGACAAAGAAATACAACCCGTTGCGACTCTCCGTCGCATTCATCGCATCGCTCATGCTGCCCGTGGCGATTCTGGCATACACCGAGCGCAATCCGTTCGCCGCGACGTTGGCGGGCATACTTCTGCCGCTCGGATTCTATACCCTGTTCGCGGCTCTCTCGCGACGGTCGGGACGCATGGTCTGGTGGGGATTCATATTCATATTTTTCAGCGCGTTCCAGATCGTGCTGTCATATCTGTTCGGCAACTCGGTCATTGCCACCGACATGTTTCTGAACCTGATGACGACCAACCCGGGCGAGGCGACAGAGCTGTTGAGCAACATATATCCCTCCGTAATCGCCGTGTGCGCGGTCTATCTGCCGCTGTTGTGGGTCGCCGCCGTGCATATTCACAAAAAGGCGGAATTGCCTACCTCGGCCCGCAAGGCGATGTTCGCGTGCGGCGGCGCGACCTTCGCGGCGGGGTGTCTGGTATTGGCGATCGGATGCCGCGGCGAGGCGCGCCATGTGCTGCGCGACGAGGTTTTCCCCGTGAACGTAAGTTACAATCTCGGACTCGCCATATCGGAGACGCGCAAGATAAACAGATTCGACGGCACCTCGGCCGAATTTTCGTACGGCGCGCAGCGCGACACGCTGCCCGACTGCCGCGAGATATACGTATTGATTATAGGCGAGGCGGCGCGCGCGGCCGACTGGCAGCTGTACGGGTATGATCGCAGAACCAACCCCGAGCTGTCGAAACGCGACGACATAACGGTGTTCCGCAACGTCATAACGCAGAGCAACACCACCCACAAGAGCGTGCCGATGATACTTTCGTCGATCCATACCTCGCAGCACGACGAACTCTATCGCCGCAAGGGCATTCCCGCGCTCTTCGGCGAAGCGGGATTCACCACCTACTTCATATCGAACCAGTCGCCGCAAGGGGCGATGATAGATCATTTGGCGAGCGACGCCGACCACTTGATATACATCGACGCGCCGCGTTACGACATGCAGATGGTGGATGCCATGCGCGAGGCTATAGAGAACGATCCTTCGCCGCGCATACTGTTCATACTGCACTCTTACGGCTCGCATTTCAGCTACCACCAGCGATATCCGCGCGAGTACGCCGTGTTCGCGCCCGACGACGATGTGGCCATAAACGCCAAGAACCGCGAAATGATACTCAACGCGTACGACAACTCGATAGTATATACCGACCACGTCATAGCCGAGACGATCCGCACGCTCGAAGGCGCGCAGGCCTCGACGGCGTTGTTCTATTGCGCCGACCACGGCGAGGATCTGCTCGACAAGTGCGATTCGAGGTTCTTGCACTCCTCGCCCACCGTCACCTACTATCAACTGCACGTGGCTTCGCTGGCTTGGTTCTCGCCCGAATATCGCTCGCTGTTTCCGCGCAAGGTCGCGGCGGCACGACGCAATCTGTCGGCGCCCGCGAATACTCACTGCGTGTTCCACACGATGGCCGATATGGCTTCGATACGCTCGGAGTATGTGGACGAATCGGTATCGCTGCTAAGCGAGGAGTTCGACGCGGAGGCTCGGAGATTCTATCTCGACGATCATAACAACGCCGTGCCGTTGGACGAGAACATCGGCATCGACGCCATGCAGCGCGACCTGTTCGCATGTCACGGTATCTTGAGACCGTAAAAGAGAGTGCCCGCGAAAAGGGGGCGAACAAACGACGAAACAAAAAATGCTGTCCACCTCTCGGGAGACAGCATTTTGTCTTGTAAAACGATTCGGACGACTATTTCTTAGCCTCTTCTACCGAAATCTTACGGAACTCCTTGAGGAGTTTAGTAAGCTCCAGAGCAGCCTTACGTGCGCGAGTACCTGCGGCTTTGTTGTTCTTCTCGACCTGAGCCGAAGCGTTGGCCGAGAATACTTCGATCTGAGCGTTAATCTGATCTACCAAATTCTTCATAATAAATAAACGGTTTATTGGTTTGTTAATCTTCGCAAATATACAAAATTTTCCAAATTCCAACTAATTTCTCCGAAAAAACACGATTAAACGATTACTATGTCGACATATATCCCTCGGTTGCGATGATACGAATCGCTCGCGGCATGTTTTTTGTCCGTTCGGATTATGGATCAAATCTTGTCTCTATGCGAAAAGTCATCACTCTCCTCGCGAGGTTTGTCGACGGGAGCGCGCGGGGACGCGAAAATCGTTATATTTGCAGCAGGAAATCGATATCATGAATTGGCAGAACATCATAGTGTACGTGATCGGCGCGGCCGTATTTATGTGGCTCGTCAGGGCCGTGATCCGCGGCATGCGTGTCCGCAAATACTCCAAATGCGACGCGTGCGGCGATTCGGTATGTCCCTATCGCACGAATAAAAAAGAGGGAGATCGCCGATAAGCCGATCTCCCTCAACCTTTTTCCTATTCCCGTTACAGCACCATCAATATCAACAGCTGCGCCGTGAGAACTCGCAGGAACATCACCACGGGATATACCGTCGCATACCCTACCGCAGGCATGTCGTTGCCCGCCGTGGCGTTGGCGTATCCCAATGCGGGGGGATCGGTCGTGCTGCCCGCGATGAGTCCCATGAGAGTGTAGTAGTTCATCTTGAGCTTCAGTCGGGCGAAGAGACCGACCACGAGTATGGGAACCATCGTTATGATTACGCCGTAACCTACCCATCGGTATCCGCCGTTCACTATGGCGTCGACGAATCCGTCGCCCGCGCCTATGCCCACTCCCGCGAGGAACATGGCCAGTCCCACCTCGCGCAACATGAGGTTGGCGCTCATGGTGGTATAGGTCACCAAGTGGAAGTGCGGTCCGAAACGGCCCACCAGAATCGCGACGATGAGCGGACCTCCCGCCAGACCGAGTTTCACGGGCTGGGGAATGCTCATCAACGGAATCGAACCGAGGAGCACGCCCAAAGCGATTCCGAAGAATATGGTGAGCAACTGCGGCTGGCGCAGCTTTTTCAGCGAGTTTCCGAGCACGTTCGCAACCTGCTCGATGGCGTGTTCGTTGCCTACGACCATTACGCGGTCGCCCATCTGCAACTCCATGCCCTGATAAGGTATGAGGTCGATGCCCGCGCGGTTGATGCGGGTGATATTGATGCCGTATTTGGTGCGCAGATGCAGGTCCGAGAGACGCTTGCCGTTGATCGAGGGTTTGGTGATGATTATGCGGCGCGATACGAGCTGGCTCTGCGGAGTCTGCCCCTGTCCCCAATCCTCCATGCTCATCTCGATCTGCTGGCCGAAGAACGCCACCACGGCCTCGCTGTCGTCAGCCGAGCATATTACGCGCAGACGGTCGCCGATCTTAAGCACGCTGTCGCCGTCGGCGATGACGATCGTGCCGTCCTCGTGCATGATGCGCGAAATGACGAACGAGCGGTTTATCAACTCGCGCAGGTGGGCGATGTTCTGCCCCTCCAACGCTCCGTTGGTGAAGACCACCGACAACTTGTCGGCGTTGGTGCGTTCGCTGCTTATGGCCTCCAAAGCCTTGTTCTCCTCGGCGAAATCGACGCGGGTAATGAAACGGATGATTATCAACGTCATGATTATACCCACGACGCCCAACGGATAGGCCACGGCGTAACCCAAGGCTATCGAGGGATCGTTGATGCCCGACGCGTCGGCGTATGCCTGCTGCGCCGCGCCGAGTCCCGGGGTGTTGGTCACCGCGCCCGACATCACGCCCACCATCGTCGGCATGGGAGTGCCCGTGACCAGATGAATGACATAGGTGGTCAGAGCGCCCAGAGCCACAATGGCCGCCGCGCATCCCACCAGTTTGATTCCGCCCTCCTTGAACGAAGAGAAGAATCCCGGGCCTACCTGCAAACCGATGGAGAAGACGAACAGGATGAGTCCGAATTCCTTGATGAAATGCAATGTGTTGTGATCCACGGTCATGCCGAAATGCCCCGCAGCGATGCCGACGAACAGAATCCATGTGACGCCGAACGAAATGCCGCAGATCTTGATCTTTCCCAGCATGATACCCACGGTAATCACCAGCGAAAGCACCAAAACGGTATGCGCTATGCCTTCGCCCATGAAAAGAGAGTATAACCAGTCCATACTTCGATGTAAATAATTAACCTATTCTAACGAGGCGCAAAGATAGTATTAATTAAATAATTTTAAGAACAAAGGGGCGTAAATTCTCCCGAAAGGAGCTTTTACAGGTCGGAAAGTCGTAAAAATCCGCGTTTGCCGTCAGCGCGCGCAGCCCGTTAATACAAAAACCTTTCGAGCAGAGGCGCAAGCAATGCCGTGGCGACACCCATGAGCGCCATTGCCAGACCGCTCAACGCCCCCTCGACCGCGCCCTCCTCGATCGATCGCGCGGTGCCTATGCCGTGAGCCGCCGAACCCATCGCCAATCCCCGCGCCATAGGGTCGTCGATCTTCAGTATGCGCATGAACGCGAAGCCGATCAGCGCGCCGAAGATCCCCACCACGAACACCACGACCGAGGTTATGGACATGTCGCCGCCGATATTCTCGGAGATCGTGACCGCGATGGGCACGGTGACCGACTTCATGGCGATGGAGTTCTGGATCATGCGCGTGGCGCCGAACCATTTTGCTATGTATACCACGCTCAGGATGCCGACCAAGCAACCGAGGGTTATGGAGGTGAGGATCGACAGCACTTGTCCCTTCATCCGCTCCTCCTGCTCATAGAGCAGATATCCCAACGCCACCACCGACATTCCGAGTCCGAAATCGAGCAGGCGCGTGGCCTCGCGGTATCTTTCGTAAGGTATGTCGAACAGCCTCAAAAGGCCGATCATCGCGATGAATGTTATGACGACGGGATGGCACAGCGCCGACCCCGTGCGGCGGTAGAGGGCCATGCCTCCGCAATAGAGAGCCGCGGTGGCGGCCAGCAGAAATATCTGCGACTCCAAAAATTCCTGAATCATACCCTTTTATTCATCTTTTGATAAACCAATCCTATAACCGCTATCACCAGCGCCGTGCTCACGACGCTCGCGACGACGATGGCAGGCAGATTGTCCGCTATGGCGCGGTACGAGACCATCAGACCCACGCCGAACGGCACGAAGAACAGAGCCATCGTCCCGAGCAGAAATTTGGCCGTCGGAGCGACATCGGCAGCCTTGACTATCCGAAAATGCAGAGCGGCATAGAGGAGCACCATACCGATTATGTTGCCCGAGACGTAACCGCCGATAAGCATGCTGAGCAGATTGCCTGCGCACCAGCACGCCAGAATCGCGAAAATACCTGTCATATCGTCGATATTTTAGGGAATTATTCGTTTCGGGTGCGGGTTGCGAGCGTAGCCTGCGGAGGAAGCGATAGCGAGCCTCCGCGGGGCGAGGCTACGGCTCGCACGGCTCTATCGAGCCGCAATTATTTTACAACCTTGAAACGGATAGTTCCGATCTTGTTCACTAATACGGCGCAAATGTAGCGACAAATCCGCATCGTTGTAATCGGGAGTTTGCTTTATTCGACTTGGCGAGGTATCTTTGTCGAACGAAAATATTAACCCCGATAATTTAATAAATGGTAAAACGTGTAGCATTTCTCGATTACGTCCGCGTATTCGCCTGCTTCCTCGTGATGCTGGTGCACGCGAGCGAGAATTTTTACGGGGCCGAAGGCTCGACCGATATGGCGGGACCGCAGTCGTTTCTGGCCGACGAGAGCGACAGATTATGGGTGTCGCTTTACGACGGATTTTCGCGCATGTCGGTGCCTCTGTTCATGATCGTATCGGCATTCCTGTTGGCGCCGATGAAGCGCGAGCAGACTTCATGGCAGTTCTATGCCCGCCGTTTCAAACGCATCCTGCCTCCGCTGGCGGTTTTCATGATCCTTTACAGCACCCTGCCGATGCTGTGGGGACAGATCGACGGGGCGACGTCGGCGAGGGACCTCTCGCGGTTTTTCCTCAATTTCCCCACCATGGCGGGACACTTCTGGTTCATGTATCCTTTGATAGGCCTCTATCTGTTCATTCCGATCATATCGCCTTGGCTCGAAAAGGCGACGGCGCGCGAGGAGTTGTTCTTCATCGGACTGTTCCTGCTCTCGACCTGCATACCCTATCTCAACCGCTGGTTCGGCGAGGTGTGGGGACAGTGCTTCTGGAACGAATACCACATGTTGTGGAATTTCTCGGGTTACGTGGGATATATGGTGCTGGCGCACTACATACGCGTGCATCTCGACTGGAGCCGCGCCAAAAGGCTGGCAGTGGGATTCGCGGCGATGACGGCTGGCGCGGCGGCGACCATATATTCGTTCTATGCGCAGGCGGTCCCGGGCGTGATCCTCGAGACGCCCGTGCTTGAGGTCGGATGGGCGTTTTGCACGATCAACTGCGTGACGCTTACGTTCGGAACGTTCCTGCTCTTCACCTGCATATCGGCTCCCGAGGCTCCGCGTATCGTGACCGACATGTCGAAGTTGAGTTACGGCATGTTCCTAATGCACATATTCTGGCTGGGGTTGTGGGTCGGAGTGTTCAAGAACACATTGGCGCTGCCTACCGTCGCGGCGATACCGAGCATAGCCGTCGCCACCTTCGTAAGTTGTTATGTTACGGCCAAGTTGATATCGTTCCTGCCCAAAAGCAAGTGGATCATCGGTTGATCGTGCGGAAAGATTTTCACTTCGCGCATTCGGATTTATAAATTTTTTCACTATTTTTGCATCGTCGGATCGGGGGCGACCGGTTTTGACAGCTTGCAGAGTTCTTTCGTAAGCACGTCGAGCGTTGTGTGGTAGCTCGTAAATATCAACACTCGAACTACAAATGGCAATAACAGCTATGCACTCGCTGCCTAATTTTCAAGGAAAATCGGCTTAATCGTCGGGCCCGAGGAGGCTTGACGACGAGTATCCCGAACGGCTGCTCCGCCCTTTAGCGGCTCGTTCATACGGGGTATCATCAATTTAGGGATAGTGCGGCATGCGTCTCGGTTGCCGTATGAGATTTAAGAGACTGCGGCAAAGGGTCAGGTCGTCTGCGGCCATCCCGCGCAAGAGGATCAAGCGCAGAATAAACGTGTAGAAAGCCTTGGGGCTCCTTGTTTGGACGCGGGTTCGACTCCCGCCGCCTCCACGAATGTCTGATGAAAGACAATGAAAAATCCTGTAATTCGTTGAATTGCAGGATTTTTATTTTGTAAAACGATGAATGGAAATGCACTTTGCGGAAGGTTGTTCGTTGGAGAAATCGTTGGACTTGAAAATCCCCGTCTCCAAGTCCAACGACATTCCGCATATTTCATTGATATTCAATATTTTACACTTGCATAATTCGCTGATAATGAGGACCTTTGCACCAAGAAAAAATAACAAAAAAATAGGTGTAAATGGTATCGGTTTTATTCTTTATCAAAAGGAAGAAACTCTTGAAAGATGGCACGGCGTCCATTTTTGCGAGAGTTACATTCAACAGAATTTCGGCAGAAGTTGCAACGGGAAAAAGTGTGATGCCCTCCCATTGGGTGGCAACTAAAGGCAGAGCAAAAGGAAATACATTAGCCAATAAGCAAATTAATGCCTTCTTAGACCAAATGGAGTACACGCTCCATGATTTGACGCTTCAAATTCAGAGAGCGGGTAAGCAGGTAAGCGCAAAAAGGATTTTAGACAAGTATAAAAACCTCAATGCGCCCAAAATGGGCATATTGGCTTTGTATTCCGAACACAATAAAGAGTTGAAAGAGCTAGTGGGCGTAACAATAGCTTTGGCTACATTCAAGAGACACGAAACCTCTCTCAAATTGCTTCAAGAGTTTTTGGCGTATAAGTATCACGCAAAAGATGTCCAAATAGATGAGGTTGATTTGGAGATGCTCCAAAAATACCAACACTACTTAATGACCGTAAGGCATAATAGCAACAACACGACAGTCAAGTACCTTAAGAACTTGGGGAAAGTGCTCAATCTCGGGGTGTCGAGAAAATTAATCACAGCCTCTCCTTTGGAGGAGATGAAATTAAAGACAGAAGCAGTGGATAGAGGGTTTCTTACAAAGGATGAACTGGCTAGGTTGGCAGACAAAAAGTTTGAAGTCGAAAGATTGGAACAGGTTAGGGATGTATTCTTGTTTTGTTGCTATACCGGATTGGCATATGTGGATGTTCACTCCTTGACTGCGGATGATTTGGTAGATGAGAATGGTACGCTATGGATAAGAAAAGCCAGACACAAAACGAGTGTCATGTGCCATATCCCTGTCATCAAGCCAGCAAAGGCTATTTTGGATAAGTACGCACCATTATTATCCCATTCAAATAAGTTGTTGCCTGTACTGTCCAATCAAAAGATGAATGCTTATTTGAAAGAAATTGCGTCTGTTGTAGGTATTGAAAAAGAGCTGACTACACACCTTGCGAGACATACATTCGCAACTACCGTAACATTGGCAAATAATGTTTCGATAGAGAACGTATCCAAGATGTTAGGTCACTCCAGCATAAGAATGACACAGCACTACGCCAGAATATTGGATGCCTCTATAAAAAATGAGATGATGAAAGTAGAAATGAATTACGCTTAATTCAAAATCCCCTGTTTCTGCCCCTAGAAGCAGGGGATTGTTGTATGTGTACATAGTAATATATAACTAAATTTACTGTCTAGGGGCTGTTTTTGAGAGGTATAAACATACCATTCTAGGCACTGTTCATTGCAAATTTCCAGCTCTGAAAACCTGTTTTCTGCAAAATTTTTCAGAAAATTTTTCTTCATCCGCACTATTTCCATAAGCGTAGCCTACACCAACAAGCACCCTCCCCATCCTTTGGAAGTGGGATAGTCCCCTCCATGACAATAATAAGCTACAAAAATGGAAAAGTTACATTTCATCAAAACCCTCTCAATCGAGGATTTCAAAGCCCAGCAGGGTGTGGAGAAAATCGAAGTAAAGCAGAATACCCAAACGGGAAAATGTTTCTTCGTCTATGGATTGGAAACAGGTCCGGTTTCTGAAAAATTCCTTAACGGAGGTATTACAAACCCTGCAATCTCACAAGTATGCTCCCCCGAGACAGGGGAGGTATTTTTCATGCTCCATCAGAGGGGAGAGGGAGGCGCACCCACCCTAGCCACTCTCTGAGAACCATTCACTAGGTATCATTTAGTAAGGCAAGCTGTTCTGTATGGCTTGCCTTGCTTCTTTTTCTTCCGTATTCAATCATTAAAATAATAGTAATATGCAGTTAAGAAAATCATCGAAGAAACAAGCCAAAATCAAATTGGCTCTTCAAGGCCCTGCGGGGTCAGGAAAAACCATGTCTGCGCTCTATTTAGCCTATGGGCTGTGTGGGGATTGGAGCAAGATTGCTGTAATAGACAGCGAGAATAACTCCGCTGATTTATATGCTCATTTGGGAGGATATAATGTACTCCCCTTAGAGGGCAAGTATGACCCCGAAACCTACATGGATGCCATAAAGGTATGCGAACAGGCAGGTATGGAAGTCATCATCATTGATTCAATGAGCCAATGTTGGGACAATCTGCTGGAATACCATGCAGGACTGCCCGGCAATTCATTTACAAATTGGCAAAAGGTTACCCCTAGAATGACAGCCCTAATCCAAACCATATTGGGTGTAAACTGTCATGTAATCTCCACAATGAGGTGCAAACAGGATTATGTGCTGTCAGAGAAGAATGGCAAGATGGTTCCCGAAAAGGTGGGATTAAAGGCTGTGATGAGGGATGGAATAGACTACGAATATACCATAGTCTTCGACTGTTCACTCGTCGGATAACGACGCGTTGCTGATGGAATAGACTACGAATATACCATAGTCTTCGACATCAACATGAAGCACCAAGCCCTAGCCTCCAAAGACAGGACAAATCTCTTTGCCAACAAGCCCGAGTTTACCATTACACCCACCACAGGGAAGATTATCTTAGACTGGTGCAATGACGGGGTTACAATGGAGATGATAAGGACTGAAATCACTAAGGCTGGCTCTATTGAACAGCTTACGGCGGTCTACAATCAATTTCCCGAGTGGAATAGCCAACTGATAGCTGACTTCACACAGAGGAAAGCTCAACTGCTCCAACACAAGGAGGAACAGCCCAAAATCAATTATCAACCTAATTTTGTAAGAAGCGATGCAAACCGTAGTACCCACATTACAACTCCAGCCTGTCAATAGGCTTTTTCCGAACAGATTGGTTCCCAATCTCAATCCTAGCCTCAGCAGAACAATAGAGGCTGAAATAGTAGATGTCGCAGAGGAGGTTATCACTCCTCAATTCACATCTAGGCTGCCTTTCATAGAGGCGAACACAAAGGAAGTCAGCATACAGCACTTGAAAGAGGATTGTGTTGTGCCTGTCTTCTCGAAAGACAATGAAATCACAATCTCCCATACTAATTTTATTGAGGCTGTATGGAATGCGGCTAGTAAGGTATTCCCAAGAGGGAACATCGAAAAGCCATCCATCAGAGTAAGCCATGTAATCAAGGGCAGAACCCCCGAGGCTATACACAAAAATGTACGGGAGCTGTTGGATGAGGATAAGACAATCTACTATGAGCGTATGATGTTCTGTTTTGAAATACCCTCTATCTGCGAGGATATTAGAGGCAACAGGCTTAATCTGACCATTGGAGGGGTAAGAGCCTATAACCATGAAAACCTCTACTCCAAAAAGGGGATGGAGAAATTCAAAATCTTCATCGGTTTTAAGAACATGGTATGCTGTAATCTCTGTGTCAGCACAGACGGCTATCAATCGGAGTTAAAGGTTATGGAGGCAGGAGGATTGTTCAATAGTGCAGTAGCCTTGTTCCAAGACTACAACATGGCAAAACACTTATATGAAATGGGTGCATTGCAGGAGAACTATATGACCGAGCGTCAGTTTGCCCAGTTCTTGGGTAAATGCAGGCTGTATCAATTCCTCCCCAAAGCCGAACAGAAGATGTTACCTCAAATGCTGATGACAGACACCCAAATAGGGATGATTGCCCGAGCCTACTACAATGACGAGAGTTTTGCAGTACCCCAGGGCAGTAAGGAAATCAATATGTGGAGTGTCTACAATCTCCTTACAGGGGCTAACAAATCCTCCTACATTGACAACTTCCTCGACCGAAGCCTCAATGCCACCCAACTTGCGGAGGGACTGAACAAGGCTCTGTATGGGGACAAGGAGTATTCGTGGTTTATTGAATAATCCAATCCTATGTTATGGCATTGTTTATTGTAACTTTGGTGAACCTAATCATTGGGTTCGCGGCACTATGTGTTTTTTATGGTTATCCGAAAGATGATGATAAAAAGCACTCTTTGTAGTTTATTATTAGATGGAAGCCCCGATGCCTCAGTGGTGTCGGGGCTTATGTAAAACAAGTGGCCTATGAGAATAAGAGATACATAAATAACAGAAAAATTGCCTGTCATTACAAACAATACAGCCCATGCCTAATGGTGGCTATATGGATTGTTGTCTTTAATTCGTCAAGCTATTTCATTGCTATGTGCGGATTTATGCGTAATTTTGCAATGGAAATCAAAACAGATTGACAATGATATAAAGTTAAACAAGACATATTAGAAAAAGAAGTGTTTGCTTCTTGCTGGAGTTATTCGGAAAATCGCCAATTAGAAGAATATAACCTCTGTTGCAAGTAAGTGAATGCTCATGCCATAGGTGTGGGCTTTCCTTGTTTGTATGGTTATGGGTGTTTGGCGATACCCTCTGATAGGCAATCAAGGTTTAGCCCGCACCTTCTTTTTGTGGTATGGCTGCAAAAAGAGAAAAAATGGAAAGAATCAAAAGACAAGTTCAGAGCGCCATTCATCTGTATGAATGCCAAAACATTCCAGCCTTACAACAACAGTTATATGAACTGTATTCCAACTTTAATCAAATCGGAGGAGGAAAACTAATCGTCAATTATCCGAATAAAGACCAACTAGCAGAATGCTTTACCATGATGCTTAGGTTCGATTGGATGAATTACAATGACATCCGCGAAGTTTGGGCAGAAAATGGATTTTACTGTATCATAGAGTATTTGAACAAACAGGCAAATTCTCCCATTGATAAAGCGGTTGGTGCATTGAATCTTTTTCTGCATTTATGCGTGGCAAGGGAACATCTTAAGCCCAAAGTGCAAGAGGTTTTGAATAAGGCACTGATGCAAAGGCATCCTATTTTTCAAGACCATTACATTAACAATAGCGCAGATTATCTTATTGACCAATTCCTATATCTGTCTGCAAAAATGATACAACCGCTGATGAAAATGCACGGTAATATATTGCAGGAAAATTACAAGAAAGAATATGACAACATATTATTGAATAGAGATATAGAACAGTGCTGTAAACCTGATTCAATAATAGAAAAGGCTTCTTTCATAGCAAGTGTAATAGGCTCTGTATTGATAGAGATGTAAAACAATGACACAATCTCCTATATTGAATCTTTGTAAAATGAATGATAAAGAAAATGACAAGAAAGGAAACACAGGATGTTTTATCATAACATTCTTAGTTATTGCTGCTGGTATTCCTTTGACTTTGGCACATGCGAAAGAGGGACCTATTGGCTCTGTAGTAATCTTGATATTTGGGATAGCTATAGCATGGTATGTAGCCAAAGCCCTTAGTGATAATTAAAATAAAAGCAATATGAAATTCTCCTTGACACTAGGCCTGCAAAAGACAGGTTTGCCACTTATTATATCCTCCGACAATTTGTGTTTCCTTATTGACACAGGTTCAACACATAACACCTTATTCGGCTTTGTGTATGAACACTTCAAAGACAGATTCAAGGTGCTGGAGGAAAGATGCAACATAATAGGGATTGATGGAGTACAACATGAAGCCCCGACTATTGAAGCGACATTCAATTTCGAAGGTATGAATTACACCTCCTATTTTGCCGTACTGAATGCCTCTGAAGCAGTCATGCAGGTACAGGAAGAGACAGGGGTACAAATTCATGGTGTACTAGGTACTCTGTTCCTTGTAGAGAACAAATGGATCGTTGATTTTGAGCAACTCACAATTAAATCATTATGCAAATAATCACAAGTATAATACTTGCTTGCGGGCTATTATGCTCCTGCATTTCCAAAACATCAAAAAACTATAAAGCAGAGCAAAGGGATTTTGCACCAACAGAGTATCGTCTTGTTGAGCAAGCAGAACAACGAGGCTTTAAAAAAGGAGTAATTCAACATGCTCTGAATACAAAATGGAGTGACTTTGCAGACAAAGGTTTTTATACTCACATAAAGACATTAAAATCCGGAATGCAACTCTATCGGGCTGAGTTACCCAATATGATGATGGAAGTATATGTACTGAATAATGTTATAGTCATTCAGTCATCATCAATTATGACCGGCAAAGAAACACAACAAGTATATATGGAAATGGATGCTTGGCTGAAGTCATGCAATCCAATATCAACATCTAATAGCTTTTCTGCTAAAGATGGAGAAATCACTAATACATACGAATACTTATTTCAAGACTATACTGCTACAATCATAAAAAGGGAACTAGGCATTCTGTATACGTTATCATTAAATGAAGAGAAAAAAGAGACGGCTTCGCAACAGTCAACCATACTTGATAAACAATTCTCCAACAAATATTTCTCTATAAAATATCCATCTTCATGGCAGATTGTACAAGAAGAGAATCAAGCCACAAACAATACTGCGGTTTCTCTTCAAATTATGGAGAAGCAAAAAAATGAATATGATTTTCGTCCGAATATAAACATCATTGTATCAAATAAGAAATGGAACGAGTCTACTGCATATCTAACCGAACAAACATCCCACAACAACAGTATGGCAATTCCTGATTACACGCAGTTGGCTATTTTCAATGATGTGTCTTTGGGCAAATGCAAAGGAAGCCTACTATGGTATTCATTTAATGTTCAAGGATACCATCTGAGAGGAAACCAATATATAGTCAAAAAGTCAGACAACACGACTTTTATTATTACTGCTACAATGGAGAATAGTAAATACAACAAACAGAAAACAACGCTTCAGGACATTATAGAATCACTAATTATAAACTAATTAAAAATCAAACACTATGCGCAAAGTATTTGGAATTATTCTCATTGTTGTTGGCCTAGTTGCCATCATGAAAGCCTTACCGTCACCATCTGGATTTGAAGCCCTTGGTGCTATAATCGGAGTGTCTATTATATCTTTTTTACCTGCCTATTTCTTGCTTAGAAAAAGCAAATCAAAGGAGGAGTAATCCATCTTAACTTGTAAATTATGGATGATTTAACAAAAGAAGAATTAAAGAGCCTAACAGTAGAAAAGCTCAGTAAAATGACCGAAGAGCAACTAAATGAAGTTGCCAAAATAGTCCTCAATGAACTCCGCGATTATGAGATAGATGAGCTGCCCAAAGAAGTAAGAAAAATGCTCAAAATCAAGCGGGACAGTTTTTGGGGTAATAAAGACACATGGATAGCACTTATCATTAGTGCACTAGTCATGACTTTGGTTCAAGCTATCATGGGGAAGTAATTTTTGCATGACCGAGCTATTTATCACAGTAAAAGGCATAGGGTTTACAATCTTTCAAGACAGGACAAGGAAGCATAACTTAATCAGTCCTGCTTTCTTGTCCTTTTTCAAAGAGGATTACCCTACTAGTGAGGATGAGTATCTAACCAATCAAAGGGCTGTAGAAACTATTGTCCGCAACAGTGAAGAAGCATTCCCCGTCCTGCCTCCTCACTTGAAGATATACTGCTTTAAGGATGTTTTCAAGGTTGTAGGACACGGCATTGCAAGATGTAGCGACAATAAGCTAAGATGGTGCAGAACAGTCCAATTCAGCTTTGAATATAACTGCCAGACATATAAGCAACTGTTTTATATTGACAAAAGCCTTTGTGTAACAGCCGTATTAGGCAAATACTTGGGATAGTATGAGTAATTAAATCATCATCTTATGAGATTTTATCCATTTGCAAACGTGATAGCCCGTGATTTTCCAACGGAGATAGCTTTGAATAACCCTTATATTTATAAGGATGTTTGTCATATTATCAATGTATCGGAAAAGGAGCATCCATCAGTAATTACTTCCGTGCTTAAGAAACGAGGAATTACAAGTGTGCATATTCCATTAAAAGAAGAAATTGACGGAATGTCCACAAGTGATATTTGCCGAATTGTAAAATTGTTATTGCTTTATGACAAAGCAAATGAAAAGACTGTGGTACATTGTGATTGTGGGCAAAATCGTAGTCGCACGGTTATAGAGGCATTCTATTATGCGAAAAATAAAAAGCATTTTGAAGATTCATATAAAGGTTATCCGAATCATTTGATTTGCAACTGCAAACGTAACTTTATAACATGCGACTTAAAGGATGTTGATAGGCTCCAATTTTTGGAAAAGGTATTATTAGCCCTAGATAGGATTGATTAACTCCTGAAAATAAGTTACCCTGCTTACCCAAAAGGGCAGCAGGGTAACATTTGGTTCCGAACATATTAGCTCTTGGCTTTTACGATGTAGCCATATACTCCGGCTCTTTTTTCTCTTTCCACTTTCATGTCTCTTAAGACATGCCCTAATGCTTGGGTAGATAAGCTCTTATAACCTGTTTTCTGCACCAACATTTGCTGAATTTGAGTAGTGGTTAAGAAGATAGCATCTTCATTCTCCGCAGAACATTTCTCAAAGTGGTTGACAAAAGCCTCTTCTTCCACCGATATATCCCTAAACTCAGCATTCATCTTGTTAAGCTCTTCAATCTCACTCTCATCAAACCAGAATTGAAATCCATTCTTGTACAGATGGACGAGTTGAGCGAATAACTGCTTTATCGGAATGTTATGTTGCAGGTTAATCTTCTCCACATCAAAGCATAAAAATCTTCTATTGCCTGTCAAATCTTTCAAAAAGTGCTTCTTATTGACTGTTCCGGCAAATGAAGCCCTCCTGTGGTAGTACTGCGTAATGGTAGTGTAAGCCCTCCTCAATGCAGTTCCCTTTTGTGTCATCAACTGCTTTACTCCGTCTATACTCTTATCGGACAGATTTTCAAGTTCATCCATTAAAATAAGGACACACTCGGCAATCTTTACGGACGTTTCCTTATCTTTGGTGTGTACATAACCCTCATGGATGAATTCCTGAAATTCAGGCGGTAAAATGGTGTGAAACCACGTTGTTTTACCGATACCTTGAGGCCCTGACAGAACTATTGCAGTCTGATTCACCGTATCTTTATCCCTTAAGGATGCGACAAGTGCTACAAGCCATTTTTCAAACACTTTGCCCAATGTTCCGGTTGCGTAACTTTGACACTCCTTGCCAATTCAGCTACATAATCTTTACCATCCCACTTGGGCAAGTCGTCCAAAAAACTAATGAAAGGGTCGAAGCTCTCCACATAGTCAGACTTCAAAATCATCAACAGAGTTTCTTTTGAGCACCTAATATTTTGAGCTTTAATCCCTTTGAGAATTGAATTAAACTCGTAGTCATCCAAATAATGGAATGGCTCATCAGCACCTCTGATTCTGACCAGCAATCTCTGTGTGATTGCGTTGAATCTAAATTCGTAAGTTCCAGAAAGAAACCCCTGCACTACCTCTATTAAAGAGTTAGCCCCTGCCTTTTTAGGCGGATTTTCAAGCGGCATTGGAATTGCCTCTTGAATTAGCGGCTGTTGAGACGATACATTAATCATATCGCACCTCCTTTCGCCGTTACGAGGTTTTGGAGCATTTTGTGGGTCATATACAATTTCCCACCGATACAAATGAGGTTGATTACCCCCTTTGCTCTCCAATTAAAAATCGTCCTCTTGCTGACTTTAAATATGTTCATCAAATCAACAAGGTCGTAAAGGATTGAGTTATCCTTTTCCAAACTTTCTACGGACTGTGACTTTATCAAAGCCTCCGTAGCTGCATTGGATGCAGTTCCATAGTGGTCAGCATGCCAATCCATATTATTAGTTTAAATTAGTGCCCCTGCTGGCAGGGCAAAATAAAGAACTATACGCTCCATCCAGCACCTAAAGCTGACGCAAATGTACTGCTATTTAATCGATTTCACCAAATTTGGAAGCGTGAAATTTGGATGGCTTCCGCATTTTGCATACCTTTGCATAGTAAAGGTCGCATGAACAGCTGATGCAGGAGTTCGTTGGACTTTTCATTGGACATAAGAATTTACAAGGGAACAAATTATTGAAAAACAGCGTGGTATAAGTTTGGGTTCGACTCCCGCCGCCTCCACGAGGTCGATGCGGTTCGGATTCGGACCGCATTTTTTTTGTATGGCGAGGCTGTTCGCCGACGGCGGCAGGACGCATACGAGTGTAAAACGAGTTGCAGTCCGCCGCGTGGGGGCGTCGGCGAACTGCCGATATCGCATCGCGATATCGAAATATCGAGATGAAAAATTATTTTTCCTCTACCCCTATTGTCCGATTCGCGGAAAATGGCTATTTTTGTAAGTTGATGCGAAGTTTTGCCGCCCGCGGCGGCGAGCGTCGCGAACCACGGAAAGTAATTACGCATAACTGATGGACAGGACGAATAATGTTGTAGAGTTGCGCAATGTCGCTATATATCACTCCGACGGCGATTCGCGCCGTATAAAGTCGGACGACGAGCTGGTGTTGTCGGATGTGAATCTCACGGTCGCGTCGGGCGAGTTGGTCTATTTCATAGGCCGCGTCGGCAGCGGGAAAAGTACTTTGCTCAAAACTTTATATGCCGAGGTTCAACTCCTTGAGGGCGAGGGTCGCGTTGCGGGCATGGATCTGCGAAGATTAAGACGCGGAGACATCCCCCACTTGCGTCGCCGCATGGGCATAGTCTTTCAGGATTACCAGTTGCTGGACGACCGCAACGCCTTCTTCAACCTTTACGACGTGATGAAGGCCACGGGGTGGAAAAAAGAGGCGGATATCCGCCGCCGCATCGACGAGGTACTGTCGGTGGCGGGTTTGAGCAACAAGGCCTATAAGATGCCGCACGAGTTGTCGGGCGGCGAACAGCAGCGTCTGGTCATAGCCCGCGCTTTGCTGAACGCTCCGCGTCTGCTGCTCGCCGATGAGCCGACGGGAAACCTCGACCCCGTGACGGCCGACGGCATAATGCGTCTGTTTCGGGAGATCGCGGCCTCGGGATGCGCGATCATTATGTCGACGCACAACACGGCCCTTATCGAGCAATTTCCCGCGCGAACGATCCTCTTTTCGAAGGGCAAGATTACGGAGATCGACGTCGAGAAGAGTTTCTCCGAAGAATAGCGTCCGCAAGTGCGCGGAACGCGTGTCGTCGATTTGCAAGAGTCGATAAAAAATGCTATTTTTGCATGTTTGAACAAAGACAGATTATATAACTAATGAATACGGAACAAGAAATCGTCAAGAAGCAGGAAGAAGAATATTCGGCGTCGAATATTCAGGTGTTGGAGGGCTTGGAAGCAGTCCGCAAACGTCCGGCCATGTATATAGGCGACATCGGCGAAAAGGGTCTTCACCATTTGGTTTACGAGGTGGTCGACAACTCTATCGACGAGGCGCTGGCAGGCTACTGCTCGCACATAGAGGTCACCATAAACGAAGACAACTCGATAACCGTCAAGGACAACGGTCGAGGAATCCCGACCGACTACCACGAGAAAGAGGGCAAATCGGCTCTCGAAGTGGTGCTTACGGTGCTCCATGCGGGCGGTAAGTTCGACAAGGGCAGCTATAAGGTCTCGGGCGGTCTGCACGGCGTGGGCGTATCGTGCGTGAACGCGCTTTCGACTCTGCTCATCGCAGAGATCCACCGCGGCGGAAAGATCTACAAACAGACTTACAGCAAGGGCGCGCCCACGTCGAAGATGGAGATCGTCGGCGAGTGCGAGGACCGAGGCACCATCATCACCTTCAAGCCCGACGGATCGATTTTCACCCATACGACCGAATACAAATACGATATTTTGGCGAACCGTCTGCGCGAGCTGGCTTTCCTGAACAAAGGCATCCACCTGACGCTAACCGACAAACGTCAGAAAGACGAAAACGGCGAGGACAAGAGCGAGCACTTCTTCTCGAAGGACGGACTCAAGGAGTTTGTGCAGTATCTCGACGAGACGCGCGGCACCTCGATCATCGAGTCGATCATCTATCTCGACACCGAGAAGAACGGCGTTCCCGTGGAGGTAGCCATGCAGTACAACGACTCCTATTCGGAGAACGTGCACTCGTACGTCAACAATATCAACACGATAGAGGGCGGTACCCACCTTACGGGATTCCGCCGCGCACTGACCCGCACGCTGAAAAAGTATGCCGACGAGTCGGGTATGCTGGCCAAGCTGAAGTTCGATATCAGCGGCGACGACTTCCGCGAGGGACTCACGGCCGTGGTATCGGTCAAGGTCGCCGAGCCGCAGTTCGAGGGCCAGACCAAGACCAAGCTGGGCAACGACGAGGTGAGCGCCGCGGTGGATCAAGCCGTTTCGGCCGCTCTGACCAACTATCTGGAGGAGCATCCCAAGGATGCCAAGGCCATCGTGCAGAAAGTCATTCTGGCCGCCACGGCGCGACATGCGGCGCGACACGCACGCGAGGCTGTGCAGCGCAAGACGGTGCTTTCGGGCGCGGGACTCCCGGGCAAGCTGGCCGACTGTTCGAGCCGCGACCGTTCGATAGCCGAGATATTCTTCGTCGAGGGAGATTCGGCAGGCGGTACGGCGAAGCAGGGCCGCGACCGTAATTTCCAAGCCATCATGCCGTTGCGCGGTAAGATCCTGAACATCGAAAAGGCGCAGGAGCACCGTATGTGGGACAACGAGGAGATCAAGAACATGTTCATCGCCTTGGGCGTGAGCATCGGCACCGAGGAGGACAGCAAAGCCCTGAATCTGGAGAAGCTGCGTTACGACAAGATCATCATCATGACCGATGCCGATGTCGACGGCGCGCATATCGCCACCCTCATGCTCACCTTCTTCTTCCGCAAGATGAAGGAGCTCATAGAGAACGGCCACGTATATATCGCTACCCCGCCGCTCTATTTGGTGAAGAAGGGCAACCGCGAACGTTACTGCTGGACCGAGCAGGAGCGCGACGCCATCACCGAGGAGTTGGGCGTGAAGGGCGTTCACATACAGCGTTACAAAGGTCTCGGCGAGATGAATGCCCACCAGTTGTGGGAGACCACCATGAATCCCGAAACCCGCATACTCCGTCAGGTGAATATCGAGAATGCCGCCGAGGCGGACCGCGTGTTCTCGATGCTCATGGGCGACGACGTGCCGCCCCGCCGCGAGTTCATCGAGAAGAATGCGCATTATGCGAACATAGACGCTTAAAAATCGGATTGCGGGGATTGCCTTTCAACGGGCGATCCCCCGTTTTTTATAATGAAGGTTTATGAAAGTGACGGTAATAGGTGTTGCGGGCGGCTCGGGATCGGGCAAAAGCACGCTCGTAAAGCGATTGCAGGAGGCGTTCGTTCACGACGACGTGGCGACGCTGTGCCATGACTACTATTATAAGGCCCACGCGGAACTTACGTACGAGGAGCGCGCCAAACTAAATTACGACCACCCGCAGGCGTTCGATACCGACATGTTGGTCGACCATATCAAGGCGCTCAAGAATAATGTGCCGATAGCGCATCCCGTCTATTCGTTCGTCGACCACAATCGCACGGACGAGACGGTGACCGTGAAACCCTCCAAGGTGATAATCATCGACGGAATCCTGATCTTCGAGAACAAGGAGTTGCGCGACTTGATGGATATAAAGGTATTTGTGGATACCGACGCCGATATACGCCTCGCACGCCGCATTCTGCGCGACGTGTGCAACCGCGGGCGCAGCATGCAGTCGGTGATCGACCAATATATCGGCACGGTGAAGCCCATGCACGACGAATTCGTGGAGCCGTCGAAGAAGTACGCCGACGTGATAATTCCCGAGGGCGGATTCAATTCTGTGGCCGTCAGCATGTTGATACAGAATATCCGTTCGTTGATAGACGAAAAGTAATTCGTGGCAGCTTTGCGCTAAGCGATGGAAAACGATATCCCCTCCGATGGTCAGGCCGTCGGAGGGGATTGTTTTTCGAATGTGTGTTCCGAAGAGTTTCGGACAGATATTCCAGCATCGCACCAAGGAGCCGAAAGGTTGCCGTCGCTCCGCGCGGTGGACTGCGACTCGCCCGAGGCTCGCGCTTCCGCCACCAACGAACATTATATTCCCGCTATCTTCTTTATCTCGTTCAGCTTGTTCAAGGCCTCGATAGGAGTCAGCGAATCGATGTCGAGACCCTTGATCTGGTCGCGGATCTGAATCAAAACGGGATCCTCCAATTGGAACATCGACAACTGAACGCTGCCCTTCTCCGCCACGTCGGCCACCTGCTTGGCCGAAGGCTGACGGCGTTTGCGTTGCGGCGTCGGTTCCGACGCGGCCATGATCTCGTTGTCGCCGTATGCGGTCTCCAGATTGCCCAGAATCTCCGTCGCGCGCGTGACGATGCTTTGAGGCATACCCGCCATGCGCGCCACATGTATACCGAACGAGTGCTCGGTGCCGCCGCGGGCCAATTTGCGCAGGAACACTATGGTGTTGTCGATCTCGCGCACCGCGACGTGGTAGTTTTTCACGCGCGCGAACAACTGCTCCATCTCGTTCAACTCGTGATAGTGCGTCGCGAAGAGGGTTTTAGCGTGCGCCGTCGGATGGTTATGGATATACTCCACCATAGCCCACGCGATGGAAATGCCGTCGTAAGTGCTGGTTCCGCGGCCGATCTCGTCAAGCAGTATCAGGCTGCGCTCGGAGAGGTTATTGAGGATGCTCGCCGACTCCAGCATCTCCACCATGAAGGTAGACTCGCCCTGCGATATGTTGTCCGACGCACCGACGCGCGTGAATATCTTGTCCACCACGCCTATGTGCGCCGACTCGGCGGGTACGAACGAACCCATCTGCGCCATGAGTATGATAAGCGCCGTTTGACGCAGCAGAGCCGATTTACCCGACATGTTGGGACCCGTAATCATCATTATCTGCTGGTCCTTGTCGTTCAGCAGCACGTCGTTGGGGATATACTCCTCGCCCACCGCCAGCAACCGCTCGATCACGGGATGACGGCCGTTGCGGATATCTATCGCCTTGCCGTTGTCGAGCTCGGGACGCACGTATCGGCACTCGCATGCCATGCGGGCGAACGATTGCAGACAGTCGATGCGCGCCACGGCGGCGGCATCGCGCAGAATGACTCGCAGTTGCCCTGCGACGTATTGGACCAAAGCGGTGTAGATCTCCGATTCGAGCGCGAGAATACGATCCTGCGCGCCGAGAATCTTCTCCTCGTACTCTTTGAGCTCCTCGGTGATGTAACGCTCGGCGTTGGCCAAGGTCTGCTTGCGGATCCACGATTCGGGCACCTTCTCCTTGTGCGTGTTGCGCACTTCGATGTAGTATCCGAATACGTTGTTGTAGTTTATCTTGAGCGACGGGATCCCCGTGGCTTCGGTTTCGCGTTGCAGGATCTGTTGCAGCACATCCTTGCCGTGCAGGGCTATGCGCCGCAGATCGTCCAGCTCGGCCGACACGCCGTCGGCTATCACTCCGCCTTTCTGAATCTGGTTGTTGGCGGGGTCGGGATATATCTCGCGGGCCAGTCGGTCGCGGACCTCGACGGCGGGGTCGATTTGCGCCGCGATTTCATGCAGACGTTCGTCGTCCGTCGACTCCAGCAAAGCCTTGAGGGTCTCCACGGCCGTGAGCGACGATTTGAGCTGCACCAGCTCGCGCGGCAGGACGCGTCCCGCAGCTATGCGCGACGATATGCGCTCCAGATCGCCTATCGACGAGATCTGCTCGCGCAACGCCGCCGCCAGATCGGCATCCGTCGCCAGACGCTCGACTATATCCTGACGTCGCTTGATCCGATCCACATCTATGAGGGGCATGGCGATCCACCGTTTGAGCAGACGTCCGCCCATAGAGGTCAGCGTGCGGTCGATCACGTCGGCGAAACAGCTCTTGTCGTGCGAGCCGTTGGACGAGAAGAGCTCCAGATTGCGAATCGAGAATTTGTCGATCCACACGAAATCGTTTTGGTCGATGCGCGAAACGGAGGTGATGTGCGATATCTCGCGATGCTCGGTGAATTCAAGATAATACAGTATCGCGCCCGCGGCGGCGATACCCTCTTTCATCCCCTGCACGCCGAATCCTTTCAGCGATTTGGTGCCGAACTGCTTGCAGAGTTTGTCTTGATTTATATCCGACGAGAATACCCAGTCGTCGAGACGGTAGGTGTAGTATCGGTTGCCGAACGCCGAATCGAAGCGATCCTCGTATCCGCGTTGGTAGATGATCTCCTTGGGGGAGAGATTCGACAGCAGCTTGTCCACATAAAGGTCGTCGCCCTGCGCCATGTAGAACTCGCCCGTCGATATGTCGAGGAAAGCCACGCCCGTGGTCTTGGGTCCGAAGTAGACCGATCCCAGAAACGAGTTCTCCTTGTTGGGCAGCACGTTGTTGTCGCCCAGCACTACGCCCGGGGTAACCAGCTCGATCACACCTCGTTTCACCAGACCTTTGACGGTCTTGGGGTCCTCCAGCTGCTCGCAGACGGCCACGCGCTCGCCCGCCCTCACGAGTTTGGGCATGTAAACGTCGAGCGCATGATGCGGAAATCCCGCCAGCTCGACATACGAAGCGGCGCCGTTGGCCCGCCGCGTAAGCGTTATGCCCAGAATCGAACTCGCCTTGATGGCGTCGTCCCCGAAAGTTTCATAAAAATCTCCCACACGAAACAGCAATATCGCATCGGGATGCACCGCCTTGATCGAGTAGTATTGCTTCATCAAAGGCGTCTCCACGTATTTCTTCTCTATAGCCATTCTCCCAGTTTTTGTGAGAGCAAAGGTATAAATAAAAGTTGAAAAAACGAGCGGGATAATGATAACATCGGACGCCGAACCGCCTTTGCACGGCGCGGCGGCGTGGGGTTATTTCACGCGGATGACGTTGATTCCGTCGCGCAGCGGGAGTATGACGCTCTCCACCCTGTCGTCCTCGGCGACCATGCGGTTGAATTCCAAAAGCGCCTGCGTGTGACGGTCGTTGTGCGCCACGGGCTGCGCGACCTTGCCGTACCACAGAATGTTGTCGGCCAGCATGACCGCACCGCCGGCGACCAGCCCGCCGTCCATCAGCATGCGGTAGTAGTCGGGATATTCGCGTTTGTCGCCGTCGATGAAAACCATGTCGAACCGCTTGCCGAGCCGCGGCGCGATATCCAGCGCGGAGCCGATATGCAAACGGATCTTATGCCCGTGGGGCGAGCGGTCGAAAAACGATTGCGCCAGAGGCTCCAGCTCGTCGTCGGGCTCGCACGTGTCGACGATGCCGTCCTCGTCGAGCCCCGCAGCCATGCAAAGCGCCGAGTAACCCGTGAAAGCGCCGATCTCCAGTATGTTGCGCGGACGGAACATCTTTACCAGCAGTTCGAGCAACTTGCCCTGAATATGTCCCGACACCATCCGCGGATTCAGAACTTGCAGATGTGTTTGGCGATCGAGTTCCGTAAGCAGCGGATCTTCGGGCGAGGAGTGCGTACGGACGTATTTTTCGAGCGAATCCATATCGTTTTTTCGTAAATAATATCGCCGCTCCGCGCGGCGGACGGCAAAAAGCTATTTATATATCAACGTCGACATGTCGGAGAACACCTCCTCGGCCGCTTCGGCGATTCGGTCGGCCGTGACGGTCGCGACTTTTTTATACACGTCCTCCATGGTATCTATGTCGTCGTGGACCAGAAAACTCTTGCCCGCCCCCAGCATATAGCCCTCGTTACTCTCCATCGATATGGCCATCTGGGCCAGAAACTGACGTTTGGCCATCGACAGTTGCCGCGGCGTGAGTTTCGTGCGGCGCAGAGCGTCGAGTTCGCGATCGATCAGTTCGCGGCAATGGTCGGCGTTGGAGTGGTCCGAGCTGAAGTATATGGCTGCCAAACCGCAATCGTTGTAGGGCGTGTAGGAGGCTTCGATATTGTAGGAGAGTCCGTTCTTTTCGCGTAACGACACGTTCAGCCGCGAATTGGCCGACGGGCCGCCGAGAATGTTCACCAGCAGGGCCAGCGGCAGACGACGTTCGTCGTTGATGTCGTAAGCGCGGGCGCCCATGACGCAATGCACCTGATGGGTATGTTTGCCCACCGTCTTTTCGAACGCGGGCGACGGAGCGGGCGCGGTGCGTCGGAACGTGCGCGAGGCGGAGGGATATGCCGCGAAGTACCTCTCGGCGATGCTCTGCGCGCTCTTGACCGACATGCTGCCGATCGACGAGAAGACCATCTGGTCGGTCGTGTAGGTGCGGTCGACGAATCGGCGCACCCTCTGCGTGTCGTATCGGGCGATGGAGGCTTTGGTGCCGAGTATGTTGTGGCCCAATTCCGAATCGGCGAAGATCATCTCCTCGAATGTGTCGTATATCGAGTCGGCGGGCGAATCCTTGTAGGTGTTGATCTCGTCGACGATCACTTCGCGCTCCTTGGCCAGTTCGCGTTCGGGGAAAGTCGAGTTGAAAGCCACGTCGGCGATGAGCTCCGCAGCCTTGGCGAAGTCGCCGCGCAGCGTGGTGGCGTGTATCGTGGTATCCTCCTTGGTGGTGTAGGCGTTGAGCTCGCCGCCGAGATTCTCCAGACGGCAATTCACCTGATAGGCCTTGCGGTGGGCGGTGCCCTTGAATATGGCGTGTTCGGTGAAGTGCGCCAGCCCGTATTCGTCGCGCAACTCGTCGCGGCAACCCGCGTTGACGACCAATGCGCAGTGCGCTACCCCGCTCTTCACCTGACGATGTATGCCGCGTATGCCGTTAGGCAGCGTGTATGTATGGAATTCCTTCATTTCAGTTTCGGCAGTGTTCTTTCAGGAAACGGCCCGTATAGCTCTCCTCGCACCGTTTCAGCTCCTCGGGCGAGCCTTCGAAAACGATTCGGCCACCCTTGTCGCCCGCCTCGGGCCCCAGATCGATCACGTGGTCGGCGCACTTTATCACATCCATGTTGTGCTCGACCACGACTATGGTGTGGCCGTTGGCGATCAAGGCGTTGAAAGCCTTCAGCAGACGGTTTATGTCGTGGAAATGCAGACCCGTGGTCGGCTCGTCGAAGATGAACATTATATCTCCTTGACGGTTGTCCTTCGAGAGGAACGACGCCAGCTTGACGCGCTGGCTCTCGCCGCCCGAGAGCGTCGACGACGACTGCCCGAGACGGATATACCCCAACCCCACGTCCTGCAACGGTTGCAGACGCTCGACTATGCGGCGGCAAGTGGCGTTCGTCTCGTCCTCGCCGAAAAACTTTATGGCGTCGTCGACGCTCATTTCCAACGTGTCGTGTATGCTCTTGCCGCGGTAGCGTATCTCCAGCACCTCGTCCTTGAAACGCTTGCCGTGGCACGCCTCGCACACCAACTCCACGTCGGCCATGAACTGCATGCTCACCTTGATGGCGCCCTCGCCCTGACACTCCTCGCAACGTCCTCCCGCCACGTTGAACGAGAAGCTCGCGGCCGTGAGTCCCGTGTGCGTCGCTTGCGGCTGGTCGGCATAGAGTTTTCGGATCTCGTCGTATGCCTTGAGATATGTGACGGGGTTCGACCGCGACGATTTGCCGATGGGATTCTGGTCGACCATCTCCACCGATTGCAACATCTTGACGTCGCCGCCCAAGCCGTCGAAATCCCCGGGTTTCTGTCCCGTGTCGGCCAGCAGCCGACGCAGAGCGGGATAGAGTATGCCTTTGGCGAGCGACGATTTGCCGCTGCCGCTCACGCCCGTGATGCTGGTCATGACGCCGAGAGGTATCTCGACGTCGATATTCCTGAGGTTGTTCTCCCTCGCGCCGCGGATCGTTATGCTGCCGCTTCGGCTGCGCGTGACGGTCGGAGGCTCTATGACGCGCCGCCCCGTCAGATAGTCGGCCGTGAGGCTCTTTTTCGACTTGAGGAGTTTCGCCGTCGGACCGCTGAAGACTATCTCGCCGCCGTGCTCGCCCGCCTTGGGACCCACGTCGACTATATAGTCGGCGGCGCGTATCACCTCCTCCTCGTGCTCGACCACGATCACCGTGTTACCCAGATCGCGCAACTGCTTCAACACCTTTATCAGGCGGTGCGTGTCGCGCGGGTGGAGTCCGATGCTCGGCTCGTCCAAAATGTAGAGCGAGCCGACCAGATTGCTGCCCAGCGAGGTTGCGAGATTTATTCGCTGGCTCTCGCCTCCCGAGAGCGTCGACGAGAGACGGTCGAGCGTGAGGTAGCCCAACCCGACGTCGGAGAGATAGCCGAGGCGATTTTTAAGCTCCACCAATATGCGCTGCGCCGTGCGGGCGTCGTGCTCGTCGAGTCGCAGCGTATCGAAGAACGCCACCAGTTCGTCCACCGTCATGCCGACCAGCTCGGCGATGTTCCGACCGCCGACCTTGACGTAAAGGGCCTCCTTGCGCAGGCGCGTGCCGCCGCATTCGGGGCAACGGGTCTTGCCCGTGTAGCGCGCCTTCATCACGCGGAACTGTATCTTGCGCCGTTCGCTGTCGATGTAGTCGAAAAACTCGTCCAGCCCGTGGAAATGCTCGTTGCCGCGCCACAGCAGCAACTTCTGCTCGGGCGTGAGGTTGTAGTAGGGCTCGTGTATCGGGAAATCGAACTTGAAGGCGTTCTCCACTAATTGGTCTTTCCACCACTTCATCGTCGCGCCGCGCCAGCAGGCCACGGCATCGTCGTATATGGTCTTGCCCTTGTCGGGGATCACCAGATCCTCGTCTATGCCGACTATCTTGCCGTATCCCTCGCATTTGGGGCAGGCTCCTATGGGGTTGTTGAAGCTGAACAGATGCTCCGTAGGCTGCTCGAACTCCATCCCGTCGGCCTCGAAGCGACCCGAGAAGGCGTACTCCTCGTCGTCGATCACCACGACGCATTCGTCGTTGCCGTAATCGTAAGCCCGAGCCACCGAATCGCGCAGTCGCAACATGCCGTCGTCGTCGGTCGAGGGACGCAGGCGATCCACCACCAGAAAGATATCCTCCGCGCGGCTCTCCGCCGTCACGGTCGGCATGAACTCCTCGAAGGTCATCACCTTGCCGCCGACCCGTAGCCGCGTGAATCCGTCGCCCAAGAGTTGCAGCAGCGTCTCGATTATCCCCTGCCCCTCCTTTATCGAGAGCGGGCAGACGAGAACCGTGCGGCGACCCTCGCCGCGAGCTATAATGAAACTCGCCACGTCGTCCACGCCGTAACAACGCACCTCGCGGCCCGACACGGGCGAGAAGGTGTGCCCGACGCGGGCATAGAGCAATTTAAGATAGTCGTATATCTCGGTCGTGGTGCCTACCGTCGAACGCGGATTGCGCGTGTTGACCTTCTGTTCGATCGCTATGGCGGGCGCGATACCCGCGATGAGATCGACATCGGGTTTGTTTATGCGTCCCAAGAACTGGCGCGCGTATGCCGAGAGGCTCTCCACGTAACGGCGTTGGCCCTCGGCGAAGATGGTGTCGAAAGCGAGCGTCGATTTGCCCGATCCCGACAGACCCGTTATCACGGTGAGCGTATTGTGCGGAATCGTCACGTCCACACTCTTCAGATTGTGGACGCGCGCCCCTTTTATATATATCGTCTTGTCGTTTGTCATCGCATTCAAATTACCTCTATCGAAGCCCCCTCCACCTTGCCGAGGCGGCCCAGAACGGCGTCGGCGCGGCCCCGACGCACGGCCAAGGTCATGACGCACAGATTGTCGAACGTCTGCCCCTTCACCACCGGCTGCTCCTCTTTCACTATGCGCATTATCTCGTTCATCGCCACGTACGGAAACTCAACCTTGAAAATGGTATCCACCGTACGCTCCACTATTTCGGCAACCTCTATCACGGCCGCGGCCGACTCTTTGTAGGCGGCTATCAGCCCGGGCACGCCCAGCTTCGTGCCGCCGAAGTATCGGACCACCACTATGAGACAGTCCGTCAAGTCGTGCGAGAGCATCTGGCCCAAGATCGGCTTGCCCGCCGTGCTCGACGGCTCGCCGTCGTCGTTGGCGCGAAACCGTTCGCCTTCGGGGCCCAGACGCCATGCGTAACAGTGGTGCGTGGCGTCGTAATAACGCTTGCGGAGCCGTTCGAGATGCGACGCGATCTCCTCCTCGCTCTCCACATGGAAAGCATAGGCCAGAAACTTGCTGCTCCGCTCCCTTATGGCTGCCTCGGCGTCCGCGCCGATGGTCAGATAACTGTCGCGCACCTGCTCCACCTTCGGTTTACTTGACTTTGGTGAAGAGCCTGTTCCAGCGGATGTTGGCGGGGAAACTCTTTTCGCGGTCGAGCGAGAGCCAGATGAACGAGGCCTTGCCTACGATATGGTCCTCGGGTACGAATCCCCAGTAACGCGAGTCGGCCGAGTTGTGGCGGTTGTCGCCCATCATCCAATAGTAATCCATCTTGAAGGTATATTCGTCGCTCTGCTCGCCGTTGATGTATATCTTGCCGTCGCGCACCTCCAAATCGTTGCCCTCGTAAACCTCGATTATGCGTCGGTAGAGCGGCAGATTATCCTCCGTAAGCTCTATGCGGGCGCCCTTTTTCGGAACCCACAGCGGACCGAAGTCGTCGGCCGTCCAACCGTAAGACGCATCGTGGGGAAAAGCCTCGTCCTCGGCCGTGTAACGCGTAACGCTCAACACGTTGTCCATCTCGCGCAGAGCCTGCGCCGACTGTTCGGTGAGCGGCATGAAATAGTGCGTGCCGCTGCCCTGCAACTCGGTCACGCCCAACTGCTCGACGGCATAGGGCGTAAGCGGCGACGAGGTTCGCACCGTGTAGCAGTACTGCTTTTCGGGTATCGTCTCCTGCGGCTCGCCGTTCACGAACAGCTCCGAATCGACGATGCGCACCGTGTCGCCCGGGATCGCGACGCAGCGTTTGATATAGTTCTCGCGCTTGTCGACGGGGCGCGTTATGATCGTATAGTTGCGCGCCAGCTCCTCGCGGCCGCGCTCGGGACCGTATTGATACTCGTAATCGCGCAGCACGTCGTAATACGTCACCGCCTGATTCTCCAGCAGCACCGTGTCGCCCGCGGGGAAGTTGAACACCACCACGTCGTTGCGCTTTATATTACGCAATCCCTTCAAACGATGGTAGGGCCATTTCACCGCCTCGCTGAACGACTTCTTGGTCTGCGAGAAGGGCATCGTGTGGTGCACGAAGGGGAACGAAAGCGGCGTGTTGGGCATCTGCGGGCCGTACGTCACCTTGCTCACATAGAGATAATCGCCGACCAAGAGGGTCTTCTCCATCGACGACGAGGGGATCACGTACATCTGGAATACGAACAGATGGATGATCGACGCCACCACGGTGGCGAACACTATGGCGTTAACCCACTCGTATACGCTGCGGTAGAGCGGGCTTTTTTCGCACAGACGCGCGTTCTTGCTCCATACGTAACGGTAGAACAGACGCGAGATGTAGAGGTCGTAAATTACGATCACGCCCAACAGCATCCACCAATTGCCCGTCCACAAGACGAACCACAATACATAGAGGATGGTCGCCAAGGCGAATCCGACCCATTTGTTTCCGAAGAAATCCTTTATTTTTTTCATTTTCATATTCGAGAGGCGACGCCGCGGCGTCGCGGATGTAACAATCCAAAGTTTCGATGCGTTCCCGCGGGACGGTTCAGATCAAATCGTCCATCGTGAACACGCCGCTCTTGCCGCACAGGAACTCGGCCGCGACCACGGCGCCGAGCGCGAGCGTGCGACGGTTCTTTATCGAGTGGCGTATCTCCAGCACGTCGTCTTCCGAAGTGTAGGTCACCGAGTGGTCGCCCGGGGTCATGCCCACGCGATAGGAGCGAATGCCGATGAGCGCGGGATCGTCGGTAGCCTCGTTCACCCATCCGCTCTTGCGGTCCATGCGCTCGATGATGTCGTCGGCGAGAGTCGCCGCCGTACCGCTCGGCGAGTCTTTCTTCTCGGTGTGGTGCGTCTCCTCGATACTCACTTCGTACTGCGGAAAACGGTTCATGAGTCGTGCCAATTCGCGGTTGAGACGGAACATGAGGTTCACGCCCAACGAATAGTTCGAGGCGTAGAACATCGCCCCGCCGCTTCGGCGGCACAACTCCTGCAATTCGGGCAGCCGCTCGGTCCACCCGGTGGTGCCGCTCACCACCGCCGCGCCGCACTCCAGACATTTGCGGATGTTGCCGTACGCCGTGGCGGGGGTGGTGAACTCTATGGCCACGTCGGCGCGCGCCAGATTCTCGGCCGTGAGGTCCGAGGCGTTGTCCTGATCGACGATGAGCGTCACTTCGTGGCCGCGCTCGGCGAGAATGCGCTCTATCTCGCGGCCCATCTTGCCGTAACCTATTATGACAGCTTTCATAATCTCGAAAAATCGTGTTAAGTGTGAATCGTGCAAAGATAGTGATTTTATTATATTATCGAACAAGATTGCCCGCGCAGGCGGCATGGGTTGCGCTATTTTCGCGAAATTTAATACCTTTGTATCGATTTACATAAATTTCTTGTTTACATGAAACGACTTTTAATCTCCATTATTGCCGTTGCCGCCGTTTTTGCGGGATTCGCCCAAAACATACCTGCCGAAAAGGGGTACGTCGTGGTAACCGATTATCTGACCGCCGACGGCGCGAGCGACGTAAGCGATGCGATACAAAAAATAATCGACGACAACCCGAATCGCACGATATATTTTCCCGACGGCACATACATTATTTCCGAACCGATCGTGACGCCCGCCGATCCCCGTAAGAGCGTCGCGCTGGAGCTTTCGAACTATGCCGTCATAAAGGCCGCTCCCGGGTGGGCCCACACCGAGGCGATGATACGTTTGGGAGGCAAGGACGCCGCCAACGACATCGAGACAGCGGGCAGCAATTACTACTTGTCGGGCGGCGTAATCGACGGCGGCGGCACAGCCAAAGGCGTATCGATCGACGGAGGCCGCGAGACCGTGATCCGCAACACGTCGATCAAAAACGTATCTCTCGGCCTCCATGTCAAACGCGGCGCGAACAGCGGTTCATCGGATGCCGACATATTCGGCGTGAATATCGTCGGCAACAACCGACCCGATTGCGTGGGCGTTTTGGTCGAAGGTTACGACAACACATTCTCGAACATGCGTATCGGAGGCGTGTATATCGGATTCCTCATCCGCTCGGAAGCCAATTGCCTGCGCAACATCCATCCGCTCTACTACGGCGACGACGAGCATTACGCGAGCAGTTGCGGATTTCTCGACGAGGCGCAAAACAACTGGTACGACTTCTGTTACAGCGACGAGTTCGCCACGGCGTTCCGCATAAACGGCGGCCGCAGCCTCTACAACAACTGCTATGCCTACTGGTACTCGAAACGCGGCAGGAAACACGTGGGATTCGAATCGAACGGAAAGTTCGAGTCTTCCGTGATGAATTTCAACATGGGACTGGGCGAGCACAACGGCACTGCGGAGAACAAGGTTCTCGAGGCTTCGGAAGAGGGAGGCTCGGGCGTATTCTTCAATCTCCACATACTCGACAAACGATTCATTACCGACAACTCGCACGACAAATATTCCAAATAATCAGGGTCGCGGACTGCGGAGCGCGCAAACGAGCGAATGCGAGTTGCGCGCTTTCGCGGGACGAGCAGTGCGACCCTCACGACTCCGAAATCGTAAATTGCCCGAATCATGCGTTACTTCATGGAACTATGTTACGACGGCGCGGCATACTGCGGATGGCAACGCCAGCCCGCGACGCCCACGGTGCAGGGAACTTTGGAAAAGGCTCTCTCCACGCTGCTGCGCGAGGAGGTGGAGACGGTGGGCGCGGGGCGTACCGACACGGGGGTCAACGCCTCGTATTATGTGGCCCATTTCGATTGCTCGCAACCCGTGGCCGACTGCGCCAAGCTGGTATACAAACTCAATCTCATCCTGCCGCACGACATAGCCGTGTCGGCAGTGACGCCCGTCGCCGACAACGCGCATGCCCGTTTCGATGCCGTCGAGCGCGAGTATACGTATTACATCTCGCAGCGCAAGAACCCTTTCCGACGCTTCTCGGCGTGGCAGTATTACGTGCCTCTCGATGTCGGGTGCATGAATCGCGCCGCCGAGTCGCTTCTGCGGCACGACGACTTCACCTCGTTCGCCAAACTCAACTCCAACAACAAGACCAACATATGTCATGTGACGCGCGCCGAGTGGCGCAGCGAGGGTGATATGCTCGTCTTCACCATACGCGCCGACCGTTTCCTGCGCAACATGATACGCGCCATAGTCGGCACGCTGGTCGACGTGGGACGCGGCCGATACACGCCCGAGGAGTTCGAACGCATACTGACGGCCCGCGACCTGTCGCTTTCGAGCGGCAGCGCGCCCGCTCAAGGGCTGTTCTTGAGCGACGTGGTCTATCCCGAAAGCATCGGAGTGAAGTCGGCGAATTCCCGAAAATGAAAACACCCCGATCATGAATTTGATCGGGACATTTTGATAAATGACTATTTACGGCCGATGGATATCGGAGCGTTTGCCTTCATACTCACCACCAGTTATTGTAAATCCGTTACCAGCAAAGCCTATTTGAATGGTTGTTTTGCCGGTACCATAAGCCCACGCCCATGCAAATTCATGAAAATCGGAAACGTTCACCTCTCCCGATAACGTTTTTGCGTCCGCCTTGCATTGCCATCCCCAAGATGCATCACTATCGGAATCACATTTGCGATATGCCAGTCGCCCATATCGATTGAATGCCGATGTAACATGAATATAATACCACCATGCCTTTTTGCCTGAAATCAATTCTATATCTTGAGACTGATCCTGTTGCACAAACTCGCGAATACTCGTATCGGCTGCTACGCTGTCGGCAAATACAGCATTGACATGTTCAGTTTCGGCTCTCGTAAAGGGACGTTTAAAGACCTTCCGACTTTGGACCACCTCTTTCGTCGCCTTGTAATTTACCGCATATGATGCTATATTGTCATATACGATACCTTCGTCGTTGTCCACCAACGCCGTCGACTTGATCGGTTGTCCGTTATAGGACCATGTCAACTCAAGTAACCCCGTTTTCCCGATCTGTATGTGATCTTTAATCGTTAATGCAAGATCATTTTTATAGTCATCGGAAAAAAGTTGCTTGTCTCCCCACATTGCCGCACCGAACGACTTTCCTTTGATATCGTTCAATATAATGTGGGCATTATCAGCAAAAATATCATCCATAATGGCATCTAACATAGCGGCGTCTTTTATGACACCGAGATATTTATAATCTACGAGCGAGAGCCTATTGCCGTTACTGCTTTCGAGTTCAGATAGAGAAATGGCGTGATCGACTTGATGTTTCCATTTCGATGCAAGTTTCAGACGGGTTCCTGCAACGTCATCGCTCTTGGAGCAGGATAAGATAAATGCAGCCGAAAAAATGCCCAAACATCCACAAAGGACCGTAAATTTAGATAGAGTTTTCATAGTGGTATGTATTTTGGTTGATGAATAATGTTTAAGGTCTGTGTATCTTATTTCCGTTCGAACCTTGGCTTGACGCCGATCTTGCGTCCGCGTATTCCCACTCCCATTCGTACTCGTTATAATCCGTCTTGAACATCTCGCCCGATCGATGGCGCGCATCGGAGCTGCATGTCCACCCAATCGTCGATTCGGAGTACGCACTGCACGACAAGTTACACAGTTTGCCATCTTTGTCGAATACCGACATAAGTCGTATCTTGTATTCCCAAGCCTTCTTACCCGTTATAAGCATTCTCGAATCGGAATAATCGCTGATTTCGAATGTCTCCCCGTAGCGAGTCTCCGCTATGTTCTGCGGCAAGGTATTTATTGCGGCATTCGGCGACGAACGATTGAATTTTACGTTTTCCGCCTTAGCGTCGGCGACAGCATCGCGGTCCAAAGCGAACGAGGCTATATTGTCGTATATTATCCCATTACCGTCGACCAACGCTTTCGACTTATAGCTGCACTTTCGATAAACCCATGACAGTTCCACCGCCTCGACTTTACGATACTTGACAGCATGGTATACTTTTGCTTTGAACTCCGCGCGCCGGTTTCCCGTAAATACATTCGATCTCCCCCACTCTATCAAAGCGTCTCCGTCGACAGCATCGAGCAGCGTATAGGCATTGTCGGCAAATATCTCGTCGACAACGGCTAACTTGTCTTGTTGGGTCTCTAATGCCCCGAGATGTTTGTAGGCTACCAGCACGACTTGTTTGTCGTCGCTTCTCTGTTGTGTCAGATTCATCGCATGTTCCACCTCGTTGAGCCATCTTTGCGAATATGCCGAATGACAACATAACGCGGTTACAAAAAACAATAAAAAGATCCTGCCGAGGATTCGATTGCGCGTTTTCATATTCAGAGAGTTTTCAGATGCGATTATTTTCCGTCGATACAAATATAATACATATTTATTAAAAACATAACGATTTATTTGTATTTATTTTACAATAGCCGCAGTGTCGGCAAAAAATAATGCTATATAAGCAATAAACAAAGGCTGCCCGCGCGAACGGACAGCCTTTATAGTCGGTAATAAACGCTTACAAGTGTATCGCGGCTCCCGAGGCGGCTTCGGCAGCCTCCATTATGCCCTCGTTCATCGTGGGATGGGCATGGATGGTGTGAGCTATGCCGTGCGCCGTGGCGCCCAACGCCTTGGCGAGGGTCGGTTCGCCCAACATTTCGGTCACGTTGGCGCCCACCAGATGCGCCCCCATCAACTTGTCGTCGGCGTCGAAGATGAGCTTCACGAAACCGTCGCGGTCGCCCGCGGCAGTCGCCTTGCCCGACGCGGTGAAGGGGAACCGCCCTACCCTATACTCTATTCCCGCCTCGCGCGCCTTCTGCTCCGTTACGCCCACCGACGCCACTTCGGGCGAGGTGAACATGCACGACGGGACGGTCGAGTAGTCGACGGCGGCGGGAGCGAGTCCGCAAATATGCTCGACGCAATGAATGGCCTCGGCCGACGCCACATGCGCCAAAGCGGGCGTGGCGATTATGTCGCCTATGGCGTAAACGCCCTCCAGCGAGGTCATGTAGTGTTCGTCCACCTTGATCTTGTCGCGCTCGACGACGATGCCGCACTCCTCCAGACCTATGTTCTCGATGTTGGACTTGATGCCCACGGCCGACAGAACGATGTCGGCGACAAGGGTCTCCGCGCCCTTCTTGCCCTCGATCTCGACGCTGCATTTGCCCTCGGCATTCACCGTGACGCTCTTCACGTTGGTCGACGTGAGCACCGTGGCGCGCAGCTTGCGGAACGAGCGTTCCATCTGCTTGGCCACCTCCTCGTCTTCGAGAGGCATCATCTGCGGCAGATACTCTATAACGGTCACCTTCACGCCGAGCGAGGCATAGAGGTAAGCGAACTCGCTGCCGATGGCACCCGACCCCACCACGATCATCGATTCGGGCAGCGCGGGCAACGTCAACGCCTGCTTCGACGTTATCACGCGCTCGCCGTCGACAGGCATGAACGGCATCTCGCGCGGACGCGCTCCCGTGGCGAGAATGACGGCGTCGGCCTCGTACGCCGTGCCGTCGACATCCACCGCGCCTCGTCCCGTCACGCGACCGAATCCGTTTATTATGTCGATGTTGTTCTTCTTCATCAGGAAGGCCACTCCCTTGCTCATCGTGTCGGCCACCGTGCGCGAACGCGCCACGATCTTCGCGAAGTCGGGCTTAGCCTCGCCCGTGATCTCCACGCCGTAATGCGCGGCGTTCTTGCAATAGGTGTATACCTGCGCGCTTTTGAGCAACGCTTTGGTGGGAATGCACCCCCAATTGAGGCAGACTCCGCCCAACTCCGCTCTCTCGACCACGGCGACGCGTTTTCCGAGCTGCGCGGCGCGTATGGCGGCGACATAGCCGCCCGGGCCGCTTCCTATGACTATAATGTCGTATTTCATATTTCTAACGTTTGTCAAGATATCTGATGACAGACTTTATCAATTGTATAATCATAACGGCGATCACGATCTTCAGGATCTGGAGCACCAAGCCCAATATTCCGGCAAAACTGAATGAAAACATAAATATTTCGAGTTTTAAGGTTTGTCGCTACTCGGCGCGCAATATCTCGCCGTTGTCGGCAGCCACGGCGCGCTTCCACTTCTCGTTATACCCGGGGAACTGAATCTTGTCGGGAATATCGCGGCCGTTGCCGTTCTCGACGAAGTGCGACGCGTCGCCACCCTCGCCTATCACATATTTCAGAACGTCGGCGTGCTCGCTCTTGACGTTGCCGTCCATGTACTTTATAAGCAGATACTTGTCCAGTCGCGTCCAGTTGTCGAACATCGTCTGCGCCGTCTCGGTGCTGAAGCGCGTCAGGCGTTTCTTGCGAGCCTTGTCGGACATGGTGGCCACGTCGGCGTCGACGCCCGCCACGGCCTTGAGCATAGCGTTCTCCCAAAAATCCACCACGCGGCGTATGTCGGCCGAGATCATGTCGTAACGCATGTATGCAAAATTCGTGACACGATTGAAGAGCCAGAAAGCCGATGTGGGCGTATACTCCAGCATCGAGCCGTTGCCCTCGGCCATGCACTCGGGCACCTCGGTCGTGTTGCAGTATACTGGCGTCAGGCACGAGGTGGCGGCATCGTCCACCCCGAACCACAGAATGCCCGTCTTATCCTTGCGGGCCTGTCCCACGAGCCAGAAGCCCGTCTGCTGCGTGGCCGTGGCGCGCTCGTTCACATACTCCTTGCCGTCCACCTCGAACGACATGGGACGCCAGCGGTAAGGCAGTCCGTGGCCGCCTGCGCCGAGATCGACGGTCATGTCCATCGGCGTGCCCTCGTAATGGTCGCGCATGGCGTCGAACACTTCCTTGGGAGTAATCTTACGCGACGGCTTCACCCACAACGGCATGCGGTTGGCGGCGTTGCGGCCCATAGCGTAATCCGTATATTTGTCCATGCCGTCGGCAAAGGTGCGGAAAAAGCTCCACACGCGCGCTTCGCAACCGCGCATGCCTCCAAAATCGAGCGGCGCATAGGTGTCGCTGAACGAAAAATCGTCGTCGCTGCCGTCGTAGTAACCCTGCTCGCGGGCGAACGAGATCACGTCGGGAGCGTAAAGGCAATTCTCGGGGTCGTCCTTGGGAAAGGTCGTTATGCGCGCGTGGTTGGCATGGGCGCAGATGTAGCCGTCGGGAATGCGGCGCGCCACCCATACGATACCTTTGTTCGAGGGACCTTTGCCGATGAACTCCATGATCCACGCCTCGTCGGCATCGGCGATCGAGAAGCTCTCGCCGCTCGACGCGTAACCGTACGTATTAGCCAGATCGACTATGGTGCCGATGGCCTCGCGCGCGGTGCGAGCCCGCTGCAAGGTGATGTATATCAACGATCCGTAATCGATCTTGCCCGCAGGGTCGGTCAGCTCGTCGCGGCCGCCGTAAGTGGTCTCGGTTATGATGAGCGAATGTTCGTTCATGTTGCCCACTGTCGAATAAGTGGTCGGAGCCTGCGCTATGTCGCCCAGATATTTGCCCGTGTCCCACTCGTAGACGGGCAAGAGGGCCGCCGCGCGTTTGGCGGGGTTGTGCTTGTAGAGACATCCGTAGAGCTGGTGCGAGTCGGCGGCATAGGTCACCATGATCGACCCGTCGCTCGACGCTCCGCGCGTGATGATGAAATTGGTGCAGGCCAACGCGGGCGCGCCCGTTGCGAGCGCGGCGACGGCCAAAGCGAGATTTCTCAAGATTCGTTTCATAATTTATGGTTCGTTTTACAACAGTCGTATTCCGTCGGTTTCGAAAAGCCAAAGTTAAGCAAAATAGACGGGATCCGAAAGTTTTACGACATAAGAATGACCGATCCCGCCGCGATATGGCTATATTTGTAAATCGTTAACCTCGAAAACATATCCGACCATGAAAAAAGCCGCCGTCGCTATACTCTCGTTCACCTTCGCGCTCTGCGCCTCGGGCCTTTCGGCGCAGAATTACGGCAACGGACTGCCCGCCACCGACGCTCTCGGGCGACGGCTCCCCGACCGCGAGACCGTCGGGCCGCCGCGCAAGAAGTTCGTCGGACTGTTCTACTGGACATGGCACGACAACTTCGCCGATCTGCACCCCCACACTCCCGCATCCGTCATTGCCGAGCATCCCGAGGCCGCCCGCGATTACGACCACGCGGCTTGGCCCGCAGGCGTGCACACCTTTTTCTGGGGCGAGCCGCTCTTCGGATTCTATCGCGATACCGACCGTTGGGTGCTGCGCAAACATGCCGAGATGCTGGCCGACGCGGGTGTCGACGTGCTATTTTTCGACTGCACCAACGGATCGTTCACGTGGCGCGAGTCGTACATGACCTTATGCGAGGTCTTCGCCGAGGCGCGACGCGACGGGGTGAAGACTCCGCAGATAGCCTTCATGCTCGCGTTCGGGCCCACCGAAGGCAGTTTGCAGGCAATAAAGGAGATATACGGCGATCTCTACAAGCCCGCCGAGTACGAGGAGCTGTTTTTCGAATGGGAGGGCAAACCGTTGATTATGGCCTATCCCGAGATGCTCGGCGATGTCGAGGGCGACGAGGCAGCGACACGCCTGCATCGCGAGATCCGCGAATACTTCACTTTCCGTCCCGGGCAGCCTCTCTACAACGTCGGACCGCAGCGTCCCGACCATTGGGGATGGCTCGAGATATATCCCCAGCACGGGTTCGGACCCAAACCCGACGGAGGATTCGAGCAGGCGGTAGTCGGCGTGGCGCAGAACTGGACGGCGGCCCGAGGCCTCAGCGCGATGAATGCCGAGGGGGCTTTCGGGCGCAGCTATACCGCCGCGAACGGGCACGCATCGTCGTCAGACGCGGAGCTGCGCGGACTCAATTTTCAGGAGCAGTGGGAACGGGCTTTGGAGATCGACCCCGACTTCATATTCATCACGGGGTGGAACGAGTGGGTCGCTGGCCGACATCGCGAATGGAGCGGTCTGGAGAATGCCTTTCCCGACCAGTTCGACCGAGAGCACAGCCGCGACATAGAGCCCATGCGGGGCGGTCACGGCGACAACTACTACTATCAAATGGCGGCGAACATCCGCCGTTTCAAAGGCATGCCCGAAGTCGACTTCGTCGGATCGGCCCCGCGGCGCATCCGCATCGACGGACGGTTCGACGACTGGCGCGACGTGAAGCCGAAATACGAGGCTTCGCGGGGCAACGCCGTCCGCCGCGACAGCCGAGGCTGGGGCGACATCGTATATCGCGATTCGAGCGCGCGCAACGACATAGTGGCCGCGAAGGTGGCTCGGGACGATCGTTACGTATATTTCCTCGCGGAGTGCGCCGACGACATCACCCCGCCCGACGGCGGCGCGTGGATGAGACTTTTCATAGATATCGACCGCGACCGTTCGACAGGCTGGGAGGGGTACGACTTCGCGGTGAACCGCCTCGCGCCCGACGGCAAAGCCGTCGTGGAGCGCTCCCGCGACGGTTGGAATTGGAGTCGGGTATGTTCGGCCGATTTCCGCGTCGAGGGGCGGGCGATGGAGTTGCGCATTCCGCGCAAGACACTCGGACTGGATCGCGCCGAGGATTTCGAATTCGAGTTCAAGTGGGTCGACAACACGCAGCGCGAAGGTGACATAAGCGATTTTTGGGTAAGCGGCGACTGCGCGCCCGCGGGGAGGTATAACTATTTATATAAGACGAAGTAATGCTGTTCGCCGACAGCGACGGATTGCACGAGCCTATCGGCGAGTTGCAGTCCGCCGCATGGGGTGGCGGCGAATTGCCGACATTGCATTGCAATGTCGTTTTTTTCTTCATATCCGCCCGCGATTACGAAATAAACGCTATATTTGTTCCGAATGCCGACAATCGCCATTCGGGGCCGTTACCCCCCCCTATAAAGCGGTGCGCTAACAATCAAACACTTATGAAGAAATTTTGGTTATTCGCCGCTCTATGCGCATTATCGGTCGCATGCAGCGAATGCGTATTGCCGCCCGAGCCTCCGTTCGTGCGCGACATAGTAATGCCGACGGATAGGTTCGACGCGGGCGACGAAGTGACGGTAAAGGCCGTCGGGTTCGAAGCCGACGACGATATTTTCGTTCGTCGCGCCGATCCCTCGACAGAGATGCAGACGACGCTTCGAGCCGACGTAACGGCCCGCACCGCCGAGTCGATCTCGTTCATCATGCCCGCGGGATACGCGGCAGGCGAAGTAGAGGTGCTTCTGTTCCGCCGCGGCGAACCTATGGTGTTGGGATCCATCGAGGTGTCTGACGGTCTGCCTCCCGCGACGGCATCGTTATACGGACTCGGCCGCAACGAGGCGGGCGAATTCATCATAAGCGATATCGCCCCGTCGACGGGCGCGGTCTCGGAGAAAATTGTATGCGCCCGCCCTCTGGACGGCGCTGTTACATGGCCTGCGACGAACCGGATCTTCGGCATCGACCGCACCGACGGGAATACCGTAATCTTGGGATACGATTTCACCATGCGGCGACACATCGCCGTGGAATGCGGAGAGGATATTTCGGGTTGCATCGTCGGTATGTTCGGATCGACGTTGCTGCCGATGCGCATGGAGGGCGATTTTCGAATCAAATTGATCGCCTGCACGGTGTCGGCGACTCGTTCTAAGCCGCCGCAGAAGTATTATCTGACGGGGCTGAATATTCCCGACGACGTCGCCGCGGCGGAGTTCGCCGACGACCGTTTCGTATATCTCGGCAAGAGTTCGTTCCTGACGAAGATGTCGGTAACGACAGCCGACGGCGGAAAATACATAGCTCTCGCCTCTCTCGACATTCCTTCTTACAGTTGGACGTTGGGCGAGCCGATAGACGACGCGGACGACATCCAGCTTATCTTCTCTCCCGTCACGCCATGCGTCGTTACGGTGAACGACGGCCGCAGCACGGTGTGGCGCATCCCCAAATCGACGTTGAAGCCGATGAGAGGCGAAGTTCTGGGACATATCGAGGGCAAAGCGTTGTCGAGCGCTTACAATGAGTCGACGAAGGGCATATACCTGCTCATCGAGGTGGACGGGAAACGAAAAATCGGAGAGTTTCGGCCCGCCGACGGCAGCTATAAGGAGCTTTGCGAAGTTCCTAACGACATGGAACAGATTATATCGGTAAGGTAATTCGGACGATATCACGAAGGCCGCGCATATTTTGCGCGGCTTTTTTTATACGACTCGTCAGAATCGTGCGGGCCGCAGCCTCGCCCCGCGGAGGCCCGCAACGGCATTCGCATCGTTGCGTTCTCCGCAGGCTGCCGCCCGATAATTATGCGTCGCAAGAGTGAGTTAATGAAAAAATCCTTAATTTTACGCTGTCAAAACAGATTTTACAATGTCTATCGGAAATAAAATAGCGGCCGTCCGCCGAACTCTGCCTGCGGGCGTCGAACTGGTGGCCGTATCGAAATACCACCCTGCCGAGGCGATTCGCGAGGCTTACGACGCGGGACAGCGCGTCTTCGGCGAGAACCGTCCGCAGGAGATGAAAGCCAAACACGAGATTCTGCCGCGCGATATCGAGTGGCGCATGATAGGTCATTTGCAGACCAACAAGGTGAAATACATCGCGCCCTTCGTCTCGATGATCGAGTCGCTCGACAGCGAACGCCTCGCGGCGGCCATCGACAAGGAGGCCGCCAAGCACGGCCGCACGATAGATTGTCTGCTGGAGATACACGTCGCCGACGAAGACACCAAATCGGGATGGGATTACGATGAACTCGACGCATTCGTGCGCGGGGGCGGTTTCGACGCCTATCGCAACATCCGCATACGGGGCGTGATGGGCATGGCGACCAACACCGACGACGAAACCGTCATACGTCGCGACTTCATGCGCCTCGCCGACTGCAAACGCTCGCTGGCCGACTGTTTCGGACCCGAGTTCGACACGTTGTCGATGGGCATGTCCGACGACTACCCCATCGCCGTCGAGTGCGGCTCCACCGAGGTGCGGATCGGCTCCGACATCTTCGGGGCGCGGGAGTATTGATGCTGTTCGCCGCCGCCCCACCGCGGCGGACTGCAGACATGAAAAAATCACCTCTGTCGGGATACTCCGCAGAGGTGATTCATTTATCATCGGCAAAAGCGTTATCTTACGCGTATCCTCTGCCCTATTCGCAGAATGGTGGTCTCCTTAATGCCGTTCAGCTGGCATAATTTCCTTACCGTCGTACGGTTGTTGATGGCGATACGTCCCAAGGTGTCGCCGCTCTTCACGATATGGTACTTTACGGCTGCGGCCTCTGCCGCGATCTTCTTATCCTCCTCGGCGCTCTGGATCTCCTCGTCGAAATCCTGCGTGAAACGCGAATAGGGACTGAAGTAGCTGCGCTTGAGCAGGAACGTTTCACGACGCAGAGTACCCGTCGTAAAGTCTATCAAACGCTCGGCGTCGAACGACTGCCCCTTGTAACGCACCTCGAAATGGAGGTGCGGTCCTGTGCTGCGGCCCGTATTTCCGCCGTAACCGATGACCTGTCCCGCCGTCACCCACTGCTCGGGCTTCACGAGTATCTCCGACAAGTGCCCGTAAAATGTCTCCAGGCCGTTGTCGTGGCGCAAGACGATCAGATTTCCGTATCCGCCTCTGTAATATTGCGTGAGGCGCACCCGCCCGTCGAATACGGCATACACGGGGTCGCCGATCTTGAGTCCTATGTCAGTGCCTTGGTGGATGCCGCGGCGGCGCGGTCCGTACTTCGAATTGATGCGTCCTACGCGCGGATAGTGGTAGCTCTTGAGCGAATCGACCAGATCGATCACGAGCGACACGGGCAACTCTTTCAGATCCTTGCCGTAAGGTTGCAGCTTGGTCGTATCCCAGTCGGCCGTGAATACGGTAAGGTCGTCGGCCGAAATGTCGCGGTTGCGCACGTAACGCCACGTGTTGTCGTTGAACAGCACTATGCTCAGCCCCTCGCTCGACGACGGAATAGTGTCGACGACCAGCACGTTTTCGTCAAGATCGGGTCCCGAAGCCAGCGGAACGCGACGTATGACGACGGGGCCCGAGGCCGAATCTTTCTTCAGCGAATCGGCCTGCATGGCGGTGGTGTCGCGCAGTGTCGCTTCCTGAGCCGACGCGGCGCAAACGATCGCCGAAAAGAGTGATAGGAACGTTATTCGTAAATTCATCGGGTTCATCGTGTTTCGTGTAAAAATTATTCGTCGCCCCGTTCGCGCAACAGATCGTGCGCGCACTCCAGCGCTTTGTAAAACTCCTCGCCGAAGCGGCGGATTATAGGCTCCCGCAACGCGCGGTAGATCGGAACGCCCGCCTTGCGGCCGCACTCCACGGCCGAGCGGCACACGTGCCAGCGGTGGTAGTTGAGTCCGTAACTGCCGTTCGAGAAGCGTGCGACGCGGATCGGATAGAGGTGGCACGACACGGGTTTTATGAATCCGCAACGCCCCTCGCGGTAGGCCCGCTCGATCGCGCAGAACGTAACCCCGTTCTCCGTGAACGAGTAGGCGCACTCGGCGCCCCGCACCAGCGGCGTGGTGTAGTCGCCGTCGGCATCCACCACCATGAATCCCTGCTTTTCGACCTCGCGGCGCCCCTCCTCGGTCATGTAGGGAGCATAGTTGGGGTACTCTGCCTCCAGCTCGTCGACTTCGTCGATCTCCAGCGGCGCGCCCGCGTCGCCCTCCACGCAGCAGATGCCTTTGCATCGGCCGAGGTCGCAGGCGAAGCACTCGCGCAGAATGTCGGCGCTCACTATCTTGTCGTCTATCTCTATCATTATTCGTCAGGGGTTATAAATGTCCTTGTAACGGAACTCCAAAATCTCCTCCGCCATCTCGATGAACTGCTGCGCCTCGGTGCAGTCGGGCGCGATCTCTCGGGCGCGGTTGAAGTCGTTGACGGCGCTGCCCCACTCGTTGCGGCGGAAATACCGCTTGCCGCGCTCCAAGTAGAGAGCGGCATTGTCGGGCGCGCGCTCTATGGCCGCCGTCAGATCGGCGATCACTCGCGCGGGCGTCCACAATCCGTGTTCGCGGATATATCGCAGCACCTCGCCGTCGACCATGTCCGACACATCCTCGCCGCGCTCCAACGCCTCGCGTATCTCGGTCGAAGAGCAACGGTATTGCGGCGCGTCGTCGAGCACCACGGTGCGCGGCGTGGTGAAACGCACCTCGGCGTCGGGACGCGGATACACGTATATGTCGTAATCGGCCATGATGCTCTCCGCCTCGCGCCACTCGGGAAGCTGGTTTATAAGGTCGCTGCCCATAAGTATGGCGAAATCCATTCTCTCGCCGTAATTCTCCGACAGATGGCGCAGCGTATTGATCGTATACGACGGTTTGTCGAGCAGAAACTCCACGATCGAGGGGCGTATGCGTTCGGGATGACGCGAATTGCGGCACGCTATTTCGGCCATCTCGAAGCGGTCGAATTCGGGAGCCTGCATCCAACTCTCCTTGAAGGGGTTCTGCGGCGACACGATCAAGGCCGCCTCGTCGCAAAGGTCGCGGTCGACGGCATACTCCGCCAATGCCGTATGCCCTTTGTGGATGGGGTTGAACGACCCGAAATAGAGCATCATTCGTCTCTTGCCCATGCCCTACTCCGCGAAAAAACGTTCCAGTATCCGCCGCGTCTCCGCCACGGCGTCGTCCAATATGTCGTTCACCACCACGTGGTCGAACTCCGCCGCCTTCGACATCTCGAAGTCGGCCTTCGCCACGCGTTTGGCGATGGTCTCGGGCGAGTCGGTGCCGCGGCCGACGAGCCTTTGCTCCAGCTCCTCCACCGACGGCGGCATGATGAACACCGAGCAGGCGTTGTCGCCGAATATGCGTTTGAGGTTGATTCCGCCCATCACGTCCACGTCGAATATTATCACGTTGCCCTTGTCCCAGATGCGGCGCATCTCGCTTCGCAGGGTGCCGTAACACGTGCCGTTGTATACCTCCTCCCACTCGACGAACTCGTCCGCCGCCGCGCGGGCGCGGAATTCATCCTGCGTGAGGAAAAAATAGTCGACCCCGTCGCGTTCCGTGCCTCGCGGCGCGCGGGAGGTGGCCGAAACGGAAAATTCCAATCGGGGGAATATCTCCAGCAACCGTTTCACGATAGTGGTTTTTCCCGAACCGCTCGGCGCGGAGAAAATCACGAGTTTGCCCGTCTGTTCCATGCGGCTACAAAATATTTAATACCTGTTCCTTTATCTTCTCCAGCTCGTCCTTCATCTTCACGACGAGTATCTGCATGTTCGATTCGTTGGCCTTCGACCCGAGGGTGTTTATCTCGCGCCCCATCTCCTGAGCTATGAATCCGAGTTTGCGGCCCGCGGTCTCCTCCGAGCCCGCCACCTCGCGGAAATAGCGGCAATGGTTGTCGAGACGCACCTTCTCCTCGGTTATGTCGAGCTTCTCGATGTAGAAGATCATCTCTTGCTCCAGACGGTTGGTGTCGACATCGGACTTGAGTTGCGCCAGATTCTCGCGTATGCGAGTCTTGATGGTTTCGCATCGCACCTTTTCGTAAGGCTCCACCTGACGGCGATACTCCTCGATGTTCTTCACGCGGTGCAGCAGATCGGCGATCAACGTGGCGCCCTCCTGCTCGCGGAAAAGATCGTATCGGCGCAGAGCCTCGTCCAAAGCGGTCATTACGGCCGCACGCTCCTCCTCCGACAGCTCCTCCGCCTGAGCCGACACCACGTCGGGCAGACGCATCACGGCAGGCACCAGAGCGTCGTAATCGGCGTCGATGCCCGAATACGACAACGCCTCGTTGAGCTGACGCATGTATTCGCGGAACACATCTTTGTTGACGGTGGCCGACGTGTGCACCGCCGCGCTCTCCACCGTTATGCTCACGTCCGCCTTGCCGCGCTTTATGGCGCCGCCCGCCACGCCGCGTATGTCGTATTCGAGCGAACGGTAGAGCGCGGGGAGCTTGACGGCGAGGTCCAACTGTTTGGAATTGAGCGACCGTATCTCCACGGTTATCTTTTTGGTCGGCAAAGCGATCTCGCTCTTGCCGAATCCTGTCATGGATTTAATCATTGCGGTAATTGTTCGAACAGAGCGCAAATATACAAAAAGTCGGACGCAGAAGCAAACGAAGTTAGATTTTGCCGAAACGAAGCGTCGAAGAAGCGAAAAAAACATCTCTTTTTCCAAAACATATCGGGCGGGCTGCGACAATATTTCGTTTTCGCCGTTCGATTATGCTTTTTGCGATAGCGGCGCGATAAAATGCGATATTGTTATTAAAAATTCTGAATAATTTATTATTCTAAAGTTTTTAATTAATAAATGCGACGATTGCGGATAAAAATACCCTCCGAATATTTTGAATAATCATAATTTTGAGTTTACTTTGTAGTACGAAAGACGTAATCACTTAATTAATTCGAATATGAAAAAGTATAATTTCTATGCAGGTCCGTCGATTCTCCCCGACGCCGCATTGGAAGCCGCGGCAAAGGCCATCTTCGATTTCGACGGGACGGGGGTTTCGTTGCTCTCGATATCGCATCGCACCAAAGAGTTTCAGAGCGTGCTGGACGAAGCCAAGAGCCTCTTCCGCGAGCTGCTGAACATACCCGATAATTACAAGATCTATTTCGTCGGCGGAGGCGCCAGCACCCAGTTCTTCCACATTCCCGCCAATTTCCTGAAGACCAAGGCGGGATACGTCAACACCGGCGTGTGGACCAAGAAGGCGATCAAGGAGGCCAAGTTTTACGGCGAGGTCGACGTGACGGCATCGTCGGAGGATCGCAATTTCTCATACATACCGAAGGACTTCGCGATTCCCGCCGATCTCGACTACCTTTATATATGCACCAACAACACGATTTACGGTACCGAGTACAAGTGCGACATCGACTCACCCGTGCCGTTGATCGCCGACATGAGTTCCGATATCCTGAGCCGGCCGATCGACGTGTCGAAATACGCCCTTATCTATGGCGGCGCGCAGAAGAATCTGGCCCCAGCGGGCGTCGCGTTCGTAATCATCCGCGACGACATGTTGGAGCGCGTGGCGCGTCCCCTGCCGACGATGATGAACGTCAATACCCACGTCGACAACGACTCGATGTTCAACACTCCGCCCGTATTCCCGATCTTCGTCCTGCGCGAGACGCTGCGTTGGATGAAATCCATCGGCGGCATGGACGAGATGTATCGTCGCAACAAAGAGAAGGCCGCGTTGCTTTACGACGAGATCGACCGCAACACCATGTTCCGCGGAACGGCCGCCGAGGAGGACCGTTCGTTGATGAACATCTGCTTCGTGATGGCCGAGGGCCGCGAGGATCTCGCGCCCGAGTTTTTGGAGTTCGCGCAGTCGCGCGGCATGGTCGGCGTCAAGGGCCACCGTCTGGTGGGCGGTTTCCGCGCCTCGTGCTACAACGCCTGCCCCAAGGAGTCGGTGGAGGCTCTGGTGGCCTGCATGCGGGAGTTCGAAGAAAAACATAAATAATACATTTCGGAGCGCAGCGACCGAAGTCCCCTCCGAGGAGGGGATTTAGGGGTGGGTCAGATTTGAATAACGGCGCAAGCCGTAGTGCAAACCGTTCGAAGCAGACACGCGTTCCGACATACGCAATTCATATATAAGCGCATAATATTATGGGATTCAGTTACAATATGCCGACGCGGCGCAATCCCTTCAGCGGCGAGGTGTTGTCGTGGGAGCCGACGGCGATTGCGGAATCCGTATCCATGATCGAGAATATGAAAATATTGATAGCTACCGAGAAACCGTTCGCCAAGAAGGCGGTGGACGGCATAAAGGCGATCTTCGCCGAAGCGGGTTACGAAACCCTCCTGCTCGAAAAATATACCGACAAGTCGCAGCTGCTCGCGGCCGTGGCCGACGTTCAGGGGCTTATCGTGCGCAGCGACAAAGTGACGGCCGAGGTGCTGGAGGCAGCCGCCGAGCTTAAGATCGTGGTTCGCGCGGGCGCGGGATACGACAACATCGATCTCGCCGCGGCCAAGGCCAAGGGCGTCGTGGTGATGAACACCCCCGGGCAGAACTCCAACGCCGTGGCAGAGCTGGCGATAGGCATGATGATATACATGGCGCGCAACCGATTCACCGCGGGCACGGGATCGGAGCTTCAGGGCAAAACCGTGGGCATACACGCCTACGGCAACGTGGGCCGTCTGGTCGGCCGCAAGGCCAAGGCGCTCGGGATGAACGTCGTGGCTTACGATCCCTTCATCGCCGACCCCGAGGCGTTCGAGAACGACGGCGTGAAGCAGGCGGCGAGCGTCGAAGAGCTTTATGCCGCGTCGGATTATCTGTCGCTGCACATTCCCGCCACCGAGCAGACCAAAAAATCGATCGGCTACAAGTTGCTCATGTCGATGCCCGAGGGGGCCACGCTGGTCAACACCGCCCGCAAGGAGGTGATCGACGAAGACGCGCTCAAAGCCGCTCTGACGGAGCGTCCCACGCTCAAGTACATAACCGACATCGCGCCCGATTGCAGGGATGAGATGGAGTCGTTCGGCAACCGTTTCTTCGCCACGCCGAAGAAGATGGGCGCCGAGACGGCCGAGGCCAACATAAACGCGGGACTCGCCGCGGCGCGACAGATAGTGGATTTCATCGAAAACGGAAACACCCGTTTCCAAGTCAACAAATAGCCCTATGGTAAGAGTAAAACCTTTTTGCGGAATACGCCCCCCGAAGGAGTTCGCGTCGGAGGTGGCGTCGCGCCCCTACGACGTTCTCGACTCGGCCGAAGCGAAGGCCGAGGCCACGGAGCGTTCGCTGCTGCACATCATAAAGGCCGAGATCGATTTCGATCCGATCGCCGACGAGCATTCGCAGGCCGTGTACGACAAGGCCGTGGAGAACTTCCGCGCATGGAAGGAGCGCGGCTGGCTCGCGCAGGACGACGAGGAGCACTATTACGTCTATGCGCAGACGATGGAGGGACGCACGCAGTACGGCATCGCCATGTGCTGCCACTTCGAGGACTATGTCTCGGGAGCGATCAAGAAGCACGAGCTCACGCGCCCCGACAAGGAGGAGGATCGCATGATTCACGTGCGTAACCAGAAAGCCAACATCGAACCCGTCTTTTTCACCTACCCCGACAACGACGAGATCGACGCCATCGTATCGGAAACGGTCGCCTCGAACGATCCCGACTACGACTTCACGGCGGCCGACGGCTTCGGGCACAGCCTATGGGTCATCCGCGATGCCGCCAAGAACCGACGGATAACGGAGTTGTTCGCAGCCATACCCGCTCTGTACGTCGCCGACGGACACCACCGCACCGCCGCCGCGGCCCGCGTGGGACAGGAGTGCATGCGCAACAATCCCGCGCACACGGGCGAGGAGGAGTATTGCTACTTCTTGGCCGTGACGTTCCCCGCCTCGCAACTGCGCATCATCGACTACAACCGCGTGGTGCGCGACCTGAACGGGCTCGCCCCCGCCGAGCTGCTGGAGCGGCTCGGAGAGTCGTTCGACGTCGAAAAGAAAGGCGCGGAGACCTACAAGCCCTGCGCGCTGCACAACTTCTCGATGTATCTCGACGGCGAGTGGTACAGCCTCACGGCGAAGGAGGGCACGTACGACGACAACGACCCCATAGGGGTGCTGGACGTCACCGTGCTGTCGAATCTGGTGCTCGACAAGATCCTCGGCATCGCCGATCTGCGCACGTCGAAACGCATCGATTTCGTGGGCGGCATACGTGGTCTGGACGAGTTGCGGCGACGCGTCGACAGCGGCGAAATGAAAGCGGCGTTCGCGCTCTACCCCGTTTCGATGCAGCAGCTTATCGACATAGCCGACACGGGCAACATCATGCCGCCCAAAACCACATGGTTCGAACCGAAATTGCGTTCGGGCGTGGTGATCCACTCTTTCGAGTAGAACGTTACATAATCAGGCGACCCGCGAAGGGTCGCCCGATTTCGCTTATGCCGCATACGGCCTCGAAAAAAACGGAGACGCCCGCCGAGGCATCTCCGTTAATCCGAGCCGGACGACCGCCGCTTATTTCAGCAACTCGTCCATCATGGCGTAGGGGAATTCGATGGCGGTTTTGCCGACGGCATACACGCCTATCTGGTAGGGATCGTAGAGAAACGTTATACCCGTCGCAGAAGCAGTGAAATTCTCGGTCGGCTTTATATCGTCGGGGTAATATCCCAGTTCGGCCAGCCTCTCCGTATTCGTATCGCCCAACCCCTGCTGCATGCACAGCAGCTTCACGAGGGCCGCGGGCAGTTTCGCCGCCTGCTCCTCGGTGAAGAAGTCGGAGAGCGACAATCTCTCGCCCGTATCGAGCGAGTAGTTGAGCGCTTTGGTCCAGCTCATGCCGTGCGCGCCGCCCGTATATTGATACCCTTCGATAACGTACGACAGCGTGCGATCGTACACATCGACGTCGGAGGTGACTATGAGTTGATAATCGCCCTGCGACAAACGGTCGTCGTCGCAATTGTTTGCCTCGCGGAACCGCGCCGCGGCCATGTCGAACGTCTTCTTCATCGTGCGCGGCATATCACCCGTCACATCGAAGAACTCGCGTTTGTTCGACTCCTCTATCGCCTTGAGGATAGGACTTTTGTCGGCGTTCACCATGCGGATGTAGGACATGCGCACCGAGAACGGCTGCTTGGAATCGAACTCTTGTTCGTAATTCTCGAACGAGAATGCGGGCGACTGCTCCCTTCGGCACGACGCGCAAAGCAGAACGGCCGCGGAGAGGATAGCGAAAATAAGTTTGTTTTTCATAATCATCTGGATGTTTATCGGTTCGCAAAATTAACAAAAATCGTTCGCAAAAGAAAACTTCTCGACCGAATAAAATATCCGCCCTGCGAATAGGTCGCCGTTATGCCGCCGCAAGTCGTGTTCGGAGAATTAATCGCGCCCGACGGAACATTATTCGGGATAAAATCGCTATATTTGTAGAAATTTTGGATTACTTTATTTAACTCGGTTTTTATGGCGAAGATCAAAGGGAGTCTTGTTATTGACACAGAGCGTTGTAAGGGATGCGGCGTGTGTATAGCCTCGTGTCCGTGCGACGTGCTGGGCTTCTCGGCCGAAGTCAACGGCAAAGGCTATCGTTATGCAGTGCAGGTCGATCGCGACGCATGTACCGGATGCGCGTCATGCGGAATCATTTGTCCCGACAGCTGCATTGTCGTATACCGACAAAAATTGGAATAGTTATGGCAGAAAAAGAGGTGAGATTGATGAAAGGCAACGAGGTGATCGCCCATGCTGCCGTACGTTGCGGGTGCGACGGTTATTTCGGATACCCCATTACGCCGCAATCCGAAGTTATGGAGACCCTCATGGAGCTCAAACCGTGGGAGACCACGGGGATGGTGGTCCTTCAGGCCGAATCGGAATTGGCGTCGATCAATATGGTTTACGGCGGAGCCGCCACGGGCAAACGCGTCATGACCTCGTCGTCGAGTCCGGGCGTCAGCCTGATGAGCGAGGGAATGAGCTATCTGGCCGCATGCGAGTTGCCGTGCCTTATAGTCAACTGTCAGCGCGGAGGCCCGGGACTGGGCACCATACAACCCTCGCAGGGCGACTATTTCCAAGCCTGCAAGGGAGGCGCGCACGGCGATTTCCACTTGATAGTGCTCGCTCCCGCTTCGGTGCAGGAGATGCACGACTTCGTCGATCTGGGATTCGAGTTGGCGTTCAAGTATCGCAACCCCGCCATGATTCTGGCCGACGGCGCCATAGGCCAGATGATGGAGAAGGTGGTGCTCGCGCCGCAGAAAGCGCGGCGCGCCGATGCCGAGATCGAGGCCGAATACGGTTCGTGGGCGTGCTGCGGCAAAGGCTCGCGTCGCGAACGCAATATATGCACCTCGCTTGAAATGCAGTCGGAGAAGATGGAGAAGATCAATTTCCATCTCAACGAGAAATACAAGGCCATCGAGGCGGCCGAAGCCCGCTGGGAGCAGATCGATTGCGACGATGCCGATTACGTGCTGGTGGCGTTCGGATCGTCGGCGCGCATCTGTTCGGCCACCGTCGAGTTGGCGCGCGCCGAGGGCATAAAGGTCGGCCTGATGCGGCCCGTTACGCTCTATCCGTTCCCCTCGGAACCGCTGGCGGCGATGTCCCGACGCGGCGTGAAGGGATTTCTGTCGGTGGAGCTGAACGCGGGACAGATGGTCGAGGACGTGCGTCTGGCGGTCGACGGCAAATCGCCCGTGGCGCATTACGGCCGTCAGGGAGGTATGATGTTCACGCCCGACGAAGTGTTGGAGGCGTTGAAAAGTAATTTTATAAAATAGGAAGCTATGGCAGAAGTTGAGACAAAACCCGAAAACATGGTCTATGCCAAGCCGCGCCTGATTACCGACGAGGTGATGCACTATTGCCCGGGATGCAGCCACGGCACGGTGCACAAGTTAGTGGCCGAGGTGATAGACGAGATGGGATTGGAGAAGTCGACCATAGCCGTTTCGCCCGTCGGCTGCTCGGTGTTCGCCTACAAATATGTGGATGTGGATTGGGTCGAGGCGGCTCACGGCCGCGCATGCGCCGTGGCGTCGGCCATAAAACGCCTGCACCCCGACAAGTTGGTATTCTCGTATCAGGGCGACGGCGATCTGGCCGCCATCGGCACAGCCGAGACCATACATGCGGCGGCGCGCGGCGAGAATATAGCCACCATATTCATCAACAACGCGATATACGGCATGACGGGCGGACAGATGTCGCCCACCACCCTGCTGGGCCAAAAGACGGCCACGACGCCTTACGGCCGCGACAGCCGACTGAACGGATTCCCCTACAAGATAGCCGAAATGCTGGTTCATCTCGACGGCGCGACCTACATCACCCGTCAGAGCGTACACACGCCCGCCAACGTCCGCAAATGCAAGAAGGCCATACGGCGCGCGTTCGAAAACTCGCTCGCGGGAAACGGCTACTCGATGGTCGAGGTGGTGGCGACGTGCAGCAGCGGCTGGAAAATGTCGCCCGTGGATTCCAACAAGTGGCTCGAAGAGAACATGCTGCCCCACTATCCGCTGGGCGACATAAAGTGCTCGGAGTTGCCCGAATAACATCTAAAGCGAAACGAAATGAAAGAGACGTTGATAATAGCCGGATTCGGCGGTCAGGGAGTGTTGTCGATGGGTAAGATCCTCGCCTACTCGGGCGTGATGCAGGGTTGCGAGGTGACGTGGATGCCCTCGTACGGTCCCGAGATGCGCGGCGGCACGGCGAACGTTACGGTCATACTCTCCGACCGCAGGATATCGTCGCCCATAGCGGGCGAGTTCGATTCCGCCATAATACTCAACCAGCAGTCGATGGACAAATTCGAGAGCAAGGTCAAGGCGGGCGGAATCCTGATTTACGACACGAACGGAATCACCCACGCGCCCACCCGCACCGACATAGAGATATACGCCATCGACGCGGCCGCGGAGTGCGCCCGAACGGGGCAGGCCAAGATGTTCAATACCATGATTCTGGGCGGCTACCTCAAAGTGAAGCCCATAGTCGACATGGCCAACGTCATGACGGGGCTCAAGAAGTCCTTGCCCGAACGGGCTTGGCGCACGTTGCCGCAGAACGAGGAGGCGATTCGCCACGGCGGCGAGATAATCCGGAAAATAAGATAAGAGCGGTGCGGCAATGCGATGTTGCCGCACTTCGTTTTTCGCCCCGTCGGGGCGAATGCCGTCGGGATCTCGCGCGATTTGAAGAGTCGTATTAAGTTTCCGTTATCAAATGGCACGAATATGGCAGGATGGTGCGGTTTTCGTAACTTTACGGCGAATTGACAAGATATTCTTATTTAATGTACCGACGTCATATCGTTGGAAAAGCAACCCCGACGGTCGTCTACCCGCGGCCACAGGCCGCGTTTACAGGTCTGACCCTCCCCTAAATCCCCTCCTCGGAGGGGACTTCGGTCGCTACGCTCCGGATATAGTACTTTAAAGTATATGGATGATTAACTGGATCCCAAAGGGGGATCCGAAATTGGATGAATTATGGAAAAGAGATTAACGGTAGCGCTGGTCGCGCACGACAACATGAAACACGACCTCGCGGAATGGGTGGCATGGAACTGGGAAAAACTGCTCTCGCATCGTTTGGTATGCACGGGCACCACGGGCCGCATAGTGGCCGAGACGCTCATGGAGCGTCGCAGCAAGGATGCCGCCAATTCGCGCTTCGACATCACGATGCTCAAGTCGGGACCGTTGGGCGGCGACCAGCAATTGGGTTCGATGATCGCCAACAGCGATATCGACATGCTCATATTCTTCTGGGACCCCATGTCGGCGCAACCCCACGACGTGGACGTAAAGGCATTGCTGCGTCTGGCTACACTATATAATGTCCCGACGGCCATCAACCGCTCGTCGGCCGATTTCATGATCTCGTCGCCCCTTATGGCGCACGAGGAGTACGAACCCGTACTGAAAGATTACACGTGCTATATCGAACGAACGCTAAAGTAACGCATTCACGAATAGAGATTCGAAGGGCGGGGAGATACATCCCTGCTCTTTCCGTTTCATCGCGTCGCGCTTTTTACGACGCTCCGTCCTTTATTTCAAAATATTTTAGCTATATTTGCTTTCGAACCTAAACAATCCCGTTTATGAATAACAACAAACGAATAGCCGACGCTTTGGCGGCCGCGACCGACACGGCGGCTCTGGAGATCGGAACCGACATACTCGACCGCGTGCCGTCGATGTTCACGGAGCAATTTCCCGACAAACGGGCGTTGGTGGTCGCCGACGAAAACACGTGGCGCGCGGCGGGCGAAGCCGTGCAATCGCATCTCGCGGCGGCAGGAATCCGATGCGACGAACCGTACATATTCACCGATCCGCACCTGCATGCCGAGTGGAGCTTCGTCGAAATGCTCGACGCGCGTTTGGCCGCCACCGACGCCATAGCCGTGGCAGTCGGATCGGGCACGATAAACGATCTTTGCAAATTGAGTTCGCATCATCACGACAGACCCTATATGTGCGTCGCCACCGCGGCCTCGGTCGACGGCTACTCCTCTTTCGGAGCGTCGATTACATATCGCGACATGAAGCAAACCTTTACCTGCCCCGCGCCTCGAGCCATACTGGCCGACGTGGGCGTCATGGCGAAGGCGCCCGCCGAAATGACGGCTGCGGGTTACGCCGATCTGGCGGCCAAGATTCCCGCGGGCGCCGAGTGGATCATAGCGGATTTCTTGGGCGTGGAACCCATACACGACGCGGCGTGGCACATCGTGCAGGACAGCCTCAAAGAGTCGCTCGCCGATCCCGAAGGTGTCGCCGCATTGCGCCCCCGAGCCATCGCGCCGTTCGTGGAGGGGTTGATGCTGAGCGGATTCGCTATGCAGGCGGCGCGGTCGAGCCGTCCCGCGTCGTGCACCGACCATCTGTTCAGCCACTTGTGGAACATGCGCAACCACACGCACAACGGCGTGACGCCATCGCACGGATTTCAGGTCAGCGTCGGCACTCTGATGATGTGCGCCATGTTCGACCGTATGTACGAGACCGATTTCACGACGCTCGACGTCGACGCCTGCGCTTCGCGATGGAAGACCCTCGACGAGGTGCGCCGCGAGGCCGAGGAGCTGTTCCGCGGACTGCCGTACGCCGAACTGGGCATCGCCGAGGTGACGGCCAAATACGACGACCGCGACGAAGTGCGCCGCCAACTGCAATCGGTAAAGGATAACTGGCCCGACCTGAAACGCAAGTTGCAGGAGCAATGCTATACGTTCGATGAGATGTACCGCTGTCTGCACACTGTCGGCGCCCCCACCGCTCCCGAGCATGTAGGCATATCGCGTCGAACGATGCGGGCCGACGTGCCTTTCGTCCGCCACATCCGCCGCAGATTCAACCTGCTCGATCTGGGATTGCGCACGGGTACTCTCGACGGATGGGTCGACGCGATCTTCGGCAAAGGCGGAGTGTGGGAGATAAGATAGTCCCGCAGCTCCGAAAAACAACGAAAAGCGGCATGAATTTGAGAGTTCATGTCGCTTTTATATTTCGACCCGCACGAGCGAGCCTATTTCCCGAAAACGTAATCCTCCAAATTTCGGAACCCGACGAGCAACTCTCTGTTGCTCATCCGCCTCTTTCCCGCCAATTGCAGGCTGCCGATCTCGATCCGCCCGTCGGCGCAGGCGACCGATATGCTGTCGCGGCCGTCGGTCGAGACAGTCCCCGCAGGCGCGGGATTCGACTCGGGCCGAAACGTCGCTTCGAAGATCTTGGCCGAGCCCGTCTCCTCGCCGCAGCCGTCGGCCTTGCGCATCCGCGACCACGCCGCGGGATAGGGCGAGAGTCCGCGCACGAAATTCACTATGCGGCGGCCGTCCCACGACCAGTCGATCTCGCAATCCTCCTTGAATATCTTGGGCGCGGGCTTCAATTGCGACTCGTCAACATCCGACTGCTCGATGGGTCGTATGTCGCCCGAAGCGATCTTCTCGACCGTTTCGACCACCAGATCGCACCCCGCCGTCATCAACTTCTCGTACATCGAGCCCATGTTGTCCTCGGGCAGTATGGGCTCTCGCCGCTGACCGATTATGGCGCCTTTGTCTATTTCGTGGTTGAGCAGGAACGTGGTGATTCCCGTCTCCGTTTCGCCGTTCATGATAGCGTGGTTGATGGGCGCCGCGCCGCGATATTGCGGCAACAGAGAGGCATGCAGGTTGAACGTTCCGAGGCGAGGCATGGCCCATATTATCTCGGGCAGCATGCGGAACGCTATGACGATGCCCAGATCGGGATTCAAAGCCCTGACGGCCTCCACGAACTCCTCGGCCTTGAGTTTTTCGGGTTGCAGTATCGGCAGCCCCAACTCGCGCGCCGCGACCTTCACGTCGCTTTCGTGCATCTTGCGGCCGCGCCCCGCCGGTTTGTCGGGAGTCGTGACCACAGCCACCACATTGTACCCGTCGTCCGCGAGACGACGCAACGACGCCACGGCGAACTCGGGGGTTCCCATGAATATTATGCGCAAATCCTTTCCTGTCATAATCATTCGATCTTTTTTGCGAACAAGCGTTTAGGCAGATATCGCCGCAGTCGATCCGACACGGGGGCCAAACGCTCCTTCAAAACCTTCAACTTGCCCGAATACCAATCCACGTCGAGCAACTGCGAATCGTTGGTCGCCTTGACCAGCAGATAGGCCGCTATGGGGGTCAGCACGATGGAGGATATCCACATTCCGAGCATCGAGCTCCACGCCCCCTCCTTGGCCATCTTCTCGCCCGAGAGGCTTATGATGTAGTATACGACGAAGAAGACCACCGATATCACGATGGGGGTTCCGAGACCGCCTTTGCGGATAATGGCCCCGAGCGGCGCGCCGATAAGGAAAAATATCAATACCGACACAGGCAGCGACAGTTTGCGATGCCAGTCGTTCTTGCTGCGATAGAGCTGGTTCAAAGCCTCCTTGGCCGCGGTCTCGTCGAATGAGAAGGAGTTTCGCGAATTGAGCGCGATCGCGCGCGCGCTGTTCCACAGATCGTTCTTCTGGCGGACGGTCATCGTCGGGATCGAATCCAGCAGATAGGCGTCGCGATAGCCCGTCTTGTCCTTGCGCAGCGAATCGGGGAGCTGCAACACCTGTATGTCGCGCGTGAATATATTGTCCTTGAGCAGAGGTTCATACGATTTTGCGGTGGTGGTCGACACGGTCACGTCGAGCGAATCGATATCGCGCTGCAACTCGACGATATTCTTGGTTTGCGAACCGCCTATCGCGCCCGAATTGTCGCTGCGCTGGAAATCGAATCCGTCCATCGCGATCTTGGCGTTCTGCACGTCGAACGTGTCGTGGCGCAGCTCGTTGCGCGTATACCATTGGTTATTGCGCGTCTGCTGGTAGTTGTCGCCGTTGTAGAGCGTCACCAGAAGATACTTCTTGTCGTCCGACAGACGTATGTATCCCGTCTCGGCCGTGGTGGTGGTCATGTTGCCGTTAGCCGTGCGGTTGTCGTATATGAGCACGTCGTAGAGCAGTCCCGACACGGGATCCTGATGGCCCACGCGTATGCTCATGTCGTCTATGCCGTTGAAGAAGAGCCCGTCCTGAAACTCCAGCACCTGTTTCTGGCGGCGTATGTCGTAAATGATGCTCGTCATCTTCTTGTTGGCGTACGGCACCAGATTGTTCACCACAAAGAAACTGCCTATCGAGATCAGCCCCACCACTATTATCAGCGGCTTCATGATCCGCATGAGCGACATGCCCGACGATTTCATCGCCAGCAACTCGTAATTCTCGCCCATGTTACCCATCGTCATGATCGCGGCCAGCAGCATGGCGAGCGGCATGCCTATGGGAATCATGTTTATGGTGGCGTAACAGATGAGTTCTATTATGACGCCCGCGTCGAGTCCCTTGCCGACCAGCTCGTCGATGTAGCGCCACACGAAGTTCATCATCAACACGAACGTGACGATGAAAAAGGTGAGCAGCAACGGCCCGAAATAGGCCTTGAGCACTAATCGGTGTATGGTTTTAAGTCGCATCGGCGATTTTTTTACGTCGCAAAGTTAACAGTTTTGCCGCAATAAGCCCCAAAGTGAGGGTAAATATTATGCCGGCTCCGGGCGGGACCTCCCAATTGTAACTTATGACGAGTCCGACGACCGCGCCCGCGGTAGCCGTCGCGGAGGCCCACAGCGTCATCGCGCCGTACGACTTGGTGAAGGCGTTGGCCGTCACGGTAGGAATCGTGAACAGCGACAGCAGCAGCACGATGCCCATTATTCGTATCGAGAGCACGATGGTGGCGGCGACGATCACCGTGAGGGCGTACGAAGCCGTCTTGGTCGCGATACCCTGACTCGCGGCGAAGTCGCGGTCGAATGCCAAATAGGTTATCGGCCTGCGCCACAACGCCATGCCCGCGACGCAGAATACCGTCAACGCTCCGAGCGTCGCCACGTCGCGCGTGGTGACGGTCACTATGCTGCCGAACATGTAGCTCGCCAAATCGCCCGACGTGTACCCGGGAGTGAGGCTCATGAACAAGGCTCCCACCGCCATGCCGACCGACCAGATGATGCCTATGGCAGAATCCTCGCGCATGCGCCCCTTGTCGCTCGCCCACTCTATGCCCACGGCCGAGAGTATGGCGAAGACCATCGCTCCGCCTATCGGATTTACACCTAACCAAAACGCTATGCCCAAGCCTCCGAACGAAGCGTGCGTCACGCCTCCGCACAGAAACACTATGCGGCGCGAAACCACGTAAGTGCCCACTATGCCGCACGTGATGCCCGCGAACACCGCCGCCAAGAGGGCGTTCGCCAGATAACCGTATCGGAATATGTCGTAAAAAAATTCCATATCTCCACGCGTTGCGGCCTCGACGCGGAGGCCGGCCCGAAACGTCCGCAAATTTACTCCAATTATCGGATTGCGTCAAAACTTTTTTTCCGATAAGGCGAAGTTTTCATAACTTCGCACGATTTTAATACGCGACGCCCGTCGTCGCCGCTAAATTCATACCTGAATTATGGAGAAACGTCGAGTAAGTTTTCATACGCTGGGCTGCAAGCTCAACTTTTCGGAGAGTTCCACCATCGCCCGCTCTTTCGAAGAGGGCGGTTTCGTGCGCGTGGGATCCGACGACGAAGCCGATATTTGCGTCATCAACAGCTGCTCCGTCACGGAGCACGCCGACAAGAAATGCCGCAACCTCATCCGCAAACTTCACCGCCGCAATCCCGACGCCGTCATCGCCGTCACGGGATGTTACGCGCAATTGAAACCATACGACGTCGCCGCCATCGAGGGGGTTGACATCGTATTGAGCAACAACGATAAAGGCGATTTATATAAACGTGTGACGGAACTGGGCGCCCGAGGCCGAGCGCAGGTCTACGCCTGCGACACCGAAGAGCTCACGCGTTTTTTCGCCTCCTTTTCGTCGGGCGACCGCACGCGTTCGTTCCTCAAGGTGCAAGACGGATGCGACTACAAATGCGCCTATTGCACAATACATTACGCCCGCGGATCGAGCCGCAACATGCCCATCGCCGATCTTGTCGCCGAAGCCCGCGAAGTGGCCGCTTCGGGACTTAAGGAGATCGTCATAACGGGCATAAACACAGGCGACTTCGGCCGCACGACGGGCGAAAAGTTCATCGACCTGCTGCGCGCGTTGAACGAAGTGGAAGGCATCGAACGCTACCGCATTTCGTCCATCGAGCCCAACCTCATAACCGACGAGATAATAGAGTTTTGCGCCGCGTCGCCTAAATTCCAGCATCACTTCCACATCCCGTTGCAGAGCGGATCGAACCGCATCCTCGGCCTCATGCGCCGCCGCTACACCTCGGAGCGGTTCGCCGACCGCATAGCCAAAATACGCTCTCTCATGCCCGACGCCTTCATCGGCATCGATGTCATCACGGGCTTCCCGAGCGAGAGCGAAGCCGATTTCGAACGGACGCGCACGCTTCTGGAGCGGCTCGCGCCGTCGTATCTGCATGTCTTTCCTTTCTCCGAACGTCCGAACACTCCCGCCGTCGACATGCCCGACAAGGTCCCCGCGTCGGTTTCGACGGCCCGCGTCGCCGAACTCGAAGCGTTGTGCGACCGCCTGCATTACGACTTCTGCGCCCGAGCGGTCGGTACGACTGCCGACGTGCTGTTCGAAAGCACCGTGCGCGACGGCATGATGTACGGCTACACGGGCAACTACATTCGGGTGAAGGCGCCTTATGACCGCGAAGCGGTGAATCGCATCTGCGCGGTGCATCTGGCGGCGATAGGCGACGATCATGACATTACGGCCGAAATTTTGAAGTAAAAGAGTGCGGGCGGCCGAAAAAAAGCCGCGCCGTTAAGATATTTTTGCTATATTTGCATTAATTAGCGTAATTTTTACGATGGTCGGTCCGCGAACGACGCGCCGTGCGGCATACGCCGCCTGCCGAACGGACCGCGACGCGAAAACGATATTTATATGACGGGTATTCGTAAACGAGTGACAATCGGATTTCTGAGCATCGTGGCGTTGCTCTTTTTTTCGGGTTTGGTGTCGCTTTTCGAGTTGAGCCACATGAGTGTCGACATCGAAGCCATCCTCGGCAGCAGCCGTCGCAGCATCGAAATGTCGAAAAACATGCTCTCGGCCATACATGCCAACGACCGCGCGGTGGTGAACTATGCGGTTTTCCGCGACAGCATATACGCCGACTCGTGCCGCGGCAGCATGGAGCGGTTCAACCTCACCATACGTCAGGCGCGCAACGAATCGGGCAAATCGTCGGCCGACGCCCTTTACGACTCGCTCGGCCTCTTTTCCGACCGCATGGAGCAGGCGATAGAGGCGATGCTCGCCAAGGAGTCGGGCGCGACGTTCGACGGACGCAAATGGTACGACGACAACTATTTGCCCCTCTACAACGATATAACCGACGGCATAACCGACGTCATGAAGTCCGTGCAGGGATCGCTCACGCCGCGCGCCGAGCAGCTGAACCTGAACGCCTACCGTTCGGTGACCCCCGTGTTCATATCGTTGCTGGTGATGATAGCCATATTGCTGATGTTCTACTACTTCATAATGATCTACACAGTGAAGCCCATCATCGAGATGAACCGCAGTCTGGGCGACTACCTGCGCTACAAGCTGCCTTTCGACGTGAAAGCCGAGTGTCGCGACGAGATGCACGAACTGAAGGAGAAGATAGAATCGGTGATGGTCGGCACGAAGACGACTAAATGATTTGCGGCCCGCAGGGCCGAACGACGGAGATATGAGATTCAGCGTTGTAATACGATATATCGGAATGGTGCTGTTGGTATTGGCGGCATTCATGTTGCTCTCGGCGGGAATATCCTACCTGAGCAATATGGATACGGGCTACTACCCTCTCCTCATGTCGTCGCTGCTCACGCTGCTGTTAGGGTGTTTCCCCATGATCTTCGTCCCGCGCACCGACCGCATCTCGACCAAGGAGGGGTATTGCATCGTGGTCGGGGCGTGGATCGTATCGAGCATCGTCGGCATGTTCCCCTATTTGATGTGGGGCGGCGAATTCTCGCCCATGAACGCTTGGTTCGAGAGCGTGTCGGGGTTCACCACCACGGGCGCCTCGATTCTGGACAACGTCGAGGCTCTGCCGCGCGGACTCCACTTCTGGCGCATGGCAACGTGCTGGGTGGGCGGTATCGGCGTGGTGATGTTCACCCTCGTCATCCTGCCCTCCATAGGCAAGAGCAAGATGATGCTCTCCAACGTCGAATTGTCGTCGCTGGCGAAGGACAACTTCAATTACCGCACGCAAACCATCGTAAAGATAATACTTTCGGTATACATAGGACTCACGGCCGTCACCACCCTGCTGCTCAAATTCGGCGGCATGTGCTGGTTCGACGCGGTGTGTCACGCCATGTCGACATGCAGCACGTGCGGATTCGGCACCAAGAACACCAGCGTGGCCTTTTTCGACTCGGCGGTAATAGAATCGGTGCTCATAGTCGGAATGGCCGTGGCGGGAATCCACTTCGGACTCATATACGCCACCGTAACACGCAAATCGAACAACATTTTCCGCTCGGAGGTGACGCGTTTCTACCTCTGGACGATCGCCATAGCCGCGATTCTCATCGCGCTGAGCCTCCGCAAGGCCGACGTATACCCCTCGACGCTCGCTTCGCTGCGTTACTCGCTGTTCCAGACCGTATCCTACATCACGACCACGGGATTCGCCATCGCCGACTGCAATACGTGGACCTCGTTCGCGATGCTGATATTGATCTTCTGCTCGATAGTCTGCGCCTGCGCCGGATCGACGTCGGGCGGCCTCAAGATCGACCGCCTGCTGCTGGCCGTCAAGATGATGCGCAACCGCCTGCGGATGCAGCAGCACCCCAACGCCATATTCCGCACCAAGGTCGACGGCATCCCGCAGGACAAAGACATGCTGAATACGGTCATGGTCTACACGGTGGCTTTCATGATGCTCATTTTGGCGGGAACGTTCGCCAACACGCTGCTGGGCGCGGACCTCATGACGGGATTCTCGTCCGCCGTGGCATGCGCGGGCAATGTCGGCCCGGGCTTCGGCGAGGTGGGTTCGATGGACAACTATGCGGCCCTGCCGCCGATCATGAAACTTAATTTGACGTTCCTCATGTTGCTGGGACGTCTGGAGATATTCGGATTGATTCAACTCTTTTTTATCAGATGGTGGAGATAACCATACGTAAACTGTTCGCGGTCGGAGTGTTGGCCGCAGTGCTGAGCGTCGCCGACACGGCGGCGCAGGAGATCGCCGCGCGAATACCCGGACTCGAAAAGAACGACGAATACATGACCCTGCTGCGCAAGGAGGAGACGTTGCGCCTGCGCAGCGACTCGATCTTCGACGTGATACGCACGGTGCGCGGCGCGATGCGCGAGAACGCCGAGAAACGCGACTCGCTGGCCCGCCAAAGGTCCGACTCGATGATGCTCATACTCACCGACGCCGAAAATGCCGCTTTCGCCCTGCGTTCGCAGAAGATAAGACTCGTCGACAGCATCAACGCCATCGAACAGGAGTTCGTGCTTTCGGGCATGGGCAACATCGGCGGCGCGGCCGAGTCGTCGCCGTCGGCGGCCTCGATTTTCGGCAACTCCTACTTCGTGAAAAACATCGATCCCGACGACTACAAGGCTCTGGTCGAGGCGCACGGCAAGGAGAGCGCGGCTCGCAAATACGTATCGTCGTATATCGACAACTACAAGAAGATCAAGGCGCTTTACGACAAATACGTGCTGGCGGCCACCGAAGCCGAGGCCGAGGCGGTGTATGCCGACATCGCGGCCGCGACGGACGAGAGTCTGGTGCTCGAACGGCAGCTCGCCAAGTTGTGGAGCGAGATTTACGACCAGAAGACGTACGTCTACTCCTACTTCCTCGAAAAGGAGAACCGCGAAGACATCCTCGAAATAACGGAATCGATGTTGGGCGAGGCCCGTCAGGAGAAACTCTCGTCGGCCGACAACTGCGTGTCGGAGGCCGTGGCCGACTACTGCCTGCAAAAGCCCGTCGTGCTGAACTATGAGATATACGTGGCCAAGCTGCTCAACCAGACGGCCGCCATCGACTCGCTGTCCAACGCCTCCAAGAGCGTGCGCCAGATCGACTTCCGCATGCCTCCCGTCGAGGTGAAACGCCGCTCGTTCGTCGACTACGAAGCCATCGAGTTCACGCCCCGCAGCCCTTATAACGCCTCGAATCCCATCCCCGACTGCATAGTGTACGAGTACGGAACCATATACCGCATCCTGCTGGGAACCTACAAATACAAGCAGGCGGTTTCGACATTCCGCGGAGCCTCGCCGCTCTGCGTCGAGACGCTCGAAGACGGACGCTTCAGCTACTATGCGGGCGGACTCAAAACCCGCGCCGAGGCCGAGACAGCAGTCGAGATCATGAAAAAGAAGGGCTTCCGCAGCCCCGAGATCGTCGAGTGGTGCGACGGACGCAAAACCAACCTCTCGCAACAGAATGAGGATGCGACGATAGCTTTCCGCGTGACGATAAAGGGCGGAGCTTTGGACGATACGGTGCGCGACCTTATAACCACCATGGCCGAAGGATGCCAGATATCGAAGATCGCCGAGGATACCTTCATCGTCGGCACGTTCGACACCCGCGTGATGGCCGACCGCGTGGCCGCCGCGGTGGCCAAATGCGACGAATCGCTCACGGCCGAGGTGACGGAGATCGGAGGCGGCCCCGACGAGGAGTCGGACGAAGAGGAGTAAACGCCGGACCGCCGAGGTTCGGTAAAGCATATTGACAAATTAAAACCAAACGCTTATGGGATTGATCGTATTTCTCGTACTGCTGGGAATGTTTTTCCTCGTGGTGGAACTCGTGCTGCTGCCCGGCATCTCGATCGGAACCGTTCTCTCGCTGTTATGCTACGGCGCGGCCGCATATTTCGGATTCCTGCGCTTCGGAGCGCTCGGAGGAGGCGCGACGATAGTCGCCATACTCGCGGTGTCGCTCGTCGCCACGGTCATATCGCTGCGCGCCAAGACGTGGCAACGCTTCTCGCTCGATCAGAAGATCGACTCGTCGAGCATGGAGAGCCCCGCCGACGAGCTCAAAGCGGGCGACCGCGGCACGACGGTATCGCGTCTCTCGCCGATGGGCAAGGTGAATATCGGCGGCAAGGTCTACGAAGCCAAGTCGACCGACGTCTATATCGACCAACGCAAAGAGGTCGAAGTAGTCGGTTTCGAAAACTTCACCGTGATAGTGAAACGCGCCGAATAACGCAACAAATCATTAACAACCTATAACTATGGAAGAATTACATTTGGGAATTATCGCGTTCGTGGCCTTTCTGGGCCTCATAGCCATCTGGCTGGTATTCTACTTCATTCCCGTGGGACTGTGGTTCTCGGCGCTCGTGTCGGGCGTCAAGATCAGCCTGCTGCAACTCATCCTGATGCGCTGGCGCAAGGTGCCGCCCTCGGTAATCGTGTCGTCGATGATCGAGGGAACCAAAGCGGGGCTCCACCTCGATCCCAACGAGTTGGAGGCGCACTATCTGGCGGGCGGCAACGTCACCAACGTGGTGCACGCTCTCGTTTCGGCGCAGAAGGCCAACATCAACCTCGATTTCAAGATGGCGACGGCCATCGATCTGGCGGGCCGCGACGTGTTCGAAGCGGTGCAGATGTCGGTCAACCCCAAGGTGATAAACACCCCTCCCGTGGCCGCCGTGGCCAAGGACGGCATTCAGCTCATAGCCAAGGCCCGCGTGACGGTGCGCGCCAACATCAAGCAACTGGTGGGCGGCGCAGGCGAAGAGACGGTTCTGGCCCGCGTCGGCGAGGGCATCGTGTCGTCGATAGGCTCGGCCGTGTCGCATAAGGTCGTGCTGGAGAATCCCGACTCCATCTCGCGCGTGGTGCTCGAAAAGGGTCTCGACGCGGGTACCGCATTCGAAATTCTGTCGATCGATATCGCCGATATCGACGTGGGCAAGAACATCGGAGCGCAGCTCCAGATGGATCAGGCCGACGCCGACAAGAACATCGCCCAAGCCAAGGCCGAGGAGCGTCGCGCCATGGCGGTGGCGTTGGAGCAGGAGAACCGCGCCAAGGCTCAGGACGCGCGCGCGAAGGTGATCCTCGCCGAGGCCGAAGTGCCTCTGGCTATGGCAGAAGCGTTCCGCAACGGCAATCTCGGCATAATGGACTACTACAAGATGAAGAACATCATGGCCGACACGCAGATGCGCGACACCATAGCCCGAAACGACAAGAAATAAGTCGACGGCGACGTCGAAAACCGAACGGAACGGCCGACCTTTTCACGGGTCGGCCGTCTTCGTCATACGTCAATACACCTCTTCGGGAACCGTCTCGCCCTCGGGCACGCCATCTATCTCGTCGCGCCACCTTATCGCCGCATGAGTGCCGTCGCAATAGGGTTTGTTGCTCGACTCGCCGCAACGGCACAACACCATTCTGTTGCGGACCTCGAAAGCATGTCCGTTCACGCGCTCCAATCTTATGCCGCCGCGCACCCATATACCGCCGCTCGCGCCTATGGCTATATCCTCGACAAGTCCCAGACTCGGTTCGTAGGCAGGTTCGAACGGTTTGCCCGTTTCGTTGTCCCACGCCATAAGCCTCGCGCTCGGGCACATCGACGCCTCGCGTATGGCGAGCCTCCTCGCTTCGGGATACTCCGAATTGGCGACCAGATTCCACGCCCGACCCTCGGCGTCGCAGAAACGCGCGAAGACGCAATAACGTTCGTTGTCCGACATAGCGAGCGTGCCTCCTTCGGTAATCTCCACGTCGCGAAGCAGCGGAGTGTCGGGTGCCGTCAGACGCGAATCCCACTCGAACTTGGCATGCGTGCCGTCGCAATAGGGTTTGCGATGCGATCCGCCGCAACGGCACAACGCCGTCGGTTCGTTTTCGGTCGAGAAGTGACGCCCCTCCTGAAAGTACCAGCTCGCGCCGCGGTCGTTGGCCATGATGAACTGCATCGCGAGCGGCGGACGCCCGAACACCAGATAAGGACCGCCGTCGGCAATGACTATACGGTATCCTTTGGCGGCGGGTTTCGACCCCGTCATAATTTTTGTACTGCCCATATAATAAATGTATTTTCGAAACGTTTGCACTGTAGACAATAATTATTCCTCAGGATGAAATAATCGGTCATCGTTTGCGGAAAGTCGCTGCTTTTTGGTATATTTGCGGATATTTTGAAAATGATTATTGATAAAAAGAGATATATGAAAAGAGTTTTTCGAGGCGCATTGGCCGTCGCGGTCGCTGCAATCTTTTGTGCGACAACGTTTTCGTCGTGCACGAACGACGAAGAATACGATTTCGCGTTCGAGTTGCCCGGGCAGATCGTCACTCGGTTGAACGAGACCGTGGTGATCCCTTTCACCGCCCGCAACATCACCAGCGTGTCGGTCATGTCGAAACCCGCGGGATGGACGGTCGAGGATGTCGATCTGGTGAACTGGACCATCACCGTAAAGTCGCCCGAATCCTATTCCGACGCCGACAACGATGTCGTGGAGAACGGCAATTTGATCCTCACGGGCTACACGGCGGCGGGCACCACCACAAAAGCCACCTCCTATCTCTCGCTGTCGAATCGCGAGGTCGACCTTACGGAGGAATACTCCAACAGCTACGTCATAACGCAGCCCGACACCCGCTACACCATCGACGTCACGCACAAGGGAGAGTCGTCGCAGACCATATCGCCCGCTAACGTGGCCGTGCTGTGGCAGAGCGCGAAGGATCTGGTCAACTTCAGCAGTTTCGACGCCGCTTCGGGCACGTTCACATTCTTCATATCGCATAAGGACACCGACGACGACAACGACGACGCGACGGTATCGAAAGTCCCCGACGGCAACGCCGTCATAGCCGCGTACGACGCCGACGACAACATCCTGTGGAGCTGGCACGTGTGGGTAACGGAATCGGATCCCACGTCCAATGCCGTAGCCACCTCGGCTGGAGTCTTCATGGATCGCAACCTCGGAGCGTACCGCAACAGCGACGGATCGACGAATACGGACGAGATATTCGAATCTTACGGACTCTACTACCAGTGGGGACGCAAGGATCCGTTCATCCGTCCCGTGGATTACAAGTTCTCGAACAATGCCGACAAAACCGTCTTCAGCGCCACCAACACCGTGAAGCGTTTCGCGTACGTCGATGCGGAGAAGGACGCCGATGCGGGTACCGTCGAATATGCCGTCGCCCACCCCATGTCGTTCGTGCTCGGTTCGAAAGACAACCGTTACGACTGGCTCTGGTCGACTCACGACGACAATCTGTGGAGCGACGACGTGAAGAGCGTTTACGACCCCTGCCCCCGCGGCTGGCGGGTGCCTGCGGACAAGGCGTTCACTGCATTCGATATCGACCGAATCGAGGACGAGGCCCAATTGGCCGACATCCGCGGCATGTACGGATGGCACATCGTGGATTCGGCGACGGGCGCCAAGCTCTTCATGCCGGGCGCAGGACGCCGCAGCTTCGAGAACGGAGTGCTCACCAACATGAACGATTACGGTTACGAGCATGTCCCCATGCCTTGGATAGGATACTATTGGACCTGCGGCACGGGAATGTCAGATCCCGCGACGGCCGAATCGATGTTCTTCGATCTCAACACCACCCGCGCCGTCAACAACCGTTACGAGGCGGCCAAGGAGATGTATCGCGCCAACGGTATGCAGGTGCGTTGCGTGAGAGACGACCGATAGAGACCACAACGAAAAATACAAACAGCCCGACCGTGCGGTCGGGCTGTTTTGCGATATTCGGCCCACGACACGCTATGAACGCCCGCAAACGGACGACGAGTTCGCGGGCCTCCGCGCCGAGAGGCGATAACCATCGGCGCAGATTTCGCCGTTCGAGTTTTTTTGTCTATTTTTGCGGACGAACAGCCTTACGAGGCGCAACCTACCCCAGCGATGCAAATCAACAAAGCCGAATTCCGATGCAGTTCCGAGAAGATCTCGCAAGTACCCAAAGACGACCTGCGCGACATAGCCTTCATCGGCCGCAGCAACGTCGGCAAATCGTCGCTCATCAACATGCTCACGGGCCACAAAGCCTTGGCCAAGGTGTCATCGACCCCGGGTAAAACCCGCCTCATAAACCACTTTCGCATAAACGATTCGTGGTATCTGGTCGACCTGCCCGGGTACGGTTACGCCCGCGTGTCGAAAAGCAAACGCGGCGAGTTCTCGAAGATCATCCTCGACTATATTCTCAAGTGCGAGAAGATGCACTTTCTCTTCGTGCTGGTCGATTCGCGGCTCGAACCGCAGGCCATCGACATGCGTTTCATCGAGATGCTGGGCGAGAACGGCATCCCGTTCGGCATCATCTTCACCAAGGGCGACAAACTCTCGGCCGCGCAACTCAAAAAGAGCGTCGAACGCTACAGCGCCGCCCTCGCCGAGCAATGGGAGGAGTTGCCACCCATGTTCCGCTCGTCGAGCGCGCGCGGCACGGGACGCGAAGAAATACTCGACTATATCGAAAAATGTTTATAATTATTTAAAAAGTCGATATCCGAGCGGCCCTTTTTTACCGTGGATTATATATATTTGCACCATCAAAAACAAACGACACAATGGCTATTCATAAGATCAAGTTTTTTGCGGGACGCAACTCGCGTTATCTGGCCGAGAAGATCGTGGCCAGCTACGGCACAACGCTCGGCGATTCGGAAATACTCCAGTTCAGCGACGGCGAGTTCCAGCCGTTCTACAACGAATCGATCCGAGGTTGCACGGTATTCATCATCCAATCGACGTTTCCGCCCTCGGACAACCTGATGGAACTGCTTATGATGATCGACGCGGCCCGCCGCGCTTCGGCCTACAAAGTCATCGCGGTGATGCCCTACTTCGGTTGGGCGCGTCAAGATCGCAAGGACCGTCCGCGCGTGCCCATAGGAGCCAAACTCGTCGCCAACCTTTTGGTTGCGGCAGGTGTCGACCGCATCATGACGATGGACCTCCACGCCGACCAGATTCAGGGTTTCTTCGACGTTCCCGTCGACGCGCTCTATGCCAGCGGCATATTTATCCCCTACATCCAGAGTCTCAATATCGAAGATCTGTCGATCGCCGCTCCCGACATGGGCGGAGCGAAGCGCGCCAACGCTTACGCCAAGCATCTGCAAACCCCCATCATCATATCGCATAAGGAGCGCGCCAAAGCCAACGTCGTGGGCAGCATGACCGCCATCGGCGAGGTGGAGGGCCGCAACATCATAATCGTCGACGACATGATCGACACCGCAGGCACCATCTGCATGGCGGCCAACATGCTCATGGACAAGGGCGCCAAGAGCGTACGCGCCGTGATAACCCACCCCGTGCTGTCGGGCGCGGCTTACGAGCGCATCAACGAGAGCCGTTTGCAGGAGGTGATCGTAACCGACACCATTCCGCTCAACAAGGAGAAGGATCTCAGCAAGTTCACCGTTCTCTCGGTGGCCGACATCTTCGCCAACGTAATCGAGCGCGTACACAACTACAAGGAGATCAGTTCGATATTCTATAAATAGTATCGACCGACATAAAACGAAAAGGGCTGCCTTTGTAAGGCGGCCTTTTTTCGTATATGCTGTTCGCCGACAGCGGCGGATACGGCGAGCGTAAAGCGAATGCAGTCCGCCGCGCGGGGTGGCGGCGAACCGCATTATCGCGTCTTCGAAATATTCCTTTTGATCCGCTCCAATCCGCTCCGTTTCAACGGGGTCGCGCCGAAACGCTCGACGAACTCCGCATCGTCCGCGGCCAGCCACTCGTCGGCCCCCATGCTCCGAGGGTCGAATAACGGGTCGAACGCTGCATTGCGATGATACGGCGCCTTTTTATTATACGGGCAACAGCTCTGACACTCGTCGCACCCGAATATCCACCCGCGCAAATCGACCTCGGCCGACGGCTTGGCCTCTATGGTGTGGCACGATATGCAGCGCGACGTATCCACGGTCATGGGAGCGACTATCGCCCCCGTCGGACAGGCCTCCATGCACCGACGGCACTCGCCGCATCCCGCGCCGACATACGGCGGGTCGTAACGGTCCGCCTCGTCGCACAACACCAACTCGCCGAGCAACACGAACGAACCGAATTCGGGCGTCACCAAAAGCGACTGCCGCCCTATCCACCCCAATCCCGCCTCGACGGCGATCTGTTTTTCGAGCAGCGGAGCCGAATCGACGAACGCGCGCCCCTCCAACTCGGGATATCGCTCGCGCAGGGCGCGCAACATCGTCAGCAACATCTTCTTCACGCTCTTGTGGTAATCGCGGTTGCATGCGTACGACGCCACTTTGGTCGCGCAATCCGCCGAATAGCCGTCGCTCACGGCCGACTTGTAACCTACGGCGCACACGACCACGCTCCGCGCGCCCTCCACCAGACGTCCCGTATCGAAACGCTTGTCGAGATTGGCGCGCAAGTATCCGAGCGACGAGTCGTAACCGCGCGCGAGCCATGTGCGGAACGCCGCTTCGTTATCCGCCAGATGGCGGCTCCGCGCGATTCCGCACATGTCGAAACCCGCCTGCGCGGCAAGATCTTTGATGTATCGGGAGTCTATCATAGCCTATTTCGCCCCAAATGTACCGAATTTTAATATTTTTTCGTTACCTTAGCGCAAATTTTACAATGAATATTGCTTAATGATAGCTTTGAACACACTTTACGAACTTCTGCACAACAGCATCGACAAGTTCGGCGGCAGGGTTGCATTTTCGATGTACGACGGCGAAGATGTGACCTATAACGAGGTGGGTAAACGCGTAACCGATATACAGAAATTACTTACGGGCGCCGGCCTGAACGCGGGCGACAAAGTGGCGTTGCTGAGCAGCAACATGCCCAACTGGGGAATCAGCTACTTCGCCGTCGTGTCGGCGGGCATGGTGGCCGTCCCCATCTTGCCCGACTTCACGGGCGAGGAGCTGGACATGCTCATCAAGCACTCCGAAGCCAAAGCGCTGCTCGTTTCGGACAAGCTCTTCACCAAGCTCTCGAAAGATACGATCGCCTCGCTCAACATAGTGATCCGCACCAAAAGCCTCACCGTCATATCGCAACGCGTCTCGGAACAAGGCTCGACGGCGATCCCCTCGCCCGACGATCTGGCGGTCATCATCTACACCTCGGGAACCATGTCGCGCCCCAAGGGCGTGATGCTCACCCATCGCAATCTGGCGTCGAACGTATGTATGATGTACGGTTTGTTCCCGCTCGACGAGAACGATTCGATGCTCTCGGTGCTTCCGCTGTCGCACACTTACGAATGCACGGTGGGCATGCTCTACCCCTTCTCGACGGGCGGAAAGGTGACCTACCTCGAAAAGCCGCCCACGGCGTCGGTGCTAATGCCGGCGCTCAAACGCGTGCGTCCCACATGCTTCCTCATAGTGCCGCTCATAATCGAGAAGATCTACCGCAGCCAGATATACGCCAAATTCACCTCCAACAAATTCTGGAGAACCCTTTACGGCATAGGTTTCATGCGCCGTTATCTCCACCGCATAGCGGGCGGCAAATTGATGAAGATGTTCGGAGGCCGTCTGCGTTTCTTCGGCATCGGAGGCGCGAAACTCGACGGACAAGTGGAGCAGTTCCTCATCGACAGTCGCGTCATACCCTATGCCATCGGTTACGGTCTCACCGAAACCGCCCCGATGGTCGCGGGAGCCATCCCCCAAATGCCGCGCAAATTGGGATCGACGGGCGTGGCGATGCAGGGGTTGCGCGTGCGTCTGGACAACGTGAACCCCGATACCCGTCAGGGCGAGATCGTCATCGACTCTCCGTCGGTGATGCGCGGATACTATAAGAACGAAGCCGCCACGGCCGAGGTGTTCACCGACGACGGTTGGTTCCGCACGGGCGATCTGGGCTTCATCGACGACGACGGCTGCATATTCATCAAAGGCCGTCTGAAGAACATGATCGTGGGTCCGAGCGGCGAGAACATCTATCCCGAGGAGATCGAGTCGGTGCTCAACTCCAATGTTTACGTTTCGGAATCCATCGTCACCGAGCAAGACGGACATCTGGTCGCGCTGGTGCACTTCGACACCGACGCCATCGAGGCTCTCAAAAACGAGCTCATGGAGAAGTGGGAGATCAAACGCGACGAGTGGCACCACAAGATCGACGAATGGAACGCCAAGAAGGAGGAGATCAAGCAGGATATCCTGAAGTACGTCAACTCGAAAGTAAACAAATTCTCCCGCATAACCGAGGTCGTGGAGGAGGACGCCGAGTTCGTCAAGACTCCGACCAAAAAAATCCGCCGATTCCTCTACAACAACCGCAAGAAAGAGAGCGACGGAACCGACGCGAAATAACATCCGACACGAGCCGACCTGCATGGGTCGGCTTTTTTCGTCATTCATCGGCCAGTCGGAGGATGTCCGCAGTCTCGGCATCCACCCGCTCGACACGATAAAATAAAAGCCGTTCCGACCACGATGGTCGGAACGGCGCGTTTCTCTCCGCAACGGAGCGATCTCGGAAGGTCCCTACTGCCTTTTCGCGGTCATTTCGCGATAGGTGTCGTAACGTTTCATCACATCTCTCACATAGGCCTCCGTTCGGCGGCTACCCGTAAATTTGCCGCAACGGACCAATTCGCTCTCATAAACCTCGGGGTCGGCCTTCTTGTGCAGATAGCGGACCACGACCTCCCACGAATTGGGATCCTCCCCGTTGTTTCTCGCCAGACGCCGCGCATCGGAAACATGTCCTATGCCGCCGTTGTAGCAGGCGAGAATAATACTCATACGATCGTCCTCCGAAGCCGCCGCGCCCAATTTCAACGTCGCGTCGATCTTCTTCAAAATCCGTCCCGCCAGACGTATGTTGGTCTCGGGATCGGTCAGATGCTCCTTTTCGACATTGAACTGCTTGCCCACGCGGGGCATTACCTGCATCAACCCTATCGCCCCTTGGTTCGATATCAAGTCCGATTCGAAACGCGATTCGTTGTATGCTATGGCGCTCATCAGCAGCCAGTCGAGCCCCTCCTCGCGCGCTATGCGCCGCATCATGGCGTCGTAGGCCGATATCGTGCGCCGCTCCGCCATCGAGGGGTCTATCGCCGCTCCCGCGGCGAATTGTCGGATCTCGCCTCGCGAGGCGCTGCGCGCGACATCGTCGTTGAACACGCACGATCCGAAAAGTGTGAATACGATAAGAACGATCGAAAATAAACCTGTCTTTCTTGACATACTTGCTTTTTTTGCGGGCAGTTCACACCGCGCAATACAGCACGTCAATCATAGAATCCCCACGAAAGGCCTATCTTGAACATCCCCGGATTAAGGGGATAGCCCGTCACCGTGAAGTAGCGGCCGTTGCCGAACAGCCCCATATTCACATGCTGGTACTTCAAGAAAATGCGCATTCTTTTCCACTTTGCCGTCACGAAGGCGTCGATGTAGGGATAATTCCCCACCTGCGCCTCGCGCTGGTTGTAGAACGCCGCAAGCGCCGGATCATACGACGGTGCGTAATAACTCGTGTTGTAGCGTCCGTCCAAACCGATCTGCATACGCAATACCTGCTTCTTCTCCACCCAAAATTCGTAGAAATAAGAGAGGTAGGCGCTGCACGTCGGAACGGGAACGACTTCCTGATTCGTGCTCCACTGCAACAATACCCTGTGGTCGAAATGGAATCCGCCGAGGCGGAAATCCTTGCGGGCATACAGACTCGTCAGACTTATCGTGCCGCCCTCCTGAGCGACCTCGGCATCGGGACCGTAATACACTTTGCCCGACACCATGCCTTGCCACGCTCCGAGCTCCAGATTCCGATCGGGAATCCGCAACGACACTTCGAAACGAGTCTCATTCTCCTTGTCGAAGGAGTTGAACCACGCATAGTGGTTCGAGAATAGGTTCTCCTGCCAGTAACCTGCCGAAAGTCGCGTCTGCGAGAATCGGCCCGAGAGGATAACCGGATGACCTCGGAACTTGGCGGTAAGCGCCACATGGGCGTTTATCGACAAATCTCCGCTCCTGTAACCCGACGGATAGAACCGGAAATCGGCCCCCCAGTCGGCGAATTTCTTGAGCTTACCGCTTATCGAGCCGTAAGCGTACCACGCCGTGCGCTTGTCCTTGGCGTATTTGCCGTCGATGTAATCGGGCAACGCGAACTGCGAATAGGCATACATGTCGATCCCGACGCCTCCGCCCAAACGCCCCACCGCGCCGTTGCGATCCCACGGCTGGGCCTCGACGAAGAAGCGGTTCGACGCCACCCTTTCGCGGATCGAATCGCACGACCGCTCGGGCGAGATATACCAGTTCTTGTAATACACCTCCTCGGTCGGAACGAACTCGCCCGCATCGTTGCGCGATCCGCGCTCGTCGACATACACGGCATACTTGTCGGTGTAGAGTTTGCTCCACGTGTTGTATTCAAAAATGTGACCAACATACACGGCCGAGAGGTCGGCCAGCGAAAAATCGTAATCGGTCACGGCCTGCAACGGTATGGCCAACGCCTGCTTCACGAAAAACGAGTTGTTGCGGTAGGAGTTCTCCGCCTCGGCCGTAGCCAGCTTCATCGGCACTCCCGACGGATGCTCGTACGTGGTGTCGGCCACGGCCCATATACCCACCACTCCGCCGTTCTCGCGCTGCTTTATGCGGTTGTTGATATATGCGGCATGGAGCGAATAACGCTTTCCCGTGTGCGAGAACGCCACCGACAGATTGTGGTTCGTCGTGCGCTGCCAGTCGTACAGACCTTTGGTTCCGCGCGCCTTGTAGCTCACGTTGAACCCCGTCGAGGGCGACACGTTGTGCGCGGTGGTTATCTCGAAATGCTCCTCGCGATAACGTTTCTGCCCCGACTCCAAATAGGTCATGTTGAGATAAGGGGTCTTCGAGTTGTAGAACGGCACGTTGTCCATTCGGTACGTATACGCGTCGTACGAGTGCGCGAAAGTGAACTCGGGACTCTTCGATCTGTCGAAATAGTTGAACGGCATGGTCGACTGGCCCAATCCGCCGAGGGTCATGTCGCCCACGCCCTTGCGATAATAGGGATAATCTATGCGCCAGTCGCGGAGCAGCGTGTCCAACGGCTGGATCTTCACGTCGTTCATGTCGCGGTCCACCATCCACATGAAATTGGGCAGCGCGCGGATCGAATCGCTGAAATAGTACGACTCCAACGGTTTGCGTATGCGTCGCGTCTTGGTCGAGTCGGGAGCCTCCTCGGCCTCACCCTCCACCGCATTTTCGTACGGATTGCTGCCGCCGAGAGCCACGTTCTGACCGTTCCGCTGCGCGCGGGCCAACGCCGACGCGTCGACCTGAGCGTACGCCCCGAGAGGCAAGGCCGCGAACACCGCCGAGACAAACACCGATATGGCCGCCGATAGTAATTTCATCCGATCTCTTTTTTCCGCGTTCGGCCCCCGCCGTTACGCCTTGCGCAGGCCGAACGCCCAACGCACCGTCGACACTATTATATACATAAGGATGACGGTCGGAACCGCATAACGCGTAAACACCGCCGCCGTCACCGCCGCGAAGGCGATGAACGAATATCGCAATTCGTTGCCATGCCATCCGAATCCCTTGAATTTCAAGGCGAACATCCTTATCGGGCTAATCAAAAGATATGCCGTCGCCACTGCGACCGCTATCACCGCCACCTTGGTCAGCGGCAGATAACCGTCCTGCGCGAGCATGCCCAGCGACAGACACAAAAGTCCGTTCGCGGGCGAGGGCAGGCCGCAAAACTCGGAGTGCTGCGTATCGTCTATATTGAATTTGGCCAGACGCAGAGCCGAGAACGCCGCCACGATCAAGGTGACGTATTGCGCCGCATCGGTCACGGCATCCGAAAAATCGAACCGCTGCGGAGCCGCGTCGTACATGCAGAACAACGCCAGCGCGGGCGCGAGCCCGAACGACACCATGTCGGCCAGCGAATCGAGCTGCAAGCCGATTGGCGACGCCGAGCCGAGCAAACGCGCGGCGAATCCGTCGAAGAAGTCGCACACCGCCGCGGCCACGACCAGCCAAAACGCCGTCGTGAAGTCGCCCGAGGTGAGCAACACTATCGCCGCGCACGATCCGCACAGCAGATTGCCCAATGTGAGCAGGTTCGGTATGGTAAAAAACTTTATCTTCATTTTTCACTAAAGATTTACCGTAATGATCGGCAAAGTTACGAATTATTTCTTATCTTTGTATATTACTAACGAATTCATTTGATTTAACTGTTATGACCGACAACACTTATTGCGTGATAATGGCAGGCGGAATAGGCAGCCGTTTCTGGCCCAAAAGCCGCCGCTCGAAACCCAAGCAGTTCCTCGACATACTCGGAACGGGCAAATCGTTCATCCGCGCCACGTTCGAGCGTTTCGCCGCCACGGTTCCCGCCGAGAACTTCTTGGTCGTCACCAACCGCAGCTATAAGGATCTGGTTTTGGAGCATATCCCCGAACTGGCCGAGCATCAGGTGCTCTGCGAGCCGATAGGCCGCAACACCGCGCCCTGCATAGCATATGCCGCCTACACGCTCCGCAAGACGTCGCCCGACGCGCGTATGATCGTCACGCCCGCCGACCACCTCATACTCAACGAAACCGATTTCCGCGCCGTCATCGAGGAGAGCCTCGATTTCGCAGGCCGGCGCGACGTGCTCATGACCGTGGGCATCAAGCCCTCGCGTCCCGACACGGGCTACGGATATATCCAAATGTCGGACGGCGAAGCGTTCAGCCGCGTGAAATGCTTCACCGAGAAACCCAACCTCGAACTGGCGCAGACGTTCGTCGAGTGCGGCGAATTCCTGTGGAACTCGGGTATCTTCATTTGGAAGGTGAGCAGCATAATAGAGGCTTTCAGCCGCCACCTGCCCGAATATCACACGCTGTTCTCGTCCATCATGGACGATCTGGCCACCGAACGCGAAGCGGCTGCCATCGAACGGGTCTTCTCGGAGTGCAAAGCCATCTCGATCGATTACGGCGTGATGGAGAAGGCCGACAACGTATACGTCCGCTGCGGCGACTTCGGCTGGAGCGACGTGGGAACGTGGGGTTCGGTCTACCAGCTCGCGCGCAAGGACCGCTATGCTAACGCCAAGTCGAACGACGGATGCTACACATACAACACACGCAACTCGATCATATCTCTGCCCGAAGGCAAAATCGCCGTAGTCAACGGTTTGAATGACTACATCGTGGTCGACACCGACGACGTGCTGATGATATGTCCGCGAAGCGAGGAGCAGAGCATCAAGAAATATATCGACGACGTGAAATTCGACAAAGGCGACCGACATATCTGACGTCGTTCGCCCGAAACGCCCTCGACCCCGACGGAATGCGCTCCGTCGGGGTCTTATTTTATCCTCGCGGCTTCGCCTTTTCGCAAAAAATCATTACTTTTGGGCTCATGATTATTATAATAGTAATACCGAACGGCATTACTAATTTTGACGGCTCGCGCCAAAGGTGCGACCCACGCAGCAGCCGAAGATAAATCGTGTCGATAACAAACAACAAACACTTATGGAACAGAACAAACACAAAGTATCGATTCCCGACAACGCCTACCGCGAACTCAAGGCGGGCGAAGAGTACGAGCCCATCATGTCGGCCGACTCCTCGCCGAAGGAAGTCACGCCCTATTCGGTCACGATGGGCATCGTCATGGCGGTGGTCTTCTCGGCCGCGGCTGCATTCCTCGGACTCAAGGTCGGTCAGGTATTCGAGGCCGCCATCCCCATCGCCATCATCGCCGTAGGCATGGGCAGCGCGCTGGGCAAGAGCAACATGCTGGGGCAGAACGTAATCATACAATCCATCGGAGCCTGCTCGGGCGTGGTGGTGGCGGGCGCGATCTTCACCCTGCCCGCGCTCTACATTCTGGGACTCGACGCGCAATTCTACCAGATATTCCTCTCGTCGCTTCTCGGCGGCATTCTGGGCATCGTGCTGCTCATCCCGTTCCGCAAATACTTCGTCAAAGATATGCACGGCAAGTATCCGTTCCCCGAGGCGACGGCGACCACCGAAGTGCTCATCTCGGGCGAAAAGGGCGGCAACCAAGCCAAGCTGCTGGCGGTGGCGGGTCTTGTCGGAGGACTTTACGACTTCGCCGTGGCCACGTTCGGCGCGTGGACCGAGGTGGTATCGACCCGCATCTGCGCGTTCGGAGCCATGTGCGCCGACAAGTTCAAGGTGGTCTTCTCGCTCAACACGGGCGCGGCCGTGCTGGGCTTGGGCTACATCATAGGTCTCAAGTACGCCGTCATCATCACGGCGGGATCGTGCCTCGTGTGGTTCCTGATCGTTCCGCTGATAGGTTACGTCGCCCCCCCCCAAGCGGCTGCGCTCTCGCCCGAGGAGATATTCGCCTCGTTCGGACGCCCGATAGGCATCGGCGGCATCGCGATGGCGGGGCTCATAGGCATCATCCGCCAGTCGAAGATCATCCGTCAGGCCGCCGCGCTGGCCGTCGGCGAACTCTCGCCCAAAAAATCGGCAGCCGTGGAAACGACCGAACGCACGCAGCGCGACCTGCCGATGAAGCTCATCCTGTCGGTTCTCATCGCCGCACTGCTCACCTCGTTCGTATTCTTCCGTTTCGGCCTGCTCGGCAACGGATTCCAGAGCGTCATCGCGCTTCTCATCGTATTCGTCATAGCGTTCCTCTTCACCACCGTTGCGGCCAACGCCATAGCCATCGTGGGCACCAACCCCGTGTCGGGCATGACGCTCATGACTCTCATCATCAGCTCGCTCGTGCTGGCGAGCATCGGACTCAGCGGAGCCGAGGGCATGACCGCCGCGCTCATCATAGGCGGCGTGGTATGCACCGCCCTATCGATGGCGGGAGGCTTCATCACCGACCTCAAGATCGGCTACTGGCTCGGCACCACGCCGCGCAAGCAGGAGGCGTGGAAATTCCTCGGCACGGTAGTGTCGGCAGCCACCGTGGCGGGCGTAATGATCGTATTGAACGACTCTTACGGCTTCGTGGGCGAGAACGCTCTCGTCGCCCCGCAGGCCAACGCGATGGCCGCCGTGATACAACCCCTCATGACGGGCGGCGAAACACCGTGGATACTCTATTTCATGGGAGCCGCGCTTGCGCTGGTGCTCACGGCCATCGGCGTTCCCGCGCTGGCATTCTCGCTGGGAATGTTCATCCCCATGTATCTCAACGCCCCGTTGGTCATCGGCGGACTCATCGCATGGTTCGTCTCGAACCGCAGCAAGGACGGAGCGTTGAACAAGGCGCGCTTCGATCGCGGTACGCTCATTGCTTCGGGATTCATCGCGGGCGGCGCCCTGATGGGCGTGGTGAGCGCGGTGCTGAACTACCTCGATTTCGACTGGAAACTGACGGGATGGGCAGAATCGAACAGCGCGGAGTGGCTCAGCCTCGCAATGTATGCCGCGCTCATCGTCTACTTCGCATGGCACACCCTGCGGGCAAGAAAGGAGGACTAAATAGAATCAACCCCCGCTTTAACATTATTAAACCGGAACTTAATATCGTTTAACTTCGATTAAATATTATTGAACATGGATTTAAAAGATAGATTTCTGAAATACGTATCGTTCGACACGCAGTCGGACGAGAACAGCGCTACGTTCCCCTCGACCGAAAAGCAGCTCGTGCTGCTCAACCACTTGGCCGACGAGATGCGAAGCCTCGGTTTGCAGGACGTCACCGTCGACAAATACGGCTACGCCATGGGTACGATCCCCGCCTCGGAGGGTTGCGAGAACGCCCCCGTCATAGGATTCATCTCGCACGTCGACACCTCGCCCGACATGAGCGGCAAAGACGTAAAACCGCATGTCATAGAGAATTACGACGGAGGCGACATCATGCTCAACGCCTCGCTCACCATGCGCGCGGCCGATTTCCCCGAGCTCCCGCTCTTCAAGGGACACACCATCATCCACACCGACGGCACCACCCTGCTCGGAGCCGACGACAAGGCGGGCTGCGCCGAGATAATGACCGCCGCCGAGTATCTCATGTCGCACCCCGAGATAAAGCACGGCAAGATCCGTTTGGGATTCACTCCCGACGAGGAGATCGGCCGCGGCGTGGACTACTTCGACGTGGAGGCCTTCGGCGCCGACTTCGCTTACACGATGGACGGCGGTTACGAGGGCGAGCTGGAGTACGAGAACTTCAACGCGGCATCGGCCACAATCGACATTCAGGGACGCAACGTGCACCCGGGATACGCCAAGGACAAGATGATAAACGCGTTGCAGGTGGCGTGCGAGCTCAATTCGCTGCTGCCCGCCGACCAACGGCCCGAGCATACCGAGGGTTACGAGGGATTCTACCACTGCGTGGGGCTGAACGGCACGGTGGAGAATGCCCGCATAAGCTACATCATACGCGACCACGACAGCGAAAAGTTCGAGCAGAAGAAAGTCTATATATGGAGCTGCGTCGATCTGTTGCAGAAACGCTACGGCAAGGATGTGCTGACGCTCACGCTGAAAGACCAGTATTACAACATGCGCAAGATGGTGGAGCCGCATCCGCACGTCATAGAGAAGGCCGAACGGGCTATGGAGATGGCCGACGTGACGCCCGTCGTGCGCCCCATCCGCGGCGGCACCGACGGCGCGCGACTCTCGTTCATGGGCCTGCCCTGCCCCAACATCTTCACGGGCGGCATGAATTTCCACGGCAAGTTCGAATACTGCTCGCTCGACACGATGCGCAAGGCGACGAACGTAATAATCAACTTGGCCCGACTCTGGGCCGAATAAAAGAGTCGTTGTCATGAACGGATTCAAAGAGATAGATCCTCGCGATCTGGGCGAGAACTTCATCGAGGCCATCGGCGGCGAATGGATGCTCATAACGGCGGGCGACCACGTGAGCCACAACACCATGACCGCCTCGTGGGGCGGCGTGGGAGTGATGTGGGGACATCCCGTCGCCACAGTAGTCATACGTCCGCAGCGTTACACGTTCCGATTCACCGAGCGGTGCGACACGCTCACCCTGTCGTTCCTCGGCAAGGAGCGTCGAGAGGCCCTCGCCTACTGCGGCTCGCACTCGGGCCGCGACGAGGATAAGATACGCAACGCGGGACTCTCGGTGGAGTTCACCGACGGCGACACGCCCGCCATAGCTCAGGCGCGGTTGGTGCTGGAGTGCCGTAAGCTGTACAGCGACGATCTGAAGGAGGATCGGTTCGTCGACCGCACGATAGTCGACCGCTGGTACCCCGAAAAGGATTTCCACAAGGTTTACGTGCTGCAAATCGTGCGGGCGTATGTTAAGGAGTAGAAGATGAACGAACACGGATACATAAGAGTCGCCGCCGCTATACCGTCGGTACGGGTGGCGGACTGCAAATTCAACGTCGACGCCATAATAGGGCTCATGCGCAAGGCGGCCGAACGCAAGGCGCGCATAGTCGTATTCCCCGAGTTGTGCGTGACGGCCTACACCTGCGGCGATCTGTTTCTGCAACCCGAGTTGCTGCGCGCGGCCGACAGGGAGTTGCGGCGCATAGTCGAGTATTCGGCCGAAGCACCCGTGACGGCGATCGTAGGACTGCCCGTCGCGGCGGGAAACGCCATATACAACTGCGCCGCGGTAGTGTCGCAGGGCGAGATAGTCGGCGTGGTGCCCAAGTGTTTCATCCCCAACTATTCGGAATTTTACGAGGCGCGTTGGTTCGAATCGGGGATGAAAGCGCCGTGCGACGAGGTGACGATAGCGGGACAAAAGGCCCCGTTCGGCGTCGACCGACTCTTCAAGCTGAACGGCGTGGGATTCGGCATAGAGATATGCGAGGATCTGTGGGCGCCCGTGCCGCCGTCGCTGCACAAGGCTTTGGGAGGCGCGGAGCTGCTTTTCAACCTCTCGGCGTCGCCCGAGGTGATAGGCAAGCACGACTATCTGGTCGATCTGGTCCGTCAGCAATCGGCCCGCACCTCGTCGGCCTACATATACGTCTCGGCGGGATTCGGCGAGTCGTCGACCGATCTGGTCTTCGCAGGCAACGGAATCGTCGCCGAAAACGGCGCGACGATAGCCTGCGCCGAGCGGTTCGACATGGGCGAACAATACATCGAGGCCGACATCGACATCGAATATCTGCGTACGCAACGTCGCCGTCGCAACACTTACGCCGCCGACGGATGCCTGCCCGAATATCGGGTAGCGGAGATCCGCCAAGACGCGCCCGCGGCCGACGACATAAACCGCCGCGTCGATCCCATGCCGTTCGTGCCGCACGACAAGGCCGACCGCCGCCGCCGTTGCGAGGAGATATTCGCGATACAGACCCACGGATTGGCCAAGCGCCTCGCGCACACGGGGTGCCGCTGCGCCGTAATAGGCATATCGGGAGGTCTCGATTCAACCCTCGCGCTGCTCGTCGCCGTGCGCACGTTCGACAAGCTGAAACTCGACCGCAAAGGCATAATCGGCATAACGATGCCCGGGTTCGGCACCACGGACCGCACCTACAACAACGCCGTGACCCTGATTCGCGAGCTGGGGATAACTCTGCGCGAGATACCCATCGCGGCGGCCTGCCGACAGCACTTCGCCGACATAGGATTGCCCGAGGGCGACCGCTCGGTGACATACGAGAATTCGCAGGCGCGCGAGCGCACGCAGATATTGATGGACGTGGCCAACATGGAGGGCGGAATGGTGGTCGGCACGGGCGACTTGAGCGAACTCGCGCTCGGCTGGGCCACCTACAACGGCGACCACATGTCGATGTACGGCGTGAACTGCTCGGTGCCCAAGACCCTCGTGCGCCACATGGTGGAGTGGGTCGCGTCGACCGAGGAGAACGAGGCCGTGCGCGCCGCGCTGCTCGACGTGGCCGCCACGCCCGTGAGTCCCGAGCTGCTGCCCGCCGACGAGAACGGTGAGATAGCGCAGAAGACCGAGGATCTGGTAGGCCCATACGAATTGCACGATTTTTACCTCTACAACTTCGTGCGGCAGGGATTTTCGCCCGCCAAGATACTTTTCCTCGCCGAAAAAGCGTTTGAAGGGAGATACGACCGAGCGACGATGATTAAATGGCTGCGAACCTTTTTCCGCCGCTTCTTCGCCCAGCAGTTCAAACGTTCGGCCCTGCCGGACGGCCCCAAGGTGGGCAGCGTGTCGCTCTCGCCACGTGGCGACTGGCGCATGCCGTCGGACGCCTCGTCGGCGCTGTGGCTCGCCGAATGCGAAAAATTGGAGTAATGCCGCCGACGGCGGAGAAAAAACTTATAAGCGATGAAACCTAATAAATTATCGATTACTACCCTATTGTGTTGCTTGGCGACCCTTTTCGCGGGCAATGTGCGAGCGCAATCGCTGCAAAGCCTGCTTAAGATGTTCGGAGGTTCGAAAACCGAACAAAAAGCGGAACCGAAAACGGAGATTCCCTCGACCGAGCAGTTGCAGGGACGGTGGGTATACAATGCCGCGGATATGATATACACGGGCGACAGCGCGATAGCCTCCGTGGCGGTGGCGTCGGCCAAGACGCAGCTGCCCGCGGTAGTCGAGAAATCGGGGCTCGTCGCGGGACGCGACTACATAGAGATAGGCAACGACGGCACGGCACGGCTCGTAAGCGGCGAACGTTCGGGCTCGGTCTCGTACAGCTATCAGCCTCGGGACGGCCGAATGCACGTCGGGATGGAACATGGCGGAAAGAGAGTATCGTTGACGGCCCGAGCGGAGCTCGTCGACGGCAACCTGCGAATAATGTTCGATGCGGCGCAGCTCGTGGCCGAAGCCGAGAAACATTCTGCCTCGCTTAAAGAGAACACCTATTTTCAGATGTTGAAAACCATGACCGAAAAGTACCCGGGGATAATGATCGGGGCGGTATTCGCGAAATAGAACGACAAAGCGCTGTTCGAGAACTTCGGACAGCGCTTATTGTTTTAAGATTGCGAGTCGTAGCCTGCGGAGGGTGCGATAGCGAGCCTCCGCGGGGCGAGGCTACGGCTCGCGCGGCTCCGAAGAGCCGCGGTTATACTTTCTATTTTATATACACCTCCAACAGATCGGCTTTGCCGCTCAGCTCCACCGAGTCGGCCTCGGCGGGGATCATCACCAGATCCAAAGGACCTATATGCTCCGACGCGTCGCCCATCTTGACCGTCGCTTCGCCGCGCGCGCAGATGTAGAGCACGAACGAATCGAGCGACATATAATCCTTCTCGCACGTACCGTCCAACGAGATGATGTTGGTGGTGAAATAGGGACAGTCGACCATGCCGACCGACTCGTTAGTCTTGGGAGAATACTTGATGTGGCACGCCTCGCCGTCGCGCGAGAAGTCGATGGCATCGACGGCCAGAGCGGTATGCAACTCGCGCGAACGCCCCTCGGCATCGGTGCGGTTCCAGTCGTAAATGCGGTAGGTAATATCCGAAGTCTGCTGGATCTCCAGCACCTCGATACCCTTTCCGAGCGCATGGACCGTGCCTGCGGGGATGAAGAAGACGTCGCCCGCCTTGACCTCCACGCGATTCAGAATCTCGGGCAGACGGTCCTCGTTCACGGCGGCTATATACTGCTCGCGGGTGATGGCGGGATCCTTGAATCCCACATAGAGCGCAGCTCCCGCCTCGCAATCCACCACATACCACATCTCGGTCTTGCCGTACGAATCGTGTCGCTCGGCAGCCAGTTCGTCGTCGGGATGCACCTGCACCGAGAGAACGTCGTGACAATCGAGACTCTTGACGAGCAGCGGGAAGGTGTGTCCGTAACGGTCGTAAACCTTGTCGCCGATCAAATTGCCCATATAGACCTCGATTATCTCCTCCAGATTGTTGCGCTTCAGAAAGCCGTTCGCCACCACCGAGACGTCGCCCGCCACGGCCGACAGCTCCCAGCTCTCGCCGTAAGCCTTTTGAGGATCGATACTAGCGGCTTTGCCGGCCTTGGCCGTCGCAAGCAACTCTTTGCCGCCCCACAGCCTCTCCTTAAGGCGAGGGACGAATTTTACGGGATATAGCATACTATCTTAAAATATCTTGAATCAACAGTTAATCGAACAATGCCTCCACGCGGGCCAAAACATCGTCGGCCGAAGCGTCGAGCGGGAAAACTATGTCGGGTTTCAGCTCGAACACCTCGCGGTCGGCCTTGAAACGCTTCTCGCCCGCACCCGTGATATTCAACATCACGGTGGCGTCGGGATCGATGCGTCCCGCCTCGACCTCCTTGATGAGCGACGCGGTAGCCACGGCGGCGGCGGGATGGATGTCGACGCCCTCCGTCTCCTCGAAGATTCGCGCCGCCTTGCGCGCCTGCGCGTTCGTAACCACCAGAACATTGCCGTCGGTCGCCTTCAAGGCATCGAACAGACCGCCCTTTATGCCGTAAGGAGGCTTGCGGTTAGACAGCACCTTAGCGTCGATTATCGAGGCGTCGCGGCGGGCTTTGTCGGCATCGTACGGCAGCAAAGCGCGGGAATCGGCGCGCCAAGCGTCGTACATGGGCACGAACGGAGCGTTCTGCGACACCATCAAACGCATGGTGTTGTCGCCGTAAGAGCCGTCCTCGATAAGGCGCATGTTGGCCTCCCAAGCCGCAATGGCGCCCGTGCCGCTGCCCACGGCCTGAAAATAGTAGTCGGGGATGCGGCCGATGGTGGTCACGGCCGACAGCACGGTGGTAGCCATGCCGTCGCGACGCGCCACGTTCTTGGCGCCGCCCTCGGCATAGAACTTAGGCGATTTGAGCAGCATGTCGCCCAGACGGATGGCGTCGAAGTAATCGCCGCCCTTCTCGCATGCGATGAGTTTCACGCACGGTTCGAGCGGTTTCTCGAACCACATGGCCGACAGATTGTCGGCGGGTACCGACAACAGCAGACGGATATTGTTCTCGGAGCACACCTTGGCGAACGCGCGGGCCGTGTTTCCCGCCGAAGCGACCACGAGGATACGATCCTCGTCGCTCTTGGCGCGACCGCACACACTGTAAGCCTCGGTCTCCTTGAACGAACAGGTGGTCATGCCCGCGCCGCGCTCGGGGCAATAGCCGTTGAGCGTTATGTAGAGATTGCGAAGCCCCAGACGTTCGCCGAGTCCTTTGCTGCGATAGGTGACGGGAGCGGCCGAGCCTTTCAGCATACGGTTCACGGGCAGCCAGTCGCAGAATTTGTAAAGGCCGTAATCGTCCTCCTTAACGCCGAGTTTCTTGCATTTGTAAACGGCTCTGACAAGCGACGGTTCGTCGCATTCGCGATATTCGAGAGTCCATCCCGTGTCCGCAAACTCATCGCCCGTGGCCACGCACATGAGCGAATAGGCGGTAGCTTCAATATTCTCCATTCGAGTAGTATATGACGTTATTAATTTTCCGAAATGCAAATTTAGCAATTTTACGGCAAACCAATATTGTTGTAAGTATAATTTTGTACATTTGTACTTAAGTATGATAATCTGAAGAAACCTATAAAACCGTTCGACATGAAACGAATATTACTTTGCGCCGCCATGTGCGTCGCCGCGCTGAGCGTTTCGGCTCAGCAAAAGGACTGGGCCCAATTCGGACGTTACGCCGAGGCCAACGCCAAACTCGCCTCGGCGCCCGACGTGGTGTTCATGGGCAACTCCATCACCGACAACTGGGCGCGCATGGACCCCGATTTCTTCACGAAGAACAACTTCGCGGGCCGCGGAATCAGCGGACAAACATCGTCGGAGATGCTCGTGAGATTCCGCCGCGACGTCATAGACCTGCACCCCAAGGCGGTGGTGATACTCTCGGGAACCAACGACGTGGCGCAGAACAACGGCTACATATCGCCCGAAAACACGCTGGGCAACATCATATCGATGTGCGAATTGGCCAAGGCGAACGGCATAAAGGTAATCCTCTGCTCGGTGACGCCCACGTCGGTATTCGGATGGAGACGCGAGATAGAACCCGCGCAGAAGATTCGCGATCTGAACAAGCTCATAAAGGCTTACGCCGAGCAGAACAAGATCCTCTATCTCGACTACTACCCCGCCCTGACCGACGAAAAGGGCGGTCTGCCCGCCAAATGGAGCAACGACACGTGCCATCCCAACTTGGAGTGCTACCGCGCGGTAATGGAGCCGATGGTATGCGAAGCGATAGGCAAAACGCTGAAAGGCAAGCGGGCGAAGAATCTTTATCTGCCCGCGGAGACGAAATAAACGGTTCGGAGAACCGTGCGGGCCGCAGCCTCGCCCCGCGGAGGCCCGCAAATATCACATACGTTCATTCGCGTGCTCCACAGGCTGCCACCCGAAAACAGAAACGGAGAGTTACACTATGGTAACTCTCCGTTTTCGATTCGGGCACTCGACCGTCAGATAATCTTGTCCAGCGAATCCAATGTTTTGCGGATCTCCGATTCGGGGACTTCGTAATCGACCAGATTGTTTTCGAAGTACTGTTCGTAAGCATACAAGTCGATCATGCCGTGGCCCGAGAGGTTGAACAGGATGGTCTTCTCCTTGCCCTCCTCCTTGGCGCGTTTCGCCTCGCGAACGGCCACCGCTATGGCGTGCGTCGACTCGGGCGCGGGGATTATGCCCTCGCTCTTGGCGAACATCATACCCGCCGCGAAAGTCTCTAACTGCGGCATCGACTGCGCCTCGATAAATCCGTCCTTATAGAGCTGACTCACGATGGGACCCGCGCCGTGGTAGCGCAGACCGCCCGCATGAATGTCCGACGGCTGGAAATTGTGCCCCAACGTATACATGGGCATCAAAGGGGTCATGCCCGCCGTATCGCCGAAGTCGTATTGGAACTCGCCGCGAGTGAGCTTCGGGCACGAGGCCGGCTCCACCGCGATCACGCGCGTCTTCTTGCCCTCGCACAGGTTGCGACGCAGGAACGGGAATCCGATGCCCGCGAAGTTCGAACCGCCGCCGAAGCATCCGATCACGATATCGGGATCGTCGCCCGCCATCTCCATCTGACGCAAAGCCTCCTCGCCTATGACGGTCTGGTGCAGAAGCACGTGGTTCATCACGCTGCCCAAGCAGTAACGCGTGGTCTCGCCGTGAGCCAGCGCGATCTCCACCGCCTCCGAGATGGCTATGCCGAGGTTGCCCGAGCAGTCGGGATCGGCGGCGAGGATATCGCGGCCCGCCTGCGTGGTGGTGCTCGGCGAGGGAATCACATCGGCGCCCCATGCGTTCATCAAGAGTTTGCGATAGGGCTTCTGGCGGTAGCTCACCTTGACCATATAGACGCGCAGATCGATATTGAAGTACTGGCAAGCCAAAGCCATCGCGCTGCCCCACTGTCCACCTCCCGTCTCGGTCGAGAGGTATTTTATACCCTGCTTGGCGTTATAGTAGGCTTGAGGGATCGCCGTATTGGGCTTGTGAGAACCTGCGGGCGATACGCCCTCGTTCTTGAAATAGATCTTGGCGGGGGTATCGAGCAGCTTTTCGAGATTGCGCGCGCGAACCACGGGGGTCGGTCGCCAGATCTTATACAGATCCTGAACCTCGTCGGGAATCTCGATGTAACGCTCCGTCGACATCTCCTGCTTTACCAGCTCCTCGCCGAAGATGCGGTTCATGGCCTCGGCCGTAACGGGTTTCTTGGTGCGCGGATCGAGGGCGGGCAGAGGCTTGTTGGGCATGTCGGCCACGATGTTGTACCATGCCTTCGGCATCTCGCTCTCGGGCAATACGAATTTCTTTGTTTCCATCACCTTTTTACTTTAATGCAAGTATACAAAAAAAGGCCATCGCTCGTACGAACAATGGCCTTCGAATATCCTTTCACGCATATCAACATGCAATCGCAACGTCATTGTTCCTTATCAACAATGAGTGCCACCACATGTTATGTATATTGCGAGTCATTTTTTCTGTTCTTTGATGCAAATATAACGATAATTTTTCAATCTACGTCGTTTTCGCACATTTTTTTCGGTCAACCGCACATTTTTTTACAACAAACGTCGGTTCGTTCGATATGAGCGGCGAACCGACGTCGTCGTCATGCGATGTCGAATCGCTATTTGGTCGCGAACTTCAGGCCGTCGAGCTTGTTCCACTCGCCGCGCGTGAAGTCGGGAACCGCAACGGGCATGCTGTTATGCTTGGCCGAAGTCGCCGACAACTCGCCGATGCAAGACCACTCGGCTGCGTCGTAAACATCCTGATCGAGCGGCAGACCGTTCTGCAAGCAATAGATCAAACGGTAGTCCATCACGAAGTCCATACCGCCGTGGCCGCCCACCTGCTTGGCCTTCTCCTCGATCTCGCGGTGGATGGGGTGCTTGTAGGCCTCCAGTACAGCATTATAAACGTCGGGCGACACGAAGCCGTGGGGATCGAGACTCGCGCCCTCGGGCAACACATCGGCGGGAATCTGGCCCGGCATGAAGGTGAAGCCGCTGATGGGATACTTGTTGGCGAATCCGAGCGAACCCGTCAACTGGTAGAGACGGTTGTAGGGACGCGGAGTGTAGACGTTGTGCTGGATCTCGATGGTCTGTCCCTTCTCGGTCTTCACGAGGGTGACGATGTGGTCGCCGTTGGCGAACTCGGTCGCCCCCATCTTCTCCTTGGCCTTGGCCAAACCGCACACCGACTTGGTGTCCATCGAAACCAGATGGGTCAGACGGTTGCCGCGGTGGATGTTGAGAGCCTGACAGCAGGGACCGAAGCCGTGGGTGGCATATACGTCGCCGCCATGCTTCTGGTTGAAGTCCAGACGCCAGTTGTTGTGATAGTCGTCCCAGTAATCCGACAGATTGTGGATATAGGCGCCCTCGGCATGCACGATCTCGCCGAAAAGGCCCTGCTGAGCCATATTGAGGCAGGTAAGCTCGAAGAAGTCGTAAACGCAGTTCTCGAGCATCATGCAATGGCGGCGCGTACGCTCCGAGGTGTCGACCAACTGCCAGCACTCGGCCACGTTGATCGCGGCGGGAACCTCCACGGCCACGTGCTTGCCGTGCTCCATGGCGTAAACGGCCAAAGGCACGTGGTTCAGCCAGTCGGTGGCTATATATATAAGGTCTACGTCGTCGCGCTCGCACAACTCCTTATAGGCCTCGGGACCCACATACTCGTCGGCCTTCGGACGGCCCGCGTCCGTCAGCATGTTCTGGCACTTGGCCACGTTAACCTCCTCAAGATCGCAGAGGCCTTTGATCTCAACGCCGTCGATATGGGTGAAACGGTTCACCGCGCCGGGACCGCGCATACCGAGTCCGATGAAGCCCACGCGAACCACGGGAATGGGATCGGCGGCGAAACCGAGCATCGACTCCTGCCCCGCGGCGCGCGCAGGCTCGTCGAATACGATCATTCCGTCCTTGATCTTGTAATTGTCGCCCGATACGGTCGAACCGCACGAGTCGCAGCAGCCCTGCGCCGCGAAGCCCGCAAGCAAAGCCGCGCACAGAACGAATAAACGATTTATCTTCATAAGCATTTAAAATATATTAGGTAGTCAGTTATTTTCGGGGGCGGCCTCGTCGTCGGCAAGGGCATGCTTGCCGTAATTGTAACCGTAATGGTCGAACAACTCGGCCAAATGATGCAGACGCTTCACGAACGACTCGTAATTCTTGTTGGGGTAGCTCCAACCCACCTCTGCGATGGCGCTCAAGCGCGGCAAAGCCATGTATTGCGCGTGGTCATACTCCGAGATATACTCGGTCCAAAGGTTGCCCTGCACGCCGAGGATATATTTGCGCTCCTCGTCGCTCAGTTTGTCGTAAGGATCGAGCGAGTATGTCTTCTCCACGGGGAGGTAGCCGCCGATCGAAAGAGGCTCGTTAGCGGTGTCGCGGCTCTGGTAGTAGTCGAGGTAGCAGTTGGTGTTGGGCGACATAATGACGTGGTTGCCCTGCTTGGCGGCCTTGATGCCGTACTGCGGACCGCGCCATGCCATAACCGTGGCGCTCGGCGTAACGCCGCCTTCCAGAATCTCGTCCCAACCGATGATCTTGCGGCCGTGGTCGTTGAGGAACTTCTCCACGCGAGCCGTCACGTACGACTGCAACTCGGCCTCGTTCTTAAGTCCTTCGGTCTTGATGCGCTTTTGGCAATCGGGACACTTACGCCACACCGTCTTGGGGCACTCGTCGCCGCCGATGTGGATATACTCCGACGGAAAGAGATCCATGACCTCGGTGAGCACATCCTCCAAAAATTCGAACGACCGCTCTTTGCCCGGGCATATCACGCGCTCGTCGATACCCCACCACGTCAGCACCTCGTACTGCTCGCCCGTACACCCCAGCTCGGGATAGGCGGCCAACGCGGCTACCGAGTGGCCCGGGATCTCGATCTCGGGAATCACGGTAATGAATCGGTCGGAGGCGTACTTGACCACGTCGCGCACCTCGGCCTGAGTGAAATATCCGCCGTACGGCTTGCCGTCCTGCCCCTCGTTGCGGCCCACGGGCGACGATTTGCGGACGCTGCCTATTTCGGTGAGTTTGGGATATTTCTTTATCTCGATGCGCCAGCCCTGATCCTCGGTCAGGTGCCAGTGGAACTTGTTGATCTTGTGCATCGCCAATATGTCGAGCGTCTCCTTGAGATCCTGCACGCTGAAGATGTGGCGTCCCATGTCGAACATGAATCCGCGATAGGCGAAATAGGGTTTGTCATCGATCGTGCACACGGGAATCTCCACGCGACGCTCGCCCTCGAACTCGAACGCCTCGGAGGGAATCATCTGACGGAGGGTCTGGAACGCATAGAACACGCCGTTGGCTTTCGACGCATATATATCTATATGATGGGGGCGCACCTCCAAACGGTACTGCTCGTCGCCCATGCTCTCGTCCTCCCGAACATTCACGACGTTGCGTTTGGCGCCGCCGAGGTTGCCGCCGTCGGCGACCTTGAGCATCGTGACGCCCAGCGTCTCCTCCATCACGTCGCGCCACAGATCGACGGCTTTGTCGATATTCTCGGGCTCGAAGTAGAGCACGACAGAAGTCGTGGGCTTAAGCACGAATGCCCCCTCGCCCGCCACGACCTTCTCGGGCAGAGGAATAACGTCGATATTGCCGTCGGTGGCTATCAACTTTCCGCACGAAACGAGCGCCAACACGCCCCAAGCGGCGCAGACGGTCACTATTTTTGCGATATTCATAGGTTTATGACAATTTAATTCAGGGTAAAATTAGTGCTTTTGAAACTCCGGTCCAAATAAAACGATCTTTTTTTACGGATAATTCACAATTCGGCCGTTTCGCTTGACCGAATGAAAAATTTGTGCTATATTTGCGCTACGGTTCCGCATTTGAAACTTCATTCTAAATGAGAAACTACACCGACCCATGCAAACCGAAAAGACAAAATACAACATACCCATACTGGCCAAAGGCATGGAGTTGCTGGAGATCGTGTCGCAATATCCGCAGGGACTGACCCTCGCGGAGCTCATAGCCAAGACCGACACTCCCAAGACTTCACTATACCGCATCCTCTGCTCGTTCGCCGAGCAGGGATATCTCGTAAAAGATGAGGTAACGGCGCGATTCTCGCTCACGCACAAGATATTCGGCATGGCCATGTCGTCGATAGGCGGGCCGTCGCTGCTCGAATACGCATACGACCCCATGCGAAGATTGCGCGACCGATTGTCGGAGACGGTGGTGGTCGGAACGCTCACCGAGGATCGGATCGTCATTCTCGACCAAATCATCGGCTCGCACCACTTCTGTTTTACCGTAAAGCCCGGGATGAGCGTGTGCCTCCACGCCTCGGCGCCAGGGAAAGCCATAACGGCTTTCATGGACGAACACGAACGCAGCCTTATGCTCAAAAAGATAGCATACACCCGTTACAACGACAACACGATAGCTTGCGAGAGCGATTTTCTCGCCCAGCTCGACCTCGTGCGGCAGACGGGTTACGCGCTCGATTTGGGCGAGGAGCTGGCGGGAGTGCGCTGCATCGGGGCGCCGATATTCAACCGTTACGGCAAGGCCGTGGCGGCGGTGTGGATCACGGGGCCCGAGGGACGCATACCCGACGAGACGATCCCATCGCACGGCGGAGCGATCATCGACTGCGCCGACGAGATATCGCAGAAACTCGGATACATGAAGATGTAGAGATATGAAACGATTATTGAAATTGCTGCCTGCCGTCACAGTCCCCGCGCTGCTGTTGTGCGCCGCGATGCAGCCGCGCGGCGCGAAACCGCTCTACACGGTCGACATAGCCGTCACCGACGACGGATACGTATTGACGGCCGACAAAGGGAGTTCGGAACTGTCGATGATCGACCGCGACGGCGCGAAGCAGGCTGCGTGGAGTTTCGAGCGGAAGCCGACGGGCGTAATCGTAAAGGGCGGAGACGCATATGTGACGTCGAGTTACGAAGAGGGATACATAAGCAAAATAGATCTCGGCGAACGGTCGATCGTCTACACCCGCCCGACGGGAATGGGTGCGTGCGCCCCCGTGTCGAACGCCGACGGCAGCATAATATACGTTTGCAACCGTTACAAGGCGACCGTGAGCGAGGTGGATGCCAGCACAGGCGACGTGCTTCGGACCGCGAAAGTTTTGCGCGAGCCGTGCGCCGCCGCGCTGACGCCCGACGGACGATATCTGTACGTGAACAATTTCCTGCCCGCGGGACGCGCCGACGAGGATTACGTGGCGGCGGCGGTGTCGATCATAGACTGCGACAATTTCAAGAATATAAAGGATATAAAGCTGAGCAACGGAAGCAACGCTTTACATGGAATAGCATGTTCTCCCGACGGCCGTTACGTATTCGTATCGCACAACCTCGGCCGTTTTCAGATACCTACATCGCAACTTCAGCAGGGATGGATGAACACCAACGCAGTCAGCGCGATAGATGCCGAGAAACAGGAGCTCGTCGGTTCGATGCTCATGGATGAATCCGACCGCGGCGCGGGAGGCATTTGGGACGTGGCGTGCAACGGCGAATATCTCGTCGCGTCGCACTCGGGAACCCACGAGATAAGCATCGTCGACTATCGGGCCATGATCGAGAGGCTCGCCGCCTACCCCACGCCCGAGAAACTCGATTACGACCTCTACTTCATGCGCGACATACGCCGCCGCATGGACGTGGCGGGCAACGGCCCGAGGAAAATGGCTCTCAAGGACGGAAAAATATATCTGCCGACATACTTTTCCGACACGCTCAACATAATCGACCTCGCGACTCGCGAGGCCGAGATCATAGCCTGCAACCCCATGCGCGAGGAGTCGGCCGCGGATACGGGCGAGAGAGCGTTCAACGACGCGGCGCACTGCTACCAGAACTGGCAGTCGTGCAACGGATGCCACCCGAGCGACGGGCGCACCGACGGCATGAACTGGGACTTGATGAACGACGGGATAGGCAACCCGAAGAACTGCAAGAGCATGCTGTACTGTTTCCAAACGCCGAAGTGCATGATATCGGGGATACGCGATTCGGCAGCTTTGGCTGTGCGCGCGGGATACAAGTTCATACAGTTCTTCGACATTCCCGAACGGACGGCGCAATGCGTCGACGAATATCTGCGCACGCTCGAACCGCTGCCCAGCCCCTACTTGGTCGACGGACGACTGTCGGACAAAGCTCGCGCGGGACGCAAGGTATTCGAGAAGCACGGTTGCGCCGAGTGCCACTCGGGCCCCTACTACACCGACATGAAGATGCACCGCATAGGCGACGACATAGAGTTTGAGGAGGGTTGGGACACCCCCACCCTTTGCGAGACGTGGCGCACGGCGCCATATCTGTTCGACGGCCGCGCCGCGACGATGGAGGATGTCTTCCTCGTACATAAGCACGGAATCGAGGGCAAGATATCGCAAAAGGATGCTGAAGCGTTGGCCGAATATGTAAATTCGTTGTAAGAATGACACGCAAAGACTACCGTATATATCGCACCTGCGAGACGGATTTCGATCGAGCCGCAGCCGAGTTGGCCGACCGCGCCGCGACGATGGAGGATGTCTTCCTCGTACATAAGCACGGGATCGAGGGCAAGATATCGCAAAAGGATGCTGAAGCGTTGGCCGAATATGTAAATTCGTTGTAAGAATGACACGCAAAGACTACCGTATATATCGTACCTGCGAGACGGATTTCAATCGAGCCGCAGCCGAGTTGGCCGACCGCGCCGCAGCGGACGGAGGGACGATATTGAGAATCGTATTTTTCGGATATGCGACCGATAACGACGATCATATCGCCCGGCGCGACACGGCTCGCCGAATATGCGCCGAGCGATTCGGCGCGGAGGGTCCTCTCGTCGGGTTCATAGCCCAAAAGCCGCTGCGCAGCAGCCTCGCGGCCGAGGCGACCGTGCTCGCGGAGCCGTCGAATATCGTTCGGCACGAAGACTACACCGTGATAGACGGCCGCGAGATCGTATCGGGCGAGCTGCAAGCCGACCTCACGCTCGACATAGGCAGGCAGGCCGACGCCGTATTTCGCCGCATGGCCGAGATTCTCGCGGCCGAGGGATTCGCGGCGACCGACATCGCGCGGCAGTGGAACTACATAGAGCGGATAACGCGCATGGCCCCCGAAGGGCAGCATTACCAGATGTTCAACGATGCGCGCAGCCGATTCTACGACCGTTGCGAATGGCCCGACGGCTACCCCGCCGCCACGGGCATAGGCGCGCGAACGGGCGGAGCCTCGGTGATGTTCGACGCCGTGCGCGAAGCGGAGACCGACATTCCGATAGACAATCCGTTGCAGGTGGCGGCGCACGCCTACTCGCAGAAGGTGTTGATCGACAGACCCGAGAACCGCGGCAAAACCACGCCTAAATTCGAGCGCGCCCGCTACATAGCCGACCGAGGCGAGGCCGCGATCTACATTTCGGGCACCGCCGCGATACGCGGCGAGGAGAGTTGCCGCAGCGACATCGCGGAACAGACCGCCATGACGATGGACAACATCGAAACGCTCGTCGGCGGGGAGAATCTCGCCCGTCACGGGGTTGCGGCATCCGACAAGCCAGATTACGCTCTGTTGCGGGTATACATCAAACGCGACGGCGACGCGGAGGAGGCGGAGCGTTGGATGAAAGAGAACTACCCCCGCACCCCGACGCTCTATCTCTCGGCCGATATATGCCGCGAGGAGCTGTTGGTGGAGATAGAGGGAATTGCGCGCCCGAAAAAATAGGCTGTTCGCCGACAGCGGAGGTGTGCGACAGCAGTCCGCCGCGCGGGGTGGCGGCGAACTGCCGACTTCGACGAGCGATGTCGAAATTTCAAGATCATAAAACACTAAGACCGAAATAAAACAGCGACGACATGAAAACCGAAATCTTCATTTTATCGGCGATTATCTGGGCCGCGACGGCCCGAGCGCAAATCACGCCCGAGCAGGCGCAACGCATGCGCACGGAGGCTGAAACGGAGTACTTCGACATCCGCTCGGTGCGCAGCGCATACGACGATTTTCGCCGCAACCCCGACTACGACGCCGAACGTTACGCGGAGAAGCTCCGCGAGTTGGAGAGCCTTTGCGCATCCGACGCGGATGCCGACAAGGAGCGGATAATAGAGCTCAAACGCGAGATTCTGCTGTCGAATCCACTTTTGGACGACGCCAAGATCATCGTGGGCCGCTATCGCCTCGGCGACGATCGGGCGCGTCGGGTATGGGCGCCCGCGCTCGGCACGCAGGACAACAACTGGTCGAATCAGTCGTCGGCGTCGCGCAGCGGTTTCGACGCCGAGATAGCCGAATTGAGCGACCTGCGAGGCGAGGTGAAGAGCCGAACGATATACAAACCCTCGAACGGATCGTCGGTGACCGATCTGCTGCTGCACTGGGACGGCGAACGCATCCTCTTCACCGCGGCGGACGAAACGGGCCGTTGGAGCGTATACGAGGTGCGGCGCGACGGCACGGGTCTGCACAAGGCCATCACTGTCGACGAGCCCGATCTGGAGTTTTTCGACGCCGCCTACATGCCGAGCGGCCGCATCATCGCCATGAGCAACATCGGTTATCAAGGCGTGCCGTGCGTGAACGGCTCGGACCAAGTGGGCAACATGATTGCGTACGAGCCTGAAACGGGCGAGATGCGCCGCATGACGTTCGACCAAGACGCCAACTGGCATCCGCGCGTGATGAACAACGGACGCCTGATGTACGTGCGCTGGGAGTACACCGACCTTACGCACTACTACTCGCGTTTCGTCATGCACGCCAACCCCGACGGCACCGAAACCAAAGCGTTGTACGGCAGCGGAGGATGGTTCCCCAACAGCATTTTCGACATACAGCCCCTGCCCGACGGCAACAACACCTTCGTCGGCATCATATCGGGCCACCACGGCATAGCGCGCTCGGGACGTCTCATACTCTTCGACCCCTCGCGCGGGCGCAAGGAGACGCAAGGCATGATTCAGGAGATGCCCTTCAGCAAACGGCCCATCGTGCCGATCATCAAGGACGAGCTGGTGAACGACGTATGGCCGCAGTTCATAAAGCCCTACCCCGTGAGCGACAAGTATTTCCTCGTGTCGGCCAAGCTGACCCCCGAATCGCTGTGGGGAATATATCTGGTCGACGTATACGACAACATGACCCTTTTGGCAGAATACGAGGGCGAGGGTCTCATCAACCCCATAATCGTCGGCAAGCGTCCCACGCCGCCCGTTATTCCCGACCGAATAAAGCGCGGCGACAAGGAGGCGACGGTATTCATTCAGGACATATATCAAGGCGAGGGTCTGCCGCAGGTTCCCGTCGGCACGGTGAAGAAGTTGCGCGTATTCGCCTACGAGTACACTTACGTCGATTCGGCATCGGATCACATCGCGCAGGGCATCCAGAGCGGATGGGACATAAAGCGCAACTTGGGCGAAGTGGATGTGGAACCCGACGGATCGGCAATATTCAAGATACCCGCCAACACCCCCGTATCGTTCCAACCGCTGGACGACGAGGGCCGCGCCATACAATGGATGCGAAGCTGGGTTACGGCCATGCCGGGCGAGGTGGTGTCGTGCGTGGGCTGCCACGAGGACCAGAACTCGATCCCCGTGCCAAAACGAGTGGCGGCATCGACCAAATCGCCGTCGGCGTTGCAGACGCCCGAGGGCGGCGTGCGTCCCTTCACGTTCGATCTGGAGATTCAACCCATCCTCGACCGCAATTGCGTAGCGTGCCACAATGCCGACGGCGTCAAGCCCGACTTCGGCGGAGGCAAAAAGGTGGCCGACGCCCCGAGCCGCTCGGCCGCGTCGGGCAGACTCGACCTGTCGCAAAGTTATCTCAATCTGCACCCGTACGTCAACCGTCAGGGTCCCGAAGCCGACATTTATGTGATGAAGCCGTACGAATACCACGCCTCGACGAGCGAATTGGTGCGGATTCTCAAGGGCGGACATCACGGCGTACGCCTCACCGACAAGGAGTGGCGCGCGATATACAACTGGATCGATTTCAACGCTCCCTGCCACAGCCGTTTCGTATACAACAAGGTCGCCTACTGCCCCACCGACCAATACAGCCGCCGCATAGAGTTGGCGAACAAATACGCCGACGGCGCAGGCGTGGAGTGGCAGCGCGAGATAGACGACTATGCCGAGTATCTGCGTTCGCATCCGCAACCCGCGGCCGAGCGCGACGAGAGCAAACGCCCCGAATACAAGGATGCCCGAACCAAACGTTTCCCCTTCACGGCCGAGCAGGCCAAGGAGATGGCGGAGCGTTACGGCCAAACGCGCCGCACGATAGAGTTGTCGCCCGAGGTGAAGATGACATTCGTGCGCATACCAGCAGGCACGTTCGTAATGGGTAACAACCGTCGCGGCGCGGGCAACGCCCCCGAGAGCGTTGTGAAGATCGACCGTCCGTTCTGGATGTCGGAGACCGAAGTGACCAACCGACAGTACAACACCGTCGACCCGACTCACGACAGCCGTTACACGGCCCAGTTCTGGAAAGACCACGTCGGTCCCGGGTACGCCGCCAACCGTCCCGACCAACCCGTGACCCGCATAAGCTGGAATCAGGCGGCGGAGTTCTGCCGCGCGATAGGCGAACGCTGCGGAGTGAAGGCCGCGCTGCCCACCGAGGCGCAATGGGAGTGGGCATGCCGCGCAGGCAGCGACACCGATTTCTGGTTCGGCGATCTGAACAGCAATTTCGCCCGCGCCGAGAACTTGGCCGACCGTTCGCTGCGTAAGATGGCTGTGTCGGGAATCGATCCGCAGCCCGTGCCCGAAAACAGTTGGGTATATCGTTATTACACTTTCATGCCGCGCGAGGATTCAGTCGACGACGGCACGATGACCATAGCCGACGTGGCGCAATACGCCCCCAACGCTTGGGGATTGTACGACATGCACGGCAACGTGGCCGAGTTCACCCGCACGACATACGCCCCCTACCCCTACAAGGGCGAACCCGCCGACGGCGATAACAAGGTGGTGCGCGGCGGCGCATGGAACAGCCGTCCGAAGAACGCCGCAGCTTACATCCGCAACACCTACTTTGCATGGCAGCCCGCCAACAATGTCGGGTTCAGAGTCATAATCGAGGAGTAAGGCTGTCGGAAGAACGGGATGCGAAGTTTCGCATCCCGTTTTGTTTATTCGATGAGGAGATTATGTTGCTTCAGGAACGAGAGCTTGTCCCAATATCCTCTTTGGAATATGATCTTATCGTCCTTCACATGGAAAAACCGCAACCGCGAAGTCCGAGAGGATCTTTCCATTCCAATATGGCCCTTCGAAGATATTTTCCACGATGCAGACTATCTCGGCCGCCGCAAACTCGTTGGCGAACATCTCGTACAACGCCGCCTTTCCCGCTATCGGCTCGTTGGCGACCTGATGGTTCACGGCGTCGTCGGCATACAGCTCCACGATACGAGACGCGTCGGCCGCGTTAAAGCAATCTATCCATTCTCTCAAAACTTCCTTAGGCGTCATATCATTTTCGATTTAAGTTTCGGGTATCGACGGCCGCAGATCTTTTCGCAAGATCATCCGACATCGTTTCCTTGTCTTTCCTGTAAATTTGGTAGCTGTTCACGAAATTCTGCCATACGATGTATGCCGTGGGGGCGACGGAGGAGATGGGGTCGAGGAACGATTGCGACATCCAGACCGCAAGCACGGTGTTTTTCTGCCCGAGAGACTGGCCGCCCGCGACGGTATCGCCGTAACGACGTCCTATGCGGCGGCCTATGCCGAATTGCAGCAGGCATATAACCAGCGACGCACCCGCCAGAGCCAACTCCACCGTGCGGTCGGCCTCGTCGTGATCGAGCAGAAAGCAGGTCGTGCGGCCTATGATGACGGTAAGCGACATGAGCCATACGTAAAACGATATTTGGCTGTGGTCGGACACCCAACCGCTCACACGCGGCAAGAAAGTTCGGCACATCTGTCCCGCCACGAACGGCGCGACGAGCAGCGGAGCGACCTTTTGCAGGATCTGCCACACGGTGCACGCGCCGTTGCCGAAGGCGTGCAGCACGAACGGCGCGCCGAAAGCCACCGCCACATTGCACAACAGACTGTAAGCGGCCATAGTCTCGATATTCGCGCCCAACATTCCGCCTATGACGACGGCGGCCATAGCGACGGGAGCCAAAATGCAGATCATGGCTCCTTGAGCCACCACGCCGTCGAGCGGCGCCAGCGCATAGTATACCGCAAGGCAACCCGCCGCCTGAAACAGCAGCAGCCACGCGTGCATCCACGACAAGCGGATACGTCGCGCATCGACGCGGCAGAAAGTGAAAAAGAGCATCGTAAAGATGAATGCGGGGGTCAACATGTGGCGCGCCACGCCGTCCAGCCACTCTATTTCACGACACAACAACGCGCCGACAACCATCCCCATAGGCATGGAGACGGTTTTCAGGAGATGAAACGGGATCATTTACGCCAACAATTCGCGCACCTTGGCCGAGATGTCCTTGCCGTCGGCCTTGCCTGCGAGCCGCTTCGAAGCCTCGCCCATAACTCGGCCCATATCCTTCATCGACGTGGCGCCGAGATCGGCGATAATCGTTTTCACCGCTTCGGCAAGCTCCTCGGCAGTCAACGGGCGGGGCAGAAACTCCTGCATCACTCTCACCTGCGCCATCTCCTCCTCTGCCAGATCGGCACGATTCTGCTGCGTGTATATGGCGGCCGAATCCGCGCCCTGCTTGGCCAGTTTGGATATGATCTTCACCACATCGGCATCCGCCAATTCGTCGATTCCCGCGCTCGCGGTCTTAGCCTCGATCACGTACTTCTTTATGTTGCGCAATGCGGCGAGGCGCACCGCGTCCTTGGCCTTCATGGCGGCCATGATCTCCTTGGAGATAGTCTGTTCCAATGACATAACACTAAAAGTATTTATTGTTTATCGATTCGGTCAACGAGGATATTTACCTCTTCCTCTCGCTCAAAAAATCCAATATGCCGCGCATCAGCGCGTCGCGCTCGCCGCCGTCGAGAATGGTCTCGAACGGAAAGGCCATAACCAAACTGCGGTAATCGGAGCCGTTGTAACATACGGCGGCCGACTGACCGTTCGTCGCGTAACGCATCGCGATGTGGGCGTCGCGCCCGAACGGCGAGATGCACCCGGGCGATTCGACGGCATAGCACTCGCGGCACGGTTCGCGGTTGAACCTCACGTCGGCGCGAGCCATACGCATGGGCGAGGCCGTCACGCGCGCCACGCCGCGACGCGTCGCCATGCTGCCGTTATAGGAAAAATGCAATACCCGACGGGCGAACTCCTTGTCTTGAGAATCGGCATCGGGAGCTTTCCACAGATCGCACCCCACATGGCATCCCGAGACGAATATGGCTCCTCCGCCACGCGTATACTCCGTAATGCACTCCTGCAACGCAGCGGGGAAAGCCTCGAATTCGTACCCCGTCGCACCGCGTCCCACGGGGCAAGAACGCTGCTTGCCGAGAATGAGATCGACCACGGCATAATCGCCCAACTTAACCGCTCCGCGCTCGACGGCCTTAGCGCTCGACGAGCAGAAGGAGAATCCCGCGGCCGCGATCGAACATCCGTGCACCACGGGGTAGTCGAACGTATTGCCCGCGATGACCTCGGTTTCGTAATCGCTGTAACACGATCCGAGAGCGTCGTTGTCGTTCTCCGAACGCGACAGACGACGGTCGAAATTGCGCTGCTCGCCGATGAACGATATGTCTTTGACGTAGGCGACTCCCGAATCGTAATAGTTGTAGAATCCCGCGATGGAGTCGCCCTGAATATTGAGCGGCGCGCTCACGCGGTCGAATCCGTTCACCACCAACACGCGGCCCCGTTCGTTCGAGGCCTTGTGGGACGAAAGAGTCTCGCTCGGGAAGCTCTCGCCGCCCTTGTTCACGGCCGTAACGCGATAGCTGTAAGTACGGCCCGCCTCCTGCGTCATGCGCACCGAAGTGCCCTCCACGCGAAGGCCGTTGTCGAATCCGCCGTCGTCGACGCGAGTATAGACGATATAGTAGTCGGGATCGGCCGAGAGCTCCAGCGGATCCTCCACCGCCTGCCAGCGCAACAGCACATCGGCCGAACCCGCATCGGCGAACTCGGCGCTGAAGCCTTCGACGGGCAGAGGCTGCACGGTGTAGGGACTATTGTACTGGCTCGACAGATATCGCAAAATGCCCTTATACACGGCGCGGCTCACCAAGAACTTGAACCGAGGATCGTTGCCGTAACGCATGTCGGCGAAATTCTGGTGCGACAGCGACTCCAGCAGCATGGTGGGCACGCACGGCACGCGCGCCTCGTAATAGGAGCGGTTCCACATGCCGCGGCGGCTCCAATTCGGTTCGTAAGCCGAGCGGATATCCTCCACCATCTGCGTCATGACTATGTCGGTCAGCTCGCGCGAAAGGTAGCGATCCGCGCCGCCCTCGAAACTGCCGCCCCTATCCTTGGTATAGAATATTCCGAGAGTTCCGATTATGTCGTCGTTCAACCGCACGCCCGCGTCGGAGTGAAACGCCAAGGCCATATCGACGGGGATCCGCTTGCCCGCCTCCTTCGGCAGACGCTCCGAACCGCCCGCGAGCGCATTAACCCAATGGGCGCGCGACATGTAGTCGTCCTTGTAATCGTCCGTGTTCTCCTTGGGGGTGTAGACATCCTCGGCGAAGCCCGACCACTGGAGCCAATAGCGCGCGCCCTCGCAAAAACGCGGATACTCGCTCGTCACGGCTTCGTAATCGATTTCGTCGCTGCGCAGCGCGGGCGACACCTCGCGGGCGATATTGCCGTAACCGCCGCCGATCTTCACTGCGTCGGCCGACACGATGCGGCCAGCCTCGCCGCACGCGTTGGTGAGCGTCACCAGCGTGCGCTCCTCCCCCGCCGCGAATTCGAAGCTGCCCAGATAGACCCACATGCCGCCGCCCATCGTCTGGTTCACGGCGAAACGGGTTTCGCCGCCGCGATGGCGCACGGTATAGATCGCTTCGTCGGCGCTGTCGGGTCCGAAGCTCGCGTAAGAGACGTAAACGGCATACTCGCCCTCCTCGGGGATTGCGGCGCGCCACTCGGCGCGGCTCTCGCGCCCGCCCGTCACGCTCTTGACCGAGCGCGCGGTGCCGTCGCGGAACGGGTTCTCGCCCGTCGAATATACATTTTTCTTGTGGGCGAATCCCGCACCCGCATCGCCCCACTTCTCGGAGCCGTCGGTCTCGGAATACGAGGTGGCATCGACGCCCTCGTCGTTGTCGATTATTATCTCGTTGAGCTGGGTATCTCTCTCGCGGGGCAACAGCACGTTGGCGCCCGCATTCTCCAACATGGGCACCAGATAGGGCAGCACGAAACTCTGCGTGAAGAGATCCTCTACCGTCTCCCAGAGACGCGACCGCTGCCAACGCCATATATTCTGCTTTTGGTCGAAGTAACGTCCGTGACTCTGCCACATGGCTATGTGACGGCCCGCAAGACCCTCCGAAGGCGCATTCTGCGACGAGACGCGGCGCACCAAAGGATGTTTCGACCGGTTGGTGAAACGCACGCCGCCCTGCGACGAGGTGCGGTAGTAGTGCGGAACAAGATCCTCGATGCGGCGGTTGTCGGTGATGAGCGACAGCTTGTATTTCGCATACTCCGCAGGCAAAGCCGAGCGCACCGAGTCGTACATCGCCCGCACGTTATCCTCGCGGAAAGGATAGTACGACAGACCGACCGAGGCATATATTTCGAGTTTGTCGCCCGCGGCATTCATGCGGTCGATCTTCACCGCGCCGCCGAGAATCTCGCGACCGACGATGCGCGTAAGCACCTCGGCCACCTCGCGCCGCTCGGCCGAGGTGAGATTGCGCGCCCGAATCGACGCGGGAGAGGACAGCGCCGCAAACACGAACGCGGCGAGCAATATATCACGAAACTTTCTCATCATGGCGATACGATATTAAAAACAACCCCAATATAGTGAATAATGCGTTATATCCCAAAAGCTCGAACCCTATATGATAACCGTACCGCTCGGCCGTCCACCACTGAAGCGCCCAACTCAACGCGGGCGACAGCACGGCTATCGCGGGCACGTAACGCTCGCGGATACGACGACGGCACGCCATGCCGAAGACGAACAGGCCGAGGATCGGGCCGTAAGTATATCCCGCCACGCGGAAGACGAGATTTATCACGCTGTCGTTGCCGAAGCGGTCGAAAGCGACGATCACGACGGTCATGACCAACGCCATCGCCAAATGGATGCGTTTGCGCAGCCGCGCCAGCCGCGCCTCGTCGTAACCCGCCGCGCCGTCGAGTATGTCGAGCGTGAATGAAGTGGTAAGCGACGTGAGGGCCGAACCCGCCGCGGAGTAGGTGCAAGACACGAGTCCCACCACGAACACGATGCCCGCAATAGCCGGCAAGCCGCCGTTGACGGCCACCGCGGCGAACGTTTGGTCGCCCTTGGCGGGCACGGGCAGCCCCTCGCGGTCGATGTAGATGTAGAGCAGCGCGCCGAGAACCAAGAAGAAGAGGATAACCACGATCTGGCACAACGCCGTGAGCACGATGTTGATCTGCGAATCGCGCACCGTGCGGCAACTCATGTTGCGTTGCATCATATCTTGATCCAATCCCGTCATCGCGACCAGACACAACGCGCCGCCTGCGACCATTTTCCAAAAATAACGCGCCGACGACGGGTCGTCGAAGAACCACATCCGCGAATAGTCGGACGCGACCACGGCGTCGTAACACTCGGCGGCGGAGAATCCCGACGCGCGGCAGATGGACCAAATGCAGACGGCGATGCTCGCCACGAGGCACAACGATTGCAGCGTGTCGGTCAGGATGAGCGACCGCACCCCGCCCCACTTGGTGTAGAGCCACACCAAAAGCATGGTGAACAGTATGTTGGCCATGAACGGCAGGTGGAAATGATCGAACACAAGCACCTGCATGACAGCGCATACCACATAAATCTTGAGCGACGCCCCGAAGATCTTCGACACGAGGAAACACCACGCCCCCGTCTTGTGCGAGGTTATGCCGAAACGCCCGTCGAGATACTCATAGAGCGACACCACGCCGCGACGGTAGAATACGGGCACCAGCACGAAAGCCACTATAAGCTGCCCTATGGTGAAGCCGACGACCATCTGCATGTAGGAGAACGAATCGACCGCCACCGACCCGGGCACCGAAATGAAAGTGACGCCCGACATCGCGGCGCCGATCATGGCCAAGGCCGCCATATACCACGTGGTGCGGCGGTTGCCGATGAAGAAGCCCGCATTGTCGGCTCCGCGCCCCGAAACATAGGCGACAGAAAAGAGCAAAGCCAAGTAAACCAGCAAGGTCAACAATACCGAAAACGGCGACATAAAAAGAATTTTTTACCCCGCAAATATAACAATTCGCCACAAAATAATTGCAGTGTCGAATAAGTTTAATACCTTTGCACCCATTATGGTTAGTATTTCTTTTTGGAAAAGAGAATTGTCACATTAATACTTACACTATGGCTAAATCACTCAAAATCAGAGATTTAACATTGCGCGACGGCCAGCAGTCTTCATTCGCTACCCGTATGACGCAAGAGCAGATCAACCGTTGTCTGCCATATTATAAGGATGCGGGATTCTACGCGATGGAAGTATGGGGCGGAGCAGTGCCCGACTCGGTAATGCGTTATCTCGGCGAGAATCCGTGGACCCGTCTGGAGACCATCCACGAAACCATAGGCGACATTTCGAAACTCACCGCTCTGTCGCGCGGCCGCAACCTCTTCGGTTATGCGCCCTACACCGACGAGATCATCGACGGCTTCTGCCGCAACGCCATCGAGAGCGGATTGGGCATAATGCGTATATTCGACGCGTTGAACGACGTGGATAACGTGAAGTCGACCGTGAAATACGTGAAGCAGTACGGCGGTATAGCCGATTGCGCGGTTTGCTACACCGTGGATCCCAAATATCCCCGGCCCTCGTTCTTCCAGAAGCTGATGGGCAAGAAGGCGCCGAAGCCCGTGTTCACCGACGAATATTTCCTCGACAAGGCCAAGCAGATGGCGGCTTTGGGCGCCGACATGATTACCATCAAGGATATGTCGGGTCTGATCCCTCCCAAGCGTATCAGCGCGCTGGTGAAGCTCTTCAAGCAGCACGTCAACGTGCCCGTCGATTTCCATACCCACTGCACCCCGGGCTACGGTCTGGCGTCGGTGTTCTCGGCTATCGCCGCAGGCGTGGACGTGGTGGACACCAACTGCTGGTGGTTCAGCGAGGGTACGGGCGCGCCCGCATTGGAGCTGGTGTATGTCTTCTGCAAGAAGATGGGCATCGATTTGGGCGTCAACATGGAGGCCGTGGCGAAGATCAACGAGCAGCTCGTGAGCATCCGCAAGGAGCTCGAGATGTCGGTATTCGGAGCCGAGAAGCCCGCTCCCAAGCCGTTCAACCCGCTCACCGACAAGCTGCCCGCCGAGGTGGAGGCTCTGTTCGACAAGGCGGTTAAAGCCGCGCAGACCGACGACTTCGACACCCTGCTCGACGCGAGCCAGAAGATCGAGGCGCACTTCGGGTTCCCCGCTCCCAACGAGTTGGTTCAGAAGGCCGAGATCCCGGGCGGTATGTACTCTAACATGGTGGCTCAGCTCAAGCAGCTCAAGTCGGAGGATATCCTCCCCCGCGCGATGGAGTTGATCCCCTCGGTGCGTCTGTCGGCAGGTTTGCCGCCCCTCGTGACCCCCACTTCGCAGATCGTGGGCGCACAGGCCGTGAACTGCGCCATGGACGAGAAGGCGGGACGCCCCATGTACACCAACAAGAGCTCGCAGTTCGTAGGTCTGGTAAAGGGCGAATACGGCCACACTCCCGTTAAGATCGATCCCGAGTTCCGATTCAAGATTTGCGGCGTGCGCGAGGAGACTCCTTACGACACCTCGAAATACAAGATGCAGCCCAACCCCGAACTGCCCGAGGCAGGCGGCGTGAAGCTGGCGGCGAACGAGAAAGAGGTGCTGCTGTTGGAGCTGTTCCCCTTGGTGGCAAAGAACTACCTCACCAACACCAAGAAAAAGGCTTACGAAGCGGAGCAGGCCGAGAAAGCGGCTCAGGCTGCGCAGCAGAAAGTCGAGGAGAAGCCCGCAGCTCCGACCTACACGGCCCCGACGGCTCCCATCACGGGCAACACGGTCAACGCCCCCCTGCCGGGTCGCGTGATCGGCATCAACGTGAAGGTGGGCGACACGGTGAAGATCGGCCAGTCGGTAATCACCCTCGAAGCCATGAAGATGGAGAACTCGATCACCACCGATTACGCAGGTACGGTAAAGCAGATCCTCGTCGCCGAGGGTCAGGCGGTACCCGCCGACGCTCCTATGGTAGTCGTGGAATAGGCTCCATAACAATAATATCGAAACTCCCCGCCGTCGGATCGATGGCGGGGAGTTTGTTTTATTAGGGACGCAGCCTGCGGAGATCGCTTGCGAACGTCAGTAAGCAGCGGGCCTCCGCGGGGCAGAGGCTGCGGCCCGCGCAGTTCTGCGAACTGCAATACCGACACGCAAATTCGCCGAAACGAGCCGCGTCGCTACTTCATCCTGTAAAACGCTATATGCGACGGGTGGTCGGCATCGTGGTAGATCCTCACGTCGCACGGCACGAAATCGGCCGCCGAGCACTTGTATATGTCGACCGCCTGCTGCGGATTGCGGTCGAACAGCGGGAACCACGAGCTCTGTATCTGCACCTTTATGCGGTGCCCCGCCATGAAGGTATGCGCCACGTCGGGCATGGTGAAGGCCACGCGTTCGATCCGATCGGGCGTGAACGCCTCGGGCGTCGAGAACCCGTTGCGGTAACGGCCTCGCATGATATCGCCGCGCACCAGCATCTCGTACTCGCCGTCGGGACCTACGTCGATAACCTTAACGACGAAATCGGCGTCGGTGGTCGATATGGCGGCATACAGCACGGCCTCTATCGCGCCCGCCATAGTCACATCCTCCTCCAGTACGGGCGACACGAAAGCGAGCACGTCGTCGCGCGAATCGACGAACTCCTGCCCCGCCACCATATACTCCTTTTTACGACGGCTCGCGGTATCGGGATAGTACGGCACGGGATCCGAAGGATCGGAGGTGTAAACGCTGTAAGACGACTTCGCATCGGGCGCCTCGGCGCGCAACACGCCCGTTTCGTCGATATAGAGCCTGCTCGGCTCGCACTCCGTCTCGGGACTCCAACCCTCCGACTCGCGCCAGCAGTTCTCGCCCGAGAAGAAGACCAAAGCGCCCGACGACGATGCGCCGCCGTCGCCCTCGCCGCGAAGCAGATAATCGAAGAATGGAAACTCTATCTCGTCGCGGAAAAATTCCGACATCGAGTCCTCGGAAAAGACCACGCCGCCCAGTTCGTTTGCGCCGCCGTTGCCGCGCCAAGCCCCGTGCGCCCACGGTCCGACCACGATACGACAATCGAGCGACGGATTGTTCGCGCGAAGAGCGCGGTAGATATTCCACACGCCGTAAGCATCCTCGGCATCGAACGTTCCGCCCACCATCAATATCGGCGACGTTATGTTTTCGGTCGCGCGCATCGCGCTGCGCTGCCGCCACCACTCGTCGTAATCGGGGTGCGCCGTCATATCGTCCCAAAAAGGCACCCGACCGCCCAACGCGGCCGTAATGTCGGCGACGGTATGAGTCATGAAATAGTCGTAACTGCCGCCTTGCGCGGGCGACTCGAACGGGACGGGCTTGTCGGTGGGTTTGACGCGTCCCGTCGTTCCGAAATGAGGCAGGAACGACACGGCGTCGCATACGGCGAATGCGCCGTTATGATGGAAATCGTCACCCATGAACCAATCGCCCACGGGAGCCTGCGGCGACACGGCGCAAACGGCGGGATGGCCGCTCGCGGCCGCCATGAGGGCATAGAAGCCGCAATAGGAGTTGCCGTAAACGCCCACCTTGCCGTTATTCTTGCGGACCTTGCGCAGAAGCCACTCCACCGAATCGTAAGCGTCGCTCGCCTCGTCCGTATCCCTGCCCTGCTTGTTCGCGATGAAAGGGCGCACGTTCACGAACTCGCCCTCGCTCATCCAGCGGCCGCGGACATCCTGAAAAACGAAGATGTACTCCGCCTCGAGATAGTTGCGATAGATGCTCTGCTTCCAGAAATCGGCGGTCTTCTTTCCGTAAGGGGCGCAACCGTAAGGGGTGCGCATGTAGAGTATCGGATGATCGCCGCCGCGTTTGTTCTTGGGGGTGAAGACCGCGGTATAGAGTCGCACGCCGTCACGCATGGGGATCATGTATTCGGCCTTCGCGTAATGCTCCTTGAACCATTTGGCGTCGATATCGCCCTCGGCGCGGGCAGCGATCGCGACCAGCGACAGAAGCAGCAGAGATAAGATCTTTTTCATAGGATTACCGATAACAAAACGGGACTATACGATTATAATCCCGTTTGCAAAAATAGTATAAAGACGTCTAAAAACCAATCACTCCTTCTTTTTATCGGCGCTCTTGGCCGTATAAATATCGGTGACATAGATGGTGAAGATCGGGAAAAACATCATTCCCAGCCCGGGCAGCAGCACGGCGAGCACCTTGCCGACGGCCGTGACGGGAAATATCGCCGCGCCGACCGTGGTGACGTTCATCCACGCCCACCACAGCGCATTGCCGAACCCGTGCAGCTTGTCGTTCACCAGCACCTCGTAATCATAGAACATCAGCGCGGCGAGATAGGTGAAGCACACCACCGTGAAGATGTAGGCGCCGAAGATACGGCTGACGCGGCTTTCGATCATCCACTTCACGACCACCACCATCGCCACGAACGCGCGTATGAGGGTCAGGGCCATCACCGCGCCCGCGAGGTCGTGCCCCATCGCGACGCCGCTCCAGTGCAGGATGTTGAGATAAGGTATCGATATCAGCAGAAACAGAACGTTTATGAAGTAGTGCCGTTTCGATTTGCGGCGCGAGGATATCTCGCCCAAAAAGTCGATGATGAAGACGACACACACGATAAATTGCAGCCACAAGTACCACTCCGAGTAGGTTCGGTGGTCGCCCGTCAGCACTTCGATCGATATTCCGACCATCAAAGCGATGCCCGCAATCAAACTTACCAATTTCATCCAATTGCTCTCAGTAATCATAGTATCAAGATTTTAGGCGCATTATCGCAAATGTTATGCCGAAGAAAAATCAAATTCGGACGTAATTTTTTCGCAAAACATTTTGCATAATCGGAAAAACCGCTTATCTTTGCACTCGCAATTAGGAAATGGCGAGATAGCTCAGCTGGTCAGAGCGCATGATTCATAATCATGAGGTCGAGAGTTCAAGTCTCTCTCTCGCTACGACGAAGGATCTGTCCCACGTTCGGGATCCTTGGTTGTAAACTCGGGATGTAGCTCAGCCCGGTTAGAGTACACGTCTGGGGGGCGTGTTGTCGCTGGTTCGAATCCAGTCATCCCGACTAACCGAAATCCTCGATAATCGAAAGATTGTCGAGGATTTTCATTTGTATTCATCCGCGAACAGAGCAGCAAAGAAAACGGGTCTTATGAAATCGTTTCACAAGACCCGTTATCGCGCGCAGGATCGGCGATCTACTTCCTAATGTTAGGCTCTTCGAGTTTGTATCCGTACTTCTTGTCGGCGGCCTTGAGCAGGAAAGCCACCACCAACGAGAGCAAAGCTATGAAGCTGAAGGTAATTTCGGGCAACGTATAGTCGTAAACGTTACCCCCCCCCGCATTGCCTGCGACGCAATAGGTATCGAGAATCCAACCGATGAGGTTGGGCACGCCCCACAAGCCGATGTTCTGGATGAAGAATATGAGCGCGTAAGCCGTTCCGAGTTGGTGCTGCGGGAATATCTTGGCTACTGCGGGCCACATGGCCGAGGGCACGAGCGAGAAGGCTATGCCGAGAATTATCATAAGACCTATGGCTACCGCGGCGCTGTCGACGAAAGGCAGGGCGTACACGGCGTGCACGAAGATGAGCATCGCGGCGCCGAGAGCCATGATCGAGGCGCTCCTGCCTCGCTTGTCGATGAACCCGCCGAACACGGGCGTCAGGATCAACGCCCCGAGCGCGGGCAATCCCGCTATGGTGCCCGCCAGATTCTCGGCGATGGCGTATTTGTTCATCAAAAACTCCGATGCGAACTTCTGGAACGGGAACACGCACGAATAGAAGAGCACGCACAGCAGAGCTACGAGCCAGAATCCCGTATTGCCGAGGATGCTGCCGACATCCTTGAACGAGAACTTCTCGTCGTCGCCGTCCTGCGCAGCCTCGATCTGGCTGTCGAGCTTCTTGTCCATGACCGAGAAGACGAAGAACGCCGCGAGACCGCCCGCGAGCAGGATAAGACCCACCATTACGGGTGTAGTCAGACTGAAGTTGCGGGCCAGCGGAATGGCGACCGAATAGGCCGCCTGCGATCCGATGCGCGCCAATGCTACCTGCACGCCCATCGCTGTGGCCATCTCCTTGCCTCGGAACCACTTGGCGATGATCTTGGTGACGGTGATACCCGCCACCTCGGCGCCGACGCCGAATATGGCGTATCCCGCCGAAGCGACCATAACGCCCGATTTATAACCCAGAACGGTGCCCGTGGCGTCGGCCATAGCCGTCATGGCGTAATACTCCATAGCCGTACCCGCCACCATGAGTATGGCGGCAAGCTTGCCCGTGAAGCGCACGCCGAAGCGGTCGAGGATGAATCCGCCCCAAATGAGCATCAGCAGGAATACGTTCAGGAAACTGTAAGCACCCGTGAAAAAGCCGAATTCGCGGCTGCTCCATCCGAGGTCGCTTTCGAGGATCGATTTCAACGGAGCCACCACGTCGTTGACGAAGTAGGCGGCCATCATGGTGAAAGCGACCACGCCCAACGCCGACCAGCGTATGGCGGCCGAATCGTTGAGTCTCTTGTAAGTTTGCGTCATAATTTATTTAAGGTTTGTACTGTCCGGACTAATCGTGTTCGATTACGGTGTAGTGTTTCAACGCCTCGTAAGCGTTTTCGATTCCCAACTCGCCCGCTTTCGACAGATCGAGACACCCTTTGCGGGTATCCTTCATGAAGATCTGCACCAGCCCTCGATTGTAATAGGCTTCGCCGAACTCGGGATTCAGCTCGATAGCCTTGGTGTAGTCGTCGTACGCCTCGGGCAGCTCGTTCGAGATGGCGTGCAGATTGGCGCGGTTGTAATAGCTGTATGCGAAGTTGGGATAGAGTTTTATGGCTTTGTTGATATCCTCTATGGCGTCGTCGTAATTGTACGTGCGCGAACTTGCGTTGCGCAGGCGGTTCGCGGGGTCGGAGTCGATGGTTATGCGCTGGTAGGAGTTGTCGATCGACGATATGAAGTCGATCATCTCGGCGCGCGTGGTCGAACGGTTGATATAGAGGAACGGATTCGACGGATTGCCCTCGATGGCCATCGACAAGGTGTTGACGGCATTGGTGTATTGCTTTATGAGCGATTGGGTTATGCCGTGCTGGAACAGGACGATCCACGAATCGCCGCCCGCCTCGCGCATGCGTCGCTGCAAATCGTTGCCCATCACCACCAGCGAATCGGGCGCGATGTTGGTGTCGTCGCGCGACAGCACGAGCAGCGGATTGTCCACCTTTCGCTTGAAATCCTCCACGCGCTGCGCATGGTAGAGTGCATTGCGGGCCACGGTGGCCGAATCGGGATACATGAGGGTGAACTTGAACAGCGGGATCAACTTCATGTTCATCTCGCCCGCGGCATTGCTGTCCGCCACGCGGTCGAGCGAACCGCCCTCCGACACCTTGGCGTCGAAAGCCAGCAGCTTGTCGAACTTCTGCGTCGTGTCGGCGTATATCGAATAGGTGGAATCGCTCAAACGCGAACGGTAGTCGGCGATCTTGCACTCGGCGGTTTGTCGGTCTTCGCGCGCGCCCGAAGGATCGTTCATCATCATGCGCAGATAGCTGCGGTTGAGATATGCGTTCGCGAAGTCGGGATAGAGCGATATGGCCCGCGTATAGTCGTCGATGGCGTTGCGTATCTGCCCCGTTCGGGTGTAGAGCATCGCGCGGTTGTAATATACCAGCACGTTGTTGGGAGAGTATTCGGCCACGCGGTCGTAATCCTCCAGCGCGCGATTGTAGTCGCCGATCTGCGAGCGGACTATGGCGCGGTTGAAATACGTGAGCGCATTGGTCGAATCGAGCTCTATGACGCGGTCGAAGTCGCGCAGCGCGAGCAACGGACGCTCGGTGTTGGAGTATACCATTGCGCGGTTGAAATACGATAGCAGATAGGTCGAATCGCATCTCACGGCGGTATCGAAATCGCTCTCCGCCTCGGCATAGAGTTTCTGCTGCATGCGGAGCGCGCCGCGACGGTTGTAGCCGTTGGGATCCTCGCGGTTGGTGCTTATCGCGTTGTCGAAATCCTCGTAGGCGCGCACCGTATCTTTCAGATAGAGGTAGCATACGCCGCGGTTGACGTACGCGTCAGCCACCTTCTTCTCCTGACGGATGAACATGTCGAAATCGGATATCGCCTCCTCGAACTGCTGGTTCAGAAGGCGGGTGACGCCTCGGCTGTAATAGGGCCCGGGCAGATCGGGACGAAGTTCTATCGCCTCGTGGAAATCCTTCAGCGCGTCGTCGTAATTACCCAGTCGCGAGCGCGTTATGGCGCGATAGGTGTAGGCTATGGTGAACACGGGATTCTTTTCGATAGCTGACGTGAAGTCGGCGTCGGCGCCCAGCAGGTCGTCGAGATTGTATTTGGCGATGCCGCGCAGGAAATAGCCCTCGTAAGCGTCCTCGTCGAAACGCAGCAACACGTTGAGCGTGCGGATGGCCTCCTGATAGTCGTCGTTCATCATGAAGCGGCGGCCCATGTGGAAAAAGTACTCCTTGTTGTACTGCGTGCTTGCCGTCCACGCGCCCGTGAGCACGACGACGGTGAGTATTGTACGTATGATGCCTTTTCGCATTCGCTATCTGTAACCTTTAATGTTTCGCAAGGGCTCCACCCCTCTTTCATAAACGTCGGAGACGCGGTTTTTATTTCGGCCTCGCGCCCTTTTCCTCCGCGGCGGCTACTGCGGATCGTAACCGAAGCGGCGCAACTGCCGTTCGTTGTCGCGCCAGTCGTCCTGCACCTTGACGAACAGTTGCAGGAACACCTTCTTGCCGAGGAAACGCTCCATATCCTCGCGGGCGGCCCGCCCCACACGCTTCAGCTTCTCGCCCTTGTGGCCTATGACGATGCCTTTCTGCGAGTTGCGCGCGACGTATATCGTGGCCGATATGCGGTCGATGGTCGGCTCCTCCTTGTAGGTGTCGATCTCGATCTCGCAGCAGTAAGGGATCTCCTTTTCGTAATTGAGCAGGATCTTTTCGCGGATGATCTCCGAAGCGAAGAAACGCAGCGTCTTGTCGGTCAGCGTATCCTTCGGATAAAAAGCCTCGCCCTCGGGCAAACGCTCCAGAATGGCGTCGAGCACGCCTTTCATGTTGAACTGCTCGCGGGCCGAGACGGGCACGATCAACGCGTCGGGCATCTTGGCATGCCACGTGTCGACCAGCTCGTCGAGCTTCTGCGGATCGGCGAGATCTATCTTGTTGATTACCGTAATGACGGGTATGCCGCTGCGGTTGATCCTCTCGATCACCTCGTCCGAACGGTCGCTCCGCTCCACTGTGTCGGTGACATAGAGTATGACGTCGGCGTCGTCCACCGCGCCGCGGACGAAGTTCATCATCGACTCCTGCAATTTATACGCGGGTTTCAGAATACCCGGGGTGTCGGAATATACGATCTGGAAATCCTCGCCGTTCACGATGCCCATTATGCGGTGGCGCGTGGTCTGGGCCTTGGATGTTATGATCGAAAGACGCTCGCCCACCAAAGCGTTCATAAGCGTCGACTTGCCGACGTTGGGGTTGCCTATTATGTTTACGAATCCTGCTCGGTGCATATATATATTTGTATGACCGACAAATGTAATGATAAAAAAGGACTCGTGCAAACGCTTCGACGCTTTACCGCGTCATCTCCAGCACCTCGGCCAGCCTATCGCACATCGCGCTCCACGAGAAACGTTTCCGCTCCTCGGCGAAATTGTCGCGCAGACGCCGCAGCGTATCGCCCTCGCGGATGCGCCGCAACGCATCGGCGATACCCTCCGCGGTAGGAGCGCATACGAGTCCCGTACGCCCGTCGGGCACGATCTCGGGCAGGCCGCCCACGTCGGTCACGATCATGGGCAGCGAAAAGTTGTAGGCTATCTGCGTCACGCCGCTCTGCGTGGCCGAACGGTACGGCAGAACGAGGCAGTCGGCCGCCGAGAAGTAGTACCTCACCTCCTCGTCGGGAATGAAGCGGTCGTGCAACGCCACCTCGTCGCGCAATCCCGATTCGTCGATGAGCGACACGTACTTATCGCGCGAAGCATAGAACTCCCCCGCCACTATCAGCCTATACCCCTCGGGCCGCGCCGCAGCCCAAGCGCGCAGCAGCAGATCGAGCCCCTTGTAATCGCGTATGAGTCCGAAAAAGAGCATGTAACGGATGTCGGGATCGAGTCCCAGACGTCGGCACGCCTCGGCCCTGTCCACAGCCTCGCCGAAGTTCTCGAACATGGGATGGGGCGAAAAGAGCATCGGCGCCGAGGTGTAGGCCTTCAGTTCGCCGTGCACCTGCTCCGACATATAGACGAAGCCGTCCACCGCTCCCAAGAAGTAGCGGTTGAACGGTCGGTCGACTATATGATGTTCGTGAGGCTCGACATTGTCTATCTGGCAAATGACCCTCGTCACGCCGTTGCCCCGAGCGATACGCGCTATGGCACCGAAGCAGGGAGCCATAAAGGGCGTCCAATACTTCATCAACACCATGTCGGGACGTTCGCGGCGCAAACGGCGGCCGACGGCGATCCAGTTGAGAGGGTTCACCGTATTCACCACCCGTTCGATACGCAGATCGTCGGGCGCGGGGGCGTCGACATACTGGCTCTTCCCGGGAAAAAGCAACGAGGGGTACTGCACGCGGAACGTATATATGGCGACCTCGTGGCCGCGGCGCATATATTCGCGTGCCATCGTCTCCATTATCGAGGCCAACCCGCCCCGATAGGGATGCGCGGGACCGAGAACGACTATCTTCATCTTAAAGAGGCATTTACCGTATACAAACAAAAGGCGCCCGTACACGTCTCCGTACGAGCGCTTTTACAAATATAGCGATTATCGGCCGTATGCGCAACACGCCGCCGGCGAAATGCGCCTATTTCTTCGCTATCTCCTTGCTTCGGGCCACCGACTGCATGGAGAGGTAGAGTTCGCCGTAATCCTTCAGATTCTGCAACTCGGTGCGGAAATTGTCGAGGTGCTCCTCCTCGTCGGCCGCCAGATTCTGAAACATGCGATGCGTGACCGAATCGCCCGCCTCGGCCGCGATACGCGAATATTCGCTGTACGAATCGATCGTCGAACGCTCGATCTTAATGGCGAAGTTCAGCATGTCGCCCACCTCGGTGATCTGTCGCGTCGGCTCGTGGGGATTCATATCCACGTCGCCCTCCAAGAACATGATACGCTCGGCCAGCATCTCGATGTGCCGCATCTCGGCAATGGACACTTTGTGCAGATAACGCGACAGATACTCGTAACCCGCATCCTCCAGATGAACGTGGAAATACATGTACTGCAACGACGAGGCTATCTCCTTGCGCACGGCGTCATTGAGCATGTCGATGCTCTTCTGATACTTGTTTTCGGTGTTTTCCATAATGAAAAGATTTGGAATGCGTCCCGCAAAACACATTCCAAATCTCCCTCGGCGAGCGCGCTTCGCGCCTCCCCCGCCCGCACTCGACGCGATCGCGCCCTAACGAAGCTCCAGCGAGATGCGGCACAACGCCTCGCCCTCGCCGCTGCGGTACTCGAAAGCGCAGGCGTCATCGCGCCGATCGACGCACAACGACAGCACGTCGCCGTAACGCGATTCACGCATGAAATTCATATCCACACGCACGGCATTCAGCCGCTCCAGCTCGTCGATGGGCAGCAAGTCGCACACCATGTCGATATAACGCATCGTGTTCATGTGGCGGTTGAAATCGATGTCGCTGTACACCACGCGATGCTTCGCCGTCGGCTCGCTTCCGACCGCCGCGATGCGTCGGGGACGCTCGCAGGGCGACGGCGCGTCGACCATGACTCCCTCGTGCATACGAGCCAATAGATTCACGTCGGCGGGCATGCGGGTCGAGAAGTCGAGCATGCACCACTGCGACACGGCCCGTCCGAACATTCGCCCCTCGTCGTCGGTAAGGGTGAAATTACGCGTGGAGGCCAATCGGTTGTAATCGCTGATCCATGTGCGGATCGTAAACTCGCTGTATTCGGCGGGCATGTAGTCCAGCTCGACGCACATGCGCGAAAGCACCCAACCCAAATTACGCTCGGCCAGCACGTCGATGCCAAACCCGCGTTTGTAGGCGTCCTCGCCCGCGGCCTCCAGAATGATGTCGCACATGGACGATATCGACGCCCGCTCGGTAAAATCCACGCGGCGGGGATCAACCTTATATCGGAAAATACTCTTTTCTGTCATATCTTTCGGTTTTACAATATTATCGGGAATCCGAAACGGCCCTCGCACACGGAATAGGTCACCGTGCCGTTTTCGCGAACCTTGCTATAGAGCGACAAGGGGACGGGGACCTTCTTCTCCGCACCATCCTCCGATCTCAAGCGCAGGTAATAGACCTTGTAGCTGCCCGAGCGGACACTGCGCCGCCCCACTCTGCGGTATCTGTTGCGCGTAGCGGCGATCCTCTCAGTCACGGTGAACTTCTTCTCGTACGCGGCGGACTCGTCGATCGCGATACGGTTGCCCCCGAGAAACGCGAACACCGCCACGGCGCCCGCGAAAAAGAGATGGCAGGCGTAATTGAACAAGCGGCTGTCGGATCCCGTGAATTTCGCCCATCGGCCGACGGCCCAAGGCGCGGTCAGCGCCGCCGCGACAGCCGCGACCGTAACGGGCAGCCACCACTCTATCAGCGTACGCTCGTACAAGGCATAGCTGAACACGTACAGGACGAAGCAGGCCGTGGCCGCGCCGTAACGCAATACGTTATTTACTCCGTTTTTCATAATAGATTACATTTCCGACCACAAAAATAGGCAAATAATATCTTAGGACAAAAAATCGCCCCGACGGTTATACGCAATCGCAATTTTTAGTAAATTTGCGCCGCTTAAAGTTTAACCACACACCGATTATGAAAAAAATAACTTTCAGTATCATCGTCATGCTGGCGTGTATGGCGATCGCGACGCCCGCGGCGGCGCAATTCAATCTTAAGAAGGCCGTGAGCGGCGCGGCCAAAGTCACCAAAGCCGTCACGCTCACCGACGAGCAGATGGCCGATTACGTGAAGGAGTACATCGCATGGATGGACGAGCACAACCAAGTGTGCGCCGACGACGATCCCTACACGGTGCGTCTGAAAAAGCTGACCGAAGGGTTGACCGACGTGGAGGGTATTCCGTTGAATTTCAAGGTATACTATGTCATCGACGTAAACGCGTTCGCGTGTGCCGACGGCAGCGTTCGAATATTCTCGTCGCTGATGGACATAATGAGCGACGAAGAGCTTTTGGGCGTGATCGGCCACGAGGTGGGTCACGTGGCTCACAAGGATTCCAAGAAGGGATTCCGCACCGCGCTGCTCACGTCGGCTCTGAAAGACGGCATATCGTCACAGGGCGGAAAGGCTGCCGCTCTGACCGACTCGCAGTTGGGCGATTTGAGCGAGGCACTGGTGAACGCCACATACTCGCAGAAGCAGGAGCGCGACGCCGACGATTACGGTTACGAGTTCCTCAAGAACGCAGGCAAGAACCCGTGGGCGATGGCTCTCTCGTTCCGTAAGCTGAAGCAGTTGCAGGAGGAGGCGGGAGCTCAGAAGAGCAGCAAACTCAACCAGCTCTTCTCGACCCATCCAGACCTCGACGCGCGTATTCAGCGCATGGAGGAGCGCGCTACCGGCGAGGGCATCGAGGCTCCCGCAGCGGAGGCGTCGACCGAAGAGGTTGCCGCGGCAACGGCCGAATAAAGAACCGGCCGTAAATAAAAAATCCCCGCAAGTCGCGCTTGCGGGGATTTTTTATTTACGACAACGGCGCGGAGCCGTCGATGGCGACCTTCACGTATTTGTATCCTCGGTGCCGCAACTCCAGCGACACTCCCAACTCGAAGAAGACCTTCACCGCCCGCGCGAAGACATGAAAGGCCATCGCGCTCTGCGGCTCCACGCCCTCCTTGCGGATCATTGTAAGAGCCGTATGCGCGCAGTTGCGTATCACGGTTTCGAGCTTCGTCGCCTCCGCGCTATCCAAACGATAGCCCACCAGACACTCGATCACATACTCGTCCAAACAGTCGAATCCGCGCGGCGAGGCCATCAAAGAATACCAATCGTCGGTATCCTTATACTCGCCCCACGACTTGTCCCACAGCGCGGCGGCTCCCATGCCGACATAGCAGGCCCACGCAACGGCCGCCGACGGGTAATCGGCGATCTGCGGCACGGCGGCCGCCATATATTCGGGCGCCGAAGCGCGCCACTTCTCGTTCAGTTCGTCGACCGTCAGCATCTTACCATCCAACATGCCGTCGGCGGTACATTGCCCCACGAGAGCCTCGGAGAGTTTCTCGGCGAACTTGTCCAGAAATTCGAAATCTTTAGTCTCCATAAAACCAAGGTTATGAAAAAGGCGGCACACATACGCGTCACCGCCCTTGAAAACATCTAAACTTATCCTCGGCGGCTGCGGGGGTCGCGCGTAAAGCGCGAGCCGCCGAGGATAGCAATGCCCGAGGGCATTGCATCATAATATCAATACGTTCCCAAACGGAACACTATCTTCTGGCAATAGGTCTCCTCGGGACGGAGGACCACCGACGGGAAATCGGGCCGGTTCACCGCGTCGGGATAGTTCTGGCACTCGATGGCCACGCCCGCATAATCCTCGTAACGGCTGCCCGACTTGGTTACGGGGCATCCGCCCGCGAGCCAGTTGCCCGTATATACCATCGCTCCCGCCTGCGACGACAACACCTCGACCCTGCGGCCCGAAGCCTCGCAGCGAAGCTCGCCTATCGGGCTGAGGATATTGGGTTTCCAATCGTCCAGAACGAAGAAGTGGTCGTATCCCTTGAAATCCTTCATGTGATTGAACTCCGAGAGTATCTCGTCGCCGAAACGCCGCCACTCGGTGAAGTCCTGCGGAGTGCCTTTCACATCGAGGTAACGCCCCGTGGGTATCTGCGTGGGATCCATCTCCAGCACGCGCGAGCAGTCGAGGCGCAACTCGTGGTCGAGAATGCTCTTGCCGCTGCCCTCCCCCGCCAGATTCCAATACACGTGATTGGTGAGGTTGACCACGGTAGTCTTGTCGGTGCGGGCCATGTAGGTTATCTCCAACTCGTCGTCATCGCTGAAATAGTATCCAGCCTCGACATAGAGTTCGCCCGGATAGTTCTGCTCTCCGTCAGGCGACGTGAGCGAGAATACCACGCGGTTGGTCTCGACGCGGGCGTCCCACAAACGATTGGCGAAGCCCTTCGAGCCGCCGTGCAGGTGGTTGGGACCGTTGTTGACCTCCAAATTGTATTCGACGCCATCCACGGTCATTCGTCCGCGCGCGATACGGTTGGCGACGCGGCCGACGCTCTTGCCGCTCGCCGCGCCGTCGCCGAAATAGCTCATGTAATCCTTGTAGCCGAGCACCACATCGTCGATGTGTCCGTCGCGGTCGGGGCACTTCACCGACACGATCGAAGCGCCTATGTTGCACAACTGCACCTCGCAGCCGTTCGCGTTGCGTATCGTGTAGAGCACGATAGCCTCGCCCTCGGGGGTAGAGCCCCAAATGTGCTGTAATATCTCCATTATTCGACAGGTTTTAGATTGGTCAGGATATAATCTATGCGCCGCAAGGTCTCCTCTTTGCCGAGGAACGCCGTGACGTCGTACATTCCCGGGCCTTTTCCCGCGCCGACCAGCGCCAGACGCAACGTGTTCATGATCTGCCCCATGCCGTAACCCTTCTCGGCGATCCACGCGTTCACCACGCTCTCGGTATTCTCCAACGAGAAGTCGTCGATGGCGGCCAACACCTCGCGCAACTCCGCCAAACGGGCGGGATTATCGCCTTTCCAATACTTCTTCGTCTGCTTCTCGTCGTACTCGGTCGGCGCGACGAAGAAATAGCACGTCAGATCCCACAGATCGGTAATGAACGTGGCGCGCTCCTTCATGATGCCCGCGGCGCGGCCCGCCAATTCGTCCGACACCTCCACGCCGCGCTCGCGCAGGACGGGCTGAAACAGTTCGGCCAGCTCGGCGTCGCTCTTGCGGTGCATATATTGCGCGTTGAACCACTTGGCCTTGTCGGGCTGGAAACGCGCGCCCGATTTCGACACTCTGTCCAGCGAGAAAGAGCCGATCAACTCATCCATCGAAAACAGCTCCTGCTCCGTGCCCGGGTTCCACCCGAGCAGGGCCAGCATGTTGACGAACGCTTCGGGGAAATAACCGTCCTCGCGATAGCCGTGGGCCGTCTCGCCCGTGGCGGGCGATTTCCAGAAGAGCGGGAATACGGGGAATCCCATCTTGTCGCCGTCGCGCTTCGACAATTTGCCGCCGCCCGTGGGCTTCAGCAGCAACGGCAGATGCGCGAATCGCGGTTGCGAATCGGCCCAGCCGAAAGCCTTGTAAAGCAGATAGTGCAAAGGCAGCGACGGCAGCCACTCTTCGCCTCGGATCACATGCGTGATCTCCATCAGATGGTCGTCGACGATATTCGCCAAATGGTAGGTGGGCAGAGCGTCGGCACTCTTGTAGAGCACCTTGTCGTCGAGCGTGGAGGTATTGACCTTCACGTGGCCTCGAATCAAATCGTCCATCTCCACCGTCTCGTTCTCGGGCATCTTGAAACGTATCACCCACTGGTCGCCGCGCGAAATGCGCTCCGCGACCTCCTCGGCCGACAACGCCAGCGAGGTGGACAGCTTCTCGCGCACCGAATGGTTATAGGCGAAAGTCTCGCCGCGCGCCTCCGCCTCCTTGCGCAGAGCGTCCAGCTCGGCCGCAGAGTCGAAAGCGTAATAGGCCCAACCTGCCTCGACCAGACGATTGGCATATTCGAGGTATATCTCGCGACGCTCGCTCTGACGATAGGGAGCGTGGGGGCCTCCGACACCGACGCCTTCGTCGATCTCGATTCCGCACCACTTCAGGGATTCGATGATGTAATCCTCGGCCCCCGAAACGAAACGCTGCGAATCGGTATCCTCGATGCGCAGAATCATCTTGCCCCCGTGACGGCGGGCGAACAGATAGTTATAAAGCGCCGTGCGCACTCCTCCCATGTGGAGGGGTCCCGTGGGACTCGGAGCGAAACGCACGCGAACTTGCTGAGACATAATCTTCTTTATTTTCGTTTGAATTGTTTGTCGGTTACTTCACGCGATACTCCACACGCATGGTGATACGCGCCTTCTTCTGACGGCTCGACGTGTTGAACGATCCGCCCGCCGAATACTCCTCGTTGGCGTTGGCTCCCGTAATCTGGAACACGCCCATGCGTGCCGAGGCCACGCGGCCTATGGCAGCACCGGCGTTCTCGGCTATCTTCTCGGCGCGAGCGCGGGCGTCGGCAGACGCCTGCTCGATGAGCGCGAGTTTCACGTCGTCGAGTTTGGTGTAATAATAATCGGGATTGTAGGCGTCGATAGACACGCCCTGCGCGATGAGCTTCGAGATGTCGCGCGAAATGCCCTCGACCTTATCCACATCCGACGACTCCACGGTGAAGCTCTGACTGAGACGGTAACCCGAGAACCGAGATCCCGTATAGTTGCCGTTGGCATTGTAGATGGGTTCGGTCTCCTTGTTGACATTCACGAAGCGGAACACCACGCTCTCGGCGGGAATGCCGCGCGAGGTGATGAACTCCAGCACCATCTGCTTGTCGCGCTCCAACTGCGCGTAACCCGAAGCCACGTTCTGGGTGGAACACGAGATCTCGCCGTTCCACACTATGAGGTCCGACGCGAACTCCGTCTCGCCCAGCCCCGTCACGACCACGGTATCCTGCGAGCGATACTTATAGGTATAAGCGCGGCCCAGCAGCCATGCGCTCAGGACGATCGCCAAGCCGACGATCACGTACTTCAGATTGTTTTTCATAAGGCGATTAAAGATTAAATGATTACACATTAAACAGGAAGTGCATTATGTCGCCGTCCTGCACCACATACTCCTTGCCCTCGATGCCGATCTTGCCCACATCGCGGCAAGCCTTCTCCGAACCGAGCGCGACGTAATCGTCGTACTTTATCACCTCGGCGCGAATGAATCCGCGCTCGAAATCGGTGTGGATGATGCCCGCCGTCTGCGGAGCCTTCATGCCGCGCACGAAGGTCCACGCGCGACTCTCATCGGCTCCCGTGGTAAAAAACGTCTGCAAGTCGAGCAACTTGTATGCCGACTTTATGAGGCGGCTCACGCCCGACTCCTCCAGCCCCATGTCCTGCAAGAACATGCTGCGCTCCTCGTAACTCTCCAACTCGGCGATGTCGGCCTCGGCCGATGCGGCCACGATCAACATCTCGGCATGCTCGTCGGCGATGGCCGCACGAACGGCCTCGGTATGGGCGTTGCCCGAAACGGCGCTCGCCTCGTCGACGTTGCACACGTAAAGCACGGGCTTGTCGGTGAGCAGATTCAAATCGGCCGTCAGCTTGCGGTCCTCCTTCTCCAGCTCCACGGTGCGGGCGCTCAAGCCCTGTTCCAGAGCCTCCTTGTAACGGGTGAGTATCTCGAACAGTCGTTTGGCCGACTTGTCGCCCGCCACGGCCTGCTTCTGGCACTTGCCTATGCGGCTCTCCACCGTCTCCAGATCCTTCAACTGCAACTCGGTGTCGATTATGCCCTTGTCACGCACGGGGTCGATGGTGCCGTCCACATGGGTGATATTGCCGTTGTCGAAACAGCGCAGAACATGAATTATGGCGTTGGTGTTACGTATGTTGCCGAGGAATTTGTTACCCAAACCCTCGCCCTTCGACGCGCCCTTCACCAGTCCCGCGATGTCGACTATCTCGATGGTGGTGGGAACGACTTTCTTGGGGTTGTCTATCTCCGCCAACTTCACCAGCCGCTCGTCGGGCACCGTAATGACGCCCACGTTGGGTTCGATGGTACAGAAAGGAAAATTGGCCGCCTGCGCCTTAGCGTTCGACAGGCAGTTGAAAAGGGTCGATTTGCCGACGTTGGGCAGACCGACTATACCGCATTGCAAAGCCATGTTATATCTCGATTTTCGTTTACACTCGTCGTTTAATGATGCAAAGATAACGTTTTTTACGCGACGCGGCCGATTTGGGCGCAAAATTTTGCATTCGCGACGCGCGACGAACCCGCAGCCGTCCGAATGGAAAGTCGCCCAACGCTTTGGGGCCGTTTTATTTGCAAAAAACGAGCGGAATACCTACATTTGCGGCGCGATGGCCCGAACACGGGCCGTCGACTACATACAACCAAACGTTAGGAAGCAGTTAAATTTATGTTAAGCAGAAAGGTAGCATCGCAACTCGGGGAGTTCGAAACCCCGTTTTATCTCTATGACATCAACCTTCTCCGCCAGACTTTGGAGAGCGTGGTTTACGAATCGAAAAAATACGATTACAAGGTTCATTACGCGATAAAAGCCAACAGCGACGATTATCTGTTGAGCATAATCCGCGAATACGGACTGGGAATCGACTGCGCGAGCGGCAACGAGGTGCGCAAGGCCATCGAAGCGGGCTTCGACCCCAAGACCATAGTATACGCCGGCGTGGGCAAACGCGACAAGGAGATACGTTACGCGATAGAACAAGGCATTCTGGCCATCAACTGCGAGTCTATTGAGGAGTTGCAGGTGGTGAACCAGATAGCGGGCGAGCTGGGCCGCAGAGCCGAAGTCGGACTGCGCATCAACCCCGACATCGACCCCAAGACCAACCGCTGCATCGATACGGGTCAGGCCGACAGCAAATTCGGCATTTCGTACGAGGAGATACTCGAAAACACCGAGCTCATCAAGTCGTTCGCCAATATCGACATAATAGGCATCCACATCCACATCGGATCGCAGATACGCGAGTTGCACGTATTCGAGAACATGTGCAACAAGGCCAACGCCATCGTGGAGAAGCTCGAATCGTCGGGATTCTCGTTCCGCATGGTCGACGTGGGCGGCGGTCTGGGCATCAACTACGACGTCCCCGAGAACGAGCCGATCCCCAACTTCGCGTCGCTCTTCGCCATCGTGCACGAATATCTCAACGTCGGCGGACGCGAGGTGCACTTCGAATTCGGCCGCTCGATCGTGGGCGAATGCGGCGAGTTGATTACCTCGGTGCTCTTCAACAAGACCACCGCCACGGGACGCAAACTCGTAATCATCGACGCCAGCATGACCGAACTCATACGCCCCATGCTCTACGGCTCGTACCACAACATCGAGAACATCACCTCGCAGGAGGATAAATTCACCAAATATACGGTGGTGGGCACCGCATGCGAATCGACCGACGTGTTCGACGAAAACGTCAGCCTGCGCAAGACCAAACGCGGCGATCTGCTCTCGATCAAGTCGGCGGGAGCTTACGGCCGTTCGATGGCTTCGCAATACAACCTGCACGATCTGCCCGCGGCGGTTTACAGCGACCGTTTGACGAATAAATAATCCGCGAGGGAGGGGCCGCGACACGGCGCGCTCCGCATCGACCGCAATAAAACGACCCGAAAAATCGGGTCGTTTTCGTATCCGTACCCCCGAATGTTTCGGGCTGAAATTCCGACATCGCCTCATTGTGTCGGCACTTCGCCGCCGCCTCCATGCGGCGAACAGCAGGCGGCACGGACGAAGCGCCCGCCTTATTCCGACAAAGATTTTTCTTTTTTACATATTTGTATATCGTCAAAATTGACTATCTTTGAAAAATCTTTTACTTTGAAAGATATGAATATCGAATTTATAAAATCGGAATTTGAGAAGCTGTCGCTCATCATCCGCACATGGAACGAGGGCGAGAGCATATCTGCCATCGAACGCGACATAGCGCTCGACAAGTTGAAGAACATATACGACACGTTGCGTTTCGGCGAAGCGGCGGAGACGAACGTGGAGAACGAAACGCAGCGAATCGAGGCCGACGCCGAACAGACGCCCGTCGCTCCGCCCGCGACCGAAACCGTGGCGCGCGACGAACCGGCCGAGAGCCCGTCGGAGGAGGATGAAAACGAGACTCCCGCCGAAGAGGAAGAGGTAGAAGTGGAGTTCATATTCGCCGACGAGGATGAAGAGGACGACGAGGCGACGGAAGCGACTCCCGCCGCGGAACCCGAGCCTGCGGAATACGACGACGCCGTTGCCGACGATGAGCCCCGCAGCGACGACGCGGCCGAAACGCCCTCGGCGGAGAGCGCGCCCGCAACAGCCGAGCCCGAGGCAGAGGAGCAGCCGCAAGAGCTGCCTCGAAGCGAGGAGAGCGACGATGAGCAGCCCGCCCGCCGCCCGCTGAACAGTTTGTTCGGCGCCGACGAGATAGGCAGCCGCCCGCGCACCAAGCACCACCGCATGATGTCGATCTACAACGACGCCCGTCCGCGGGAGGAGAAGGTGATCGACATATCGAAGATATTCGATGCCGACGAGGAGATGCGTCCGCAGCCCATGCCGTCGCCGCGGCAGACGGAGAGCGTCGCCGAGGAGCATCCGATACGGATGGAGACGCCCGCGCCGCGTCCCGCAGCATCGCCCGCCGTCGAACCGCAGCGCGCCGACGACGCGTCGCATCCCGTAACGCTCGGCGACGCAATAAACCGCAACGCGCAGACGTTGGCCGATACGCTCGGCAAGCCGTCGGCGTTGGCGGAGGAGATAACGCACACGAAAATCACGTCGCTGCGCGAGGCCATAGGCATCAACGACAAGTTCCTGATGATACGCGACCTGTTCGACGGCGACGGCGAGGCGTACGACGAAGCCATCGGCACGCTCGACGGATTCGACTCGCTGGACGACTGCATGATACACATAGTAGAAAACTACTCGTGGAACCCCGATTCGGAGGGCGCCAAGTTCATCATGCAACTTCTGGAACGTAAATTGTCCTGACAGATGTCGAAACTGTATATCGTGCCAACGCCGATTGGCAACCTCGACGACATAACCCTGAGGGCAGTAAAGGTGCTCAGGGAGGCCGATTTCGTACTGGCCGAGGATACGCGCACCACGTCGTTTCTGCTCAAACATCTGGGGATAGAGCAGAAACTCCACTCGCACCACAAGTTCAACGAACACGCCACGGCGGCATCGGTAACCGCAGCCATCGGCGAAGGCCGCACGGCGGCCCTCGTGTCGGACGCGGGAACGCCCGGGATATCGGACCCGGGATTTCTGCTCGTGCGCGCGTGCGTCGAGGCGGGGATCGAGGTCGAGACGCTGCCCGGCGCCACGGCGCTCATACCCGCACTGGTACAGAGCGGATTCCCGTGCGACAGATTCTGTTTCGAGGGCTTTCTCCCGCAGAAAAAGGGACGCAACAAACGGTTGCAGGAGTTGCGCGACGAACAGCGATCGATCATATTTTACGAATCGCCTTTCCGCGTGGTGAAGTGCCTCGAGCAGTTGGCCGAGACGTTCGGCGACGACCGCCGCGTCGCGGTGTCGCGCGAGCTGACCAAGAAATTCGAACAGACCGTTCGCGGCACTTTGGCCGAGGTTGCGGCCTACTTCCGCGAGCACGAACCCAAGGGAGAGTTCGTCATTGTGGTCGAAGGGTGCCCCAAACCCGAAAAGGAGCCGCGACGCAACCGATACGCCCGCGACGACGAGAGCGAGTCGGGCGAGGAATAAACGCACGTTTTCGATAAGCCGAGCGACAGAACCGAACTTGTTCGGGATGTGTCGAGGCGAGAAAACGACTGTTGTAAACGCACGTTTTCGATAAGCCGAGCGACAGAACCGAACTTGTTCGGGATGTATCGAGGCGAGAAAACGACTGTTGTAAACGCACGTTTTCGATAAGCCGAGCGACAGAACCGAACTTGTTCGGGATGTATCGAGGCGAGAAAACGACTGTTGTAAACGAACGTTTTCGATAAATCGAGCGCAGAGCCGAAACTTGTTCGGGCTATGCCGAGACGAGAAAACGACTGTTGAAAAACGAACGTTTTCGATAAATCGAGCGCAGAGCCGAAACTTGTTCGGGCTATGCC